>UEXM01000044.1_pt1 | contig 146430 bp, 184 predicted proteins | sample 1796661 | NCBI WGS metagenome assembly UEXM01 (sample SAMEA4772469, study PRJEB27181) | metagenome | reverse complement strand
CACCTGGAATAGGAAAGAGAATGGATTCTATTTCTAGATTTTCTGATGATGAAGCTAAAAGATTAGATAAGTTAAATGACGTAAGTAGAATTACAAAAACTAATTATAGAAAAAGCAACAATATATTAGATATCACAATTCCTGGTAATCCTATTACTGATATAGGTCAATTAATTGAAATTAAAATACCACAAGCATCACCTAGAGAAGGACAAGATATAACTGACTATGCATTGTCTGGTAAATATGTTACTATGTCAAAGAGACAAGTATTTACAAGTAAAACATCTTTTACAGTTTTACAATGTATAAGGGAGTCAGCATCTAACGGAGCGTACGAATGAGTTATTTTGGAAATAATTTTACATGGTTTATAGGAGTAGTAGAAGACAGAAACGACCCTATGGAAATGGGGAGAGTTAGAGTAAGATGTTATAGTATACACTCAGCTGATAAGAATGCAATACCTACTGATAGTCTACCTTGGGCACAAGTAATGATGCCTGTTACATCAGCTTCGGTTGCAGGTATAGGAGATTCACCTACTGGTATAGCTCAAGGTTCAACAGTTGTAGGTTTCTTTACTGATGGTGCTAATATGCAACAGCCGTTTGTTATGGGAACTTTTCATGGAGAGATTCCAGGTGAAGTGGATCAGACTAAAGGATTCAATGACCCTATGGGAGTCAATCCTGTAAGAGTTGCAGGACCAGGTACTAGAGAAAATGATGTTCCTTTTAATGCTCAAAAAATTAATGTAGAAGAAACTGATAATCATTTAGACAGACTTAATACAAGAGTCGAAAGTGTAGATACAGCATCACCTCCTAAGGTTACATCCGTAGCTCCAGATAAAGATTCATCTTATTATGAAGCTGTAAAGTGGGATCAACCATACCCTTACGGCGGTAGTCTCCCAGACTATCCATATAATAAAGTTAAAGAAACTGAAAGAGGTCATATATTTGAGGTAAATGATACTCCTAACAATGAAAGTTTATTACAATATCATACTGCAGGTACCTATGAAGAAATAATTGCAGATGGAACTAGAACTGTAAGAGTAGTAGGTGATAATTTTGAAGTAATTTTTGAAGATAATAATATGATAGTCAAAGGTGATATGAACATGACTATCAGAAAAGATATGAGATTAAAAGTAGAAGGTAATTATCACTTAGAAGTAGATGGTAATTATACAGAAGATATTGCAGGAGATAAACAAATTAAGATAGGTAACTCTCTTAATATGGAAATCGATCAAGATTACTCTGCTAATATAGCTGAAGATTATGCTACTAGAATAGGTAATGATGAAACAAGAGATGTAGTAAGAAGAAGAGACACTACTGTAGGAGCTACTAATACTTTATACATAGATAGCGATTATTTCTTGTACACAGATAATAGAACTAATATCTATTCAAAAAATATGTTTACTAATTTTACTGAAAGTGAATATAAAGTAACTGCTAAAGAAGATATAAAGATTGATACACCTGCTAATATGATTACAGAAGTAGATACTAATGTCACTACTACTATAGGAGGTAATGAAACTCAAACTGTAACGGGAACGAAAGATGAAACCGTAACAGGAGTAGCTACATTAGCGTTTAACGGAAATGGAAGTGAAGTAACTGCTAAAAATGGAGGAGGTACAGGTATAACTCTAACTAGTCATACTCATACAGATCCTGCTCACGCATTACATGGAACCGAAACTTCAACACCTAATAATTAGAGAGAACAATGCCATTAGTTTGTGGAAAAAGTTTAAATAAAGAAGAGATTAAAGACGTTCAGAAAGATATGATGAACAATATGAAGTTAGGCAAGTCTATGCTTGGCACTCTTCAACAAAGTAGTCTTTTGCAAAAAGTCTCTGCTAAAAAAGGTTTTAAGATTCCTCAAAAAGTTATTGAAGTACCTACTCAAGGTGGAGGAACTACTTGTGATGTTCCTGAAAATTTACTTTTAGTAAAAGAAGTAAAAGCTTCTAAAGTAGGATCTAGTATATTTTTCTTAGTAACTGATTTTAAATTAGAAACTAAAGATGAAAGTGGCGAAAAACAAATCGTAACTGCTGAAGAGTATGGTGTAATAAAATGCATATCTTTAGTACCTGATGGAAGTAAAACTTTTGATCTACAAAAAGATGTTGATAAATTAAAAGGTGTAAAAGATATAAATTCATTTATGGCTAAAGCAACTGAAATGCAAAATTTGTATGGTGCAAGTACCCCACAACCTAGTAGCGTTGTAGTTGAAAAAAGAGATAAAAATACAAGTACAGTTAACTTAGATGACACACCTTTGCAAATAGTAAAAGTATTTGTTATGAAAGAAGGAACTAATATTTTCTTCGGTACAAGAAGTTATAAACTAATAGGTAATGTAGTTCAATTATATGTACCTGGTGAGCCTGATAAAGAAAAAGTGTATAAAGAAGTTAAAGTAAAATATACAGTACCGGGTACTTCATCTGTTGCTAAAGGCGCTAATGGAAACTTTGATATAAATCAAATTCTAGCTAAAGTTACTAAAGATAAAAATTTCACTACTAATGATTTGAAAAGTCTAGATTCAGCTAAAGTAAAAGGTTTAATGGGCTCTCATCAGGCAGATATTAACAATGCATTACAAGGAGCTGACACATCTGGACCTGCAGGTAATATTCTTAAACAATTTCAAGGTGCATCAGGAGCTGGTGGTTTAGATATAAGTAAACTTGACTTTGGTAAAACAATGTCAATGGCGAGTGATTTAGCTAATAAATCAGCAGCAGGTACTAGCGTTGAAGGGGCAGTTAAATCTTTAACATCAGGGGATATAACTGGTGCTTTTAATAAAGGTTTAGACTTACAAAAAACCGGAGGATCCATTCCTGGATTACCAGCTAGTTTTGATCTTACTAAAGCTAAAAATACTGACCCTACAACTGCATTGACCGGTCTGTTATCAATAACATCAATGAGACCTTCAACACCAAATTTAACTGAAATTGATAGAGCTGGAAGTAGAGTAAGTGATAAAGTACCAGGTCCATTAATTAGAAGTGTTACTTTAAGTAAGACTCCTGTAGAAATTCAAGTAGTAGAAGTACGTAAACCTGATACAAATTTTTTCTTTAATGAAAGAAATTTTAAAAAGTCTGGAAATAAAGTAACTGTATCTAGCGAATTTGCAGAAATAAAAGTAACTTATACTTATAAGGGCCCTGAAATTAAACCAGGTGAAGCTTTCAGTTCTAGAACTTTGAATACTTGTACTGACATCCCTAAAATTAAATTAAAGATACCTCCTCTTTCTAAATTAGATATAGCAAATGGTGTACCAATATCTTCTAAAATAACTAAATTTAATTTAGCACCTCCTAAAACTGTTCCTGAAGCTAAACCTATCGAAAGAGCTCCTAAAGAAAAAACCTTTACTGATACTAGTGGTGTACCTTATAATGATATAGGATCTGGGTATAAAGTAAAAAGAATGCATCAAGATTTCTTAAAAAAGTTAGGAGCTATAAACGCTGCTTATTGGGATCCAAAAATAGCTGCTAATGATATTGAATATAAACGTTTAAAAACTTTACCTGAATTCAAATCCTTAGCAAAGAAATGTAAGGAAAAAAAGATAAGTGCTAGAAAATTAATTGAACAAGGTGGTGCTTCAGAAGCAGAAGCTAATTTTTTTGAGAAATTTAGACCAGCTGCTATTAATGATAAGACTTTAGTCGCTAACAAATACTTAGCTAGTGATGTATGGCAATGTACTGAAGTTGTAGCTGTAGCAGAAGAAGTAGTAAAACTATTCATTGAAGTAGGAGAAAAAGATTTATCTGCATCAGTTGAACCTACTTCATGTAGGAAAGATCTAGAAAATGCAAAAACTGATAAGTTATGGGTTAAATATTCTAGCGATGAAGATAAAGAACATTTAGAAAGAATGAAGAGATTGGCAGCTTATCAATTAGCTCCAGAAGGTATAGCTACAGAAAACGATAGAAATGTAGCAATAGCGTCCGTAATATTAAGTTTTGAAGTGAACTTAAGAAACTCTAAAGCAGCCGGACCAATTTTTGAAAAGATAAGGGCGTTACTTCCGCCGGTAGTATTTGAAACAAAGGAATAAACTATGCTTACATTATTATCATCTCTATTAGGATTCAGTACTTCTTTTGTACCTAAACTTTTAGATTTTATGCAAGACAAATCTGATAAAGCACAAGAATTAAAAGTCATGGCTTTACAGATAGAACGAGAAGAAAAAATGTTAGCTGTGAAAGCAGAAATGATGGATGCAGCTAATGAAACTCAAAGAGATCTAGCTCTACTAGAACATGATACGCAAACAGCGAAGAATGCATCTACTTGGGTTCATAATCTAAGAAGTTCTGTACGACCTATAATTACATATTTATTTTTCGTACTCTTCTTTTTTGCAGAAGGAGTTGCAGCTTATGTGGTTTTACGAGATGGTGGGGACATTAGTATCGTCGCATCAACGCTTTGGTCCGAAGAAACGTCGTCCATTTTTGCGGCTATTATTAGTTTTTGGTTTGGTTCTCGTGCTATTAAACGTTAACTTTAGCTAAAGGAAAATTATATTATGGCGACTAAAATTAATGAAGGAACAGAGGTAGCATTACCTTTACGTAATATTGTAAGTATGATTTTTATTACTGCTCTTGCAACTTGGGGCTACTTCGGTATTACAGAAAGATTAAATGCTATTGAAATACAACAACAATTGATTAAAGCTGACTTGGTACAGAATACAGAATTCCGTATAAAATGGCCAAGAGGTGAAATGGGTACTTTACCCTCTGATAATGAACAATTTATGCTTATTGAACATTTGGCTGGTGAGTTAGAAAAACTAACAAATGAAATTGAATCAGGTAAAGCACCATTTGATCAACAGCAAAAATTGACATTAGAGTTTTATGAGAAAAGAATAAACTCTTTAGAAGAAGCAATTGAGAAAATTAAAGATACTCAATTAGAAATTAGAAAAAAGAATGGACACTGAAAAATGGAAATGGTATGTATAACACTTTTATTGTATGTAAACGGCGCAATTGAATCACACGTTGGCCATCATAAAATGGTTGATTGTTTAAAAGCAAAACGATCACAAGAAAAAAGTTATGATGGTGAAAAACCATTTAGATACACTTGTCAAAAAAGACTAGTAGAAGTTGGTAAAGATAAAAATGGTAAAGATTATATTATCCGTTTATTAGATACTGACGAAAACCCTAGAGTGAAAGCTAAAAGCGTCACGGAAAAATTAGGCGGGTAATTTTGATTAAAGAAGCTATAGTTTTGTTAATGTTTTTTGGTAGCCCACTACAGTTACAAGAATTTTCTGTTCGAGACGGACTAAGTGAGTGTCTTAAAGCTAAACGTACAATTACACGTAATGTTAAAGCTCCTGGTGCTAGTGAATATAAAGGAACTATGAGAATAGCGTGTAAAAAATTAAATGTAGAAGTAGATAATAAAAATGAAATTATTAACTTTATAGATGTTCAGAAGAGTGAATTGAAACCGTTTTGATGGAGTGTTAAATGAGAATAAGCGATAATTGTGTAAAGCTAATTAAACATCATGAAGGTGTTAGAAATATGCCCTATCAAGATCCTATTGGTTTATGGACTGTAGGAGTAGGTCATTTAATGGGTAATGGTAAAACTAGACCTAAAGACTGGAATAGAAAAAGAACCGATGCTGAAGTAGATGAATTGCTAAGAAAAGATATAGCAAGATTTGAAAACGGTGTAGATGCTCTTATTACAGTTTCTTTAAATCAAAATCAATTTGATGCATTAGTTTGTTTTGCATTCAATGTCGGTAATGGTAATCTACAAGCAAGTACTCTAAGAAGAAAACTTAATAGAGGCGACTATGAAGGAGCTGCTGATGAGTTCCCTAAGTGGAGAAAAGCAGCAGGAAGAGTTCTTCCTGGTCTAGTTAAGAGAAGAAAAGACGAAAGAACGTTATTTTTATCTTAAGTTTCGTCGAAGAAGCTGAATACTATATTATTACCAACATCTCTTATTGTAAAGTCGTTCATAACTTTTCTAAAGAGCGGCTTTAGAATATCTGAATCAGCAGTAATGTTAATTAATGAATGCTCATTGAACATATTCACAACACCATCTGAGTCTAGAGTAATACTTTGAATGTTAGCAGTATTAATATTCAATTGACGATTTATAGAACTTATTCTAGTTGTATCAGAATCTAATCTAGCTTTAAACTCAGTACTTATTGCTTGTAGTCTGTTACTATCAGAATCTAATTTAGCTTTAATTGAACCTATTGTAGTATCAAGTGACTGAAGTTTAGAAGTATCTGAATCTAAATCAATTCTTAACTTATTAACAAAAGTTTGAAGAGAAGATACTTTAATTGTATCTGAATCTGCTCTAGCAACTAAGTCAGCAAATTTAGTATTAGCTGCTAATTGAGTACTAAAACCACCAATAGTAACTGTTGCGTCTGAATCTGTAGCTGCTTCTTTGTTAGTATTAACTAATATTTTTCTATTAGCAATCCAAGCATCTCTTTGAGCATTATATTGTAATGTAGGAGAAGTACCTCTTTCAAATAATGCATCACTATCTGCAACAGTAATACCTACATTGTCATATGAATCAGAATCATATGCACCTTTTGCTAAAACAATATTTTTATCTGCTACATTTAATGTTACAGAATTAACGGTAGTTTGATTACCGTATACTTTTAGCTCTCCGTTAATTCGTACGTTATCAAAAGATACAATACCACTTGATTCAGAATCAGCTAATAAACTATTATTATTTTTATCAACTAAACCAGTGACTTGTGCTCTTCCGATTTGATTGAAAATTCTTCTATTATTCTTGGCCATGTCTTATTTATTCAACCTTTTTTGGTAAAACTTGTATAACTATAGTATGGTAGTTAATTATTTAATAAGTCTAATGTTGGCTTCTCAGATAAGTATTAGTACTCCTCCGAAGGAGCTAAACAATATTTCTTCTGAAATGTATTGTTTAGTACAAAATGTTTATTTTGAAGCAGGGAACCAAGCGTATGCTGGTAAACGCGCAGTAGCAGAAGTGACGATTAATCGTTTAAATTCAACTAAGTATCCTAATACTATTTGTGGTGTTGTAAAGCAATCAGTCATGAGTAAATGGTGGAAAGAACAACATGGTAAAGACGTACCTGTTAGAAACAAATGTCAGTTTAGCTGGTTCTGTGATGGTAAATCAGACGAGATAAAATATGAATATACATGGAAAAGTTCTTTTACTGCTGCATTTGATGCTTTAAGAGCTAATCATTCTTTAGTAGAAGGTGCTAATTATTATCATGCAACTTATGTTAATCCTAAATGGGCTAAAGAGAAAGAGTTTATTGTAAGAATAGGTGACCATCTCTTTTATCGTTAATAGGATAACCGTCATAAATACTTTATGGCAAATCCACATGTATTTGAAAGAAAAAATGTATATAAAGATCTAGATTTTAGTTTCAACTCTCTTGCTTTATCAAGAGACTTAGGAACTAAAACTGATACTAATGCAATTAATCAATCGGTCAAAAATTTAGTAACTACTAATTTTGGCGAAAGACCTTTTCATCCTGAAATAGGCAGCGATGTTTATGCTCTACTATTTGAGCCTGCATCTCCAATAACAACTTCTGCAATAGAAGACGCTGTTAAAAACGTCTTAGATAATTACGAACCTCGTATTAAAGTTCAATCAGTTAGAGTTGATGAAGCAGGAATTGATTTTAACAGAGTATACGTAAGAATTTTATACACATTTATTGAAAAAAATACTGATGCAGAAGTCGATATTGTATTAGAGAGGTTAAGGTAATGGCTAGCAATAATAAACCAGTAGTAGCTAATTTAGATTTTGATGATATTAAAGAAGATATCATTAATCATTATAAAGACAATCCTACGTTTAAAGATTATAATTTTACAGGGTCAGCACTAAACACTATTATAGATGTACTAGCTTACAATACACATCTTAATAATATTACAGCTAACTTTTCTATAAATGAAATGTTTTTAGATACTGCTCAAAGAAGAGAAAATATAGTTTCATTAGCTAAGACTTTAAATTATATACCAACCTCTGCGACTAGTTCAAGAGTAAAACTAACAATTGCTATACCAAGAACTGGTACAGAAGCTTCTTTTACTATTCCAGCTGGTTCATTAGCAGTTGCAACTTCAGGTAATACAAGTTACAATTTCTTTACTATTCAAGACTACGTAGTTCAATACAATACAGGTGATGTTACAAAAAATATTGATGTTGAATTCTATGAAGGTACTCAACTTACTCAAAGATTTATTCATTCGAATACAACAGATTCATTCCCTACATTTGATATTTTAAATTCAGGTGTTGATACTCAAACTATTAATGTAAGTGTTAATGGAGTAAAATATACAAAAGTAATGCCTGAAACTGAAGGTGTTACAAATGCTGATGCTAATAGTTTAATTTACTTTGTAGAAGAAACAAATAATGAAAGACATAGACTAAGATTTGGTAATGGAGTTATAGGTAAAAAGTTAGTTGCAGGTGATGATATTATTTGTTCTTATATTTCTACAAATGGTTCTACAGCTAATGGTATAAATGCTTTTTCTGTTACTATACAAAATAAAAGTGACGCTTCAATTACAACAACTAGAACCTCTTACGGTGGTGCAGAAATAGAAACTGAAAGATCAATAAAGGATAATGCCCCTCATTGGTTTCAATCACAGTTTAGAGCTGTAACTACAAATGACTATGAAGTCATAGTTAAGAAAAACTTTCCTGACATTCAATCAATAAATGTTTATGGTGGAGAAACAGTAGGTAAACCAGGTAAAGTGTTTTTATCTATAAAACCTAAACAAGGTGACAAGTTAACAGACGCAGCTAAATTAACAATTAAAAATAATATTCTTAATAAGTTTAACATAGTAACTGTAACTCCTGAAATCGTCGATCCTTCTTTCTTAGAGTTAGTACTTAATACTGTTGTTATCTTTGACAATGCTAAGCTAACAACGAGCGTTGATACAGTTAAAACAAATATACTAGCATTATTCTCAACATTTAATACTGATAGATTAAGCCAATTTAAACAAAGCTTTTTTGAATCACAATTAGCAGAAGAAATAAAACTATTAGATGAATCAATTCTATCTGTTAATACTAGAACTAGTTTAAGATATGATGCTACAGTAACTAATGGTATACTTAATAAGTATCAAATAAGATATAATAACCCTTTATTTCACCCATTCACTGGATATAATTCTGAAAAAGGTGGAGTACTATCTTCAAATCAATTTACTAGAGTAGGTAGATCATTTAACTCAGGTTTTAACGATGATGGTAAAGGTAATATAAGATTGTTTGATATCTTAGATGGTATTGAAGTATATGCAAATAACAAAGCAGGTACAATTGACTACAACTCTGGTGAAATAAACATACAAGATTTTGACCCTTCAGATGGTATTATTCAATTTACAGCCGTACCTGATTCATTCGACGTTCAATCAGCTAATGAATATATTCTTAGAATAAGTTTAGACTCATCAGTTATTAATGTTGTAGAGAAAGATAATAAAGATCTAATTGATCTATTGAATAAATCAAGAAGTGTATAATGACTCAGTATACAAAAGTATTTCCATATATCAGTGAGCAGATTCCTGACTTTATAAGAGCTAATAATCCTCTTTTAGTATCATTTATGGAGGCTTACTATGAATATCTTGAAAAAGTTAATGATTCAGAAACTACTACTAGATTAACAGCTTACAAGAAATTAGGTAATGCTAATAATCTTATTCAAGGACAAACTGAAAATAGAGACATAGATAAAACTATTGTTAAGTTTTTAGAATATTTTAAAAGAGATATTCTACCTATTGCAGTTGTACCTGAAGGTTCTGATGATAGATTTTTAATTAAAAAAATAAGAGATGTTTATCTAAGTAAAGGCACACCTAATAGCTTTAAGTTACTTTTTAGATTATTATTCAATACTGAGATAGATGTAATACAACCTGGTCAGCAAATACTAGATGCTTCCGAAGGTAACTACATATCATTTGATACATTAGCTTTATTAGTAAATGACTCAGACAAAGTTTTGAACAATATCGATTTTTCAAAAACAAGCATAATAAAAGATGATAGTGAAATAGGAACAGGTTTATCTGGTACTAAAGTTAATACTATAGGATCTAAATCTGTAGTGCAACTAATTTCTGCAGCTGCATTAAACTTAACTGTTGGTTCTGAAATAGTTGTGAGTAGTACTATAGATAATTCAAACTTTATTACTGGTACAGTTTTAAGACAAATTAAATCTATAAAAATAGATGATAGTGATATAGGTGGTTATAGTGCCGGAGATGAAGTTAGAATAATTCAAAATAATAGAGAGTTTAGTGTACCTATAGAAGGTTTACAAGCAGGCCCTGTTACTGGTGCAACTGTAAAAAATAGAGGAATAGATTTCGTTGTTGGAGATGCAATAACTTTTACTTCTAAAAGTTCTGGTTCTGGTTCTGGTGGTAGTGCTATTATTACAGGAGTTGATAACGCAGGAAGAATAACTGAGATAGATAATAATAACGTTAGATTAGGACAACTAGGTACTGGTTTTCTTGCTAACGATTTTCAAAACGTAACAGTTCCTATCAATGAAGGTGGTAACTTTAACGAGTTACCTGATGTAAAAATATTATCTCTAAACGGAACTAATACAGAGATAGTTCCTTTCTCTAATCAAATAGGTAAGATTAATAATTTTAGTTTCTTTAATAAAGGTTACTTTGATTCAGATGGTGTAGATGTTATATTTCCTATGAATATAACTGTTCATGGTCAGTCAGATCTCACTGAAGGACAAACAGTAAGAATTCAAAGATTTGAAGCTGACTCTGATGGGTTTTTAGATGATTCAGATAGTTTTAGAATATCTGTAAAGTTTACTAATAGAAAATTTACTACAAATGACTCTGAAGATATAAGAGTTAGAATACCTTATAAGTTTGATTTTGAAAATTATCAATGGGTAGATAGTGAATTTAAATTTAGTCATACTATTGGTGAAAATTTATCTAAGTCATTTAGAACTTTATTACAGAATCAAATAGGATCAGATAGTACTTACAGGTTTGATGTTATAGACAGTGATGATAAAGGTAACCGTGACTCTGAAGGTTTAAGAATATTTTTACAAGACCCTAGACTAAAAGGTCTAGATAATTTTCATTTTGACCAATTAACTAGTTATGAAGATAGTGATAAGTATAGACAGATATCATTTAAACAACTTAAGAATACACCTTTTGTAGGTTTAAATGATAGTGTAGGTAGATTTCAAGATACTAATTTTATAGGAAGAATAACTTCTGTAACAGCTAATAAAAATGTTGTTAAGTTAACTCAAGCACCTAGAATTGTTTCTACTGATAGATTTCCTATTGATTCAGATTTATCAGTTATTGAAAATCAGAGATATAAAGTTTTAAGATTAGCTCCTGTTGATACAGAAACTAACGAAACAGTAGTCAGTGAAACTTTTCCTTATAAAAATATTATTGCAAACCATCAAAGAGCAACCGGTACATTATCATTTGAAGGTTCTGGAAAAACTAGTAAACAATTTTTAGATGATAAAGGTTTTAGTAATAGTTTATCAGGTGGAGTAATTAGAGATAATTTATTCTTTGATAATTTTTCATACAGTTTAAAATCAAATTTATCTATTGCTCAGTGGAGAGAGTATGTTAAAGAAATTTTACACCCAGCTGGATTTAGATTATTAGCTCAATTAAACATTAATTCAGCCGTTTCAGATACTTCAAATAAATCAAGTAGCGGGTACGATTCTGGTGAACAGCATAAAATGACTTTTGATAGATCAATGGATCATAGTATAAACGCAACTACTTCAGCCAATTTACTTACTGCATCTTCAGTATTATATGCTTCTAACCCTTTTAACTTCTTTAATATATCTACACCAGATGGTAGAAGTATATCAGCTGATAATTTATCATCAGTAGCTGAAGAAGGAGATGATGCAGAATTTGGAAATAGTTTTTGGGATTATGAACCATTAGGTTATATTGATCCTAGATCTACTCAAACAAAAGATTCAGATGGATCTATCAATGTTCATGAAAAAACTTTTACTACAAAGTTATACCCTGATGTAAATTTAGATAGTGAACACTATCAAGATTATTTTAAAAATAAAACTTTGGATAGATTTCCAGATGAAAAAATAATTGAAATAGGTCAAACTACATTCCCAGCAGGAGAAAATAACTTTTTGCTTTTTGATTCAGAAAAAGTTAATAGAATTAAATTTATTAGATTTGACTACTTAAATGATAGTGATGGTAGATACTCTAATGACAGTGATGATAAACATCTCTTTAAAGGTATTAATTATCAAAAATTAAAAGACAATGATTCTGATATTGTAAAACAAAATATTACTAAAAGAGATTTTGAGTATAATTTAGAAATGCAAAAAGATTTTATTAAAGCTAATAAACTAAATAACGAATTTAGTTTTAATATTGGTAGTCAGGAGTTATTTGATCTTGAAGCTTTTCAACAAAAATGGAATACTATTCATGTTGCAAGAGTAAATAAAGAAGGTTGGGAAATAGCAGGTTGGTCTTCTGCAATACAAAACGCTGCTGAAGGTCATAAAGTAAGACAGTTCTACTACCAATTAAATAAAATACCGCAGTATGCGAAAGAAAAGAATCCTGTTAAGAGAGATTTTTGGGTTAAACCAAACAATATCGTTTGGACCAATACTTATCTAGACCCATTAAATAAGACAGAATTAAATCTTTTAGAAGGTGATAGTGACTATAGAAGTCCAAGTCAGTATTATAAAACGAGAACAGATTAATGACAGCAAAAATTACGACAGGATTAAATGTGTTAGTAGCAAAATCTTTTAGAGACAATCTAAGAGATACTTTAAATGATGATGAGTATTATGCGTTTATATGTTTTAATAATGATTCTGATTTACAAAGATATACTGATAGTGATGGAATAGATGATGACGCTGAATTTGTTGGCGGTGAATCAGCTGGTTTTAATAATGACGACCAAACTTATTATATGCAGCATGCAATAAGTGCTCATAAATTAGCTAAAGGTGGTGTATCAAGAGTTGTCCCAAGAGTAAACTGGACTAGTGGTACAACTTATATAGCAGATAGTTACGCAATGGTTACGTCAATCATTCAAGGGGTTACAAAATTAAATGTTTACAAGGTACTTCATTATCCGGGAAGCCCTTCAACTGCGTCACCTTCTGGAGACGCGAGCTTGCCGTTTACGACTGCTGATGGTTATCATTGGATTTATATGTACACTATTGATGCTTCTGATAGTCTAAGATTTGTTACTGAAAGTTATATTCCTATACCGGAAGCAGTATCTGTAGCTGAAGCTTTAACTTTAAATCCTGGTACAGCTAAATTTAAACAATTTCAAGTTCAAAGAGATAGTAAAGTAGGTACAGTTTATGATGTTGCAATAAATGATTCAACTTTCGAAACTTCGTTAAGAACTATTTACGGTGACTGGACTAGTATACCAACTACCATTACACTAACTTTACAGAATAGTACTTCTACAACACCAGTAACAACATTTGCAGGATCTATAACTAAGACTGATTCTGATTTTACTTTTAATTTAATTACACCAGGTGAAGGTTACAGTAAAGGTGCTATTGCTAAGATAGGATCTAATACACCTAACGGTTTAACTGTAAATGTAGCTCCTGGATTAGGACACGGAACTAATGCTCCATTAGAATTAAATGCAAAAAATGTTATGGTGAGTGTAAGAAATACACCTGATGGAGACGTTACTAAATTTACTAGAAATAATTTTAGACAAGTTAACTTATTGAGAAATCCTATTGATAGATCAACAGGTAAAGTAGCTAAGAATGATTTTTTAATTGCATGTAAAGCTTTTGTAGCAAGTGACAGCGATGGTGGTAATGCTACTTTTAACGTTGGTGATATTGTTGCTACAGGAACTGTATCTGGTAATAATTTTACTAGTACTACAAGTAAAGTAGGAAGAATAGTAGCTATAGATTCTAGTAAGAAAAAATATTATTATGTAAACTTAGGTAAAACAAAAGATAAAGATTCATTCATAGCTGGAGACAACTTACAATTAGTAAATGCAACAGGCTCTTTGACTGGTAATCCTTTAACTATTTCTTCGGTAGCTAATAGAGAAGTACTGTTTAACTCAGGAGATATTATTATATCTGATATAAGATCACAACAAATAACAAGAGCAATAGATCAAATTGAATCATTCAACTTTGTATTGACATTTTAGGAATAAATAGAACATGGCCAATATAGATTTAAATATAAGTCCTTACTTTGATGACTTTGATGATAACAAAGACTTTTTAAGAGTTTTGTTTAGACCTGGTTTTCCAGTTCAAGCAAGAGAGTTATCACAAGCACAAACAATTTTACAGCAACAAATTACAAGAATGGGTAATTATCTGTTTAAAGATGGTTCCAGAGTAACAGGCGCTAAAATTGATTTTGACAATCAAAGTAAAAAGATGACTTTAACTGGCTCATCTAATATTTCATTTCCTTCTACAGGAGCTAGAATAGGAGCTATACTAGCAAATTTATCTACTTTAGAAGGTAAAGTAATTTCAAATGCATCAGGTTCTGTTAAAGCTGTAGTATTATCTAACCCTGTTGGAACAGTAGGTACTAATTCAGTAGGTTCTATCTACTTAAAATATATTACTTCAACTACTTTTTCTACAGCTGGTGGATACATATATGCTACTGTTGCAGATAACCCTTCTTTAACAGCTGAGATATACAATACTTATTCAGCTATATCTGATTGTTCATTAGCTCATATTGAAGAAGGTGTATATTATATACAAGGTTTCTTTACTAGAGTAGCTAAACAAACAGTTGTAATTGATGCTACAAATAAAAATCCTTCAGTTAAATTAGGATTTACAGTTAGTGAAAGTTTAATTACACCGAATAGTGATGCTACTTTATTTGATAATGCAAGAGGTAGTACTAATGAAGGAGCTCCTGGAGCTCATAGACTAAAACAGACTTTATCGTTTGGTATTAGATCATTAACTGCTAATAATGATCCTAACTTTTTTCAAGTTATGGTTATTGAAAACGGTGTTGCTCAACAACAAAGTACTAGAGGCGGCGTTAATAGCGGTATAGGAGATGTTTTAGCAACTAGAACATTTGAAGGTCATGGTGACTTTTCAGTAGATCCTATTTCAATAAAGTATAGTAGATCTGATAGCGAAGATGCATTCTATGTTAACTCATCAAAGATTAAAGCTTATGTAAGAGGTTTTAGAATTGATCAAAGAGTTAATACTAATCTAAAAGTACCAAAACCGTTATCATTTAATAGAGTTAATAGTCAAACTATTGCAGTAACTGGTGTACCTTATATTAATGTAAATAAAGAAGCAGATGTTGCAATGGGTGGTTTTACAAGCGCCACTAGTAACGATCCTCACTTACATGCTAATAGATTATTATTACAAGATTCAGATAGTCGTACTTATGGTTATGCTAGAGCATACGCATTAGAAGATAGAAATCAACCTAAGTTGCATTTATACGATATAAAGTTTTTCCAAAAGTTAAGACTAGAAGGTCCTCCTAAAACTTTAAGTATAGGTAATGATGTTAAATCAACTAGAGATACTAAAGGTTATTATGTAGAGTTAGAAAGCACTGGAGCTGCAGATGTTGATCACGTAACTGATTCTGAAATATTAGTTATTGATTTTAACAAACCTTTTAGAAAAGGTCAAGTAATTAGATCTTCTGTTAATACTTCATTTAATTCAACTATTGCAGCTACAACTACTTATAGTTGGGCTAACATAACTAACATTAGAAGTAAAACAGGTAATTTTAAAGTAGAGAAAAAATCTTTAGCTAAAGTACAAAATGCTACTGGAAAATTATTTGGTGAAACTCAAAGTGCAGTTAAAACTGCTAGAGATGACGCTAAAGTATTCGATAATGATTTTGAAGTATTGTTTGCTAATCCACCTGTGATTGCTAGTACTTCTGGATCTACAGCTATAACACCCAATACAGCTGATACATTATTTTCTACTGCTAATGCTAATGGTGATTTTACTAGAACTAGAATTGATGATGGTAATGAAATAAGTAAAAAGCTTAAGTATGTTTACTTAAAAATTAGAAATGATAGAACAAGCTCAATTAACTATGGTTGGTCTGCTCAAGATAGAGAATCAACTTTATTGTATTCTGATATCTATGATGTATATGGAATAAGTAAGAGTGATGCTAATAATACTTTCTCTCACTTTAAACAAATAAACATTACAATATCAGGCGGAGGTATTATACCTCAAGGTTCAATTGTAACTGGAACAACTTCTAAGTGTAGAGGTTTAGTTGCTTTATCTAATAGCGATAAAAATCAATCTGAATTAACAGGTTCTGCAGGTTACCATACTAGTAGATCAGGTACAGGTTCTACTGAAGTATTAGAAATTATTAAAGAAAACGCTACATCTAATTTTATTGCTAATGAGATATTATTAGTTACAACACCTAATGACTTAGATAGTTTTGTAAATCAAGTAACTTATGTTTCTGATAGAACTGCAATAATAGTAGACACTCTTGAAAAATTCGGTACTGATATTATAGATAATTATTTCTTAGATGATGGTCAAAGAAATAATATATTAGAAACTGGAAGAATTATAAGAAAACCATTAATTAGAGCTCCTGAAGTAGGTGATTTAACTATATTCTTTTCTTATTTTGAAGATCAAGATACAACTAATAAGTTTTATTACAATGCTGATAGTTATTCTTCAGCAGGCTTCTTCGCTACTGATCCTAGATTTTTCGAAAAGCCAGTTGACTTAGGTAATAAAGATAGAACAAAAGGTATAAAGTTAAGAGACGTAATTGATTTTAGAAAGAAAGTAACTACAAATAATAATACTGGACAAAATACTTTCCATTTTAATCACAAGTCTATTACAAATAGACCTTTCTTATTACCTGGTATAGGTGAAACAGGAGCTACTCCTGCAGCTAAATTTACAATGACTTATGATGAGTATCTATCTAGATATGATATCTATTATGTAGCTACTAAACCTTATTTTGGATTGAAAAGATTTAGCTCATTAGCAGCAAGAAATCCTCAAATACCAAAGTTTGATTCATCATTAGGTATGCCAATTGCAACTGCATTAATACCAGCTGCATTTAAAGATGTAAGTGAAATTATAACTGTACCTCAAGACAATAAACGATATACTATGAAAGATATTGGTGGTATTGAAAAAAGAATTAGAAATTTAGAAGATGCCATTTCATTATCATTCTTAGAAACTCAAGCTTTAACTGATGATACAGCTAATAGAACTAAGTTAGGATTCATCGTAGATGATTTTAAGACTGATAAAGATGATGTTATTCAAGATAATGACTTATCTACATCTAAAGCATCAATTGCAGATGAATCTTTAAGACCATTATCAGTACCTACTTATGTAGAAACAGAAATATTAGATTCATCAGCTGGTGCGCTTACTGAAGCAGGTATAGATCCTTATTATTTTGATCAAGGTTTTTTAACTAAGACTTATACGCAAAGTACATTTTTAGATCAACCTCAAGCTTCTTCAAGTGTAAGAATAAACCCATATGCTGAGTTAACATATAAAGGTTATATTACATTAGATCCCGCTAGAGAGTTTAACGTAGACCCAGCTAAAAAAGAACTTACTAAGTTTCTTATTGATAGAAATGGTATAGTAAATGACTCAGAAGTATCAGTAAATGAATTTAACTTAAACGTAGTACCTATTCCGATGTCAGAGCCTTGGTCAGAATCTTGGAATGATATAGGTGATGCTTCTGTAACTACTTCACGAAGCGGTAATAGAAGAACAGTTAATACAGCTCAAAATCAAATTAGAAATATAAAACAGAAGCAATTCGTTACTAGAGATACAGCTAATAGTTTTAATTTAGAACAAGTTAAAATTGATAGAGATGCATTTTGTCCTTCTAGAGAAATTGTTTTTAAAGCAGAAGGTTTAAGACCTGATGTAAGTCTTATAGCTACTTTTGAATATATTAATGTTACTGATTTATGTCAGATGACTGATAATTCTACAGGTGATGTTACTTATATTAATACAAATAAAGGTACATTAACTACTGATGCATTAGGAATGATAAGAGGTAGATTTACTATTCCTCCTTCAACTTTTAAAACTGGTCAATTAAGATTTACATTATTTGATTCAACTAAAACTACTATAGCATCAGCTATCTATATTGTCGCTTCTAAGTATGAAGTAGGATTTTTATCTAAGTTTAGAACTGATGGAGTTGAAGACGTTATAATTAGAACAGAAGAGCAAACTGTTACTTCATCTTCTACTGAGTACTTAAATTACGGCGGTGGCGGAGGAGGCGGTGACTCTTGGGGTGATAGTCCACCATCTTATAATCCTAGTTATATGGATATGAATTATGGTGACTTTGGTCACGGAAGTCATGACGATGGAAGCAGTTCCGAAGGCGGCGGAGGCGGCGGTGGTAAAATTGTATGTACTATGATGAATAAAATGTACAATATGCCAATGTATTCTAATAGAGTATGGATGAGATATAATAAATTTAAGAAACTTGATGATGCTTATGAATTAGGATATCATAAACTGTTCTTATACTTTGTAAAGAAGATGCCTACAAATACTTATATAAGAACTGCTCTAGAATGGTTTGCAAAAACTAGAACTCATGGTCTACAAGAAGAAATGAAGGGTAACTATTTTACATTTAATAGTTTAGTCTTAAGATTGTTTAGACCTATAGTTTGGTTTACTGGTAAATTAGTTCAGAAAGGATATCTAAAGAAAGCAAATGTTAGATCGATTAAACGTATTCAGTCCAACTGGTAGAAAAATAAAGTTACTACATTACTTACTTATACTATTAGCATTAACTTTACCTTTTACTTTTAGTTTTCCTATTGATTTACTAGGTTTTTCAATATCATTATTTGTATACTTCTTAACTGGATGCATAGGAATAACTATGACTTTACATAGATGTCTTACACATCAATCATTTGAGTTCAAGTACAAATGGATGGAAAGATTAGGTTCATACCTAGGAGCTATTCAAGGTACAGGTAGTCCTTTAACTTGGGTTATAGTTCACTGGGAGCATCATAAGCATGCTGATACGGAAAAAGATCCTCATTCACCAGATAAAGGATTAGTTTTTTTAAAGAATGATAAGTATGATTCGTTTAAGTTTAACTTATTAGAGTATAGACATATTATAAAAGATAAGTTTCAAGTACTTTTACATCAATATTATTTTCTAATAATTTTAATTCATGCAGCTGTAATGTTTAGTATTTTTGGTATGTATGGATTATATTGGGGATTCATTTTACCATCTGTAATAGGAATCACTACAAGTATAATAAATAATACGTTCGCACACTCCGAACTTGGTTATAAAAGATATAAACAAGATAACGATAGTTCAAATGTGTGGTGGGTAGCACTGTTAACATTCGGTGAAGGGTGGCATAATAATCATCATGCTGAACCCTGGGATTGGAATTTTAGCAGAGCATGGTATGAAATAGATATAACTGGTTCTATGATAAAATTTTTATTATCATCTAAGTTAGCAATACAAGGGGAGAAATGGTAAATGGCAGTTAAAGGCGCAATAGCACAAACGTTCACGTTACCAGCTATCATAAAAAAATTAATTAGTGTTGATGGTGACGGTAGACCAGTTGATACTTCTGGTGGTGAGGATTACGAAAACGATGTTAAGATAAAAGAAGGAGCTTTTGTCACTGCTATTGATTTGTTTTTTGACGTAGTAGATTTATCCTCAAACCAAAATCAAGTTAGAGTTGAAATTAGAAATACAGTACAAGGTAGACCAGGACAAATAGTAGTTGGATACGCTTCCAAATTTTTATCTGATTCAGATGGTACCGGTTCAGGTAGAGCAGTAGCATCGACACCAACTAATTTTAGATTTAATTCACCTGTTAAGTTGATTTCTGCTCAGGAATATTGTATAGTAGTAAGAACCCAATCTTCTCTTACAAGTTTATGGACAGCTGAAATAGGTAAGCCAGACTTGACTTCTGGATTAGGTGGATTAATATCTTCGCCGCCTAGTATAGGAGGTTCAGGTGGTTCGTTCTTTACATCAGAAAATGGTGGAGTTTATATACCGGACCCTAATAAAGATTTAAAGTTTAAATTATATAGAGCTAGTTTTAATACTGGAGTAGCTACAGCACAGTTAAGATCTAAGTTAAGTAAACTAGCAGTTAATATTGGTACTGTGAATAACGGCACACCAATAAGAACTTTTAAGCATTCACCATATATTTTAATAAAGCATCCTAATCATGGAATGTATGGATCAGGACAAAAAGTCGTAGTATCAGGAGTTGAGGGACCAAACGGAGCATCTGAAATAGCAGGTATTCCGGTTACTGATATTAATACGCAAGCTGACGCCGCATCAAGTTCTTTTGTAGATACACATGATGTATTGTATGCTACACAAGATACTTATTTTATAAAAGTAGCTTCTAATGCAAGAGAAACTTTAGATGCAGGTGGTTATAATATGAAAGTGAGTTCTAACTTACAGTACGATTATCTATACACTAATCTTAATCCTATAAACAATCTCTTTACTAAAGTGGATGCTAAGATTAAAACTACAACTGGTAGTACTATTGATAACGTTATATCAAGTCAACTACTAGGTTTAGATACTTCAGCTGAAAGTTATCAAGCTGTAGGTAGTATAGATGAAGCTTATGCATATGTTGAAACAGATAAAGTAACAACTTTTACTAATCCTAAATCAATTTTATCTACTGTTAATTCTACTAATAGATCATTTGAAATGCAACTAGAACTTAACACAGCTGATGAAAGATACTCACCTGTAATACCAGTTGAATCTCCATCACAAGGGGTTGTAAATAAAATTAAGTTACTAAGAAATAGAGCTGGAATGCAGCCTGATGATTCAGATCTACAGAATAAGTATCCAATTTTTGAATCAAAAAGAGCTAATGACTCTGACTTTTTAGAAGAAGGAGATTCTGACAATGCAAATATACAAGCTAAGTTAGCTTCTTATATTGCGTCACTTACAGCAGCTAAACAAGATCATGCAGACTACATTACTAAGATTACAGAATTAGCTACACCTGCTGATACTTTAATAGTTAAATTTTTAGCTGATATGAATCCTACTAATGAAATTGAAATTGCATTTAAAGTGAAACGTATAGGTGATACTGCAGATATAGATGCTCAAGATTGGGAAGATTTTAAACTTAATACATTTATAAGTGAAAAAAATTACGGTGCGTTTAATAGTGCTGAAGACTTTAAAGAATATTCAGCAGAACATGCAGTAGGAGAAGATTTTCAAGAGTTTAGAGTTAGAGTTAGAATGAAAACTAAAAACGAAGCATATGTGCCTAGACTTAAAAATTTAAGGATATTAGCAGTTGCATAAAAATATACAAGGTCATCCGTATCTTGAAAAGAGAGGCGGTGCTATTATTAATACTGATCCGTCTCTTAAAGCAACTATTAATAAAAGACGTAAAGAACAAAAAAGATTGAACGATTTAGAATATAGATTAAATAGAATAGAAAACTTGTTAGAAAGGATACTAGAGAAAAATGGCTAATACACTCTTATCAGATTATCTAAGTAAAAATAGTTCTGTTAATAAGCCATCGCTTGTTGATCCAGCTAATAGTAATTCTGTTATACCATTAACTGATTATACTGTAAATACCAATACAAGAGTTAACACAGGTACGTCTCCCAACTCTAATGATGGTGATCCTCTAAGAACAGCTTTTCAAAAACTTAATAACTTTATTGAAGCTTCATATAGAACTAATGTTAACGTTAATGCAGATATAACATCTTTATCATCTGCTGGTACATTTTTAGGTGCAAAAACTTATACAGAAATTACTGCTTTGAGCCCTAATAGTAATGATACAGTTATTTTATCAGAGAGTATTTTAACACTTAATCCTGATGCTACTCCAGTATACACTAATAAAATAACAAGTGCAAGCTTTAATTTAACAAATGGTGTTTATAGTATATCTGCAGGTTCATTACTAAAATATAACGGTAGTAAGTTTGCATTAGAGCACAGTAATAGTGCTAAAAATATTACATTTGATTTTGATAGTGCACTATCAAGACTATCAACTGGTACTGCTTCTTCAGAGAAAACTGGAGCTGAACAATTAGAAATGTATGCAGAATATTTAAAATTAAATCAGGGAGCGGCTAATAGCGTAAGAATACAAGCTCAAACTGTTGAAGATGCAATAGTAGAACTAACAGTTAGACAAAGTACTTCTGGAAGAGACGCAGGGTATTATGCGTAATGGCTATAGTAAACAATTATCTAGGATTTACAATTGCAACTACTACAGAGTTGACAAAAACAGATAATGATTCTGATTTTGGCGCTAGTCAAAATAGAAATATAAGAACTATAAACGAAAATTACAACTACAAAGCAGCTATTCAAAATACTTTTATTGATGGTTATATTAACCAATTCGGTTCATCAGCAAACTTTTCAACAAATGAACAAAGACTAGTACAAAATTTAGTAAGAGAGTCAATTAATACTAATGGTATAACTGTTAGATATATGCCTAGACATTCTAAGTATACTGATTCAGTATTCAACGAAAGACCTGAATCTAAGTTTCATGCAGGTTACCAAATAGATATGATGTTATTAGCAGCAGCCGGCTTCGAAGGTGAAGGCGATGTAATGACTACTTACGGAGTTGAATTTAGAGAAGAAGTTATTATGACTGTTGCTATTAATAACTTTAATAATAAACATAAAGATTATGACAGTGATCTATCTGATAGTGACTCAGCGTTTTATAATAGACAAAGACCTTTAGAGGGTGACTTAGTTGTTATTCCTTTTGGTAGATCAGCTCAGAATAAAAATCAATACGTTCCTAAAATATTTGAAATAACTCGAGTAACTACATTCCATGATGGTGCTTTCTTCCAAGTAGGTGATAACTATCAATATAAATTAAGATGTAAACTATTCGAACTTTCTGGAGAGGATCTTGGATTTTCACCAACTGCTATTACATACAATACAGTTACTGGTAAAGAACAGACTACTACTAATGAAAAGATACAAAGAGCTTCAGCAGGTGTTAATTTTATAGACAGTGATACTAAAGCACTTAATATAGTAAGAGATTCAGATTCAATAACTGATTCTTATGGTAGGAATAGAGAGATAGAACAGAGAGCTCAGCAAAGAGTTATCTATGATGACGATGGTAATGCAACCGAGAAGAGTGATGTTATTGTAGAAGACTATGGTAAATCAGCTCATCATAGTCCAGGTATAATTAATAATTTAGATTTAGATGATATATGATAGGTACACATTTTTACAATGAGACTATTAAAACTTCAGTAGCAGTATTCGGTAGTCTTTTTAACAACTTAGTAATTAAAAGAAGAGATGGTAAACTCTTACCAGTACCTATTAGCTATGGTCCTCGTCAAAAATGGCTAGATGCTCAAAAACAATTTCAGCCTTCTGAAGAAATGTTTGAAAAGTTATTACCTAGAATGTCATATGAAATAGTAGCTATGAATTATGATCAATCTAGAAAATTAACTAACAGACAAACTATGTTAAGAGAACCTGATGGTTTAACAGACCCTAGACAAAGAATAAATGTACCTACTCCTTACAATTTAGATTTTACTTTATACTGTGCTACAAAAACTCTTAATGATGGTTGGCAAATAATCGAACAAATACTACCATTCTTTACTCCTGCTTATACAGTAAAGGTAAGACATTTTCCTCAAGATGCAAGTGCATTGACTCCTACACCAACTAATTCATATGATCAGACTTTTACGTTGTTATCTACTACTTGGGCTGATGATTATACAGGTGAAATAGGTGATAGAAGAGTTATAGAATGGACAATGGAATTCCAAACAAAGATATGGTTACACGGACCAGTAGCAGCAACATCAGTAATTGTTGATTCTAGAGCTATTGTCTCAGTACCACCAACTGGAGTGCCAATAAATAAGATGTCTCGAGCTTCTACTCAAGCAGGTACTGAAGTTGGTTACGCAGTTCTATCAGGTGATAGCAGAGGCTATGATTCTGACTCAAAAGGACCTTATGTATTAGACTCAGATGGAGTAACGTTTAGACTTTATGATTCAGATCTTGATTTTGATTCTGATGGTGCTACAAAGAAGCTTAGAAAAAGAAGAAATGTAGTAAACGATTCAGATGTTAGATATAGTAATGATTCTGATAGAAGTCCGACAATATTAAACTTAAGTGATAGCGATGGTAACATCATAAAGATCGTTAGAAACTTGCCAGAGAATTAGAATAAATAAGATATGTCAAGTAAAGATTTAATAAATTTAGGAACAGCCCCAGATTCGGGGACAGGAGATACAGCTAGAAAAGGCGGTATGAAGATTAATAATCTTTTCGCTGACATCTATGCTAACTACGGTGACAACCCAATTGGTAATGATCCTGATGGAAAGAACTATGGATATAGAAAAGCCTATTCAGAAGGTGAATATAAAGTAGGTGAGTTACATCCAGCTACTAAATTTAAGAGAGTTTCATTTAAGCAAGATTCAGATGGTGCTACTGAAAGAGCAGATGGTTCATATGATTTTTTCCATAATGGTGAAGGTTATTTTGTAAAAGATTCAGACGGTGTAATTTATTCACCTTCAAGTTCAACTATACCATCTATATACTTAAGTAAAGAATGGTATTTCATGTCAAGAGGAGAGCAAATAACTCCTGACTTAACTCAATTAGATTCAGATTATTTTCATATAGTATTACCACTAGCTAAAGCTGGTGATAGAGTAATCATAAGAGATAGTTTAGGTCATATATCTGAATCAACTCCTATGTCATTATGGGCTACACCTTATGAATGGAATAGTGTATCTCAAATAAATGAATGGATTACTAATACACCTGAAGCAGGACTAGCTGCTGACTCTGATAGCTTCCCATCTGTTAACCATAGTAGAATAACAGTTCCAGGAGCTGCATCAGGTACTAATGCTTCATTAAGACAAACACAGATTACTAATTCAGATATAGTTGGAATTACCGGTTATGAAAAAATACCATTTGCAGGTACAACAGGTTATAGAAGTAATATTCCAGTATCACCAATTACGTTTAATACAAAACATATTGAAGTTGAGTGTACATATCTAGGTGCAAATACTGGATGGGTGTATAAACAAACTACTATTACTGACTCTGGTGATACTAATATAAAACAGACTCACGATAAGTTTCATTCAAGAGATTGGTTTCAATGGAATAAAGCTGATTTAAATGAATCAGATTCAGTTATATTACAAAACCAATACTTGTTACCTATAATGTCATCTAACGGTCAAAGAATAACTCTTACAGATGGCGCTCCTGTATTCAAAGTATTCCAAGAAATAGGTTATGATTCAGATGAATTTGGAAATAAATTGCAAGATTTTTTTAGTGGTTATGTAACTAACAACAATGAAAATATTACAGGTGATGGTGATGATAACGTTGTTACTGTCAATGTAGGAGACTCAGATACTATTATGGCTAGAAAGTATAGAAGAGCTCAAATAGCGGCTGGTAACGCAACATACCCTGTTGGTGTTAGTCAAAGCATAGGCAATTGGTACAATGAAATAAATATACCATCAATAGTAACTAAAGATGGAATATTGATATTAATTTCTAACTACCCATTTTCAGGTAGGATAGAATTATTTGTTAAAGGAAGTGTAGGTTAATGGCTAACCCTAATGTAGATTCAGATTTTAGTAGAGGTTTTTACCAACATAGAAGGACTTATAGTGCTACTGTGAACGGTGACGGAGCTCCTCTAGCTACTGATTTGCTAGAAGGTGAAATAGCAATAAACCTTTCTACAAGTAAATTATATACAAAAAAGAATACTTTTCAAGATATAGACTATACAGATAAAATAGAAACGTTTCAGCAAAATGCGGGTATTTTATTAGATTTTTCTCCTATAAGTTCTGCTTACATAGGACAAAAAGTGGGTATTAATTTTAATAATGGTACTAAGTCTTTTATTTTTATAGACAGTGATGATACTACAGTGGGTAATTGGGTTAATGATTTTGTAACTCACGTTGCTGCTAACCACCCATCTACTAGTGTTATCAACGGTACAGCATTAGGAGAGTTTGGTAAAACTAGTCAAGTATTAGTTTTTACAGATGACTCAGATCAAGCATTAAGTTATGATTTAGATTCTGATTTTGTCAGATACATAGATCATACAAGAACAACAGTATCAAGATTGATACAATCATCAGATTCAGACAACGATATTTTCGCAAAACAAGGTACAATAACACCAACAAGTTTTATAAAAACATATAAGACGGCAGGTTCAGTTAAATCAATAACCTCAACGTCAGTACCATTACGTAAGTTCGTTTCTGGTTCAGAGAATTCATACTTCGTTACTAATTTAACATTAGCGACAGGTGGAATAAACGAAGGGACAGATCAATTTAGAGTTTCTATAGATCAAAATAATCCCTCTATTCTAGATTTAACAGCTAGAATACCTACAACATCCAACACCCCTCCTGCAGTTGCAGCAACCTCGTCTAAGCCCGGGTTAAATGGTGATTTGTGGATACAGCCTCCAGGTGCTGAAAATGATTCAGAGCCTAGTCATTTATATTGGCTAGATATGTCAGTAGTGAACTCTACTGCCGCTCAAGCTAAAGCTAGAGCCATGTCAGATTCAGATAGAATCTCTCAAGGAGTTGTCTTAATTGATTCAGATGGATCTGGCGGATCTACCTTTGCTGAATGGAGACAAGTTACTTCTGGTAGTTTTCTTATAACTCAAAACTTTGGTACTGTATCTGAAACAAAAACTTTCGATTCTGATTCAATTCATACTATGAAAGGAACACTTGACGTTAGTAATGGTGTACTAAAAGCTGGTTCTCGATTTGAGTTCCAAAACGATATGTTTACTAAAACTAAACGATTAAGAATAAAAAATGTAAGTGGAAGCACTGTATTTTCTATGGTAGGATTTGACTCAGACGGGTAAAAAATAAATAAACTAACTATAACAGTTTAAAGAGGAATAGACAAATGACTGTAAGAAGACCCCTAAAAATTAACGGAACATCTGGCCTTATTGAAATGTCAGATGCAGATTTAGATTACGTATCATACGTAGTAAGAGTATACTGGGCTGGTAGAACTAATGATCCAGGGCACTTAACAATTAATTCAAATCCATCCGGTTATAGTTCTATCGGAGCAGTAACAGATGAATCAAGATCACAAGGTAGAAGAACTACTGATATTGGTAACGTATGGGGAGTAGGACCTTCCAACTCAAACGTTAATGCCCCTGGTTCATCAGGAGCAACTACCTATACAATGTATCAAAATTATAATAACAGTACTGACGAACCTAATAGTACAACTTGGAATGCTGGAGCATTAGTTGCTGTAGATGCTGACTATGATAACCTACAACCATTAGGTTATGTAGGTGCTACTAAGACATTAGCTGATATGTATGATACAGTTATTGATCCTATCATTCAAGATGTTGAAGGAGGAGGCGTTGGTAAGTTTCATTTAGCAACTTCTGCACCTGACGGTACATATGCTTCTACAGGTATGACAATGGCTAATAGACAAGTTACAGCTGGTAATACAGGTGGACCAAGTACAACAACTTATACACTATACAAGAAGACTTCAGAGTCAGCCCCGACTACTTCAAGACCTGTAAGATATAATTCTACTAATGCAGGATTTATTGAAATGTCAGATGCAGAAATTCAGAGCTTTTTTACTCCTTTCTTGTATAACAGAATAAATGAAAGTAGTAAATTAGTCTATACTTTCAGTACATCTACATCAGGTATTGATGCAGGTGGTTTTGTAGAAACACATTATGATGGCTCTACAAATGCATCATCTGGCCAGGTAATATCAGGCCATACATACTATAGAGATGTTAATAGTTTAAGTACTACTAACCATTATCTAAGACTAGCTAATACATAATAGCAAAGCGGAGAAAAATATATTATGAAAACGGAAATTATGAATACAGTCTATACGCCGGAAACTGCTTACTTCGTTGACGATGATAAAACTACTATCAACGTCAACGTTGAAGAGCACTTTCACGTAGAAGGCTATGACGGGCAAGCGCCTGAAAGAGTTAGCAAATTTTTGAGGACGGTGTCAGTTGGACCCAATCCAATCTTCGAAGAGTTTGTTAAGCAAGTTCCTTTAACAGTTGTTGAAGAAAATACTACCAAGTTCCACGAAAGATTAATCAGCGAGCACAACGAGTTACGTAACGAAATTACCGCAGAGGTAATGAGTGATATCGGAAAACAGTTGTCTAAGCAAGGTGAAACTGCAGCCCCTGCAGCTACTAACCTTACAGAGTTGACTCAAGATGATCTTTTTAAATTAAAATTACAAGCTTTCGAAATCGATGAAGTAAAGAGTTCTAAGAATAGAGAACTTAAAGCTAAGATTAGAAAAGCTGGTAACCTTATGGAAATAGTAGCTATGACCGCAGCAACTATTTTAGACAATCCTGCTAAACAAACTGAAGAGACGCCTCCGGAAACAGCCTAATGGCTTATCCTTCAGAAACGTTTTGTGCACTTCCATGGATGCATGTAAGTACTAGACCTAATGGACATATGCGTGTCTGTTGTACTGCTAATGCATCTGGAGTACAGAATGCAGATAGTACAAATAAAACAGCTTCAGAAGTAGGTGTATTAAGAAGAGAAGACGGTAAACCTGCTAACCTAGCAACTACTGGTTTACTTGAAGCTTGGAATAATACCTATATGAAAGAAACTAGAAAGACTATGATGAGAGGTGAAAAACCAGCATCATGTCTTAAATGTTATAAGGAAGAAGAAGCTGGACATAGATCTAAAAGACAATGGGAAACTGATAAGTGGATTAGAGATGAAGGTATTGAATCTATACTACAAGGTTACGATACTGAAACTGGTGAAGTACCTGCTCAAGTCAGATACGTAGACTTAAGATTAGGATCTAAATGTCAATTAGCATGTGTTATGTGCTCACCGCATGATTCATCTAACTGGGTACCTGACCATAAAAAAATATGGTCTAATTTAAAAAACAAAAAACTTAAAAGTACTATGGCTTGGGAAAAAGAGTCAGGTAAGTTAGCTTGGTCCGGTGGTTCATATAACTGGCATAAAAAGAATAAAGATTTTTTTCCAGAATTATATACTCAAATACCTCATATTAAACAATTGTATTGGGCAGGTGGTGAACCTCTAATACATGATGAGCATTATGAACTATTAGAAAAATGTATAAGAGAAGGTTATGCTTCTCAAATGGAAGTAAGATATAACTCTAATGGTTTAGAATGGAGAGATGATCTATTCGATTTATGGAAACATTTCAAGAAAGTAATATATCATTTTAGTATAGATGATATTGAAGACAGATTAAACTTTGTTAGATACCCTGCAGAGTTTAAACATTTAGAAAAGCAGATGCATGTATTAGATAATTACCCTCATGGTAATTTAATGCTTACTACTGCTTTTACAGGAATGGCAATTAATTATTTTTACGTACCAGAATTTATTAAGTGGAAAATAAACAGTGAGTTTAAACTACTTAATCAGTGGCCTTCTGGTGCAGGTATATTTAGTTGTCACTTAGCTTATTGGCCCCCTCAGTTGAACGTTAAAGCTTTACCTACTTTTTTTAAAGAAGAAGTCAGACTTAAATGGGAACAAGATTTGTATCCTTGGCTAGAACAAAATTGGCAAAAATGTACAGGTGTTAAAGAGCACAATGTATCTTATGAACAATGGCGTAATAGTGAATATGGTATTAAAAGATTAGAAGGTCTTTTAAACTTTATGGATGCTGAAGATTGGTCAGAAAGATTACCTGAGACTGCTGAGTGGTGTTATACTGTAGCAGAAACTAGAGGTCAAGATTTTGATAAAATATACCCAGATATGGATTGGCTAAAATGTTATCTAAAAAAGTAGCTGTAGAGCATAACAATAAAAATTCAGATAATTTAGTAAAGATAGAATGGTTCATTTCTAAGAGATGTAACTTTCACTGTTCTTATTGTGATAAGCATACGCATGATCATAGTTCAGGTTTCCCTGACTTAGATACAATGAAAGCTACATTAGATAAGATAATGAATACTACTGATAAAAAGATTAGACTTTCTTTTACTGGTGGTGAACCTACTATATGTAAACACTTATTTGACTTTTGTAAATATGGTAAAGAAAAATACGGTGATAGAATTAATCAGTTTAGTATTACTACTAATGGTTCTAGAACTACAAAGTATTATGTAGAGTTATCACAGTATGTGAACTCTATGATATTTTCTTATCATATGGAATATCATGACGTTGAAAAGATACCTGATAGTGTCTATGCAGTTCATGAAGCAGGTAACCTTCAACACTTACATGTTCACATGATGATGCTACCTACAGTATTTGATAAAGCAGCTAAGCAAATAGATGAGTTTAGAAAAAAAGGTATAGCAGTTTCAATAAGAAGAATAAGACCTGCTTATAGAGAAGATAATAAAGAAATGAGATTACCTTTTGATAATGATAAACAAATAGCGTCAATAAATTTAACTGGTTCAGATGGTAGACCAGATTATAGCGGCGATAAAGGCTATTATACTGATGAAGAACTAAACTATCTTAAAAATATTCCAGTATCAGATTTTAAAAATGTTATTGCACATGAAGTAAACGATAACTATGAAGTAAGTAATAGAGAGACTAACGTAAATGAGTTTACAGTAGCTAAAAATAATCAATATCTAGGTTGGTATTGTTGGGCTGGTATACAAAGTCTAAGAATAGAACCTAGCGGTGATGTATGGAATGCTACTTGTAGAACTAAAAAACTAGGGAACATTTTTAAAGAGTTTACTATGATTAGTAAACCAGAACCTTGTATAAGAAATTGGTGCGCATGCGCTGCTGATCTTAATACAACAAAAGTAAAAGATCTTATATACGGGGATCTAGTAAGGGTAGGACATGAACTTTAAAAGAGCAACAGTAAATGACGACGTTTTTTGTACATTTCCTTTTGTACATATAGCTACAAAAACCGCAGGTGAAATAAAACCTTGTTGTAGAGCTAGACCAACTAGTAATATACAAGACGAGAGCTTAGAAGAAGCTTGGAACAACCCAAGAATGAGAGCTATTAGAAAAGAATTATTATCTGGTATAAAGTCTCCTGAGTGTAATGCTTGTTGGAAGCATGAAGATCAAGGTATAAGATCTATGAGACAAAGGACAGTAAAGAATCATATTAAGACTTTCGGACCTGTATGGGAAGAGATGGATGAAGATGGTTTTATGCCTTTCAAGATACCTACCTTTGAAGCTAAGTTATCTAATCTTTGTAACTTAAAGTGTAGAATGTGTCATCCAGTAGATAGTACTTCTTGGGCTCAAGACTGGGGTGCAATAAAAGGATTAATGCAAAAGCATAATAAGAGTACTTATGAAAAAGTAGAGCAGTTTAACATAGAAAGAAAACCTTATGTTAGTAAATGGCACACTGAAGAGTTCTGGGATGAGTTTAAAGCATTATGTCCATACTTTAGAGAGATATATTTTGCAGGAGGTGAGCCTCTAACTGATCCTTTACATTATAAAGTCTTACATTATATTATGGAGTACGGAGAAGCAGATAAAGTATCATTAAGATATGCTACTAATATGACTAAGTTAAATTATAAGAAAGACAATGTCTTAGAAATGTGGAATAGTTTTAAAAGAGTTCATATTAATATTAGTATTGACGGTACAGGGGATATCTATAATTATATTAGACAGTTAGGTGATTATAAAGTAGTACAAGAAAACATTTTAAAGGTAATTGATCATCCTAAACTTTATAAGATAGCTGGTGCATTGACTTTACAAGTTTACAACATATGGTTTATGCCAGAGATAGCTAAAGACTTTGAAGATATGGGTATAGAATTACACACTCATAGAGTCAATTATCCTACGTTCTTAGATTGTAGAGTTATACCTCCTAAGTTTAAACAACAAATAAAAAATAAATTAAGAACTTCTAAGTTTGCAAATAATCCTCATTTTATGGATGCTATTAATACATTAGATGGAGACATGACTGAACTTATTCCTAAGTTTATAGAATTTTCAGATACCTTAGATGTTAAACAACAAGTTGATATATCTTGGAGAGATCTGTTACCTGATATGGCAGAAGAAATGGATGCGTTCGTTGCTAGATAAACCTTGCGTAGCTCCTTTTACTTCTGTGAACGTTGACTCTACGGGTCAAGTGGTACCTTGTTGTGTATACAATATGAAAGGTGATCATGATGCTTGGGATAAAAATTTAGATACTAATGTAGGTAATAATATTAGAAATAAATTTAGAAGTTGGGATTGGTTAAGAAAAGATATTAATGAAGGTAAGTATCCTTCTAATTGTAATGTATGTAAGTTAAGAGGTCAAGCAGGTAAAACTAGAGCAGATGATTATAGAAGAAACTTAGAACCTTATATTACTGATGAAATGACTAAACCTAAAATACTTATGATGGATTTAGATCTAAGTAATAAATGTAATTTGAAATGTTTACATTGTGGAGTTCATAGTTCAACTGGTTGGTTAAAAGAAGAAGAAAAATTAGTCAAGATTGAAAATAATAAGTTCAATAGAGAATCTAGACCAGGTATGATTAGAGTTAAACATAACACTATATCTGATCTATTAGAGTTTCCTAGTCTTACACAAAACGTTAGAATGATAGAAGTTAAAGGTGGAGAACCTTTATATCAAGATGAAAGATATGATCTATTAGATGTGTTTATTAATCATGGAGTATCAAAAAATATAACGTTAAAATATATTACAAATATGACTTATAGAGATAAAAAGCTTCTTACTATGTGGTCTAACTTTCATAGAATAAGACTTATAATAAGTATTGAAGGTACAGGAGAGTTGTATAATCTTATTAGAGGACATAAAACTGCTACTACTAAAACTATAAGTGATAATGTAAATTGGTATATAGATACCTTTCATGAAATGAAAAAAAATAAACACGATTGTTGGTTAAAAGAAAAAATAGAACCTCTAAAAGATAATAGAACAATAATTGAACCTCAGTTAAGAATTAATTGGTCTGTAACTGCTATGGCTTGTAACTTATTAGACATTGATAATATTTTTAACTTTATAGAAAAGACAGATAAGAATTATAAAAATGGCGGTGTAGGAAGTATACCTACATTAGTTGTTAATCCTACTTATCTAGATTATAGAGTTTTACCTAGATGGTATATTGATGAAGCTAGAGAGATATTTAGAAGAAGTCACCATAATGCAGTTAAAAATTTTAATAAGATGTTAACTGTATGGGACGAAGAGGAAAGAATACCTAAATTTATAAAGTTTATTGAATATATTGAAACTATGTGCGAGATTAGAAAACAGAATCCTTCTTGTATAAAGTATTGGAAAGAACTAAAAGATGAATATGAGGTTTTAAAAAATGCTTAAGTGGCCAATAGGAGCAAAAGAAACTGAAAAACTACAATTAGAGTTAACTTCTTATTGTAATTTAGCTTGCCCTGGATGCGAAAGACTAGCTAATCCAGCTGCTCTTCCATTCCTTAATACTAATTATATGCATTTAGAAGATATTAAGAAATGGTTTACTATTGAAACTTTACCAAAGCTTGCAATAATTAGTTTTTCAGGTCAGATTGACGAACCATTAATACATCCTGAAGCAGATAAAATTATTGAATACTTAATAGAAGAATTTCCTAGTACAAGAATTTCAATTAGTACTAATGGTGCTACTAGAAATGAGAAGTTCTTTACTAGGATAGGGGAGATATCTAACAAGTATAAAAGACCTAATGGTGATAAAAGATTAGATGTTGAGTTTGCTATTGATGGTCTAGAAGATACTAATCATATCTATAGAGTAGGAGCTGATTGGAATAAACTTATGAGAAACGCTAAAGCATTTATAGCAGCTGGAGGATTAGCTTCATGGAAGTTTATTATGTTTAACCATAATTATAATCAAGTTAAAGAAGCTAATAAGATGGCTGTTGAAATGGGTTTTCATAGATTTACTTATATAGCTTCAGCTAGAAAATCTACAGAAAAATTAGGAATGAACTTTGTACCTAAGTTAATAAAAGGCAAGAAGCCTATTAACTCTAAAGCATTTGGTTCGGTTAAAGCACCTCCGGGTCAACCTAAAAAGACACTTAATGATGGATCTAAACCTAAAATTCATTGTAAAGCGTTAAAAAGACTAGATGGCAGAAAAGGGTGGTTATTCGTTAACCATGATGGATTTGCACAACCGTGTTGCTATTTTGGTTTCCAACATAGAACAATAGATCCTTTAGATAACTTACATAATATTTCTGCAGAAGAATTTTTTGATACTAGTCCTTTTTTAACAGGTTTAATGGAAAGTTGGGAATCAGATAAACCTAATCCTATATGTGCAAGAAAATGTACTGGAGCAGGAAATAGAGATAGCGCTATAACATTATTAAGGAACGGAGAAGAACAATGGGAAGTAGTAAAGAACAGATAGGTTGGTGTTATCCAGATAATAATCTACATGATTATATTATCTATCCACCAGAAAGATATGTAGATAATTATAATGCTTGGAGAGGTTATAATAAGCAAGGTTATATGCATTGTCCTTCTTATCAAAACTTTTTTTCTAATACTTACGTAATAAAATCTCCTATACAATTTACTGCTACTAGTAGTAAAGGTGAAGTAAAAGTAGAATCAAATCAAGTAGATGATCATGAAATGAATAGAATAGTTAGTTATCATTCATCTAATGATATGCATGATAGAGACAAACCTTTCTTTCAAATGGCTTTCAAATATTTGTTTATAGCTGATCAACCTACTCTAATGGATATAATGCCCCCGTTTAACCACTCGTACCCCGGTCAAATCATAGGAGGTAGTTTCAATATACACAGTTGGGTTAGAAATGTATCTTGGGGCTTTCAGTTTAATAGAACTAATGATATACTTAAAGTAGAAAGAGGTGATCCTTTAATGTATATTAGATTTACTAATTCAGAGTTAAAGAATAACATAAAGTTAGTTAAATGTAAACTAACAGAAGATATATTTAAAGAGCTAGATAGAAAAAGAGATCTAGGTAAATTTGTAAAAGGTAAAAAGTTTAACTTTATTGCTACTGCACTTAAACTAAGAAAACAAAGGCTTGTCTATGAAGAATAAATCGTTCTGTATATTACCGTGGATGCATATTGCTACAACTTCAACAGGTAAATATAGACCTTGTTGTAATATTGCTCAAGGTACTACTATAACTAAACCTGATGGTACACATTACAATGTAGTAGAAGATACTATTGAAGAAATGTGGTACTCTGAATATATGATTAATCTTAGAGATAAAATGCTAAGAGGGAAAAAATCTAGAATATGTAAAAGATGTTACAGAGAAGAACAAGCTGGTGTAGAATCAGCTAGACAGTCTGCTAATAATAGATATATGTTTGACTTTAAAAAGAGTACTAAACCACCTATTAAAGTAAAATATTTAGATTTAAGATTAGGTAATTTATGTAACCTGAAATGTAGAATGTGTAACCCTTACGCGTCAAGTATGTGGACTAAAGAATGGAATCTAATAGCAGATGAAGATAAAAAGCTACCTGAAGATAGACTTAAGTATCTAAAGAATATGACTTGGCCAGATGAACCTTTCTTATGGGACCAAATAGATAAGCATAGATTAGATATAGAAGAAATATATCTTACAGGGGGTGAGCCTACATTAATTAAACAACAATATCAACTATATGATAGTTTAATTGAAAAAGGACTTGCACATAATATAAAATTAAAGTATAATACTAATTTAACTAACATACCTGATAAGTTAGTTGACTACTGGAAACACTTTAAGCAAGTAAAACTTAATGCTTCAGTTGATGCGTTTGGTGAATTAGATAGGTATATTAGATATCCTAGTTCATGGAAGAAGATAGATGAGAATCTAAAACGTTTTAGAAATATGAAAAATGTTAGATTAGAAGTTCATTGTACTGTTCAAATTTATAATATTCTTAGATTGCATGAACTGTTTGATTATCTTAATCCTTTAGGTATACCTGTTTACTTGAATATACTTAACCATCCCGAACAGTTAAATATAAGAGTATTACCAGAAGAGCTCAAAGATAGAGCTGCTTTGTACTTAGAAAAAAATTATGATATAGTTATTAGAAAGAAAGATAGCATCGCGGACTACATGTATAAAGAAGATTGGTCTCATCTACTTCCTAAATTTAAAAACTATACCGACACTCTAGATAAATCTAGAGACGAGTCATTATACAACCTAGTGGAGGAATTTAAATATGTCTCTTAGTTTCACCTTCCCAGAAGGAACTAAAGGAGTTGCGTGTAAAATATCAGGAGGCGCAGACTCATCTATAATGTATTATGCTTTATGTGATTTTATAAAAGATAAGAACATAGACTTATATGCTGTTACAGTTATTACTACTAGTAAAAGACTATACAATTATTATGCACAACAAGTTATTGAATATACAGGCAATAAGTTAGGTGTGTGGCCAGTAGAACATATTGTAAGATATGTAGATGGCTCTTTAACTTACGACCCAGAAACTGGTTATAGTAGAGCCAAAGGTTATATTCAAGGACAAAGAGATATAGTAACAGAGTTAAAAGACGCTAGTAAAATTCAATCATTAGTATCTGCAACTACTACTAATCCTCCTGATGAGTTTAATAAGTGGTATGATGAGCAAGTAGGAGAATGTAGAAGAGATCCTAATAGAGATGTCAATAGTGGATACAATAAAGATTTAGTTAAATGGCATAATGGTAAAAAAGACTTCTCATATAATGATCAGTTTCATGAAACTGATAAGAAAGGTGTAGCTCAAACTTATAGAGATTATGGTGTATTTGAAGAACTATATCCTTTAACTTGGTCTTGTGAAGAACCAGATAACTTTACTGGTCATCATTGTGGTAAATGTTTTTGGTGCTTTGAGAGAGAATGGGGCTTTGAAATGCTTGAATATGGTAACCCCGAATTGAAATGTAGCAAACCTCAATGATGTTATTATCTGAAAACGATATACAGAAAGTAGAATTAGATAACGATATTGTTATTAAAACTTTTAAAGGTGCAAAAGATATTCATGGTCATGCTTTATACAATAATCAATTAGGTGATATTTGGTTTGAGAGATATAAAAGATACAGAGAAATAGTTCCTTCTATATGTGAAGTTTATGAAGTAACATCTAATAGAATTGTAATGGAGTATGTAAAAGGTGAATCGGTTCATTTTAGAACTTGTACTAAGAAAGAATTAAATGCAGTACTATTATACTATTACGAATTAATGAGAGGTAGTCTAACATATTATAATGAATATGGCCACTACTTTGTTCATGGAGATATGAACCCTACTAATATGCTATTACAAACTAGAGATGTTTACCCGTCTACAGTTTCAACAAAAGGAACTAAAAAAGAATTATTAAACTTAAGACTAATTGAACCAGATGGCTTTTTTAGGCATGCAAGACTTGATTTGAATAATTTTATTATGAATCAAATGAGATTTAGTACAAGGTTAATGTATGTATAAGTATGAAGATATAAGACAAATACACTTAGAGCCTACTCAACTCTGTCAAGCATCTTGCCCTATGTGTGATAGAAATAAAAACGGAGGTGATGTAAACCAGTTCTTAAAAAATAAGTCTCTTACAGCAGATCAAGTTAAGCACATACTACCTAAAGAATTTGTACAGCAACTCAATACATTATACATGTGTGGTAATCATGGTGATCCTATCTTTGCTCCTGAATGTTTAGAAATGTTTAAGTATCTAAGAGAATGCAATCCTTATCTTAAACTAGGTATGACTACTAACGGTGGAGCTAGAAAAGTTGAATGGTGGGAAGAATTAGCTCAATACGATGTACATGTTAATTTTTCTATAGATGGTTTAGAAGATACTAATCATCATTATAGACAAGGAGTAAAATGGCAGCATGTAGAAGAGAACTTAGATGCATTTACTTCTGCAGGAGGCAAAGCTGATTGGACTTTTTTAGTTTTTAATTACAATGAACACCAAGTAGAAGAAGCAGAAAAGTATTCTAAGTTATTAGGTGTTAATAAATTTATACCTAAGAAGTCAGGTAGATATATTACAGCTAATCAAGAAAGAAAAACTAAACATCAAGCAGTTTTTAGAAAAGGTTTAAGTTCTTTATTATCTGAACCTACAAATCCTAAGTGGAGAAATAAAGAGCTACAAAAAGATTTTGATATTAAAAAAATAATTAAAGAAGAAAAAGTTTGTCCTAAGTGTGTAGAAAAAAAAGAACTGTATATAAGTGCTGAAGGTTTTATTTTACCTTGTTGTTGGACAGCAGGTCAAATGTATAAGTGGTATTTACCTAAAGAGTCTACACAAATATGGGACCATATAAAGAAGTATAATATATCAGCATTAGAAACTTCTACTAAAGAAGTTATGGAATCAGGTTTTTTAGAATCTATTGAAAGAGCTTGGCAAGGTGAAAACAAATTAGAAGTATGCGCTATAAAATGTAATAAGGTATTCGACCCTTTTACAGCGCAGTGGAGTTAATATGCCAGACAAATGGAATGAAATTAAATTAAACTTATTAGAAATAAATGAGAAAAAAGGTTACTGTGCTAAACGATACCAATTACATACCGATAATCAAATACGTAAATTTGATATGCAAAAAGAATTTATGAAAGAGTATATTGATAAGTTAGATTTTTTTCCTAAATTACTTGCATGGGAAAGACAAGGTTCAACTGCTCAAGTTGCTTATAAATTTATACCTAACGCTATGCAAGCTAGTCATTACTTTGGTACAGAATATAAACACCCTATTATTAATACATCAGTAAGTCAAGTTGTTGAATATTATTTTTGGGCTTTTAATTTTGTACCTTATATGATTTACACTGTTGGAGCTCCTTATATTAAAGAAATGTATAAAGATAAAGGATCGACTAATCCTCATCAAGGTATGATGTATATGGGATTAAATGATTACTTTGACGAAAGAGCTTTGATAGATAAAAAAGGTAAATTATGGGTAGTAGGTCTTGATGCTTTAAGAATTAATAGAGACCCTTTTGCTTATCTACAATCCCCTCCTTATGGAAGAGTATCTAAAATGTTAGCTAGAGTACATCAAAAGTTAAAAGAAATGGAATACGATATTGACTATAAAGAAAAATTAGATAGAATGTCATTTAGAGCAGAAAATGCTGAAAAAGAATATAAAATAATTGAAAGCAAAATTAAGAATACTATTAATAAAGATGTAATAAAAAATACAATAGGAGAGCAGCAATATGAATTCTATTTCAACTCTCAGTGATTATGATTTTAATGCTATACCATTTGAAGATATAGAAATGGTAGGTCAGCATAGTATGGTAGTTAAAGACCTGTTTACTGTATCATGGCTACTAGGAAGATTTTGTAATTATTCATGTTCATATTGCTGGCCTTATGCTTCAAGTAGAACTAAAGATCATAGAGATACTGAATTATGTTTAATGACTATAGACGAAATAAAAAGACAAGCGAGGGACAATGGGTTTAATTCATTTCATTTTTCACTTAGTGGCGGTGAACCTACTTTTCATCCAGGGTATTTGGAAATACTCGAGCATCTTGCTGATGACGCTGATAATTGCAATTATACTTCAATACATATGACAACTAACTTATCAAGGAAAGGACCTTGGTGGGATAGATATCTTAAATCAGCTAATAAATTTCAAAGAGCTTCTATTACAGCTTCTTGTCATAGAGAGCATGTTAACACTGAAGCTAAGTTAGAAGAGTTTAGAGACAAGTTAGTTTATTTACAAGACAATGGAGTTAAATTAACTATTAATCAAGTTATGTTAGTTGATACATTCTGGCAATGTTGGGAAGATGCTCAATACTTTGCTGAAAAAGATATTAACGTTACACTTAAACCTCAATCAGACCCTACTGCTTCATTTGTTGTGGATGGTTACACTGATGAAATGTTAGAGTTGCTTCATAACGGTATGCCTCAGAATATAGACGGTAAACAAATTTTTCAAGTTGTCATGAAAGACAGTAAAGGAAAAGAATGGTGGATGGATCAAGCTGAGAGATTTAATGCTTTTAACTTTAATAGATTTAAAGGTTGGGAATGTTCATCAGGTTATAGATCTATAATTATTAGAGAGCCAGACGGTAGCGTAAAAAGAAGCTATAGTTGTAATGATAAACCTTTAGGTTATATTCATAAAGGATTTAAATTGTTTGACGGCCCTAAAATATGTTCTACAGATACTTGTGTATCATCTGCAGATAGTAAAATACCTAAACGTAAATTAGGTACTGGTCATGCACTATGGCCGAAATAAACTTCTATACATTTAAATGGGGAGAAAAATATGGCCCGGAATACGTCAACAGACTTTACGGTTCTTTACGGCACCACTGTAGTAAGTCTTTCGTACTTAATCTTATTTCTGATAATTTTCACGGGATTGATTCTAGTATCAATTGTATCGATTATACCAGCTTCGATCCTTTTCCTCATCCAAAAAATCAAATCTTTACAAGAGAAAAACTCGTCTTATTCGACAAATTCGTAGAAGGTAAAAATTGTTGGTTAGATTTAGATATACTTATACATTCAAATATAGATGATTTATTAGATTTAGATTTTCCTAGACCTAAATTTATATGGAACTACTGGAACAATTATAAAGAGAGATCTGAAAGATGGTATGGTAAAGGTGTATCATGTCATGTCAATTCTTCTTTCGTTATGTGGGAAGGTGATAAAGGTAGATACTTATACAACTTACTTAAAGATAACGAAGAAAAAGCTTTCTTCACTTATAAGTCTTTAGATAAGTTTTTATTTTATCAAGCTCATAGAAAAGGGTTGATGGATTTCTGGGATGAAGGTATAGTAAGTAACTACAATAGAGAGTGGTTTCAGAAAAAAGGTAGGATGAGTATATTCAATACTTCACATATACTTTATAACAAAGGTATAACAGAGCAAGCATTTGAATTAGATGAGGCAAAAGGATGGGCAGAAGAGATGTGGAAAAGTTATTACTAAATGCTATTATAGATGGAGGTTATGAATCAGTAACTTTTATAGCTAGTAATGAGAGACCACGATTAATAAGAGAAGTCAAAGGATTAGGAATAGATCTAGACGTTGTAGATTATGATCCTAAGTTTGAGAATCCAAGAGATGCTATATTCGATAATATAACCTTTAACGAATTAGTAGTTGATTTTAATACTGAAAAGCACTATCCTATAGGTAAAGTATATAAAGGTGATATGATTGTTATAGGAGATAACGATCAGCATAATGGCGATTGTAACCCTACAACTAGTTGTGATCAAATTATTCTCGATAACGAAATAACTAAAGTAGATTTTAACTATAATATAGATAAGTGGTACATAGTAAAGGGTAGTAATGCAAATTGAATACGCTAATATGCTTAAGTGGTTCTATTATAATCATCCGGATAAGATAGATAGATTCGTTCAATCAGTATCTGAGAATCAACAGAAATCTAAACAACAATTATTTTATGGTCTTAAAGATAAAAATATAGTTATACCTACAGATGAGAATGGTGAAGTAACTATAGAGATAGTAGGAGGCTGGTTTGGTTGGCCTCTTATAGGTATGTTAGTTAAGTTTTTAGATATACCAATAAGAAAAATTAATTTTTATGAATTAGATGATTTCGCTTGCACTGTACTAAGAAAGTATATAGATATATTTAAACCAGCTTTTGAAATTAATATATTCAATCAAGATTGGTTTGAAGATACAAACGAAAGAAGAGCTCATATAATTATTAATACTAGTTGTGAGCATATGGACGACTTTGGTAATATGAAAAAAGTATTCATAGCACCAGAAAGAACTCTACTTATGATTACTAGTAATGATAAAGTAGATGAACCAGATCATATTAATTGTAAAGAGAGTGCTGTTCAGTTAGCTAAAGATAATGATATTCATATGCTACATGGTGATAGAATATGGTTCGAAGATTATAGAAGATTTATAGTGGTAGGAAAATGGAAGTAATTAAAGAACAAATAATAAGTAGACTAAAAGAAGTTTACGACCCTGAAATATCTATTAACATATATGACTTAGGTTTAATATACGATATCAATTTAGAAAAATTACCCTTTGTGACTCTAACACATACATTAACTTCTGCTTTTTGTCCTGCAGCCGATTGGATAATAAAAGAAATAAAGAAAGCAGTAATTAACTCTCCTGGTGTAAAAGATTGTGAAGTTATTACTACTTTTGATCCTCCATTTGATATGTCAAGAGTAAGCGATGATGTAAAATTAGCAATGGGGTGGCATGATGATGAGACGGATAATTGGGAACCTTACTAGACATATTATTAGTTAATACTGGAAACAAATATTCAGAAAAATATGTTGATAATATAGTTTATATGTTATCTAATACTGGTACTAGGTATGATAAAATACACATAATAAGAGATGAGCAATATGATGGCGTGTGGAATAAACTTCAATTATTTAGAGACTTTAAAAACGGTCCTTACTTATATTTCGATTTAGATGTTTGTATAAAAGATAATGTCGAACACTTGGTAAGAGATAACTTTACTTTACTACATGCTTGGTGGAGAACTGCTCATCATACTCCATTAAATTCATCTATAATGTCTTGGAAAGGTGACTATAGTTTTTATTATAACACATTTGCAGCTAACTCAGATTATTATATGTTAAATTATAAAGGCATAGATCAATATATTTACGAATTAGATATGGTGTATGAAACTTATGATCCTGTCTGTACAAGTTACAACTGGCATGGTTTTGATGAAAAGTGGCCTGTTATAATTTTTAATCAAGCTGGCGAAAAAATGTTAGAGGATGGTCCATGGTCAAAGTATATGCAGTTAGGGTAGGTACCAAGTACGGTCCTGAATATGAAACCTATTTAAAAAATAAATTACCAAGCATTGAATTTCTAAATAAAGAAGAACATCCTTTTATTCTGCAATGGAATAAATTAAGGTTTATGGAATTAGACATAAACGAACCTATATGCGTAATAGATGTTGATATTGAATTACATAATGATTATATGGAGTTATTTAATTACCCTATCAATAGAGGAGAATTTTTAAGTATACCAGCCTGGTGGAGAGATACACACAATGAAAGATATAAAATCAATGGTGGTTTCTATAAATACTACCCTAGAGACTGCAAATACATCGTCGAAAAATACAGATCTAAACCTGAGTATTATTCGACAAAATATATTAGAAATAAGACGACAGTTGGACCCGTCAACGGAGAACAATACTTTGTCGAAGACTCAGCAAGACGTCGCCTCAAAGTTATCACAGTTTCAGAAGCCTGGGTTCAACGAGCGGTACAAGACACATTTATTCAAGACGGTGAAGTAAAATTAGTACACTACTCTTGGCAACCAACCAAGTGAATACGTTTAACATTTTTAGTACAATTCATAGCTGTATGTCCTACAGTAGTATCTAACCTATATGCATGACCATTAGCAGGTACATGTTCTGCTTTATCACCAGTTACATGAAAACAATGTTCATGAGTATTTACAGCTAAATGAACTCTAGGTGTTCTATCTTTATGATACGTATAACAAGTCTTAGGGTGCATTAACATAACTCTAGTTCTAACTAAGTTATAATCTTTTATGAATCTTGTTATTTCCCAACTATCATCTGTATTAATAGCATTGAAATAACTATCAGGTTTATCAGCTACCCAACCGCAGCCATAATGCCAATCGTCTGTAGGAGATTGTAAACTAATTTGATTACCTTCAAACCAACCATGTTGAGTTACTACTTGATGTAATTCAGCTTTTATTCTTTCTACATCATAGATTTTTGATAACCTATCCATTTACTTTTTACCTCTTCAATATCTTCGTCGTAACATATCTGAAAGTTAATTCTTAAATTATCGTTATTAACTATTTTATGTTCTTCTAAAGTATTTAAAATTACAGGACCATCACTCATATTATTTCTAGTATATAAAGGAGCATAATTTTTAGTTAACGGATGAATAACAACACTAGATCTTTTATTTTGCTTGCCATCTGTATGCCAATCCTGTATACTATCAGGTTGTAATCTACTTAACATCATCTTTATATTTTTATTTTTCTTTAAATTATCTATAGGACTATCTTCTAATATATCTAAAACTTCTTGTGTGACTGGAGTGAACTCTAAAGGTGTTTTAACACCTGTCTTTGTACTATAATGTTCTTTCCACTTAGCAGTTTTAGAATAATTTAATAATGTATCTATATCTTTATCACTTAAAAATTTAACTAATGGTATAAGATTTTTCATCTAAGAAAACGCCTTCTTCAAATAATTCAAATGGATGTACCTTACCAAAGTACTCGTTAGTAAACCAACATTGCTCTTCTTCGTTGAATTCAAACCAAGGAGCTAATCCTAATACTATAGCAGTTCTTTGTCCTGTACCTTCGCTTATACTTACCTTATGAGGATTCTCTGTATTCCAACAATACATATAACCTGGATCATTATGGAAAGTATTTTCTTCTGTATTAATATGTAACTTGCATTTTATATCTGCATTGATAGGAATATTAATTCTAGTGTTAATAAAGATGTTTTCATCATCATGCCAATGAACATAACCTGGATATTTTAATGTAACCATTCTACTACGAACTATAGAAAATGGTGTAGAGTCTATAAATGTACCTAGATAGCCGTGCATAGACGCGGGAGTTCTTTTACAGTAAGCGAATGTATCACTGTAAGTGTTGCGACCTTGTTGCTTAGCTGCTATAGGGTTGTTCTTATGATCAAAATGTCTTTTACAAAGTTCTTTATATTCTAATTGATTGACAAAACCTTCTTCTTTTAGATATAATAAACCTGCATCTAAAGTATACTTGCCTATTATCTCATAAAATGTAGTTCTTTTATTTGCATGGACTAGATCATCCCATATCTTTTTACCTCTTTCATCTTCGAAAAGAGTACCTAAGTTGTACCTTACCTCACCTAAAGTTTGAGCATTAACAGGTAAGTTATCAGCTTGCCAATGGTTAGGATTATAAGTTAAAGATAACCCACCATAGTTCTTAGCTCTTTCTTGATTACCTTCTATAATATTACCTTTAAAAAAACCATACCAACCATATTCAGCATATGCTTCTTTACAAGCAGTCCATAAATTATCTATAACTTTATTATCAAGTTCTTTTATACAAGGTTTAGAATAATCATACTTATCAAACTTACGAATAGCATCATAAAAGCCTGAATGCTTTTTAATATAATAATGTATTATTTCGTCTTCGGGTATGTCTTTAAGATAAAACTGCATTGTTCTCTATTAACTTTTCTCTAACTATATTATAGTCCATATCAAATACTTGGAACTTAGCAGTTCTTCTATCTTGATGAAAGGGCTGCACTCTATGTCTTGGAACTGTATTAAGTAATCCTATTCTATAGTTAAAGTGAACATCAGGATCACCAGCCATGTTTCCTAAGTATTCTAAGTTAGCTGTATCGTCTTCTAAAGCTACATTTATCGCACATGAACCTAAAGGATCAGAATGCCAAGGTAAGTCACTGCCTGCTATTTGTTTAAAATATTTTGGTACTACTCTTTTGTTATCTAAAATATATCTAAGTATCATAGTACACTTAACAGTTTCAGGATTTGTATCTGTATACTGAGACATATCATTTGTAAATTTATATGTATGCCAATTAGGTGTATATTCAAACCAGCTATTTTCAGCTTTACATTTCTCTTTGAGAGGATGCTCAAAAGGTTTCATCTCAGTTTGATCGAATTCTAATTTAAGAGCTTCAATATCTAACCAATCGAATTTACATTCAGTAACTAAGTCTTCTCTTTTCATATCATTATTAATATCAGGGTCTTTTCTTTCCCAGAGAGTTACTTTACCTAATTGTATTTTTTGTAATGGTTCTACAGTTGACAATTCTCGTACCCAAAACTAGCTCTATATAAAAACCTATCACCTTCGACAGCATTTCGCTTATGTATACTATGAAACTGATCCATGAATATTAGATCACCTGGTCTCCAATCGTCGTGATGGTACATATATTTATCTTGAAATACATGTTTCTTTAACTTGACCATATGCTCTTCCATATTTACAAGTTCATGATCTTCATCACCATCTTCTATTCTTTTCCACATATCTCTAATATAATGAAAAGTAAAATACAAACCTTTTTCTTTTGTATAAGGGTGAGTATATACTAATGGTTTAGTTACACCATACTTAAACGCTCTAGCACCTCCTTGAAACATAGCTAGTTCTTTATCATCTTCTTCTAATTTATAAAAGGTATTATTCTCAAACTTGAAATTACAATCTATATTATCGTAATAATGTCTATCTTCTTTTGATAGATCATTATATGCTTGTCTAGTATCACAGAAAGATGTTACAGAATTTTCACCTGGTTTTAGACAGTATAGCATAACACATGCTTCAGTGCCACTCTTTCTTCCATTACCATTACTATGCCAATCTAGTTCTTTGTCAGCGAATATACCAATCTTTTCGCCTTCTTTTCTTTCGTTAGTAACTCTAAACAATCCTGGATAATCTGGATGCATAAAAAACTGATTAGGTTTAAGTACATTACCTATTTGTTCTAAAATATATAAAAGTCTTTCTTCATTAATAGTTTGATTACGTACTAGTATGACATTATCTTTTACTATTTGTCTTCCAAAATATTTTATATCTTCATCAGACATAGAATTAAAATCTATATCATATTCGTACCCAATGTTCTTTAATGGTTTCCTATCCATAACGCCTCCTTATCAGGTATATTCTTATACTCAATACCAAATATAAGAACTACTCTCCACTTATCATTATTAACAACTCTATGAGACCATCCTGTATTTACAAAATAAGCATGTCCGTCTTCCATAGTAAGAGCCCTATAACCTTCTATTCTATTTCTAAACTGAAACTCTGAACCTACTGTATCAACTGCTAGTTGCATCCTACATAATACAGAAGTATCAGTATCAATATGCCAGAACAATTCATGCCCTGGAGGCATTACAGATATTCTAGCTCTAAAAACTTCACCAAATGTTTCTTCTAACCAGTTTTTAATTACACTTACATCAGTATCATTACGCCAGTCATTGTAATTAGTTTCTTCGTTTATATCAGAACCTTGTATAGTATTTCTCTGTAATAGTATTTGTCTATAACCACCAGTAGCATTAAAACTATTTTTAAGATCATAGCTATTAGATATCTGATACTTATCTGTACCTAAATCATCTTCTTTAATCTCAGTTATAATACGTTTAATCTCGTCCATTACATTTTCAGGTGCTTTGGTAATATGTTTAAACGAAGTAAGTTTGTGTCTAGTAGGTCCTCTATCACCTTTTGCTCTTATTCTAGCATTACTAAAACCATATTGCTTGTATTCTTTATCCGCCATATTTGTCTTTCCAATCTAATAAAGTCATATGATCTAAAGGAAATTTTTCTTTTACAAAACTGTAAGCTATCACAGATTGCCAAGCTCCTTTTTCATCTTTATTATAAGTTTTGTATAAACCTGGTTGTGTGTTCCATTCATGACCATAAAATTTATTTAACTTCTTTCCTAATTTTATTATAGTAGGTCTTCTGTAAATATATTCTACAGAAAAAAATAAATGGTTTTTATTATTGAAATTATCTACTTGATGTTTAGCAATTACATTACCAGGAGTTAATTCATTAGATTCATATCTAATATTTTTTCTTCTGTATTTTGGATTGTAATATAATCTAGTCAATATTCTAGCAACATCATTACCAAAGTCTTGTACTGCAGCAAATGCTATCAACTCTTCTTCATCATCATCTGTAACTACAAAAGACCAATCTAGATAATTTTTATATGTCTTTTGAAGACACCAATTAGTACTAGTATCAAACCATTTTATATCATCATGTCTAGTTAGCTCTTTACTAAACCTATTAATGTAATATAGAAATTGATCTTCGTAATTTTTTAATGAAAGTAACTTATACTTTTTTGCCCATAACATATTCTATAAACCACGCAGTAGGGTCCCATTGACCTTTTTCTCGTCCAATCCTATAATGTGCAGCTTTCTTATGATGCTCTTCATGCCAGCCTTCACCAGCAGTAAGAAGATTAGCAAACCAACTGTTAGTAGGTTTACCATTCGAATGCCCTAATACATTAAGCAACCCATAACCATGAAATGCAAAAACAACTGGCATACAATATCCGAAAACTAACAATAAAGGATCTACTAAAAAGAATGCTACCATAATAAAAAGATTGTACATAAAATAGTTTTTATAAAAATGTACTAGTATAGGATTTCTAAGATACTTTTTTATAAATCTTCTTTTAATTTGAAAATCATACCCCCAAGTATTTACATAAACAGACCACTTGCCTTTTTTAATATGACTATGAGGATCTAAATCTGTATCTGAATAAGCATGATGCTGTCTATGAGTAGCAGCCCATGTTAATGCAGGACCTGCTCCTGAAAAGATACCTAATATATTTACACATACTTCAAAGAACTTATTACCTTCAAATGAACTATGAGAATAAAATCTATGATAACCGCCAGATATAGATACGATAGCGACAACGTACCACCATGCTAACGCAGCAAGAAACATCCACCATTGACCATAAATGGCTCCTGGTATAATCATTAAGTGACAAAACATATGATTTATTAGTAACTTAGTAGTATTGCTCATGTACTATTTATAGTCGTATTAAATAATAAGGATAGGAGTTTACTTATGAAAGATGAATTACAATCAGTGCAAACTGATCTTAGCGAAGAGAATAAAAAATTAGCTAAACTTGCTAGAAATAGATCAGATGATTATGAATATGCTAGAGAAATTCTATACCAATCCTCAGAAAAAATTCAAGATATTTTAGATGCAGCTGTTAATCTAGCTAGAGAATCTGAACATCCAAGAGCTATTGAAGTAGCAACTGAAGCAGCTAAAGCATTGGGTGACACAGCAGCAAAAATGATGGACCATCATTTAAAGACAGAAAAATTAAACAACCCTACTGGAGAGAAAAACCAGGTCACGAATAATAATTTAAATGTAAAAATGAATACAAAAGATTTATTGGAGCTTTTACAACGTGATAGTTAAAAAAGATTTATATAATCCATCTGAACATAAAAGATATAAAAAATTCGGTGATGTGTATGTTAAAAATAAAACAGCATTAATTACTTATCTTTCAGAACAAAGATACAATAAAAAAGCTCCTACCCAAAATACAAACGCAAAGTTATTTGAAAAGAACCCTACTGGTGTTAGTCACTATATGGGCAATCCTAATATTAAAGCTGCTCATGTTAACTTAGATTATACAAAAGAACAACTATTAGAGTTTCAAAAATGTGCTAAAGATCCTGTTTACTTTACAGAGACTTATATTAGAATTATGTCTGTTGATTTTGGATTAATACCATTTACATTATACGACTTTCAAAGAAAAATGGTAGAAACATTTAACGAGAATAGATTTAACATATGTAAATTACCTAGACAGTCTGGTAAATCAACTACATCTGTTGCTTATATTTTATGGTACTTGTTATTCAATCAAGGTAAGACAGTTGGAATATTAGCTAACAAAGGTGAATTAGCTCAAGAGATGTTAGGTAGACTAGCTACAGCATATGAGTCATTACCTTTCTGGTTACAACAAGGTTGTGTAACTTATAATAAAAGATCTATAGAATTAGAAAATGGTAGTAAAGTCATTGCTACAGCGTCTTCTGGATCAGCTGCTCGAGGTATGTCATTCTCGTTATTATTCTTAGATGAATTTGCGTTCGTGCCTCCTAACGATGCTGAAGATTTTTTTAGATCTGTTTACCCTACTATTTCATCAGGTACTGATACTAAAATGATAGTAGTATCTACTCCTAAAGGTATGAATCATTTTTATAAGATGTGGATGGAGTCTACTGAGAATAGATCTAAATTTGTTCCTATAGAAATAAACTGGTGGGACGTTCCAGGTAGAGATGAAGACTGGAAATACGAACAAATATCTAATACATCTGAAGATCAATTTAGACAAGAGTTTGAATGTCAGTTTATAGGTTCAAGCAATACTCTCATAGCGCCTGGTAAATTAGGTCAAATGGCTTACATAGCACCTATACGTAATCAAGAGTCTATAGACTATTATGAAGATCCTAAACCAGGTCATAATTATATTATGTGTGTTGATTCTGCTAGAGGAATTAGATTAGATTATAGTGCATTTGTAATAGTAGATATAACAGCTGTACCTTATAAAGTAGTTGCTAAGTTTAGATCAAATGAAGTATCACCTATGATTTTTCCAAACTTTATAGTTAACTTAGGGAGATATTATAATCAAGCATGGGTACTTATTGAAGTTAACGATGTGGGTCAACAAGTAGCTGTAGGTGTACAACAAGAATTTGAATACGAAAATATATTATCTACTGTTTCTAAAGGCAGAGCTGGTTTTCAGTTAGGATCAGGTCCAGGAGCTAAGTTAGGAGTTACAACATCGCATTCAGTTAAGACAAATGGTTGTTCTAATTTAAAGTCTTTAATTGAAGCAGACAAATTAATAGTAGAAGATTATGATGTATACGTTGAATTAACAACGTTTGTTAGAAAAAGTGAATCAACAGCAGGCTCATTTGAAGCTGAACCAGGCTGTAATGACGATCTAGTTATGTGTTTAGTTTTATTTGCATGGGCTGCAGGTACAGAATACTGGAAAGAATTAACCGATACTAATGCTAAGCAGCATATGTACAAACAAAAATTAGACGAAATTGAAGATGAAGTTATGCCAATCGGATTTTTACCTTATGATAATATGTTAGAGACAACAATTGATAGTCAAGGAGACGTTTGGACTTCTGTAGATGAAGCTGTTGTACCTGAATGGTATAACGATGTCTACAGAGGAAATTTTTAATTGTTAGATTTAATAAATAAATCATCTGATCAGAGGTAGAATTATAAAATGGCGCGCCAGCTAAAGTACAATCTAAATAACCGTGTTTTAACTATTGAAAACATGCTTGTAGATAAAATAGATTTCCAAGACAGTGACATCGCTGTCTTTACTTACGCTTCCGGAGCTACGGCAACGGCTACTTCATCCGTTAGAAAGATAGCAGAGTTTAGTAAGTTAAGCTATGGTTCCGCTAAGTTCGTGATACAAGCCACGGATAAAATCACTGATGACAAGATGGTGACTGAAGTCTTGTTATTTTGCGATAGTGATTCAGTTGATATTACAGAGTATGCTACATTATTTTCAAGTAGTAGTCGCTTTGTAGATTTTAGTTCTGTAATAAATGGAAGTTTATGTGAACTTAGATCACAAACCACTAGTGCTAACCAAACCGAGTTCAAGATTAATCTTACACTAATACGTAATTAATTTTGTCCGCCTAGAACTTCAAGAGGGAGAGGAAAATGGCAAATAGAGACTTTAGAATCCGTCAAGGATTATTGGTCGGTGATTCCGACCTGCATTTTAGTCTTGTAGGAGATACTAGTTTAAAGTTAAAAACCGGAAGTACAATTACCATTGGCGATAACGCTGTTATCAAAGCTGGTGATAATAATTCGCTTTTAACTAATAACGCAGGATATCTTACAGCAAGTAACGTTAACCAGATTATAGCAGATAATGAATCTGATAGTACCGTTATACAAGCTTTAAAGACTAAGCAAGACCAATTAGCTGCGAGAGTAGACTCTGACTCAACTAGAGTTCAGACTATTCGAGGTCAAGTAGATGTTATCCATACAAGAATGGATTCTGATCATGACTTATTTCAAGCTAAAATAGCAGCTGGTTTATTAAACCTTGCTGACTCAGACCTGTTAACATTTCAATTAGACCAAAAAGTTGCTGCTCTTATCGGCAGATTAGATTCTGATTCTATTGTTCAACAGACTATTAGATCACAAGTTTATCCTAGATTAGATTCTGATCATTCAGCCTTTCAAACGTTTGCTTCGCAAACAAGACAAAGACTTGATTCAGATAGCGCAAGGATTCAAGCTTTAGGTGCTGGTACGTCAGCTGACACAGCAGCATTAAGAGCAGACTTAGACTCTGATAGTACTAAAATACAAGCTATTCAAATTGCTTTAGATGATTTGAATACAAGAGCGAAGATAATAGATTCTGACTCAATCTCAAATATGATTGACTCTGACTTTATTAATAGTAGATTACACTTTACTGAGAACGGTGTCTTTGCTGTTGACTCAGAAGGTGAATTGATGGTATTAACAGGATCAGATACAATTGACTCTGTTGGTAACGCTATTACTACATTAAGAACAGATCGTGATTCTGATTCGACTAAGTTACAATTATTGCAAGGTAAGCAAAGTGATATTATTGCAAGATTAGACTCTGAAGATCCTAGAATCGCAGCTCTTAGAAAAGAATTTATCTCAAGATTAGATTCTGATCAAGCTGTTATCTCTTCTTTGGTGTTATCAAGTAACTTACAAAAGGCCAGATTAGACTCTGACCAGACGCAAGTACAACTTGTTAATACAAGAGTAAATGATGCCTTAGCTAGACTCGACTCAGATACTGTAAAGATATCTGCATTACAGAGAGTAGTTGATGCGTTAAGAGGCGATCAAGATTCAGAAGATTCTCTGAAATCTAAATTTAATAATGATATTACGTTAGGTGTTAATGCAGCTAATACTGGTGGTATAGCGGTTGTGGCTCCAGCTACAATAACTACTACTAGTACTGATGCAACAACAGTTACTACACGTGCTTCAAACTCCTTTAAAGGAATGAAAGTACTAGTAACTGCTGCTAACACAGTATCAGGTGAGAATCAAGTATCAGAAGTACTTCTTACTCATGATGGTACTAACGTCGCTTTTGTTGAGTACGGTATAGTATACACTGGATCAATTCCGGTTACTGCTATAAGTGCTGATATAAATGGTGGAAATGTAAGACTAAGAATCACTTCTGCGTCTGCTCAATCTACTACTTATAAAATCATAGAGCAAATAACGTTATAAATATAATAATATACGAGGAGAGAGAAATCTCTCCTCTATAATATGACTCTGGGGATAGTGAACCGAGATGGCACAAAAAAATTTTATGATAAAAAACGGTCTTCGTGTAGGAGACTCTGACCTTTTCGTTACTTCAGGCGGTACAACCGTTAAAGGACTTACTGTAGGTAACGTTAGTATTCCCTCAACTATTGGTTCTGACAATCAAATTTTAAAGGTTGTCTCTGGTTCACTTGCCTTCGCATCTGTTGCCGAAATAGAAGATAGTGACTTAACTAAAGTCGCAAATTTACAAAACAAAGTAGACGGTTTAATAAACAGATTAGATTCTGATGATGCTGATAGACAAATAGGTACTTTAGTAGTCGACAGTGATGGTCAAATATTATTAAACACAAATGATGATGTAGCAAATTCAGGTACTTTGACTATTGACTCTGATGGACAGATATTATTCTTAACTGGTAACGATACATTAGACTCAGTTGGTGGTGCTATATTATCTCTTAGAGCTGATAGAGATTCAGATTCGATAAAGATATCAAAAATAAGTGAAATTACAAACAGGCTAGATTCAGACAGCGCAGCTATTCAATCATTAGCAACTAAGACGAGAGCAGATCTAGACAGTGATAGTATAATAATACAATCATTAAAAGCAGCTACAAATACTAATACAGCTAACATAGCTGGTTTAGGTGGTATAGATTCAGATCACACATTCCAAACTTTAACTGTTAATAACACAACTACAGATGATAGTATATTAGTTACTACAACTGAAGATTCTAATAATGCAGGTCCAGTGATTACACTTAAACGTAATAGTTCTAGTGTAGCCGACGCAGATTACTTAGGTCAAATAAAGTTCAAAGGTGAAAATGATGCTAACCAAGAAATAGTATATGCAAAAATTACAGGAAAAATACAAGACGCTAGTGACGGAACTGAAGATGGTATTATTGAAATAACTCATAAGAAAGCTGGCTCAAATAATATTAGTGCAAGATTTAATAGCGACACACTTCAATTAATTAATGGTACAGGATTAGAAGTTGATGGTACAGTAACTGTAGGCAATGGATTAACTCTAACTGATGGCAACGTTATAGTAGCAAATGGTCATGGTATAGATTTTAGTGCCACAAGTGATGCTACTGGTATGACCGGTGAACTGCTTGATGATTATGAAGAAGGTATATATACCCCTACAGTCACAGGTAGGACAAGTGGTAGCTATACTCTTGGAGATAGTGCTACAAAATTGTCATATGTAAAAATTGGTAGAATGGTTCACTTGCAAGGTCAATTACATATAACTGGTGAAAGTAGTCCAAACGGAGTTATAGATATAAGTTTACCATTTGCAACAGGTAATGGCGCAGATTTAAGTGATAGGTCTGTTGGTTCAGTTGCTTTTGATGGAGTTGGTGCACAAGGTCCGGATCATAATTCTGGTAATTTTGTTAATTTTTATGTTTCAACTGATGCATCTGTTGGATCATTTAGGTCATCTGAGAATAATACATCGGCAGGAACTCTTAACAACTCTCATATGGCAACCAATGATAGGTTTACCATAGGTATAACATACATGACGTTCTAATAATTATAGGAGTAGAAAGTGGCATTAACAGAAGAAACAATACAAGATAAAATTGAAGTGGTAGGGCCGTATAAATTTATACAAGTTAGAACTGCAACAGTCATTAAAAGAGATGGTACAGAAATAAGTCGAGTTTTTTCAAGACACATAGTTTCACCAAACATAAGTGCAGATGGCTTATCTAATGAAAGCACAGAAGTGCAAAATATAGCAAACGGTGTTTGGACAGATGAAATTAAAACTGCTTATGCTGCACATTTAGCTGATGACGACTAGAGTGCATAATTATAAATAAAACAGCATTAATGCTACTGAGCTAGAACCACGAAAGTGGCAGGGCTTCCAACCAGAACAAAAGGGGTAAAGGAAAATGGCAACTCAGATATTAGGACGAGTAAGACTCGTTTTTAAAGGCGCTTATAACGCCGGTACAACATACCAAAAATTAGATACAGTACATCACGAAGGTATTGCATACTCAGCAGTATCAGGTGGCTTCTCAGGTGTAACCCCTGGATCAGATGCTACTAAATGGGCTGTTATTATTGACACAGGTACTAATCCAGGACTTATTGCTAGATTAGATTCTGATACAGTTAAGTTAAGTAACTTATCAGCAGCTGTTAATAACTTAAGAGCAGATAGAGACTCAGAGCACGGTTTGATTATATCAAAACTTAATCAAGTAGCTGACTCTGATTTCATTATGGCTCAATTGAATCCAAAAATAACAGAAATCATAGCTAGATTAGACTCTGATACAGTAGCAGTTTCAGCTGTTAAGACAGCATTGAATAGTGGATACACATTCCCAGGTGGTATTACTATTACAGCAGGTCAAGCATTTAACTTTGATGGTAATGCTTTTACAGACGCACACAAATTAGAAATTAGAAATACTTCTAATAGTGTTGTATTCGGAGGATATGTACTAGATACAGACGATAACTCAGGCAACTAGTAACTGGGAATAAAAGGTGAGGGTGAATGGCGTACGATTCAGATGATATCCCTCTCGTTACTAGACTAGAGGCAGGTACTAATGTAGGTGTAGGGTTTGTTGTAAACTCCGAAGGTGAAGGTGTTTACACTATATCCTCTACTACTGACTCAGATGTTGTTAAGAATATGGTCTTTGAGCATGCTGGCACAGCCGTTGCAGCTCTTAGATCAGATCTTGACTCAGAGACAACACGCGTCCAGACTCTTTTAAGAAGAGCTGAAACTGCAGTATCTCGACTAGACTCTGATGAGAGTAGATTACAAGCAATTAAGACTGATTTAACTGCAAGGTTAGACTCAGATACTGCTGCTATTAGTAACTTAGCCGCTAATGCTGGTCACGACTCAGATGCAATCGTTAATATGATTCAAGAGCATGCTGGACAAAATACAGTAGGCAATCAAATCACACTCGGTGCTCCCTTACAAGATGGTTCCTTATCAAGTGAAACTGGTGCTATAGCATTAGAAACAACTGAAACAGTTACTGACGCTATCGATAAATTAAATGAAGCTACTAGAAACGTAATTAGAAATACTGCTGTTTCTAATTTAGATTTTACTGGTGACAACTTAATCGGTGGTGCTGGTTTCACTACTACATTAACAACAAGTGCAGATGGTAACCCTAATAGATATGATATTCATTGGGGTGACGGTAACATAGATTCAGACAGTTCTGATAGTACACCATCTCATACATACAATTCAAACGTAGGTTCTCCTTTTACTGTAAGAGTAATAGCTAGAAACTCTTCTGGAGAAGGTGCTGGTTCATTTTCAGTTAAAGAAAGAAGTAACTACGTAACAGTTTTTACAGCTACACCAGCTGTTTCATTCGCAATATATGCTGCATCGTCTGGTGGTTCTCCTATTACACAATGGGATGATGGCGATACAATTTATTTACAAAATAATACTACTAATACTTCAAATGCAATCGCAGGTTATGTTTTTAATTTTGGTGATAGCGATTTAATGCATGCTATAGATTCTGATAGATTACCTGGTGGTTCTATTAATAACGGCGGTAGTAGATTACCTTATACATTTGATACAGTAGTTGAAGAAGATAGAAGATTTAATATTTCTCTCACATTAAATTCACACACTACAGCTAACCCAACTGATATACCTGCAGCTGACTCAGATAATTTCTTTAATGTTTTAGATACACATACACCATCTGTAAGTATAAATGATAGTGATGGTGTAAATGAAGAAGCTACATCAGGTCATGTTATACAAGCAACTAACAATTCAGGTTCAGGTGTTGGTAACTTTGCAACATTTGGTAGTAGATATGTTTATGTATGGGGTGACGGTACATCTAATACAACAGTAAATGCAGGAACAGGTTCATCAGGTGATAGAGGAGCTAGTGCAGTTTCTCATACTTATGCATTACCTGATTCAGATCAAGCTAATGGACATACAGTTACTTTTACTGGTAAATTACAAATAACTTCTAATCATGATTCATCTCCTTTCGAATCAGATCCTTTTGAAATTACAGTTAGACCTGATTTAAGAGTCAACTATGCTGCAACTGCAGTAACTGTTTCTGATAGATCAGGAGATAATAGTAGAGACATATATGACTTTGTAGACTTAAACGGTGCAAATAGAGCATTAGTAAGAGCTACTAACACATCACAAAATGCAACTAATTTAACTTATAGTTGGGCCGATGGAGATTCAGATTCATTAACTGAAGATGGATCATCTCCAGGTTCATTAGGAGCTACTATTGATCATGACTATACTGGAGAGTCAACTGGTAGTTATGCTTCTCAATTATTTGCTTCTGGTTCACCTGGAAGTGTAGCTCAATCAGATAAAGAAAGTGTCACATTTACAATTAACGCAGTACCAGCTGCTCCTAGTAACTTATCTACTTTTACTTTAACTTTATCAGATTCAGCTCACGGTACTAATCCTAAATTAGCTTCAGGTTTCACTGATAATACAGGTACTATGTCTACATTAGCAGCAGGAACATCTCTTAATAGTACAACTGCAAGAAGATATACTACTGGAATTATAGATACTAATACAATTAATAATGCTTATAATGGAGCTGCAGGTGAAGTAACATGTATAAGAAATGGTGATAGTGACGGTACTATATCATTTACTACAACATCAGGAGAAACTGGAGCTGCTGGTTCACTTCAAGTTACTCAACAAGCTGATGCTCATGATACTATTAGTTCTTCTACATATCCATCCAATTTTTATCAGACATTTGATGCTAAAATAGCTAGATCTTTATCAGGTTATACTTTAGGACTTAATGCACAATTAATAAAACATTCGCAGACAGGTTCAACATCTACTGTTCACATATTAAGAGACGATACAGTTTCAGCGGCTCCGACAGTATCAAGTACAGGTACTGTATCAGTTAATAATTCAGGAACCTATAGATACATTTCAGGAGTGCCTTATTTTAATTCTGGAAGCCCTACAATAAACGTTGCAGGTATTCAAATATCAAATTTTGTAGGACAAGCTTATAATGATACATCCTCTCCTGTTGAAATAGATTCTGGAACTAATCAAGAAAGTACTAGTTCTGCTGGTACAGTTAATACAAATTATACTTACGCTAATGTAGATGGTTCATCAACAATGTTATCCGGAGGCATACCTATTGCTAATACAGGTGTTAGTTCTGCTTATACATTAGCTACCTTAAGTGTTGCTATTACATCTTCATCAGTTAGAACAGTAGATAGAATTAAAGTGAGAGCAAGTAATACTAACGGTACTAGTTCTTATGTAGAAAATACAACTAATATAAACGTGCATACAGCTTCTCAATCTGGAATAAACGAAACTGCTATAAGTGTAGCTGGTGGATTAGGTTCAGGTTTTACCGACAACGGAGTTAGATCAGGAGCTTTAAAATCAGCTACTACTGATACCCCTGCGTTGAGAGGTGGTTCATATAATTATTACAATACAGATATATTCGTAGAAGATTCAGATAGTGGAGTTCAAGGCACTAAAGAAGCTACAATTAGATTAGGGGTATTAAAACACGATACTACTAACTACAGTACATATGTTCCTCCTGGACCAAACAGATCAGGTGATACAGGAACTCAATATTTTACAATGGCGTTTAGAAGAACAGCAATGGCTAACTTTACAGTTAATATTGTTTCGTCTTCTGGTATAGAAGGTATGTTTATAGCAGCACCAGGCACAGTAATTGATTCATCATCCTCATTAAATGGATGGTTAGATTGTGGAGGTCAATATGCAGGTGCTGGTGTACCAGGCGCTAACACAGGATCAGGAGGAAACGGTTCTAATGGATGTGCATCTACTGGAGGTGATATTGTAGGTACAGGAGCGCTGAATGGCTCTTTTACTTTCACGCTCGGTACAGAAAACGCAACCAATGCTACTAATAATAATATTCTTTTAAGAATAGGATTAGCATCAGGTGATTCAGTAACTAGTTTGAGTATAAGTTAATGGCAATTAGTTTAACAGCAAAGGTAGACTTTCTTTTTAAGAAATTAGGTTTCGGTGTTGCTAGAACTGACTCTGATTCATTAAAAGGTCCAACTAACGAATCTATTGCATCTCCATTATTAAACAGAGGTGATAAAACTCTAGTACAAGCTAATCTTATACCAGCTACTTTACCTGCAAGTACTACAGGAGTTGTAGAAGTATATAGTTCAAGCAATTTAGTTGAAGCTGTAGCAGATGGTACAGCGAGTGCTAATAGAACTTGGATTACTGGTGTCACAGATTGGATACCACCTGAATTTGGTTCAACATATCAAGTAAAAGTATATCTACACGATTCAGGTGACAGTGATAATGCAGCTGGAATATCTAATCAGCTATTTGCTGCTGGTTCTGGTAATGACGATGAATGGTTTTTTGATTATCAGTCTGGTGTGTTACACTTTATGGGTGAAAACTTACCTAATGGTAAAGACTTTACAGACAAAAGCATATACATTAGTGGTGGTCAATATATTGGTATACTAGGTGTAGGTTCTGCCGGATTTGATAGTGATCAAGTTATAGAAATAATAAGAGAGAACGGTTTAAGAGTATTAGAAATACCTTCCGACTCTGACTTAAAAGTTGTAGCTGATCTATCTAATAATGTCAATACTATTACTGCTAGATTAGATTCAGATTCAAGTTTTATACAAGCGTTAGCTACTCAAGTAAAATCAAGATTAGATTCAGACGATGCAGCATTACAAGCACTAAGTACTTCGACTGCAGCTGCACAAGCAAGAGCTGATGCTGCTCACGTAAGATTAGATTCTGAGTCAACTAAAGTACAGTTGTTAAAAACTAATTTAACCAGTAGACTAGATTCAGATTCATTAGTAGTACAAGCATTAAAAACTGCTCAAGATATAATTCATACTAGAATAGATTCAGATAGAGCTGCTTTAGATAGTAGAGTATCTGACATAAGATTAAGATTAGATTCAGAGGCAGCTAAAGTATCAGTACTTCAATCTCAAATGAGATTAAGATTAGACTCTGAAGGTACTAAGTTAAGTTTATTGCAGTCTCAAGTAAGAGCTAGATTAGATAGTGATCATAATTTATTTCAAGATAAGATAAGAAGTATTGTAGGTATTGGTGACTCTGATCTTGCAGTAGCTGCTACATTGAGAAATGAAGTAGATGGATTAAGAGCTGACATTGATAGTGAAACTACTAGAATGACATATATTCAGTCTTTAGCTGGTAGAATAAAATCAGATATGGATTCAGATTTTGTACATTTTACTAGTAAAGTAGGTTCATCAGGCGGCGCTAGCGATTCAGATATAAATGTACTTACCAATAAAATAAATTTATTAAGATCTGATAGAGATTCAGATGAAATAGCTATTCAAGCATTGGGTACATTAATAGGTACTATGCAAGGTGATATAGCTAAATTGAATACTTTAATAGGAGTTACTTCAAGCTCAACACCTGCAACTCCTGTACCAACTGATTCTGAAAACTTAGCGACAGTTACGTTCTCAACTGATAGTGATCAGATATTAGAAGCTCAAATGAGTGTTACTTGGAGAGTTGTATCCGGAGACGGATCTACAGTGTCTTCTAATACTATGATATTTGCTAAAGGTTCATCAGATGCAAATATATTAAGGGTGCTAGCTTACAACCTAGAATCACATCCTGTAGCTAAAGGTTTCTTTAATACATTATTGTATAGAGATTCGAATGTTATTGAATATGCATTCAAAGATAAGTTCAGCTTAGCTGAATATAAATTAACGTTTACAATAAATAGTCATGGCGGGGATAATCCTCGATTTACTAATACGTTACCGACAGGTTCGTAGATCTATAGATTATAAATATATTGTAAATTTACAAATAAAGGAGTCAAAAAATGGCCTTCCAAGTTAGTCCAGGTGTACAGGTAAAAGAAAAAGACCTTACCAATATTATACCTGCTGTAGCAACTACAACAGGTGCATTTGCTGGAAATTTTGAATGGGGACCTTGTCTAGAACCTACACTTATTTCAAGTGAAGAACAGTTAATAGCAAAGTTTGGTAACCCAAAAGTATCAACAGTAGCAGGTGAAAGTACTAGAAGCGATTGGTACACAGCTGCGAACTTTTTATCATACGCAAATGCAATTCAAATAGTAAGAATTTTAACTGATGGCGCTAGAAACGCTGCATCAGAGTTCGTTACATTAGAGTCAGGAAAGACAACAATTAGTATTACTGGTACCCCAGCTTTTACTTTTCCCGATTCAGATGGTGAGGGACATAAAACTCAGACAGTAACCATTGGAGCAGTTACAAGCGCATCTGCATTTCAATTTACAGTTACTGATTCCGACGATATTTCATCCATTGGTGACGTTGCAAACATCTTAAAGAATGCTATCAATACTGAAGCTAATGCCACAGACGCCGCGATAGACTCCGACGGTGCCGCAGCATTGGCAGGTGATACAGCAATTACTTTTACAACACCAGCCGCTGCAACTGCTCCTTCAGCTGTAACTACAGTAGGACTAACGTTTACTCCTTATCAAGAAGCTGAACAAGGTTCTGGTTTTGCTACAGCAGCAGTTCTTAATAATTTAGATGACTTTAATGCTGAAGAAAGTACTCTTATCAATGGTTCAGTCTATGCTAGGTTCCCTGGTCATAGAGGTAACGGTATAGGAGTAGCTCTTATTGATGCTGGCATGAACGATTCAGACTTTAACAATACACCTATTGTTGGCTCTGGTTCAGCTGCAATTAAAGCAGCTACATTGTTTGAAAAGAGACCAGGTAGGTCACAATGGTCTGTAGACAACTTTGACTCAGATGTTCAAGATGAAGTACATGTTATTGTATACACCTCTGATACTACTATCACAGGATCTGCATATGAAGTACTTGAAACATTTGAAGGTTTATCTAAAGCAGGTAACGGTAAAACAGCTGATGGTGGTCAAAATTATTATAAAAATATAATTAATAATACATCACAGTGGATTTACGTACTTACAGAAGATCTAGCTAACGGTAATTCTACCGCAGCAGTATCAAATTCTGAACAAGTAACTGCAATAGGTATTGATATTTACAAAGCAAATGAAAAAGACTTCGTAAGATTTGTTACTAACATGTCTCTAACAGGTGTAAGAAGATACACACTTAATGGTGGTTCTTCTGGAGATGATGTTGATGCAGGTGATTATACAGCAGGTCTTGATAAGTTTAAAGATCCGGAAGAAATTGATATCTCATTAATTTTAGGTAATAGTTTCGGTAGCGGTTCTTCAAACGCGACAAAACAAAAAGTAGTACAAAAGTATGCAATAGATAATATTGCAAATGTAAGAAAAGATTGTGTAGTATTTTGCTCACCATCTTATGATGCAGCAGTAGTTAATCCAACTGCAGCTAAAGTTACTACTTATTTTTCTGACTTTAACTCTACATCGTATGCAATGTTCGATTCTGCTTGGAAGAGAATGTATGACAGATATAATGATCAATTTTTCTGGTCAGCGATGGCAGGTGATACAGCAGGTATCACCGCAAGGTCAGAATTCACTAATGATGCTTGGTGGTCACCAGCAGGTTTCAATAGAGGTTTTGTATCCAATGTAGTTAAATTATCTTTCAATCCTCAACAAGCAGACAGAGATGTTCTGTATAGAGAAAGAGTCAACCCTATGGTTACTCAAAGAGGTCAAGGTACATTACTATTTGGTGATAAAACTGCACTAAGTAAACCTTCAGCTTTTGATCGTATTAATGTAAGAAGATTATTCATTGTATTAGAAAAAGCAATTGCAACTGCAGCCAAGTTTCAACTCTTTGAATTCAACGACGACTTTACAAGAGCTAATTTTGTAGCAGCAGTAGAGCCTTTCTTACAAGATATAAAAGCAAGAAGAGGATGCCAAGACTTTAAAGTAGTTTGTGATACTTCAAATAATACACCGGCGGTTATTGATGGTAATAGATTCGTAGCTGACATCTATATCAAACCTAATCGTTCAATTAACTTTATAACTCTTAACTTCGTCGCAGTTAGAACCGGCGTTAGTTTTGAAGAAGTAGCAGGAGCGTAACATGACTTTAAGAATAGATGACTTTAAAGCAGCCCTTATAGGTGGTGGAGCAAGACCAAATTATTTTAGAGTGTTTCCAGGTTTTCCTGGAACAGTCACTAATACAGATAATACTGGTCTTGGTCTAGTACAGTTAGGTTCTTTTCTTATCAAAGGTGCTCAATTACCTCCATCAACGATTGGTGAAATACCTGTACCGTTTAGAGGTAGACAATTAAAAGTTGCTGGAGATAGAATCTTCGAAGACTGGACAATTACTATTATGAATGACAATAACTTTGCTATTCGTAATGCATTTGAGTCTTGGATGAATCAAATCAATCAACATGTAAATGGTACAACAGAATTAGGTACTAACGTTCAGGCGTACATTCAAGATTGGAGAGTTGAGCAGTTAGATAAAAATAACGACGTTCAAAAGACTTACACTTTTAGAGGCTGTTTCCCAGTTCAGGTTGACCCAATCGATATGTCTTTCGATGCAACAGACACTATCGAAGAGTTCAGCGCAACTATAGCATATCAATACTGGACTAGTAATACTACAGACAATGTCGGATAATCGACTATAACAGTATTATTAGACTAGTATATTATGAGGAAGCAGAATGGCAGACAAAAGAATAGATCTCTTTGGATTTGAATTAGTAACTCCAGAGAAAGAAAAAAAGCAACCAAGTCCAATACCCATGGAAATGGATGACGGTACTGAGTTGCCTGTCGGCGGAAGAATCGGCTACACTTATGAACAAGACGCAAAGTATCGTAACGAACATCAACTAATTAAACAATATAGAGACATCAGCTTTTTTCCAGAAGCTGATGCCGCTATAGATGATATCGTTAACGAAGCATTTGTAGTTGAGCATGAGAGAGCTCCTGTATCAATTAGATTAGATACTCTTAATATCGATGATAGAATTAAAAAGAATATCAGAGATGAATTTAAAAACGTTCTTCATTTATTAAAATTTCAAAAAAAATCATACGATCATTTTAGACAATGGTATGTAGATGGTAGGTTATACTTTCAAGTTATTATTGATAAAAAACAACCTAAAGAAGGTATTAGAGAATTAAGAGCTATAGATGCTTTGAAAATAAAAAGAGTAGTTAAACCTAACTATGAAAAAGATAAGTCGACTGGTGTACCAATTCTTACAGAAGTAAAAGAATGGTTTGAGTTTGCTCCTGATAAAAATTTACAAGCTTCAGCTAAATTATCTAAAGACTCAGTAGTATTTTGTTCTTCTGGTTTAGTAGATAGAAATAGAGGAATGATCATAGGTTACTTAGATAAAGCTATTAAGCCTTTTAACAATCTAAGATCTATGGAAGATGCTCTTATTGTTTATAGAATAGCTAGAGCTCCTGAAAGAAGAATATTTTATGTTGATGTAGGTCAGTTACCTAAAATTAAAGCTGAACAATACATTAAAGATATGATGAATAGATATAGAAATAAAATTGACTATGATCCATCTACAGGTTTAGTTAGAGATAGTCGTAAGTTTATGTCTATGTTAGAAGACTTTTGGTTACCTAGAAGAGACGGATCTAAAGGAACTGAAATTACAACTCTACCTGGTGGAGCTAATTTAGGTGACTTAGGTGATGTAGAATATTTTAAAGGTAAATTGTATCAAGCATTAAACGTTCCTATTAGTAGAATTAATCAAGATAATAATTTTCAGTTAGGAAGAGCTTCAGATATTAGTAGAGATGAATTAAAGTTTACTAAGTTTATTCATAGAATAAGAAAACAGTTTGCAGAATTATTTAACGAAGTGTTAAGAGTTCAGTTAGTACTAAAGGGTGTTTGTACTACAGGTGAGTTCGAAGAGATGAGACAGTATATCACTTATGATTATATCTCTGATACACACTTTGAAAATTTAAAAAGAATAGAAATACTAGGTGATCAATTAAATGTATTGAGAGATGCTTCAGAATATGTTGGTAAGTACTTCTCTATTGAATATATTAGAAAAGAAGTTCTAGGTCAAACAGAAGAAGACATTGCTAGAATTGATCAGCAGATTATGGATGAGATGGAGAAAGAGCAAATTACAGATATAGATGCTCCTAATGATGTAGCTAATAATGATTATGTCAATATGTACGATGAATATAAGCGATCTCCAAAGCTTAAACTTACAGAAGATAGTTCTGATTTAGACATAAATATAGAAGCTATAGAGGACTCTGATGCCGTTACCGAACAGTAAACAAGAACTAGCAGATTATATTTTACGTAGACTGGGTGCACCTGTCATTAACGTAGAGATTGCTGATGTACAATTAGAAGATTGTATTGATGATGCTGTTCAGCTGTATCAAGAGTACCATTACGATGGCGCTGAAAGAACTTATAGAGTTATAAAGATTGATAGTAACTTTATTAAAAGAAATAATAGAAGACACCAAGACTTAGGAGCAGAAGATTTTGACTCTGACAAATATAGTACCTATAGATTAGGTTCTAGAGTAATGAAAAAACTGAATAACGTTACAGGTCAAAGAGTTTATATAAAGACTGATTCAGATTCTGCGCATGATGGATTTAGAAGATACTTCACTTTAGAAGAGCAAGTACTAGAAGATCAAAATATAATTCTTACTAGTGCTGGTCAAATAGGAGTTAAAGTACCTAATGATATAATTTCGGTTACTAGAATAGCTAAAGTAGACTCTTTTAGTCAAGCGGGAATGTATAATTACGAGTACCAATACTTTTTAAATAATTTTGATTTCTTTTATGGTGGTATGGGAGCAGGAGGATTAACTTCTTATTATATTCAAAAGACTTTTGTAGAACATATAGAGTTCTTATTGAATACATCTCCTGCCATAAGATTTAATAAACATAAAAATAGATTGTATTTCGATACAGATATGAATAGATTGAAGACTGCTGCTAATGGTGGTAAGAAGACTCATTATATGTTAGCTGAATGTTATGTAGTAACTGACCCAGAAATATACGGACAAGTATATCAAGACAGTTGGTTAAAAACATACGCTGTTGCTTTAGCTAAAATGCAATGGGGTGCTAATCTTAAGAAATATCAAAATACTGAACTACCAGGTGGTGTTCAATTAGATGGCCAAACGTTGTATAACGAAGGACGCGAAGAAGAGACATCTCTTAGAGATGAACTTAAAAACAATAACCAATTAGAGCTAGACTCTATAATGTGGGGTTAATAAATATTATGGAAAATAAATTTGATTTTACAACGAATATGGGAGATCAAGATACATTTGTTAAAGATGTAAAATCCCATATAGATACTAAAGTAATTGGACATCTCCAGCAAATGAAGCAGGAGTTGGCCTCTAAATTTATAGAAGATGGTAAAAATGAATCTGAAGAACCTAAAGAGTAGAATCTACGAAGAGAAAAAACAACTCGTCTTAGATTCGATAAGACAAGGAGTAGAAATAGAAGAGACTATTTTTACACCTGAGCAAATTGAAGAGTTTAAAGAAGAAGTTGTTATCTTAGACTATGAAGAAATAGTAGAAGGTGACATTGACGACTTTGACGAAGCAGAAGCTGCTCTTAACTTACATGAAGAAGATGATGATGACTGTGGTTGTCATCCTCATGAAGCAGATGATGAGTGTCAATGTCCTAAAACTTATTTAGACTTCGTTCCTATGGAAGATGGGGAAGAGTATGATTTAGAATTTGCTATCGAAGATAGAACTTACTATGATGATGCTATAGAAAATTATCTTAAAATTAAAGATGCTTTATTTGCAGAAGATTATGAAGTTCATGATGTAGAGGTAATGCAAGAAGACGGTACAGTTGTAATTGACGAAAAAATGGCTAGAGTAATCTTTAAAAGATCTAAAGGCACAATTACTAAGAAGAAAAAGTGTATGCCAGGTATGAGATTAGCAGGTAGAAGATGCTTACCTCAAACCGGTACTCAAAAAGCTAAAATGAAAAGATTAGGAATTAAACTTAAAAGAGCTAAAAAGGCTATGGGTGCTGCTAAGAAAAAGAAAGCAGCTCGTATTGCTAAAATAACAAAGAAAAGAATTAAAGGTCGTACAAGATCACTAGCTTCTTTATCAAACTAGGAGATATAAATGGCTAACACTATAATAGCAAAAAGAATTACAGCAAGAGATCAAAACTCTGCAAGGGTAACATTGCATATTGATTCTGCTTCAGCATTCGATTCAGATGCATTATTGTTTACATTAGAAACTGGTGAAACTAAAAGATTCCAACCTAATAGAATCGAGACAGTTATTAATATGGGACCTAATGATGTTACATTAGACGGTAAAGTATTCGAAACTGGTAACTGGTTACTATCTCAATTTGGAGGTTTACCTTTTACTGGATCAGCAGGAGGTGGATCTCTTACTGTAGTAGGTACTAGCCCTAATGCAATAATTGAATTAAGAGGCTTTATAGTAGCTAATTAAGATAGGATAGAACAATGAAACTTATAGCAGAACCAACATTATTTGAAAACGTGAAAGTAATATCTGAAGGTAAAGGTAGCAATAAAAAACTATTCATATCAGGTCCTTTTTTACAAGCTGAAAAAGAAAACAGAAATGGTAGAATATACCCTCAATCAGTAATGGACGGAGCAGTATCAAAGTACAAAGAAGAGTACATTGATAAAAAAAGAGCGCTAGGTGAATTAAACCATCCAGCTGAACCTGTTGTGAATCCAGAGAGAGCAGCTATTCTTACTGAGTCTTTAGAACAAGATGGAATATATTATAAAGGAAAAGCAAAGGTATTATCTACACCTATGGGTAAGATAGTAGAAAATTTATTAGATGATGGAGTGACTGTAGGTGTTAGTTCTAGAGGTTTAGGTTCTCTTAAGCCAACTAGAATGGGACATAATGAAGTACAGAGTGATTTTGTACTAACAACTGCAGCCGATATCGTATTTGATCCTTCAGCTCAATCTTCATTCGTTGAAGGTGTTTATGAACAAGCTGAATGGATATATGAGTCAGGGGTATTCTCTAGAGTAGATCTTGATATAGAGCGAAAAAATTTAATGCTAGCAAAGAAATCTGAATTAAACGAAGTTAAGCTTAATATGTTTAACAAGTTCTTAAGAGATCTTTAATTAATAAATAAAAGGACAACAAGGAGTGGACCCCATGTCTAAAGATTTGATAAACGTAATAGAAGATCTTCTTGAAGAGAAGGCACCTAAGAGTGGTGAGCATATGACCAAAAAGGATATGATTACCAACCCTCAGGAAAAAAAGCCTATGAAAGAAGATAACATAGCAGAAGCTGATCAAAATGCCGACAACGCTAAGAATTTAACTAGCGATGGTAAGACAGCTGATATGGCTACAATTAAACCAGGAAGCGGTAAACAGTCTCCTGAAGTAGCAGCTGACAAAGGACCCCATAACCAAGCAGGTGAAAATGCTGGTGATGAAGGTGATATGAATAAAGGGAAGATTGCTAGTGATGCATCTGCAACGGTCGAGGCTGATAAAGGTCCACATGATCAGTCTACCGATAACGCAGGCGATACTAATTCAATAGATGGTATAAGCGCTAAACCTTCTCAAGCATCTGCAGAAGCAGAAGCTAACAAAGGACCTCATAACCAATGTGACGATCCAGGAATGAGCGAAGAGACAGAATCAGAAGAAGAAGCTGAAACTGTTGATGAAAAAGCTAAGATGGATCCGGTTGGTCAAGAAGATGGTGACGTAGATAACGATGGCGACGAAGATGAGTCAGATGATTATCTAAAGAAAAGAAGAAATGCTATCAATAAAGCAATGAAAAAAGAAGAAGTAACTTATGAAGATGCTATGTATGTTCTTCATGCTGGTGAAATCACAATCGAAGAAGGTACTGCCAACTGGGATTGGAATGAGCTTAAAAACTTAGAAGAAGAAAACTGGTATGAGTTAATGAAAGAACTAACTGAAGAAGAAGAAAGTATCTTCGCTGATGAGTTAGCTCAATTAGCTGAATCAATTGAAGAATCAGAAGCTGAATATGATGCTGAAACAGAAGAAAAAGAAGCTGTAGAAGAAGAGCATCACGAAAAAGATGAAGACGGTAACGTTATCGAGCATCCTATCGAAGATGAAGCTGAAAAAGCAACTACTGAAGAAGTAGAAGAAGTAGAAGAAGCTTTACCAGCAGGTGAACCAATGCAAAAAGTTGGTGATGCTAAAGGTCAAGATACTACTATTCAGACTGATGCTAATATGAAAAATTTACCTGATCAAGATAAAAAATCAGCTAAAGGTGAAGCAGAAACAAAAGGTGGTGATGTAGGCGCTGGTCCACATAATCAAGCAAACGATCCTCATGACACACCAACTATTGCAAATCCTGCAGGACCTACAAAGATGGCAAAAGCTTCAGTAAAAGCAGATGCTAATAAAGGTGCTCATGATCAAGCAAGTGATCCAATTGTTAATAAAATGGCAGCAGAAGAAACTGAAACTGATTTAGAAGCAGAATTAGATGAAGATTTTAAACGTAAAGCTGCTGTAGTATTTGAAACAGCTGTAAATGAAAAAGTAGATCTAGTAGTTGAGAAGATTCAAGCTGACTACGAAGAGAAACTTAATGAAGAGAAAGCTGCTATTAGCGATAAGATTAACGAGTATGTTGATTATGCAGTTAAAGAATGGTTAGAAGAGAATGCATTAGAAATTAAGTACTCTCTTAGAACTGAAGTAGCTGAAAACTTTATCTCAGGAATGAGAAAACTATTTGCAGAAAACTATATCGATATCCCTGAAGATGATATCTCAGTAGTTGATGAGTTAACTGAACAAATAGATTCTTTCAAAGAACAAGTAGAAGAGTCTCAGACTCTTGCAGAAAATTTACAAAAAGAAGTCCTTGATTATAAAAAGGCTTCAATTGTAGAAGAGGTATCATCAGAGCTAACACAGACACAGAAAATTAGATTAGAAAAATTAGCTGAGTCAGTAGATGCTAAAGATACTGAAGAGTTCCAAGCCAAGTTAAGTGACCTCAAAGAGGCTTACTTTAATCAAAGCGAAGAAAACTCAAAGCTTCTAACCTCATTGAGTGAAGAAGTGATTGGTACTGACGAAGTAATTACAGAAGATCATAACGACTCTACAGTAAGTGCATACGCGCAGTTCTTATCAAAAACTATAAGTAAATAAGAAAAATTAATAATGATTAAGAAAAATTATATCAACGTTTTTAATAGGGAGATAGAGTAATGTCCTTTGATGTTCTCACTGAAAAATGGGCCCCAGTAATTAACCACGATGATTTGCCTGAAATTAAAGAAAGAGAAAAGAAAGCAGTTGTAGCTCAAGTTCTAGAGAACACAGAGAAAGCATTGCAAGAAGAGTCTCAAATTCAGGAATCAAGTGTATCTGGTGCAGCCTTTGGTGGAGCGTTTTCCGGAGCCGGAGATAACGCCACTATTAATGCAACTGGTCGTGCAGGTTACGATCCAATTATCATATCACTAGTAAGAAGAGCGATGCCTCAAATGATGGCTTTCGATCTTTGTGGTGTGCAAGCTATGTCAGCGCCAACAGGTTTAATCTTCGCACTACGTGCAAGATATAATAACAGAAATGAAGTCGATGGACTTGGTGAAGAGGGCTTAGAGGCTTTCTACAACGAAGTGTTCCCGAACTTTTCTGGTACAGCCTTCAATACTGGTGCTCCAGGCACTCATGCTGATGGTGCAAATGAGTCTACTTCAGGTAACCCATTTGATCCTTCAAGAGCTTCTAACAGTGGTTCAACATCTGCAGAGTCAGATGCGTATACTGATAACTCAGTAACACCTGTGAATAACCCATTCGGTACTGCTACCGGAGCTAACCCAGCACTAGCTGGTGGTTCTGCTAAAATCAGTGCAGAAGGTACTTCTTCATATGGTATGACTACTAGAGAAGGTGAAGGCGATAACTTCAGAGAAATGTCATTCACAATTGAGAGAACAGCTGTCGAAGCAAAGACACGTGCTCTTAAAAGTGAATACACTATGGAGTTAGTCCAAGATCTTAGAGCTGTTCACGGTCTAGATGCTGAAGCAGAATTATCAAATATTCTGTCTACAGAAATCTTAGCTGAGATCAATAGAGAAGTAGTATACACTATTATTTCTCAAGCTAAAAGAGGTGCTACAGGCCTAACAACAGCAGGAAGATTTGATCTTATTGCTGATGGTCAAGGTAGATGGTCAGTAGAAAGACAAAAAGGTCTTATGCTTCAGATAGAAAAAGAAAGCAATAACATTGCATTCGAAACTAGAAGAGGTAAAGGTAACTTTATGTTATGTTCTGCTAACGTAGCTTCAGGTTTGACTATGGCTGGCTTGCTAGACTATAGCTCAAATATCCAGGATAACCTAGATGTAGATGTTACATCAGGTGTATTCGCAGGTACTTTAAATGGTAGAACAAGAGTTTATATTGACCCTTATGCAACATCAGGTGACTACATCGTTGTTGGTTATAAAGGTACAAACAATATGGACGCTGGTATGTTCTATTGTCCTTATGTACCTCTACAAATGGTCAGAGCTGTTGCTCAAGAGACTTTCCAACCTAAAATCGGTTTTAAAACTAGATACGGTATGGTAAGTAATCCATTTGCTGGTGGAGCTTCTGCAATTCAATCTAAAGGATTAGTTGCACCTCACTCAAACGTCTACTACAGAAAGTTCGCAGTAGATAACGTGTAATAGCTTATACGAAAAACGCAAAAGGGAGGCTTCGGTCTCCCTTTTTTTGTGTATAAATATAATGTAATGATATTAGATAAGCGAACACTTTTACAGAATGTTGCTCCGGCAAAATGTCACACTAAAGTTTTTTCAGAGTATGAATTAAACACTTTGTTTGATTTAGCTTTTAAGTATGGAGGTGCTAGGTATAATCGTTATGGTAATGTCTTTATTCAAGGACAGTCTGTTAAAGAAGCTTATGAATTAATTAAAAAGAAATTAAGTATAAGTGGAGAGTTCTTAGGTGGCAACTTCTTTATAACTACTTCCCCTTATGGTATACATACAGACAGTTTTAAAGAGATAGATTTTATCGATGATAAAAATAATACCGTATATAGAAACGTAGTTATTCCTTTATGGATTGGTAAGCATAAAGATAATTATAGAAACTCAGCAGGTAAGATGGTATTATTTAATCAAAGATTAATAGATTATTCAGCTGATTTTGTTAAAGGTTACAAAGGCGATTATAATAAAACTGGTTCACAATATAAAGGTTATACAGATTATAGTGATTTGCAATTTTATCATAACAACGGTAAAGAAATAAAAAAAGAAAAAAATTTAAAACCTTTTGATCAAAACTTTTATGATAATTATCTTTACCATTTAGATTATGAAAGACTAGAAGGTTTAACTATTGAAAACGTATTTGATTGGATACCTGGAAGTATAATAGAGTTAGATGCTATACAAGTACATTGCAGTAGTTTAAATAAAAGAAAAGAATTTAAAGACGATTACAATTATTTAAAATCGTTAACTTGGAATAATAAAATGGGTTTATTAATTAAATTTAAAACAGAGGTAATAAATGGCAACTAATTTTACAGACGTTATTACAAATAGACAAGTAGAGTTAAGCTTTACTCCACCTCAAAATTATTTTTTGACATGTGAAAGATTACCTAAGGTTGTATTTACAGTTCAGTCGTTTACAATACCAACAATAAATGGTGGTGAATCTGTATTACCTAACTCATTAAATCCTACTAGAATGTACGTACCCGGAGACGGTATAGATTATGGAAGCTTAGATGCAACAGTTGTTATTGATAAAAATTTTACAGCTTATAGAGAATTTTTATTATGGATGAAAGCAATTAACGTTCCGGAAAGTAGTGATCAATTTACAGAGTATTCAAAAAGAATTAGAGGCTCAGGTCCAGAATTTAGTAAAACAATGACTAACATAGAGTTGTTTGGTACTGATGCAGGTAACAGACCTATTGTAGCTTGGAAGTTTAAAAATGCTTTTCCTATATCATTAGAAGGTCCACAATATAATTCTAGTTCTATAGACGTGGAACCATTAACTTGTACAATGACATTTAGATACATGTATTTCGAACACGAAACATACACTGATGGCAAAGCTAACAATGATTCAATATAATAAATAATATAATCAGGAGTATTAAAATGAAAAGTTTTACAGATTATTTAGATGAAATTAGAAAACCTTCCGCTGAAGATGAACATGAAGCAGATCAAGGTCAACATATTGTAATGCAGCTTAGAAAGTCTGTTACAATGAACGGACAAAAGCATGTTAAATTTAATGACGGTAAAACACATCAAGTGTCTAGAGCTCATGCTTCTAAATTTTTATCAAAACATCAAGGTATGAAAACCTCTCATGAAAAAAGAAAATTGCAAGCTACAGCTGCAAAGTCTCATGATCATTTTCATAGTACAATAAAAGACCATTATGAAACCCCTGATGCTGTTGCTGATCGAATTAGCGAATTGTTTGGTTTTGCTAAAAAAGCAGCTCCGAAAAGAACATTTAAAGTAAAGAAACGCCCGCCAGAAGAATTAACAATTCAAGATAAAATTAAAGCTCGAAGAAAGACTGGAGACTTTTCAAATAAAAAAATGGGTGAAACAAAAGAAGCACCTGCAGGAACATATTTTACAAAAGCAGGTCAGCTAAAAAAGGGTGACCCGGCTTCAGATGGTCCAGGCGGCGCGAAGTTAGCATCTGATCCTTTAGATAAGCAAAGAAAAACTATTGTAAATTTAAAGAACCATCCAAGCAAAGAATCAGTTGGAGAAGAGCATGATCCTAAACATGTTAAACAAGCAATTGGTATTGCTTCTGATCCTCGATATAAACAAGGTAATATGACTGGTGCTGTTAATGCTATGAATAAGTTATCAAAAGACATTCATAAGCATCCTCAAGTTGCAGCAGTTCTTAGAAAACAAAATGAACATATGGATAATTATGTAAATAAATTATCTGAATTATCAAAAGACACTATGGGTAAGTATGTAAAGAAAGCTGTTAAAAATGTTGACGATCGTTCATTCGCAGCAGGAATAACAGATGAGCAACCTGGCCATCGTACAGCTAAGAATCATGCTAAGATAAGAAATAGAAGAACAGGTATTGATCGTGCTGTAGATAAAATGACTAAAGAAGATATGTCAGGTATGTCACAAAAATCAGGTGATAAAAGAAGTACAGATAGTGGAGCTGGGATGACAGCTCAAGGTGTTGCTAAGTATAATAGACGTACAGGTGGTGATTTAAAAACAGCTGTAACAACTCCTCCGAGTAAGTTAAAAGCAGGAAGTAAAGCAGCAGGAAGAAGAAAAAGTTTTTGTGCTCGTTCATCAGGTTGGACTGGTGAAAGAGGAAAGGCAGCTAGAGCTAGATGGAACTGCTAAGCTTTAGTCAATTCAAAGAAAATTTTAAAGACGGAAAGAATCCTCAGGATAAAGGAGACTCTAAACGACATGGAGTACCTACTAAATCATCTGTATCTAATTTAAGAAAAGTAGCAAAGCAAGGAGGACGAAAAGGTCAACTTGCTCATTGGATGGCTAATATGAAAGCCGGAAAAAAGAAAGCTAAAAATAAATGAAGTTAGAACAGAAGCCAACTGTAAAACAAGAGCAAACTATTAAGCCTAAACTTAATATTAATCAACTTATTAAGCAGCTAGCAGTACATGAAGCTGAATGTACACTTCGTTATCAGAGAATAGAAGAATTATTAGAAGATCACAAATCCGCAATTAAAAAATTCGATATAAAAGTATGGGGACTAGCTGTACTTATTATAGCTCAAGCTTCAATTTTAACTATGATTGCACAAAAGGTTTTATAATGGTAAAGTTAACAGAATCAGCTCGTGAATATATGGGCTCACTAACAAAAAAGAATAATAAAAAATATGCTTACCTAGGTGTACTAGGAGGCGGTTGCTCTGGCTTTCAATACGAATGGGACATGACTGATACTAATGAAAAGGGACAAGTAATAGAAGACATACTTGTTGTAGATAAAGTAGCAGAAATGTTCGTTATAGGATGCACAGTTGATTATGTACAAGAGTTTGGAGGTTCTTATCTTAAAGTTATTAATCCAAACGCTAAAGCGCAATGTGGATGCGGAGAAAGTTTTGCAGTATAGAGATGTCATTTGTTGTCACTAATGGATGGAAATTCGATTTACCTAGACTAAAGTCAGAGTTAAAACGAGTTCTACTAGAACATAATATTCATAAAAATAGAGAAGGTGGTTTGCATGGTGTATCAGTTACATCATCTGATGGTACTTCTGTAAGCGGTTTTGGTTATCATATAGAAATACAATATGATAGAAAGAATCAAAATTATAGAGAGTGGAACTACAACGGAGAAAAATTAATGCTTCCGGATGTAGTATTTGATCTTAATTGGTGTAGAGAAAATAAAGTTTATCATATGTTAGACTTTGATAAACCTACCTCAGCATGTACAGGTTACTTTAAAGAAATTGTCGACATGCTAATTAGTAAAAATATGAACCCTCGTAGATGTAGATTATCATATCTAGGTCCAGGAGAGATGATAAAAGAACATTCAGATGGAAGAGGCTTTAAGTTCCATATACCTATTCATACAGATGGAACTGACTTTGTATACAATGATAAGTCATATAAGTTAGAAGAAGGAACAGCTTATATGTGTAATGTTCACCCTCGCCATTATGTAGCTAATAATAACAATACTGATAGATGGCACTTTGTATGTGATGTATGGGATACAGATGGTAACTTTTCTATTGGTAAAATAGAACAGTCTGAATTGTTTCAAGAGACAATTAATGCTATGTATTGGAGAGGATACGTTAATGGTTTAAGAGACTACCCTGATCGTATACTTATCGGTAGTGACCCCTACCACGTGGTCGGCGGGGCTTAAGATTCCTTAACAGTTACCTTTAAGTGATAGTCGAAAGGAAGGAAAAGGTTCCCTCCTCTCAACTTTTTTTTATAAATTTTCCTTATAAAACATTTTGACTAGTTGTGCTACAATATCTGATCTTACAATGTCTTTTAAACCAAATTTAATTATTGGAATATCGATATTATATTTTTGACACATCTCAACAAAATCAACTAAACCGTCACCGTTAGCTACATCAGATTGAGCAGGGTCACCTAGTAAAATTAACTTACTTCCTTCTCCTAATCTAGTTGTTACAGCTTTAATTTCTTCTATTGTTAAATTTTGAGCTTCATCTACTAACACTAAAGAGTTTTCAAATGATCTTCCTCTTATAGTCTCAATAGGTTGTACTTCTATTTCGTTTTTAGTTTCCATAAAGTCGTAACGACCGGAACCTAAACCTTGTCTAAGCACATTAGTTAGAGGTGCTAACCATGGCGCTAGTTTATCTTTAATTGACCCAGGAAAGAAACCTAGAGAGCGTCCCGTTGGTACGTTAGCTCGTGAGAGTACTATCTTATCATAACCTCCTTTTAAGAATAGTTGACTTACTTTCATACCCGAACAATATGTCTTTCCTGTACCTGCAGGTCCAATAACAGCTGTTATAGAACTTTGTTCGATACAATCTAATAAGTATTGTTGAGTAGGATTTTTTGGTTGAATATGGAAGGATGCCGCGCTTTTAATATCAATCATAAAGGAATCCTTTTTGCGTGTCTTGGCTCTGCCCATTCGTACTTCTCCGTCTTATAAATGAAAAAAAGCTCAGACCTGATCCCAGGTTGAGCTTATTGTTGAAATGTATGATAACTTTTTTAATATTCATACTATAATATTTATATGATAACGCATGAACAGTTACTAGATTTATGGGAAAAAGATGCTGAGATTGATAAAAATAATCTCGACACTACTGCTGCATCTGTGCCTAAATTACATCATAAATATCTAAAAATATATCTTGACCTAAGAGCTAAAAAGATTGCATTCAATCATAAGCTAGAAGCAATAAGAAAAGATAAAGAATTATATTATACAGGTCAAGCAACTTCAGATACTTATAAAGAGAAGCCTTTCGATCTTAAACTTAAGACTAAGTCTGGTATTGAGAAGCATGTAAATACTGACCCTGAGGTAGTAGGATTGTTAAAGAAAATAGAATATATGGATGTACTTCTAGAAGGTGTACAGCATATCTTAGATCAGATAAAGTGGCGTAATCAGTCTATACGATCTGCGATAGATTGGATTAAGTTTACATCTGGTGAGCTATGATAGTATTTAAAAAGAAAGATGACGTTCATCTTACTTTCGATGGCGACAGACATGAACTGCAACAGCTATCAGATTACTTTACATTCAAAGTTCCAGGTGCAGAGTTCTCACCACAATATAGAAATAAGTTCTGGGATGGTAAAATACGTTTAGTTAACTTACGTAACTTTACTTTATATGGTGGACTATGGCAAGAGATAATTAAGTTTAGTAAAGACTTAGATGTTGAAGTTGAGTTTGAAGGTACTAAGTTTGACTTTCCAGGAAGAGAGCAGCCAGTATCAGATCAGATGTTAGATGGTTACTTAGACTTTCTTAAGCCATTAAGTAAAAAGAAACCTATAACAATAAGAGACTATCAAAGAGAAGCATTTAAGATAGCTATAAGGCAACAAAGAACTTTATTATTATCTCCTACTGCTTCTGGTAAAAGTTTAATTGCATATAGTTTATGTAGGTGGTGGGAACAAGTACACGATAGAAAGATACTTATCATAGTACCTACTATATCTTTAGTAGCTCAAATGATAGGTGACTTTAAAGATTACTCGGGAGGTAGTTATGCACCTCACGGTATAACGGGAGGTTTAGAAAAAGAGACAGATAAGAGATGTGTAGTATCTACTTGGCAATCAATTCATAAAATGTCAACTGGGTGGTTTGCACAATTTGGTTCTGTAATAGTAGATGAAGTTCATCATGCTCAAGCTAAATCTATACAAAAGATCATGGGTAAATTATTGATCTGTCCAGATAGAATAGGTCTAACTGGCACACTGCAGGAAGCAAAGACTCATGAGTTAGTACTCAAAGGTTTATTTGGTCCTGTACATAAAGTAATAACTACAAAGGAGTTAATAGATAGAAATCAAATATCAGATTTATCAGTTCGTATTCTAACTTTACAATACGGCGCAGAAGATCGAAAGCTTTTAAGCAAATATAAATATCAAGAAGAGATAGATTATCTTATTGGTCATGAGAGAAGAAATAAAATTATAGCTCGTATGGCAGGAGACTTACCTGGTAATACGTTAGTAGTTTTTAGTAGAATAGCTCATGGAAAAGCCATATATGATCTTATCGAAACTGAAAAGGACTTACATTATGTTGCTGGAGAGACAGATAAAGATTCGAGAGAAGCTGTTAGATACCTTGCTGAGAACAACGATACTATCATCGTTGCATCACTTGGTGTATTTAGCACGGGGATTAATATTCGTAACCTCCACAACCTCGTATTTGCTCATCCAAGTAAATCCAAAATTAAAGTCCTACAATCGATCGGTCGCGTTTTAAGAAAAGCTGATAATGGTGTAAAAGCTACAGTGTTTGATATTGTAGATGATCTTAAGCATGGATCAAGAGAAAACTTTGCTTTAAGACATGCAAGTGAGCGCTTTAAATTTTATGTGGACGAATCGTTTGATTTTAAAATATCTAAAATAGAATTATGACAGCTATGGAAACACCAACACCACAAAGAAGAACAAGACTAAAACCTGGTAACGAACATTACGTAAACAATAAAGAGTTTACTAAAGCGTTAGATGAGTATGCAAGAGACTGTAAAGAGAAACTTGCTTCTGGAAAAACTAGACCTATTATGAACAAATATTTAGGAGAATGCGTTATAAAAATGGCGTCAAGACTTTCTCTTTCACCTAACTTTAGAGGCTATGCTTATAGAGAAGAGATGGTACAAGATGCTATTTTAGGAGCAGTAAATTATATGCATTTGTTTGATGGTAGTAGATTTAATAATGGATTTGCATATGTGACTCAGATATTGTTCTCACATATGATACAAACTATTAAAAAAGAAAAAAAGAAATACGAATTAAATTTAAAACTAATTCAGAAAGCTGAACTACAGCATATGAATGACCCTGAGTTTCAGTCTGCAGCTATGGAAGGTGCTAGAGCTATAGCAGATCAAAAACTAGGTGAGATAGCAGACAGTAAGAAGCATGTATCTAAAAGAGCAACTGGCTTTAGATTAAGGTCAGGTTATACAAAAGCTGATAGAGAGGCTTACAAAGGAACACCATTATCAGAATCAGAACCAAAGGATAATTAATGAAGATAGCGATACTTGGTGATACACATTTCGGTTCTCGTAACTCGAATAGTATCATACAACTTTGGCAAGAAAAGTTTTTTAAAGATGTATTCTGGCCGTATATAGATGAACATAATATTAAAACTGTAATACAAACTGGCGACTATTTCGATAATCGTAAGTGGATTAATATACAGACTATGGCTTTCCAGAAAAAAATATTCGTAGATCATATCCAGAAAAGAGATATGACTTGTTATGGTATAATAGGTAACCATGATATACCTTTACGATATTCTTTAGAAAATAACTCACCTGGTCAATTACTTAACCATGAAAAAGGTATGGTCTATTATGATAAGACTACAAATCTTGAGCTAGATGGAGTAACATTTACTCTTATGCCTTGGCTATGCAAGGATAATCAAGAGGAATCAGTAGATATTATACGTAATGGTGGTGAAGTATTAGTAGGTCATTATGAAATAGATGGTATGGATATGCATCCTGGTGCTAAAGCTAGAGCAGAACTTAAACCTGCTGACTTTAAAAATTGGAAGTATGTTATATCTGGACACTACCATACTCATTCAGAAAAGGCAAATATTAATTACGTAGGTACTCCATATCAGATGACATGGAATGATGCTAAAGGTAAGAACGGTTTTTGGATTATGGATACTACAGATCTTAGTATGGAGTATATAGTTAACCCTTATACTTTCTTTCATAGAATCTATTGGGAAGACGGGACCGATTATGATATATCTACTATAACTAACTCGTACGTTAAATTAATAATAAAGAAGAAATCTGACTTTGAAATATTCGAAAAGTTTATCGATAAAGTAAATCATCATGATCCTTTCGACCTAAAAATTATAGAATCGTTTGAAGAGTATAACGAAGATAATGTAGGTGATATGATTAAGATGGTTGCTACTACTGATCTTATAGGTCAGTATATAGATGACGTTGCTACTGATAATAATAAAGAAGCGATAAAGAAACTCATGTTAGAAATATATGAAGATGCGATGAGGACGGAAGAGTTTGATACAGTTTGATGAGATTACATATAAAAATTTCCTATCTACAGGCAATACAGGCCAGACATTATTTCTAAGTAGAACTCCCTCAGCACTTATAACTGGACCTAATGGTTCAGGTAAGTCTACTATGTTAGATGCTTTATGTTTTGCTGTATTCAATAAACCTTATAGAGCTATATCTAAGACTCAGTTAGTAAACTCTGTTAACGAAAAAGGTTTAGAAGTAACTCTTAAGTTAAGAGTGAAAGGTATACCATATAAAATAATTAGAGGTGTTAAACCTAATATATTTGAAATCTATAAAGAGGATAATCTTTTAACTCAAGATGCTTCTTTAAGAGACTATCAGCAAAAGCTAGAAGATATTATAGGTTTAAATTACAAGTCATTTACTCAGATTGTTATTTTAGGTACAGCTAGATATCAATCGTTTATGGACTTAGCTAACTGGGAACGTAGAGGTATCATAGAAGAAATATTAGACATAACTGTTTTTTCTAGAATGAATGCTATACTTAAAACGAGAGATAATAATCTAGAATTAGATATAAAAGATACTGATTACAATAAAGACTTAAACAAGACTAAAATATCTGCTCAGAATGGTTTGATTGATAATATTACTGCTCGTTCTAGAGAGTCTGTAGATAAGATTGAAGAAGAAGAGTTAAGAGTCAATGCCGAAATAAAGTTGTTGGAAGAACAGCTTATTAAGAAAGACTCTGATATAGAAAGTTTACTCTTAGAGATTACAGAAGAAGATAAGTTAAAGAATAAACTAAAAGAAGGTGAGTACCAGTTATTCAAAGTTAAGACTGAACTAACTAGTCATGATAAAAAATTAAGCTTCTATCAAAATAATTCTATATGTCCTGAATGTGATCAGCCTCTTACTGAAGAGCATAAGAATAATAAAATTAGTTTACATGCTGCTAAGAAGACAAAGTATAGTAGTATTATAGGTACTGCTGAAACTGCTATAAGTAATATACAAGATAATGTAAGAGCTATAAACGCAGTTAAAGAAAAAGTTACTGATATAAGATCAGATAAATCTAAACTAGCTGCTGATATAAACTCTAATAAAGCCTATCTTAATAACCTAAACAATAATAAGAACGTAAAAGCTGATGCTAAATCTCTTAATGATGCTAAAGCACAACTAGCTGCATTAAAAGAAGAGAAAAAAGAAATACAATCCAAGTCTCTACAACAATTAGAACTTAAGCATCATCTAGAAGTGTGTAAAGTATTACTAAAAGATACTGGTATAAAAGCTAAAATCATAAAGCAATACTTACCTGTTATGAATAAACTTATCAATAAGTACTTAGATAGAATGGGTGCTAACTATTCGTTTAACTTAGACGAAAACTTTAACGAAAGTATAAAGAGTAGATATAGAGATCATTTTAGTTATGCTTCTTTCTCAGAAGGAGAGAAGATGAGAATAGATCTTGCGTTAATGTTTACTTGGAGAGAGATTGCTAAGTTAAAGAACTCTGTTAATACTAATCTACTTATTATGGATGAGGTAGGTGATAGTTCTTTAGATGCTGAAGCTACAGATATACTATGGGACATTATAGGTGATATGGAAGGTACAAACGTATGGGTTATATCTCATAAGTATCAAACTGGAGATAGATTTAAGTCTCTTATCGAGTTCTATAAGCAAGGCAACTTCTCATACATTAAAGACTCAATAGTTTAATAAATAAAACATGAGATTATTTAGAGTAGACTTTAAAGATAAAATAAGACCACCAATTCTTATCAGAGGCAAAACTAAAGCACAAGTAGCTCTCGACATGAAAGAGAAGTATGGTGAGTACATTGTAAGAGTAGATTACATATCACACGAAGACGCTGAGTCCCAATTCGGTCATTTTGATTTGTTTAAAGAGGGTATTAATGTCAAGACAGCTGATATGGGTGATGTTGTAGATGATTTTTACAAATCAGATGCTCCTCAATTTAAAGGTAAATCAAAAACAAAGAGAAGACAAATGGCAATAGCAGCAAAATTATCAGCAGATGAAGATAAGAAAGTGCCTTCAATGGCTAGTTTAGAAAACAAACCTAAGTTAAAAATACAACTTAAAAAAGCTACAAATGCATACGATAAGAATAAAGATGTGCTAGCTAAACATGGTTTCAAAAGACCTTCAATGAACGAAAATGATAAATATGATAATGAATATAATGAGGAAATTAAAATGATTAAAGATCAATTTAAAAATCACATAGATGAAATTTCTAAAGATAAAATATATAATTATTTAGATAAATCAGGTCAAGAACCAGGTCATAAAAAAGATATGGAATCAGCATCTTCAAAAAGAGATAAAGGTTTTGATATGGCTACTAAAAAAGTTATTGGTAAAGCTAAAGTAAATGCTACTGAATCTAATATTGATGAAATTTCTAAAGATATGAAAAGTAGATATATTAAAAAAGCTGTTAGTAATTTAAAAGATAGAAGTTTTTCTCAAGGCATGGCTTATTCTAAACCTTTTGGAGGATCATCTCCAGAAGCTCAAAGAAATGATATTAAAATAGATAATAGAATGCAAGGTATAAAAAAAGCAGCTAAAGAAGATATAAATCAAGTTGATGAAATTTCTAAAAATACAGCTGCAAGCTATATTAGTAAAGCTTCTAGAGACGTTTATCATAAAGGTACAAACCAGGGACGAGCTGATGCAATAGCTGGTGCTGGAGGTTCTCATCCTGATCAAAATTATGATACAGGACCTGAAAGAAAAGCAGCTAAAAGAGTTGGTGGTATTGATAAAGCTACTAAAAGATTAATGAAGAAAGAAACTTTTGCTCCTCCATATGCAGAATTTATTACACCAGAGTCAGACTTGAATGAAGAAATGTATTTTAAAGTTAACATTTCAGGTCTTCCAGATATGTATATGACAGCATCATCAGCAGGTATGATTAAAGCTAAGCTTAGAAAGATGTTGAAGAATATGGATATGATAGGTGATATTGTTAAGACTCCTAAAGCAGATGTCAGAAAAGCTTTTAGAATGAAAGCTATGGAAGGTGAAGAGTCAACAAATGAAGAAGCAATTGTTGAAAAACAAAGATTAGATCCAAATTGTTGGGATGGTTATAAGAAAGCAGGTACTAAAATGAAGGGTGGAATAAGAGTCAATAATTGTGTTCCAGAAGGTAAGGCTTATGGCCCTACTGGAGTAAGCTACTTTGTTCCTAAAGGACATAAAGACGAAGTAGATCCTAAAACAAAAGAGAAGTATCCTGAGAGACAAAAAGAAGATACAGTGAAAGAAGTTACAGCACGATCATCTGGATATGGTATAAGAAATAAAGTTTCAGATATGCCAGGTGTAGATTATAGTTGGAGAGATAAGAATAAAGGTTCAATTGCATCTAAAGACGCTGTCAAAAGAGCTAATGCACAATCAGACGCAAAGCGAGCTGAGTATAGAAAAAAAATGGGTATGAAAGAAGACATTATAGATAACGTATCTAAATTTGGTCCTCCTAAAGAAGCTGAAGTGCAAGAGTCAAAAAAAAAAGTTGATGTAATTCAGCAAGTAAACTTTACTTCAATTCTTACTGGTGATAATCCTTTCTATAGATCACTTCCAGAAGATCATGGAACATATTCAGATAATACTTATGCGGATGGTGATCATAAATTAAATTCACATCACTTAGACTCCGCTCACGCAATGCATAAAAAATCTAATCATGCTGGTGTAAAATTCCATACAGCTATGGGTGATGATGAACCGCATGCTGTGACTGTAAATAAAGGCAGCCCTGCTTTAAAAGATAAAAAGTTTATGGGTCATGTAAAAAAACTTACTAAAATGAATGAAGGTCATGATGAGATTCAAGACAAGAATGCTGATGGTCTAGACGACAATCAAAAGCCTGAGGGTAGTAAAACTGCTAAACAGTTCCCTGCTCCTAAAGATGCAAAGAAAAAAATGAAAAATATGAAGATGGAATTTTTTAAACAGGACGAAGTATCAGATTATATGATAGAAAAGTCTAAGTTAAAAAAAGGTGACATGAAAATGAGAGGTGGGAAGCTAGAGCCTAAGGCAATGGCAGCTCTCAAGACAATGAGTCAGGATGAAGCTAAGGTACTGGTTCAGGGTCTACCCGCTAATTTAAGAAGATCAACTATGAAAGAACTTGGAATAAAAGAAGTAGTAGATGGTCGTACAACAGCATTTAAGACAACAGTTGAAAGACTTATAACAGCTAAGAATAAACCTGAGTTAGACGAAGCTGATATGACTGATGCACAAGTGCAATCTGCTAAGAAGGATGATAGTGCAATGGTTAAATCTGCTCAAAAGAAAGCTCGAGCTGATGTTATAAATTCAATGAATAAACCTAAAGTAAATGAGTTAAAGACTGATGATGATTTACCTAACTTAAAAGGTCTCAAAGAAGTTTCTGATCATGAAAGAAAAAAAGCATATAATTCAGCTAAAGACTTATAGAAAAAATAATTAAACTTACTATAACTATATTATGAAAGTATCGCTCTTCACCGATTACGGTGCCTTAAATAGCTCTCCTATATTCAAAGCTTTCGCAGAAGGCTGCAACGAAGAAGTTGTGTACAATGATATGGATGCTGATGTAGCAGTCATATGGTCTATTTTATTTTCTGGAAGAATGAGAAAAAATAAAGACGTATGGCAACATTTTACTAAACAAAATAAACCTATAATAGTAATAGAAGTTGGGAGTATATTTAGAGACAAGACCTGGAGAGTAGGTATTGGAGGAATAAATAGAAGTGCAGAGTTTGCAAACAAAGATAATTTAGATAGAAAAAGAAAAGATAAATTTAACCTAGCTATAAGACCTTATATAAAAAGTGGCGAATTTATAACGATAGCTACACAGCGTCAAGATTCACATCAGTGGTTTGGAATGCCTCCTACTGATGAATGGATCAAGCAATGTGTAAAAGAAATTAATAAGTATACTGATAAACCTATAGTTATTAGACCACACCCTAGAGATAAGGTTACTAATTGGAATAAACTTGCTGACGAGTTGACTGGCAAAATATTTTACGATATGCCAGAGAGTACTGGTGTTGGTGATGCAGTAAACTTTAGAGACATTATGAGTAGATCATGGTGTGTCGTAAACTATAGTTCAGGACCTGCATTGGAGGCAGCTTTAAATGGAGTACATGTTTATACTGGGTCTGCTAGTTTTGCTTATCCTTTATCTATACGTGATTGGAAGGATATCGAAAGTCCACCAAGAGTTGATCGTACTGACTGGCTTGATGAGTACGTACATACAGAGTGGTGGCCACAAGAAATTTCAGAAGGGATACCATGGAACAGACTCCGACCCTATCTCTAATACAACCAAGACCGTCTCCAAAGATGGAAAGGATATACCAAGCTCTAGAAGAAGGTTATCCAGGAGCAAAGATAAACGCTCATAATACTGACATGTATGTACTATGGGGTCTCATAGCTAACAACCCACAATATATGATTAAAGATAGATTTATCTTTTGTGATATGCCTTATCATGGAAGGTATGATCCTAATAATGAAGATTGGGATAACACATATTGGAGATGGTGCTTCAATGGTCTTCATGATAACAGAAAATTAAACGTACCTTCAGATAGATTCGATAAATGGGGACATGATATTGAATTTTTTGAGTATGTAGACTACCATGATAAAATTGTAATATGTCCTTCTAGTGAAACTATGACTCAATATATGCATGGTAAGAGTGTAGATGTATGGATTAAAGATGTTACTGAAGCACTCAGGTGTTATACTAATAGACCAATTGAAGTAAGAAAAAAACCTAGAGGTAATGGTACTAGTGGACCTGCAGCAGCAGGTATAAATCAAATAAGTTTAGATTTAGCTAATGCACATGCTGTTGTTGTGAGTGGTAGTATTGTAGCTATAGATGCTTTGAAAATAGGAGTTCCAGTTTTCAGTACTCATAGATGTGCACCATCTGCATGGTGTACTAATAGAGATTTTTCCAAGATAAATAAACCAGAATACTATGATAGAGAAGAATTGTTTTATAATTTAGCCTATAAACAATACTCTATTAAAGAAATGCGCGAAGGTATATGTTATGAGAATTCAAATAGCTGGTTGCTCAATTAAAGAGCAAAAACGAGTATTCGAGAATCCAATCTTTAATACATTTGCTGAGATAGAAACCTGTCTTATTAAAATGGGTCATACAGTCGAAGCAAAACCATTTTTAGGTCTAATGGATAAAGCAGACTTTTGTATCATGTTCGGTTCAGTAACGAATAGAAAAAGAGATACAACTAGAGCTATTTTCAAAGATAAATTATTGCTTGCTAAAATTCCTACCTTTCATTTCGATACTGGATTGTTTTCTGTCTATGTCAGAAATAAAATTAAACAGAACGAAACTTGGATGTTTAGAATGGGTCTTAATGACTGTTGTGGTACAGGTGATTTTCTAAATGAAAATATGCCAGGTCAAAGATATAAGACATTCAAAAAATTATTTAACTTTACAGAAAAAGATCCTATAACAAATAAAGACGGTAGTATACTATTTTTACTTCAATCAGAAAAAGGATGGCAGTATAATGATAGTATACCTTTCTGGCAATATGCAAGGAATAAAGTTGAAGAAATTAGAAAAATTACAGATAGGCCTATTGTACTCAGAGCGCATCCGAACCCTGATAGAGAACGTCCAAATAAAATCGCAGAAGGTTTTAAAGACGTTACGATTGAATATGCTGATAGAGCGCGTAGAGAAGTCTTGGATAGTATCCGTGGCTCTTTCGCTGTTGTTACACATAGCTCTTCTGCTGCTGTTGAATCAATCGTTGAAGGTATCCCAACCTTTGCTTTAGATGAGAGATGTATTGCTTACAAAGCTTGTGAGCAAGATTTAACTTTATTAGAATCTATTGATAAAGTTAACTGGGATAAAAGACAGCAACAGTTGTATAACTGGGCATATACTACATGGCATCTTAACGAATGGAAAGATGCTGGTATATGGGATTATTATATTAAGAAAGGAAAAGCTCTTGGCCACTTTTAGTTTTTGTACTACGTTTCACCAAGCAGGTTATGACAGGTACGCTAGAAATCATATTCATTATTTTGATCAAGCTCTTCCTGAGGGTGTAAATCATTATGCTTATGCGCAAGAAACTAATGTAGATTTAGAACCTAAGAAGATAAAAATTTTAGATTTCGATAAAGAAGTTACTGGGTATAAAGAATATAAAGAAAAATATGCAGGAAGAAAACCTGTTGATAAACAATATAAAAGTTTTGAATATGAGCATGTAAGATTTAGCCACAAAGTTTATGCTGTATTGTCTCACTATGAAAATAGAAAAGATGATGCTAGATATATTGGTTGGATAGATGGTGATGTTGTTCCTGTTAAAACTATTCCATTAGAGTTCTTTCAAACATTAGTCAAAGAAGGATGCTTTATGTCTTTATTAGAAAGAGGCTATAAGTATGCTGAATGTGGTTTTATGATTTGGGATACTACATTACCTGAAACTAAAGAATACTTTAAACGTATAAGAGCTATGTATGATGAAGGACTTATGTTTGAAAAATATAATGACTTAGGTTGGCATGATAGTATTATATGGGATCATGAAATGAGAGAAATGAGAGAAGCTAGCACGTGTAAAGCATATGACTTATCTCAACCTGCTAAGAATGCTAAAGTAAAAATAGATCAAACTCAAGTAAGAAAGATGCATCCTTTTGTAAAAGGTATATTAGGTGAGTATATGGATCATGTTAAAGGAAGAAGAAAAGACGTAGGTTTTTCTAAAGAAAGAGTACAAATATGGGGATAGATTATGCATATTTAGATCCTAAAACGTCTAAGCAAGTAATGCTTAATATGCTTACTCAAGATAGAACTCAATACTTAATGTGTGAAGACAGAAAAGATTGGATACCTGCTTTTCCAGATGATATGGATAATTTATTTGTTACTGGAACATTAAGAGGTTGTGGAGCAGTATGTAGAGAGTCTGTAAGACAAGATAAAAATTGGTTTTATATGGATAATGGTTATGGTCCTTATTGGAAGAGAGTTACATTTAAAGGTACTGCACCTACTAGATTATTAGATAGACCTAATGACAGAACACCACCGGAGCTAAGTGTGTTGCAACCTTGGAGAGAGAATAGATGGTCTGGAAAGAACATTCTTATTCTTCCTCCATCGTTACCATATATGGATGCTTTTGAAGAAGTAAATTGGGTTAATCAACTCATACATACAATGAATGCATATACAGATAGAAATTTTATAGTAAGACCTAAACCCGCTAAGGGTAAGAAAGCTCCTTCTTGGGATGACCAATTAAGAAAAGCTTATTGTGTTGTTAGTTTCGGTTCTAACTTAGCAATTGATGCTATAATAAAAGGCGTTCCCACAATAAGTTATAAGTATTGTCCTGCGTTCTTTGCATCATTTAAAATGGAAGATTTAGAAACAAATATACTTAATGAAGAGCCAGACAGACAAAAAATTATAAACAACTGCATGTATCATTCTTTTCATAAAGATGAATTTAGAAATGGTTTTGCTTGGGAAACTAGTATGGAGAATGCATATGGATCTTAAAGTTTTTATAGGTTGGGATAGTAGAGAAGATATAGCTTATCAAGTAGCTAGATATTCTATGCTCAAATATAATTCTCATATAGATATTAAACCGTTAAAGCTTTATGAGTTAAGGGATAAAGGAAGCTATTGGAGAGCTGGAGATAAAAAAGCATCTACAGAGTTTACTATAAGTAGATTCTTAGTACCTTTTTTATCAGGTTACGAAGGTTATAGTATGTTCTGTGATTGTGATGTATTAGCAATGGGAGACGTACAGGAAATCATGAGAGAAATTAATACTGACGATGATAGAAAACCTGTATGGTGTGTGCAACATGACTACACACCAGGAAGTGCTATGAAAATGGATGGTCAGATGCAACATATCTACCCTAGAAAAAACTGGTCGTCAGTTATGGTATTTGATAATGAACTTTGTGAAAACTTGACTCCTGATTTAGTTAATGAAGAGACACCTATGTTCTTACATAGAATGAATTGGGCAGGTAATGGAGAAGAAGTAGGTTCGTTAGATAGTAAATGGAATAGTTTAGCAGGTTACTATGATGCTCCTCCTTCACTTATACATTATACTGACGGTGGACCTTGGTTCGAAAAATATAGAGACTGTCCTCATGCTAGAGAATGGCAAGCTACATTGAGAGAAATGTATGGATTATGATTGGAATAACAGATGAAAACATATATAATTTATTTACCTGAAGTACCTCATACAGTTAAGTCTGCAGAAGAAGCTAAAGTAGGGTGTAGTATTTTCAATATAGAAGCAAGGCTATTCCATGGTTATACACCTCAAAGAGCAGATGCAAAAATGGAAAGCTTAGGTATTAAACCTTTTAGCCCAGGTCCTAAACTATTTGATATTAAAAATAGTAAACCAGGAGTAAGAGGTTGTTTTATGTCGCACTTTAGCTTATGGCAAAGTTGTTTTGACAACGACGAAGTTACTTGTATATTTGAGCATGATGGAAGATTAATTAATGATATTCCAGATGTAGAATTTGACGATGTATTGCAATTAGATCCATATAAAAACGTTTTGCCTCCAGAAGGTCCAAACGATAAACTAAAAGTAGTTGATGAGAAGTTTATGAGAAAAAGTTTTAATACCTTAAATGGAGCTCATGCTTATATTATTAAACCTCATGCAGCTAAAAAACTTATTGATGCAACTTTTAATCAAGGTTTTACGGCAGCTGATATGCATATATCAGATCGAACAGGAATCAGAATTCAAAGTATAAAACCAAGATGTGCTACTTTAGATTCTATTAATACAATTTCACTAACTAGTGATAGGGATTTTAATTTATGAAAATAGGAATTATTTCAGGTGGTTTTGACCCAATACATTCAGGTCATATTGCCTATATTAAAGCAGCGAAACAACATTGTGATTTTCTCTTAGTAGGAGTTAATTCAGATGAATGGTTAAGTAGGAAAAAGACTAGACCTTTTATGCCTTTTGTAGAGAGAGTTAAAGTATTGAAAGCTCTCCATGATGTGAACTATGCTACTTCATTTAATGATGAAGATGACAGTGCATCAGATCTTATTGTAAGAGCAGCTGCTATGTTTCCAGACGGTCAATTAATTTTTATGAACGGCGGAGATAGAACAAAGACTAATATACCAGAAATGGACGCTTCAAGTATTTCAGATTTTGATGTTGAATTTAAGTTTGGAGTAGGAGGAAGAACTAAGTTAAATGCTAGTTCTAAAATATTAGAAGATTGGAAAAAACCAATCATTAAAAGACCTTGGGGTTGGTATAGAGTGTTAGATGAACAAAAAGGATTCGCAGTTAAAGAATTAACTATTGAACCTGGTAAAAGCTTATCTGATCAGAAGCATGCTCATCGCTCGGAGCATTGGCATATCGTAGAAGGTGAAGTCACAATGACTTTTGAATATGCTAATGGTGATAAGATGGAAGATACTTTTCATCCTAAACAATCTTTTGATATACCGAGACTTACTTGGCATAAAGGCTATAACAAGACTAATAAGGTAGCTAAAGTTATAGAAGTTTGGTTTGGAGATCAATTAACTGAAGAAGACATAGAGAGAAGATAATGTACGAATATAGATGTGAATTAGTAAGAGTAGTAGACGGTGATACAGTAGACGTAGATATTGATTTAGGTTTTGGTGTATGGTTAAGAAAAGAAAGAATAAGATTATATGGAGTTGATACTCCTGAAAGTAGAACTAGAGACAAAACTGAAAAGAAGTTTGGTAAAATAGCTTCTGAAGTTGTTCAAGAATATCTAGATAGAACTGATACTCTTATTTTAAGAACTGATCAATATGATGCAGTAGGTAAATTCGGACGTATTGTAGGACGATTATATAATAAGAAAGATACTACATCAATAAATGATTATCTTATTCAAAATAATTATGCTGCACCTTATTATGGTCAAAGCAAAGATGAAATAGCTGGTATTCATTTAGCTAATAGAGAAAAGCTATATGAAGCTGGTTTAGTCTCAAGGGATAGTGATGCTAAATAATTTAATTATAGGTCCATGTCAACACGAATCTTTAGATCATTCGAAATTTTTACTTGAACAGATAGTTCGCGCTACTGAAGGTAAATGTAAAAGATTAATTTTTAAAGCTAGTTTTGATAAAGCTAATAGAACCTCTATTACAAGTAAAAGAGGTATTGGTATTGAAGAGACTTTAATTGATTTTTCAGCGCTTAAACTATGTTTTCCTAATGTTAGTTTTTTAACTGATGTTCATGAAGTTAGTCAAATAGATTATATTGAAAAAGAAGGGCATGAAATAGATGTTATTCAAATTCCCGCTTTTCTTTGTAGACAAACCGATCTCATAAAAAGAGCATGTGAAACCGACAAAGTAGTAAATATTAAAAAAGGACAGTTTTTAGCTCCTTGGGATGTAGGCGGAATTCTTTCTAAGACCGAAAAAGCTAAAGATGTCTGGATTACTGAGAGAGGTACGAGTTTTGGATATAATACATTGGTTAATGATTTCACTGGTATGCAATATATTATTGATAACTACCCTAGTTTGTTCGTTTTTGATGTTACGCACAGCGTTCAAAAACCTGGAGGAAAAGGTACATCATCTGGTGGCAACCGTGACTACGTTCCGAGATTAGCTAACGCAGCTGCAGGAATGGGAGTAGAAAATTTCTTTTTAGAAGTTCACGATGATCCGGATAATGCTCCTTCTGATGGTGCTAATGCTTTGGATGTAAAAGATCTTAAAAATGTAATTAATAAAATGAATGAAATAGGAGAAGCTGCATGGCGGACGTATACTTAGGTACTTGGAACCAATGCGCTCCATATATACAAAATTTTCGTAGAGGAATAGACGTAGGTTTTAGAGGTGGAGATTTTGCAAAATATATGATGCCGGCTTTTGACGATGTTATAGGTTTTGAGTTTAGGATTAAAAAAAAATTTAAAGTAGAAAATTTAATTGCTTATGCAATAGCACTAGGAGATTCAGATTATACAGCTTATACTAATTTTAAAGCTGGTAGGATTAAAGGAAAAGGCGATAGAGCAGTTAGAGTAAAAACTTTAGATCAATTTAACTATAACGATGTAGACTTTATAAAAATTGATGTAGAAGGGTGGGAACCTAAAGTATTAAGAGGAGCTAAGAAAACTATAGATCGATGCAATCCTGTAATATGCGTTGAAATTAATAAAGGAGATAATGAATCCCAATGGTTACTAGAAAGTTGGGGTTATGAACTTAAAGAAATTGATCACTTACAAGGTCATGATTATATTTTTGTAAGAGAAGATTGGGAGCCAGAATAATGAAAGCAGGAAAAATATGGGGACAAACAGAACTTATACATGCAAATGGAGTTCTTGAGTTTCATAGAATAGAATTTAAAAAAGGATTCAAATGTAGTGAACATGAACACCAGTTTAAGTGGAACGGTTTTTACGTTGAATCAGGTCAAATGATAGTTAGAGTTTGGCAAAATGGAGAACAAGATGGTTTAGTAGATGAAACTATTCTTAATCCAGGAGATTTTACTCAGGTTAAACCTGGAAAGATCCATCAGTTTGAAGGTTTAGAAGACGGAGTAGCTTTTGAATTATATTGGGCTGAGTTTAACCATGATGATATAGTTAGACGAACAATTGGCACAAAAACTTAAAGTCTTTATAACTGGAGTAGGTGGATTTTTAGGTCATCACTTAGCAGTTAGAATGTATGAGCTAGGATACGATGTTGCCGGCAACGATACATTTGTAGGAGGAGAAGAAGATAATGTTCCAGAATTCGTCGATTTTCACCTCGTTGATTGTTGTGATTTCAAAGGTATGGAAAAAGCAATGGAAGGTTGTAGTCTTCTTTATCATTGTGCTGCTACTGCTCATGAAGGCTTATCTGTATTCTCTCCTAGTTTCATCACAAGAAACATCTTTGAAGCTTCAGTCACAAGTTTCTCAGCTGCAATCTCAGCTGGAGTCAAAAGAATTGTCTTTTGTACGAGCATGGCAAGATATGGTAACCAAACAGCACCGTTCACAGAAGACATGCAACCCCAGCCAGTTGATCCTTATGGAATTGCAAAAGTCGCGGCTGAAGAGGTGCTTAAAGTCCTTGGAAAAGTACACCAAGTAGAATGGAATATAGCTGTTCCTCATAATATAGTTGGAGAGCATCAAAAATATGATGATCCTTTTCGTAATGTTATGTCAATAATGCTTAATAGAAACTTACAAAATAAACCAGCTATAATATATGGAGACGGTACTCAGACCAGATGTTTTAGTTATGTTGGTGATTGTATACAATGTCTAGAAAGAATAGGTACAAATGAAAACATTACTTACGAAACTATTAATATCGGTCCTGATGAGGAGTCTATTACCATCAACGATCTTGCTGCTCTTTGTTCGAATGAATCAGGTTTCAATGGAGCGCCAATATACTACACGCAAGGTAGACCTCAAGAAGTAAAACATGCTACATGCTCTTCTGATAAAGCTAGAAAATTGTTAAATTATAAAACAACAACTACAGTAAAAGAAGCAGTTAAAAAGACTGCAGATTGGATTAGAAAAAATCCTAAACCTTTTAAGTATCATCTACCATTAGAGATTATAAACGATAAAACTCCTAAGACATGGACTGAGAAAAGAATATGATAAGTATATGTGTTCCATCTAGAGGAAGACCAGAGAAGTGCGCAAGAATGGTAGAATCATTTAAAGATACTACTAAGGGTGATATTGAATTTCAAATTTATATAAATCAAAATGACCCGTGTTTAGCGGATTATCGAAAGTTAATTCCAAAAAATTATTTACATATAGGCTTAGAGTTTTATGCTAACCATGGATGGAATATCGCTTCTAGTAGAGCTAAAGGTGACATTCTTTTTATGTCAGGTGATGCAGAGATAATGCAAACAAATAACTGGGATGATATAGTTTATGAAGAAGCAAAAAAGTATCCTATAAGTGTTATTGTACCTGATGATGGTAGAGGTAAAGGAGGAGCTCCTCACTTTATGGTAACTAGACAATGGTATGATCTATTAGGATACATGTCACATCCAATGTTTTTACATTGGTATGTAGATACTTACGCAGTAGAGTTAGCTAAGGCAGCCAACGTTCTACGAAGGGTAAACATAGTATATAAAGCAGAAAAGATAAGTTCAGATAAAACTGCACAATTATCTAGACAAAATAAAATAACTAAAAGAGACGATATGGCTTTTGAATGGGCTAAAAAGTATCTTATACCTATGGAGAGAGAAAAAATTGAACGCGCAATACAGTCATAAAGCTACAGGTATAGATAAAACTGATTACGAAAAACCAGAAATGGAAGAGATTTTTGAAGACGTCTATAAAACTAATAGATGGAGAAAAGCTCAAGGAGCTGGTTCTGGTTCTATTCCTGATAACGCAAAGGTATGGTTCAGGTATCTATTCAAAGCTTTAAGAAAACATAAACCTATTACAGTACATGATTTTGGATGTGGTCCTTATTTTTTATATAAAGACATTGAATGGCCTGATGAAATAAGATATACAGGATATGATGTAAGTGATACAGCTTTAGAAAGAGCTGAACTTAATTGTACTAATCCTAGAGCAGAATTTATTAAACTTACTGATTGGAACGATCTTCCTGGAGGTAATTTAATTATTGTAAAAGAAGTGCTACAACATTGGCCACATAGGCATAGAGAGGAATTCTTAGTTTCTCTACAGAATAAATATAAGTGGGTACTGGTACAAGGTGACTTATATGCTACTGTACCACCTGACTATAAATTTGGTTTAGTTGCTCACGAAGAGTACCCGCATGAAAAAAATAACCAACATACAGTTGGAATATGGAAGTTTAATAATGACCCAGAAGATCGTCTACCTACATCGCAAAGACCAAAATAATCCAGGAGATTGGTGGTCTTCACCTCATCATTATTTCCCTAACTACAAAGGTCAAGTTATTGATATGCTTGACAATCCAGAATTTATTGAATGTGATTTATTAATTGTTGGCGGAGGTGGTTTATTTTCAACTGCTGACTGGATGAAAAAATTATGGCTTTGGGATACAAGAATAAAAGCTAAGAAAAAAATAATATGGGGAGCTGGACTCGATGAAGAATTCTTTACGCATCCTATATTCAATTCGTTCGATCACGTTGGCATTAGACAAAAAAATACTCCATTTAAATTTGTGCCCTGTGTATCTTGTCTAAATCCTTTATTAGATAATAATAAAGATGTAAGAGGTAATGATTTAGATACTATGACAAATGAAGATAAAATAAATTTATCTAGGTCTGGTTCATTAGGTACTTTAATAGTTGGTTCAGGTAATGGAAAAAGAGCTATTGAAGGTCAACATATGAGTAACTTTAATAAAATGAATGTAGTTATCAATCAGTTAAAATTACATAAAAAAATTATTACATCTTCTTATCATGTATACTACTGGGGCAAGTTACTAGAAAAGAATATAAAGATCGACTATAAAAGTAAATATAGAAAGCCTTTAGGTGAAAAATTTTATAATATTCCTGAGAATATAAACCTAAAGCATTATAGAGAATTGAATATGGATTTTGCGAAGTTAGTTTATGGTTAATGTAGTTTGTGTAAACTGGGGTACGAAATATAGTGCAGAGTATACACATAGATTGTATAATATGGTTAAAAGAAACTCTACTAAAGAGTTCTCTTTTTATGTCTTAACAGATCAGGTTGATCTTTATCCTAATTATATTCCTTGTGAGTTAAATACTGATGAAGTAGGTTGGTGGAACAAACTTCAAATGTTTAAACCCGGAGTGTTACCAGATGGCGAATACTTATACTTTGATCTTGACGTTGTTATTGTTGATAATGTCGATTGTTTCTTTGAGCATCAATCCTTTGCTGTTATTAGAGATTTTATCAGGCCTGACAACGGTCTTCTCCCCGGAAAAGAATATAATTCCTCTGCTATAAGATTTAATACTAAAAACTCAGCAGGAATATATTCCTATTATATGAGTAATTATAAAATGTGGCATGAGTATCAAAAAAAGATAAACTTTTTTGGAGATCAAAATGTTATATCGAGTTACTGCAATTATTATCCTGAGTTTCTTAATGTTTTTCCTGATGAGTGGTTGTGGAGCTATAAAAAAGGAATCGATAGAGGTAAACACGCAGGTGATCGTTCTCAAATGTTCGGTAGAGAAATACCTAATGGAGCTAAAGTGTGTATATTTCACGGATCCCCTAATCCAACAGAAGTGAGTGAAGAATGGGTGAAGAAAAACTATTTGTAAGAAGAACTACAAGTACAGAAACAGATAAAGGTGTACAACAATCTAATATTCAAATATACTTTTATGAATCAATTGATCTAGCTTGGACATATTTTAGAGAGATAATGTCAGAAGATGAATGGCAAAAGCAGATAGATAATGGTGAAGGTTTTTATATTGTAAACGGAGAGGGTTATGTCAACTTCATTTTCCTCGAAACGAGGAAAGTATCAGTACCAGCTACAACCTAGTATATATGGAGATACAGGTTGGTACATCTATGAATTTAGTCCTAAGGGTGATTTTAAAATGATAGGTCCGTATTTAACTCCAGAAGAAGCAGAAGCAGATTTAAGGAATTTAGAAAATGAAGCGTGACATATACATTACATCAGGTTGTAGTTATTCAGATCCAGATTTTAAACATATAGATCCAAATTATACTGTTGAGTATGATATGTGGATGGCTCACCTAAGAAAAAAATTAGGAATTAAAGAAGATAAATGGTTTGACTTAGGTAAAGGCGGTGCATGTAATAGATGGATTTTTAATTCGATCATAAGAAAATGTACCGAAGTAGGTGAAAGTAATGTTAAAGCTATCTTTGTATCATGGAGTGGTTTTGATAGATATACTATACCTTGTACAGAAATAAAAACTAATCTAACTTATGAATTGTTAAACTGGAGTGAGATTACCTCTGGTAAACCTATTACATCTATGTTTCAAGTTTATAAATCTTACTTTGTTCAAGATGAAGATTACGATAAACAATATAAATTACTTCAAAAAATAAAAAATTTAGATGACGTTGATAACATAGATAACTTTCTGATGTTTAAAAAAGAAGTTATGAAAAAAACTTGGGAAGACATGGGAATGAATTTTGCAGCTTCTGCTAAGAGAATGTTTACTGACCATGGTTTAGATATTATGTTTAGTGATAACTTAGGTTATATGTATGCTCTATTTCAATATGCTAAATCTATTGGTGCTCAAATTATAGCTGCTCAAGGAGTCTTCCCTATATCAGTATGGGAACTTAATAGATTAGTACAAATGGGATTCATACAAAGACTTAGAATAAACAAAGGTTGGAATAGCGAACTATCAAAACTTCTCCTTACAAACTTTGAAAACAAACCTAGAAAAATCAGTTATATATTAGATAAAGAAAAGAAACACTTTATAGGTTGGCCTTTTTATAGACACTTAGGAGGAGATACCTTTTGTGATTTAATAACAGAAAAAGAATTACTTATTTCAGAGTTAGATGGTCATCCTAATAAAGAAGGAAATGAGTTAATTGGAAATATTTTTTATGAAAGGTATAAAGATGTTTATACATTGGCTTAGATTTAGAATGTGGTTTAAAGGACTCTTTAAGAAGAAAAACGATAAGAAACAAAATCCATATATCTATCATTGACTATAACAATATTAAGGATAATAAAATGACAGAATTTACATCAGGAATTTTTGAAGTAATAAAAAGATTAATAGGCGGAAGTAGTATATCTCTAGCTATTGTCTACACACTAGGTCATATTGTAATAGCTATGACTGTTGTTAGTACAATGACAGGAGCAAGTATATGGGAAGCTGGCCTTGTTGCATTAGTAGAGCCTGCAATTAACGGTGTTTGGTTTTATATACTACATTCAATTTATAAAAAAATGACTAATAACAGCATAGTAAAATGAAGTGGTACATTATAGCATTATTATATCTTCAACCTAACGTTGAACCTCATGTTGTGGTTAACAGTGATTATATTTTTAAATCATATAAAACATGTCATGAGTTTATGGTAAAGCAACAATGGAATCTCAGAGATACGTTAATACAAAGGTACCCTCAGTTAGATAGTCATGAGAAACATTATAGTATGAGATGTGTAAGTGAAGAAGGTGCTTTAGAAATATACAATAGTCTTAAAAATAAAGGTCAAGATATTTGAAAACTCTTTTAATTCAAATTGATATATTCCAAGATCAGTATACAGATATTGAAGATAGAACTACAGCTACAGCATCCGTATTAAAAGAAAGAAATGACGATGTTAAATCTAAGTCAGTTATTTTTAGTGGAGCAGCCGCACAGAGATTTGGTTGGGATTATACTTTAGAAGGTAAGAGAGAAACTAAACATAGATCTCCTTGCTTTGAAATATTTAAAATTTTTAGAGATGATAAGTACCTTGAATATGATAGAATATTGTATTTAGATACAGATGTATATTATTACCCAGACAGTCCTAATATTATTGATTATTACCCAGATGAAGGTTTTCATGCTGTAAGTAGATTAGGTAAAATATTTGATGAAGGTAAAGAACCTGATCACTTATCAAGAATTAATAAAAGCCATTTAATAGAAAAATATAGACAAAATTATTTTAATTCTGGAGTATTACTATTAGATAGAAACACTATACTTAAGATGAAACCTTTTTTATCACATGAACAAATAGAAGAATGGTTAACAGCTAGAGGTCTCTGGTCAGATGATCAATCAGCTATTAACATAGCTGCAGTTGAGTCAGGTGTTAACATAGTTCCGATGCATCAGTATTGGAATCAAATGGATAAAAGATATAAAGATGGTTACATAGTACATCTTAAAGGAAGTATAAAAAATAGATCAAATGTATTTGATGATAGAGCGAAGGAGTATTTAAATGCCGTTTCCAGCAGTAATTGAAACAGAAAAAGATGGAAGAGAAAAAGCTTACGATGTTTATACTCGATTAGCTAAAGATAGAATTTTATTTTTAAATGGTGTAGTAGAAGAAAATATGAGTAATCATATAGTAGCTACTTTGTTATGGTTAGAGAGTCAAAACCCTAAAGCACCTATTAATATGTATATAAATTCACCTGGAGGTAGTGTAGTAGCTGGAATGGCTATCTATGATATTATGATGTATATTCAGTCTCCAATAACTACCATTGTTACTGGTCAAGCAGCTTCGATGGGCTCTTTACTTGCTTGTGCAGGAGCTAAAAGATTAGTAACTACAAATAGCAGACATATGATTCATCAGCCTCTAGGTGGTGCTTCAGGACAGGCTACTGAAGTAGAAATAGCTTTCAAAGAACTGCAGCGATGGAAAAAAGTTTTAACTGAAATTTATGTTAGACATACAGGTCATAGTTTTGTAAAACTTGAAAAAGATATGGATAGAGATAACTTTATGACAGCAGCAGAAGCTGTAGAATATAATTTAGCTGATGAGGTAGTACATGAACGAGTTAGACATGCTGAAAAAAACAATAGCTGATGAAACAGAATATAACCATAAGCTTCTAATTAGAATAAAAGAATTATCTGAAGAGAATGCTAAACTTAAAGAACAAATAGAAATATTAGAGAAAAAAAAGGGCTTTTGAGCCCTTTTTTAGTTGCCTTTTGACGAGAAGTATACGATAATAAAGTATAATAAAGAAAAGGAAATAAAATGACTAGACCAATTTCAGTAGCAAGATTAAAAGCAAATATTTTAAGCAGTTCTAATAAGCCAGAAATTATTAGAATTTTAGTTGATACTTTACCTTATCAGATTAATAGAGAATTAAAAGAAGAAGTAAAAAAGCAGCTTATTAAAAGATATGTTATGGTTAAAGAGTTAGAAGCTTCTTTAATAAAGTTTGGAAAAATGGAAAAAAACAGTTGCACTTTGTAGGAAAAGTAGTTATAATAAAGTATAAAATTAGAAAAGAAGGGAAATAAAATGTCAAATACTAAAAGATATATCATGGATTTAGAAGAGAAATTCGAAGATGCTATTATTAAAATAGTTAAGGATGCAGATTGTATCGAAGAAGCTGTAAAAAAAGCTGAAGAGCTTAGCAGTAAAGAGTATAACTGGATCGAAGCAGATGTCGTAGGAGAGATGGTCGACTTTGCTTGGTCAGAAATACAGTCAGAAGGATTCAGACCTTATGTTTAGTCATAAAGCTGAAGATATCAATACTAAGAATCATCCTTGGGTAGGTATAATTTGGCCTATCAAAGGATCTAAAGGTAATACTTATAGTGTTGAAATGACTAATCATGGTTTTTCTTGTGATTGTATTGCTTATGCTAAGTGTAAGCATATTAAAGAAGTTGAAAGTAAGTTTGAAGATGTGGATACGAGCACGTAACGAAGAAACTGGAGGTATAGAATATTTCTTACAAGATGAACCTTCAGTTAAAGTATTTAAAAGTGTAAAAGAAAATAGATGGTGCGGTTCGTATCATGAATACGGAACAGTTTATGGTCAAACTGTTAAAGGAGTTAAGGAGTTAATATTATGGATTTTAAAACAGAAAAAAGATACAAGGTCTATCTAGCAAAATTAAAAAGAACTGATTCTGAACCTAGAGTAGTATATAAGGTTGGAATTACAAGTTCTAAAGATGCTATGACTAGACTTAACTATAGAGGTATTGATGAACCTAATCCTATCTCTGAGCATTTCTCTGATATTAAAGTTATGTATAGTACTAAACAAAAGTATACAAGATTAGAAGCTGAGCATTTAGAGAAAACAGTTATGATGGGTATCTGTAAAGATAAGAATGAAGAGTTTTTTCATAATTGGTGGGAACCTAATAAGATCTCTGGTATTACTGAAATGCGTAAATGGGATTATGATGAAATACAAAAAATCTTTACTTTTTTTAAAAATAATGAAAAAAACAGTTGATTTATGGTTAAAAGTAGGCTATAATAAAGTATAAAATGAAGAGAGGGAAAGATATGCAGATTACAGATTTAGTAGAATTATTAGAAGCAATGAGTTCAGAAGAGCAAGATGAACTTGCTACTCAACTTATTAATAAGTATCCTTCAGTAGGTGCTGCTCTAGCGACTAAGATCAATATAGCTCATCAGGATAGATTTTATACTGAGAGTGAAGCAATGAATGATTCATTAGAAGCTAGAGGTCATGTTGGTTTTGATCAAGGTAGAAAATTAGTTGCTAAAGAGTTAGGAATTAGTTAAAAAAGTAGTTGCCTTTTGATTAAAAAGAGGTTATAATAAAGTATAAAATGAAGAAAAGGAAATATAAAATGACATAGCGATAGTAAAGGTTGAGAGGCTGAATAAGGGAGAGCGATAGGCTCGACAGTCTCAGAGGTTTACAAGTCTGGTAGGACTCAAGGAACCGTAACCTCATCTAAAAACTGCCCGCTTCTACCGCTGAGGGGTATACCTAGGTAGAAGTGATTGTAAGAGAGCCCCTCATAAATTTAATTAAGGAGAGATTTTTATGAATAATACGTTAAAAGTAGGAAGCCCAGTTTATTCAAAGTTTGGTCATAGTAAGATTAAGAAGATAGAACTTTGCGAAAAACAAGGCGAAAAGTACGGTATTGATATAAAAGAGATTCCTTTTGATTTAGCTGATAGGTGTATTTTTGATCTAGATAACGGTCATTGGTCTTATGGATATGATCTAGATTATATTCCTTTCTAACTGCCCTTAGCTCAGCTGGATAGAGCAGCTGCCTTCTAAGCAGCAGGCCGGGAGTTCGAATCTCTCAGGGCAGGCCAAACTTTTTTAAAAAAAACTTAGTCTTAGAAAAACTTTTTTAAAAAAGTTAGTATAATAATAGTATAAGAAATTGAGAAATAAATTGTAGGAGATTTGAATATGGCTCATGAATTAGAAATAGTAGATAATAAAGCTCAAATGGCATATGTAGGTGAAAAGCCTTGGCATGGTTTAGGTGTAGAACTCAAAGAAGGTGTTATGCCTATGGAAATGATGGAAGCTGCTGGTCTAGACTGGGAAGTTAAAAAAGTTCCTCTTAAGTATAAATCTAGTGATGGATCAATGTTAAGTGTTCCTAATAAAGATGTCTTAATTAGACAATCAGATGATCAACCTTTAGATATCGTTGGTAAGGAATGGTATCCAGTTCAGAATAAGGAAGCTTTTCAGTTTTTTGAGAGCTTTTGTAAAGAAGGTTCTATTAAGATGCATACTGCAGGTTCGTTGTTTAACGGAAAGAAAGTATGGGCTTTAGGAAAGATCTCTTCTGACTTTGAATTATTCAATGGAGATAAAGTAGAAGGTTTTCTTTTATTCTCTAACCCTCATCAGTTTGGTCAGTCTGTAGATGTTAGATTTACTCCTATTAGAGTTGTATGTAATAATACTTTAACTTTATCTTTAGGTACTGAGTCTCAGAACTTTGCTAGAATCTCTCATAGAAAAGAGTTCGATCCAGAAATGGTTAAGAAGGTTTTAGGTCTTGCTCAAGAGAAAATGGATGAGTATAAAGATATTGCTGTGAATTTAGGTTCTAAGCAGATTTCAGATGCTAAGTTCAAAGAATTCTTAAGTAAAGTATTCGGTGAATCTAAGAAAGAAGATAAAGATACTAAAGAGAAGTTACTAACTAGAACTGCTCAGTTAGCTTATGATTCTTTCGAAACTCAGCCTGGAGCTAATTTCGCTAAAGGATCTTGGTGGCAGGCTCTTAACGCTGTTACTTATGTAACTGATCATAAGATTGGTACTTCTACTCAGACTAGATTGAATAGCATGTGGTATGGTGCTAATAGATCTAAAAAGATTAATGCAGTTAAAACAGCAATGGAGATGGCTAATGCTTAAATTAATTCCCCTTGGAGTAGCTTTATGCTGCTCCATTATTTTTCCTGTTTCAGCTCAAACTTCAGTTGAAACTAAATTAAACCAAACTGTAAGAGGAACGGTTTCAGATGAATATAAAAAAATTATTCGAAGAACACCTTATACAGTAGAAGTTTGTTCTGAAAGAGAAGTATCAGGAGATAAGACAGCTGATACTTTATTAGGAGCTCTTATTGGAGGTGCTATAGGTAATAATGTTACTAAAAATCTTCCTGATGGAGGTACTGCAGGAGCTATTATAGGTGGTATTATTGCTAATCAAAATAGTGATGCTTCAGGTGGAACTAAACTTATTTGTAATAAAACTACAAGGTATAATGAGTCGATGGAAACAATTTATTCTCACTCTACTATAACATTTGTGATAAATGGTATTGAACATAGGCTAAAGTTTAAAAAATAAATGTTTTATAATATTGAAAAATTAACTGAATTAGAAAAAGTAATTTCAGACAATCTGAGTTCAGCAGATTGTTTGAATGATTCAGGTGATGCTAAAGTATTAAGAAAAATTTGGATTAATTATAGAACGGATATGCCTAACTGTTTACGTGTTGTAAGAGAACATAAGGAGTTATTAGAAAAACTACAAAAGGATCTAAAATGAGACAATTCATATATGATAGTTGGAATGCTGTTATGAATTTTAACTATAACCCTTTAAAAAATATTCCTGATTTGCAAGTTAGACATATGGTAATGCAGATACTTGCATGGATGTGGTGTATAGCTTTTTCGAGTTACTTTGGTAGTATGTGGGTTTTTGGTATAACTACTATTGCTCATATTTTTCTTATATCAGCTATTGTAGTAACTGTAGCTACATTTACATCAGCAAGAAAATTAAATTTTACATATCATACACCTAGTCGTTCTAGAGCAATTTATGTAAACGGAAAAAGAGTTGAACTAGATCCTAAGGATGTAGGCGGAGAACATGAATAAAGTTTATTATACTTGGCAAAAAATAGATCATCTAGTGCATGGAATTGCATTAGATCTTTATCGTAAAGAATGGGTTCCTGATTATATAGTTGGTGTTGTAAGAGGTGGAGCTATTCCAGGTATTCAATTATCTCATATAATGGATAAACCTTTTTTACCTTTAGATATAAGATTAAGAGATAATGTGGTGTCAAACGCTATGGGATTCCAACATTTTTTTGATATTGCAACTCATTTCTCTGAAGATAAAAAAGTATTGTTTATTGACGATATAAATGATAGTAGTGGTACATTAGCATATATTGATGATAGAATGTTAAGCAATAGAGATAACTTAACTTTTAAATATGAATTTGCTATGGTATTAGAAAGAGTAAGTGCTCCTTATTCAGCGTTGTTTGTAGGAGAAGAATTAACAGAAAAAGCAACAGATGGTGACCCTGATGCTTGGATAGTTTTCCCTTGGGAGAACCAATTTAACATACCCGAGGATTAAATGAGAATTGAAACAGATATTAAATTAGATTTTAATGATGTACTTTTAAAACCTAAAAGAAGTACACTTGAATCTAGATCACAAGTAAGATTAGAGAGAAAATTTACTTTTAAAAATAGTAACCGCCAATGGGAAGGTATTCCTATTATTGCTTCTAATATGGATGCAACAGGTACTGTAGAGACATACAAAGTACTTAATCGTTATAAGATACTTACCTTTCTTCATAAACATTATAATATTGATACTTTGTATGATCTTTTTGCTTCTGAAAAGAGAGAGAATTTAGCTTACTCAATGGGTATTACAGATTTAGATACTCAGAAATGGAAAATGCTAAAAAGTAAACTTCCAAAAGATACTATAAAGTTTGTTAATATTGATGTAGCAAATGGATATACTGAAAGGTTTATTAATTTTATAAAAAGTTTTAGAGAAGAAAATCCTAATACTATTATAGTTGCTGGTAATGTATGTACTGCTGATCAAACGCAAGAGCTTATTTTAAGCGGAGCAGATATTATTAAAATTGGTATAGGACCAGGTTCTGTATGTACTACTAGAATACAAACAGGAGTAGGTTTTCCTCAATTATCTGCAGTTATAGAATGTAGTGATGCTGCTAATGGATTAGGTGGACATGTTATTTCAGATGGTGGTTGTACATCTCCAGGCGATGTAGCAAAAGCATTTGGTGCTGGAGCTCACTTTACTATGCTAGGTGGTATGTTAGCAGGTCACGAAGAATCTGGTGGTGATCTTGTTAATAGAGATGGTGAAATGGTAAAGCAGTTTTATGGTATGTCATCTGAAGTAGCTCAGAATAAGTATGATGGTGGGTTAAGTAAATATAAAAGTGCTGAAGGTAAAGTTGTTACTATGCCATTTAAAGGACCTTTAGAACCTACTGTACAAAGTATATTAGGTGGTTTAAGATCTGCTTGTACTTATGTTGGAGCAGCTAAGATAAGAGAATTAAGTAAGTGTAGTACCTTTATTTTAGTGAATAATACTCATAACAAAGTTTACGAATAATAAATAATTCAACCAGGTAGCTCCTGTAGGTAAAACAGCAATTACATTTAAAAAATTAATTTATCGGAGCTATTATGGATTTTTACGAAACTATGTTTGTTACTACTCTTGTGTCCGTCGTCGGTTTTGTCGCCTGGCGTGTGTACATTATTGAGACTAATCATTTAAAGCATATAACAACAAGTATCGCAGAAATTAAGAATGATATTAAGTGGCTCGTTTCCTTCCACAAAGACAAAGAATAAACTTTTTCAAAAAATCAACTATAATAATATAGATACCAATAATTTTGAGGTGCTATATGGCTAATCGTGTTACTAAAACTAGTAAGCAAAAGCTTATTGATGAACTTACTCCTAAAAGAACTAAGTTTCGAAAATCTCGTAAACCTATGTCTGAAGAACAGAAAGCTAAAGCTGTTGAAAGACTAGCAAAAGCTAGAGCAGCTAAGCAAGCTAAGAACCCTACTAAGAAGTTGACTCATCATCCTTCAGTTTATCTACCAGATGCAAGACCATTAGAAGATGTATTAGCTTGGTTAAAGAATGCTAAAGAATTATATTCTTCTGCAAAATCTAGTCTTAAACAAAAAGGTCTTACTAATAAAGAGTGGGCTCATAGAAACGCTGAGATGAATAGGTGGTATGGTTATACTCAAGACATTAACTGGTATCTAAGACACGGAGATTGGATATGCGATTTCTGGGGCAGTGATATGCAAATGAAAACTAAATGGCAAGTCATTGCATCATCTCCTACAGCTAAATATAAACCTGGAGATGTCTATACAATTGATGATTTGAAAAAAGTCGAAGAAGTTACTATAACAAGAAAAACTAGAAGGAAAAAGAAATGAAACTGAGCAAGCAAACGTTAGCTATACTTAAGAACTTTTCTGCTATTAATCAATCTATCGTTATTAAACCTGGTAATAAGATAGAAACTATTAGTAACGTTAAAGATGTATTTGCTGATGCTACCATTGAGGAGACCTTTGATAAACAGGTTTCTATATATGATCTAAATGAGTTATTAGGAGTTATATCTTTATTTGAAGATCCTGATATTACTTTAGAAGACGATCATATGTTACTTATTCAAGGTAAAACTAAGCAGAAATATTTTTATGCTGATCCTACTGTTATTACTCAACCTCCTGAGAAAGGTGTTACTTTACCTTCTGAAGAGATTAAACTACAAATAGATAGAAATACTTTAGGTATGATAGTAAGAGCTGCTTCTATTAATAATGCTAGTGACTTAACTTTTACTAATGACGGTATTGTAGTTCATGATAAAGCAGTACCTAACTCTAATCAGTTTAGTGTTGATACTCCTGATACTGATGATAAGTATAATTTATCTATCTCTGTAGATAAACTTAAGATGGTTCCAGATGATTATGACGTAGCTATTTGTACTAAAGGTTTAGCTAGATTTACTGGTAACTATATCAATTATTATGTAGCGTTACAACCTGAAGGTAGTTATGAAAAAGGGTAAAAAACAATTAATGACTCCAGAAGAAAGAATGTCTCTAGAAGAAGCTATTATGGATGCGCATCTTGCAGCAGACAAATATTTAGCTTCTGGTAAAGAGGTACATGTAAAATTATTAGAGTTATCTGTTGCTGATGCAATGGACTATGTTGAGTTATTATCTGATAAACTTAGAGATGATCCTAAATCAGAAAATTATAAACTCCATATGCTTGTACCTTTACAATTAAGTATTTTAATAGAAGAAAGAAAGGAAAAAGATGCCAAGAAAGCACTCACCTGAACAATTAGGTATGTGGGCCAAAGAAAACGGAATGTGGAAATGGTCTGAAGCTTACCATCCTCAAGAAGTAGAAAAAAGGCGCCAAGACGCATTAAGAAGCTATAATAGAAGAAAGAACGGCGAACCGGAACCTAGATTTGAAAGGAAAAGACGTGGCAGGTGAACAATTTATTTGGGCTGAGAAATATCGTCCGGATAACATAGAAGAAACTATCTTACCAGATAATCTTAAAAAAGTATTCTATAATTTAATCAAGCAGGGTGAAGTAACTAACCTGCTTTTCTCAGGTTCAGCAGGTACAGGTAAGACTACTGCTGCTAAAGCTCTTTGTAAAGAACTTGATTGTGATTATATTGTAGTTAATGGTTCTGATGAAGGTAGGTCTATAGATATACTTAGAGATAAAATTAAAAAGTTTGTATCGACTACTTCTATGAAAGATAAACCTAAAGTAGTTATTATTGATGAAGCTGATTACTTAGGACCTGCTGTTCAACCAGCTCTTAGAAACTTTATAGAAGAGTTCTCTAAGAATAGTAGATTCATACTTACTTGTAACTATAAGCATAAAATTATACCTCCTCTTCATAGTAGATGTTCTGTAGTAGACTTTACTGTAGGTAAAGAAGAGAAGGCTCAGATTATGGCTTCTATTGCTAAACGTATGATATCTATATTGCAGTTTGAAAAGATAGACTTTAATCAGACTGCTGTACTAGAAATAGTTAAACGATTCTATCCTGATACTAGAAGAACTATTAATGAACTTCAGAGATATAGTCAAGTTAATGGTAAGATTGATTCTGGTATTATTGCATTAGTAGATACTTCTAAAGTAAAATCTCTTATAGGTTTTATGAAGAAAGGTGACTTTAAGTCTTGTAGGCAATGGATTGCAGATAATCCTGAGACTGATCAGTTATTTGATGACTTGTATACTAATATAAATGAATATGTAGAACCTGCATCTTTACCTAATCTTATATTAATTATGGGTGAGTATCAACATAAAGCTGCTTTTGTAACTAATCAAGAAATTAACTTAGCTGCTTTTGTAGTTGAAGTAATGAAGAGTGTAAAATGGAAATAGATCTATTCGGAAATATTATTGAAAGAAAAGAAGAGTATGTAGCTGAAGAAGTAAAAGCTAATCCTTTTGAGTTACTAAAAAATATATCTAATAAAAATTATCCTGAGTCTACTTTCGGTTTCAATAAATTTTTAACTAACTTAGGTATGAGTCAACGTTCTGATACTGTGTTATTCGCTAATGAAATGAATAAATATGATAGCTTATCAGATCAAATATGTTTTGACTTCTACTATCATGGACTTCCTAAGAAAAATTATTTCGCGAAATGGGCTAAGAAATTTACTTCAGACTATACTGATATGGTCAAAGAATATTTTTCAGTCTCACATAAAGTAGCTAAACAATACGAAAAGATTTTAGATAAAGAACAGCTAGAACAAATTAAACAATGGTATAATAACAGAAAGGGAGGCAAATAATGATATATGCATTTTTACTAATTGCTATGTTTGGAATTAATAATAAGGAGTTTATTGATACTTCAAGCAAACAATTAAAAGAAGGTTATTCTTGGACGCAAATCGAATGTAGAGAAGCTACACCAGGAATTCCAGCTTTAACAATAGATTCACCTAATGGTAAATCTTATGTGTGCAATAAATTAACTAAAACTAATAAATAATTAGTTAATTAACAAGGGAGACATTCAAATGTCATTTGATATTACTAAAGCATCTTTAGATGAAATTAAAAATAAGTGCAGACTTATTAGTAAAGACGAACATGGTCATGAAATTCAGGACCAAAGAATAACTATGATGGCTAAAATCTATAACTGTATTCAAGAAGCAGATGTAGCAAAAGAGTCAGGTGATACAGCTGCTGCTGAATGGTTAACTAATAGAGCCGCAGAATTAGCAGAGAACTGGAAAGACCAACTTAACGACTAGTATCTAAATCTATTAAATAACTTATAAATGATGATTAGGTTATGATAGAAAATTTATTAGAAGTTAAATTAGGCGAACGCGATAATTTCCTTAAAATTGTCGAAACTCTGACACGAATAGGTGTTGAAGGTTCTGATAATAAACTCGTTCAAACATGTCATTTACTCCATAAGAGAGGTAAATATTTTCTATGTCATTATAGAGAGTTGTTTATTTTAGATGGTTATGAACGAGAGTTAAAAGAAGATGATATTAAGAGACGAAATGGAATCGCAAAGCTACTCGAACAATGGAATTTATGTACTATTGTTGAAAAACCTAAATCCGAGCCAAACTCACTGGCTCGGGTTAAAATTATTCCCTTCAAAGAAAAAGCCAAATGGCAACTCAAACAAAATTATACGATCGGTAAAAAGAAATAACTTTACCACTATAACTATTGTATGAGTAAATATTATACTAATGTTAATCGATGGGGTAATACTCTCTTTGTAAGAGGTATTTCAGATGGTAAAGAGTTTAGAGATAAACTTAATTACTCTCCTACTCTTTATATTGAATCTAAAAAAGAGACTGGTGTAACTAGTCTTTATGGTACGCCGCTTAAACCTACTCAGTTTGATAAGATGCAAGAAGCTACTGAGTTTGCTAAAAAGCATGAAGATACTAATCTTAAACTTTACGGTTTTCCTTTATTTCATTCTAGTTATATCAATGAGACTTTTCCTAATGCTGAAAAGACTTATAACAGAGATGAGATTAGAACTTTTAATATTGATATCGAGGTAACTTCTAACGAAGGTTTTCCTACTGCTAAAGAAGCTGCTTATCCTGTTACTGCTATTTGTATTCACGATAATATTTCTGATAAGTATATTACTTTAGGTGATAACGACTGGGATAGTTCTAAATCTGAATTACCTCAAGAGATTATCGATAAAGTTGTTTATATTAAATGTTCTTCTGAGCATGATCTACTAACTAAGTTTCTTAAGTTCTGGAAAGATAATTGTCCTCATGTTGTAACGGGTTGGAACGTTGCAGGTTTCGATATGCCTTATTTGTATAATAGATTGAATAATCTTGGTTTCGATGCTGGTAAGTTATCTCCTTGGGGTAGATGTGATATGAGAGAGTATCAGACTAGAAGAGGTATAGAAACTGAAGTAGCTATGAAAGGTGTATCTGTTATTGACTATATTGTACTCTATAGAAGAAATAGAATACAAGAGTCTTATAGACTAGATTGGGTAGCTCACTTAGAGCTAGGTCAACGTAAGTTAGATCATAGTGAAGTAACTGGTTTGCATATGCTTTACTATAGTAATTATCAAAAATTTATCGATTATAATATTCAAGATGTTAATCTAGTAGGTTTACTCGATAAAAAGATGGGTCTAATAGACGCTCAGTTAGCTATGGCTTATAAAGCATCTCTTAACTATGACGAAGTAAGTTCACCTGTGAGAGCGTGGGACTCCCTCATCAATAAAGAGCTAATTAAAGAAAATAAACATCCTCACTTTAATATAGTTGCAGGTGATAAGACTTCTCAGATACCTGGCGGTCATGTAAAAGAACCTATTGCAGGTAAACATGGATGGGTTTTATCTTTTGACTTAAACTCTCTATATCCTCATCTTGTTATGCAATATAATATTTCTCCTGAGACTATCATAAACGAATCTAAAGTATGGGCTGATATATCTCCTGAAGAACGTATAAGACGATTCTTAAATAGAGAACCTTTACCTGACGATTGTAAAGGTAAAATTATTGCAGGTTCTGGTTGGAAGTATCATGATAAGATCGAAGGTATAATGCCTCGTATTATGAGAACTCTTTACGAAGAGAGACTTATATTCAAAGATAGAATGATAGAAAAGCAGAAGAAAGGTGAACCTTCTACTTACGAACAGAATAATCAGCAAGTTAGAAAGATTCTATTGAATAGTGGTTATGGTGCTATTACTAATAAGTTCTATAGATGGTACGATCAACGATTAGGTGAATCTATTACTCTATCAGGTCAGTTTATTATTCAAGAAGCTGAAAAGAACTTAAATGCTTTTATGAATAAACTACTTAAGACTGAAAATAAAGATTATATTATTGCTATCGATACTGACTCTAATTATCTTAACGTTCAACCTCTTGTAGATAAATTTTTCTCTGATAAGTCTAGAGAAGAAATCATTGATATTTTAGATAAGATAGCTGAAGAGCAATTAGATAGAATACTAGAAGAAGGTTATCAAGACGTATCTAAGTATATGAATACTAGAGGTCAGAAGATGGTAATGAAACGAGAGTGTATTGCTGAAACTGCTGTATGGACTGCTAAGAAACGATATGCTATGTCTGTATGGGATACTGAAGGTGTTAGACATAAAGAAGCTAAGATAAAGATTCAAGGTTTAGATGCTATTAGATCTTCTACTCCTCAAATTATGAGAGGGAAACTCCTTAACATGATTACTCTTACTTTGCAAACTGATGAAGAGACTTTACAGAAATATATTAAAGAAGTTAAAGAAGAATATATGAAAATGGTTCCTCAGGATATTGCTTTTCCTAGAACTATGAACTCTATTACTGATTATACTATTAAAGAAGGGTTTATGAAAGGTACTCCTCCTCATGTAAGAGGTGCTATTGCTTTCAATAGATTACTAGAACAGAAAAACTTAACCAAGAAATGGGAAAAGATTAATAATGGAGAGAAGGGTAGATTTGTATATCTTAGAGAACCTAATAACGTAGGTACTCATGTTATATCTTTTATGACTTCTTTACCGGATGAAGTAGATATCAATAAGTATATTGATTATGAAAAAATGTTTTCTAAAACTGTTACTGAACCTTTCAAACATATATTAGATCCAATTGGTTGGTCTTCTGTTAAAAGGGCTACACTAGTCGACTTCTTTTCTTAATAAATAATTAGAAAGAGAGAAGTAAAATGTCAATTGATCCAAATATACTAGCACAATTCAAAAATATGAATGAACTCACTGAATTTCTTAGCGAAAGAATCAATTCTGGCGTTGAGATTTCTCGTGGTAAAAATGGTTTAGAAAGATCCAAAGAAGCGAAAGCTAAAATGGATAGAGAAAAGCATAGAGATTTAAGAAGAAGAGGTTATAGAGAAGAAACCGAAATAGAAGAAGCTGAAAAGAAAGCGCATGATAGAAATACTAAAACAAAAGAAACAGAAGTAAAGAAACATGCTAATGGCGGTGAAACTCATAAGACTATTGAGAAAGAACCAATGCCTGATCAGGATATGGAACAAGAACAGCCACCTGAAGAGCAGCCACCAGCTCCTCCTCCAGTACAGCCTCAACCTGGGTCTCAAGTAAAGATTGGTCGAAAAGTATTAGACAAGAAGATAGAACCTACAGCTAAAAAAATTACAGTAAGTAAAGAAGAACAAAAGATAAATGTAAAGCCGAAGGTAATGATAGACACCAAGAAGGATATAGGCGTAAATAAGTAGATAATGGAATTAAATGCTGATACGATAGAGTTATTTGCTGCGAAAAATTATACAAATCCGTTTTGTCATAGTAAAGAAGAATTTATTGAAGACTTAAATAGATTTAAATTAGCAAAGAAACTCGCTAAGAAAGTAAATACAGATAAGACTAAAAATATAAGGTTATTAGTAAATCACATAATATGTTTTACAAATAACTTTGAAAGAAATGCAGCAAAGAAAATATTATTTGCCTTTGCTACAGAAGAAGAAAAAGAAGTCTTTAAAACCGTACTAACTTATCTTAGTTTATTAGATAGTAAGGAATACGCAGATATAGGACATTGTTTGTATACTGCAAAATTATTGAAGGAAATGGACAATGCCAGCCGTTAACGTTGTAGATACATTAATTATTTTTAGGATACTTAAGAAGCTAGTAACTCCTTATAATAAAATGAAGGCGTTTGAATTAGGCTTAATTGATGCAGATGGTAAGTCATTAAAGAAAGCTAAATCCTCAGAAGAAAAAGGTGCTATGACTCTAGTAGACAGATTAGTACTTAATATGAAAAGATTACTTGGAAAAGTACCATTAGGTAAGACTAGACTAGCATCATATATTGCTGCTTTAGCTCTTCTTAAAGAACATGTACAAGATGAATATAATAATGAAACAGCAAATGCACTTATGGAAAAATTAGAAGAAAATAGAATTATACCTAAACTTGAGCATGATATAGGAACTAAAGAAGGTTACCTAGCCGCTATGGAAGAAGCTATTATGATAGAAATGCATTCTGGAGCTGCATTAGGTGGTCCTCTTAGTCCTACAACAACAAATTCTCAAGCAAATGCCTCTGGACTAGCCGGTCCTACAGGTCCTTCGAAAAAAAGAAAGAACTTAACGAAAATTTTATCAAGAGTTTAATATAACTATATTATGCTTGATGTAAAAGAAGTTAAATGTCCTTATTGTAGCGATACTGCTTTTGTGTATAAAACTGAAGTAGAAATGTTTCTTTGTCACGGGTGTCAAAGAGATTTGAACTATGAGAAGGTAAAAGAATATGATGCTAATAAGTCAGTTGATACTGGGAGTAGGAATACTAGGATTGATATCCGCCAAAACGTGGACTATAGTAGTGTGCTACGTTATTGTGAGAGGTTGGATACTTTACCTGATAGCCATAAGTGCGTACGTTATGTACGGTCTCGTGGCATCGATAGTAGCCTTCTGGTGGATCTCTATTACAGTGAACGGTTTAGAGAGATTGGTATTTCAACGGGAAATATCATGGTTAAAGGAGATGAATCACCGCGATTAGTAATACCTATTCGTAATAGTGAAGGTAAGATATATGGTATGCAGGGTAGAGCCTTAGATGATAATGAAATGAGATACCTCACTATGTACTTTAATAATAATGAGAGAATATATGGTTTAGATAAAGTCGATGTCACTAAACCTTTTAATGTAGTAGAAGGCCCTATCGACAGTTTTTTTATAAAAAATTGTGTAGCTTTATGCGGAGCGAACGATATTGATAATAAATATTCTAAGCTTGCAACAATCATATTAGATAACGAGCCGCGTAATAGGCAGATTGTTGACAAGGTAGCTAAATACCTTGATCGACAATTCAAGGTAGTGATCTGGCCAGATCATATTAAAGAAAAAGACATTAACGAAATGACACTTGCCGGTATCGACGTCAATGCTGTCGTTACCAGTAACACCTTTAGTGGACTGACCGGAAAATTACAACTGAATGCTTGGAAAAAAACCCAATGAAATACGAAAAAATTAAAATCGATCTCTCTAGAGATAGTTTACTAACTGAATATTCAATAAACCTTCTCAAAGATTTCTATATGAGACCTAGTGAGAAGTCGCCTCAAGAAGCATTTGCAAGAGCTTCGTGGGCTTGGTCTACTTATAAAGGTGCTACTGATGAAGCATTAGCTCAAAGATTATATGATTATGTAAGTAAAAAATATTTTCTATTTGCTTCTCCTGTTTTATCTAATGCTCCTAATGGAGAGAAGAATAATAAAGGAATGCCTATTTCTTGTTTTCTTACTTATGTTCCTGATACTATTGATGGGTTAATTCAACATTCATCTGAGTTAAGATACTTAAGTATTTTTGGAGGTGGAGTAGGAGGTCATTGGTCTGATGTTAGAACTGTTTCTGATATTGCTCCAGGTCCTATACCTTTTCTTCATACGGTAGATGCTGATATGATAGCTTATAGACAAGGTAAAACTAGAAAAGGTAGTTATGCTGCTTATCTAGATATTAGCCATCCAGATATTATGGAATTCATTAATATGAGAATACCTACTGGAGACGTTCAAAGAAAAGCTTTAAATTTACATAATGCTGTAAATGTTACTGATAATTTTATGCATGCTGTATTTGAAAATCAACCTTGGAATCTTATTGATCCTAAAGATGGTGCTGTAAAGGAGACTGTTGATGCAAGAAAACTATGGGAACGTATTATTGAAATTAGATTCAGGACTGGTGAGCCATATCTTAACTTTATTGATACTGCTAACGCTTCGTTACCCTCAAATTTAAAAAATATAGGTTTAAAGATTCACGGGTCTAACTTATGTAACGAAATACATTTACCTACTGCAGCAGATAGAACTGCTGTATGTTGTTTATCTTCTCTTAATTTAGAGTACTATGATGAATGGAAAGATACTACTATTGTTCAAGATATAACTACTATGTTGGATAACGTTTTAGAATATTTCATTGAAAACGCTCCTAATGAAATTATGAGAGCAAAATATAGTGCTAAGAGAGAAAGATCTATTGGTATTGGTGCTATGGGTTTCCATTCTTATTTACATAAAAAAGGTATTCCGTGGGAAAATGAAAGTGCTAAAGTGCATAATACTGTAATTTTTCATAAGATAAAACAAAATGCAGTCGCTCAATCTAAAAAATTAGCTGAAGAGAGAGGAGAGTATCCTGATGGTATGGGAACTGGTCTTAGAAATGCGCACTTACTTGCTATCGCTCCCAACGCTAGTTCTGGTATCATTCTTTCTACTTCTCCTAGTATTGAACCGATGAAAGCTAATGCTTATACTCATAGAACTAGAGGCGGGTCATTCTTAGTAAAGAATAAGTATCTAGAAAAAGTGTTAGAAGAAAAAGGAATTAATACAGAAAAAACTTGGAGTTCCATTATAACAAATAAAGGATCAGTCCAACATCTAACTAAATTGAATAAGAAAGAAAAAGATATTTTTAAAACTGCTCAAGAGTTAGATCAAAGATGGGTTGTCGAATTAGCAGCTGATAGACAAAGATTTATATGTCAAGGTCAATCAGTTAACTTATTCTTCCCTTCTGGAGTTGATAGAAACTATGTTAATGAAGTTCATTTACAAGCATGGGAAAAGAAATTAAAAGGTTTATATTATCTTAGAACTGAATCTAAATCTAGAGCAGAGACTGTTGCAGATAAAGTTGAAAGAGTAGCTTTAGAAGATGATAAAACTAATATCTTATATGGTAGACCTGGATGTCAATATTGTGAAATGGCTAAGGACGAACTAGGTATGAGAGGTATACAATATGAGTATATCGATTTAGAGTTAGCAGGTAAAACTGCTGCAGAGGTTACTGGAAGAAAAGTAACTACATTACCGCAAATATATTTAAATGGAGAATATGTAGGTGGTTATGATCAACTAATGGCATTACTAAATAATGCTCAAGTAGAAGAAGGCGATGAGTGCGTAGCCTGCCAAGGATAGGAGTATATTATGGCATCATATACAGATAAGTTAAAAGCTCAGTTAGACAGAGTAGTACTAAGAGGTTCTCCAGATAAAGAAACTTTTAGAGCTATCGCTGAGATCATGTTTGAAATGAATGAGCGAATTAATAAATTAGAAAAGTCTATTGTGTTAGACGAGAAACTGAAACAAGAGGAATAAATGCTTTTACAAGAGTCAAAAGCTTACCGCCCTTTTATTTACCCCTGGGCAGTAGAGCTTACTAAAAAACATGAAGAAGTGCATTGGGTAGAAGACGAAGCTGAGTTATCAGAAGATGTACAAGATTGGAAGACTAAATTAAGTGATCAAGAAAAAGAGTTTATTACTCATATTCTTAGATTGTTTACTCAGTCTGACGTTCAAGTAGGACAAAATTATTTTGACTATCTTATTCCTAAGATTAAAAATAATGAAGCACGAAACATGTTAGGCTCTTTTGCTAGTAGAGAAGGAGTTCATCAAAGAGCATATGCTTTATTGAATGATACTCTAGGTTTACCAGAAGAAGACTTTCATAAGTTTATGGAATATTCTGAAATGGCTGACAAGATTGAGTTCATGCAAGATAATAATGTAAGTACTCATCAAGGATTAGCACTAGCTTTTGCTCAGTCAGTTTTTAACGAAGGAATGTCATTATTTGCATCTTTTGTTATGTTACTTAATTTCCAACGTTTTGGTAAAATGAAGGGAATGGGAACCATTGTTGAGTGGTCTATTAGAGATGAGTCTATTCATGTAATGGGAAATGCAAAACTATTTAGAGAGTTCGTAAGTGAGCATCCTAAAGTAGTAAACGACGAGTTAAAGTCTAAGATATATCAAATGGCTAAAGATTCTGTAGCATTAGAAGATAAGTTTATTAAACTTGCATTCAAAAACGCTACCATCGAAGGTTTAACTGAAGATGAAGTAAAGAAGTACATTAGACATATTGCAGATAGACGATTACTACAATTGGGAATGAAACCTAAATATAATGTAAAAGATAACCCGATTCAATGGCTAGATTGGATTCTTAATGGAGCTTCTCATGATAACTTCTTTGAGAAGAGAGTTACAGAATATTCGGTTAACGGATTAGAAGGCGATTGGGGGGAGTATAAACGTAGTACTTCGTGGCATGCCCGCGAGGATCAAAAAAGGAGCGTTGCGTGAATACAGAAGATCATGTAAAAAAAATAAGAAAGCATATGCGTGCTGCTATCGAGAATGTGGAAGTAGAGTTATATCCTTTTCCACATTTTCAGGTAGAAAATATTTGGCCTAAAAGCATCTATGAAGGGTTTCATGAGTGTAACCCTTTAATAACTCAATCACATTTATCTAAACCTTGGTTACAAAAGCATAGTAAGAACAACTCTCACTATCAGATTCGTAAACAAGTAGATTGTTATGACATCGTGAAAGCAGATAAAACACAGCCTGATGTGCAGTTTTGGCAGATTATTCATGACGTATTAATCAAAGATAATTGGTATGTAAATACAATTGCAAATCATTTTAAAACTTATTTTGCTACTCAATTTGGACCATTAATGAAAGATAATAAATGGTCAGATAGTGTAGTACAAGAATGGTTTGTACAGAGACATGATAAAGATTATTTTATTGGACCTCATACAGATAGAGAAGATAGAGTTTTTACTAATATATTTTCATTTCCTAAACAAGAAGGATTTGAGCATTTAGGTACTTCTTTATGGCAAGCTAAAGATAAAGATATCTCTTACGGAGGTAGACATTTTGGTTTTGATGGTTTTACTAAAGCAGCTCAAATGTCATATAAGCCTAATCAATTATTTGTTTTCTTTAAGTCTCGTTGGTGCTTTCATGCAGTTGAAAAATTTAATGAAGTCGATGATACTTATAGATACGGAATGCAAATTCAGGTTTACGAACCTAGTGATGCATTTAGAAATATAACTAAGGATACACCTGGTTATACTACTTTGTTAGGAGATGGTAGATAATGTATAAAGAACGATTTGTAGGAGCTCTTAAAGCTAAGTATGAAGCTCAGTATAAAGAAGCTGAAGCTACAATTCAAGTATATCTTAACAATCCAGTTGCTATTGGAGAACATCCTCAGCATGTTGAAGAGATGGATAAACTTATTGCTTCGATGACTGATGCTAGAGATAAGCTTGAAACTATTAAAGAATTAGAAAACAATCCAGGATTATTAGTTGAATCGACCTAAAATCTACGAGAGAAATCCTGATACTGGAGTTGTTAGATGGCGGTACATAGGTGAATCACCTGATGATTATGGATGGCCTAATTATGGAAATCTAATTCTAACTGACGAATGTCACGAGGACTCCAATGTACCGGAACAAAACCATCAAGATACTTAGATCTTAATCTTATATTCAACATATCATTGATACACTTAGGATCATGTCTATGCCACCATTGTAAAAGAAACTCTTGCATCTTTGCTTTGTTCTTTTCAGTGTAGACTACTATTGTATCTTTTATAAGTAAACTTTTATCGTATTCTAAAACTTCTTTAGAGGAACCATAATAATTAACATATTGTTTTTCTGGTTTTTGAGAGAAACCTATGTAATATCTTCCATCTGGAAAATAAGTTACATAAACTCTAAAAACTTTTTTCGCTTTTCCCATATAAATATTTAGTACGTTGCTTGATGATGGATCTCGCAATAGATAGGACGGACCCGGGGGCGGTACCCGGCGCCTCCACCATAAACACTTGCATAGTTGAGTGTTTCTTATGGGGGCGAAATAGGATCGACGTATGTTGAAAAGTTTTCTTAGAGATACGTACATTAAAGTAAATGCTAAAAAAAGCACTACTTTTGCTTCAATCTTACCTGTAAAAGTCGAGCGTGTCTCACTTGTGCAGGAAGCTCTTGCAGCTTCAGCCTAGTCGACTTAGTAGCGATTAGCGGGGTGGGTACTACCTGGCAACAGAAGTGCCATTAATTTTTTAGGAGTATATTATGCCAACGCGATTTAGACCTCAAACAACACACATTTCAAATCCAAAGAAGACCTCTATTGGACGTAAACCTTCAGTAGCAATGATGAACAAAAACAAAAGAAGAAGCTTTAAAAAATATAGAGCACAAGGATCTTCACGTTGAACCATGTATTTACAAATGGATGTTCGTTCAGTACTAATAGAAAAACTGCTAACGCTAAAGTAGATACTTTTGCTAGTAGATTAGTAGCTGATCATTACAACTTAGAATCTACTCAATATGGTAGAGGAGGAAGAGGTAATAGAAGAATAGCTATTACATCAAAATTGTATTATGAATATGATACTGAGAGAAAGAAAAATGCTTTTGCTGTTATTCAATGGTCAGGTCCAGGAAGAAAAGATTACCCTGCATTAGGTTTAGACAGATGGTTAGACCTTGATACCCCTTGGAGGACATGGGTAAAGCATGAAGAGTACCAGTTCTATATGAAGCAGAAAAAGTATGATGACACAATGGATGATACATTCGATACTTGTAATAACATACTAGATCTGCAGAATTACTTTAAATTAAACGGTATTAAATATGTTATGTATTTCGGGTTACCACAGACTTTTGATCTTAGAACTCGAGATAGTCAACTGCTCTACGAAATGGTAGATTGGTCTAAAGTATATAAAAAAGATACAGACCATTTAACTTTTTGTAGAGATAATAACTACCAACTCGAAGCTGGAGTTGATGAGCATCCATCTTATGATGGACATAAATTATGGGCGGAGGGACTCTTAGAGTTCATAGAAAATGGTAAACTTCTTTAAAAAAATTATTACAAAAATTAGAATTTATTTTGAGATGAAGAAGAAGATCAAAGAAATGAAATCTAAAGATCCATTTATATATCACTAATGGAAAATAAAATTATTTGGGGAGTATCTGCATACTTCCATGACGCTGGACTAAGCGTAATTAAAAACGGTGAGATTGTTTTTGCAGCTCACTCTGAAAGATATTCTGGTATAAAGCATGATAAGCATCTTAATGATAAGATCATTAAGGAAGCCTTAAAGTTTGGTAAACCTGATGCTGTAGCATGGTATGAAAAACCTTGGAAAAAGAATATTAGAAAGCTATTAACTGGTGAATGGAGATACTCTCCTTTCGATACTCATCCAGAAACATATATGCAATCATTCGGTATTGATGCTCCTGTTCAATTATTTGACCATCATTATACTCATGCAACAGCAGGTTATTATTCAAGTCCATTTAGAGATGCTGCTATTGTAGTTATAGATGCTATTGGTGAATTTGAAACTATTACAATTTGGGATGCGGATGGTCACAATATTAAAAAAGTATGGAGTAGAAAATTACCTCATAGTTTAGGTTTATTGTATTCAGCATTTACTAAGAGAGTCGGACTTAAACCATTAGATGAAGAGTATATTACAATGGGTATGGCTGGTTGGGGCATGCCTACTTTTACTAAACAAATAAAAGAAGATTTGGTAGATATTAAAAAACTAAAATTAAGAATGAATGTGCATCAAGGTATTGGTAATTATTTACCTCTAGCTGAAAAAGAAGATCTAGCATGTAGTATTCAAGTAGTTACAGAAGAGTTTATTTCAGAAGTAATGCATAAAGCAAATATACTTACTGGTAGAACTAATGTAGTTTTTATGGGTGGAGTCGCTCTTAACTGTGTAGCAAATAGAATATTATATGATTATTTTGATCATGTATGGATTATGCCTAATCCTGGAGATTGTGGTTCTTCATTAGGAGCTGCTTTAGCACATTATGATGACTTTTGTAAATGGCCTGGTCCTTATCTTGGAACTAAGATTCCTGGAATATACCCTGTATATGATATTATAGACGAACTTAAGAAAAATAAGATTGTAGGTGTAGCATCAGGAAGAGCTGAATTTGGTCCTAGAGCATTAGGACATAGAAGCTTACTAGCAGACCCAAGAGGTAATGAGATTAAAGATACGGTCAACAATATTAAAAGAAGACAAATGTTTAGACCATTTGCTCCAGCTATTCTCAAAGAACATGTTAATGAATATTTTGATATTGTAACTGATGACTCACCTTTCATGCAATTTGTAGGTAATTGTAAAAAACCAGATGAGTTTCCAGCTATAATACATGTAGATGGTTCTAGTAGAGTTCAAACTGTAGGTAAAGATGATAGTCCAGGTTTTAGAATGCTATTAGAAGAATGGTATAAAGAAACTGGATGTCCTATGCTATTGAATACCTCTCTTAATATTAGAGGTGAACCTATGGTAAATACAAAAAGAGATGCAAAAAGATTTGAAAAGAAATATAATGTAAAGGTTTGCTCTTAATGTGCGGAATTAATGGTATAACTGAAGGTAATCAGTTAGCTAGAATTTATAGAATGATGGAGCATACAAAGAGAAGAGGGCCTGATGGTTCTTCTACTTGGACTAATCATCATGTATCTTTCGGACATAACTTATTAGCTATCTATGGAGATATAGGTCAATCTTTACAACCTTATCTTTATAAAGATAGCGCACTAATATTCAATGGTGCTATCTATAATCATAAAGAGTTTTATCCTGAGTATGAAATAGATACTCATGCTGTAGCTAAAGGATTATATGAGGAAGGTCCTAAGTTTTTAAGTAAATTAGAAGGTATGTGGGCTTTAGCTTTCTATAAAGATGGTAAGTTAATTATAGCAAGAGACCATTTTGGAGTTAAACCTTTATTTTATAGAAATACTAACAAAGGTATGATATTTTCATCATCTATGCATGCATTAGAAAGAAAAGAAACTAAATTAAATCTTTTTGCTTTTGCTCTTTATAGACAATTTGGATATGTTCCTGGTTACTTAACTTTAATTGATGAAACTTTTAAATTAACTCCAGGGCAGATAATTGAATATGATTGTTTAACAAGAAAAAGAGTAACAACTAATGTATGGGATGATTATAATTTTATAAATGATTTAGATGTTAGTAAAGAACAGTTTAGAGATGAACTTGAGGAAGCAATTAGAAAAAGTTATATTGGTGTTAGACAGCGAGGTGTTTTTCTTTCTGGTGGTCTTGATAGTACTTCTGTTGCTCACTATCTAGAAGAAAAGAATACATTCACATCAAGATATGAGCCTCAATCAGCTAACTTTAATGACGATGCTGATATGGCTCAAAAAATGGCTGAAGAATATAATTTTAATCATTGTAATATTAATATTACTCCAGAAAATTATTATGCTGATTTAGAAGAAGCTATGTTAGCTTTAGAGCAACCTGTATTCAATAAATCTACTCCATCTTATTTTACAATTAATAGAGCTCTAAAAGAAGCAGGAACTATTGTTACTTATTCTGGAGATGGTGGAGATGAGATGTATACAGGTTATATAACTCATGGTAGATATGATAATACAGATAATCCATTTAGGGACCATTATAGAGCTATTGCGTGGAAACCTAAAAAACGAATGAATGTATTAGATCAAAGTTTAGAAATGGGAGAAGTAGCTTATGTCAACTATATGGAAAGCTGGTTTCCTGGTAACGTTTTTGGTGATGATCACCTTAACAACTGTTTGTTTGTAGAAATGCTTACAAGAGTATCAGAAGACTTTTTAACTAGAAATGATAAGTTTGGTTCATATTTTGGAATGGAAGGAAGATTTCCTTTACTCAATCAAAAGTTCTATAAGTACGTGATGGGTATACCTTCATTAATTAAAATGGAAAATTTAGAACCTAATAAGTACGCTAATGGTGAATATAAGTTTTTAGCTAGAGATAGTTTAAAAGGTATTCTACCTGAATATATTATTAACAAACCTAAAACAGGATGGTCTATTCCAGATAATGAATGGAGAAAGACTCAACAGAAGTTTAGAGATAAGATGGTTAGTCGTATAAGAGAACCATTAGATAATAAAATAGATAACTTAGTTGATTGGCAAAGAGCAGATGGAGTAAAGACTTTCTACGCTTCAGCTTTCTTTAAAACTTGGGCTAAGAACGTTAACTTAACATTATAAATAAACTATCGTTGGGGTTTCCATACCCGGAAGTAAGCTATTTTGCTGAAGCAACGCACTTTAACTGTAAAAGGAAGAAGTGTTATGACAAATATAATCGAAACTAAATTTGGAACCTTGGTTAATACAAAAAAGATAGCCGCAGGAAGTGCATCTAGTATAAAAAAATCTGGAGCATTTTATAATTTTTCAATACGTATTACTAATGATGATATAAGAGAATACTCATTTACAGATCTCACAAGAGCTGAATATATGAGAAGAATTATGATTGGTCATTTAGAAGAAAAAATTAAAAACGATTCGAAAAATATTCCTAAAACTGCATAAAAATATTCGAGTAACTAACTATAAATAACGTACACTAGCCGAGTAATCGGGAGTGACAACCGTCTTGCATAACAAATGGAGGCAAATATGACTGGTACTTTTATGTTCCCAAGGAACGCTTTTTTAGGTTTCGACCATCTCTTAAACGAGATCGATAACATCGGCTTACACGCTAAGGATACATATCCACCGCACAATGTAGTGAAGTTAAGCGCCACAGAGCACTTAGTTGAGCTAGCAATAGCGGGATTTAGCAAAGAAGATATTAAGATTGAGGTAAAAGAGCACGTATTAACTATTACAGGAAATCGTGAACGTCGAAGACCACAGGAAATGTATGTCCACAAGGGCATTTCAGCTCGTAAGTTTACTAAATCTTATAGGCTGTCTGAGTACACCGAAGTTACAGGTGCTGATATTACTAATGGAATTCTTGTCATTAATCTTGAAGTTAAACTTCCAGAAGAAAGAAAACCTAAAGTAATTAATATTAACTAATCAGCGACTCTCATTTTTAATTAAGTCAAAAATGGAGTAAACCAATGACTGCAATAACTCAAACTACATATAATGTCACATGTAAGATATGTGCTTCAATTGCTAACGCATTAAAAGAAACATTAAGAGCTATCATAGTAGGTAGACAGATGTCAGCTAATGTACAAGTAGCAAGAGAATTACAACAACTAGGATTCTATGGCAGAGATCAAGATTTAAGGCATATTATTATGCAATTAAATGACAAGACTGCTAAAGAATACGAAAAGAGATCTTAAGTGTGGCCTTATTCAGATGAAGAAAATGATTGGTTAAGTAGCTAAACATTTTCGAAAAACTTACTATAAATATTGAGGCAGTCGAAAGATTGCCTCTTTATTTTTTTCAGGTCGCTCCTGCGAATAAAACAGCTAACGAGGATAATATGAACTTACTAGATAAACTTAAGAAAACTTCTACTGTCAAGCAAACTGCTATACTCTCCGAAAGTAAACTCTTTAATAAGAAAGATATGATCACTACAGATATACCTGTATTGAATATTGCTTTGTCGGGCACTATCGATGGTGGATTAACCCCTGGACTAACTGTTATTGCTGGTCCTTCTAAACACTTTAAATCTAACCTTGCTCTTATAATGACATCTGCTTATCTTAAAAAGTTTCCAGATGCTATTTGTCTATTATATGATACTGAGTTCGGTATCACTCCTGATTACTTAACTGCTATGGGTGTTGATCCTAAGAGATGCTTGCATACTCCTGTAGAGCATGTAGAGCAGCTTAAGTTTGATATTGTTAAGCAATTAGAGAATATTGATAGAGGTGATAAAGTCATTATTATGATTGACTCTATTGGTAACTTAGCTTCTAAGAAAGAACTAGAAGATGCTATGAATGAGAAATCTGTTGCAGATATGTCTAGAGCTAAAGCATTGAAAGGTCTGTTTAGAATTATAACTCCTTATCTAACTACTAGAGATATTCCTGCTGTAGTTATCAATCATACTTATAAAGAGATTGGTTTATTTCCTAAAGATATTATGTCAGGTGGTACTGGTATATACTACTCTGCTAATCAGATATTCTTTATGGGTAGACAGCAAGAGAAAGAAGGTACTGAAATCGCTGGTTATAACTTTATGATCGGTGTAGAGAAGAGTCGATTCACAAAAGAAAAGACTAGAGTTCCTTTAGTAGTAACTTGGGATGGTGGTATCTCTAAATGGGGTGGATTACTAGAAATAGGTATGTTATTAGGTTGGGTAAGAAAACCTTCTAATGGATGGTATGAAGGTATCAATCCTACTACTGGTGAAGTTATGACTGATAAAAAGAGAAAAGCAGATACAAGTAACTCTGACTTCTGGATTCCTTTATTCAAAGCTGGAATGGCAGATGCTGTTGCTAAAAAGTTTTCTATTGCATCAAGCAAAGGTATAGTAGAAGAAGATAATGAAGATAGAACTATAGAGGTAGAAGTAAATGAAACCGAATCCTAAAAATTATGAAGGCTTTGTAGATCCAGAAGGCGGTGAATGGATTAAAGTTAAAACTGGAATGTATAAAGGTGCTATTTGGCGTCCTGCAGATATGAAACTAGTTAATGAAGAAACCGGAGAAGTATCTTATCAGATTGAATTACTTGGCGGTGATATCAAATCTTGGAATACAAGAGCTAAAAAAGTATTTTTTAAAATGGCTGATAGTATTATATCAGAAATATTAGGTAAAGGAGTAGTGCGTGAACGACAAGACAGCGATAGTGATTCCAGCGAGACTTGAGAGTACAAGATTTCCTGAAAAAATGTTAGTACCAGTTACAGATATGCATTGTCTTATTCAGAGAGTAGAGCATTGGTGTAAAATGGTTACTGAGAATGTATTTGTAGCTACTGATAGTAAAAAGATAGCAGCTTTATTTCCTGATAATCACATTATGACTTCTGAAGAAGCTGAAAATGGAACTGATAGAGTTGCAGAAGCAATGGAACAATTACCTTTCTTTGATAAATTTATAAACGTTCAAGGTGATCTTATTGACCCTCCTATTCACAGTTTTCATGATATTGAGAAAAGACTTGATCATAATAGAGTAGTTACTGTTTGTTCTAATATGGATAAAACAGATCAATTAGATCCAAATTCAGTCAAGTGTATTAACAATAATTATTTTGCTAATTGGTTTCTAAGAGCTCCAGTCCAATATGGAGACTGGCACTTAGGTATATATGGATATACAAGAGCAGCTTTAGGTGCATATAAGTATCTAAATGTATATGAATCTGAGATGATTGAATCATTAGAACAATTAAGATGGTTAAGTAATGGTTTTGATATTGGAGTTATCTTTACAGATGAACCTGCTGCAGAAATTAACACAGAAGAAGATTTAATTAAATGGAAGGAAAAACAATGAACCCGAACCCTCATTATGTGAATATGGTAATTAACTTTAGTATATTAGGTACATTAATCTACGTAGCTTTACAGGTATCTTAATGGCAGTTGACTCTAACGAACTAAGAAAAGCTATACTTCATAACTTAGTTGTTAACGAAGAGTATTGTAGAAAAGTACTACCGTTCTTAGATAAAGAATACTTCGCAGAAGCATCTGAAAGAATTGTACTTGAAGAGATTAACAAATATTATGGTAAACATAATGTTAGTCCTAAGTATCAAGCTTTAAAGATTGAAATAGAATCTAGAGATGATCTTACTGAAGGTGTATATAAAGAGTTATCTAAATTTACTGATGAAAGAGTACCAGATATACCTAAAGTAGAATGGTTAGTTTCTAAGACTGAAGAATGGTGTCAAGAGAAAGCTATTGTTAATGCTGTCTTTAAAGCTGTTAATGTAATAGGTGGTGAAGATAAGAAGACTTCTCAGTCTGCATTACCTGAGATACTTAGAGAAGCTATATCTACTTCTTTTGATAAGTCTGTAGGTCATGACTTTATAGAAGATGTAGAAGATAGATGGGAATTTTATCATAAGAAAGAAGAGAAAGTACCTTCTGGTTTAGAGCATTTTGATTATATTCTTAGAGGTGGTTTTCCTTCGAAGACTCTAGGTGTTATAATGGCTGGTACTGGTGTAGGTAAATCTTTGTTTATGTGCTCTATGTCATCTAACTTATTAGAGTCAGGTCATAACGTTCTGTATATAACTATGGAGATGGCTGAAGAGAAGATAGCTCAGAGAATAGATCAGAACTTACTTAACTTATCCCCTGAAGACTTAGATAATATTGGTAAAGACTCGTTCTTAAAACGATTTGATAACCTGAAGATTAAAACTAGAGGTAGATTAATAGTTAAAGAGTATCCTACTAAATCTGTTCATGCAGGTCATTTTAGAGCTCTTTTGAAAGAGTTAGAATTAAAGAAAGACTTTAAACCTGATTTAGTATGTGTTGACTATCTTAATATTTGTGGTGCTATGGGTATAAGTAAACAAGCTAATAGTTATGAACAAGTAAAAGCTACTGCTGAAGAGCTTAGAGCATTAGCTATGGAGTTTAATATTCCAGTATTGACTGCTACTCAGACTAATAGACAAGGTTATAGTGATGCTGATGTAGATATAACTTCTGTTAGTGAATCGTTTGGTTTACCTATGACTGCTGATTATTTCTTTGCTATGACTACTAACGATAAATTAAGAGATGAAGGTATTATTAGATTCTCTCAGTTAAAGAATAGATATGGTGATCCTGCTGATAGACGTAATTGGTTATTAGGTGTAGATTATAGTAGAATGAGAATAGAAGATATGCCAGATCAACCTGCTCATATAGATGCATTAAATGAAGCAGAAAATAACAAACAAACCGATACTAAATCTATTATGGACATCAACTGGAATTGATAAATAATAATAGTTAGTTATGGAAGAGTCAATGCCACCACGTAAAGAAAATAAAACCCCCGGAAAAAATTTACTAGGAAATATTAGAGAGCGTCTTTCTATAGTAGAAGATAGACTAGATGAAATAGCTAGTCTATTAGAGTATGAGTTTTTGTCAAAAGATGATCCAGAAAGATTAGCTGTTGTAGAAGAAAGATTAGAGCATAGGCTTAGAGAAGAGAAACGAAGAGAAGAACTTGAAAAGATTCAATACGAAAAAGAAGAGAAAGAAAGAATAGAACAAGCAGCTGCTGATCTATTAATAGCTCAAGAAGAAGAACGTAAAAGAATCTTAGCAGAAGAAGAATTAAGACGAAACCCTCCTCCTCCTGTTAGTCCATATAAACCAGGCACAATAGAACATGCTAACTGGAAAAGAAAAACATTTGGACAAAAGAAACAGAAAAAAGCTCTGAAATAATGGATGACAGCACAATGTATTGGAAAACAGATCCTGAAGATCTGTGGATACATGATAAGCTTATTCTAAGTAGAAAGTTAGGTTATGTTTGCGGACCTCACGGAGTTGATGTTCCTAGAATAGGTAAATATATTATTAGACCTTGCGTTAATTTTATGGGTATGGGACGAGGTGCTTACTTTGATAGATTCTGGACTAAGACAACAGATAACAAAATGCCTGAAGGGTCTTTCTGGTGTGAGATATTTAAAGGTAAACATATATCAGTAGACTATGTTAACAAGAAGCAAGTGTTAGCTGTACAAGGTGTTCGTAAAACGAATACAAATTTATGGAGATGGTCTAAATGGAAAAAGATAGAATCTAATATTCCTTACCCTGATGTTCTCAAAAAACTTAAAAATAACTATAAGTATATTAACTGTGAATTTATAGGTGATAAGCTTATTGAAGTACATTTAAGAGGTAACCCTGATTGGGCTTTGATACCTAAAGCAAAAGAACTTATACCTGTATTTAAAGATGATATTGTCATTATGCCTTCTGAAAAATATCAATGGGTAGATTCAAAAGATTTTAAAAGATTAGGCTTTTACTGGAAATAATTTATAAAACTTACTATAATAATATTAGCGAAACTGAAAAAAAGGCGATATTATGATTTTATTAGATTATTCTTCTGTAATGATGAGTTCTATCTTTTCTAGGATAGATGATTACGAAAACGATGTAGATTTGTTACGTCATCAGATCTTTAATATCATAAGATTATACAATGTTCAGTATCGTAGTGATTATGGAGAGATGATTCTATGTATGGACGGTGGAAAAAACTGGCGTAGAGAACGTTATCCCTTCTATAAAGCGAATCGTCGTAAAAGCCGTAATAACTCAGTCCATGATTGGGATGCGATCTATTCTATATTGAATAGTGTTCGAGATGAAATGACAACGATGTCCCCTTTCAAATGCATTCGCATTGATCGTTGTGAAGCTGACGACGTAATAGCTACATTGGTTGAGAAGCAAACCTCTCCGGAACCTGTACTTATCATCTCTCCTGATCGCGATTTTGTTCAATTACAAAAATACCCTAATGTTAAGCAATTTTCTAATATACAGAAGAAATGGATAGAACCTAAAGTTTCTGCAGATTATGACTTACAAGAAAAGATTCTCAAAGGCGATATGGGAGATGGTGTACCTAATGTACTATCTGAAGATAACGTTTTTGTAGAAGAAAATAGTAGGCAAACGCCTCTTCGTAAAGCAAAATTTGAAGCTCTCCTCAAAGATCCAGAAGCTTTAGGTACTACCATATCTAGACGAGTTATTCGTAATAGAGACTTAGTAGATCTAGATAGAACTCCTGATGACATTAAAGATGAAATTATGGCTAGCTTTAATGGTGAACACGAAGGATCAATAAATAGTTTAATGACTTTATTTACTAAAAGACAAATGAAGATGTTGCTCGAAGCACTTCCGGATTTCGAAACGAATAAATAAAGTGGATCCAAAAAAGACAGTTTAATAAGGAGACTCCAAAATGGCTCATAGAAAACAGAACGTGTTCACAGCGAACGCTAATGGCGAAGGACAATTAAAAAACGGAAAGAGCTACGTACCTGCGATTGATAATAAAGGACACGATTCAGAACATCTTATAGCTTTCAAAGGCGGTTTCGGAATCGGTAATCCTGTGTATGATAGTAGACAAGGTAAAGTAGTATATTCATTTGAAGTTTTAGATGCCCTTCCAGGTACAATCATGACAGACTCTGATTATGTAACTCAAGAAGATACTATTGGTAAAAATGGTATTACATTAGGTACAACATCAGCGATAGCATTTGATAGTGAAAACACTAGATATACTCTAACGTTTAATAGTATTGACTCAGATGCAGTAACTGCTGTTAACTCAGGTAGAACTTATATTTGGTCAGAAGAATTCGGTACAGAAAACTATGTAATTGAAGGTTATGTAACTAAGACTACAGGAGCAAGTCCTGATTCAACTCTTGGTGTAATTCCAACATCTTCTAACATAGGCTGGAAAGCTGCACAAGCAGATGGCACATTATCAATTATTTACGATGCAAATAATAAAGTAATGGCTAGAGGCAAAACTATTAACGATGATAAGAATCGTTATGCAGATGCTGACTCAGACTTTATGTTCTCTGACAATGTTGCGTAATTTAAATTATGAAACTAGCGGTTTTTACATTTGGGAGAATGAATCCTCCTACAATAGGTCATGAAAAACTAATTAACAAATTAAGAAAGGTTGCCCGAATGTCAAGAGGGCAGCCTCTCTTGTTTGCTAGTCAAAGTCAAGACGCTAAAAAGAACCCATTAGATTACAATACAAAAATTCGAATCTTAAAAACCTCGTTTGGACAAATCGTTCAAAGAACCAACTCTAATACTATAATGAAAGTTATGGCTGAACTTCAAGATAAAGGTTACGAAGAAGTAATCCTTGTTGCTGGTTCAGATAGAGTTAAAGACTTCAATGATTTACTGCAAAAATATAATGGAACTGACTATAACTTTAAAAATATCAAAGTTGTAAGTGCAGGACAAAGAGACCCTGACGCAGACGGAGCCGAAGGAATGAGTGCAAGTAAGATGAGAGAATTAGCTAAGGATGAAAACTTAGACGAGTTCAAGAAAGGCTTACCTTTGAAAGCGCAAAGGATGGCTAAAGATATATTAAGAAAAGTTAGACAAGGAATGAAATTATGATTAAAGCGAAAGATATGCAAGTATTTGAAATACTTGAAGAATTTGATAAAACCGTAGGTAGATCTCAAAAGGTTAATTATCTTAAAGAATATAGAGAACATACACCATTAACGTATGTACTAAAATTTAATTATTGTGATACAATAAAATCATTAATTCCTGAAGGGAGGCCTCCTTTCAATGACGAACCAGATGATGGACCTAGTAAGGCATCTCTGTGGCAATACCTAAACGTGTTTCCTAATTTTGTACAATCTAATCAAGCAGCTCAAGTTAAACCTCTTCAAAGAGAGAAATTGTTTATTGAGATGTTAGAAGCTATAGCAGTTGAAGAAGCTAATATGATTATACTTGCTAAAGATAGAGAGTTAGAAAAACTATATCCTTCTTTAGATATTGGAATAGTAAGAGAAGCTTTCCCTAATCTTGAAATTCAGACTAAACAAGAAGCTAAAGAGCAGTCTGAAGAAGAGAAGAAAGCTGATATCTTAGCTGTTATCCAAGATAAAAAAGAACAATTAAAGTCATTACAAACTGAAATAAAAGATCTTACAAAAGAAGCGAAAGCGTATAGTGAATGATATTAGAACAAAATCTATTTCCTTATAACATAAGTGAACTTAAACCTGCAATTAATGAAGTGGGTTTCGATCAACACTTTAACCATGTTTATAAAACTTATATTGATGATTTCAATTTGAGCAAAGGTGATATTCCTTTTAATAAAGCTGGTGCTCATCTTCATTCTCTCTATTTTGATAATATTAGAGAATATAGAGATCAAAATAAACCGAATGGTAAAATAGAGCAAATTATTAATAATAGATATGGCTCTCATAATAATTTTTATATTACAATACTTGAACAAGCTGAAAGGCTTCAAGGTAATGGATGGTTGTGGATGAATCATGCTGGTTATGTAAATATTATACCTAATAATAGAATAGTAAAAGATATTATTTTATTAATAGATCTATGGGAACATGCATATGTCTTTACTCATGGAATAAATAAAGAACAATATTTAAAAACGCATATGCATATAATTAACTGGGATACAGTTAATAACAGATTGGTACAGGATAGTGATTAACTTTGCATTATTTGAAGCAGCAGATTCAAAACAGAACTTACATTTAACTCATGCAGATGAAGATTTATATGAGAGAGGTGCAAAAGGTGCTGAATTTGCTATTCAATCTTTGCAAGATGTACTAGATACTCTTCAATCAGGAGCATCAGGAGCTAAAAACGTTACAGTTAAATGGGATGGAGCTCCTGCTTTATTTTGTGGTACTGATCCTGCAGACGGAAAGTTCTTTGTAGGTACAAAATCAGTATTCAATAAAACTCCTAAAGTATATAAAACTATTAAAGACATCAAAGATAATGAACCTTCCGGTAAAGCAACTAAACTAGAATATGCTCTTAAACATCTAAGTTCTATAGGCATACCTAAAGGTACAGTCTTACAGGGCGATATGATGTTTACTAAAGGGGAGCAGAAATATGAAACCATCGATGGAAGAAGGTATATTACTATTCATCCTAATACCCTTGTCTATGCTTTTGATACAGGGAGCGATATAGGTAATCTTATTAGAAATGCTGATATGGGTATTGTTTTTCATACAACTTACAAAGGTAGTAAAGACTTACAATCATATAAAGCATCGTTTGGTGCTGATGTATCTAGATTAAGAAAGTCTAGATCTGTATGGGTAGATGATGCATTCTTTAAAAATTTATCAGGTACAGCTTCTTTAACTAGCAGTGAGTCAAGAGAGTTAAAAGGGCTTATTGATAAGTCAAAGAAAGCTATGAGTAAAGACTTTGATAAAATTGTTAAGGTACTAGATATGATTCCAAGTACTGCTATAGGTTCTCACATTAAAACTTATATAAATTCTGAAGTTAGAGCTGGTAGAATGAATCCTACATATGCAGGGTATATGGCTCACGTTAAAGGTTATTGGGAAGATAAAGTTATAGCTAAAGTTAAAACTGATAAGAGTAAAGAAACTAAAAAAGCAGCTCTAAAGCAGTTATTAGACGAACTTAGTCAAATAAAGAAACCTATCGAGAATTCATTTGTATATGTTAAAGCAGTAAATGAAGCTAAATTACTTATTATCAAAAAATTAACATCTTTGTTAGATAGTAGAGTATTTGTTCTTAAAAAAAATGGAGAGTTTGTTCCTACAGCTCCAGAAGGATACGTAGCTATTGGTAAAGATAATCAAGCAGTAAAGTTAGTTGATAGACTAGCTTTTAGTCACTTCAATTTCTCTGATGATTATGTAAAAGGTTGGCAGAGATAACTTTTTAATTTTTTCACTATAACAATTATATGATAATTTGTGTAGATATAGTAGGCGTAAGTAAACCTGAACAGGGTCTTGTTATAAGAGATACTCTAGAACAAGCTCTTCTCCATCTTCTTCCTAAGAGAAGACTTCCAATTTTAATTGACTGTCACGTTGCTCTTAAAGAAGATATAGAGCCTGCTAAAGCACTTATACATCAAGAATCAGATGATGTATTCTTTTTAGCATTATCCAATGAATTATTAGATAACGAAGAAGAACTTATAGAAACTATATGTCATGAGTGTGTACATATAAAGCAATATCTTAAGAAAGAGTTAAAAGAATTAGGAATGGATAAACATAAATGGAAAGGTATAGAAGTAAATAGTAAAAATATTGACTATTATGAATTACCTTGGGAAGTAGAAGCATATAATATGGAGATGGAGATTGCTAAAAAAATTAAGTCATTCTAGAATTGTTACTTGGTTAGAATTAGATAACTGGTTAAACATATTATGTGATAGAATTAAGACTAGAATAGTTCCTAGTTTTGTTCTTGTTACAGATAACTCAGATCTTGTTCCTGCTACAATATTAGCTAGTAAGTTAGGATGTAATATTACAACAGATGATGTACCTAACGCAGTTCATTTTTCTATTATATCTAATAAAAATATAAGAGCAGCTAACAAAGCTGCTCTCTTTGTATGTTTTATAGAAACAACAATAGATTCAAAATACGAAACTCTTATTCCAATAGATTTTTCTATTGAAGAAGTAAATATACCCTTTGGAGAATCAATGACTAAATTAGTTTTTCCTTGGGAAAAAAGATGAAAAAAAGTTGTAAAAAAGCCCTTTTTTAGTTGCCTTTTGTTTAAAAAGAAGCCATAATAAAGTATAAAATAAAGAAATAGGAGATATTTTATGAAGCAATTAGAACTTTTTTCAAATGATTGGGGACTTAACTCTGGTTTTAAAAAACTATCAGATAAGCTTAACGAATTGTTACCTGCGCAAGGTAGATGTTCTAACCCTAACTCTAAGAATAAGTACTTAGATAAGTTTAGAAGAATGCAGAATGCTGCTTATGACTTCTTTAATAATGGTCTTTGTAATAAGAGAGATCTTTTCGTTAGAGAGTTTGGTCAAGATATTGATTCTTGGAATATCCCTTCATATAGAGATTTTAGATATTTTACTAACGAAAGCTACGATCAATGGGAAGCTACTATTGAAAGTAAATTCACCCCTATTATAATTAAAGCTGCTAAAGAACAGGAGATTGCATAATGATTAAAGTTACAGTTTTACATAGAGATCATAAAATTGAAGATGCTCTTAATGCAGTAGCAGAAATTAGTGTTGATACAAAAGATATTAATGAAGCTCTTAATCATGCTTATAGATATACAAATAACACTGATGGAAGTTGGTCTAAGAAACTAGGAAGTGATGCTAGTGATACAGTAAAAGTTCTTATGACTAGAGAAGACGGACTTGGATTGAGAAGTTCTATGATAGAAGATAGGTTTATGATCGAAGGAAAGCATCTTCCTTGGAACCTTAATAATAGAGAATTTGAGTGCATGCCAACAGGATTTAGAATAATAAGGGATCATGAATATGCATAGTGTTAATGAATTTGTAAATGTATATGCTAAATGGTCTAATGATGAAAGAGAAGAATTCACAAATAAGCTCATGATGCTTCGGCCTGAGCTAGCTAATCAATTAGCTTTTAAAATCCAGCGTTGGGAGATGGATCATGAATATAAAGAGTTTTAGTTACCAATACGATAACAATGCCCCTTGGCAAAGGAAACATAAGATGTTTTTGAGAGATCGATTCGAAAAGTTTTTAAATTATCAAAGCGATGAAAAAATGGACGATAAAACTTTTCATAATTTTGTAATGGAATATATTGAAAATCATTCAACCGGAATCAATAATTGACTATAATATTAGTATAGACGAAAGGATTATATTATGACTATGCATTTAGCTCGCGGTTTTACTACTACTAATACTAAGCGTAGAAAGCAGAATAAGAAACCTGGATGGGAGAAAGCTCAGAAAGAGCATGAGGCTTATCTTATGAAGATGGGTGCTCATCCTTCTCAACGAAAAGGTAATAAGTTTACTAATGCTTATAAACGTACTGAATCTCTTATTAGAGAAGGAAGTGGTGTACCTTGTAGTAACTTAATTACTAATATTAACGTTAAGAAGACTGAGAATACTTATACCGGAGACTTTATTACTGGTATTGCTACTATGCATAAGTCTAATTTAGTTCCTGTTAATAAAAATACGAAAGGGTCAGATTATGCTACAATGCGGAGGGGTTAGAAAACCTACAATAGAATACATTCCTATTCTTTCTGACTATAATAATAGAAAGAGTAACTTAGAAATGTCAGAAAGTATCTTTAATTGGATGAATATAAACTCAGATAATGAGTTCGTTCAAAAGCAAGGTAAAATATGGCTTAAACAAATAATGAGGTTAAAATGAACGTTTTTTGTATAGATCGCGATCCTAAAAAAGCTGCAGAAATGATGTGCGATAAACATGTTGTCAAAATGATTATCGAGACTTGTCAGATTTTATCTGCTGTTATCGATGTTAACTATATTGATGAGCATAGAGGTAAAGGTTGGAAAAGTAAACCTAGTCAACAATTAGGTCTTCCTAATTACCCTCCTGCGCATGTAAAGCATCCTGCTACATTATGGGCTATAGAAGCTAGAGGTAACGCTAAATGGCTATGTCATCATTTGAGAGAGTTATGTCATCAATATTATCTAAGATATGATAAAAATCATAAACTAGAAGGTTGTACTATGATTTATGAAGCTCAGTTAAAATATTGTGAGTTTAAGAAAGAACGAAAGACTGAGTTTGTTCAAGCTATTACTAATAAGAAATGGCATAGAAAAGATCCTGTAGAAGCATATCGTACTTATTACAATATGGAGAAGTTTACCTTTGCTAAATGGAAGCTAGGTAATATTCCGAATTGGTTTGTAGGAGCTCCTACTTACGAAGTCGTACTTGACTAAATATAATATGTTTACATTCGAACAATATAAAGTTTTGGCTGAAATGAGTATGCCAGATAAGAAGAAAATGATCATTGATCTCTTAGGAGATCTAGATGATTCTCAGATGGATAAAATCCTTACAATTATTGCTGAACCTAAGATTGATCAATTATTAAATGATATCAATACGAAAAAGAATACTGCTTTTTCTGATAACGATCTTAGATTAATTAAAAATAATGTTTTAGACGCACCAGGAACTACAGAAGATAAATTATCTTTTCTTCAAAAATGTCTCGATTCGGGTCATATAGATATGGGTGCTGTACTAAGAATGGGTACTACTTCTGTAGTTAACATTGAAAGACAAGTACAAGGAAATAGAGTATTAAAACATATTTTTACTAGACTAGGTGGTAAAGGAGGAGGAGGTTTTAACCTTAACTCTGGTTCTGCTGTAGGTCCAGGAGAAGGTTTCTTTGTATTAGTTTGTGATGGAGTTACTAAAGGTAAAGTAGGTGACTTAATGTACAACAATGGAGATGTTGAACTAAAAGCAAACTCTGCTAGATGGCATTCTGCTAGAGTACAATATGGCTCTGTAAGAGAAATGTTCTCTATTGCTCACAGTGAACTAAAAACTAAAGTGTCTCTTGATGAGTTTAAAAAACTCGTAGACTTTAGAGCAAATAAGTTTGTAAATGTAAAAACTTTAAAAGCATTAGGTGTGTCTAAAGAAGATTTAGGTAAAGCAATAGCAAAAGGTCTTGCAAAAGTATTTCCTAATACAGCTGACTTTAAGTATATTGTAAAAGGTGACTGGGTAGGTGATAGTATTAAGTGGAGAGCTGCTTATGCTTATACAATAGCATCTGTTTATCAGAAATCTGATGGATGGGAATATATTGTGCAATACAATTATGCTAAGAAGACTATCTTCGCTATGAAGACTCCTGAAGCAGTCTACAAAGGTATTATTTCAGGTAAACTTAAATCTTCAGCAACTACAGATGGTAATATGCATGGAGGTTCTGATTCAAGATCTGTATCTCCTAACTTCGACGTCGGTAAATAAATCTAAAATTATTTTTAATTAACACTATAATAATACTATAGTAATTATAGGAGTTGTAATGTATTTTTCTTCGAAGACTTATGGTCATGAGAGAGGATTATCTTGTGCGTTTAGGCAACCTACTGCTACTAGTCATTGTAATATGATTCATGGTTATGCTTTATCTTTTCAATTCACTTTTGGGTGTGGTGCTTTAGATGAGAATAATTGGGTAGTAGACTTTGGTGGTTTAAAAGAACTGAAAGAGTGGTTAGAATTTTCTTTCGATCATACTCTTGCAGTAGCAGAAAGTGATCCTCATATAGATAAATTTAGAGAACTAGATGCTTTAGGTCTAGTTAGTATTAGAGTAATGGACGGTGTGGGATGTGAGAAGTTTGCTGAACATGCGTTTAAAGCTGCTCAACATATTATCAATAAAAAGTATGGTAGTAGATGTTGGGTACAATCTGTAGAGTGTAAAGAGCATGGAGCTAACGGAGCTATCTACGCAAATAGTGAGGGTAGATAATGTTTTATACAGATAAGATTCCTAAGATAGAACCTAATGGTAAAGATCCTAGCGTAGGTCACTTCTATGTAAGTTTAGTTAAGTCTGCTCTTAGAATAGCAGCAGGAATTGCACTTATTTTTGGAAGTTTTTTCTGGTGTGGACTATTACTAATTATAGCTGAAGTGTTAGGTATAGTTGAGGAATTAGTATGAGTGAAAAAGAGTATCTATATTCTGAGATATTCGATTCGATTCAAGGTGAAGGAACTTATACCGGAGTACATACTCTTTGGTTAAGATTCTTTCTATGTAACTTACAGTGTAATGGTTTTGGTCAGATTGATCCTACTGATACATCTACTTATGAGTTACCTTTTGAGAGTTTCGATATATCTACAGTTAAGAGAGTAGAAGATTTACCTGTATGGGATAAAGGATGTGATAGTTCTTATACTTGGGCTAAGAAATATAAAGCTCTTATGTCTAAAGGTACTCCTTTACAATTGGTAAATAGAGTTATGGAAGTAGCTAGTAACGAAAATAATCCTCAAGGATTGTTTAAGCATCCTATATCTGGTATGAAGTCTGATATGTGTTTTACCGGAGGTGAACCTCTTATGGTAACTGGTCAGACTGCTTCGGTACAGATGATGCAGCACTTTGAAGATATGGGTAATGTACCTAGATCTGTAACTTACGAAACTAATGGTACTCAGAAGTTAAGACCTAACTTTAAAGAATATTGGGGTAATACTAAGGCTCAAGAGTTATTCTTTTCTGTTAGTCCTAAGCTATGGACTGTAGCTGGTGAGAAAAGAGATAAAGCTATTCTTCCAGAAATAGTAGCAGAGTATAAAGATATGTCTAGTAAAGGTCATCTTAAATTTGTTCTTGGACATGCTGAAAGAGAATGGGATGAGATGGAAGAAGTGTTAAAATTATTTAGAGATGCAGGAGTTGATTACCCTGTCTTTATTATGCCTGTAGGTGCTAGAGAAGAAGAGCAAGTAGATACTGCAGGTAAAGTAGCAGAAATAGCTTTTAAAAGAGGCTATAATGTTAGTGCAAGAGTACATGTGTACTTATTTGGTAACGCAATTGGAACTTAGAGGCCTTCCTCTATAACTAGGAGTAAATATGAGTATAAGCGAACTAATTCGTAGAAGATTAGATGAAGATAAAAAACGATATTGGGCTGGAGATAATATTTCAGACTATATCAAAGAAGGCGAGAAAGAATTATTAATAGAAGAAGCTGCTAAGAGTTTTGAAAGCGTCTTAGATAGTTTAGTTATTGATAGATTGAATGATCCTAATAGCATGGATACCGGTAGACGTTTAGCTAAAATGTATATAACCGAGTTAATGCAAGGTAGATATAATCCTAAACCTAAAGCTACAGCATTCCCTAATGAAGGAGATAATGCTTATACAGGTATGTTAGTTGTGAGATCAGAGATTAAATCTGTATGCTCTCATCATCATCAACCTGTATCGGGTGTAGCATATATTGGTGTTATACCTGGAAACAAAGTTATAGGTTTATCTAAATATACTAGAATAGCGCAATGGTGTTCTAGAAGAGGTACATTACAAGAAGAACTTTGTAATGATATCGCAAGAGAGATACAGAATGCTACTAATACTGAGAATGTAGCTGTGTATATTCAAGCAACTCATGGATGTTGTGAGAATAGAGGTATAGGAGCTCATAGTTCCTTGACTCAAACTTCGGTCTTAAAAGGCCATTTTATAGACGACAATATGACTACGAAGAAAGAGTTCTTCGATAATATTAAACTTCAACAAGAATTTGCACCGAGATAGGAGGACAATTATGTTTAAAGATTGGTTCAATTTAGCTGACGTTGATCGTACTTTACTAATGAAGTTAGTTGCTTTGCATTTAATTATTATTGCAGCATCTAATTACATTGTACAGTTTAGTGGGACGATATTTGGCTATCACTTTACGTGGGCTATGTTTGTATTCCCATTAGTTGTTATAGCTACAGACTTAACAGTCAGATTAACAAACAAATATCAAGCTAGAGCTGTTATAGCTATTGCTTTTCCACCTGCGATTATTATTAGCGCATTGATTGCTGATTGGCGAATAGGACTTGCTAGCGCATTCGCATACTTAGTAGGTCAAATGTTTGACGTTACAGTATTTCAAAAGATTAGAGAATCGTTTACAGAGATGTGGTGGGTTGCTCCTGCTATCTCAACTGTAGTAGCTAATCTAGTAGATACTTATCTGTTCTTCTGGGCAGCATTTAGTAACCATGCAACGAATGAGTTTATGGCTGCTAATTGGTTAGAGATCGCTACTGTAGATGTTGGATTTAAGATTGCTACTTCGTTAATCTTATTCTTACCTGTCTACGGTATTCTACTAAAATATTTAAAGAGTAGACTTGCAATACAATCTGCAGGATAATTACTATAATAAGAGAGAGAGAAATCTCTCTCTTTTTTTGTTATGGAGTATAAATGAATCAGCATTATATAAAGATCGCGCATGAAGCCCCTCTAAGTATATTCGATAAGGTACAGAATCTAACTCATTATGATTATTTCTTAGTACACTTATTTGAAGAGAATAAAGAATATTTGAATAAAGCACTTGAGTGTGTAAAGCAAGGTAGAGAAACTATTTTAGATAACTCTATCTTTGAATTAGGTAAAGCTTGGGACCCTGTTAAGTTTGCCTTATGGGTAGAGAAAATGAAACCTACCTGGTATATTGTACCTGATGTATTAGATCAAGCAGAAGCTACTATGGAATCGTTTGATAAGTTTATGGAGAACTATCCTAAGTTACCTGGTAAAATTATCGCTGTAGCTCAAGGAGAGACTTATGAAGATTTAGTCAAGTGTTATAAGAAGTTTGCAGAAGATGATAGAGTAGAAAAAGTTGCTATATCTTTTAATCATCCTTTTTATCAGACTGAATATGAAGGTAAGAATAAGTATGAGAGAATGGGTACTGGAAGACAAATGACTCTTTATAATATGTGGAATGAAGGTATTATTAATAGAAGAAAACCTCATCATTTATTAGGATGTGGTCTTCCTCAAGAGTTTGCTTTCTATAGACATTGGGTATGGATTGATTCTATTGATACTTCTAATCCTGTTATGGCAGGTATAAAAGATATGGAATATGATAGACAACCTCAATATGATATTTGGGGTCTAGATGATAAACCTGCTCAAAAACTATACACTATAATTAACGATGATGTTGATGAGATAACTTTTGAAAAGATAAAGTTTAATATTGAAAAATTTGACTATAATATAAATGGATGGGGCTAATGGATAATACTATTGAATTGAATAAAATTGTAGGTGAGCATTTAGGTAAAGCAGGAGATGGTTCTGCTGTAGATCCTTATGTTACTCCTGATAATGTAGATACTAGCTTACTCGTTCCTGTACCTAGATATTTGAATAGAGAGCAGTATAATATCAAAGAAGATAATCTTCCTTTCGAAGGTGTAGATGTATGGAATGCTTATGAAGTATCTTGTCTACTTAAAAATGGTTACCCTTTATCAGGTATTATTAAGATTACTTATGATGTAGCTAGTAGCTGTATTGTCGAGAGTAAATCTTTAAAACTATATCTTAACTCTTATAATATGGTTAAACTGGGAGAGAGCGTTGTCTCCGCGTCTGATGAACTAGAGATGAGGATAGGTAACGACTTATCCGATGCATTAGATACACCTGTATTGGTTAAGTTTTTTCGTAATCATAATGTATCGAGAGCTGTTAGACATAATCCTACCCCTACAGTATCTGAGCATTTTGACTATTTAGAAGATTGTGTTGACTTAGAGAAAATGACTTTTGATATCTTTAATGAGTCAGCTGATATTCTAGATATAAGAGATGGAGGACTTTTAGTGAAGTATACTACTAATGTTCTTAGATCTAATTGTAGAGTGACTAATCAGCCTGATTGGGGTGATGTCTATATTACTTATGAAGGTCCTAAAGATGTTACTCCTGAGTCGTTACTACAATATATTGTTAGTATGAGAAAAGAGAATCATTTTCATGAAGAGATATGTGAATGTATATTCAAGAGACTAATTGATCTTATGCCTGATAATAAAATAGCTGTTTGTTGTTTGTATACTAGAAGAGGAGGCATTGATATTAATCCTTTAAGGTATAATGATTATGAGTTAGCTAAGAAAAGTTTTAATGGTCTTATGATATGGGATAGACCTAATGATAAGACTGAGAGACAATAATGGAACGTCATATGGAATATATGAAAAGACGTTTAAGAGAGGAAGAAAGTAAAAAAATGAACCTAATTGAAGCATTTAAAAGATTACCTGATACTGATAAAAAAGTTATTGTAACTCATTCAGGAGGTATGGATAGCGCTACTGCTGTTATCTTATCAGCTCTGCATTATGGTCCTGAAAATGTTATTAGTTTAGGATATAATTATGGTCAGAAGCAAGCTGTAGAGTTAGAGTATGCTAAGAGATTATGCGATAAGTTAGGTGTAGAGAGAAAGACTGTTGATTTACATATCTTAGGTGATATTGTAAGAAATGTATCTGCTAATATTGGAGGTTCTACTATTGAGATGCCTACTATTAAAGATGTGTTAGGTAATCCTCAGCCTCCTACTTATGTACCTTATAGAAATTTAGTTATATTCTCTTTGACTTCTGCTTTTGCTGAAGCTAATGGAGCTAGTCATATTCTATCTGGTTTGCAAGTACATGATGAATACTCATATTGGGATACTACTCAGAAGTTTGTAGATAGTGTCAATGAAGTAACTTCTCAGAATAGAAGTTGGCCTGTTACGTTGACAGCTCCTTTCTCTGACTTATCTAAAAAGCAAGAGTTAGAATTATTAATTGAAGCCGGTCAGCTTTATATGTTAGAAGATTCTTTAACGTGCTATAACCCTACAAGAATATCTGATACTACAGCAGAGAGTTGTGGTAAATGTCCTTCTTGTGCTGAAAGAATAAAAGCATTTATGGATATTAAAGTAAAAGATCCTATTGTAGGTGGTTATAGTATAGAGGTGCCCTGGTAATGTGTGGTATATTTGCATCAAGAAATAAAGATAAGTTCTATGAGTTAGCTAAATTGAATAGCTATAGAGGATCTCATAGTCATAGTATTTCTTATTATAATGGAAGCAAAGTAAGCATTGTTACAAAAGGGCTAGGACCGATGCCAGAGATAGATCTAGATGAAGACTATCTTATTATAGGTCATGTTCAGGAGCCTACAACTGAACGGAGTGAAAATGAGAACATACATCCAGCATATAAGGGTGGAGACTATCTCTGGCACAACGGAATAATTTTAGATACTCAAGTAAAGAAGTGGCAAGAAGAGCATCAGTTCCAAAAAGTTACTTGGGATACTTATCTATTATTAACTGGTCTATTGAATGGTGATCCTTGTGAAAGACTATCTAATAGTGAAGGATCATTTGCTTGTATATGGTACGGTAAGTTCAATCCTTTCTTAAGTTGTTTTAGAAACGACAATAGTCCTCTCTTCTACGATAAAGAAGGCAACTTATCGTCAACAAAATTCGAAAACTCACTATCACTAGATAGTGGAAAGTTTTATAGTTATGTAGATAATAAATGGAAGTCTACAGATATGCGATTTGATACTAAAGATAATTTTTATTGGAGTCCTGAATGAGTACTAATTACGAAAGAATAAAAGAGTGGTCTGACGAGAGAATGATTACTATACAAAAGCCAGATAGAAATGGTTTTATCGCTATGATTGTAGAAGAGTGTGGTGAATTTCTAGAGTCTAAAGATACAGATGGAAGAATAGATGCTATGGCAGATATGATAGTATTCTGTTATGGTGAAATGGCTAAGTATGGTTATAATGGTGATAAGGTTATGGATGAAGTCATTAAAGAGATATCTTCTAGAAGAGGTGCTTATCAACCTGATGTAGGTAAATGGATGAAAGATAAATCTCCTGAAGCTCAAGCTTTATGGTATAAAGCAGACTTTACTAAATGTAAAATAGGAGATAACGATGACTGATGCAGATAGATTAATTTTTATTATGGAAGAGATAGCAATAGCTAAAAGTAAATTACAGCCTCAAGATACAGGGCATATACATACATCTATAAGTTATATGGAATCTAGAGTTGAAGAATTGAGAGAGAAATTAAATGAAACAAGCAGGAAGTAGTACAGAAAATAAAATGGTTGGTACAATTAGTAATAAGATTAATAAAATGTCAAGAAAAGAAAAAGATAAACGAAGAAGAGAAAGACTCAGTAATTTATCTGAAGGCGAAATAGCTATTATGAAAAAGTATGGTACTTACGATACTGTAATGGCTGGAATAGAAAAAAATTAAAAAAAATTAAAAAAACAGTTGCCTTTTGATTAAAAGTATACGATAATAAAGTATAATTAAGAAAAAGGAAATTTAAATGATTTGTTCATCTCAGTCTCAACTAAAATTCGTTAAAGAAGGTTTAAGTTATTCAGCTGCTAAGTATAAAGCTACTTATGCATATTATTATCTTGCTAATGAAATTAATAAAGTAGCAGCTAGATTAAGAAGAGATCCTTTTAACGAGATTCATCAAGATACTCTTGCTA
>UEXM01000043.1_pt1 | contig 146705 bp, 185 predicted proteins | sample 1796661 | NCBI WGS metagenome assembly UEXM01 (sample SAMEA4772469, study PRJEB27181) | metagenome | reverse complement strand
GCAGACGATTATGTGTCAGTGGGTAGAGCCAACGATTATGTTTCTAGCGGCAAAGCTTCAACCTCATCTTATGGTGAAAGAATGTTATTTGACAAGGGCGACCTTGTTGCTCTTAACGATGGAGACACAATCATAGCAGGAACTAATGTTCAGTTTGCAAACGATATGGTGTCCACGGCGGCGAATCAGAGAACAGGGATAGCTGCAAACAATGCAGCAAGCAGCCAGCAAAGAGCACCAGCCCCAGCAGCCCAGGTTGCTAGCGGGCCCTCGACTGTGAATTTGATGTTAGATAGAATAAATCTTGGTAAGGTCGTTGGCGACTTGGTAGAAGAAAAGATGAGTGTTGCTACTTAATATGGAGACACAGTAAACTATTATGAGTAATACTAAGAAACCTACTGATCTACCTAAACCAGATTCGCAGGCAGATAGGCAACAAAAATCCTTACAGGGTGTTCTGGATGTTCCAAATGATCTAGGAGGTGCAATTTCATCTCTATACAATCAGGGTCTAAGAATAACGTTTACTCACGTACCAACTAGCTACTCTGTTACATTTGCCGCTATGGTAACCAGCTTTGATGATAGTTTCAATGCAGAGTTCCAAGGCACAAAAGTTTATGGTCGCATGGACCAGATCGCTGTCTACACGGGCACCACTAGATTAATTAACTTTTCGTTTGATATTGTAGCAGAAGATGAAGTCGATGCACTTTTCAACCTTGGGAAAATAAGTCGTCTTGAGAGTTTTATGTATCCAGCATATGATGGCAGCGGTGAAACTGGAACAAGCACAATTTCAGCCGCTCCTTTGATGAGGATAAAATTTGGCAACCTCATACAGGGATCTAATGCAGAAGGTCTTCTAGGGTATATAAACGTTGTCAACACTGCACCAAACTTCGAGCACGGCTTTGTTATAGACAAAGAGGGCAAAATGTATCCAAAAGGTTATACCATGAATATAACATTCAATGTTCTTCATGAACATGAACTTGGGTGGTTTAAGGATGGAGAAAACTGGAAATGGCGAGGCGATAAGAACGGGCAATACCCATATGATCGTAACCTGCCACACGGCGCAGCTTTCCAAACACCCCCAGGACAGCCAAGCCAGGCGGATTCAAATTCTACCAATAACCAGTCAGGTACACCTAGCACGGATGCCAACGCCGATGGCGTCTCGCCCGATAGTAAAAACAGGAAAGCTGACAAGATAAAGGCAGCTAAAAAGAATAAGGTTACAAGCTCTGCACTAACCCCACAAGGTCGTGTGGGCATGTATCGACCAAAGTAGGACGTAGGAGGCAGCAATGAAGAATAGATATTTCCAGAGAGAAGTCATTAGGAATGATGATGAGAACTATAAAAGAGAATTTCTAGACAACAAACGTGATGCTAAAGTGCTCAATCATTATGATACTCCTGTGTTCAGATACCCAGATACCGATGAGATAGCGCAGCTTCAGATAATAGAAGTCATTTGGGACTCGAAAGCTAGGCTATTCAATCTAGCTAACAAATATTACAATGATCCTTCCCTTTGGTGGGTAATCGCATTATTCAATCAAAAGCCTACAGAAGCTCATTTTGTATTGGGTGAGACAGTATATATACCCCTACCATTGGAACAAGTCTTAAGAATTATGAGGGCATAAGATGGCCAGCAATGATAAACAAGATAATGCAGTACTAAGAGGTAACGTACAGGCTTATTTGATAAATAGCCTGAAGATCCTTGAGCCTGCAATTCATAAGAGTAATGGCACAAAGTTCACTAAGCATCTTATCCATACTAAATTTGATCCTTGTGAGCTTGTCTCTCAATTTAATAAAACTACAGGTATCGATGCTTATATGAGAGCACTACCAGCACAGTTGAGTGGGCTGATGCCAAAGATAAGATTATTCTTGAGGCAGGGTGAAGGTACTGACGGAAAGCCTAGACCAGATGTGCCAGTTCACTTTAGCGGTCACACATCAGCCACATATAGCCAGGCAACTGAGGGCGGCAATTTAGATATATTCGCTAGCCAAGCCAAGGGTCGAGATGTGGGCATCACTAGGTTCCATGTATCGATCGACAATAAATTCAAGTTCAAATCAGTCCAAGCCAGTATGGAATTGTATTTTAAGAACATGGCAGACTTATCGCAGGGTCCTTACTTACATTTGATAAAACTGATGAAGAAGAGTGAGGCTTACAATAAAGGTGGGCAAGATAACCCCAAGACACAAATGCAAGCCTTAGCACAAGAGCGCAAAGCAATGGCAGCTAGGCTAAAGCCAGACAAGGCTGGGCGAATAAAGTTATTACCAGAAGAGAAGATAAGACCTGTCGCCAAGCGCATAGATCCAGCACCACTCAAAGCTGTGATTGGCTGGGCTACAAATAAGGGCGCAGATTTGCCACAAGATCGCACTGGTAATGTGCCAACTAAAAACTTATATAATTTCTTAGAAAGGTCAGCCCTTACGCTGCTACTCAACGTTAATAAATACAGTATTGATTTTGGTGACCAAGGTGAGATAAAGCTATCCATAGAGATGACTGGTTATGCTGATGATACCATGTCTGCAAATGAATCTAACATTTTTACAAACCCATGGAAAGTGCAAAGATCAACACCACACCATAACATTAAGAATCGTAAAGGCGACCCAATTGGTGTGACGAGCACAAAGTCAAAAAACTTGCTGCCTGTTACGGAGATATTCGGTAAGCCAATTCATGAGGTCATACTTGCAGAGTTGCCGAGGATTAGAAACGCAGGTGTAAAGGATGGGTACTTTTATAGCCTCATACAGCAAAAGAGGAATGGTCTTAAGAATGCAACTGCACTATCGAAGAATAAAGCTAGGATACGTTTAGATCCTGATATTACGCAGCACCTAATTAACATCACCAAAAAAGATATTGAAATAGTCAAGCTACAATCATCAGCAGATAGCGGTAAGGAACTTAATCATCTTCGTGAAACTTTGAGTAAGTTTAAGAAGATACATAAGAAAATTGGTGATGCTATCAAGGGCAATGTCTATAGGAATTTCTTAGAGCGTCTTGAGGCAACTGGGGGAGTGATGTCCTTCCAGGTCAGAGCTTCTGAGCTTGGAATCTCTGCTGAACTCAATGATGAAAATACAGACAAAGAATCAGTATCTTCCTCTGTTGAAACAACTGCATCAAGAGGACGGGGCTTATCTAGCCCACCAACCTTTTTGGCAGCCTCAATCAGTTCAGCAGTTTTTGACGCTGCTGGTGCATCGAGCAAGGAGTCGAGAAAAAACCAAAGAGGCGGCTTAGCTTCTGGCGTGCCCTTTACAATTTCAGCCGCAGCAGCTAAAAATAAAGACAAGGATGGAAACAGCGCCTTCATGGTGCCGATTACATTTGTTCGACTTGGGGATATACTAGATACTGCATTCCATAGTTCGGGATTCTTTACTCATAACTTAAATAAGAAAGAGGGAACATTTAGAATAGTCTTAGACACAATCCTCCTTGACTTGCCAAATGCCAAAGGACTTACCCCTTTTAGCATAGCTGATATACCAATTCAGCTAGCGGCATTTGAATACTTCTTTTTTGAGAAATATGTAAAAAGAAACGTAACCAACATACCCCTTCGTGGCTTTATAGATGATTTCATGAAATTTGTAGCTGCTGAGATGTCGAACGCAGGTCTAACTGGTGAAGGTAAATCTAAATTTGAGCCATTCATTGTCCCCTTTACAGCACCCAATGTCAACGGTAAAGCACTGAAGCCTGGAATAGAATATACGAAATCATCAATAGAGTTCAACACGAATACCACAAACCCAAGAGGATTTTCCGTCAAAAGAGAAGCCGAGGGCAGCATCAATATGGAAGACTTGAACAACTATTTGATTCTTTCCTTAGTCCAGAACCCCTCACTTCCAGGCGAAGAAAAGGTCGATAATGGTAGGGGCATATACCACTTAGTTTTAGCGGCTGGCAGAGGACCTGTAAAATCTATCAAGTTTAGCGAGATGGATGTGTCAGAGCACATCAGGACAATGAATATTCGTGACGGATCGGCAGACTTCCCAACAGTGCCACAAAACGCTACAGTTGATTTAGTTGGTGCCCCGCACTTTTGGCAGGGCCAAATGGTATACATAGATGCTGATTATGCTATGGAGAACGCCTCTATAAAAATTGGAATCGGTGGTTATTATTTTATTACCAAGGTAACTCATGATTTAAATGGTGGTGACTTCAAAACCACGCTTGATTGTCGCTGGCAGGCATATAAAGAAATTGCCCCAAAGAGTACCAGCAAGAGGAGCAATAACAAATGACCAGACCAGTGTCTTTTGGAAATAACTCGCTTGGCTCAACAGACAGCTTTAGGGAGAAGAAGGCTTACTATGAACAGGTTTTCCCTGAGGATCTTATTCCAAACCATATATCTCTGTGGGATGACAACAGGTTGTACGGCAGAGTGAACACCGACAATGAGGTTATAGCCCTTAGGGAAAGCACTCTTTCGCCGCTAAAAGCCACTAAAAACAACGCTGCCATGTTCGCACCAGGCTTTATAGCTGATGCTTTTGGTGATTTGGTTGATAAATTAGACGCTTGCCTGAAAGAGGGCAAGATAGTACCTAGAGGTCCGTTTGCTAACCTAGAAGTGACCCGTGGTTGGAGTAGCGTCAACCAAGAATACGATAGATTTATGAAAGATAAGATTTTTAGTGTCTTTGTAGAGCAATTTCTTATTTTTAGCAAGCAAAACAAGAGAATAAAGGGTTTTTCTGGATTTTTAGAAGTTTTTGGCGGCTTTTCAAAGCATTTAGGTAAATTATTGCCACTTACGAGGACAGGATTCGTTGAAAGCACTTATTGCACTCCATACACGACAGGATTAGTGATTGATATAGGCAGAGGTGACTATTCGGATGATTTTGAGAAGTCTTCAGTGTATATCAATGATCCAAACTTCCTATTCTTTGCTGATACCGTAAAACAGTTTGGATTTTTAATTGACAGGAACGCACCCTGGCGCTTGGTCGCTAATTTGGGCTCTGCTGCTATGCAACGTTATGCAGCAAAAAGCGGTCTAGAATTAACAGATAATATAACAGAAAACATTGCAATAATTCAAGATTCGATGTATAAGATAACTAGCCCTGTTGATATGAACATTTTAGCGGCGTACCTTAAAGATATGTACAATGCTTACGTAGAAAGAAATCCGTACTTGTTTGAACAGATCATAAAAGAAAATTATAAGTGCGGTTCAGTTAGCAAGGTATACGAAAGAGACCAAATAGGCGACGCTACGATGGATGAGTCGTTTGTAACGGGTAAATATAAATACCGCTGGGCTGTAAGAGGTCATTATTATATGAGGATGTTCGAGCGAGGCATAAAAATAGAACTTTATAAAGATAAGAAAAGACTTCGGCATTTATATAACATTATGGACGCAATGACGCCCCATGGTGCGCCCACTGCAAGAGGGTACAAAGAGGCGGTCAGAACCATAGAGAATGAAATAATTGGACCTTTTGCTCCGCTACCTACGAATGTGCAGGATGACGAGGATTTTGATCCATCTTCATTGATTCCAAACTATTAAAATTGAACAAAACATAAATTATGTGGTAGAAAGGGATTATGTTATTCCAAACCATAGACGATAAAAAAGAGTGTTCTGGCATCTTTCACGGTGGCAGTATGACGTACAACCCAAAAGAGTTTCCTGAAAACCTAACGAGAACATGGAAGTACACAGCATCCATGGAAGGTTATCGAGGGGTAGACTATGCAGAGATATATGTTTTAGGTCAGACCCTTGATGAGATTTGCCCTGAACATCTGGCGGATGAGTGGAAGATCGTAAAGGAAAGGATGCAAGCCTTCTTTAAGGCAAACGCTACTGCCAAGATAAGTACCTCTCAGCACTGCTTGTTTGAGCTAATCCCAGAGAAATTCCTAAAAGATCTCTGTAACATGAAAAATCTAATTAGCAATTGGGTCATAGAGAACACTAAGCGCCCGCCGAATTACAGACATCTGTTATCTACCCTAGAGATGCTTCGTGACGTTGAGGCCTATGATATCAGTATTGATCCGATGAAGGTGCGGGCTATAAAAAATGAGCCAAGTGCTAGATTGGTTCTTGAGAGACTCAACAGGGGTTACACTAAAATCAAGTACAATCTTTTCTCTACTAGGACTGGTAGGCTAACGTGTACTCAGAGATCATTCCCGATATTCACCCTGAAGAAACAACATCGAGAGATCATCGTACCCTCAAATGATCTTTTTGTTGAGCTAGACTTCAATGGTGCTGAGTTGCGGACACTGTTGGCACTCAGCGGGCAGGAGCAACCAACTGGTGATGTCCACGATTGGAACGTAAAAAACGTTTTTGATAGCCAAGTTTCACGAGAAGAATCAAAAGTATTGTTCTTTTCCTGGCTGTATGGGTCTAACTCGGAAGAACTGAAAAAGTGGAGAAATTCGCTAGCAAAGGTTTATGATACCAAAGCACTGAAATCTAAACACTTAGATGTTAATTTAATTATGACTCCCTACCACAGAGAGATACCAGTCAGCGAGCGTTTATTTACCAACTACCTAATACAATCTACAACTGCTGACTTATGTTACGAGCAGTTTAGGAAGGTTTGGGATATTGTCAAGGGCAGCAGCAGCGAAGTGGCGTTCGTCCTACATGATGCTATTGTCATAGACCTATCGCTAGCTGATCGCCCACTGATAGAAAAAATGATGAATACAATGGCGCAAACTAGATATGGTCAGTATGGAGTCAATGTTAGTGTTGGCAAAAACTATGGTGATATGAGGAAGACAAAACTTGGCTTATAGAATACTAGGATTGGGTGACGCAGCTTGTAAAACAGCAGAAGCTTTTAAGAGCGAAAAGAACTATTTGGTTGACACAATCAGCGATGAAGCACTAGGTGGTCATGCTGATATGGAGACATACGAAAAGAAGTTTGATTCTAAGAATTTGACAAAAGTTTTTAGAAAATATAGGAAGAATGATGAAGTAATGATCATCATCAATGGCTCATCTGCATCTAACGGAAGCTTCTTGAGGGTTGCGGAGATGATCAAGCGTTGTTCATGTTCAATACTTTTCCTTTCTCCGAGCTTGACTTGGTGCAGCCCAACAGAAAAAATAAACAATAAGATAACATTTGGTGTCCTACAGGAGATGACTCGCTCTGGTCAATTTGAACGGTTTTACATGATTTCTATGGAGGAGATGGAGAAGCATATAGAAAAGGTTTCCCTCAAGGAAATAGAGTCAGAACTAAACAATAAAATATATTCTCTGATTAGCATGTTGATATACATGGATCACGTAACTCCTGATCGATCAAATTATGAGGTCACTAGGCAATCCACTAGAATTGCGAGCTTGGGTTATTTTTCTGATGCGGGAGAGGATCACCTTCTTTACCCACTTGAAGAGTCCGATGTAAAGGAGAGGATATACTACTTTGGAATCCCAGAGGAAGACTTTACAACGTCCGTACTCATGGAAATAAAGAACCACCAGACTCTTAAATTAGCTCAGAATCCCAACACATACTTCAAAGCATACTCTATGAAAGGCGATACGAGTGTTAGGTATTCTTTGTACTTAACGGATATTCCACAATCCACACCCTATTTATAAAAGAGCGAGAAGTCTCAACATATAAGAGGTAAAGTGATAATGGATAGAGGAGTTTTGCTAGCTACGTTTGTACGTGGCGAAGAAGAAGAGATAGACAAAGCAATAGAGAAAATATTAGATACGGTCTCTTTGACGAATAAATTTATCTTTGTGCTGTCGCAAAAGTCTGATCCTAAAAAGAAAATCATAACATATAATTCATCCTTGCAGGGACAAGCAGTCATCAAGAATGAATATTACACCATCAGAGTACATCGCAAGAAGAAGACTAATACTCTTTATACGATCAACGGGCTCAACCTCGCTATCGAAGCAGAGCACGGCGGCCAGCGTGGCAAGCACCTAAAGCTGGACTGGGAAAAATATAGAAGTCATGTTATAGTTTCACACGGTAATGCCCTCAAGGCAATCCCAGTGATCCTAGAGAAGATACTCGAAATCAAATTCGACTAAAACTATTATAACAATAAGAATATATTTCTCTTTACAAAGAGAACAACCTGAAGTATACTTACTATATGGAAAACGGTAAACTAACAAAGCGAGCTATGGCATTTCTTAGTGGGTATTATTTTATACTTATTTTCTTGACAGCTTGCATTTTTTATGACATAGTAGTAACTGAAGTCACGGGATTTACCTTTGGATACATCTTTGCCATATTCTATTTTATATACAGACTCAAGGCTGTGCGTCAGCTTCTTGAAGACAACGATCACTACAACTAACTGCATTGCCAGTAAAAACAAAAAAAGATTTTAAAAGCGTTACACACCGTAAAAAGTGTGCTAATATGGTCTCAAGGTCAACTAACCAGTAAAGGAGAAATACAATGGGTATTGACTTAAGTAAGATGCGGCAGAAGCACTCTGCCTTGACTAATAAGGGTGGCGGTTCAAACGACACCTTTTGGAAACCAGAAGAGGGGACACAGACTATTCGTATCGTTTGTCCGAAGGATGGCGATCCATTCCGTGACTACCTCTTCCATTACCGCATGGGCGCTGATAACAACACCAGCATGATTAGCCCACGCACCTTTGGTCGGGTCGATCCGATCGCTGAGTTCGGCAATCAGTTGTGGAACGAAGGCACGGAAGCTTCCAAGCAAGAGGCTCGGAACTTCTTCCCTCGTATGCGAGTATTTGCACCCGTCGTCGTTCGTGGCGAAGAAGAAAAGGGTGTTCGTATTTGGGGCTTCTCAAAGACCACTTATGAGTCTTTGTTGAACGTCGTGCTTGATCCAGACTATGGTGATATCACTGATCCACATTCGGGTACTGATCTTCGTTTAGAGTATGGCAAGAAGGCAGGACAAATGTATCCTACCACGGAGATCCGCCCAATGCGCAAGACGTCTAAGCTTATGAAGACTGACAAGGAGATCGATACGATCTTGGAAACCATGCCTGTCTTCGCTGAAGTCTTCCCAGAGACTTCGACTGAGGATGCACAAAAGCTTCTCGATCAGACGCTTGAGGGTGGCAGCACGGACGTTTCAGAGGGCACTACCAAGTATGGCGGTAAGGCTGAGACGGAAACCAACGACATCGATAAGGCTTTTGACGAGCTTCTGGCGTAGTTGACCTTCGCTAATCCGCAGGGAGGCACGGGATTACAGGTGCCTCACCCTTCGGGGATAATACTTTATAAAGGAGAATAGTATAATGACTACTAGTAAAACAATCAACGTTCACTACGTTGGCACTTTCGATGACGGAGCGGTCTTTGATGATTCAAAGAGCAGAGGCGCTGCACTGCAAGTCGAAGTTGGCACTGGGCAACTAATCCCAGGCTTTGAGAAGGCTGTTTCAGATATGAAGGTCGGTCAAACTAAGAAGATTCGTCTTCGACCAGAAGAAGCTTATGGACCCACTAACCCAACTCTTATTCAAGAAGTTGGTAAAGAATCGTTTGACGAGAACTTCAACTTTCAGGTTGGTGAGTATGTGTCTGGCCAAGGGGAGAATGGAGAACCTGTAACTGCACAGATTGTCAACGTTGAAGATACTAAGGTAACTCTTGACTTCAATCATCCGATGGCTGGCAAGAACCTTAACTTTGAAATTACAGCAGTAGAATCTTAGTGTATAATATCAGTACTAGGAGGTATGATGGCAAAAACTAATGTACTTGTAAATGATTTGAGGAACTCCCTCAATAAACAAGCAAAGCATACAATCGCTTATGACTTACACGGTGAAAATCCCACAGAAGTCAAGACTTGGATCTCTACAGGGTCTACAGTCCTCGATTTAATTATCTCTAACCGAGCAGACGGTGGGGTACCAGTAGGAAAGATCACTACTATTGCAGGCGAATCGCAGAGCGGTAAAAGCTTAATTGCGACACATATCTTAGCAAACACCCAGAAGAAGGGTGGAATCGCTATCTATATTGATACCGAGAACGCTAGTGATCCTGGGTGGATGGTGAACCTAGGTCTTAGTACTGACGAGGATTTCCTATACCTGCAAACACAAACCCTAGAGGACACCTTCCAGGCAATTGAAAATGTTATTGCTAATGTAAGACAGAAGGCTCCAGATCGTTTGGTTTGTATTGTATGGGATAGCGTGGCGGCAACCCCAGCACGGGCAGAGGTCGAGGGCAGCTATGACCCCAACTCTCAAATCGGTGTATCAGCACGAGTTATCGCTCGTGGTCTACGCAAGATTACCGAGATGATTGGTCAACAGAAGATCGCTCTTGTTTTGACTAATCAACTCAAGACAAACATTGGACAAATGTTTGGAGATACGAGAGTTGAACCAGGCGGTAAGGGACTACCCTACCAGGCCTCTGCCCGTGTATGGCTTACTAGGCACACAGGTAAAGCTAACGGGATTATCACCAATGACCAAGGAGCACTTATCGGCTACAGAACCTCAGCCCAGATTGTAAAGAATCGGTTTGGACCACCTAACAGGACCTGCGAGTTTGATGTGTTATTCGACCTGGCAAATAATAAAGTTGGTGTTGATGACGAGGGTTCTTGGCTCAAGGTTGTTGCTGGTACAGATGGCTGTACCCGAGCGGGCGCATGGTATACACTAAAGTATACTGACGGTGAGGAGAAGAAGTTTCAGAAAACTGACTATCCACGCCTAATAAAAGATGAAAGATTTCGCAGTAGAATCCTTGACGTTCTACACAATGAACTTATTATTGGATATGATCAAAGTGTAGACACCAGTGTGTCGCCGAAATAAGTTTCTTAGCGCAGCTATCAGAAAGATAGACTCTTCCAACTCTGATTATAGCGTCCAGCACAGACATGCTGCCGTTATTGTCAGAGGGGGAAGAGTTTTATCTTCTGGGGTAAACAGGATCAAGACGCATCCTAATGCTGTGGTGGAAGACGAAGACGGCGAGATGGTCTGCAAGTCTATACATGCCGAGATGGACGCTATCTCCAGAGTGAAGAATAAAGAGCAGCTTAAAGGTGCTACTATCTATGTCGCCAGGAAAGGCAGAAGTGATCAGATTGGCATGTCGCTACCGTGCAGTATGTGCCAAAGAGCTTTAGAAGCGCACGGCTTTCGCAAGGCAGTGTTTACAACAGAGCACGATCATGGAGTAATATATTTTGGAGGTGAAGAATGAAGGGTTTTATTATGCTGGAGATGCCAAGGCATATCAAGATTGCGGTACCAATTGAAGACGATGGGCAGATTTGCGCATTTACATTGAAAAACATGAGAGACCGAGCTTGGAACATAGTAGCAAATTTGGAGTATGAAGATGATCGACGTGACGCATAAAAGATTATTACTAATCGATGGCATGAACAACTTTATTAGATCTTATGTGGTGAATCCTAGCTTAGATGCTAACGGTTCCCATATTGGTGGAATGGTGGGGTTCATCAATTCACTCAAGAAAGCTATGTCTGAAACCAAACCTGACGCTGTAATCATAGCGTGGGAAGGCGCTAACGGCTCTCGTAAGCGTAAAGAAATAAATAAAGATTATAAGGCGGGACGTAAGCCACCACGTCTCAATCGAGAATATAAATTCACTGCCGAGGAAGAGGCAGAAAATAAGTTACAACAACTTCTCATGCTGATTGAATATCTTGAGAAGCTGCCAGTATTACAGTTGTCGCTAGACGATATCGAAGCGGATGACGTTATAGCTTGGGCTACAAAGTCTAATCACTACGCAGAATATCAGAAAATTATCTACTCAAACGATAAAGATTTCCTTCAGCTATGCGATGATAAGACTATCTTATACAGCCCTACAGCTAAAAAGGTTCACAATAAAAACTCCATTGTGGAGGAGTTTAAGATCCACCCTAGGAATTTTGCTATCGCTAAAGCAATCGCTGGGGACAAGTCAGACAACATCATGGGTGCTCCACGAGTCGGTATGGCCACCGTGGCAAAGAGGTTCCCGTTCCTGTGTGAGGATAAAGATTATATTTTACAACAGGTGTTTGACTTCTGTGAAGAGAAGGCAAGAGAGTCCACGAAACAGCCACAGGTTTATGGCACTATCTTGGAATGTTCAGGAACACTAAAAGACAATTATGATATTGTACAGTTGTATGAGCCGATGATTTCCCTTCAGGGTCAACAAAGATTATCAGAAGCAGTCAGCGATTTTACACCAGAACTACAAAAGAATGATTTTAGAATGTCTTTGTTGAAACATGGGATCAGCGGTATTAGCGTAGATAACTTATTTCAAGCTTGTATGCAAATTGTAGTAAACAAATAGTAGCATTTGGGGTATTGTAGTATACCCAGGAGAATAGCATGACCGACCAAAGGTTAACAGAAGAAGATAGTTTTTCTAAGTTTGGGAAAAGTTTCCAAGAAAAGTTAGGTAAGCTGGTCTTGCTTGATCGCTCCTTTGCCAATCAAATGACCGAAGTACTAGATATCAAGTTTTTAGAGCTTCGCTACTTGCAAGCATTCGTAGAGCTAGTCTTTCAGTACAAAGAGAAGTATGGGGTTCATCCTACATTTGAAACTATGGTTTCGGTGATTAGAACTGAGATGGACGATTATCCTGATGTGGTACGCAAGCAGGTGATTGAATACCTATCTAAGCTCAAAACTGATCAAATAAGTGATGAAGATTCTGACTTTGTAAAAGAGAAGTCACTTGACTTCTGCAAGAAGCAAAAGCTCAAAGAAGCCATTCTTAAATCGGTCGGCTTGTTGCAAACATCTTCTTTCAACGAGATTCATAAGGTTATTGATACGGCACTCAAGCTCGGTCTAGATGACAGCCATGGTCACGACTTCGTTCAGGATTTTGAACAAAGATATATCATGAAAGCCAGAGATCCTGTTATTACCGCCTGGGAAGAGGTTGATAATATCACCAGAGGTGGTCTTGGTAAGCGTGAGCTTGGTGTGGTTATTGCCCCAACAGGCGCTGGCAAATCAATGGCTTTGGTTCACCTTGGAGCTATGGCAGTTGCTATGGGCAAAACTGTTATGCACTATACGCTAGAATTGGCTGAAGGTGTAGTCGGTATGCGCTATGACTCTTGTCTTACTACGATTCCACTGTCGAACCTTCATGACCACAAAGATAAGATTAAAGAAAAAATTACTACTCTAGATGGGCAGCTAGTTATTAAAGAATATCCTACAAAGTCTGCAACTACAAAGACTTTGGAGTCGTCCCTAGAAAGGCTCCGACAAAGAGGCATTGAACCTGAACTGGTTATTGTCGATTATGCTGATCTATTGCGCCCTGTGACTACTAATTACAGGAGCGAGCACCGCCATAATATCGAAGGTATTTATGAAGAACTGAGAGGCATCGCTCAAAAGTTTGACCTACCAGTCTGGACAGCCAGCCAGACCAATCGAAGTGGGTTGAATGCGGAGGTTATTACAATGGAATCAATTAGTGAGGCTTTCAATAAATGCTTTGTCGCTGATTTCATTTGCACCATCTCCAGAACAGCAGAAGATAAGGTTGAAAACGGTGGACGAATGTTCATTGCGAAAAACAGGAATGGTCCTGACGGCATCGTGTTCCCTATGGAAATTGATACTAGCAGAGTCAAGCTTAGGGTTCTGAAAGCTCAAGAAGGTTCGGATCTCAACTCGGTAGTCTCAAGGACCCAGGCGGAACAAAAGCAACATCTTCAAGATAAGTATCAAAAGTATAAAACTAAGAAGAGGAAGCTGAGTGATGCAAATGAAAGCCAGAAGGCCCAAAGCAACACTGGCAAGCATTCTAGTCTGAGTAAAGAAGAATTTAGAAAACTTGCTAACAAGCAAGCAACCCAATAAATATATTATAACAAGGAGTGACACATCGATGCCCGAGCCAGAATTATCAAACAAGATCCTATCTGATATAACAGTTTACATGAAGTACGCCAGGTTTTTACCTGAAGATCAACGTAGGGAAACATGGTCAGAGTTAGTTACTCGGAACATGAATATGCACATCAAGAAGTATCCTAAACTGGAGGGTGAGATTCGTGAGAAGTATCAGCTTGTTTATGACAAGAAGGTTCTTCCATCGATGCGCTCTATGCAGTTTGGGGGGAGACCAATTGAGATCGCTCCCAACAGGATCTTCAACTGTGCCTATACACCAATAAATGATTGGCGTGCTTTTGGCGAGACAATGTTTCTCCTATTGGGTGGCACTGGTGTGGGCTTTTCAGTCCAAAATCACCACATTGAGGAACTACCAGAAATTCGTAAACCTAACCCAAAAAGAACTCGGAGGTACTTGATCAATGATAGTATTGAAGGATGGGCTGATGCCGTTAAATATCTTATGCGTAGCTACTTCTATGGCGGCTCGAAATTACGATTTGATTTTAGTGATATTCGCCCTAAGGGTGCTCGCCTTGTAACATCTGGCGGTAAAGCCCCAGGACCGCAGCCTTTACGTGAGTGCCTAGTGAAGATTGAGGGCTTATTGAGTGAGAAGAGCGACGGCGATAATTTAAGCTCGATTGAGGTACATGATATCATTTGCCATGTGGCTGACGCTGTATTGGCAGGCGGAATCCGTCGAGCCGCCTTGATTTCTCTGTTCTCAGCCGACGATGACGAGATGATCGCAGCGAAGTCAGGCAACTGGTGGGAGATTAACCCACAGCGAGGTAGAGCGAACAACTCCGTCGTTTTATTGCGGCACAAGGTTGATAAAGAGTATTTTATGAATCTATGGGAAAGGATCAAGGCATCAGGCGCAGGAGAGCCTGGTTTTTATCTCTCGAACGATAAAGACTGGGGTACAAACCCATGCTGTGAAATTGCTCTTCGACCACACCAGTTCTGTAATCTAACAGAGGTTAATGCTAGCAATATCAAAAGCCAAGAAGATCTAAATGAAAGAGTCCAGGCAGCAGCCTTCATCGGCACGCTCCAAGCAGGCTATACGGACTTTCATTATCTACGACCAGTCTGGCAACGCAACACGGAAAGAGACGCACTTGTTGGTGTTTCCCTGACTGGCATCGCTTCAGGTCGTGTGCTTGCAGACGGTATATCCCTAAAAGAAGCATCTCAGAATGTAAAGAAAGAGAACGTTAGGGTAGCCGAACTTATTGGTATTCGCTCGGCGTCTCGCACCACCTGTGTAAAGCCTGCTGGCACCACGAGTTTGACCCTGGGAACCTCCAGTGGCATCCACGCCTGGCACAACGATTATTATATTCGGCGGCTTCGTGTGGGTAAAAATGAAGCAATTTATACGCACCTATCAGTTCATCACCCTGAGCTTGTGGAGGATGATTACTTTAGACCTCACGATACAGCCGTTATCAGTATCCCACAAAAAGCCCCTGATGGATCAATCCTAAGAACAGAGTCAGCATTGGATTTGTTGAAAAGAGTCAAGAAGGTGACAAAAGAATGGATTCGCCCTGGGCACCGAACAGGGCAGAACACTCACAATGTTTCGGCAACTATCTCAATCAAGAATGATGAATGGGAAGAGGTCGGCGAATGGATGTGGAAAAACAATGTTAGCTATAATGGCCTAAGCGTTTTACCTGACGACGGTGGCTCTTATGTCCAGGCACCATTCGAGAATTGCACTAAGGAACAGTATGAAGAAATGGTCAAGTCTCTAACCTCTTTGGACCTCACTAAAATTGTTGAGTTTGACGACAACACAGATCTCAAGGGTGAGGCAGCTTGTGCAGGCGGACAGTGTGAAATTACTTAACATTCTAATCAGAGTAAAGTAATATATAAAATATAGAAAGGAGCCCGTTATGGCTACCCTAAACTTTATTATGCCTGAAAGCCTGAAAGAAGGTTTTTGTGCACGCCAACCAAAGCAGAACAAGATCAAGCATAGCTGGCTTCCCTCTGGGCGCACTCGTGCTCTCCCAGAGGGCAATGTTGCTGTAGAGTGCTACTGCAAGCACTGCAACGAGCGTGAATGGAGCACAGTAACACAGACACAATTTATAATGCTTACCGAGCAATGGAGAGAATTATCATGAAGCCAGTTAACAGAAGACTGATGGTAGAACCCTACGAAGAGCAACAAGACACGGGATCATTTATCATTCCAGAAGAATACCAAGAGAAGTCTCATATAGCTTATAAAATTACCGCTACCTCTACTGATTGTAGTCTAGGGTTGAACGTGGGTGATGTAGTGGTTGCGCACAGTACCGACCCAGAAATTATTCACTATGAGGGCAGGCAATACCATCTGTTGTTAGAGAATCGTGTGGTTTGTGTTACTGGCTAATCGCCCATACATAGATCGTCAAATATTTGCCTTATCTGCAAGAACACTGTCTCAGAGTTGACAGCGGGAGTGAATAGCCTTCGGTGCTCTCCGTGAACACAAGCTAGGAATGTGTTTTGGTGTGGTCGTAGGGCAAAAACAAAAAGCTCAAAAAGATCGTCTTGGGCAATCGCAGAGATCTCTGCACAGTCTTTTCCTAAGACAGATTGAGCTACCTCATCAGTCATCGTTATAATTACCTTTTGTGCTTCAGCCCTCCAGTTGAAAGGGTAGAGAGTCATCGACCAGAACATTGTGTCAATGGTTGGCTCCACCCCAGAACTCTGTATCATCCTGGCGGCTTCTAAGATCTCCAGGAATTCATCAGCAGCGACAAAATCAGAAACCATCCTTGCATACTGATGAGCAGGTCTTATCTCGCCATTGCCTGCGGTACCTACAGCAACCAGTCCAAATCGAAATGTGCTCGTTATTGGGTCGTCTAAAAGGGGAGCGATACCCTGTATCATTGACTCTATCTCTTGGTCAAATGAGCCAGATACGTCGATAACAAAAACCAAATCTACACCACGAGTATCGAACCCCTCATCGACTACCCCATCGCAATCGTTATCCCTGTTATCACAAATTTCAATACTAGGTAGTATCTGTCCATCACAGGGAACATTGAAGCTTCCATCCGTACAATATCGAACACCAGCACGGCACTCGCCTACTGCCATTGTACCTTCTGGGCCTTCGTAACATACGATGGCTGTAGAATTTGCTATTCCCTCATCTGTTGTCCCGTTGCAATTATTATCTAAACCATCACAGATTTCATCAGAAGGACCAACGTGCCCACTACAATAAACAGTTCCATTATCGCAAGTCATGACCCCAATGTTGCATATGCCTACCCCATAGTTTGCACCCTCTACAAAGCCGCATAACTGACTCTCCTCGGGATAAGTCTCATCTATTACGGAATCACAATCATTGTCTATCCCATCACAAACTTCTTCTGAGGGTCCCATAGCTCCAACGCATTCAGACCAGCCACGAAAATCGCATGTCCTCAAGCCGTAGGAGCACTGACCTGCTCGATCGGGTACGGGGTCTGTGTCAGCTTGAGGATAATCTATCCCTTCATGGTTACACAATACTTGTTCACCAGGGCGACACTCAAGTGGTACTAGTTCCTCGTCCTCAATGCACGCCTGGCAGGAGCTTAGTAGAACTATCAGTAATAGTTTAGTTACTTTATCCATTCGGCTACGCTCTCTAAGCAAGCCTTCTGGTCATAAAAAAGTTTCATTTTGAACATCTCACTACCAAGCCAGCTAAAAGATAATTGTTTTGCTGGTAGGGTATCGGGAATGTCCGCACTTAATATAATAGGAGGGTTTGCCTCCATTCCTGGCATTGCGAATGCTAAAAGTAATTGGTTTCCTTTTGAGGCTTGTATTACGCCTTTGATGACCCCGACTTTAGTAGCTGATGGTATCCCAATGGCAATACGGGTCATGACGTTATCACCAGTATCTAAGGTGTCTAGGGTCTGGATAACCCACAAACAATTACGTTGCTGACCTTCTAAATAATATGTTGTTTGTTTAGGAATTATAATTTGCGGAGTAGGTTCGGCAAAAATAAGAAAAGATAATAGAGTCCCAAAAGAGATTAGAAAAAGTGTTAGAGCTAATACTTTTGTTCTTTTAGACATCCTTGCATGTTACTTTGCTTCCCCAGCATAGGTTACGAAAGGAAGTTTAGTTATCTCCTTATGTAGGGGTTTGTGAGTTTCTATATCCATAAACTTCACACCCTTTACAAGAGTAACTAGAACTTGCTTGGTAATATTTACATCGTCTTTGGTATATTTCCAACGACCCTCAGTAGCCTCTTTCCAAGCCTGTTCAATAACCAAAGAAGCCCTCTTCTGGTTAGCGACACTGACGTTATTCCCGAGAGAAGCCGAAGGAGCCAGTAGTAAAAACGATATTATTGATATGATTGATAGTAATTTCATAACTTGTTAGAATCCCACCTTTGAACACAGAAGTGTCATAAACATTCGTAACTAGTCAACAAAACACCAAAATGCCTCATATTTACTACATGAGAGTAAAAATACCAATACTAAGATTAGCCACTCTGCTGGTGTTATTTCAAATGGGTTGCATGGGTGGATGCTATTCTACCAAGCAATCCCTTACAGAAACTGCCCAGCCTAACGAGAGAATGCCATTTGCTTCATTCGTGCGTGTAGAGGCTACCCATGCCATTCAAGCATGTCAGACGATAACAGACAAGGATGGCAAAAAAGGTGAGAAATGCACAGTCGGTGCTGTTAGATATACTTCCTCAGGGGCTATCATAGGTCATAGTGATGTAGACCCTACGATAGCGTATGCTTTGACAGCGGGTCACTCTTGTCAGAAGAAAATAAAAGATAAGAAAATTGATGGCTTCTCCTTGACTACAGTGGCTAGTACATACGTTACACTATCTTATCGGGGTGTTCTAAAGGGGGCAGAGATTGTTGCATATGATATGACCGCTGATGTATGCGTGCTGAAGGTTACTGGTTACAAGGCTCGCCATCGCCCTAGGGTAATACCAATCTCTAAGAAGATGCCAAGAATGGGCGAGAAGGTATACAACCCAGCAGCACCAAGGGGCATATTTGGACCAGGGATGCTGCTTATGTTCGATGGCTATTATGCTGGCGTAGGATACAAAAGTTATATGTTTTTCACATTACCCACAAAGCCAGGGTCTAGTGGGTCACCTATCCTTAATGCAAAGGGTGAATTGGTGTCAATGATCTTTGCAGGCTTCCCAGCTATGGAGAGTGTAGGTCTAGGATCGAACCTGAATTCAATACGTACATTTGTGATTGATACAGTAGTCTCTTCGGAAATGGACCTGTGGGCAAGAAAGAACATGAGCTTGGACTCTACAGAAATAAAAACCATTGAGCCCCCGAGACCGTGATGCCGCCCATGAACGATAGAGAACGGGAAGCTTACAGAAGGATGAAAGAGAACGCTTATGCTTCTGTTCAAGATCAAGAGCCACAGTTTTATGACGTCACACCAGAGCCAGTATCAAAGCCAAACTATCTTTCTGCGGCTATGTGGACATCAGTAGTAGCCATAATAGTTTGTGCTGTTTTTATGGGATTCTTGCTTTATCTTTATAATCAGATAAATTTAGAAGAGAATTTGCATAAAGCTGCAAGCCACGCAGTGCTTAATCTGGAGAGAGTAATCACTCAGCAGAGCAATGATATAAATAAACTAAAAGAAGAGAATAAGAAAATTCATAATCATCTGAAGTTTTGGCAGCCAATTGAATGTAAGCCAAAAGAAAGATGGATAATACCAGGTTACGGGCTACCCGAAATACCTGTGCGAAAAGATGACAAAAATAAAATACAAAGGTATGGTGACTTTCAATGCTTCTCTTATTAGTAATAATATTATCATTAGTTTTCATTCATGAGTTGGGGCATTATGTTGTCGGTCGATTATGCGGCATCGGCATCAAAGAGTTCTCAGTGGGCTTTGGACCGAAAATTTTTTCATTCAATGCATTTGGCAACAAGTGGTCTCTTGGTATATTGCCTCTTGGCGGCTATGTTAAGTTCGAGGGAGAAGAGGATTATAATAATGCAACAAGGAATCCTAGATCCTTTTGGGCGGTACACCCACTTAAAAGAATGATAACTGCTTTAGCAGGACCCGTCACTAACCTCGCCCTACCTTATGCTATATTCTTTTTGTACCTTTGGGGAATGCCTTGGCCAGATGTGAAGGCACCAGATGGTTCAAACGTGGGCACGGTTAGTGCGCCATACGCTTGGAAAGCAAGTGTTGACACAACACACAAGATGTATTATACTATATACAAGGCAATAGATGTGATCAAGGAAAGAGGGGTGTCAGTAAAAGACGTTGGCGGACCCGTAGCTATCTATGAGATCACAGAGCAGGCACAGGCAAGATCAACCCAAACTAAAGACAATGGCTTTATATATCAGTGGATAGCTTTCTTGAGTATTAACTTAGGTTTAATTAATTTGTTACCAATCCCTTTACTAGATGGCGGACATGTGGTATTCTCTATAACAGAGGCAGTCATGGGGCGAAAGGTCAAGTACAAAACTCGTACTTGGTTGTCCTATGTCGGTTTAGCATTTGTGGTAGGAATAATGGCATTAGCAATCACTTCGGACATAGGAAGGTTGATCGGATAACATGAACATCGGCGACGTTGTTTGGCAAGACCATAACGGTTTATTGAGACTCGGCATAATTAAAAGTATTGCAGAGGGCGATGACTCATGGTCTAGCCTTAGGATAGATTGGGTGGAAGACGATATGTATGAGTATTGGAATCAGCCCGAACACAGGAAAGAAATTTACCGAGGAGATGAGGTCAGAACAGTTTGCAAGAACAGATTAAACAAAATCGTTACTGCTGCTTTGTTGTAGACCCATGGAGGAAATGAAAATGTCAGATGAAGAAAATAAAGTATCGGACGAAGAATTGCCAGATGACTTAATTCCTAAGCCACCTTCAAAGTTGGCACCTAGAGGGATTACTAGTTTCACAGTATATCGCCAGGCAGACGAAACAGGAGTCTCAGGCGAAGGCGTGGTAATCGAGGGAGTGAAGATGGCAACAGGTCAATGTGTTGTCCATTGGCTTTATCCTCCACCCCGTGGCGGTATCGCTATCTTTGATAGTATGAGCGACTTCGTGAAGGTTCACATTGAACCACATCCAGCCAATCAGACGATCATCACATATCAAGATGGCACCAAAGAAGTCTTCGGTAAAAAAGAAGAGCTTGACAAATCCGAAGAAGAATAGTATAATATAAAAAAGCAAAGTAAAGGTTGCACATGACAAAACGAATCGAGAGCAAGATTCCTTTTGTGGGACTCCACGCCCACTCAGGACTTTCCCCGTTTGATGGCTTAGGTATGCCAGGCGAACATATGGACTTCGCCTTTGAGAATGGGATGAACGCCCACTCGCTCACAGACCATGGTCATATGAACGGGCTATCATTTCAGGTTGAGCATCTTAAGAAGATGCGTGAGGAAGGTAAGGAGTTCAAAGCCATCTACGGTTGCGAGGCTTACTTTATTAAGTCGCATAAGAAGTGGCGGCAGCAGTACGAAGAACATAAAGCCAACAGCAAGCGCCAGAAGAAAGAAGAGTTTGCTATGGTTGTCGAGGATGAGAACAGGCAAAAGAAGTTCAACCCCCTCAACATCCGCAGGCACTTGGTCATCCTAGCGCAGAACCAAGTCGGTTTGAATAATCTATTCAAGCTTGTATCGGACAGTTACCGTCCCGAGAATTTTTACCGTTACCCCCGCATTGACTTTGAGATGTTGGACAAGCATAATGAGGGGTTGATCGTCAGCAGTGCTTGCATGTCGGGACCGCTCTTTGGGGACTTTTGGAAACACCGTGATCCAGTCACACACGAGTACGACGCAGATATGGTTTTAGCATCGATGCGCCAGACGATCGGTGAGTTTCAAGACATCTTTGGTGATAGGTTCTATGGGGAGATCCAGTGGAACGATATTTCCGAGCAGCACATTGTCAACGATCTAATCATCCAAGCTTGCACAGAGATGGGCGCAGAGGTTATCAGTACATCCGACAGTCACTACCCACGACCAGAGTTGTGGAAGGACCGTGAGATGTATCGCCGCATTGGGTGGGGAGGTAAAGCTCCTTATGAAGATCAGGACGCCCATCGACTACCAGAATCGGTAGAGGAGATCGGCTACGAGTTGTATCCTCGCAACGGTGATCAGATGTGGGAGGCATATGAGAAATATGCAGGGCGATCTAAGATTGAGTATGATGACAGCTTTGTCCGTGCCAGCATCGAGCGCACACATCATATTGCATACGATCGGATTGAAGACTTCCTTCCAGATAGTCAGGTGCGGTTGCCAGACTTTGTTGTTCCAGAGGGCACGACAGCGATGGAAACACTAACAAGGCAGGCTTTGAAGGGACTAAAGGAGAAAGACCTAAAAGATCCAGAGTATGTCGAGCGGCTCAAGTATGAGTTGTCTGTCATCAAGGACCGTGGCTTCGCCCAATACTTTTTGACTATGAAGGCTATTAGCGATAGGGCACAAGAGGAGATGCTTGTTGGTCTCGGGCGAGGCTCGGCAGCAGGATCGTTGCTATCCTACGTCCTAGACATTACCCAGGTTGATCCGATCAAGTACAGCCTTCAGTTCGAGAGGTTCTTGACCAAGGGCGGCAAAGGCTATCCCGATATTGATTTCGATGTTGAGGAGCCAATGCAACTCAAGGAGCAGCTAGCAGAAGAGTGGGGCAAGCTCGGCGTCAACGTCGTACCAATTAGCAACTTCAATACACTACAGTTGCGCTCACTTATCAAGGACATTGGCAAGTTCTATGGCGTCCCCTTTGCAGAGGTGAATAAAGTTACGGGCGTCATGATGAGCGAGGCTACCCCCAAGGCTAAGGCAGCGCACGGACAAACAGCGGGCGTTTATGTTCCAACGTTTGATGAGGTAAAAGAATATAGCGAAACGCTTCAGGAGTTCTTTGATAAGTATCCGCATATTGCTACACATGTTGATAACCTGTTTGGTAATGTCCGCAGTGTTAGTAGGCACGCAGGCGGTATCGTAGTGGCAGAGAATCTAGATAAGCATATGCCATTGATCAACTCAGGTGGCGTGATGCAGACTCCATGGAGCGAGGGTCAGAACGTTCGACACTTGGAACCGCTAGGGTTTATTAAGTTTGACTTGCTTGGGCTATCAACTCTCCGCATGATCTCGGGAGCAATTCGCCACGTCTTGAAGCGCCACCACGGTATTGAAGATCCAACGTTTGAGCAGGTACGTGCCTTCTACGACGAGCAACTTCATCCTAATGTGATTGACTTTGATGACCAGGCAGTCTGGGAGAACATCTTCCATAAGGGCAAGTGGGCAGGCGTCTTTCAAATGACTAGTGGACCTGCACAGGCCTTCTGTCAAGAAGCCAAGCCAGAGTCACTTATGGACTTTGCAGCCATCACGGCGATCTTTAGACCAGGACCTTTGTCGGCAAAAGCAGATCAGATGTATATCGCCAACAAGAGTAATCCAGATCAGGTAGTATATAAGCACCCGCTTATTGAAGAAGTGCTAGGGGATACATACGGACTGTTAGTGTTCCAAGAGCAGTTGGCTATGCTGGCTCACAAGCTGGGAGACAACATCACACTAGACGAAGGGAACCTCCTCCGCAAAGTTCTTACTAAGCGTGGTACGGGCAAGGACAGTGTAAGAGAGAAGATCTATGCTAAGTTCCTCAAAGGTTGTAATGATAAGGGACTATCGGAGCAGGTTGCTAAAGACCTTTGGGCAAAGATGGTATTCTTCTCAGGCTATGGCTTCAACCTGTCACACGCAGTTTCGTATGGGGCAGTGTCGTTCCAGTGCGCTTGGTTGGCACATTACTATCCGACCGAGTGGATCGCAGCGTTCTTAGATAAAGAACCAGAAAAGCGCAAGATGGCAGCAATCAACACAGCTAAGAAGTTTGGGTTCAATATTGTTCCTGCTAGCATCAACAAGTCAGGGATGGTTTGGGAGATTGACGCCGACGGCAAGAACTTGATCCAACCATTGACTGCGATCAAGGGCTTGGGCTCAACAGCCATTCAGCAGATCCTAGATAATCGACCCTTCAACAAGATTGAAGAGTTTATTTTCAATGAAGACATTACGTACTCCAAGCTCAACAAGAAGGCGTTGGACGTCCTAGTGCGCAGCCAGGCGCTCAATGAGTTGATGGATGATCGCTTCACAGGCATGAAGCACTTTTGGTCTTCTGTGGCTGTCGATCGTCCACGCAAGGAGAAGAACCTAAATGAAAATATCGAAACATATAAAGATGAAGGTAGCTTCACAAAGGAAGAAAAGATAGAGCATCTAACGACTCTAACAGGTATCTATCCTATTGACCTTATCATGGATGACTTTACACGGGAGTCTCTTATGAACAAAGGCTGCCCACCGATTTCCGAGTATGATCCAGAATTGATTCTTTGTTGGTTCATCCCAAGAGAGATTAAAGTCAAGAAGACAAAGCACGGTAAGAAATATTATATTGTGTCAGTCACCGATCACAACGGGGCGGATGAGCAGATCAAATGCTGGGGTGTGAAAGACACGGACATCATTAAAACTAATCGTATTTACGTTGGCAAGCTCAAGCACGAACCACGATGGGGATTTAGTACCTATAGTATCAAGCATAATCTTAGGCTTTTATAACATATAGCAACTATTTATATTGTATTACCGCACCCACATGGTGCCCAAAGGGGATTTACTAAATGAAGATTACTAAAGAACAACTCAAAGAAATCATTAAAGAAGAAGTTGCTAAAGAACTCAACGAAGAGTACAGCACACAAATGGAAGTGCTGTTCCAAGAGCTTATGCGAGTAGCCCAAGAGATGGGCGGAACACCAGAGATTATGGATGATCTTCTGGCTATGCAGAATCGCCATGGCGGAACGAAGCCAAGCGGTGAGCCTGCTGGCGATATCGATATGAGCAAGATGGACGTCTAGAATGAAGATCACCAAAGCAAAGCTAAGGCAGATTATCAAAGAAGAGGTCGGGCGCTACGCTGACCTTGGTAAAAACCCTCACGCAGACCAGCCACATGTTGCAGCTTTAATGGAGATGCGTCAAAAGATCGGTTCACTTTCAAACGACCTTGTTGATAAGATGGGTGGCAGTGTTCCAATCCAAGATGCGCAGAGTTATCTTGATGATGCTGCTAGGAGCATCTCTAAGGCAATGGACGAGATCATGTTAGCCTTGGAGATGGACTCATGAAAAACCTATTACACAAATTAGTTAATCTATTCAATAGCAGCCACTGTTGCTGCTGCTGCGGCTGTTGCGCTTGCGCTAGCTGCGAAGGGGCATGTTGATGAAAGAATTATTATCAGAGTGGCGCAAGTATATTACAGAAGTCACATATAAAGGTAACCAGCTTGAGCGTCGAGACGAGGTTGTCAAAGCAATCCTCAAGGAGCTTGGCTTGGATAAGGAAGAAATGACTGACAAAGAGACATACCAATACACTTATGTCCTTAGGGCTGTGGCTCTAGGCAAGACTCTCAGCGACGGTCAAAAGGCGATGCTGAGCGATGAACGTTTTAAAGCAACCACTGGTGTGTTTATGGAGTTCAAGAAGGAACTAGAGGACCAAGGCGCAGACGAGCAAATAGCTGTGGAAGCCGCTCAGATGCTAACCAAAGAGTCAGGTCGCCGTCTACCAGACGAAGACGACTGGGGCTAAGAAATGAAAATCACTAAAGAAGAGCTACGAAGCATAATCAAAGAAGCGTATACTTCACAGGTGCTAGCCAGCGCACAGGGCGCTTTACAAGACATTGTGGATGACACAAGTAACGAACTTAGTTTTGAGGATTCTCGGATGAAAGAAATTTATAATGCTCTAAACACCTTATCCAGGGGAGCAGATAGAAAATGAAAATCACCAAACAAGAACTACAAAAGATTATTAAAGAAGAGTTACTCAAAGAGTTTGAGGGTGATGCCCCTTATGACTCCTACGGCGGTCCTCTCGCCAGAGCCCTTGATCTTCTGGAAGACGGCTATAATGCTCTTACGGAGTATATTGAAAACCAAGAAGGCGATTATCACCCGCTTCAGGAGGACGCCGATTCACTGCGTATGATAATGCAAGCAATAGCAAATGAAGACGGCAAGAACTAATGAAGATTAGCAAAGGCGAGCTAAGAAAGATTATTAGGGAAGAAATCTCAGATAGTGACAAAGACACGATGAATGATGTTATAGCAGAGCTTAAGAAAGCCGTGCAGGCACATAAGTCCCAATATGAAAGACTGCAAGCTATCCTAGACAGACTGGTAGATAGCGAAGGATAGCAAAATGAAGATTACCAAAGATCAAATACGTCAAATGATTAGAGAGGCGCTCAGCACCGACGAAGCGGACGTGCAGAAAATGGTTGACGTTTATATTAAGCAATTTGGTGGTGTTGACAAAATTAAGAAGTTTACCAAAGGCAACAACAAAGAAGAAAAGATACAATACACTATCAAAAATCTCCAGAGTAGATTTGATAAGATACCTTTTGACCTCGTAAACAAGGCTGCGGTACAGATAGTCACAATGTATGGCGGTCTAGATGAAAGGGAGAATAAAATGAAAATCACAAAACAACAACTACAAAATATTATTAGACAAGAGCTAGCAGAAGAAACCCAAGGCGAGATGAACCTGGCGGCGACGAACAAGGCCATCCACGCTGGCTTGCTAGATCGTGGTAGAGACAACGACCTTTATGATGCATTGGTCAAAGCTGCTGTAGAGTATGAAGATCACTTAGCTAAAGTGCTGGCAAATATTATTCCAGATATGAAGAACAAGCCAATTGCTCACATAGAGTCAATCACCACAGGTGTTTTGAGGTATGATATATTCTACCCAGAGCATATTGAGATAGAACTCAAGGCTATTCCAAACCGAGGCGACACATCTAAAACCGCATTCAACCTTAGTGTACAGTTCCCCTTTGGTGATGATAAGCTCGAAGACGAGAAATATGATGCCCTCAAGAAACTAAGAGGTGGTCATGGAAACATCGGCAGCGTAAAGGGTGTGTTGAATCTATTGGCGCAAGGCGGCAGCCTTTATAAGAGTCAGACCAAAGGTTTGGCAGCCGAGCCAGAAGGTCAGGGCGAGCTACCATTTGGCGAAAGCAAGCAACGTCATATCAAAATGACAAACAGTGCTCTAAACAAAATCATTCAAGAAGAATTTAGGAATGTCTTGTTAGAAATGGGAAGTAAATAAGTAGCATGGATATCAAACAACTTAAGCAACTAATCAAAGAAGCACAGGGCGAGATGCTACAGGAGCGTCAAAGTTATTTACTTGATCATCCTGGGGTAGTCAACGAAGAACTACTGGATGAGGGTGTCTACGATAAGGGCATTCTCAAAGCTGTATTTACGGCGGGCGGACCAGGCAGTGGCAAGTCTTATGTGGCTGATGTAATGTTTGATGCCCGAGAAGCTGGTCAGGCTAAGACCTTCGACGCTTCTTCTTTCGTGGGTCGCTATGGGCTTAAATATGTTAACAGTGATAACCTATTCGAGATCGGGCTAAAGAAGATGGGTATCCCACTTGCTGACTTGGGTGCCATCTCTCAGCTTGCTAAAGAAGCAGGCGAGTATAAAGGTCAGGATGCAGCAGAACTTGCAGCCCAGATCGGCCTATTGGGCGACCGAAGCGATTCTACCCGAGCCGTCGCTAAAGGTAAGTTAGCAAAGCTTCAGGGCTATTATGCCGCAGGTCGCCTGGGGATGCTGATTGACGGCACTGGTAAAGATTATAGCAAGATGGTGAAAAAGCGCCAACGCCTAATTGATCTTGGCTACGACACCTACATGATCTTTGTGGACACCTCGCTTGAACGTGCACTAAAACAAAATGCCAAGAGAGAAAGAAAGCTAGACCCTGAAGAAGTAGAGAAGATGTGGCAACAAGTTCAGGACAATAAAGAAAACTATCAAGAGTTATTTGGTGCCAATAACTTTACAATCGTTGTCAACAACGAGCCAGTACCACCAACCAAGGAATCGACAAGATCAGTGCAGAGATTCGCCGAAGCCCCAGTTGAAAACCCATTGGGTCAATCTTGGATGAACGTACAGCTTGCTGCTAAGGACACTTCAGGTGATGCACCTTCAGAAGAATCTTCAGAAGAAGAATAAATAAATCCTTTACAAATAGTGTAGGTATGGTATCCTTATAGAGAAGGGGATGCAATGGACAAGAAGCAGAAGAAGCGCCTTAAGCGTAAGGCTAAAACCAAAAAACAAAAGCAGGCGTCAGACGAAGCCCAGCAACGTATGCAAAAACAAATTAATTTGTTTGACAAACTACCCAAAACATGTTCTACTTGTAGTATAGAATTTCCTAAGACAAGGGAGGCACACATGAGTTGGAAAGTCGTGGTTAGAGCTAAGAACGAAATGGTTCGCTTGTTCTGCCCAGAATGCCAAGATAAAGTTAATCAACTAGTAGGAGAAGAAGGTGAAGTTTAAAGAAGCTGTCACTTATGACGACATGCTAATCGTGCCGCAATATAGCGACATCGAAAGCAGAAGCGAGGTGGATGCAACGAGCTACCTAGGACACAGGGAGTTCACTCTGCCTATCATAGCATCGCCAATGGACACAGTGTCTGAAGCACAGATGGCGGTTACCATGAGTAAGGCTGGTGGCTTAGCTGTGCTCCATCGTTATAACTCTATTGCAGAGCAGCAGAAGATGGCGATCGAAGCAGCCAACTCTATTGAATGGGTCGAGAAGAAACTCGCTGCTGCGATTGGTGTGACGGGAGATTACCTAGAACGCTCAGAAGCTCTAATCGCTTCTGGGGTAGATATCCTTTGTGTAGACGTAGCCCACGGTCACCACTCCCTGATGAAGAATGCTCTTACGACTCTGCGGGAAGAATATGGAAATCATGTTTATATCATAGCAGGCAATGTCTGCACGCTTGAGGGCATCAACGACTTAGCCGACTGGGGCGCTAATGCAGTTCGCTGCAACATTGGCGGCGGCTCCATCTGTAGCACTCGGTTAGTGACTGGTCATGGACTCCCAGGACTACAAACTATTTTTGATTGTGCTAGAACTGATAGAGACGTTGCCATCATCGCTGACGGTGGACTCAAGAACTCTGGCGATATGGTCAAGGCTTTAGCCGCAGGCGCTGACTTTGTGATGTGTGGCTCTATGTTAGCGGGCACCACGGAAAGTCCAGGGGATATTATTACTCTGCCTGATAATAGTCGAGTGAAGGAATACCGTGGCATGGCTTCTAAGGATGCCCAGATGGACTGGCGCAGCAAATCATCCACGCCAGAGGGTGTTGCTTCTTATATCCCATTCAAGGGTAGTGCTGTTGACATTCTTAAGGATCTTGACGGTGGCATCAGGAGTGGCTTATCTTACTCTGGTGCACGCACTGTTGCCGAGTTGCAACACAAAGTAGAATGGGCCCGTCAAACTTCTGCTGGACTAATGGAAAGTGGAACACATATCATGACTGCACAAAACGGTCGGAGAAAATAAATTGTATAAATTAGAAAACGGTAGCATTTGCTTTGACTTCTTTGACAGGCTCAGTAAATCTTGTGATAAGCAAGAGTGTAGGCACTGGATTGATTATGAGGGTGATAGCAACTGCTCTGTCGTTTGTGCGAATAAAAATCCAGGTGGTCTTAGCTTGCGAGATGTGGCAGATCGATTGCAGATTAGCTTCCCTAGAGTCAAACAAATTCAAGATAAAGCGATGGAAAAAGCAGGTAAAAGAGGACTTTTTGATTTCATGGAGGAATAATACTTTTTACACAACTATTTACTAACAGTTGACGAATGACGTCATCTAAGTATATCTGATTTTTAAGGAGTTGAATAAATGACAAAGCAAGATAAACTACTAAATGAACAGACCATCCGCAGATGGGCTAAGTTAGCTGACGTTAGCGTCATCAGCGAAACATTCTTCACAGAAGAAGAAGAAGTAACAGAGGAGACTGTCACGGAGAACTCCAAGACAGACGAAACTGATGAAGATGAGACCGAAACAGAAACGGTAACCGAATTGGAAGCCGCTACTGGGGAAAACGCCATCGAAGAAGAGGCTCACGAAGAGGGCGAGGAAGAAGGTGATATGGAAGTCGAGATGGAAGAGGACGGAGCATCCGATGCCGACGGCATGGATGTTGTCCAAGCTATCTTAAAAGCTCTTGAGCCATTCGGTGTTGAGACTGAGGAAGATGATGAAGGGGAAGAGTCACCAATGCCAGAAATGGAAGCTGGTGATGAAGGGGATGCTGCCATGGCACACGAAGACCCAGCAATGGCAGATCCAGCAATGGATCATGGCATGGGCGATCACTATAACCGCAAAGACGATACCGTCGTAGAGGTTGTAGATGAAGAGGCTTTAACAGAAGCCGTACTCAAGAGAGTTCTTGAGCGCATCCTTAACAAGAAGTAAAGAAAGCTTTACACTTTGTCATTTATAAAGTAAGATGTAGGCCAGGGCAACTTGGTCTACATCTTTTTTTATTTAGCCCTAAAGAATTAGGAAGTTATGAGAGCGAGAGTAAAAGATATTCTAACGCTGCTAAAGTTTACTAAAGTTAGTGACGATGATAAGGTAGTCTCTGCTGAAAAGCTTTTTGTTGCCAGCAGAGTACTCAACTTTGCATATGACCAGATTGAGAAAGGTGCTATGCAAGTAGGGGATCTAACCCAATATATTCAAGCATTGATCGAGTATCGAGATGATCAACTTGAATTTAGATTTGAATTTGATGAACAAACTGGTGAAGATAAGGTATACTTTACACGCCAGGAGCAATCTATATACAGTAAGTACGCTAGCCAATTTAGGCAAAGCGATCTTATGAAAGACCTATTACCCGAAGAAGGAAGAAATACTTATGCCAACGAAGAAGACGAAGAGGAAGAGTAGCAAAGAAGAGGTCGAGGTTCTGGTACCAGAAACCGAAGCTGACCTTGACATTGCTTTAGAGGTTGTCTCTATTGAAGACATGACCGAAGACGAGATAAGAGAAGTGGTGCCAACCTTGGTTGAGGTGCCCACCGAGAAACGTACTCCACGAGCAATTAACTTTTGTGGTAATCTTGATGAGGAGTCAGCATCTGCTATTATCTCAGCATTGATTTATCACAACTACAACAATAGTCTTGTTCTAATAAATACAGAAAAAACAAAACAGTACATGGCAGTCAAGCCAATGCAGTTTTATATTTCAACCTTTGGCGGTAACGCTGCCGACATGTTTGGTATCCATGATTTGATGTTATCGATGAGATCATCAACGCCTATCGAAACAGTAGGGCTCGGCAAGGTTATGTCAGCAGGTGTTCTACTGTTAGCATCAGGTGCGGAAGGCTGTAGGTTCATTGGCAAGAATACCAGAGTGATGATCCATTCTCTACGAGCAGGTCACCATGGTGCTATGCACGAGCTTGAAACTGAGTATGAAGAAACAAAGTGGTTACAAGATCAATACGTAGAGGCTTTAGCTAGTGTCACCAACATGAATAAGAGAATGATCAAGAAGATGATGGAGCGGAAAACAAATGTTTATATTAATGCTAAACAAGCTATTGAGTATGGTATTGCCGACAGAATCCTCGACCAGTCTTTCTGGGATGTCCCAGAATAAGCAGGAGATAGAAGTGATGAACTTAGAAGAAATTATTGCTGACAAAGATGCGGTCGTTGCTGCTTACGAGAAAAAAGGCTATATGTTTTTTGACGGCAATAAAGATTATAATGTCAATATCTTTGGAGTCAGAGTAGACAACCCAGAGAGTAATCGTTTCGATGACTACATCTGTGCCGTCTACCGAGAGAATGGAGAGTGGAGACACCATGTCTGGAGTGCGACTACAGACCCAGGCAAGCACTGGTTAGAAAACCCATTGAGCCCAAAGGGCACAGCTATTCTCATCCCAGGTCAATATCGTTCGACTTGGAAGCTAGCTAAGCACCAGGGTAAATACGAAGCTCTATGCCAGAGAAAGCCAGTTCGTGTTTGGCGAGATAACAACAAGGATGACATCTTGGATTATGGCTGCGAAGAAACACAAGAAGGCCTATTCGGAATCAACATTCATAGGAGCAACCCTAGGACACAATCTTACTTAGTTGAGAGGTGGTCGGCTGGCTGCCAGGTGTTCCAAAAGGTGGATGATTATAATACATTTATTGAGATTTGCAACAACTCGGCTAAAGCATTTGGTAATTCATTTACCTATACTCTGTTTGAAGAGCGGGATTTTGCCAGTTAGAAAACTATTTATACATTGAGGAGTACTTTTTTACCATGAACACATTTCAAATTACTAAGGCTAGGCTTAAGGAAATCATCAAAGAGGAGCAGCAGAAGCTCGATGAAGAGAGCCAGGGCTTAGAAGAAAAATCAACTAAGAAGTATGACGATAATCCTAAACTCAAGGGTGATCAAGACGAGTTACCCGACGGTCTTCAGAAAGCTATCATTGATAAAGAAGGCGGTGACGCCGATGAGGAAGAAGAAGAGAAGAACGAAAGTTTGGAACTTGAAGCTATGATCCGACAGGAAATATTAGCAGCCTTAAGCGGAGAATAACATGCCAGGGCACAATCCCTACCAATCTCTAGCGTCAGATCCTAACGTGGCGATGGAATACAAGAATAAGATCAACCAATTGAACCAGCGACTAAACGTCAATGGATATAATTACGATCGAGACTTTGACGCCATGAACGATAAGCAGCGTTATATATTTACTATGGGGTTATTTGTCAGCCCTGAGCAAGCCGACAGTATCGATGATTATGTTGAGTTTGGTCATAATAATTGTGACTGCCCTGATATGGTAGATGACCTACGTCAAACTTGCCCCACTCTGATGGCTGGGATAAAAGATACCCAACATAGCATGAGAGAGACGCAAACAAGAACCATAGAGATGGGGCTAGAATTTCTCATAGAGCAATGTATTAACGAGATTATTCAAGAAGGCAGGGGTGTGATGCACCCAGACACCGTTGGACTTAAGCTTACCAACAAGGAAGGTCAAGCGATTGAGACAGTCGGGCAACAGTTTATTAAGATAGGCGAGCCCGAAACAATAACAAATCAAGCGCAACTCGCTCTAGCTGTTTATCAACTTATAGCCAAGCAAAATAAAATTCCCACCCCCAACGACTTGAAGTCAGCCCTGTCTAACAGCAAGCTCAGTAAGCTTGTCCTGTATAACAGCGCCGAAGGGCAAGAGGATAAATTACCCTCCAGAGTTAAGTCAGTCCAGATTCTCTTTGCTAAGGCAGATAAAGGAAAGGCTCTGGGAAAAGAGGTGTACGCTTTTATAAAATATGGCAGCGGGCAGACAAGCCCAGGACCACCATGGCAGCAAACACAATTTCGACAACAGACAGGCTTCGGCTCTAAGACCACACAGGCTGGCAAAGAGATTCAAGAGGTAGGTCCTAGTTTACTGGGCGGCAGCCGTGATCAAAAGATGGCTCTTGATTCAGTTCCAGGCTCACTTGATGAGTCCGTGTTGAGCAAGATAGACACCGCTTTAGCAAGAAGTCTTCCTGCTTATCTCAAAGCAGCAGTGGCTGGGCAAGCCTTACCTGTTCTGCAATTCGAGTCAGAGGAAAACAGAGATCAGTACTTACCATCAATTTTCAAATACCTAAGCGAAGTCACAGGTCCAATATTCTTAGCCGCAGGCAACAAGACATACTTGGGTAACGACGCTGTACTCGACAGTGCCCTAGAGAATTTACTCAAGCCACGAGGCGTTAACAACTGGACTGAGAGCGACGGTGTATCATGGCCCATGTCTAAGAACGAAAAGCTAAAAGATAGCTATGTTCACTTTGGTGATAAGCAAGATATCATGGTTAGTTCAAAGGCTGGGAAAGGTGCTAACCCAAGCGTGGCAGAACTCTATGCAGAGTTGGCGGATATAGAGCAGGAAGAGAAGCAGCAGCTAATAGAATTGTATGGACCAGGCAACCCTTCAGGGATAAACTTATACACTGGCAATACAGAAGACCCAGGCATTGTGGATATGATGGCTGACAAAAGATATAGTTGGTGGGATTTAGTTATACGGATGCATGTTGAAATAGCAGGCGACTACAATCTGACAGGGGATCAGTACAACCAAATTAGAGAGTTGATGAAGGCTGAAAAAGCTAAGAGATGGCCTAGAGAGATGGCACCAGTAGCAGACAAAAATATAAAAGCCAAACTTGATAAGTTCAAGGCACTCTTCAATCCCAACACAGGCAAGTCTGATTATAGCGAGGCGCTCCATATTATTGCTGGCATGGCAAAACTTGCACAACAGACAGTCAATAATGCGCAAGATAAAAATGGAGAAAAGATCTTTACAAACTTTGCTAAAGCGATGTATAATAGATTACCTTTAGTACAGATCTACGCAAAGAGGGGAGCTTATGTGGCAGAGGGTGATACAGGCATAAAGTCGGGACCATTAGATATTATCTACCCAGCTAAGTTTGATGGCGAGATCCGAGTTGACGGTGGCAAGAACTACTTTGCTACTGGCAACAAAGGTAAGATGACAATTAAGATCCCATAGAAAGTGAGGCTCGGTGAAAGCTAAGAAAGCTGACCCCTTTGAGCGATTCAAAGATTTAGAAGCAGAGCATTGTTGGCAATACGAAGTTAGGCTTCGCAACATGCAAGAAGACCTACAAGAGATAGGTAAGGACTTGGCATGGGCTGAGTCTCTACGCACTACTGACTTTGACTTTGTGGCTGTTGCGGAACCCGCTAAGCTGATGCTGCCACATTGTTATACTGAAAAAGTGTATAAGAAGAAACATAAGGAATACAGAGCCGACGTCAAGAAGTACAAAGAACAATGCGATGAGGTCAGAGACTTTATTATTCGCCACGAGTTCCTAGGTTGTCTCCCTAATCGACCAACCCACAGGTTCACAGCTAGGATGAAAAAGACAGGCGAGTTAGCAGGCGTTGTGGTTATGGCAGTTCCTAATACCTTCAGCCACCTGATCGGTAAAGATAACAAGAACATGGTCAAGCTAGTATCACGAGGTGCGTCTATCAGTTGGGCTCCTAAGAATTTGGGATCTTGGATTGTATCCAGATCGTGTAAGTGGATGGTTCAGAACACAAGGTTCAGAGCGTTTGAAGCCTACAGTGATCCTCTTGCTAAAGAGTTAGGGACAATCTACCAGGCACTCAACTGGACCTACCTTGGTCAAACGTCGGGCACAGCGAAAGTATATCGTGATCCTAAGGACAAAGCCCGAGGTTGGTTTAGTGATAGAGATTTTCGCAAGAAATCTAAATATAAACGCTATGCTGAGTCATTAGGCATAGGTGCTAGCGAATGGAAGAAATACATGGGTAAGTATACTCCCAAATGGAAAGAAATGGAAGTTACTACCCCTGGCTTGAAAGACAAGCTCAAAGCCAAAGAGAAACAGTACCGAGAAAGCTGTGAGTGGCGTGTCGTGCCACCGAAGCACAAGTACTGTTTTATCTTAGGCAGAACAAAGAAAGAAACAAAACAACTATACAAGTTGTTCAATGATAATAATCCAAAAAAGGTAGGCTTGTCCTATCCGAAAGAACGTGGGGAGTAGAGTAAGATGGCAAATATATTATTTGGCGCAGAGACACAGAACAAATTATTGGCAGGGGTGAACAAGCTAGCAAACGCTGTTAGCTCAACGCTCGGACCAGCAGGACAGAATGTTATCCTGTATCAACGAGGGGCACCACCCATTGTAACTAAGGATGGCGTCAGTGTCGCACGAGTAGTGCAAGTGGAGGATGACTTTGAGCAGGCAGGGATTGACGTGGTTCGCCAGGCTAGCATGGAAACGGAGAAGGCTAGTGGCGATGGCACGACTACGACTGTCGTGATTGCCCGTGACTTGCTCAAGGAAGCTCAGAAACAATTAGCGGTAGGTGTTTCAGGCGTTGAGATGAAACGTGGCATTGACATGGCTACTGAGGATATCCTGAGTACGCTAGATACTATGTCTAGTCCTATTTCGTCAGAGGAAGACATCCAGCATGTTGCCACAGTCTCAGCGAATGGGGACAGCACTATTGGTAAGCTAGTCGCATCAGCGGTAGTTGCAGCAGGTAAGGACGGAGCAGTTAAGATTGAAGAGAGCAGGTCGTTAGAGACCAAGCTAGACGTCATTGAGGGTTTCAAAGTTGCAGCAGGTTATGTTTCAGCTAAGTTTGTTACTGACCACAGAAGAAATGCAGTAGAATATAATAATGCTTTAGTGCTGACAACAGATCACGAGCTTGATTCACTGGAGGAGATGCTACCAGTACTTGAGGTCATCGCTAGAGATGGAAGGCCTTGTATCATTGCCGCCGAAGAGATCTCTGGTCAATTGCTGGCAGCCTTGATTATCAACCGTATGCGTAACGGAATGAAGATCGCTGCAATCAAGGTACCTGAATACGGCGAGGAGCGCCGAGCTATCTTATCTGATATTGCTACGACAACAGGAGGCACATTTATCAGTCGTGACAGTGGCATCCGTCTAAGCGATATCAAGTTAGAGCACTTAGGTACATGTAAGAGTGTAGAGATCCTTAAGGTTAGGACAACCTTTGTTGGCGGCAACACCAACTTTGAGGAGATGGATTCTTTAGTGGAGACCTTGAAGAACGAAGTTGAGGCTACGGAAGATCTTCATCAGGCAGGTAAGATACAGGAAAGGATCACCCGTCTTGCATCAGGGGTGTCTCTGCTACAGGTCGGCGGTGCAACAGAGGTAGAGGTCGAAGAGAAGAAGCATCGATTTGAAGATGCGCTTGAGGCTGTGCGCAGCGCCCAAGAAGAAGGTGTAGTACCAGGCGGCGGCATCAGTCTGATCAGAGCGGCAATGGCTTTACCAGAGAGAAACTTTGAGACTCGGGGTGAGTTGCTTGGGTATCAAACCTTGATCACAGCTTGCTACTCACCGCTACGACAGATCTTAGATAATGCTGGCATCTCTAGTGACGTTGTTATCAACTCGATCCCTACAGAGGAGGGCACTGAGTTGATAGGTTTCAATGTCCGCTCAGGTCGCTTCGAGGACTTGATCGAGGTGGGTGTTATAGACCCAGTGAAAGTAACAAAATCAGCAGTTACAAACGCTTCCTCAGCAGCGGGTATTTTAATTACTACAAACTGCTCGGTTTTACGGGAACAAGTGGAATAAAAGACAACCTGAAAACTATTTACTGATAGTTCCATAAAACTATAAAGCCCAGCATTTGCCTGGGCTTTATTTTTTTCTACGAGGTGAAAAATAATGAGTGATGAAATACTTAAACTTTTATTAGAGAAGTTAGAAAAGGTTGAACACAAAGTAGTTAACTCTCCTGCGATGAATGGCGGCTTTGATAAGCTACTGTCCGAGGTAGATCACATCAAACAGGCCCAGACTGAAATACTAGATTCCGTCCGTGGTATCAAGCAAAGTCTTTATGAGCCAGACTCTGGTTTGTACAGTCGCATAAAGCAATTAGAAACAGAATCCAAGAGCCGTCTTCAGTATGTTAAGGATTCAAAACCAGCACTTGAATTTGCTAAAGAGCTTCAAGTTTGGAAAGTTAGAGCAGACAAAGATCTTGAAGAGGTCGAGCGTCTACACCTTGAAGTATCTAAGCTTCAAGACTGGAGAGATGGGATGCAGAAAGTTATCTGGCTCCTTGCAACCGCAGCAGGCGGCTTGTGGGTCAAGAACTTAGCCGACCTGATGATGAGATGATACTTGCCACAATTATAATAATAGCAATTGTGTTTTCAATCCCTACTGTTTATTATCGTATCAAACTAAGGCAAGCAGAGAAGAAGCTCAGCCAGCATATGGAAACCCGCTGGCAATGGCAAGACTGGGGAGAATAAAATGAAGAATTGGAAACCAATTTTTATAGAGAACAGTAAAATACCTGTCTGGTTATCATACCTTGCTCCGATCAACATTGGTGCCATAACACTTTTCTTTCTGGTGTTTAGCCGTGGAGAAATAAATAAAAGAACCCAACGGCACGAAACTATCCACTTCCAGCAAATGCTGGAGACTCTGGTCATCGGCTTCTTGCTATTGTATCTTTGGGATTATGCTTGGGGTTACATCAAGTACAGAGATGGTGCAAAGGCTTACCGTCGCATTAGAGCAGAGCAAGAGGCGTATGGCAGAGATTTTAAATCAAGTTACTTAGAGAAAAGAAAGAGATATCAGTGGATATATAATTACAATGTATGAGTACAAAGCCATGGTCACAAAAGTATATGACGGCGACACCATCACGGTAGACTTCCACCTTGGCTTCGGGATTATAATAAAGTCTCAGAAGATAAGGCTCCTCGGCATCAACACTCCAGAGGTCAGAGGCAAGAGCAAGCCTGAAGGCATCAAGTCCCGAGATGCTTTACGTAAAAGAATATTAAATAAGGTAGTAGTCATTAGGACGTTTAAGGATAAGAAAGGTAAGTATGGTCGTTGGCTCGGCGAAGTTTTTATTGATGATGAAAACATAAATGGCTGGCTCATTCAAGAAGGCTACGCTAAGGAGTACCTTAAATGAATCACCAAGGCCTAGCAGATGAATTAGTTAAGTTAGCAGAACACCTAGTTGGCGGCTATGGTATTTTGTTTGTAGCGGCGTTTCTTACTTTCATGTTCAGAGACTTTGTTACGAACTTTGCAGCAGGTCTTAGATTTATGTTTGGGTCCGACTTTGATGTTGACGACTTAGTGTGGATTGATGGCAAAAAGAAAGCAAGGATCATGCGCCAAACACCAGTCAAAACTGTCTTCCACTTATTAGACACCGATAGGAAGCTTGTTATCCCTAACACTGATCTCTATAAACTAAAGATCGAAAAGGCATTGCCAGGCGCAAACGAAGGACGGGATATCTAAGTGCGACTAAACGCAATTGAAATTTTAATACTGCTGGCTCTTGCTATGCTCGGTGGTGTAATTTATTTATAATATTTCCTTGACCAATACCTAATATGTGGTATTATAAATTGTAAGGAAGAATAGATATGAGTTACTGGTCCCAGATGTACCGCCGCCCTCAACGAGCAGAGCGCCTTGAAGTTCAGAACGGCGATGCTCGCTTTGAGTCCCTGATGGCTAAGAAGTTATCGGAGGGGGACCGTAGGTTCGCTGAGTCTCTCAAGAAGCAGTTTGAGGACAAAGGCGATTTGAGCGCCAAGCAGATTGAGTGTATTGAACGTATGGAACAACGCTACTCTGACGAGTCTGTGTTGAGGCGTGAGCAGTGGGCTCAGTCCTACAAGTCTGACCACCGTGAGACCGCTATCATCGTGGCTCGCTACTATCGCACCACTCAGTACTTCCGAGATCTTGCCAGCAAGATTCTCTTAGACGAGGAGTTTATTCCTACTGAGCGTCAGTTTGTTGCCATGACCAAAAACAAGTACGCCCAGAAGGTTATTGCTACTGCGACTGAGCCAGCCGCCTTCCCTATCGGTGCGCTCTGTAAGATCCGTGCTAACGCTAACTTGGTGCCGCAGCGTGACTTACATAACCAAGTTGCGCTTGTTTTGGCTAACCATCCGATCGGACTCCACGCTAAATCGACCGTGCTGGTGAATGGTCACAAGGTCAAACTTGAAGACCGTTGTCTAAAGGTTGCCAAATAGTAATAATAAATTATACAGTCAGGGTAATAATGTGGTAAAAGAAGATACATAATACTGAAGAGGTTGCTGATTTGAACAAAGCAAAAGCATACATATTTGACATGGACGGGACCTTAACTGAGTCCCGTCGTCATATCATGGACACAACAGCTAAGGCGATCAAGAGCCTAGTGCCAGCTAAGCTGTATTTAGTTACGGGATCTGACCTTGGCAAGGTTGCGGAACAGCTTGATAATGATTTTATCTTGAGCACATTCGAGCGCATCTATGCATGTAACGGGACTAGAGTCTGGAACTGTAATTTAGACATGGATGACGAAAACTTGCCACCTGTGCCTGAACTGATTCACAAGGTCAGCCTAACAGATCATTACTCCCAGGCTGACCTAAATCATATTACCAGCACCCTGCTTAAACTGGCGGCTGATAATCATACGAAATTTAAAACGGGTACGTTTGTCGAGTGGCGAGATCCCCTGATCAACTTCTCTCTGATTGGCAGGAACTGTACTCTTGAGCAGCGAGATGATTACGCCAAGTGGGACAGTAAATCAGGTGAAAGAGATAAAGCGATTGAGCAACTTGAGAAGACCTTCCAGGGCTGGGGACTATCCTTCAGGAAGGGCGGACAGATCTCTATCGACATCACCCGCAAGGGCTGGGATAAGTCCTACGCTTTCAGGAACATGCATGAGAAACCAGAGGAGTGTGTGTTCTTTGGCGATCGCATCGACGGGAACGGAAATGACAGCGACATAGCTGTTTTGTGTAAAACATATCACGAAGTATCTGGACCGCAGGAAACGGTTGAGATTATAAAATCTGTATACAGCAAAGGGAGAAAATAAGTATGCGTGCAAATATCAATTTGAATATCCATATTGATCAGGTAAGATCATTATCTAGATCTCTATTAGCAAACGAGGGTCAGCGGTTGCTTGACATGATCAAGGGGTACAACGAAAGTATTATGACCCCACTTGACGAAGACAGACTAGGAGAAGTTTTAGGTAACCTTGATGAACTTCGGGAGCACCTGGCAGACGTTGACATGATGCTAGCCCAAGCTGGCAATATTCTTAATGGCTATCATAACCGTGAAGAGACCGATGCTGAGGTTGAGGCAACGAGGCTCAAATCAAGTATCGAGAGCCGCCTGGTTGAAGCTGAGAGGTTCAATAGCTTCCTAGAGAAGATCTCAGACCAAGTGGTAGAAGAGCCCGAGGAGAATCCTGATGATGGGGAAGTCTAATATCAGTAGTTTCCTGGCTCAAGGTGACTTGGTTTATTTGCCAGCTAAAACATCGCTAACAAAATATGATTCGGCAGGCGTGGCAAATACTATTTGCTACACAAAAGAGCCGAGAGATGTTGTCTACAATCGTGGTCTTGGGCGTGGCAGGGTAGAGATTTTGTATGAAGGAGAACTTTGGTGCGTTCAGGAAGAAAGCTGTTTCATGACATGAGGATTACTAAGCCAAACACCTGGCTGAATCTATATGATTTTTATGCTACCAACCACCTGATCCCTATTGACTTTTGGTACGATTCAGATCAGCCTGGGGGACCATATAACAATCCATTCTATGAGCCTATAACTAATCGTAGATTTAATCAGGTATCTTCTGGCAAGAAGGACCCTAACAGAGTGCGGCTTGTATTCCTAAGGACGCTCCTGCATGACGAGCCAGGATATAAAAGACTCTGCCACAAAGACGGCAGACCAGTCTGGGCCTATAATATAAAATACGAAGGGGTCCGTCCTTCGCAGGGTAGGATGTTGTCATTCAACCTACATGGCGAGTCAAAAAGATTTATGGTTAGTGAGAAGCACACGCTGTTCCTAGAGGATGATCAGTATATCAACCCAAATCATCACTTCTTTATGCTTAGTCATAGATTAGCCTTTTCTTGCTTTGGTAACCCTTTTGGGGCTAATAGATGTCTCAGTCTAATGTACCAGACTAGCGAGACTGGCGAGACAGAAAGCGACTTCATTAGGCGAGTGCAGGATGACGCACAAATAAAGGTTGGATCTTTAGTGGAAGTTAGGATGGGACTATTCGCACCTGATTTCAAATATCGAAAAAATCTTTTGATCACTATGGCTGAGAAATATTGTGATAAATTGGAGTACGAAGAGTTGCACCCAAGGAGAGTGAAGTTATTAAAGTTTCTAAAAGGCTCCTCTTCTTTTCATGGCATCTCGGAGAATCAAGAACCAGCTTATGTGGAATTTGTAAACTGGTGTAGAGATAGTAAAGATTGTATTTTTCCATTGGGGCTTGTTCTTAGAAAAGATCCAGTGCCAAGCCACTTTCTATCTAATGGGCAAGAATCATACACCGTGAAATTTGGTGATTTAGTATACGAGGATATTCATCCCGTACAATTGGAGGTAGTTAGAAATAATGTATAATGTAGTAGCCAGGACAACATGTCCTTATTGCGTATCGGCAATTGAACTATTGAGAGAGAGTGGCTTAGCCTATCAGGTGACGTCAGTTGATAGCAACCCTGAACTTTTACAGGAAATGAAGTCTAATTATAATTGGCAGACTGTTCCCATCATAACCGAAGTAACCCCAAGTGGAACTAGGTTTATCGGTGGTTACACTGATCTTCGAGAGCATCTCAAGACGGGTAAGACGCTGCTAAGGGGATGATTTGGCTGACGATAAAAAGACCTACGGGATAAAAGTAAATACTGTTATCTCTACCGTCGAATACTTGATGCAGATAAGAAATTATGCAGAATCTATTCTACTAAATTTTGAAGAAGACGAAGAGTTCTATACCAAAGAGATGCTCAGGGATCTTTGTGCGTTTGTCAGTACAGTCACAGGGCAAATTGATTGGGTGATGGAGGAATTGATAATGAGAAGACCAAAAGATGGCGTGGTACCAGTATCCACAGAAGAGGTCGATACCATGAAGCTTCATAGTGAGATGGTCAACGACAGGTTAATAACTCTAAAAAAATATCATATTTCTTTCAAAGAGCATTAACAAATGCTGCAAAATGTAATAGAATATAGACATACCATAGTCAACGCAGCATTGGGCTTTGCGTTCTTGGGAGTGATAGCAGTCATACTGGTCGCTGAACGAATTGGAGATAGGTAGAATTGAGCTTGCATACTAAAGCAGAATTAGTTTTCCTTAGAAGTATGATGGGCGGCGATAGTGTAGAGCAATCAAAAGCTAACGTTGCTCGATTGGGTCTGACCGAGATATCACCACCAACTATAGATTTGTGGAAGAATCTTTATATACCCATGTTGCAGGATAATAGAATGTACGTAAATAGTGTTGTAACGGGCCGTATGTCCATGATCGACGTAATCAGTAACATCCATAGAAGGATGAAAGGTTAGAGTATGAATGAGGAAAAGTCTTGGTTTAAAACGTTTTGCGAAAGCAATCGTCTTCGTTATCGGCTAGCAGAGGATTCACATGCAGTTGCTGTGTCTTCTGGGAAGTGGAAGAACGATCAGTTCTTTGACGGTTTTGGAAAAGGCATCGTTGGTATCTATGTGCAGAGAGAAACAAAAACACAGTACACATACCTTAAGAAGCGCCTCATCGATAAGTTCGGTTGTGAGGTGACGCAGGATGGCGAAACTGAAGGGTGTTTTACCGTAGAGGCTTGGCAAGCATTGCCTATCGCTAAGCATCTACGTATCGTTATGCACAAGGCAAGGGTTTCTAACCCAAAGTGGCTCCATAAAGATGAATAATCCCTTCAAACCCAATATATCTAAGGATGATATCGCATTTGTAGGACAATTGCTGATTAAAAACTCTAGGACAGACATAGATAAATTAGTAGGTTCTTTAGCGGTTCAGTTAGCCCAATGCCACCAGCAACGGGAAATGCATCGCTATCTAAACCCAATATTTTTCTTAGGCGGGGCTCTTATGGGATATTTCATAGGAACCTGAAGGGGGTTCAGTGGAAGCCAAGGTCGCTTTCTATAAAGGAAAAGGTCGATGGCATAATCGCTTCATAAGGTATTGGACCAGGAGCAAGTATTCACACGCTGAACTAGTAATAGATGAAGAATGTTACACAATAGAGCCGTTTATAGTTGAAGGCGTTAGAAAAACTAAATGCAATTATGTTGAAAGTGAATGGGATTTTATTTCATTCCACATAACAGAAGAGCAAAAAAAGATATTCTTAAGATTTTATAGCAAAACCAAAGGACAAAAATATGACTGGGTTGGAATGTTGGTAAGCCAAGCGTTACCGAATTACTTTGTAAAATGCGTGAGCAAGTGGTACTGCTCAGAGTGGATCATATATGCACTAAGGCTAACCAATATTATCGGACCAGTATATGAATTGTCTGACTTATCTCCAAGTAAACTACACCAACTTCTAACTGAGGAAAAAAATGATGCTATCTGACGAGCAAATTTACTACAACTTATCGTCTCATATTAAAGATGCTGCTGGGTTGGCAGATCGATACTGGGACTTACCACTGGAACAGAGATCATTAGTGAGTGACCTGATCGAGACCTGTGCAACACAGTTTAAGGATCACATCCTTTTGGATAAAGACATCTGCACAGACCTTCTCTTAGATTCTCTGGCTCAGATCAAAGATGCGGCTGAAGATATTGATCAGGTCAGGAACCGTATCAACAGCTTCAACGAAACAAAGTAATGTCTAGAATGCAGTTTGCTGTAGGTGACCTAGTGTTTTGTGCAGACCAACCCTCTGAAGAGGAGAGGTTTGTCATGTGCTCTTATGGACCAGACCACTGGGTTAGCCAGACATCGAATCACCCCTTTCTTCAACCAGAACTTAAATCGCTAAAGAGCATTGTTGATCCTGTGTTGCATAATTACAAGCACTACCATGGCACCTCAGGGATAATTACTAGAGCCAAAGCGCCGAAAGGTAAGGATTCAAAAGGAATATATGAGATTTTTATCGAGGGTACAAAGTATATCGCACAAGACTATGTGCTTCATCGGCATATGACGACTGACCCCCTAGAAGCGGTCACCGTACTGAGCCATCACCATATCTAGTAGTCTTTGCTTTTCCTCGTCGCTATTCGCCATGAACCATAGATAACCAAGCGTACTCTGTTTGCTGTTGATAGATTGCTCCATCTCTTTAATAGATTGCTCCAAAGATATGTTCTCGGCTTCCACTAAGTACTCAGGCACTTCAATGTTATACTTCATGCACAAAGCTACAAGTTCAGCTAGGTTGCTGTTTTCATATGCTTCTCTAGCTTTGAAGAAGTCTTCTACGTTATCATTTGAGTTGGTTTTATCTGGGTGTGTTTTTTCTATCAGTTTCCTAAAAAGCTTTTTTGCGTTGGGGTCTTTGGCTGATTTACTGGCTTCAACATCCTCGCCATCATCTGGGTCATCGTTATGGCCTAGGTCTTCTGGGGTATCAAATATGTTAGCATCATCGTTGACCTCTGTTGAAATAGGACCACCAGGCTCATCGCCCTCCTCCTCCCCAGGACCATACCCACTGTATATGCCTCGTGACTCCATAAGCTTACGCCAAAGATCTGAAGATTTCATATCTCTATCGCCTTCAGCGCAGCAGTCACTTGTATACTCCTCTTCGCTTTTAACCCACCCGTACTTCGATCTGAGTCTTTTGTTTTTCATCTTAGATCTTTTATTAATATTACTCATATTATAAATAGCTTTACGGCATCAGGAAAGTGTGTTATTAATAGTATCATGAGCGAAGAAAATAAAAAGACACCACCGAGGAAGAATCGACTGCGAGCTAAGAAGGGTTCGCATAAGCTGACCGAGCGCCAGGTAGAAATGATTAGATCGCAAAAAGGTAAGATGAGCGTGAGAGAGATAGCCAAGTGGTTCGCTAAGAAGAATCACTATCAAATTAAGATCAGCCCATCGCTAGTACACGGGATACTAACTGGGAAGATGCACAAGAAAGAGGATAAAGTTTCTATTTACGACCTTATTGACGAAGATGTTTCTGACGAAGAGATTGAAAACATGGACCCAAAGAAAGTGAAATATGATTAAGATTATCTTAGCAACTGCTTTAGTCACAACCTTGGCAGCGCCAAGCCATGGCAACAAGCGCCCTTACATGGACAAGCCCCAGGTGCAGCGCCATGCTAATCAAATAACGAATTACCTGAAGCGGACAGACCCACGAGTTTTACGTGAGGTTCTCCGCCAGATGAAGTGGGCTCCAGTCAAGCCAGCTAAGAAACGTAAGCGACCCAAGGCTAGTTCTTTTAATGACTGGTATCTTGATATGATGTACGACTTCGGTGGAATTCCCAAAGTAAAGTAAAGGATTTAGGATGAGTAGTAAACTAAAAGTAGAGATCGGTGACGTTGAGTACAGTGGCCTATCAGGAACAATGAAGTTCACAGTGTCTCTTGATCAGACAGCAATTGATTGTATCGTAGAGACATTGTTCACTAGCAGCGATATGGTTACCCACGAAGAAATCGCCCTGGGGGCAAGAGACATCTTGTATAGAGGCATCATTATGGATCTTACTCGTGGCGGTCTTCGATCACCAGTGATCAATCCTTTCGTAGAAGAAGAGGAACAATGAAAAAGATAATTCATGTCAACCAACACGTCATCCGAAGGAACACAAAGAACAAAACCTTTGAGCCAGTCTTAACAGTAAAGACATACAAAGAGAACAACTATGCCCATGAAGCCATCATCATGACCAAAGAGGGTGTAGAACTAGCCAGGGTTGTATACAGCCCACACAAGCCACTAAGCTGTGGTGCTCGTGTTTGGGTCGAGACAGACACAGAAAATACTGATGTAGAGCTAGTGGTTCACGATGGGGAGTAAACGATTACCTACTGGTGGTAAGTGGAGGTTCCTTGGCGGTAGGCTTGTGCCTTGTCTGAAGACAACCCTGGAGAAGACCAGCGCAACTGATAAGTATACGTTCCATGTTGGTACCGACAGTAAGCCGTTTACAGATTATACAATTGTTAGCACGGCTATATGCCTGCGACAAAAGGGCTCAGGGGTTTTGGTGGCCTATCGAAGAGTAAAGGTTGACAATTTTAAGTCACTAGCAGAGAGACTTTTATTTGAGACAACGGAATCAATCGCAGTGGCGCAAATGATAGAAGACATCACTGGTAGATCTCCGTTGGTACACGCAGATGTCAATGTCAAAGATGAAACCGAAAGTAATAAAATGCTTGCAACTGTTGAAGGTATGATCCAGGGCATGGGCTTTGAGCCTATCTGTAAGCCGAACGCCTGGGCAGCAGACATAGCAGACATGTTCACGAGGTAGAGAAAATATGATTGATTTGAAGCACGCAGATTGTTTGGAATATCTTCGCACCCTTGATGATGAATCAGCCGACCTTGTTGTGGTTGATCCGCCCTACTTTGAGATTGTCAAAGATGCTTGGGATAACCAGTGGGACTCTGAGCAAGAGTATCTAGATTGGTGCAAGGTTTGGACTGAGGAATGTTTCCGTATCATGAAGCCAGGTGCCTGCTTTTATGTTTGGGGCACAACGAAGACAGACACGTTCCTAAGGTATAAACTGAACGTTCTCAACGAGATACCAGACGCCCATTATCAAAACTGGATTATTTGGGCTTACGACTGGGGCGGCAGAACAAAGAAGAAGTTTCCCCGTAAGCATGAAGATATATTAATGTATTCCAAAGGTAAAGAGTTTCCATTTCATGCTGATGATATCCGAGTGCCCTACAAGATGAAGAAGAATGTTCGTGCCACTGCCAGCAACAATCCGCTGGGCAAGATACCGACTGATGTTTGGACTAAGAACAACCACACCACAAGCAAGGAATATGCAGGCTGGCACACTACCCAGAAACCCATCTCATTGCTAGAGAGAATCATAAAAGCTCATACACAACCTGGCGATACTGTGGTAGACTGTTTTAGCGGCTCAGGATCAACGATGATTGCCTGTTCAAATACAGGTCGATCGTTTAGGGGCTGTGAATTTGATGAAGAGTATATTAATAAATCCCTCGAAAGGTTAGAGGTTCTATGCAAGACGAAGTAAAGAAATATCAGATTATCTATGCAGATCCGCCTTGGGATTATAAGGGGCAGCTTCAGCATACGGGTCAGGGTGGTAGCGACAGCGGCGGCGCAACCAAGCACTACGGCTGTATGAAGCTCAAGGATCTAAAGAAGTTAGATGTACCAAGTTTGTGCGACGACGACTGCTTGATGTTTATGTGGGCAACGAGTCCGCACCTTGATCAAGCGATTGAACTATTGAAGGCCTGGGGGTTCTCCTGGGCAACTGTGGGGTTTGTCTGGGATAAGCAAAAGGTCAACCCAGGGTTTTATACCATGAGCCAAGTCGAGCTTTGTTTGATTGGCAAGCGAGGCAAGATCCCAAAACCACGAGGTGCCCGCAACATTCGGCAGATGGTCTCAGTGATGAGAGGGAAACACAGCGCCAAGCCAGAGGAAGTAAGAAAGAGAATTGAAGAGATGTTCCCAGAACAAGCCAAGTTAGAAATGTTTGCCAGAACCGCCGCCGATGGCTGGGACGTGCATGGCAATGAAGTTGAAGCAGATGTGGAGTTAGATTTTGTCAGTCAGTGACCAAAGTAATTTATTTAATGTTAGTGATGAATGTTATGACTGCGGGTGTGACTTGAAGCCAGCCTGCGCAGACCGACCAGGGAATAAAATGAAAGTAGAGAAAAAGAATATGCAAGTAAGAGTACAGCGAGTTCATGAAAATGCTAAGATGCCAGTGAGGGCCCACAGCACTGATGCGGGTATGGACTTGTTCTTTTGCCCGACGCCAAAGCCCGAGCTAGATTCTCAGATTGAAACCGTGCTACCGTTTGGTTCATCCGTAATCCCAACTGGGTTAAGGATCGAAGTTCCTGAGGGTTACATGCTGGAGATCAAGAACAAGTCAGGTATTGCTAGTAAGCGTGGCTTGCTTGTGGGTGCTTGTGTTGTTGACCGAGGGTATACTGGTGAGATCTTCGTGAACCTTCACAACGTTACCCACCGCAACCAGACTCTCCACGACGGCGACAAGATTGCCCAGGCGGTCTTCGTAAAGGTTGAAACAAATATCAGCCTGGTAGAATCAGATAATATTTATGACGACGACACAAGCAGAGGCGATGGTGCACTAGGCTCAACGGGCGACAGGTAAAATAATAATAAAATATATTTGCCAGTTTCCTTGACGTATCCCCTATCCGTGGTAATATAAATTGTAAGGGAGATACAGATATGGGCTATCGTTCCAATCAATGTCAACACTGTGGTCAATACGGACACAACCGTCGTGGTTGCCCGCAAATCAAAGAAGCACACGCCAGAGTTGAAAGACTTGCTGAGAAGTATGGCGTTTACCGCTCGGAAGATGAGCTTGCTTATGCTTCCACCTCTTGGATCAGCAGGATCAACGAGGCTGCTAAGATTCAAGACGCCGATGAGGACGAAATCTCCTGGCGTGACCGCTGGCTCTGGGAAGAGATTGAAGAGCGCAAGATTGCTCAGGTCAAGAAGAATGCTCGTGGTCGCCAGTGTGGCTTCTGCGGTGAGCATGGACACAATGCTCGTACCTGCCCAGCCAAGAAGCAGCATCGTCTTGATGCTGACGCTATGCAAGGTCTGGCTCATCGAGTTCTCGCTGCCTGCTTGAGTAATGCTGGCGTCGTCCCAGGCGCTTTGATGCGGCTCAGAGAGTACAACTGGAAGATTGAAGACTATGAAAATGTGATGTGCATGGTCACGGGTGTCAACTGGGAAGCGGTTGCCCAGCCTAATTATGACGACGAGTCGGGCATTCCACGTGATTTCAACGACTGGTTCAAGGGAGCCATCATCAAGGTTCGCAAGCCTGACGGTCAAGAGGGTATGCTTCGGATTCCTCAGGACCTCAAGCAGCAAAGCCACTACCGCTACTATGCGAAAGAGCCAGACGGGCACGGCTTGGTCAGCGGTTATGTTGGCGGTCCTGTCAATAAGGACAGCGGATGGAAGGGTGACAATGTGACCCTTATCAGTCCCGAATGCTCTGGTGTTTATCACTGGGTCGTTACCAAAGATGACGACTCGGGAGAGCGGCTTGTTGACGCTAGCCTTGAGCCAGAGATCAATCAGCTTATCAGCCAGGTCAGCAACTGGTCGCAAGACTAAGAGAAAGGAATCTACATGGGTTGGGCAACTAAAATTGATAAAACAATTACAAGCTTTGAAGAGACAGCAGGCAGGATTCAAGATGCCATGGATTGGGCCGAGAAGGCTATGGACTATGCACATGAGTATGACAGTGGCTGCACTAGCTATGTTGATATGTACAAGGCTCATGCTGCACTAGAAGCTTTGAAGAGCGTAGTCGAGAAAGCATCTAATGATTTAGCTAAAGATATGTTTGGTGATTGAGTTTTTTACAATAAAATAGCTAAACACTTGCTTGAACATAGTATATATTAGATAAAGAATAACCATTAGGAGGTTACGATAATGAATAACATTTTAAATAACTGGGCTGAAATCAAAAATCTTATTGATATGCTGGAAGTAGATATGGGCAAGTCCGCAAGTGGCAACAAGGCTGCTGGCGTTCGTGTACGCAAAGAACTTCGCAGGCTCAAGACACTAACTTCAGGACTTGTCAAAGAAACTTTGAATAAAGAATGAAGATTGACGTCAAAGTAATCGTTACGATTGCTACCTTGTTGATCCCACTGGTGGGATTTTATTATACGACAAACCTCAGACTTGACAGCTTAGAGGCAGAGATCGCCACGATCAAGTCAGATATCGTGCAAGTCAAGAAAGCTAAGAAGAAAAGGAGCCGCAAGAAATGAAACCACTACTAGCAAGATTATACTTCTGGTTAGCGAGGGTTTTGTTATCTCGTGGTCACCTTGCTGGACAATGGTTCCAGAACAAGGGTATCTTAGTGCTTATCAAAATTGGAGTGAGAAAGCGTGACTAGCTGGACTGGACTTGGATTTGCCACACTCGCCGTCGGCACCAGTGTAATGACCGTGTTATTGCTTGATAAGCTGCACCAATCAATTGGTAACAGGCTGTATAAAAACAAAGTTAATAAAAGATTATGAGCGTTCATGACATGGCACAAGTTGGACTTGTATTGGCATGTATGGTTGTTACCTTTTGGATAGGATATGAATTCGGTGCGAACAAAGATAAATAAAAAGACTTATCTTTATGCTTGCCCTTCGGGGCCTGGTCGCAACAACAAGCTACTTGAGGCTTGCGGCTTCCGATATGCATTTAGAGAAGTTGGTAATTGGAATTGTCCCCTTTGCGGACACAAACTAGAATTAGAAAGCGAAAAACAGGATGAAGAAGTTAAAGAATCTTAGTACCATTGACGTGGTTACTTACTTAGGAATCCTAGCTAGCTTGCTGTTAGTCTTCGGAGCTATGAGCGGCTGCTCTATGAAATTCTATAAGAAATCACCAGCAGATATTCGCAAGTGTTGCGAAAGAGTCAACCTGCATACTAAAGAGATGGACAAGTTTGGTCGATACTGCAAGGTTGCGGTATTCTTAGCCAACAGTGAGAACATCAAGGCGGTTGGCTCTGGCGTGCGTAAAGGTGCGCAAGAAGCTGTTCGAGTTTGCAAATTTGTTTTCAATGTAGAGACGGACCAAGACTTGATCTCAGTTTCAGACGAGCAGCATTATTATAAAGTTCGCAGCTATGTTGTCGATAACCCAGTCGAGAAAGGCTGGCGGCTAAAGTTAGACTGCGACCCAGCAGAAATTCATTGCGAAGAGTTTTAAATAAAACCTTAACGCATATCAAAAAATAATATAATATAATCTTACAATAGAAATACAGAGGAGGTATTACGCTTGTCAAACACAGTAAGACCAACATGGGATGAAGGTATCAAACCAACGCATCACGCCCAGATCGCTACACTATCGAGTGGGCAGGTCAGGCATCAAACCACTTATCGACCGACCTTTAGGCAGGTGTTTATCGGTTCCCCTGCCGAGACGTTGCCATCAGGCGTAATAGTTCCTGCTGTCGAGCCGATCTATAAAAAGATCTGGCTGAACTTGGGATTTCAGCGACGAGGATTTTGGGATAAGGCAACTCGGAGCTTTTACATGGATTCGGTAATGCGTGGCATCCCCTTGCAGCCGTTTACTTTGGTTAGTCTGGTGTTACAGTTTCAGGCAAAAGACGCTAATGGGGCCTACTTGATCCAGGGCGAAGACAGAGGGGAGCTTGATCAAAAAATTAAAGATCTTTTTGAGTTGATGTCTTTTGACTGTAACAACAGAGTAGAGACAGGCGCAGCATACGTCGCTGATGAATTTAAGTGGTATCCAACCGACCCCGAGCATAAAAAGCTGTATCCTGACGGTGCTCTTTACTCAGAACTTACGATTGACCATAGGAATTACCTTAATAACTTCACCTTTTCGGTCGATGTTTTCGCTGGCTACACCAATCCAGAGATTTACATGACTTTCGGTCGCTGGCACTCTACAGGGACCACAAATGATGCCGAAGATCGCAATGCGTCAAATACACAGATTTGCATACTGGCCCGTGACGATGCAGCAGAAGAATATAATACTTGGAAGGCATACAAGGCGGAACATAACGCCCCAGCACCAGTGAGGTACTTCAAGGTCAGCAGTAAGGATAAAGACATTTATCCAAATTGCTATCGTTACTCCAACGATGAGTTGATTGCTTGTGCATTCAGTATGTACGCTGATTATCAGCAGTATGAGAAATACCACGAAGCAAGAGTTTCTGGAGAGATTACTGGTGGTAAGGTGCAGACACCTAGCACTATTAACAATAAGCACAGGCTTAAAGACATGTACATTAGGTCTGCTGATGTGGTTCACTACTACCCTAGGTTTTCTAACACTGTGTGGGCTCAATTTGTTAAGATCTGGAATGCAAACGTCAAAACTGATGGTGAACCTATTGGTGATATGGATCAAAGCGATCGTTCAGATATCTTGAGCTTACTTGTTGCATTTGATAAGCAGGGCTTTGAACTAAACGACGCCTCGGCTTTCTGGTCCATGTATGAGAAAATGCAGGATCGGATGGATAAGAAATACACATTCTCAGAGACCAGGGTGAGGCAGTGGGATAAAGCAGCAGACGCTGCTGAGAAAAAGGCTAAAAAACTAAAGAATCCAAAAATCTATTCTTGGGCACACAGTAAGAAATCAGCCTGGCGTATCAAGGGCATGAATAAGCGCCTTGAATATATGCTTGATTATTTACAAGCTGACGACGCTAAGAGGGAAACACAGTGGTTAGCTAGTCAAGCTATCAAGTGCAGGCGAACTGCCGCTAGCAGTATGCAGGATCATATGGAGTTATTTGATGCTGGCGTTTGCGCTCCAAACGTAGAGCTTGAGGATGTAGAGGAAGGTCGCTGTGAGGTCGATCACTACATCCCCCTTGCTAGAGGCGGTCGTGATGATCAGAGTAACTTCTGGCTTGTATTAGCTAAAGATAATAATTCACGACAAACAACTGATTGGTTTGAGTATTGGGAGAAAGTATACCCCAAAGAAGGCAAGGCATTGCTTCTTGAGCATTTGTACGAAAACCGCTTGTTTTTCTTAACCGATCGAGAGCTTAGTTTTGCGGGTAAGGAATGTAGCAAGTGCAAGCCAGGCGAAATGATACCATGGAGTGAGTATGCCTTAGACAACACTAAGTCACATTTAGATGGTGTTAAATCGGACTGTAACGAGTGTAGGAATCCAAGAGAGCGCAAGCTCAAGGAAGAGCGATTGAAGTTAGTTGAGATGAATAACTCAAAGGAAGAAATGGAAGCACAATGAGTAATAACGAACAAGGGTTTGCTTACGAGACAACGGTCATTGAAGCTTTGAAAGCGGCAGGGGTCGCAGGCGATATTCAGGAGGGGGCAGGCGCATCGGCAACACTTGCCGACGCAGATTTTTTTGTCGGCGGTAAAAAATATTTATTAGAAGTGAAGCAGGACTCCCACGCACAAATGGGAGGCACCTCTGTACGCTACGATAATGGTGGCTTTGAGATGGTAAGTGAAGCCGTAGATGGCAACACAGCAGAGCTAATCATCACAGCACTAGGTCAAAAGGTAGATGCTATTGAGCGACTACTCTCAGCCATTGGTGGAGAGAAGTTCCCTACCACTTGCGACAAGTACACTTGGACGGCAGCAAAGCAAAAAGGATTATTAAAACCTATCAACGCTAAAATCAAAGAGGACGCTTCTTTTATTATTGACCACTACAAGAAGAAGGGCATCCACTATATGCAGATTGGTGGAGCAGGCTTATTCTATTTGGGTGAGAACCCAGCGAACCTACCCGTACCCAAGCTCGAAGGCGAGATTGACATTGAGTTACGAGCGGGGCGCAGTGGCTCTACACTAAACGCCGCAGGCGTTCGGCGAGTCAGCGGTTTGTTGCGGGCCCAGGCACGACTAAAGTTCAAGGGTAAGTCACCGATTAGCTTAGACTCCCCCAGTGGCATTGCCCAATTGAAGCGATGAAGAGAGCAGAGGTAATCAGGTTGATCCGCTACCAGTTGAATAGCGACGAGCATCCAGGCGCAGAAGCTGCCCTTGTTCTACTCGACCTGCTTATCAGCCAAGGCGGAGCAACATTGGGCGACGTAACAAAAATAAAAGAATCAATACTAGAGGACTTATAAGTTGTATACGTTAAAAGTAGTAGCGACAATGATTGTAGCATTTGCAGCAGGCATCGTAATAAACAGATACCTCTATAAGTTCTTTGATTGGTTCTTAGATCTAATGGAAAGCTTTGATGATGACAGGGACAGACACTAATGCATAAGCGATATGATAGATACCCAGCATGGACCGACGCCCTAGCAGAACATAAGAGATGGAGCAACAGAGGCAAGTCTTGGACCAAAGAGTATATGAGATTATACAAACGAGCCACACAAGAACAAACAGAAGAGGAGTGGTACAACAGAGCGCCCGCTTCCTATTTCGAGCCAAAGATCTACTAGCAAAGGAACATAAGAACAATGGCAAACTATCACATAGAGCAGAAGCTCAACAAGACAATCTCTATTTTCGCTAACGACGTAGAGGGATTGTATACAAGAGTAATCAATGCAGAATCCAAGGTCGAGTTGTTAGAGCAGAACCACAAGCGCACCCAAATGAAGCTAGGTATCCTAAGCCTTTTGGTGCTGCTAAGTTTGATCCTATAATATAAGCAGCGGGCGACAAATAATAATGTTTGAATTAGAAGACCCTAGTGAAGAAATGATTGAACACATCTATAGGATTGCAGATGAGTACATCCAGAAGAACATAGATGATCCTAATGGAGAGACAGAATGGAGAACCCCAGGTAACTGGTTTGCTTCTATGGAGGATATCGAAGGTTGGGTTAAGTTGATTACTACACACAGAAACTTCTATAGTCATGTTACAAGAGAGTTATATAAGTTAGGCTTTTATGATGAAGTAGGTAATGAGTACAGTGGTAGTGCTTTCAGCCGAATGTGGCATGGCAGAGAAGGACTTGCTGCCAAGGGTGAGTACGGAGTGACCGATGTGTCGATTAGCCAATTGAGGATACGACGGAACAAGAGAAGAAGAGCCGCCAGGGTCGCCGCCGTTGAGGCCTCTCGTGTTTAAAGAAGCTTTGCCTAATATTTGTGCATAGTTGTGTTTAGGAGTGACAATAAATGGGCGCTTTTTTTCAAGTTGACAGCAAAGTCATAGGGGTGCCTACTTTTTATGCAGGAGGTTTGCTTATTAATTGTGCAAAAATAAGGTTTTGATTATAAAATAGGCAGTGGTATGACACCAATGTCTGGTCTGCCTTGAAGTGCGGAGGGACCTAATACATAGATGATGTAAAGGCGTCAAGCGGATTATTTAGCAGGCTAAGGGGAATAAACTCTCATTATACACCATATACTAATGGTTGTTAAACAGTTTTCGCAGGGAGAAATAAAGTGAAAAAAGTTTAGCAGTTTCCTTGACTCCCAGCGTATACATGGTACTATAAGATGTAAGGGAGAGAGATTGATATGAGTGTAGACTTCAAAACCTTTGTGAACTTAGCGCCTGCGGTATCTGCCGCTCGCCTGCCTGTCCTGCTTCGTGGTCGCCACGGTGTGGGTAAGAGCCAAGTTGTTTACCAGATTGCTAAGGGCATGGAGCTTCCAGTAGTGGAGCGTCGTGCCAGCCAGATGACCGAGGGTGACTTGGTTGGCTTGCCTAGCATTGAAGGCAACCGTACCAGCTTCAATCCCCCAGATTGGTTCAAGCAGGCTTGTGAAGAGCCCGTTGTTCTCTTCTTGGACGAAGTTGACCGTGCCACCTTGGAAGTTCGCCAGGGTATCTTTGAGTTGACGGACAGCCGAAAGCTCAACGGGCACTACCTTCATGCTGATACGATCGTATTTGCTGCCATCAATGGCGGTGAGCACGGTGAGCAGTACCAAGTCAATGAGATGGACCCTGCTGAACTTGACCGTTGGTCGGTTTGGGACATTGAGCCCACGGTAGAGGACTGGTTGTCTTGGGCAAAAGACAATGTTGACTCCCTGGTTTGGGACTTCATCAACCAGAATCGTGATCACCTTGAGCATAATGGTGACATCGAGCCTAACAAGCGGTACCCTAGCCGTCGTAGCTGGGATCGGTTGAACCAAGTGCTGGCTAAAGCTGAGCTTCTGGAGTCCCCAGGTCCCCAGATGTTCGCCCTTGCTCAGTCCTTCGTGGGCTTTGAAGCTGCTGTTTCCTTCAACGACTTCGCTGCCAACTACGAGCGGCAGGTTACGGTTGATCAGTTGCTCAACGGTGAGCGTTCGGAAGCCCTTGCTGGGTTCTCCTTGAATGATAACTGTGCTTTGATTGAGAAGCTTGACGCTTCTGGAAAACTCAATGAAGAAGACCTTAGTGAAGAACAGGTTGTGAACCTGGCTAAGTACTTCGTTACCCTTCCTAGCGAAGCTGCCATGAAGCTGTGGCAAGTTGTCGCTCGGATGCCACAACCCAAAGTGAAGCTGTTTCATGCTGCTGAGCTTGCTGGCGGTGATTCCGTCGCTGGGTACCTGGCAAAGATCTTGGGAGCCTGATTCTCTACCTTACACAAACTAAGGTTCCCTTGAGATCGGCAGGGCCCACCGAAGTAATGGTGGGCTTTTGCTTTTAAAGGGCAAATAAATATAGTAGTTTACTTGACAGGTAGCCATAGTGTGGTACTATAAATTGTAAGGAAGAGATGAAATGAGTTTTGATCTAAGACTACATGCTTATCGCTTGCTGCTCAAAGAGCCTTTCTTTGCTGCACTAAGTCGTAAGATTGAAAAGAAGGAAAACTATGGTATCCCTACTGCGGGTGTCAGAGTCAATCCAGAGAATGGTCACTTTGAGATGGCTTACAACCCAGACTTCTTTGAAAGCCTGAGTGATGTAGAGAAAGCTGGGGTACTCAAACATGAGTTCTACCACTTGATCTTTGATCATGTTACCAGCCGTAAGCCTGAAGGTGTCCCTCATCAGAAGTGGAACATCGCTGCTGACCTGGCTATCAATAGCCACTTGGTTGGTGAGCTACCTGACAACTGCTGTATGCCTGGTGTCGCTCCCTTTGAAGACATGCCCAAGGGTGAGTCTGCTGAGTGGTACTTAGCCAACATGCCTGAAGACCAAGAGTCCGAGGGTGAGGGCGAGAGCCAAGACGGTGATGGAGAGGGCGACGGTGAGGGTGAGTCATCTGGCGGTGACGACTCTGGCGGGCAAGAAGAAAATAATAGTAATGGCTCTGGAAGCCCTGGTAACTTTGATGATCACTCTGGCTGGGAAGAAGCTGCCAGTAGTGAGGTAGCCCAGATGGCTAAGGAGCGACTCAAGAACGCCATCAAGGAAGCTGCGCAAGAGGCTGCTCAGTCTTCCAGTGGCTGGGGCTCAGTGTCAGGTGGGGTACGCAAAGAGATCATGAAGCGCCTTGAGACCAAGGTAGACTGGCGCAAGGTACTCAGGTACTTCATCAAGACCAGCCAGCGTGCCAGCAAGAGCAGCACGGTAAAGCGTATTGATAAGCGTTACCCCTACATCCACCCAGGCAAGAAGGTACGGCGGCAAGCTAAGATTGCTATTGCCATTGACCAGTCTGGTAGTGTCAGTGATGAGATGCTAGAAGCCTTCTTCGCTGAGTTGAATAACCTGGCTAAGCTCGCTGAGTTTACCGTGGTACCCTTCGATACCCAGGTCGATGCTGATAAGGTCTACGTCTGGAAGAAGGGCAAGAGCCAAAAGGCTGAGCGTGTTATGTGTGGCGGTACCTGCTTCGATGCTCCTACCGACTGGGCTAACAACAACAGCGTGGATGGTATCATTATCCTTACGGACATGGAGGCACCCAAGCCTAAAGCCTGCAAGGCGCAACGCCTGTGGCTAACGGACAGCCGTGGTGCTAGCCGTCCCTACTTCCAAACCAATGAGCGAGTGATCGCTGTAGACTAATTGACACCCCTTGAAAAAAAGCGACAGGAGTTTGACGCTATGCATTCACCCTTCGGGCGGCAGAGAGTAAACATTATTAACCTAGAGGATAGTATCCTAGTGACCGAACACTGGTGGAGTAGTATACCAGAGGACATTGACAAAGCCTACGGTTACCTAATGGCTAACGATGCCTACTGGGAATACCCTACACACAATGAGTTCAGCAGACTGCCCACCTGGCATAGGCTAGGCAACGCCTGACAGCCTGCTGTAGCCAACTGTGATACACTAGGGGCCCCCACCCCCCTGGGGTACCCATGGGCCCTCTCCCTACGGGAAGTATGTCCCTAGGGGGCAGGGAGGGTATATAAGCCGCCTAAGGACATTAACGATGTGTATGAAATTTCTGTAGAATTTAGAAAACTTGAAAAATTGTAAATTAAAAAAATGAGACTTTTTTGGAAAAGAATAAATTGACTAACTTAGAACTAGAACAATTCGTAAGAGCGTTCCTAACATTAGAACGTGCAGTAACAGCCCTGTACTCTCTGACAACCGATATTAAAGAAAGAGTGGTTTTGTTAGAAGAAAAGGCTGAACTAATAGAGAAAAGTATTATAAAATCGGATACCTTACAATAAGGAGGCTACCATGGACTTAGCAGAGAAGATTAGCGCCTATGAGAAAAACGCTCTTGACGACAGCCAAGTGGTTGAGTTGTACCAAGAGCTTTATGAGACAGGCATCGTGTGGGAACTTCAAGGGCACTATGGGCGACGAGCTTATCTAATGCTCAAGGAAGGCACCATTGAGGAATGAATATCCAGTTGGGCAGCATGGTGCAAATATGCGTACCCCAGGAGGCAGGCGATGTACCAGATCTAGTGGGCATTGTAGAAGTGATTCAACCGATGGCTTGGGAAGGCAACATCGGCAAGTACATTTGCACGGTGCTGCTAAATGGCGGGGGTAGAGAATATTGTATGCTAACAGACTTAAAATTGGTGAGCTAAGAATGGGCATCGGTTCCTTAGTACAACAAGCAATCCGTGGTGGGCTCCATAGCGGCCAAGTCGTCTCATCGACTTTAGGTTTGATTGTAAATGAACTTAAAGAACCAGGCGCACTACCGCAGTACAAAGTGGACTGGTTCAAAGGACCAGACCGAGGTAAGAAGCTTTGGTATTATCAACATGATTTAAAGGAGGCTAAATGAGCCAAGAGAATATTGTAACTTTAGAGAACCCTGGTTGGGACTACAAGCATGTAGCAAAAATCGGGGAAGAGCATTACTTTTACTTAGCTAAGCTGACCCATGAGAGTTTCATCCAGCTTTGGCAAGCGTGTGACAGCGTTGAGCAGTTCAAGGCGTCGTATGAAGCCATGGGTGGCGGGACCTGCCGCCTTGCGCACGAGGAGGATTCCCCTATTCCAGTAGAGTCCCTACCAAAAATCCAGTTTACGCTTGGGGTCCTTAGGAAAAAAAATGTTGTCCTTAAGGACTACGATGCAAGTGATCCCACTGAAGAAGCCATGTGGGAAGATCTAAGGAGACTAGCCAGTGCCCGCTCAAGGCGACAAGTTCAAAATAGGTGACCTTGTAAAGTTTCCGCCTAATCATCTACTGGGTGGTGTTGGGGGTAATCTCTACATTGTCGTAAGGCAGCACAAAGGGGGCTTTGTGTACGTACATAATGCACACCCATCGCACTACGGCAATACGGAGGCAATGCTTTATCACGAGGACGACTTTATATTGTTCTCGACTGCGCCTTAAACTTGAAAACACTTTTTGCGTTTCTGCAATAAAAAAACCTTTAGCCTACGGTAGCCCTACCTATGTGTCTGTAAAGCATGTTGTTTACCAAAGCTAGCCATTTAAGCGGAAACTATAAGAAAAAAAGAAGTGACCAAGGAGTCTGCGGTAGCCTACCTACTATATGGAAGGAAACCACAGCGGATCAGACGCCCTTAGGGCGCAGCTAGCCTACGAAAAACTTGCGCCGCCTTTAAGACAGCGGCTTATAAAAAAAATTACGGAAACTTCTATTGGCGATTTGGTGGAATCAAAGTTTGTTATTTATGGACCTGCGTTTACGATGGACGGTTATGAAGCTTCTTATGGTTCTGGGCCAGGGTGCAGTAGTGCTGGGAAGCAAGGCATCGGCACGAGTTCACCAAAAATTTACGCCGACATGCTGGATGAAATTTACGGCGGGTCAAGCGTTAGTATCGAAAGGGGTACCCTGGGGATCGTAGTGGACATGTCATCATTTAATGTACATGTGCACTGGCTGCCCAAAGGACCTAAGTGGTGGATCTTCCCTGAGGAATATGAGATTGTCTCCAAGAATAAAGAAAATACCACTCGGCTCTCTGGTTCGCATTAAGCACTACGCCGACTTTGATGAACAAGAAGACCTTTATATTGTGGTAGGTTTGGAGCCTATGAGCCCGTACGAACTAAATGACCATAGGGCAGAGCATTATACATTTTGTTATGTTTTAGCGCCCGCTAGCGATCTTGATGATTTTAAAAAATATCATTATCATAATGAACTAATTGTGGTATCATCAAGTTAGGAGAGAACTATATGACTGAATCGATTGTAATGGGACTATTTGCATTTATAGCCTGGGTTGGTTTTAGTACGGTAATTACATTTGTTATTGCATCGGCTTTCTTTGGACTGCCAAACAAAAAGGAGAAGAACTAGTGAACAAGCTAGACTTACATGGCGCACCTCATGATGAGGCAAAAAATTTAACGGCGAGCTTTATCGAAAAAAATCTGCGGCGAGCGAGTATTCTTGAGGTCGTCACTGGTCATAGTAGCGCCATGCGAGATATTGTATTGGACGTGCTGACTGAGTACAACCTTGAGTGGTACCTCGGCACTGGAAATCTTGAGGGCTCGATCAAAGTGATTGTCGATGACTACTCGGAGTATTATGATGACTTTATTGATAATTAATATTTTACTTGCTAGCCCGCAAATCGATTGCCCACGAGTTCTGCCTGGTAGTGAGACCCCGTTACCTGCGGGCGTCAACCTTTCACAAGAGGATGAGCTACTGCAACGTGTAGCTTGCTTTTGTAATAGAGTGATGACAGAAGAGCGCAACTGTCTAGAGAGGGCTTTCACTCGGCAGGCTAGGGAGCGGTGTAAGGAAGCAACTGCTGCTTGGGTTGCACAAAATCTGGCGCTGCCCCGCAACTGGGTTGAGGCAGGTGGAGTAGCCCCTCCGCCGAACCGATCGATGCCTAGGAATATTAGGGTAGTATATTGAGGAAAGGGTTCGCACTAATTGTAGCTGTTACTATGGGTATGCTGCTTACTGGATTAGCAATCATGCTTTTCCAATCCACCAATTTAGAAATGATGATCGCTGGTAATAAACGTAGGCATAACCAAGCGGCGATGGCTGCACAAAGCGGTATGAATCATTTTGCGGCTATGCGATTTGAATATGACTATCTAAAAAATTTAGCGGGAACCAATTTGCAACTTGACCTGATCAATGAGAGGATGTCTGAAAAACATAACTATGAAGTCACTATCAAGTTCTGCTGTGGTCAGTATGGTCAGGCTTTAGGTCGTGGTGATTATTATGTTCAGAGCACTGGCTGGTATAAAAGAAATACTAAACATGAGTCATCTGTGACATATCAAAGTTTTTATTCTCTTGACAATAATGATTTTTAAGGTATAACTATTATAAGGGGTCATAAACTTTAACATGAGGATATTCCATCATGAAAATTTATCCATACTTGCCCGACAAACGACGCCGTAAGGAACGTTACAAAGAACAGGAATTAGAGTTACCAGTACCACAGCATAATGAAATATATGAAGAGTCTACCACAGCACCTACAGGTTCTGATCGTGGCATTTGTATTATTGATATGAACGAAGACATGACTGGTGGCGTGATTATTGATTAGAACTATTTAATAAAACCAATAAGGAGGTTACATAAAATGGCTAAGAGAAGAAAAAGAAGACGATTGGCATTCATAAATCGTATGAGGGAAATGATGCAGGATGATCCCACCCTGCCACTAGAGCGTGCTAAAGTACTAACGGAAGTTGAGGTAAAGAAGGCTCTTCGTAAAGCTGATGCAGAAGCACGTTATGATAAGGAAGAACACCATAAGGTATTTCAGGAAACACTTTTTGGTGGTAGCGCCACAACCACGTCTACCCCTGTAGAAGTTAAAGCCAAAGCAACTCCAGTGGAAGTTGAAACGACTGCTGCGACGACCACTACGACCACGCCAGTGACTGCTAAGACTACTAAGGTGACGACAGAAGTTACAACCACCCCAGTTGTCAAAAAGACGACTACTGAACCTAAAGCAAAGACTGTAACTAAAACAAGAACTGCTAGTAAGACCGCTACTAAGGCAACAACTAAAAAGCGGTCTACCAAAAGAAGCAGAAAGAAGGCGTAGATGTCTGATCACTTCAAAGAGATTCTAGGTGATATTATCGATAAACTCAAAGAGGACCGTCCAGAGCACGCTCTGCCGTATGGTACTTGGGTAAAACATTATAAAGATCCTTCTCTTTGGGGTGTGGTGACAGAGGCCCATGACGTAACAAACGAGAATCTTGCTGGTGAAAAAACATGTAGTTACATGGTTTACTGGCTCAACAATGGAAAATCAAGCGGAAAGAAAAGTAAAATGTTTAAAACAACTATTGAAAACGACTTCTCTTTGATTGTCCAGTTTGACGAAGATGGTGAGCCATTTTTGTTTGAAGACGTATAAGGATGTTATGAGTGTTTCCATCGATTACTCTACTGGCTGGTATTCTGTTAGCCCTGCTTTTGCCTGGTGGAACTATAATGTTCATCGCCTGGCTGAAATCAAAGCACGCAGAGAAGCAGAGAGAATTGTTGAAGAGGATAAAAGAAGAAAGAATATTAACTCTGCAAAGATTGCAGAGGGAACAATATCGGTATATGCGTAATAAGCGTTCTCGAAAGGATAACAAATGAACTGCTTTCAAATCGAAGTCCGTGGTATGACCTTTACAATCTGGGCACCCACCATTCAGGATGCCCTAGAAACCTTCATGATCGACATGGAGTTTTATGAGGTGCCAAAGGATGCTGCTAGTTTTAATCAGTCGGGAGTTTCAAATAATATGTTTCCCGATGAATGCTGTGGCTTCTAGTTAGATCATTATGTTGTGGTTATTATTATCTTTAAGTTTCCCGTCGTACTTCACGGTACAACAGACGTCTATGGCTCATACAATAATTGAAAAGGCTAGACCCGTTGGAGAAGACCCATACCTACTGGTTTCAATAGCGTGGGTAGAATCTAGACTAAATCCATTCAGTATATCTAAAACTAATGACTATGGTCTATTTCAAATCAACTGGTCTTTCTGGGGCAGAGAGTGGGAATATAAAGACAGAAAAACATTTTATAAAGACATGTCTAATCCTTACCATGCAACGGTTGCAGCGATGGTTGTCCTGAAAGAAATGAGAAGGTATAAAACATGCCAAGGACTAAATCTTCCTGCCTGCTATAATGGCGGACCAGGGTGGAAAGTTTCAAAGAACAAAGATAAAATATTAGCTTACGCCAACAAGGTCAACCGACTAAGAATATATTATAAAAAAAGATTCCCTAACTGGGGTAAATAAATTTAACATTTGCACAAGTAACGTGCTATTTATTATAAGCCCGACACACGACCATAATTGAGGGAACTTACGCCTCGTGTCGGAAGCATGTAAGATAGGAGGATATTATGGTACAATCGGTATTTAGTGATGGAAAGGGTTTGGTACAAAGTGCTGGATCTGGGGTTACAATTCAAAATTCACTCTCTGTGACGGGTCAAGTCGGGATGACGGGTGCAGTTTCGGTACAATCAACACCACTTTTTGGTGGAGGTTTATCAGTCGGAGCGCAGGCTGTTACAGCAGCAGGGTCTAACCAGGGCGATGTGACAGCTATTAGTGCCACAGGTGGTGCAATGGTTGTAGTTACTGGTGGAGATAACACCAAAGGTGTTAAATTGCCCGCTTTAGCTGATGTTGGGGCTGGGAATATTTATTTCATCCAGAACTCCTCAGGTAGCACCTTAGAGGTATTTCCTTCAACGGGTGATAAGGTTTCACCTGGGTCTGATAATGCTGCAATTACTGTTGCTGCAAATGCAATGTTGGTTTGTATCGCAGCCGATGCAACCCAATGGTTTGGATTCGAGCCTACTGTTGTCGGTGCCTAATAGGTAATCTACAGCTTTGGCTAAGAGAAAGGCACTCCTTCGGGGGTGTCTTTTTTTTATCTTTTTTTATTTTGATTTCCTTGACATATAGCCGTGCTATGGTATTATAAATTGTAAGGGAGATAGAGTTATGAAGTTAGAGAATGCTATCAAGAGAATCCAGAAGCGTGCCAGCATCGTTGGTCGTGAGGTTGAAATCGACCAGAGTGATCGCAAAGTTTACGTTCGCTTTGAGGGTGCTTTGAGTGAGATTTCATTTTGGGTCAATAGTGATGGTCACATCAGTAACCCCCATGTGCGTCGCTATAATGACCATAGTGATGCTATGGTTGATTACTTCGCTGGTTATCATCTTGATAATCTCAAGCAAGCACTTGATTCGCTGGCTCCGCTGCCTCCGAAGTACGAAGTCGGTTCACTTGTTCAGTTCAAGAACAGTAAGCGTAATCAGCGTTGGAAGCTGGCAGGCAAGGTTGCCTTGGTGATCCAAGCTGAGTCTGGCGGTAACTACAAGGTTCAGTACCCAGGTAGTGAAGACAGTTACAATCCTTTCTACTCCGAGCGTGATTTAGAGTTGGCGGCATAAATGAGAAGCAAAGAAATCTTAGAAGAAATCAAAGCACGATGCCCCATCAAGCTTGGGGATCTTGTGATGGCAGGTGGCAACTTTGACGATGCAGGTAACAAAGCAGTTCCTGTTATGTGCTTGGTGGAAAGTTTGTCATCAGCTAACGACGATGCTTTTGATCGGGCCTACGAAGGTGCTGAGGATCATCTGATGTTTCGGCTGCAACCAGTAGGTGTTAAAGAGTCTAATATCGGATTGTTTGTTGACTACGCATGTAATCTAGAAAAAGTTTAAATATTTGCTTGACACTTTGATATAGTGTGGTATTATAAATTGTAAGGGAGAGAGAAATGATTCAAGTAGGTTCCAAAGTTAGTCACCGTTTTCACCCGCTTTACCATAATAGTATTGGTAAAGTTATTAGCCTTGAGGGTCACCAGTTTGATGGTCACCAGATGGTCGTTGTGGATTGGGGTGTAAATAAAAAAAGTATGTACCCCATCCAACATCACCACGCAGAAGCATTACGAAAGGAAGCATAATGGCTATTGCAAATCCCGAAGTTGAGTTTCATCTGCAAGACTTCATTGGTCAGTGTGTTGAGATTGTCAGTGAACACTACAGTTCTAAGTTGCCAAACTTGGAGGTTCCCAAAGTCAAAGTCAAAGAGGGCGGCAAGTATTACAAAGTCATCAAGTCACAGGGCGAATACAACCAGCACGTTTGGTTCTTCGTCAGTAAAGAGGATGGCTTGATTTGGAAGCCTGCTTCTTGGAAGTCTCCTGCTCGGAACTTCTCTCGTGGAAACATTCTTGAAGACAAAGCAAAAGACGTCATCGGCGTCTACGGAATCTAGGAGACAGTATGAGTCACTTAAAAGAGTTTGATAATACAGATGATATGTATGAGTTTCTTCTCAAGTGTCTTGAGAGTGGTAGATTGACACCAGAAGAAATGATGACTCCTGATTGGGGTGTATCACCTAAGTTCATCATTGATGCTTCTATTGACGCTGGTCGGGCTTACAGATCACGATGGATGCAGCCACTAATGTTTCTGGCAGGAATCAGTGTTGGTATGATTGGTGGAGCACTTTTGAATTTAGAACAACCTATTTACTGGCTAACCTTTTAAGGAGATCGTAATGCCTGAAAATAAAAAACAGTGGAAGTGTAATTTTACAATCGAGATCATCAGCAGAGAAGGGGCATCCCTTGACGATTTCAACGCTTCTGTAGATAAGTTTGTTACTGATTGGGTTGATGTCATCCCAGACACAGGGACAGCAGCACCAGAAAGTGCTATTGATTTCTGGCATGGCGGTGTTGGCTTTGGTAATTGGGTCCCAGACGAGGAAGAATAAAATGAAAAATAAATACACAAGACGAAGATAAGTGTCAGGGCTAAACCCGAACCGATCTGGCAGGAAGCATAAAGAGCCAGCGTCCCTACCTTCAGTAACCACATACCTTTGAAGAGTTGCGTGTGGAAAACGGTTTGTAGGGTTAGATACAAATATGGACAGGAGCCCTAAGCGTACTTGGGCGAAAACTCTTCACTTTTGCGGATGTAGCTTAGGGATCAAAGCGTTTGGATACCATTCAAAAGACGTAGGTGAGAGTCCTACCATCCGCTCCACATATGGTCCAGTAGCTCAGTTGGATAGAGCAACGGTCTTCTAAACCGTGGGTCGCAGGTTCAAATCCTGCCTGGATCACCAAGGAGTTTCGAGATGCTGAAAGTTTTAGGGAAGTTACCCAGGGAGTTAGTAGTCGCCGTTAGTGGTGGTCCTGATTCTATGGCTATCTTAGATTTCCTTAATAATAATCATAATGTTACAGCATACTATTTTGATCATGGTACAACCTTTGGCGACGAAGCTTATCACTTTCTTAGAAGCTATTGCGCAGGTAAGAAAATCCCATTTGTAACCAGCGTTTTATCAGAATCTCGTCCAAGCGGCAAGTCACTTGAGGAGCACTGGCGGGATGAACGCTACAAGCGATTTCATGACTATAAACTACCCATTGTAACTGGACATAATTTAGACGACGTTATTGAGTGGTTTCTATTTTCATCTGTACATGGTAAAGGAAAGTTTATCCCTTATCAAAATAAAAATGTTATCCGTCCTTTCTTATCTACCTCAAAACAAAACTTAGTTGACTGGTGCACACGGAAGAATGTTCCTTTCCTAACTGACCCTGGCAATAATAATAGAAAGTTTATGAGAAGTATTATTAGACATGACATGATGCCCGTTGCAAAAGAAATTAACCCAGGTATCCAAAAAACATTTAAAAAAATTGTAGAAAGCAGGTATAATAACAACTAACAGAACTGTGGTCCACTAGCTCAATTGGTTAGAGCAACTGACTCATAATCAGTAGGTTCGAGGTTCGATTCCTCGGTGGACTACCATGCCCGAATGGCTCAACTGGTAGAGCAGCGGTTTTGTAAACCGAAGGTTGTAGGTTCAAGTCCTACTTTGGGCACCAAACACAATAAGCTCCCGAAAGGGGGCTTTTTTGTTTTATATACAATCTATTTATTTTGTATGCCTAATATAATAATACAGGATCTCTTTATATGACTGCTAAATTAGTTATCGGAAATGTAGACTTATTTCCCTTCAACGGTGATGCTGCCGTAACAGGTAACTTAGAAGTAAGCGGAGTACTGAATCTCTCTGAGGTTACTAGTGTGCCTGGTGCACCTGCTGCGGGTACTGTAAAGATGTTTATGTCTGGCAATCAGATGTTTGCAAAGTTCTCAGATAGTACTCTAGTAAACATGTCAAGCTCAGGGCCAAATGTTGCCAATGCTTCTGACAATAGGCTTATCACTTCAGTTGATTCAGATTCTTTCAATGGCGAAGCAAACCTAACCTTTGATGGTACTGATTTAGAACTTACAGGCGCTCTAAATGTATCAGGTAACATTTTAGTATCCGACGATGTAACAACAGGGTCAGTCGCTGGACCTGGAAGCTTCTTAGCATTAGATGCAAATAATAAAATGGTTCTAACAACAGGTGGCGGTTCTGTAACGATAAGTAATGATTCCAATAACAGACTCACCACTGCTGGTGGTGATGGATCAATCAATGGTGAAGCTAATCTAACTTTTGATGGTAACAAGCTAGTTGTCAACGCTGGATTGGTTTTGAATAGAAGGGCAGTTACTTCTACTGTTACTGCTTCTCAAACAGATTATTATCTTGCTATCAGAGCTACTGATGATTTAGATATTAGACTCCCAGACGCATCCAGCTTAACTGAGGGTCAAACTCTCGTGTTAAAGGATGAGCTTGGGAACTCACACACGCATAATATCGCTATTTCCGCCTCAGGCGTACAAACAATTGATGGTGCAGGTTTTATTCTTTTACGCTCCCCTTTTGCTGCGATCAGCCTATATACAAATGGTAGCAATGGTTATTTCGTTTACTAACCAAAATAGGTTCCGAAAATACAACACATTATAGGTTATCATGGTTCCATGAACTGATTGGCGTACCCAAACAACGCTAATAAATTAGTTTATAAAATGTTATTTAGATAATAAGTTTTTCTCATATTTAGGAGGAAAATAAATATGGCTTATAAATTTCAATCGGGTCTTGCGAGACTCAACGGTACTATCGCTCTTGATGGTGCTAATGATAAGTTACAACTTTCAGGTGGTATTGAATTCGCCGACAAGTCAATCGATGTTGCAGATCTAAACCTAGCTGCTGGTACAAACTACAATCTAGGCGGCGGTGCTGACGGTGCTCTAGCGCACACTGATGAACTCATCCTTATGGATGACAGTGATAGTGATAGCAATAAAGTTCTATCTCTAGCACAGCTTGGCACTTACATGTCAGGTGTTACTGCTGTTACTGGTGCATTCGGTGCATCAATGATCCAAGCGGTCAAGATTGGTGTCAATGCCGATAACGACTTGTTAGAATTAGCAGATGGTGCTCTAACGGTTAATGGTACAATTGCGGCTGCTACCAGCTTTACTATCGGTAGTGCTGTCATGAGCGAAGCTGACCTTGAGCAGCTTGATGGTATTACTGCTGGTACAGTTGCAGCCTCTAAGGCGGTCGTTGTAAATGCTACTAAAGATGCTACTAGCTTCAACAGCTTAACTGCTGTTGCTGTTACTGGTTCGGTCAGCGTTAGCTCACCATCAGGTTCAATCACCGATCTTTTTGTTGGTGATGATCTAGAGGTTAAAGGCAACTTGATTAGTCATGCTGCTAATACCGCTCATGGTGTTGCTACTCACAATGCTAATGTTAACGTCACTGGTACGATTGGTGCAACTCACGTTGTTGCAACAGGTCTATCTGCTTCGGCGGCCGTCTCTGGTCTTACTCTAGACATTGAGTCTACTGCAAATGTTGCAGGTGTTCTCACTGCTGGCGGTCTTACCGTTGGTAGTGCTGTCATGAGCGAAGCTGACCTTGAGAAGTTGGATGGTATCACTGATGGTACAGCCGCTGCTGGTAAAGCAATGGTCCTAGATGCCTCGCTCGATATCGCAGGTGCCCGTGATATTAGCGGCAGAACCGTCTCAGGTTCTGGCAATGCTACGTTCTTAGGCAATGCTGCTTTTGATGGTAGCGTTACTGCTGGTACAAGCATTATCATTGGTAGTGCTGATCTCAACGAAGCTGACCTTGAGAAGCTTGACGGTATCACTAATGGTACAGTTGCAGCTAACAAGGCTGTCGTTGTAGATGCTAACAAGGATGCGGGTGGTTTCCGTAACATCACCGCTGTACAAATCGGTCATGCAGATGATGCTGATTTGTTGACATTGGCTGATGGCAAGCTCACCATTAAGGGTGACGTGGATATCCAAGGTGCCTTCAACCGTGTCACCACCAATGCAACAGAATTGGCTGTTGAAGATGTTCGCATCATCATTGGTAGTGGTTCAGCAGGTGCTTCGCAGCTAGACGGCGGCGGTATCTTCTTCGGAAGTCCAGGCGCTGGTAAATCAATTGCAGAAATTGCTTTCAATGATGCTGCTGAAGATGAATTGATCTTTGCTTTCTCTGGTAGTGAAGCAATGAAGATTGACTCTGGTGGTGATCTTACTGTTCAGGGTGATGGTACAGTCGAAGGTGCATTGTCTGGTGCTGCTGGTACATTTGATGCACTAGGTGGTACAAGCTTGGCACTTCAAGGTGGTGGCATTAGTGCTGCTGGTGCCATTGCTGGTGCAACCACAGTTGCTGCTAGTGGTCTTGGTACCTTTGACGGCGGACTTAATGTTGACGATGCCTTCACAGTTACTGCTGCTGGTGCAGTTGTCGCTGTTGGTGTTAATGCTGGTGGTGCTGTTACTGGTGTAACATCGCTTGGTGCTTCAGGTGTTGTCACTGCTGCTGGTTTTACTATCGGTAGTGCTGTGATCAACGAAGCTGACCTTGAGCAGCTTGATGATATTACTGCTGGCTCAGTTGCAGCATCTAAGGCTGTTGTTGTAAACAGTGATAGTGATATTTCTGGTTTCCGCAACGTCCAAGGAACTGGCATGTCAATGTTTGCTTCAGGTGCTTTCGGTGACGTGGGTATGGACACTCTTGCAGTCGGTGGTTCGGGCGGTACTGCTGCCTTAACTGTTAGTGCAGCAGGTGTTGTACAGGCTGCTGGTGGTATTACATCAGCGGGTGATTCTGTATCATCCAACATGTCAGCAGGTCACCAAGTTCTTGGTGGCACCGTGCGAACATCTGGTTCATTGATCTTGGGTCATTCATCGTCATTCTTGGCGGGCGGCTCACTTCAGTACCCAGCAAACGTCGATCTGATCGGCGGTCTGGTTTCCAGTTCAAGAATACACATTGTGTCGGGTAGTGTTAGTGCAGCTAACTTCCCATCTTACCTTGCAGTCGCACCATCAGGTTCGGAAGATATTAAACTCTTCTTGCCTGTACACGCTGCAAGTGAAGCTGGCAAGATGCTTACTATCAAGTACCAAAGTCTATCGGACGGCGCTGTCGTCCTAACAGGCTCTGGTGCTAGCAACATGACCTTTGACGGTCTTGCTGCGCTTACCATGTCCTCACCAATGGCTGCTGTCAACTTGATGTGGAACGGTACGGGATACGACATCTACTAGTATTTTGTAGATAGGTTATATAAAGTTTGCTACCTCAAAGGGGACACTTCGGTGTCCCCTTTGTTTTATATAAAACTACTTATAAGGCAGAGGGTTATAATATGGGATACAGTGGACGTCATAGCGGCAAGAGCGAAATGGGAGATATTACATTTTCTGGTGATATCGACGATCATACAAAAATAGATTTTGAAGTAGATCAAATTAATTTTGTGGTCAACGATGCAACTAATCTTTCCATTGAGCCTGGTGGTATTACCATAGGTGATAACTCAAGTGATGTGCATCAGGTGACTGGAACTTTAAAGGTAGAAGGCGCTGCTGTATTTAACGAAGGTTCAGCAGACAAAGATTTCCGAGTAGAAAGTAATCATAATACTCATATGTTCTATATTGATGGCGGCACTAACCGAATTGGTATTGGAAATAATTCGCCTCAAACAGTCTTAGACATCACAGATCCGTTTGATGCTATTACGGGTCATGAGGCTGATGCTATTATTAGATTAAGAAGCAAGAGAGATGTGGGGATTAAACTAATCGCTGATACTGCTAACACCACTGGCGAAGCAGATAATCCCTTTATTGACTACTATTCAGATAGTCTGACGGATGCCACTGGGCGAGGCAATCGCCTTGCCTCCATGGCTCTGGAGGGTACCGCAGGAACCACATATACTGACTCTTTGGCTGGTGCATATTTTCTTGACGCATTTTGCCCAAACCACGCCAATTCAAACCTTAGACCCATTCAGCTTGCCAATGATTCATCAAACAACGGACACAAAGCTCGGATTACTATTGAGGGAACTAACGGCTATGTCGGCATTCATACAAGCACTCCATCTACAGACTTGGAAGTAATAGGCACAACTAAATCAGATTTTTTTGCAACCGATGTAACAACACAAGATCTTGGTAGTGGAACTAGCAGTACTCTTTCTACAACTTCAGGTATTATATTATTAGACGCAGACTCCATCAACGGCAGTGAAATGGGTGGTCAGGAAGTGCACGCTTTAAACTTTCCAGTTGCCACTAATTCTGGTCAGCGTCTTACTATCATAGCCCAAAATGGTTCAACAAATAACACTATGATTTTACCAGCAGGACTAATCAGCGGGTCCTATAGTCAGCTAACTGATGCAGGTGGTATATCAGCTTTAACCTTTGTTTGGATTAGCGAAGGTTCTCATAAAGCCTGGTACCAGGTAAAATAGGGGGATCGCAATGTCAACTGATTTAATCAATAGTCTGATAGCTAGTGGTAGCCTGCCCAGAGCTATCGGGATGATGAATGGCAGCGGAGTAATAACCAGAATACAAGATATTAGAGAAGAATTTGATGAAGGTGTATGTGGGCCTATACCAACTCGTGTCACAGCCTTCGGGGCAGGAAGTTTAAAACAGCCTCCTAGAAGTACAGCTTATGTAGTACAAGAAGGGGGTATTGTGCCCTCTGGTGTTGAAGAAGTCAGAGAGAATAAGGTAAGAAGATTTACTGGTGGTCCTGCACCAATGCCAAACGAGAAACTATTACACTTGATTGCTGAGGATCTTAGTTTTGACGTAACAGACGAATCTCCGATTACGGTTTCGTGGGCTGATAGCAGCGGTCAATGTGAAAATATCAAAGCGCCAGATGTAGATGCAAGTCCAAATTATAATAAGCATTTACTGAACGGATTTTCAACAATAGAATTTGATGATGAGCGAGCATATTTTGAATGCAACTCGCCGCCTGATGCTTTGAAATCCCTAAAGCATAAATCACTTTATATTGTTATGAAATATTCTGTTGATGATATGGAAGACTCACCTGATGTTAATGACTTTGGTGATGTAGATTCTCATAGTATGGCTGTATCAGCTAGCTCAACATATAACAATATCATAAAGGATAAGTTTTGTGCTTATGCTATTAAAATTGACGACAATGTATCTTTCTATAGGGCAACATCAAATGATATCGGATCTTTTACTTCTAACTTAGTTTCTAGTGAAACTGATCAAGGTGACGATTTCGCTATAATACCAGTTACAGATGGACAATTTATAACAAGCCCGCAAGTTGCTGAAATTATTATTTACAACAACTGTCATGATGGAACGCAGATTGGGAGCGTACTGAAATATCTATTTTGTAAATACGCTTTATTATCCACCGCTGAAGTATAAAAACATACAACATATTTTATGGAGACTATTTAATAACGACTATGGCTAAAAAGAAACATCAAATTGTATTTAACTATCCACCACCTTTTCCGCACGACGGCGATGCGGAGATCAATGGTAATTTAGAAGCCAACGACGCTGAACTAAAGAATGTAAAAGCAACCTCTTTAGCAGCCGATTCGGTTTGTGGCGAAACAGTAATTGCAACCAGTAGGATGACTACAAAATCTATATCGATATGTGACGATACGGGTTTTGCTGATGGGCATTCAAAACTGCACGTAGACGGCTGTATCTCTCTATCCCCTGTTAGTGAAATACCAGCAGGCAGAACATTTAAAAATGGTTACCTATTTGACATGGGCGGAAACCTACACTATAAAAGATTAGATGATGCTGTCGTGGTTCTATCTGACTGTATTACGATATTAGAATCTAATGGTAAGGGAACTAGCTTATCTACTGATGACGGCAGGAAGCTAAAAACCATTACAGCAAAAGATGGTATCAATGTGTCGGAAGGCCCAGATAATATACAGATCTCTTTAGCGAACCAAATTGATTCTGCTGCTAATCTAGGATCTATAGGCGAAGGGATATTTTCTGCTGTCAATGGACGCACTGCTTTATATAAGAAGATATCTGGCGGCGAGAATATAGAACTCAGTTCAACTGGTAAGACAATCACTATTTCATATTCAGGCAGAGGTTTCATCAGGCTAGTATCATCTGAGCTTGTGAGAAACAAGCAGCAATTTTCTAATATCTTATGGAGCACTCAGGGTGGTTATAGCAACGCTCATGTTGACATCAAGCCAAATAGTAAAAACCCCTACGCTGGCATCAACTTACAAATAACTAATTTAAGAGAAGGTCAAGAATATACTCTTTATGTTACTAATAAAAGTAGAAAAGTCTATAGACCTTTTGCTGATATGGTGGTATACTATGGCTATGGCAATGTGGTAACAAATAAACAAGCTCCTAAAATAGTAGGGGTAGAGGACCTAAAGCTCGGACCAAATGAAGTAGGTATTGTAAAAATGATTTCCACTATCGAGGATGACTCACTGTGGTCGTTCTATATCGACAGAGTTAGTAAGCTAAAATAAGGAGAATGATATGGGTAGCTTTGTAAAATGGCAGGATAGATTAGTAGAGGCAATAATCAATAACAATCAAGAAGTAATTGATTATTGCAAGAAGATTTTTCCTAAGAATGAAGAAGGCAATCCTGGCGCTTTGTACGAGGAAACCGTTGCAAACGCTAAGATTGAACTTGAAAACAGAAAACCAAAAAGAACGAACAAAACTCCAAAAAAAACGTCTAATACCAAACCTAGGAGCAGGAAGAAAAATGAGCCTATTAAACAAAATAACTAAAAGTTTCTTGCTAAATGAAGAATTTAGTGCTAGTGGCTACTCTTATTCGCTGCAAGCTATTGAGGATAATTTGAGATCTGTCAAGGTTTCCTCTAAAAAAGATAAGAATCGTATCTCTTTAGCATTGGAGCAGACTAGGAAGATGAAGTCACACCTCCGTAAGCTTGAAGAGAAAATTACCCACTTAGAAGAGCAGCTTCAGGTTTTAAACGAGGATTCGGGAGATAAGTAATGGGTGGTGTAGGCGGACACTTAAATCATCTTTATGATGACAGAAGCATGACCTTTGATAAGATGATGGATATCATCGATTCTGCAAGCCGTGGTAAGCTCCAAGCAGAAGAAAAAGTAGATGGTCAAAATTTATTTATTTCCTGGTCTGAAGAACGACAAGCCTCTTTGGCTGCCAGAAATAAAGGAAACCTCAAACAGGGCGGAATGGATGCTGCTGGCTTAGCTGCCAAGTTCGCAGGTCGTGGTGCTATCGAAAAAACGTACAATGAAGCCTTCAATACCTTTGATGCTGCGGTCAAAGCAATCAGCCCAGAGGACAGAGTTAAAATCTTTGGGCAAGACGCCACCAAATGGTACAACATAGAAGTTATGTCCCCAGAGAATCCCAATGTAATCCTTTATGATAAAAAGATTTTAAAGATCCACTCAGATGGTCACAAGATCTTAGATGATAATAAAGCACCACAAAATTATGATGCTAATAGTGATGGCTCTCTTCAGGTATTAGATAACAACCTAAAGAAAATGCAAGATGCTGCAAAGGGCAAAGAATTTGAAATAGCTAGAAAGGCAACTCTGAAGCTAAAAGCGTTATCGGACGATAAGTCCGCCACAGATACCAAGACCGCTATTAATAATGCTGTTGCATCGATAGGCCTACAAAGTAATGCTACAGTTGAGGACTACCTTAAAAAAAGGTTAACCCTTACCTTAGATGATCAGGTTAAAGAATTGCCAGAAGAAAAAAGGGCTGGGATGGTTGCTCGTATTCTGCGTCTGGAAGGCTTCCCTAATCTAACTAAAATTAAGAAGGGGTTGACACCAGAACAAAAAGAGACTGTTAGTCAAATGTCCGAACCAGTCATTGTCAAACAAATGATGGCTAACGCTATCCAGCCTATTGAACTAGCTATCCATGAATTTGCTGTGGAAGTATTAAAAACTGTTCAGAGTGTTTTTGTCTTAGATCCCCGAAAAGAAGTTGATAGATTACGATCAACCTTATCTAAAACTGTGACTGATCTTGAAGCTATGGCTACCGATGGTTCCATTTCGGCAGAAGAGATGGACGCTGTTAGAATCCAGCTTCGGAAAATTGGTGGTTTAGATCGTGTGACTACTAGTGCTGAGGGCATGGTATTTGTAGTGGATGGTATGCTCTATAAGTTTACTGGTAACTTTGCTCCTATCAACCAAGTATTAGGGATACTGAAGTACGGTAGGATCAAAACAAATGTTGCAAAAGAAAATATCCTTAGAAGATTTGATAGTATTATAACTGAAGCTATCGAAACTGTTAATGAGGCAGATCCTAACGGTAAAAGAGTAGCATTCGTCCCAGGAGCCTTCAAACCTCCCCATGCTGGTCACTACCTTGGTGCTAGATCATTTGCCGAGATGGAAGACATCGATGAGGTTAGGGTTCTTATTTCACCTGGTACTCGTGATGGAATCACCGTAAATCAATCTAAGAGAATCTGGGAATTATATATAAAGAATGACCCTGATAAAAGTGTAAAAAAGATAAGTCTAATTGTTCCACCCGCATCCCCAGTCAGATATGTATACGATATGATTGAAGATAAAAAACAATTCAAGCCTGGCGATTCCTTGGTGCTTGGTCAAGGTGAAAAAGAAAGTGGGTCGGCTGCTGAAAGATTAGCTTCATTTGCAGAGCGGAAAAATCCTGGTGTTAATGTCGAATATGTTAAGACAAAGATGTATGCAAGCGGCGTATCAGGCACTCAGATGCGGGAGTTAGTATTAGCTAATAATGAAAAAGAATTCAAAAAACACTTACCAGATTTTATCCGTAAGAATGATGATCTGGCAGATCAAGCTTGGACCATAGCTACTGGTGTAAACGAGTTGCAAATGATCGATGATGTTATCGATGAAATGGCAGGCGCACATGCTGTTGGTGGATATGGGGCTCCTTTGGGCATATATACTAGCAGTAAAGATTCTAAAAGAAAAAAGAAGAAAAAGACAACTAAATCAAAACGGAGATAGTTATAGTATGACTTATGTTGACAGAAATAAATTAATTGGTGAGCAAGTATTACGCAAGCATATTCGTAAGAAACTCATTGAAAAAAGAAATAGACTAACTGAGCAAGAGAACAAATTCCGTTCTATAGTTCAGAAATTGTTATCTGAAATAGAAACAGATGAAACCTCTACTAGATCTACTGGTATCAATGTACTGGCTGATTTGCTGAAGAGGATTGTTCCTATTTTAGAGGATTCTTATATGATGCTCACAACAAGTACTGAGCAAAGAAACTCTTTTCGGAACCATATTATAGCGGCCGCTAAAAATAGCCTAGTACCTGTTGATGCTAGCAAAGAAGCAGCAAATGAAAATATAGAATATGACCTCACACAGCTTCTTGAAAAAGTTCAAGTGTCAATTGATGGTGATGATAGCGATGAAGAAAGTGAGCAGATTACTGGTGACTTTATTGATATCGAGCCTGCTGAAGAAGACGTGCTGGATGATTTCGGAATCTCAGGCGAAGATGCTACGGGAAGAAACTTTGCACAGAAAACTTTTGAAAGAATTGAAACGCAGATTGTTGATCACTATGAAATGCTAGCTGATGCTGAAGATAAATCAGTTTTCAGAGAGTACTTGCTGACTAACCTCATGTTGTATTTTGACAAGTTTGAAGATTCACTAGCAGTTGACCCAGGTGAAGAGACAACTGATGAATACGAAAAAGAAAAAGCTGATGCAGATTCTGAAACAAGCCCAGCCGATGACTCCGAAGGCGAAGAGATAGAAGATGAAGAGCCAGAGGAAGAACCACCTCCAGCGTAAAATAAATTTAACACTTCTTCAGCCTCAGGTATAATGAGCCTACTTAGCCTTTAAACTTATAAAAAAAGCTTATTGCCTTTACAAAACTTAAATTTAAGTATATACTATTAATGTGATGGGGGTAAACGGTATCGACTGATGGGGAAGTAGAAAAGGTGCAAGGGTGAGGGAAGCGTGGCTCACTAAAAACGCTTAAACTTTTAATCGCAAACGACGATTTTCAACTAGCATTAGCAGCTTAATAACCTGACTTAACTTGAGGCGACGGCAGCCAAGAAACAGAAAGCCGTATTTTTGTCCTATAAGTGCTTTTGATCATCTTAGCCATAATAAAATGATCTAGTCAAGTGGGCTGTCTGACGATAAAAACAGACCTAACCTTGTGAATGACCTTTCTGTGGAACTAGACAAGACGGGGGTTCGATTCCCCCTACCTCCACCAGCCGCCTTCGGGCGGCTTTTGTCTTTGTATTACTACTTATAACGAGAAGAGGTTTATATGAAAACTATAGTTATCGATACCAACGTGTATCTCACCGATGTGAAAGCCCTATATTCATTTGGCAAACACAACATTGCAATCCCAACCATAGTCTTAGATGAAATAGATAAGCATAAGCATAGGCAAGATAATGCAGGTCTAAATGCTAGAACTATGAACAGAATCTTAGATTCACTCAGAGCTAAGGGCAGCTTATTTGTAGGAGTGGAAATATCTGAGAACTTAGGTAAAGTGTTCGCTGCGCAATATGACCCAAGGTATATGCCAGTTGGTATGAACCCTGATGACTCAGATAATAAAATAATTTGTACTGCTCTTAGGCTCAAGATGGAAGGTCGTGAGGTAGCGGTAGTATCTCGTGATGTCAACATGCGTGTTAAGTGTGATGCATTCGGAGTAGCGGCATATGATTACCAGCCTGCTCAAGTGGTGGAATCAGTTGATAGATTATATAACGGCAAGGTGACAATAGAAGTACCACCAGAAACTATTGATAAGTTTTATCAACAGGGTGAAGTAGAGGCACCAGAAGGATATAAATTATATCCCAATCAGTTTGTTACTCTCAAAGCGCATGACGACGAAAGTAAATCTGCGATAACAAGATATATGGATGAGCACACCCCCTTACAAAAAATCAATACCTATAAAAGGATTTGGGGAATGTCACCAAGAAATACTGAACAAAAGTTTGCAATGGACTTGCTTTTTGACAGAAACATTGATATAATATCATTGACGGGAAAAGCGGGTACAGGTAAAACTCTTATAGCAGCAGCGTGTGGGCTAGAACAAGTTCTCAACAGCACAGCAGCTAATGGTGGTTATGACCGATTGATCGTTACTAGGCCTGTACAGCCTATGGGAAGAGATATTGGTTTTCTCCCAGGAACGTTGGAAGAAAAGATGATGCCATGGATTGCCCCACTGAAAGATAATCTAGAATACTTATTTGGTAATCGCATGGCTCTAGAAGAACAGATGGAACAAGGAACAGTAGAAATTGAAGCAATGACATACATCCGTGGTCGATCTATTGCCAACGCCTTTATAATAGTAGATGAAGCACAAAATTTAACATCTCATGAATTAAAGACTATAATAACAAGAGTTGGAGATGGTACTAAATTGGTGTTGACGGGAGATGTAGAGCAAATAGATAATTCCTATGTTGATTCAGTATCCAACGGTCTGACACACGCAGTAGAGAAGTTTAAGGACTATAATATTGCAGGACACGTTACTTTGAAAAAAGGAGAAAGAAGCAGGCTAGCAGGTATAGCAGCGGAAATACTATAATGAGCGCAGAAAGTTACATTCGTAAAACGTCTAACGTTATCAGAGAAAACATGTCTATTAACCAAGTAGGTATTGAAATCACCTCAGACATGCCAGAGGATATAAATCTATCTAAAGTACTAATCACCCTCAAAGGCTCCGTGCCAAGTGCATATTTTAAGAAGCTTAATGGTATCAAGGTATTGGATCTAGAAGAGTTCGAGGAAAGAAACATTAGCGCAAAGTATTCGTCAGATGATCACATCTTATATGTTAGTGCACAGCGACAAGATAGCAATGCCGACATGCTAGATGATTTGATCCACGAGATAGGTCACCATGCTGAATTTCTGTATGACGATTTTATATATGGCGATAACGCAATCAGAGATGAATTTCACCTGAAGCGAATGGAGCTACGTTTTGAAGTCGCCGCCGATGGGTATGATTACACACAATTTGATTTCAAGGATGTGGCTTATGATCCAGAGTTTGACACATTTCTATATAAAAGGATTGGTAAAGAAAAGATTAAAATGATGACTGCTGGTATGTTTATCAGACCATATCAAGCAATGTCACTACGTGAATACTTCGCAGTTGGCTTTGAACAATATTATCTTGGCAATCATAAAACTTTACATCGTGACTGTCCTGTGTTATATAAGAGACTAGAAGAACTTGATCTAGAAGCAAGAAAAGAAAGCAGATAATTGAAAAAACATATTTCTTATTCGGAGTGGAAGGACTGGTCCATCTGTCCTTACTATCATAAGTTAGTACACATTGATAAGCTTAAGGGCTTTGAGGGCAACATATATACAGCCTTTGGTAAAGCACTTCATGAAACAATCGAAGTGGATATTACAAAGAAGAAGGTAGGTAACATCGATGAGATGATTGCAAACTTTCAATCAATCCTCAAGAAAGAGATAAAAAGTTTACCAGAAGTAGAAAAGAGACGCATCCTAACGGATTTTGATATCAAAGCCTGGTTAGAACAGGGCACAGAGATTGTAAAAGAAGTATACTCTGCCCTGACTGAAAGGTTTGGAGACTATGGTGTAGGTTGGGAAGTCCTGGCAGCCGAAGAGAAACTATACGAAGATGTAAACTATTTTGATACCAAGAAGAAGTTTAAAGGCTTTATTGATCTGGTAGTATATAACAAGCACGATGAAAAAATATATCTGATTGACTGGAAGACAACTTCATGGGGTTGGAACAGTAAGAAGAAATCAGACTCCACACTTGCATACCAGCTAGCATTTTACAAGTATTTTTATTCACAGAAATATGAGGTAGATATGAAAGATGTGGAAACATACTTTGTATTGCTCAAGAGAACTGCTAAGGCTGGCAAAAAGGTGGAATTTGTTAGAGTTACCACTGGGCCTAAAAGAATAGAAAATGCCCTTAACACTTTGAAAAAAGCAATCTATAATATAGACAAAGGGAACTATATCAAAAATAAACTGAATTGCACAAACTGTCAAAAAAGGTTTGGAAGCTGCACGTTTCACAATACAGAGTATTGTCCATAGGAGGGAATAAAACTTGGCAGATAAGAAAATTAAAATACTGACTTTAAGCGATCATCCGCTTTTACCATCAGGAGTAGGTACACAGACGAAATATGTCATTGAGGGATTACTGGACTCTGGCAAGTTTCAAGTATTATCCCTCGGCGGTGCCGTAAAGCATAATAATTATGAACCTACTAAAACAGATAAATATGGCGATGATTGGGTTATCATCCCAGTAGATGGTTATGGTACTCCTGATTATATTAGAAGTATTCTACATAACGAAAAAATCGATATGATTTATTTCATGACAGATCCACGCTTTTATGGCTGGTTATGGGAAATGGAAGATGAGGTCCGCCCATTGGTACCTATGGTATATTACCATGTTTGGGATAATAAACCATATCCAACCTTCAATAAGAGGTGGTATGAATCTACAGATGTAATAGCTTCTATCTCAAAAGTAACCAGTGATATCGTCCAAAATGTAGCACCAGATGTTGAGGAGCATTATATCCCACATGCTGTAGATGAGAATATTTTTAAGAGACTGACAGAAGAACAAATTCAGACAGTGAAAGGCAACAACCCAAAGGCTAAAGATAAGTTTATAGTGGGCTGGGTTAATAGAAATGCTAGAAGAAAGCAGAGCGGGACGCTATTGTTTTGGTGGAAAGACTTCTGTGATCGTATCGGGCACGATAAAGCAGTGCTAGTAATGCACACAGACCTAAGAGATCAACATGGTCAGCCACTAGATGTACTAGCAGGTCACCTTGGTCTTGATCAAGGTCAGGTTATGTTTTCGACACAAAAGGTTGCATCCGAGCATTTGTCAACCATTTATAATATGTCAGATGTTGTAGTCAATATATCTGATGCTGAGGGTTTCGGCTTGGGGACACTAGAGGCTTTGTCCTGTGAGACACCTATCATAGTCAACATGACAGGCGGCTTACAAGAGCAAGTTACAGATGGTAAGGAGTGGTTCGGCGTCGGTATTGAACCAGCGTCCAAAGCTGTTATTGGATCACCTCAAGTTCCTTGGATCTATGAGGATAGAGTAAGTAAAGATGATTTTGTAGATGCACTTGAGAAAATGTATAATATGACCCCTGAAGAGCGCCATGAGATGGGTAAAAAGGGTGCAGCACATGTGAAAAATAATTATGGATTTGATAAGTTCCAAAAACGATGGGTTGACCTTTTGTTGGATGTACATGAAAGGCATGGTTCGTGGGACACAAGAAAAGGATATAAAGCCTGGGAGGTTATAGACCTGTGAAAAAAGTATTTGTTAGAGCACCAGTACTGACGAGAAGTGGTTATGGCGAACATGCTAGAATGATAGTGGATGCATTGTCTACTAGGCCAGAACTATTTGATTTATATCTTGAGCCTATCAACTGGGGTAATACTCCATGGATTACTGACTTCGACCATAGAAGAAAATATTATGACTTCTTAGCCAAGAAAAAGCAGCAGTTCAACGGTCCATTCGATTTGTCTATTCAAGTTACAATACCACCTGAGTTTAAAAAGTATGCAACCAAGAATATTGGTGTCACAGCAGGTATTGAATCCGATCGAGTTTCACCTGGCTGGATTCAATTTGCAAACGAGATGGACTTAATGATAGTAACATCGAAACATGCTCTCGATGGCTTTATGAGAAACGACGTACAGGTAAATTTACCTAACGGTCAAGTTGTACCCCTCAAATATAACACTGATACAAAGATTATTAATTACCCTGTGAAGTATACAGAACCAGAAGATTTATCAGATAAAATCGACCTGCCTCATGACTTCAACTTTCTCACTATTTCTCAATGGGGTCCGAGGAAGAATTTGTCTGCCTTGATCAAATGGTTTGTTGAAGAATTCCATGATGAAGAAATTGGTTTAGTGGTAAAAACAAATAAAGCCAAAAACTGTTTATCTGACAGGATGGTGTGTACAGATATGATTAAGCAGATCTTGCAACCATTCCCAGATAAGAAATGCGGCGTGCATTTATTGCATGGTAACATGACCGAGGAAGAGATACACGGGATCTACTTACACCCTAAGATCAAAGCATATGTTACTACAACACATGGTGAAGGGTATGGTCTTCCGTTATTTGAGGCGGCATATAGTGGTATGCCAATCGCTGCGCCAGGTTGGTCAGGTCATATGGACTTTTTGTGTATCAATAAAAATAAGAGTAATGGTAAAGTTAGCCGACAAACCATGTTTGAAAAGATTGGCTATGATATAGCACCTATCCAAGAAGAAGCTGTTTGGGAAAACGTCCTTGAAAAGGATAGTCAGTGGTGTTATCCAAAAGAACACAAATCAAAGTCTACTATGAGAAAGCTTTATGAAAATCATAAAGCCAAGAAGAACACAGCAATGGCTCTAAAGGATAGCTTATTTGAGACACACTCAGAAGATATTATCCAAAAGCAGGTAGTTGATGCAGTTCTAAAGGTCAGCCCTGACACTAGTAAAGAATGGCAGTCAGATATAAATCAAGTTGGCACGCTATAATGAAGTTTATTTTTATAGCAGATGTCTTTGCTGATGAGGTCCCTGGTGGCGGTGAACTAGTTAATGATCTAGTATGTCAGGGATTGAAGGATAGAGGACATTTTGTTAGGAAGATGAAATCTGAAAACCTAACAGATGAAGACTTTCAACATGCTGTATTGGATGACCAACGTGTTATAATTGGTAATCATTTGCTCATGTCTACCTCTTGTAAATTAATGTTACGTGATTTGACCACTGCTAACCCTGATTATAAGTATATCATTTATGAGCACGATCACAAGTATATTTCAGGAAGAGATCCGTCTAAGTATGAAAATTTTACAGTCCCAGACGATTCATACTTAAATGGTGAAGGTTTATATCTCTGTGCAACCGTTTTATGCCAAAGCAAAATTCACCGTGATGTACTAGCAAGAAATATAAAAGACTCTACGCCACATAATCTTGAGTGCTCTATCTGGAGTGAAGACTTTATTAAGGCGGCAGAAAACCTAGAGATTATAAAGACAAAACCAGCGGCGATATTGAGATCTAGTAACCCAACTAAAAATCAAGCTGTAGCAGAATCATATTGTAGAAAAAATAATATTGAGTATGATTTGGTTGACGCTCCTAATCCCGTGGAACTTCTTAAGGTTCTATCACAATATGAAAAATTTGTATTCTTTCCTGCTGTATTAGAAACCTTTTGTCGAACAGTAGTAGAAGCTAAACTAGCTGGGTGTGAAATAATAACAAATCCAAAGTTATTGGGAGTTGCAAGTGAAGATTGGTTTGTTAACGGTACAAGAGATAGTATAATAAAGAAAATCAAAGGATCACTAGACAACACGTTAAATATAATAGAAAAAACGTTTGCAACCGATGAGATCATGAAAAAAACAAATACTGAAATCGGTTCGGATATTACTGTGATTCTCAATTCTTATCGTAGACCTTATAACCTAGAGAAGCAAATAGAAGCTATCAGGAATCAAAGTATCCCACCAAAAGAAATATGGTTATGGATTAACGATCATGAAGATAATAGAAATTTTGATCATACTAAATTGAATGTTGATAAGATATTCCATAATAATCATAACTGGAAGTTCTACGGTCGGTTTGCCGCTGCCTTATTAGCAGACACTAAATATATTGCTATCTTTGACGATGATACAATACCAGGCTCAGAATGGTTTACAAACTGTCTTGCATCAAGCAGGCACAGACAGGCTATTATGGGCAGTGCGGGAGTGATTCTAAACAACGCCAATTCTTATGTTGACCATTCCAGGGTTGGGTGGCCAAGTCAGAATGAGGACCTGGAGAGAGTAGATCTTGTAGGTCATGCATGGTTTTTCCAACGTGATTGGTTGCAGTATTTATGGCGTGAAAAACCTTATACCTGGGATAACGGAGAGGATATACAATTTTCGTATCTAGCCCAAAAGTATGGCGGTATTCAAACTTATGTTCCTCCGCATCCTCCAGGTAAACCACAACTACATGGATCAATTTTAGGTAATGAGTTGGGAATTGATGACAAGGCAACTTCAACTGATAGTGCTGTCTCCCATCAACAGTTCTTCAGCGAAAGAGATCGCTGTGTCAGCAATGCAGTCGGCGGCGGCTGGGAAACAGTTAGGAGTCTAAAATGAAAGATTTTAAGCAAGAATTTGATAGGTTTAAAACAAAGTTAGAATCAGGAGATAACTTTGCCTTCGCTCGGTTCTCTGACGGCGAAATGTTTATAATGCAGAACCAAACAGTTGTATTAGCTCCTGGGTATTTTGTTACAGGTGACCGTATTGGTCATAACATATATACCAAAGAAGAACAAAAAGAATTCTTACCAAATAAACACCAGTTTCATCGTGAAAAGCTTATTGAAAGCTTCCAATATAAGGCTGACAACTATTATAAAGGCATTTGTACTAAAACAGATGTCGGAGAAGAGAATTTCAAGTGGCAGATGGATCTCCACGGAGAAGGGTTTGAAGATAACCTTACCTTTGCTAATGTGTTTATCAATTCCAACTATTCAAGATATGTTGAAGAAGTAGTCCCATTGTTCAATGATAGGGATATTATTTATATTGTCAACGAGATGGCAGATCTCTCTGGCTTACCCTTCAAAGTAAAGAAGGAATTTCGCATAGGAAGCAACTGCATGGTTGACAATTACGATACTGTCGATCAAGTCAAAGAATACATCGAAAAGAATAATATCAAAGATCACATTGTTCTTTGCTCTGCGGCTAGCCTGAGTAATTTTGTAATACATCAGTGCTTCAAAGAGAATCAAAGCAATACGTTCCTAGACACTGGGAGCGCCTTGAATCCTTATCAGAATTTAGAAGGATGGCGTTTTACTAGAGGGTATCTGACTTCATATTGGATGAAAAGTGATAGTCAATATGGGAATCAAATTGATGAGTGGTAAAATAAGAGTTGTTAGTTGTCAAATAGAACATTGGGAATTTGTTCGTAACCTACGGAATCACCCTGATGTTAAACAAGGGTTTATACAACAAGAAGAGATCTTCCCAGCGACACATAGAAAATATATGAAGCAGCATTCTCGAAATTATTGGATCTTGCTAAAGGATGATGTACCTGTTGGATTTGTTGGTAGCCTTGAGGGCGACATAAGAATAGCTGTACTGCCTGAGGAATGTGGGAATGGTTACGGTAAAATACTTATCAATCATGTAATGGAGCAAAAGCCATACTCACATGCTAAGGTTAAGATTGCAAATGATGCTAGTCTTAAACTATTCGAGTCATGCGGCTTTAAAAAGAAATATTATATTTTGGAAAAAGAAGATGAAACAGAATCCATATGAAGTAGTAAAGATGTTCGAGCAATCGGTGGCTGATTATACAGGTGCACCTTATGCGGTATCACTAGATTCCTGTACTAATGCATTGTTTTTGTGCTGTATGTTTGAGGGCGTCAAAAATAAAGAGGTAACGATACCTAGGCAAACTTATCTATCAGTACCACAATCTATCATGCACGCTGGTGGAGAGGTGGTATTTGAAGACCTATGTTGGCAAGGGATCTATCAGTTGAAGCCGTTTCCAATCTTTGACGCAGCTAAGAGGTTTACAACTGATATGTATAGACCAGGCACACATATGTGCTTATCCTTTCATATCAAAAAGCACCTCAAGATTAGTAAGGGTGGTATGATTTTAACTGATAGTAAAGAATTATCTGACTGGGCCAGAGAGGCTCGCTATGAGGGGCGCAGTGAAGGAATCAGATATCAGGACGATGATATAAAAACACTGGGCTGGAATATGTATATGACTCCGCAACAGGCTGCTCATGGTTTATCCTTGATGCAAAACTTCCCCAGGATCAACCCTGATATTCCAGAGTCCCCTCCTTATAGAGATTTGACAGAATTTACACTTTTCAAAGATTGTAGAATAAAATGAAGATAGCTCTATGTTTCCACGGATACTTTTTGAATAGCGGCGGAGAAAACGCCGCCTTTGCATCTTGGGAATATTTAAAAAGAAAAGTAATGAGCAACAATGATGTGGATGTGTTTTTTCACTGTTGGGAACAAGGCGAAGGTGTTAAAAACATGATACACCATATGTATGATCCCATTAAAGTCCAATACGAACAACAAAGAGATTTCAAGAGTGAACTAGATTCTATGGACCAGGGATGGTTTGATGATGGCTTTGATCGTAGCGGAACAATGTATAAAAGCAATTCTATCTTTCAAACATTCAGTTTTCTGTACTCTCGCAAAAGAGTCCTTGAAATAAAAGCAGAACACGAGAAAGAGAACAACTTTAAGTATGATGCAGTAATATTAGCTAGAACCGATATTGGCACTAGAGGTAAAGAGCACCCGCAGACATATTATGTAACCAATATAAATTTTGACCCAACCTTAGATATGAATAAGATGTACGCTGCCTACTGGGATCAGATGAACTGGGGATATGCTGACCATTGGTTTTATTCTAACAGCGAGAATATGGATTTGGTTGGCAGTGCATATGACAAAATACAGGAGTATTATACACCTGGTAGCGATTATTATAAATCAATCACCGAGGGCTGGTTTGATAGTAATTCCGAAGACGAGTTTAGTAATGAACAAGAGAAGCCAAAAGATTATCGAACAGACAAGTTGGTTAAGTTTGATAAATGGCAGTGCATTGATAATCATAAGTTCTATAAGTGGTTTTTTAAAGATATAGGGCTATATGAAAAAACAAGCTACATTGATATAACAGGTGAATAACATGCAGGATATAGCTATCATTATGTACTCACATAGCGATTACAGTGATGTGTGGGAAATGTTTACTGGTCAAATTGATAAACACCTAACAGGCATAAAAAAATATGCTTTTATCGACAAAGATACAGAGAACCTCTTGCCTGATCACTGGGATGCAATTTATTATAGCGAGAATGACCAGTATGATAAAAGAGTAGAGCATTGCCTTAGACACATCGATGAAGAATACTGTATCTTTCATCATGAAGATATGATTTTGTATGATGCTCCTGATTATCAGGGCATAAAAAAAAGCAAAGAAATCTTAGATGAAGAAGACATTAGTTACATAAAATTCATAAAGGGTGGATTATATCGGGAAAACCATCGGGATGTGCAATTCAAAAACCACAGTGGGTTCCATTTGTTAGAACACAACCCTGACTTTCTGTTTGCTGTGCAGCCCTCATTGTGGAGAACAGAAGATTTACTTGAAATATATTCCGAAACGGATATTGATAAAATCCACGAGTTTGAGATAATGGCTTCACAAATATGTAAACAACTTAACATTCAAGGTCTTTACACATATAATGGTGAGAAGAGACGTGGCATGTACCACTGGGACTCAAGTACATATCCGTATATTGCGACTGCCATTGTGAAAGGGAAATGGAATGTTGGAGAATATGAACAAGAAATTACCCCTTTGCTTAAGCAGTATAATATTACAAAGGAAGACAGAGGATTCGTATGATTAAATTAGTGATATTGGACATTGATGGTGTACTGACGGATGGCAGAAAATATTATGGATTAGATGGTATGCCATTTGCTAAAACGTATTGTGACAAGGACTTCACTGCAATCAAGCGGCTTCGTGGCGCTGGCATAGATGTCTGCTTCCTATCAGGCGATGATACTGTCAATCAAGCTATGGCTAAAAATCGAAACATTGATTTCTTTTATGCTCGTGGAAAAGACAAGGTAGACTTCATCCCAGAGTTGCAGGAAAAATACAATACAACTCCTGAACACATGGCTTATATTGGCGATGACTTATTCGATAGTAGTATCTTACAGGCCGTCAGATATCCTTTTTGTCCCGCAGATGCCAATTGGGAAGTGAAAAAGCTTTGTACCTCTGCGTTTGGCTATCATAATGTTCTCCAAAGCAATGCTGGTTGTAACGTAATAATGGAAATGGTTGGAGTGATGCTTGAGCGTGGACTAATAAATGATTGTACCATGGAAGATATAGAAGCACTTGACAAAAATGAAAAGTTTTGATTTCTGCATAGTCGGAAATATATTCCTAGACACAGTACAAGCAACCAACTCATTTCAAGTAGGTGTATCTAATTTAGGGCTGTCAACAAAGACTGACCTTGGCGGCGTTATGAATACCGCCCGAGGTTTATGTGAAATAGATAAAAAGTATAAAGTATTTGTTTCTACAGTAGTAGGGAATGATAAACAGGGCAGTGATGTAATAGAGAGGTTACAAGAATATAAAAACAAGAATCCAAATTTTGACTATCATGTAGCTCGTGCAGAGATACCTACAACAAACGCCTTTATAATATGTGAAACAGAAGAACAAAGAAGAAGCAGTATAGTCAACTGGGGAGCCTGTAAGATAAGCTCTGACTTTATTTTACCCAAATCAAAGTGGTACCATTTCATGTATTTAGATACTTTATTAGGAGTAGATAAAAAAATGTTTACACAAATCCCAGAAACTAGTATAATATCCGCAGACTTCTGCTTGGCTGCACACAGCAGCGCAGAGAGGAAGAGAATAATGAATCTAGTAAGAAATATGAATTTTGTGATTACATCGGATGATAGTGCCACAAGTGTTACGGGCGAACAATATGAAATATATGCAGCGATGTCGCTCGGCGAATCCGTTGGATCAGCAGCAATCGTACATAGCCCTAGAGGCAGCTTCGTTAGCGCACAGGGTAATGATTTCATGGTCAGTAGTGAATACATAAATGATGTAAAGTTAGATGTGCTAGGCGCTGGCGATGCATTCGCAGCAGGTTTTATGCATAGCACACAGAAAGATCCAAATAATATAAAGAAAAATGTTGAGTATGCACATGCATATGCTACAGACTTTATTCAAGGGGTAAAATGATGGATCTCTATCAACTAACTTGGAAATACTTTTCTGCATTTGAACGTAAGGATTTGGACGCACTAAAAGAGCTTTATAGTAGCACTGTGTCACTTATGGATTGGGATGTTGAATGCCATGGTAGGGAAAAAGTCCTAGAAGCAAATAGGGGTTTATTTGATAGTGTAGATGATATCAAGGTTGATATAACACGGTGCACTGTTGATAAGCTTCTCTTGACCGCCACAGCGGAAATTGTGATAACTCTAGACAAGCAAGAAATAATAGTAGCAGACATCATCACATATAGTCAAGATGGTGTAATAAAAAATATTAGAGCCTATAAGGGGTAAAGATGACAAAGAAATATAACGTATTGCTACCTGTAGCAGGTAGAGCACAGAGGTTTTTAGATAAGGGCTACACTATGCCCAAGCCGCTAATCATGGCAAATACCAGACATGTTATTGATTGGGCTATGGATGCATTCAAGGTAGATGATTGCAATCTTATTTTTGCAGTGCGCCTAGATCATATTCACAACTTCTCAATCGATCAAATATTGAGGGATAAATTTGGTGAAGACGTAAAAATTGTCGTTGTCGATCATATCACCGATGGATCAGTGTCCACCTGTTTATTGGCTAGAGAATATATTGACAATGATTTGCCTCTGTTTATTTATACGCCTGATGTATATTACGAAAACCAGTTTGACCCAGCCTCTGTGCCAGAAGAGATGGATGGATATTTGCTAACGTTCAAAGCGAACAGTCCAGCCCATAGTTATGTAGAAATGAACGAGGAAGGTTATGCAACCAGAACGGCTGAGAAGGAAGTAATCAGCCAAAATGCTGCTGTAGGTGTATATTATTACAAGACTGGTAAGATGTTCATTCAGTATGCGGAAGAGATGATCGAAAAGAATATTCGTGTAAAGAATGAGTTCTATATCTGTCCAATGTATAATCATATGATCCGAGACGGTGCTAAAGTTGGCATTCATCAGGTAGAGAAAATGCATGTCCTGGGAACACCACAAGAGTTGGAGTTCTTTGTCAATCATGTAGCACCACGATTTGGACAGAAGCCTATAGCTATCGCCTGCGACCATTCAGGGTTCGAGGCTAAAGAAATGGCCAGGAGAGTATTAGAGGCTAATAATATACCTTATGTTGATTTTGGTACTTATGTAAATCAAAGTTGTGATTACAATGATTATGTATCTCAAGCGATTAGGGCAATCCAAAACAACATTTGTGACTTTGGCATCGGCTTTTGCCGTACAGGTCAGGGTGTAAATATATTAGCGAGTAATATGAATGGCACTATTGCAGCTTTAGTATTTGATGAATATACAGCGGAACATGCGATGACCCACAACTGTGCCAACTGGTTCTCAGTGCCTAGTAAGTATGTTAGCGAGTCTACGTTTGATAGTATGGTGAAATTATGGAAGAACTCATCGTTTGATGGTGGACGTCACATGACCAGAATGAGCAAGACATTGGGGATGAAATGAGCGATAAAGTCTTACACCAAAGATTGTTAAAACTTCTATATGATCACAACGAGGAACACGTTGGGAGTTGCTTTACATGTGTGGATATAATTGACGAGATCTTCAAAAACAAAAATGAAGATGATATATTTGTGTTATCAAACGGTCATGCTGCTTATGCTTTATACGTGGTATTAGAAAAATATTATGATCATATTGACGCAGATGCTCTAGTAGAAAAACACGGCGGACACCCTAATTGGGATGAGGACAATCACATTTATGTATCAACTGGTAGCCTGGGTTCTGGTATAGTGATCGCTGTGGGTCGGGCACTGGCTAATAAGAACCGCAAGGTTCATGTTATGGTTAGCGACGGAGAATGTGCAGAAGGTTCAGTCTGGGAAGCACTAAGATACATAGAAGAATATAATGTTGACAATATGGAAATTTATGTCAATGCTAATGGATGGGCTTGTTATGACCCAGTGGATGTAGAGTATCTTGAGCGTCGCTGTAAAGCTTTCTTGCCAAGGATACACTTTCACAAAACCGATGTCAACTCATATTTCCCATTTTTGAAAGATCTTGATGCACACTATTGCAAGCTTTCAGCGGAAGATTACAAACTAGGTACGGAGATGTTGAATAATGAGCGTTAGAAAAACATTTGTCAGTTTATTACATGAAGAAATGAAAGAAAACGAAAATATTGTTTTTGTCGTTGGTGATTTAGGTTATGGACATTTTGATGAGATTCGTGAAGAGTTCCCAGACAGAGTTATCAACCCAGGCGCAGCAGAACAATTAATGATGGGGATGAGTATTGGCTTAGCCCAAGAGGGTAAGCTTGTAGTATGTTATTCAATGACGCCATTCACATTGTATCGACCATTTGAATTTATTAGAAACTACGTTGATTATGAGAAGATCCCAGTCAAATTAATTGGTGCGGGTAGGGATAAAGATTATCTTTGGTTAGGCTGGTCACATTGGGCGACTGATGACAAGGAACACCTTAGCGGATTCAAGAATATTGAAAAGCACTGGCCTGAAGACCCTGAAGATATGAAACGTTTATTTAAAGGTATCATGTATAATGGAAAACCAACTTATGTGAATTTGTCAAGGTAAAATGAATATTGATCTAATCATTCAAGGACCCATTGATGGTAGCAATGTCTTCTTATCGAAGATGGATGTGTTGTGTAAACAATTTAACAAAGTTATAATTTCTACATGGGACCATGAAGATTCAGGCACTTGGATAGAGAAGCTATCAGATTATAACAATGTGGTGATAACATCAGAAGAGCTACCTCAGCGACCTGCTGATCCAACTGGTGAACCGTACAAGGGAATCGTTGGTTGTTCCACATATTACTGGGCTTGTTTGTCAACATATAATGGTCTAGAGAAATCATCGGCAGATTATATCATAAAAATGCGCTCGGATGAATATTACGAAGATTTCTCGATTATCAAAAAAGAACTTAGAAAATCAAGCCATAAATTTATTTGTGGTAATATTTTTTATAAGAGGGCTCATATGGGCTCACCTTATCACATAGGAGACCACATATATGCTTGCAAAAGAGAAAGTATTCACAATGGTCTAAAGATAGCATTAGCATATTACAGGGATCATATAGTGTTACCAGGTTTAGAGAAAGAGGAGGATATAGACCAAACGCTTAATAGTGCTGAAGTTTCTTTGGCGCACATCTTCCTAATAGGCTCAGGAATACCTAGGGATACCTGGCACGGCGTAGAAGAAAATATACATTCTACATTTGATAAATATTTCAAAGTTTTTGATATTAATAGACTGGGAGAATACATTGCTCGCTGGGCGCAGTGTGGAGCTACATTTTCTTTTATGAACCCATATGTCCAAAGTTATTATGATAGATAAAATATGTTTATAGATGATGAAAAGAAAATAATATTCGTACACAACCCAAAAGCAGCAGGGTCTTCAATTCATGTGCTACTCAAGGATTTATATGAACTTAAGGGTAACGATAGGTCCGACCCAGAGCCACATATACACCATATGAGTTACCAACAGATCCTAAATATAAAGCCTGACTACCACAGGTATTATTCATTTGCTGCTGTTAGGAATCCTTGGTCTAGGTTGTTATCAGGCTATATGGACTTTACACAAAATAGAAAACATGAGTACTCTGGCTTGATACGATATGATGAACCGTTATTGTCTGAGTATAAGGATTTTAAAGATTTTGTTATGAGGATCGGTGAAGGCAAGTGGATAAATGATGTTCATTTTCTCCCTCAGCATGTTTATACTCATACAGAGGATAGGGCCGTCGATATGATCCTAAGGGTAGAAAATATCCAAGCGGATATGAAAGTCCTTATGAACAAATTGGGGTTTAAGTTTTATCAACACTTATTTTCTACACAGCATAGACCTACTAACCATGGGCATTACACAGAACATTATGATGAAGAAAGTGCCGCTGAAGTTGCTAAACTATACGCAAAAGACATAGAGTTGTTTGGGTATCAGTATGAAAAATAATTGTATTGTATCGCAGATACACATTCCAGATTATGACCCCCAAGGTAGCCTTGGGTTTTTAGCTAAACAGGAAATAGTAGATACAAATATTCAAAGCTTAAGAAACAATAATCCTGATGCGTACATAATTTTAGTTGGACATGGACACGAGCCCTATAACTCTACAAAGGATATTTGCGATAAAGTTATCTGGGAAGACTTACACCCAGTTGATAGCGGCGGTACTGTAATCAATATGCCAGCCCAATACAAATCTGTATCACTAGGAATAGAACACGCAAAAGAAAAAGGTTTTGATTATTGTCTAAAAACCAGGGGTGATTCTGTAATAGCAAAGCAAGATATTATATCGTATTGCCACGACATAATAAAATCAGAAGATAAAATGATTCTCTTGACACAGCAGACTGGTAAAGAACTGTATAAATTTGGCGATTGCTTTATGTATGGAGAGATTGATCTATTGGGCTCTATATGGGATAAAAACAATGAACCATTTCATGCTGACGGTTTAAGACACACAGGTATATCATTTGTAAAATACTTTTCTGGTAAAATCCCACCTATGCCTTACAACCCACAAGCTTTACTCTACGAAGATAAGAACTGGCCAGATTTACTAAAAGAGTATTGTTCATTTAGAGATATTGGCGAGATAGGATTTTGTGATCTTAGGTGGAATTATAACCAGATGCAGCCAAACTGGAAAAACTATAAACAACAAATATTAGACCTCAAGTATGATTTTGAAGAGATATACTGGGGTCGAAGCAATGGCTGGCATAACTTCAATAGTATGGGACATGTGGTAAGCCATGGTGGTATGTGCAACTGGGCATACACTAGAGCGGAGTTTTACAAATAATATGTTATTAGTATCTCACAGGGGCAATCTTTTTGGACCAGAAGAAGAAACCGAGAACAGCCCTGCAAAAATTGCTGAAGTAATCAATCAAGGATTTGACGTGGAAATAGACGTGTGGTCTATTGATAATAAAATATACCTAGGTCATGATAAGCCAACACATCTTATAACCACAGATTTCTTATTACGCCCAAAATTATGGTGCCATGCTAAAAACATCGAGGCACTAGAACATCTATTAAACATAGGTGCCCATTGCTTTTGGCACGAGTCTGATCACTACACTATAACAAGTAATCGTTTCATTTGGACATATCCAGGTAAACAACTTACCCCAAGATCTGTTATAGTATGTCATACAAAAAAGGAGACTGACATGGTATTATCAACAAACGCTTATGGTGTGTGCAGTGACTACGTGGGGTATTGCAAATGAAGATAGTGGCAGTTACAGGGTGCATGGGGTTAATTGGCTCACATGTTACAAGTGAATTACTCCAACGAGGCTATTTGGTTCTGGGTATAGACAAACTAACATATGCGGCTAATATGGAAGCCGTGCAAACATTCAAGGACTTACCAGGTTTTACTTTTTTACAAAAAGATATTTGTGATCTTGAGACTATCCCTGATTGTGATTACATAATAAATCTAGCTGCCGAATCGCATGTTGGGAACAGTATAATTGATAACACAGACTTTATCAACACAAACATTAGTGGTGTTCAAAATCTACTAAAGATTATCCAGAACAAACCAAGTAATGTTTGCGAAAGACCAATCTTACTACACTTTAGCACTGATGAGGTATACGGCGATCTTGAAAGCGGGTCATTCACAGAAGATAGTTCTCTGAACCCTAGTAATCCATATTCAGCAACCAAAGCAGCCGCAGATCATTTGATCAAATCATGGAATAGGACTTATGGCACAGAATATGTGATTGTCCGACCTACCAATAACTATGGTATATTTCAGTACCCAGAAAAGTTAATTCCCTTGTCTGTAAAACTATTACAAAGAGGGAAAAAAATAAGACTTCATAACAAGGGTGAACCGACTAGAAATTGGCTCCATGCAGCAGACACTGCAAACGCTATTATTACTATTATGGAGTCTGGCGCAAAAAATGAAATTTTCAATATATCTGGCGGGTTTGAACAAAAAAACGTTGATACGGTCAAGAAGGTGATAGACTGCTACCTAGAGGAAGAAAACATTGATTATGATAAATATCTAGACTTTTCTTATGAGAGGGAGGGTCAAGATATTCGATATTCTGTAGACGATAGCAAGTTGAGGAAACTGGGCTGGGAGCCAAAGTTTGATTTCGATGAAGAAATAATACATATTGTAAAGCATTGTAAGAAAACATTCGTATGGTAGCAAAGAAAAGACACTTGGCAAAAGCGATAAGCTGGCGTGCTGTTGGGACAATAGACACAATGTTGTTGGGTTGGCTAATATCTGGCGACCCAATGATTGGCGTGAAGATCGGTGCTGTTGAGTTAATAACAAAAATATTTCTATATTATGCCCATGAAAGAGTGTGGTATAATTTCTCTAAGTTTGGGGTAAAAAAATGACAAACAACTTACACTTTCATAATACAACAGTATCGACTGAAGAGAAGATACAGAAGAATAAACATAAGCCAGCAGTATTATGGTTTACTGGTTTATCAGGATCAGGTAAATCTACATTAGCCAATGCAGTAGAACTATTATTATTCCGAAAAGGGTATCAGACCCACACACTTGACGGGGATAATATTAGGCTTGGCCTCAACAACGACCTTGGATTCTCACCAGATGATAGAAAAGAGAACATCCGAAGGATTTCAGAGGTAGCTAATTTATTGAGACAATCTGGCACAATAGTGTGTACAGCATTTATTTCACCATACCGTAAGAGCAGAAAATTTGCAAGAGAAATAATTGGAAAAGACTTTATAGAGATACACGTAAAAGCTCCTCTAGAAACGTGTGAGGCTAGAGATCCTAAGGGGTTATATAAAAAAGCAAGAAGCGGAGAAATACCTAATTTTACTGGTATTAGTGCTCCTTATGAAAAGCCCAGAAGTCCAGAAATCATTGTGAATACGGCAGAGTTTAGTGTAGAAGAGTGCGCCAATCACATCGTTGAGCACCTAGAAGAGAGTGGTTATTTCTCCACTATAAGCGAGGTTAATGTGCTAGACAAAAAAAGAACTATTGCAATTGATTTTGATGGTGTGATACACAAATATAGTCAAGGTTTCAAGGGTTTGATGAACGCATACGATGACCCAATGGACGGCGCAGAGGCTGCATTTGAGGTTCTCAAAGACGCTGGTAAGAGGTTAGTAATCTTATCGTCCCGACCATCATCTGTAATCGAAGCCTGGTTAGAGGAAAGAGGTCTAAAAAAATACTTTGATGAGGTATCCAATTTCAAGATTCCAGCCGACACGTATATTGATGATCGAGCATATAAATTTAGAAACTGGACAGACACAGTTAGAGATCTATTAGAAGGAGAAGACCGATGAGTACCAGAAGAGCAATGTTTATTGGTAGGTGGCAACCGTTTCATAATGGTCATAAATGGCTTATGTCACAAAAGCTTGATGAGGGCTTACCTGTTTTGATATGTGTCAGAGATATTCCACCTGACGACAAAAACCCCTTTACTACAGAACAGACAGTAGAGATGTTAGAAAAGGCATATGAAGATCATGATGTAGTGGTGATGGTTATACCAGACATAGATTCTGTGAATTATGGACGTGGCGTCGGGTATGGCATTATAGAACATGTACCACCTAAAGACATCGGATTTATTTCTGCGACTGATATTAGAACTAAAATTACTGAAGGCGACGATTCTTGGAAACTAAATGTTGACGAGAAAATTCATGACCTTGTTGTAAAATACCTTACCGAGTAAACATGCTTCTTATAACTTACGGAACAAGACCCGAGTACATAAAAGTACTTCCTGTGATAAACGAAATGAAAAAGCGGAACATGCCGTTCAAATCCTTCTTCACAGGACAACACACTGACCTATTAAAGAAGGCAAATAAACCAGATCATGTATTAGAAATTTTAGATAACGGTAACCGATTAGATTCGATTATACAATCAATATTAAACAAAGAAGAAATATTTGTCGATATAACATGTGTAATGGTGCAAGGTGATACTACCTCTGCATTTGCAACAGCATTGGCAGCTTTCCATAGAAAGATACCAGTAGCACACCTAGAAGCAGGACTAAGAACATTTGACAAGTACAGTCCATACCCAGAAGAGTTTAATAGATGTGCTATTTCTGCACTAGCAGAAATCCATTTGTGCCCAACAGATATATCAGCCAGTAATCTTAAAAAAGAAGGTCGTACTAATATTCATATAGTGGGTAATACTGTTCTAGATAACCTGTCCGACGTGACTATTCATAAATCTAATAAAGTTGTCGTTACATTACACCGTCGTGAAAAGTTAGATGAGATACAGGAATGGTTTAAGGTAGTAAACAATTTAGCTCAAAAATATAAAGACCTTGAGTTTATTTTACCAATCCACCCCAACCCAGAAGTTAAAAAGCATTCTAGTATCCTAACTGACGTAAATGTTATAGATCCGCTAGGACATGCAGAATTCATAGAGCAACTTTCAACTTGTGCATTTATAATAACTGATAGTGGAGGTGTACAGGAAGAAGCTGCTTTCCTCAAGAAACCATGTATTGTTTGCCGTGACTTTACAGAAAGAGTGGAAGGCCTCGATACTTTTTCGGTTCTCTGCAAAGAACCAAAATGTTTAGAAAATCTAGTAGACACTTGGGCTACTAAAGTAGACCTATCCAAAGAGGTATGTCCTTATGGCGATGGTAAAGCGTCTCAATATATTTGCGATATAATAAACAATACTTAACAACTTGACAAAAGTAGTATATTATCTTATAGTAAAAACAAAACCCTATTATGGGAGGAGAAAAAAATGAAGCTTAGTAATCAAGCAATGGGTGCCATTATGATGGCACTTCAAAACAGTCTGATGGACCAAACTGATATTGTACCTATTCTGGAATCATTTGAGTTTGCCAAGACACCTGACACGAAGCGTTGGGGCACTAAAGGGGGCGAACTTATGGTACAGAACCCACCAACAGTCAAGGCACAAGTGACACAGACTAAACCAGTATTTGAAACTGAGTAATGCCGAGATATTCTTACGAGTGTGCCTCCTGCGAGGAGGGCTTTGATGCAATGCACCATCATAAAGAAAAATTGCAGGAGTGCACACTTTGTAAGAGTACTGACATAAAAAGAATCATCAGTAAAGTCTTTATACATAAAAAAACTGCTGCAAATGATAAAGCAGGTAAAAAAGTCAAAGACACAATATCAGAAACTATAGAAGAGATGAAAAAGTACAAGAAGCACTCCACAAAAGAAAAAGAATATAAATGATAGGTTGGTTATTATTAGCAATCCATTTGTTATTCGACATAGCAATTGTGTGGTACATACGAGAGATGTTGATTAGATTTAACGCTTTATCCCAAGGGTTTGAAGATATAAACTCGGTATTAGATGAATATTCTAAGCATGTAAAAGACGTTAGTGAAATGGAAGCATATTTTGGTGATGAGGTTATCCTCAACCTACTTCGACACTCTACTGATACAAAACAATACCTAGAAGAATATAGAGTCCTATTTTCTCTAGACGAGGAAGAAGGGAACCTACAAGATGCAGAAGACTAATACTAAGACCAGAGGTAAGAGAAATAAAAGCAAAAAAAACCATTACTTTACAAAAGATACTGAAATGGCAATTGTGGAATATGCTAGAACCGACGACCTCAAACTGAGAACCAGTTTATATATTGAGCATATACAACCAGCCTTTAATGAGTTGGTAGACAAGATAGTTTACACATATAAGTTTACTTCTTTACAAAATGTGGACAATCATAAAGAAGATTGCAAAATATGGCTCACGACAATTTTGGATAAATACAATCCAGACCGTGGGACTAAGGCTTTTTCTTATTTTTCAGTTGTCACAAAAAATTGGTTCACCCATAAAGCTAAAAAGCAAACTAAGAGAAATAAGCGAGAGATTGAATTCGGTTCAGTAATAAAAGAAATTGATATAGTCAACAATAATGCTAAGGGCACCATAGAAGACAGCTTAGAAGATCATCAGTTTTGGGCTTTTTTGCTAACAGAGGTGAGTAAATGGGGCGACGAAGATCTTCGAGAAAACGAAAGAAAAGTATTAGATGCTATACAAACCCTAATGAATAACATCGAACAGATCGAGATTTTTAATAAAAAAGCTATTTACTTATACATGCGTGAGATCACTGGGCTGAATACAAAGCAGATAGTAAGCAGCCTAAAGAGACTACGACAAAAATATGCTGACTTTAGAAAAAGATGGCTTGAAGGCGAGGTATAAATGAATGGGACAAAATTTAGATGTATTGATAACCAAAGCTCTTCTTAACATAGAGCAGGACAGAAGTACAACAGAAGAGCTACTGAAAGAACTAAAAGATTATCTTTCAGGAGCTAAAGACAGATATGCTGAATCAGGAACAGTGGCGGCAAAGTTAGTAGAGACTTTACAGCGTTCTAACGAACAGTTAGTCAAGCTTGCTGCAATTGTACATAAGAAAGAGGCAACAACCAAAAGCCAGTCGCTATCAGAAGAAGATAAGGATGATCTATTTGATATGATCCAAGGACAGGGATAAATGTCCGTAGAAAATAAAAGCCAGAAAGCTACCGTGCTTGAATTGTTTCAAAAGATGCACGAAGAGAAAAGTCACAATACTGAATCATTCAGTCTTACAAATCCCAAAGATTCTGGCGAGACTTTCAAAGAGATACAACAGGAACGAAACTCAACAGATAGCTTTGCTGGGCGCACATGGGTACCAGCTATGGTGGTACACAATCTGGAAAGTAAAGTAAGATCACCATCGATTGGCGATAGAGAACTGATTGGTGGTCACAAGCTTATATATACAGCTACAGGTGACAAATCTATTTCTGTTAGATGTTTAGTGCCAGGTATGGTTCTGCGTCATCCTACATCGATAGACGATCCAATTATTAGGCAATACCCTAGATTTACATGTGACCTAAACACTATAAACTCGATACCTCCAGTTGGATCGATTTTAATGGTGATGTGGAATAATAAAAATATCAGGAATGGTGGCATCATTCTTGGTTATGCTCTAGGTGGTCAAAAACAAGAGGACGACTTCTCTATCTTTACAGCGGCTGATTCTTGTGGTGAAGTAGTGCCAACTAAGATGAAGACAACTCATGCAATGGGTGAATCCTTACCAGCAAAAAACATTGCCCAACAAGCTGAAATAAAAGTAGAAAATACTGCAACTGACCCAAAAGAGGTAGAATCTTTAACTGGCGTCGCTGCCCCAAATAGCAGGTGGACAACTACCGATGTTGCACCGTCAGGTTCCACGGCACCAGTAAAAGCCGAAACAAAAAAGAATCCTGAGACACCAGCAGAAGTACCAAACAAGATAGAGACTCCACCTAAGCAACAATCGTTTGATATAGTGTGTAATAAATCATACCAGCTTAGTGAGACTACCGATGAAGGAAACGGTGTATCCCCTAATCAAGGACAAAGTAGAAAGGGAGACTCATCAAATAAATTCTGTAGAGTAGAAGAATTGGCAAAGAGGGTGGGGATACCACCAAGATTGCTGTTAGCATTTATGGAAGTAGAAAGCAAAGGCAACGCCCGTGCTGTAAGGTTTGAACCACATATATTTGTAGGCGGAATAAAATCACGAAACATTGATAAGGCTAGGCCAGACCTAAGAAATAAAGTACCTTGGACACCTCGTAATCCTAAACCACCAGCGAGCCCAGACAGAGCTTGGTATATTTCCAGAGTAAGTAAAGAAACTAATAGAGCCGCTTTCAACAAGGCATACGCTTTGGACCCAATAGCTGCTATTCAATCAACTTCGTTTGGGCAGTTTCAGGTGATGGGTCGATCTTTACTTAAGGAGTTTAAGAATGATCCCGAAGCAGCTATGCAAGCCTATGATAGTGATCCTGAGGCTGTCTCGGATAGACTACTCATAACATGGATCGAGGGCAGTTATCACTGGCGTCGGGTTGCAAAAGCAGGAGCAAAAACAGGAAATTATGATTTCATCAAATTAGCAACTTATTATAATGGTCGTGGTCAGGCTCAAAAATACGGCGATCTTTTGAAGTTCGCTTATGATAAGCTCGAAGGAACAGACATTCTGTGCCGTGATAATATACCAGCCAACAATCCTAGGCCTGCTGCCTCTCCCCCATCAGAGGATGGGCTTACACTTGATTCTTGGGTTAGGGGTAAATTTAAAGGTGCAATCCCAGCTATTGAAATTATTAAGGATGGTCCCGTTAGATCTGCTAAGGGAAAGAAAGGCCTAATAGCGAAAAGCTTAGAAGAGCCGATCAAAAATATGATAGCAGCATATAAAAAAGATGTTCCTAATGGACCACCATTACAAATAAATTCTACATACAGATCATATGACGTGCAGCTTAAAGCCAGAAGAGACCTCCTGAAGCCTAAATGGAGAGAAGAATATAACCGCCGTGGTGGTGAAGGCAATGCTGCCGCTGAAAAATGGTTAGCCAGCCGAGCACCGCAAAGAAAATATTTTAGAATACCTGTGGCTAAGCCTGGTTATTCCAATCATAACTCTGGTATAGCAGTAGATTTCCAAACTGCCGCAGGCGGCGGTCTGGCTTTCAAGAGGAAAAAAGCAACATATGAAGAAGACAGATTTTATGATCACAGATCAAAAGCCAGGCGATACAAGGGAAAACCAGCCCATAACTGGCAAGGCACAAAAAATGATGCGGTGCAACCATGGAAGTGGATGGCTGAGAACGCCCACAGATATGGCTTCATAAGAACTGTTTCCTCAGAACGATGGCACTTTGTATATGTTGGTAGTAGCGCAACTAGTAAAAGATTTTCTAAAGTGAAGAAAAACCATGGTAGTTGGGATGGGCTAGCAGGAGTAGTACCCGCAAAAGAAAGAGCACGTCAGAGAAGAGCGACCCAAGCCCAGCGCCGCCAAGAGTATGAATTTTGGGAACAAAGGAACACTTAGGAGTTAATAATGTCAGGTGGCACAAGAATAAAAGCAGTAGACCAGTCGGGTGTATCTGCAAATAGAAAAAAAGTAAAACAGGGACCAGGTAATAAATCTCTTGGTGGTTCAAACTCTAGATTAGTAGAGCCACACGGAAATTATAATCAAGTAGATTCTGAAACAGTATATCAAGGAGAGAATAATAACTTTATAATTCTTGGTCGTGATCGCCCAACTGACGAAAACAGCGGTTATGGCGGCAAAGGTCATACTCATGCTTCAACTATTAGATTCATTGCAGGCTTACACGGGAGAAATGTAAAAGAAGAAAAAATCATTTCTGAAAACCCACTCAAGACAGAATCCCAATTTTTGAACCCTGACCCTATCTTAGACGCTGCTACAATATACTTATCTCAGAAAACAGACATAGATAGAAATTTTCATATAAGTACAGGCGGTCGATATGGCGCTCCTAAGGGTCGATCCGCTGCCATAATGAAAGCAGATTGTATTAGACTTGTTGGTCGTGAAGGTGTTAAGATAGTTACTGGGGTTGATAAGAAAAATTCATTAGGTAAGCCAATAACAAAGCCAATCGGTATTGAATTAATAGCAGGTAACGATACATCAGATATGCAACCAATAGCAAAAGGTAAAAGTGTGGTCAAGGCTTTTGAGGACATGACAGAATTGGTGAAACAACTTAGTATGATCGTGGAAAAACAAGGTATTGCTATCAACGCTTTAGCTATTGGTAATGCAATACCATGGCCAGGAAGCATCGGTACAGCACCAGCAGGTGCAGCAACTGCGCTTGTATTTAACACTATGTCTTTGTCGTTCATTGCAACCTTCCAGGCAAATTTGGCTAACTTCAAAGAGTTGAAACTAAAATACGATAAAAACAAAATCTATAGTAGATATAATATGACGAATTAGGAAATATAGATGTCACACAGTTTTGAGCAGTTATACAGTTTATACAGAGATCAGCCTGATACACCAGACGCCGAGCTTGCCTATTTTAGGCAAAATGGTATAAGTCAAATAAATGTAAGTGTTCGTGATAACCAGGCAACGGTGGTCATGGTAGACGCCAATGGACAAACTCATAGAGCCACAGGCAGGATACCTCAAGAAGAAGTACCAGCACAAGCAGCACAAGAAGATCTTGGATATGAAGGAAAAATCTCCGCAGACCCCTTATCTGTTGAGGAAAGGTCTATTATTGATCCAAATCCAGATATTACTATATTTACAAGCGAGGATGCATTTCACGGAGGCTATCCAGAAGAACGATTAATCGATCTTGCCATAACAAGTCAAGGCACATGGTTCAATACATACAGGGCAGGATTGAGATATCGTTATAATCCCCCAAGCGAAGATATAAATAATCCAACCACGCCCGAGGATGCAGTTCGGATATCGGAAACATCAAAACTTAAGTTTAAATATAAACTTATGAAACAACAAGCCACTAAGCTAGCACCAATGTCATTTCCATTTACGGTGGAAACAAGAGGAGCTAATAGGGTACCGTTCAACCGTGCCTTCCCACCAGTCAAGATTGAATTTACTTTATTGGATGCAATCTACTTTGCTACTCTGCACCCTCACGTGATAGCAGGATTCACAGTAGAAACTAGAGGTTTCTTATTTAGAGAAACAAAATACAAGTTCTTATACCTGGAAAAGACTTCTACAGAAGATGAGCCAGGCACTAGGTTAGCAAGAGAGATAATGGTTGGCAGAGGCATGTATACACAAACTGCAACTGCATCTACAAGAAAACCAGTTATACCTTTGACTGCCCAAACTATCCCTACTAAAGCAGAACAAAAAGAGCTAGACAGCACAACCGCATCTTTATCAGCGCAAGAAACTCAAGCAAAGCGAAAGGAAGCGGAGCTTAAGTCTGGTACAACAACCAGAAACGCATCACTCCAAATGGATCAAACAAAGCCACTTGGTAGGCAGATATTATATGCAAAAATATTGGCAGAAGGAGCGGTTTGGGTATCACAATTGCCTAATGCGAAACCCGCACCCGCAGATCCAAGTGTGGGAGAAACATCCTTAGTTGGTAGTATATCTAATAGCCACCTGAATAGAATTATGCAAGCCGCAGGCGATGATGGATTATTAGATGATGAAAACGATAGAAAATGGTCAAATGTAAACGAATACACAAAAGATTTTTACGATACCGCCACCGATCCTAGTAGAGAGAAATTTGCGTACGAAATAAAGAAAGTTCCAGGCCCACGCTTGGACGACGAGCCGACTGTTTATATACAAAAACTAGAAAAAGTTCAAAACGTAACACCTACTGAACAGAAGCAAGAAGCGGATGCCAATGCTATAACTTCCAACAATAGAGCAGAAGATGCATTTAACTATGATGACTGGACAACCAATGTTAACTCTGATAGAGGCGTCCCCAATTCTTATTATAATCCCAGATACCCAGAGTCAGTTGCCCTAGCCAAGGACGAAGGCTCTTATTTTGTAGTGATGAAAGCCCCAGCAGATGTTGAGGACAGCTTAGACTATCGAGCCGAAGAACCTGAGTTAAAAGAATTGATGTATCGTGCTTTGTGCAACCACCTAAACAAGCCGATAACTGATATGCCTAGCACTCTGAGTCATGAGATGAAGACTCACTTTGACCCAAGACCAAATTCAGCACCACTTATAGCCTTGATAATAAAGAAAACAGAATTTGACAAGTCAGCAGCATCTGGCAATATCAAAACTGATCTAGATGAACTAACCCTCCAGAGAGCTATATTAGCCAGCCAAAAAAGGTCAGAAAAAAATATATCTTTTACTTTAGAAAAGATGGACCCTTTATTCGAGACAGCTTCGCACATTGTTAGAAAATATGCACGCATTGTTGCTGGACAGGGATTGGGATCGGCTGATATAGGAGTCAATTTATATAGGCAATCTTCGGCTCTATCTAAGTTCACCAGTAAGATAAGATCAGCCCTAGCATACAATGGTGTATACCCAGATGCAAACGATCAAATAGAAATAGGGCTTACCAATGATTATCAAATGTTGCACATTATATATAAATCTAGGATGTACTTCAGCGGCTTCAAGAGGGCAACAATAGATAACGAAATAGCCACTACTTTAGAAATAGATTCCATACAAGATCAACCAGAGGGACAGTTTCCATCGCAGCTAGAGAGCGACAAAAACTATTTTAGGATCTATAAACAAACTGAATTTGGATATGTGTTTTTTGCAGAGGAAATAGTAAAAAACAACCCACCAAATGCTAGCGATCGAAAGCTCACGCCATGGGTAGATTTTGTCCGCCTATACACTTACCCAGCACCAACTATCAATCCAACTAAAGTTAATAACAAAAATAAACTTACTGATGATGGTGACGATCAAATAGCATCTCAGAGCCTGACAAGTACAGGAACAGAAATAGAATCAGATGATATTGTAGCAGACTCTCAGGTGGCATATACAGACCAATCAGCCACCAAACCTGGGGCACAGATTAGAACGGTTTCAGCGGCTCAAAAAGAATCCGAAGCTATCAATATACAATCTTTTATTGAGAAAAAACAAAAAATAGAAAGAAAAGCAAAGTCTCTAGAACCGCTAGTAGAAGATGCAGTCATGAACTGTGGTAATCTACCACAACTCTTAGACCAGATCAAGGAGCTATCTGACCTATTTGACTTAGTATTAGATCAGATATCATTAGATGAATTATTTGCTGCTCTGCGAGATTCGCTCCTACAGGACTTACAAAAGTTGTTCGCTATGAAAGATCTAGCAGAAGGTTATACACCAGGGGCCTTTGCAGGCGCTGGTGACCAGGGGGAGGGTCTTGATGCTACTCTTTCTACAAGAGCATCAAAACTTGTTTGCGCTCCATCTTCTGAATTTGAGGACTTTTTACAAAACGACCTGGCTTGTGCCTTAGACCAAATCGGTGATTCACTGAAGAACCAACTCCTTGGTCGAGACTTGAACAATTTACCACTTGATCAGCTAATAGAAGACAAAATTCGCAATCTATTTGGAATAAGCATACCTTTCATACCTATTGAGGGTCTTTTATCATTTATACTAAAAATAGTATCTGAAATACTCAAAGAAGCTCTAAGAGAAGTTTTGGTAGCTTTAGTTCAAGAAGCACTTGAAAAATATTTAGACTGTGAAAATATTCCACTTCTTGATGATAGTATTGCTAAATTAGGAGATATAAAAAATCCTGCACAACTATTAGAGTATGGTAAATCTCGCCTTGGTGATCTAATCGGAGATATAGATCTCAACAAACTTGTTGATGAGCTTGGGATAGAACTCCCTCTAGAGCAACTTCAAGAAATCTTTGAGAAAGTATCGGACTGTCTAAACTCCATGGAGATGCTAGCTCTATTGTCTGGAAATGCAGGACCGTTGATAATGCAGTTGGTGCGTGAGCAATTTGCTGGACTCTTATTAGAAGATCAGATAGATTTACTATTTGACAAAATCGGTGACAATGTATCAGATGAAATAAAGAAGGGCATAGTGCCAGAGGAATTTTATGTTGACTACTGCAATAAGGCAGACTATGTTAGGGCAGCAAGTAAAGCTTTAGATCTATTGAGAGATAAAGGTCTTACAGATAAACAAATTAAAAATCAAGCTGATGAAGAGATAAGGAGAGCAGCAGATAAAATAAAATCAATGTGTGATTTTGAAAACCTAGCCAACAATGCTTTGATAAATGCTCTCAACAACATAAAAGCACCTGATGCCATTTCCTCTCTTCAGGCTAATGCTTCTTCTGCAATAGCGGCGGGAACGCAAGCATTTATCACATCAGATGCTAAATCATTTATCCTCGGTCGCACACCTCCCAAATATGGCGGCTTTGATATTGGTTTTATTCCAGGCGTTGACGATCAAACATATGGATCAGAACAATTAGTCCGTGTGTCAGACGATCGTAATTTAGTCTTGAGAGGATCAGGTGGTTTAAATGCAGAGCGTGTAGCAGTTAGCTATAATGTACAGCATGACGAGTACCGTGTTGGTAATCTTAGAATAGTAGTGTCGGCACCCACAGAACCAACAGACCGAGGTCCAACCCTACCAGGTGAATTGGCTGATAAATATGCCCATGTAGAACAAAGAGATGAATTGCAGGAAATACCAAATAATATAGTAACAATTATAGTTCATGATATAAAACCTGATCCTCAAGCCAACCGCCGTGAAACTTATCTTGACGAGGAGGGTCAGTTCTTAGAGAATCTTAAGGAGGAAATGGAACAAGACAGGAATGTTTTAGTATTTTTACAAACACAACCCGATAGGAAATATGATATTCCAAACCATCATCGACTCCCAAGATCACTCCAGAGGACCGAGGTGGCGACTTTGCTGAGTGAATATCTGAGCGAGCATCAAGAAGATATATACGGATTTGGTATCTCGGTTGATCAAATAGAACAGGCACATATAGTCGGCAGCGAAGAAGACGGTGAAGCAGCATATCTAAGAGCGCCCGAGTCACACGAAACAGGCAAGTACCCCTATCCTTTAATGGAGAATCTGGTAATTGATCGTGGTAATGACATGGAAATATTCAATGCTTATTTTAGAAAAGATGATATCAATCTCAAGAAAAACCCAAGACAAGATTATTTTGAGTCTGGGATATTCAATGCAGGGAAGGCATACGAGAAGCTTTATGCCGACTTACAGGAAGAAGCTACTTTAGTCAATGCAGGACCAAACTTTGAGAAAAAAATAAAAAGAACAACTGCCACTGTTGGTATAGGCGCACGACTGATGTCATTCTTGTGTGCAATATGGCCTTTGTTTAATTCACCAAGTGGGCAAAGAATTAGATTCGCATCCAAGGGAGAAGGGCAATACAATGATCGTATCTTTAGGGAGGTTATAGAAAACTACCTTACAAGGAAAATAACTTTTGCATTAGAGGATCAAGGTGTTTTGGACCTATATGAAAAGGTATTGGCAGAGGACGACTTTGAAATAGCCGATGTTGTATCAGTATTTTTGGACGGTATTTTTATAGACGATCCTGACGAGCCTAACAAAATTTTATTTGAATCAATTGATCTGACGGAGCGAGTAACTGACCGAGGTCCTATTGGGGTACAAAAGGATTCCATAGTGGGTCAGGCTGGCAATCATAATATGGTACGTGACGATATCTCCAGATACTTATATCCAGTTGAGCCGCTTCTGGCGGTATCAACTATTTACTTAGACACCTCTTGTAACACAACTGGTCTACTGGGCACTACATTTGTAAAACCCTCGATAGACGCAGATATGTTACTTAGAAAGTTTTTTGATCCACTGATCTAGGAGAGTAAGTCTTGTCAAGAGTAGGTATTTCAGTAGCATTGCCTTTAGCCTATACAAAAGAGGATGGACCATATGGTCTCAATAAAACCATAAGAGATTCTATTCAGCAAAATTTCAAGAACATCCTTTTGACTAGCAAGGGCGAACGTGTAATGCTACCTGACTTTGGCGTCGGTCTTAGATCTTTCTTATTTAGCAATTTCACACCTTCGCTATTAGAACAGATAAGAGCCGAAATAAACAAACAGGTTGCGACGTATCTACCATTCATAGAGCTTACAGAAATTGAGTTTATATCTTCGACAGAAAGTCAGGAAGTAGCACTAAACCAGCTACAAATACGAATAAGATATGAAATTACGCCTATAAATGAGTCGGATACACTTACTATATTTGAATCAATAAACTAAATATATTTTAGTAGGAGTTTATTATTTATGGCTAAAAGACCAGTAAATTATGTTAGCCGTGATTTTGAGAGCATCAAGCAATCATTAATAGATCATGCAAAGCGTTATTATCCCGACACATTTAAGGACTTTAACGAAGCATCGTTCGGCTCTTTGATGTTAGATGCAGTATCCTATATCGGAGACAACTTATCTTTTTATGTTGATTATCAGGCAAATGAGAGTTTTCTTGATAGTGCAATAGAAACAGATAATATCACTAGATTAGCCCGCCAGATGGGTTATAAGCAGACTGGAACTGTTGCAACAGAGGGTATCATAACTGTGTATGTGTTAGTACCAGCCTCAACTACAACTAGAGGTCCAAACATAGATTATATTCCGATTATGAAGAAGGGCACCACCTTCAATTCCGAAGCCTCTGGTATCTTTACTTTACAAGAAGACATAGATTTTTCTGATCCCTCAAACGAGGTGGTGGTTGGTCGTGTCAATGAGGCTACTGGTGATCCCACTTATTACGCAATAAAGTCCAAAGGGAAAGTCATATCAGGTGAATTGAACCAAGAAACATTTGCCGTAGGAACGTTCACTAAATTTCTTCGCCTCAAAATGGATGGTCTAAACATCAGTGAAGTTATTTCAATAAGAGACTCAGAGGGTAATGAATATTACCAGGTGCCATATCTATCACAAAATGTAATATATGAACAAATTGTTAATAATGCTTCTGATAAGAGTGTGGTACCTTATAACCTAAGAATAAGGCCTGTACCCAGAAGGTTCATGAGTGAGTTCATTGATGGTGAAGTATTTTTACAATTTGGTTTTGGATCAGAGGGTAATCTAACTGGTGACTTAATCGCAGACCCTGCCGATGTAGTATTAGATGTACATGGTAGAAATTATGTAACTGATGATAGTTTCGACCCTAGTAACCTTATAAAGAACGATAAGTTTGGTGTAGTGCCAACAGATACGATCTTAACAGTAATTTATAGGTCCAACAGTACAGAGACAGCAAATGCTGGCGTAAATACAGTAAACTCACCTTCGGCTGTCAATTTGGTATATAAATCATTATCTGCCTTAGACTCTACAGTCACTGACTTTATTGAATCTTCAATTGAAAGTACGAATGAAGAACCAATAATCGGCGACGTTTCGGCACCCACCCAAGAAGAAATAAGGATGAGAGCTTTTGACTCTTATGCATCACAAAACAGAGCAGTAACCAAACAGGATTATATTGCATTATGTTATAGGATGCCAGGAAGTTATGGGTCTATTAAAAGAGCAGCTATAGCACAGGATAGAGACTCATTCAAGAGAAATCTTAATCTTTACGTCATCTCAGAAGACCAAGATGGAAACTTTATAAATCCGCCAACATCGCTTTTACACAATTTGAAGCTGTGGTTAAATCAATATAAGATGATCAATGACACAATAGACATTTTACCTGGTAAGATAGTTAACTTAGAAATAGACTTTGAAGTTGTTACTGATCTAGAATCAAACAGGTTTGATGTAATTAATGAGTGTATAAATCGTCTAAAAAATGATATGGTAATCAAAAAGAATATTGGAGAACCTTTCTACATAACGGATCTGTATAAGACTCTCAACAGTGTACCTGGGGTAGTGGATACAATATCGGTGAGTGTGAACACGAAAACAGATGCTGGCTATAGCCAGTTTCCTTTCGATATAGAAATAAATACCAGCCCAGATGGTAGAATTCTATACGCACCATCAACTGTAGTTTTTGAAATAAAAGATCCAGACCAAGACATACAAGGAGTTGCACGATAATGGCTATTAAATTATATGATGCGACAAGAGATACAACAATCACTAATGCATTCAAATCCGACCTAAAGACTAGAGCAACAGGGTCTAATATGGGTGCGGCTGATATATTAGAATCATTTGTCATACACGGGCAAACTTCGGCTAGCATTAACTCACAAACTGCCGAAGAAGCTAGAATTTTGTTACAGTTCGATATAGATAGTATTTCTACAGACAGAACAAACGGAGTACTCCCAGCTTCTGGTAGTGTTAATTTTATATTAAAAGTTAAGAACGCCAAGCACGCTGATACCTTACCTGATAATTTAACGTTGGATGTTAGGGTTGTATCGTCTAGTTGGGACGAGGGTCGTGGCATGGATATGGATGGGTATAAAGATATAGACCAGTGCAGTTGGGTGAAAAGAACTTCTACTGCAAACTGGAATGGAACAGGTAGTGATTATTTTACCGCCCAGGCCACCAACAACTTCTCAGGCTCTGTATTATTCCCCAACGGCGACGAAGATATGGAAATAGATGTAACACCCGCTGTGGAGGAATGGATTGCAGGCACACGTAACAACTATGGCTTTTTGATTAAGAATATTGATTCCGCTATTAGCGGCAACTTAGGCAGTTTATTCACTAAAAGATTCCACGCAAGAAGTACAGAGTTTTTTCTGAAAAGACCTGTGTTGGAAGCACAGTGGGATGATTCAGCAAAAGATCAGAGAGGAAATTTCTTTCTTAGTAGCTCTGTTTTGTCCGCAGCGGATAATTTAAATACATTATTCCTGTACAATAGATTTAGAGGAAACCTAACAAATATAAGCGGTCTTACGAATGATGCATTAAGTGTATCGTTCTACACAACGTCAACAGATGGTATTCCTACTGGGGCACCAGTTATTGTAACGGACGCTACTGGGTCAGCCACCACAAAGATTGAGTGTGGTCGTGAGATCAGAAATGGTGTCCGTGCAACTGGCATTTATACCGCCTCTTTTGCGATCACCAGTTCCGACGCAACATTATTTGATGTGTGGTTCAGTGGCTCTAACCAATTTTTTACTGGCTCCTTCAAGCCGCAGTCATTTGCACCAAATCTTGAAGACAGAACAGAGCCCTATTTTAATAAATTGACTAACCTAAAGCCAACATATCACAAGTTGGAAAAACCAAGGTTAAGACTCTTTGCTAGACCCAAGAGATGGCAGCCAACAATTTATACAGTAGCATCAGTCGATGTAGAAAATACTGTGATCGAAGATGCTTACTATAAAATATTTCGTATAGAAGATAATATAGAAGTAGTTTCTTATGGCACTGGAACTATGAAATATAGCAGGCTTTCATACGATGTTAGTGGTAACTACTTCGACTTAGATATGAGTCCTTTAGAAGCAGGATATTCTTACGGAATACAACTTGCGTACTACTTACAAGGACAGTACAAAGAGCAAGCAGAAATATTCAAATTCAGAGTTGAAGAGCCCTAAACATGAGCATAAAAAAGTTATTTGACGCAAAAAAAGCGGGAACACTTGGCGGTACAACCCGATCAACCCTGAAAAAGCTCGGTGATAATATAGAATCACCAGAACAGATCGAAGCCGCTTTATCAAAAGCCAGGGCATTTGTACCTAAGATTGATTTTTCAGACCCAAATAACTTTGTTAAGTATGGTTCAGCCTATCGTTATTATTATGATACGTTTGTATATATCAAAGATTATTACCCTTACGATGGTAGCTCAAAAGAAAAGCTTGATTTCTATAATAATTTATCGCCATTTGAGCAACATATCTTTGATAATGAGTACCCTAAGACCACTGGGTATGTCACTATAGGTGCGATTTACGGCACCGACGGCGCATCTAAGCAGGGATATACCACCCCTACAACTGCTGAGCACATTGAGTTTAAAGGTGGGCCACACAGTGGTACTTTCTTTGTTACAGGTTCTGGACTATCAAACAATCTTGAATTTGGTGGTGTTAGTGGATCAACAGTAGAATTTTATTATAATAAGACAGAATTTGATAGCTCCACCTCCTCGCCAACAGAAGTTGTATTGGATGTCTGGAATGGAGTAGCTAGTGGCTCTCATGATTATGGTCGCCTAACAATTGAAACAGACTCGGGCTCTGCTGACAGATTTTATGTATCTTATCAATCAGGATCTAGTGGTGTCTTCAAGGCATCAATTCCGACCGCTGGCGGACTAACACTTGGCAGCGGTTCTTGGGATCATTATGCGTTTGTGTTTTCTAATAGCGGTGCTTCTACCTCCATTGATTTATACGAAAACGGAACTTGTAAGCAAAATAATATACTAACTGGATCTTCAATCAATTTAGTAACGGGAAGTCTAATTGGTCGCTTGGGCGCATTGAGAACTTCACCAGGACCAATTCAGCCAAGTGGTTATGGCACCTCGGCAACTGCCACAGATGCTATTGATATGGCAGGGTATCAGGGTGCTGGTGATCCCTCGATTAAATTCAACATGACAATACCACTCGCCGCTGGCGGGTCTAACACTGCGATTACAATAAAATTTGATATATCATCAGGCGGTAGTCCCTCAAGCGCAGGCGCTAACCATATAACTATCGGTACCGCTGGCTCAAGTGATGCTGCAAATGCGGCTCTTGTCATAAAAGCAATCAACGGCGAAACAGATAGCAGAATTACATATGGAAACGGTTCAGGCGATGGGTCTTCAGGAACAGGGGTACAAGGACTTGCGGCATCAGCAGGCAGCGCAGGCACCAAAGTTACCCTAACAATTAGCAAGGGTGGTGTATCGGGTAATATCACCAGTGCTGTTGCCCATGGCGCAGGAACTGTTAACGTAGTTGATGTGACTGACTTTACTGGTGGTGCGGTAATACCCGCAGGCGACGGTAAACTATCAGCGTCTTTAGATGAATTTAGATTCTGGAAAGAACCAAGAACATCAGAACAGATAGGTCGTAACTGGTATATGGGCGTCAATGGCGGCTCAAACACGACAATAAATAACGCTGGACTAGGGATATATTATAAATTCAATGAGGGTATAACCCTGGACTCCGCAACAGACAGTGTTGTGCTTGATTATTCTAGCAGACTATCAAATGGCTCTTGGACTGGTTACTCTACATCAGGGACTAGAAATACAGGATCTGCTATAGTGTCATCTAGTGCTGCTGGCTTTGAGACAGCAGATCCTATTATTTATGATACGCACCCAACATATATTTCCTCTAGAGATGATTTGTCATCCTTAGGGCAGCAGTATGATTATACAAATAACTCTAGTCTATATTTTACAATGCCTGGGTGGATTATTGAGCAAGACGAGCAAAACGGCGAAGAGCTAGCTAAACTAACACAAATTATGGGAAGTTACCTGGACACTTTATATGCCCAGGTCGGCGGCGTACTAACAGTAAAAGACGTTAGCTACCCTACGGGAAGTATTCAGGAATCTCCAAACAACGATAGACTATTGTCATCATTGGGTTTCGAGGCTCCTGATCTATTCGATTCTGTTGGAGAAATAGTTAGATTTCTTGATAAGGATGACAAGAGACCATTAGAAACCTCTATACATCAAATTAAAAATATTATCTACAAGAACATCTACAATAACTTGTCATATATTCTAAAATCAAAAGGAACTAGAAAATCTTTTGGCAATACTCTGCGTTGTATGGGAATCGATGAGAAGATAGTAAAGATTAGTACCTATGCAGATAATGTTGAACAAACCCTAACTAGCAGTTATAAAGCAACCGCAACAGAGAAGAAGTTTGTTGACTTCAGTGGCCTTCGCCGATATGATGATCAAGCCGCTACAGTATATCAACACTATTATGCTACTGGTTACGACGGCGGCTCAAGCGGTCTTATCTCAGGCAATCTAGATCTTGGGGATAATGCTTTTACGCTACAAGCAGATGTTTTATTCCCACTTAAACCTACTCCATCAGAAACATCGTATATCGAGCCAACCTCACCTAGTTCTTCTTTATTCGGGTTCCATACACCAAAGACTACAACAACTACATCTACTGATGCTGCTTGGGCAGCAAATACGATAGACTTTGGTCTACAAGTATATGCCGTTCATGCTACAACAGACTTTTCTGAAATAACAAGTCCCCAGGCAGCTTCTAGAGATGCATACTTTGTTGTCGAAGACAGGTTTGGAAATATACTTATCAAGACCGATACACTCAAAGAAGTTTATCATAATACAAGATGGGTCTTTGCATTATCAGCTAGACCAAAAACTTATCCATTCTCTCAAGAGGTAGATGGAACTGATAACGATGATCAGTCATATATCATTGAGCTATATGGAACAAGCTTTGACCTAGAGGATAAAAGATCATCTTTTGAAGCCAGTAAAATAGTTAACTTTGTAACTGGGTCTTCTACGCTTGCCTCAGCAAAGCGAATATATGCTGGAGCACATAGACAAAACTTTAGTGGTTCGCTATTGACCAGATCCGATATCAGGCTTAACTCTTGTCGCTTTTGGAATACTTTCCTAACGGCGTCTGTTGTGGATCACCAAGCCAAAGATGCTGATGCATATGGTGTTGTACATCCTTACAGAAATGTAAAAACTTTCCAAACTAGTGGCTCTAGTGTTTTTATACCAGCGATAGAATCCTTGGCACTAAACTGGGATTTTGAAACTGTTACGGGTAGTGATACTAGCGGACAGTTCAGGGTAGATGATTTCTCTTCTGGCTCTAATTCAACTGCATATGAAAACAACTATCAAGTTGAGTATGCGGGTTCAGTTCAGCGTCATCACTCTGCTCGTGGTGATTTCTTCAAGGCTAGTGACACTCCAGTAAGGAAAGAATATTTCCCTTCACTAAGATTGCAAGCACCAGAAGAATTCTCCTCAGACGATATGATAACAGTGATTGTAGAGGGTTCGGATGATAGTGTTTATGGGCGTTCACCCAGACCTATAAGACACTTTTTTGCAGTTGAAAAAAGCATGTACGATGCAATCTCAAATGATATGCTTGAAATGTTCGCATCAATAGATGAGTTCAATAATCTTATCGGTGAACCAGTAAACAGATATAGAGCAGAATATAAAGATCTTAAAAAACTTAGAGAGATATTTTTCCGTCGTGTTACAGGACAACGAGTTGATCTAGATAAATACCTAGACTATTACAAGTGGTTCGATGGCGCTCTCACAAATCTTGTGGAACAGTTGTTCCCAGCTAGTGCCCCAGTAGCCGAAAACACTAGAAATGTTATTGAGAGTCATGTCCTAGAGAGGAACAAATATCAGCACAAGTATCCAAGTCTTGTGATGTACCCATTTGAACCATCTGGGTCAGTTAAGGGTGGATATGAACAGCAATATAGTTGGCGATTCAACCATCACCCAATAACAATGACAGGATCAGTTGCGTCTGCTATAGATGCTATTGATATGAATGGTTACCAAGCAGCCGCAGATCCATCAACCAGATTCACTATTCAGATCCCAACAGCAGCAGGTGGTTCCAACACTACTATAACTATCAAGTTTGACGTGTCGTCGGGTGGTTCACCCTCTAGTTTTGGCGCTAACGCCATCACTATAGCCACAGCGGGATCAGGCGACACAGCGAATGCCGCTTTGGTGGTCAAAGCCATCAACGGTACCACAGATAGTAGAATTACATATGGTAACACGGCAGCAGCAGGTGATGGTTGCGCAGGTATCGGTGTTCTAGGCATTACCGCTGCGGAAGGCAGTAACAATAAGAAAATAACTTTGACCATGACCGTAGCTGGCACAAATGGCAACATTAGTAGTGCTGTAGCACATGGCGCAGGCACAGTAAACCTTGTTGATGTAAACGACTTTACAGGTGCTAGCGATGATATCATAAAAAATGATCAAGGCGAAAATTGTAGCTGGTGGCTCAACAGAGCAGAAAGGGATAACTTTCCCTTGAATCTTGGACCTGCTGCCGCAGTTGGTGCTGCAACAACGCTAGATAGACAAAATCTTTTTACATCTGTGCGTAAGAAAGAGCTTGACAATCAAAGAAATAAGTTCTATAAATTTGGTGGTGCCGTAGAAAAGTCTGTTGCTGGCGGACATAATCAATCCTTCAACAAGATAAAAGCTAATGTCTTATCATTTGACGAGGTATCAAATCAGAGTACTTGCACAGATGAGGAAATCCCAGCAGGATCACCTTTAGAAAAATCAAGGCAGAAGTTTAGAGTCTCAATTGCTGGGCAAACTTATAAGGGCGATCGTATGGCTCCGTTTAGTTTATACAGGGCGCTTGTAGCTAGCGAACACAATAAGCAATTAACTAATACGGGCTTATCTGGTAGTCACATGACAAACATTCATGAGGACTCATATTACGGCAGCGGGTTTGAGGTGCCAATGCAGGGTCCTTTCACTAGCGAGCACGTTGGTGGTCTTTTATCCAGAGTAAGGTCAGAGCAGATTCAAGGCACAGTAAATCTTCGTCGTGAAAACTACAGACTTACAATAGCTAGCGGGACAGGTAGCCTAGCAAGGTTGGACACCGAAAGCGGCGCTAACAGTTCAGGCAAGGGGCATTATTACAGAGGTATCACAGCTAAAAGGCCTGTCAATATTGCTAATATAGCCCACAAGACAGGCAGCCTTGGAACTATAGTAGGAAACTTTGATAAAAATTATCAAGTACTTCAGACTTCAGGAAGAAGGATAAACAACTTAGATTTTAGAGATGATCCTGATGCATATAATCCAAGTGTCTTCTTGTCGCCATATGTAGGCGGTTTAGTAGAGACACCAGTACCATCACGTAGAAACACCGAGTACACACTGAAAGCAAGAACAGTAAATAAAACGGTATTTGTAAATAGGTTCTCCTCACCAGGCAGCGTAGAAACAAACACGCCTGCTTTCTTGGATTTTAACGCTCAGGAAATAGCACCTAATAACGCACTACCATTCAGAAACCTTCTGGTTCGATCCATCAATCAAGCCAACAATACGCTATCTCAGGGTTGGGGTGGTCACATCTTCGCTATCCAGCGATCTTTTCTTGGACAAGGATTCTCGATCCAAGATCTAAATACGGGTAGTTTTTCTTCAGTAATAACATCAAGACACGATGTAAATAGAAATAGCAGACCCAAGCCTCGCTTGGCACAATTCGACTTGACTGCAATCGGTCAGGGACAAATTGAATTTATTAACACGGGCAGCGTACAAAACAATAATTTTATTACAACTCCAATTCCACAAGCGGACAACTTATCTTGGTTCTTGGCTTATTCAGGATCTGATACACAAACGTATAACCACTTTTTCCATAGTGGCGGACTTATACCAGAATCTGTAATAGTGCCCTCTCCATCTAGTCTAGAAGGTCAGTCTGGTATTACCCAGGGTGAAGCATTTTCTATTAGTCCAGTGGCAGAATTATCAACACTTGGCATCGATGCCAGAGGCTCTGGCGCTGGTGCTGCTTTCAATAAATTCATTTTATCTGGTGCAGCCTGGATTATATATGATCATACTGGATCATCGTGGCTATTCTCTACAGACCTTAGTGGCGGTAGCGGACCAACAGGTCATGAGACTCTGTTATCGGCTGGAGTAGTCAATAATATACATTATGTCAATATCTCTGGTGTGGGCAATGCAAAGGCTGTTATGACTGCTATGTCTTCCGCTATTTCCGCATCGGGTATAGGTCAGGTCAGTACTGATGGTAGCGGGGATATTAACCCAACAGCCTCTATCACAAACCTGACAATTCGTTCCGATAATAACCCAGGTGTAATGGAAATTACTCAGTCAGCACAAGCATTTGCCGATACCTTTGTTTTACCAGCGGAAGTAGGTGGCGCAACTTTCTTAGCCACAGAAAACGATATTAGTAAATATACTTCAGCCGCAGGAGCACAGGAAGCTATGGGTGCGTCAATTGATGTCCAAGGTGTAGACGCAGCAGTAGGGTATCTCCGAAGTCTACCATTTGATGGCTTGACTGATTACCGCTCAAATGATGCATCGCCAATATTTACAGCCTCTAATGGTCAGGTACAATATCGCTGGGGAACTGGCAACAATCACACTAGCTGGCAGCAGATAAGACAATCTCAGCTAAGATCGAGAGAAAGTATTGTTAAGTCAAATCAGATTAATGTTTTTGAAATATCTATGAGCGAGAGCGGCAGGCAGGTAGAAATCCAAAGCACGCTTGATGATCCATTTCTTTATACTTCAGCAGAGCCAATCAAAACGGTTTTATCTTTAGTAGATGAAAATAGTCCAGAGGATGGGAGACTGAAGTTTAGAGATGTTACAATCAAACATTCATATGGTAATCAGCGCCAAGGATTTATAAATGGTGATGCTAACGTAAAACATATGTATACTGGCAAAGGTGACAAATTTCTTTATGATAGTCTAAGAGACATAAGATCAGTTTCCTATAGCAAGAATCTAGCCCCTGAGGAAACTGGAATCGGCAGGATAAAGAGTCATGAAATAACCCAACGGATATACCCGCAATCCAAGAATCAGTTTATGTCAGAAAGTATGCTGAGAAATAACTTCCTTTATACTCGTTGGAAGAATGACGATGATGCGATTAATAATAAGATACAAAACAACTTACACATAGTGTCAGATCTTTTCCAGGCAGATATAACAAACCCCGATACAGATGATAAAGTGGCGGGTAGAGTAGAGCTTATATACAAAACTCATAACAGGCAAGTCGATCGCTTAGTAATAGGGTATACCAATAGTCAAGATTATACACTAGAAGAACATTACCAACACCCATTTGATATAGTGGATGGTATTGTTGCCAAAAGAACTGGCAGCGGAGGAGCATCAACTGACGGGACAGCCTCTATATGGCCCTTAGATTCTTTCCTATTCAGCGATTCAATATATTCTGGCTCTGTAGCTATACTATCAGGTGTCACGGTCGGTTCTGTATCAGCTAGTGCGCAATTCGGAATCCACGATGCAGTACGATGGGACTTGAATTTCTTTGCTAACCTCGGCGCAGGCGAACTGATGTGGTTCAGAGCAGGCGCACCCGCTCGAACAGGTAGTCAGGGTTATGCACCGCAAGGGTGGTATACAAGAAGAAACTGCCAGTATATAAATCAGATGGTACATCTTGATTTTGACAGCATAGCTTCAGGGGTCAACTATACACAATCTGTGTTTGGACCTTCCATGGGCGGCGCACTGTTTATGCCACCCTGGACAGCAGGTCGAGATCGCCGAGCGGTTGATGGTAGTAATAAAGGCAGCCTAATTGGATCTAGAGGACCGTTCTACAATACTTATCAAGACTTTGCTGATGGAGTAAAGCTAGTTGGTCGTGGTATGGGAATAATACCAGAATTTAGAATTAGTGAACATGTAGATCATTATGAAAGCACTAATAACGGTGATTATCTAGCAGCGAACACAGCGTCATATTCCATAACAGGTTCGGCACTTGCGAGCTTGAATAATTCCGCAGATGACGGTTTCATGAGAAGATTCCAAAATACTGACTTTATAAAATATCTATCTCAGTTCATGGTAGAGGATCAGGACCTCAACGGCTTGCCAAGCGACTTTAAAATGGAAGCCCAAGCAGTACAAAGGCTTTTACCTTATGACGGGTTTTATCCTGTTATAAGATCTTTGCAAATAGCTACATTGTTCTCGCAGTCTTATGCACCAGGCTTGTTTCCTGTAGCAGGCGGCTTGGGCAGCGCAAATCAAGCAGAAATATCAGGTTCAGGATGGCAAAACATATTGGATTATTTCTATGCTCCAGGTATTATGTATAACTCCATCAAGTCTGGCATTGCAGTTGATCACCCTGTGTTTACAGTCAAAGAAGATAGGATACCTAGAGAGAAGGGGACTATAGGTGAAGTACTATCAGGCTCCACAGACGCCCAAACATATGCAGAAATTGTAAGCGATACTAAAAGAGCAGCAGGACTTAGGCAGTCAGATCATACAATCGGACCTTTGACTTCAGGCGGCGGAACTCGTCGAGAGGTAAGTAAATTTTATAAAGATATAATTCTACCCAGACGACTTGGTACCGCAGAGGAAGTGCAACCAACAGGTAGTGAAGAATTGTTAGCCCATCAAATTTACTTCCCAGACCGCATACCGTTTGAGACTATAGTCAATCCTACGGATTATTTGCTGCAAAATAAGTTTAATAGTAACCAAACATATGACTGGTTTAGAAATGACACAACATCTTCTTTCAATTACTTTGAAAACAATAAATATGTCAAGGGCGCTGGCAACTTCTTCGGCGCAGTTCCAGAGGTCTTCCTAGAGAATAGTAGGCTTACTACAATTGCCACAGATCCTAATTTAGTCAACCCAGAGGCTATTTCGGTCCAGAGTGGTACATTGTATGCCATGGAAGTTGCTCTTAGAAAAACAGATCAGTTCAACTTGTACTCTAATCCAATAGCCTATGGACCACCAACAGCAACTGGTTCTGCCTTCAACAGCGCCGCTGAAATCCTGGCTACACAAGGTCAGGCTACTCATACGTTTGATGATGACATGGCACAGGTTGTAACAGGTGATTGGGGAATGGTTAGGTATGGATACCAAACTACAGCCAAGAACTTATTGAATGCTTCTTTGACTGGCAGTATGCCCTCAGGCAGTGGCTGGCCTTTACTACACGGAAATCATGCTCCTTACACACCTCCTTATTGGTACGGTGAATCATTTGCAAGAATATATTACTCCCCTACAGCTTCGGGCATGGTGTCAATAAATGAGATCCTCGAAGAGGCGCAATATGAGTATGGCAATGTAAATGATTATCTGTTTGACTTTCGATATAATGACCTAAACAAGACGGATGTCAGTGCATCATTTGGGTCAGCTAATCTTAATCTGCCGATGAATATTGTAACAGAAGGCTTAGGCGGTTTAGGTATTCCACCATATATGTGGAACCGAGCATGGCAGAACAAGATGGAAATTAAAGCGTCTCTCACGGTTAACAATAGACACCCAGGTAACGTTCAACCAAATAATGCCTGGGTTATCATGCCTAAGTGGGAATGCCCCATATTAGATTTCCCAGTCAGAGCAGAGCCATGGGCTTCTACTAGCGGGTCTTATAACTTTACGGCTTCATTCGCTAAGGTCGGTCTTGGCGACCGTGGGTTATTGCCGTTCACATCACCAGCTAATGGTAGAGAAGTTGTACCACAACAAGGAATGTGGCACCAATACGGGGTAGTGCCAGATGCAGGAGAAGGCGTGCAGATGGTGCTTAGAGATATCTCATCAGGAGATAAAGAGAAGAGAATGAAAGCTCAGATAATTTATCCTGGTACACAGGGACAGCCAAATGTTATTGGCGCAGCAGAAGAGAGAATGCTACCTAAAATACCAAATTCGTTGATGGATATAACAGCGTTTGGGGATAGGCAGAGAAAGGTAAGATCATTGGCTAAATTGGTAGGTTTCCCATCAGAAGTAGTCAATAAGCCAGTTGATCTGGGCAGATTAGCAAATAAGAAGTCAGTCCATGAGGCAATCATTGCACTACCTTATTATGAAGACACCGAGGCTAACATACAGTTTATACCAATCCCGCTAAAAAATGAATCAAATCAAGTGGTTGATGAGTTTGGTAAGCAGACTGCCAGACTTAGAAAATCGTTAACCAAATACGTATTACCACCAGTTATTGAACAAAGAATGTCTTATTTGGTACCAGAGTCTTACCCGCAGTCTTCAGATGGAGAGGACCTGTCCAAGCGTCCAGAGAGTGCAATTTACGACAACGATAATCCACCACTAGCAATGTATTTATTTGAGTTCACCACTGAGCTTAATAAACAAGATTTGGCAGATTGGTGGCAGGGCATAATGCCAGAACCAAGTACAAAATTTAGTAATACAACCATGAATATATCTACGATTGATCATGCGATGCCTGGTATAGGGCTACAAGATTTTGGAGCCAAGCCAGGCGCTGGTGGTGGTAAGGTAGATGAAAGACTTCGTGATCTTCTAGATACATCGAGATTAGTACGAGGCGGTTCCAAAGACGACCCAGGATTCAGACCAGATATCAGATGGATGGTGTTCAAAGTCAAACAACGAGCACCGTCAAGTTACGAAGAACTTATCAAAAAGAGTCTTACAGAAGCTGGTGCCAGAGTCCCAGGTGCTACAGGACAAGCCGCTTATGAAAATAGGACCAAGGGTTTCAACTGGCCATACGATTTCTTCTCTATGATTGAATTGGCAAAGATCAACACCACAGTTACTTTTAGACCAGATATTGATACGATAACGGTAGAAGAAAAAGAGAATACTGAGGATGTCAAGAGCCTGGAAGGGTCTAAAAGAGAAGAGGCACAAGTACCACCACCAAAACGTGGTCGTCCAAAAAAAGCACCAAAAGATAACCCACCAAAAGCTAACCCACCAAAAGGTAAAGCACCAAGGAAGAACCCACCTAAAGAGCTTCCACCTAAGGCTAAAACAAAAGATCAACGACCTAAGACTGCTGCCAAGAAAAAGGTCTTACCTAATAAATCTAACAGTAATCCAAAGAAAACACTCAAATAGTTTTGACAAAAGAGTATTTATAATATGACCACTTATTTCAACAAAAAAGAGGAAGTGATAGCAATAGAGTTGACTCAATATGGTAAGTATCTACTATCCAAGGGTAAACTAAAGCCTGAATTTTATAGCTTTTACGACGATGACGTCTTATACGATGGCTCGCATGGCGGCGTCACCGAACTACAAAACGATATTGTAGGCAGAATTAAACAAACGCCGTACCTAAAGGTGGTTTATGATTTTTCCTCTTCTATAGAATTCCCTACTCCATATTCTAAAGAGTCAATGGGGGTAATCGATACCAACCACGGGCTAAGTAAACCTATTGGTACAATAGATTCAACAAAAGATTTCAAGCCCGCTTGGAAAGTTAGAAAAGCTAGAAATAGTGCTGTTAGCCCAACAGGATCGCATCAGTATATTGAGACCTACAATAGAGGACAGCGAATCCCACAAATGGAATTTACAGGATCAATCACATATTCTAGTCAGTCATATGGCTTGATCGTCGAAGAAGAAAAACCTGTAGTATTAAACGTAGAAGAAGTAAACAGCGTATTTAAACCAAAGGGTAACTTTTCAGTTGAAATATTTGAGGTTGTTTCTGGAGCTATAGAAAAACAACTATACTTTATACCAGAGATGAGCGCAAGAGCCGAAGATGATTTTATCAAAGCATCTGAGGAAGAGCTATTGGAGAGATATCCAGATCTTAACAAGACTTTTGTGGAATACTATTTAGACATTAGAGTCGATCGTGAAATCGATGATGCTGATCAGGAAGTTGATAGTGTGGATGTATATACCGATGATGATGGAACTGGGGAGGTCTGCTAATGTCGCAATTTCGTTTTGACAGTTGTGTCGCATTTGATGGTCTAACACCAAATATAAGCATTAGAAAGGTAACCTTTGAGCCTTCACTCGACCTCGCCCAGGCGGATAGTAACTTTGGGTACCTGGCAGTAGATAATAGTTTTATCGAAACCGTAGAGAACGAGGCGCAGGATACTTGGTTTGATGATCAAGAAGGTCAACAATACACAAGCATCAGAACTCTAGTTTCAACCGACTCTAATCTCACTAAGCAAATAATGAACGTTATAAGAGCCGTTACAGAACAGAGAGATGGCTTAGATGGTGATTTATCAATCCTCTCAGATTTAGTTAATGGTAATCATAACTTTTCTATAGAAGAAGCAACACAAGCAGCAGAGCTACTAGGTCTTCTGGGTACTCATCGAATGGACAATGGTCATTTCCACCCAGGTGAAAGCCATAGAGATTTTGTAGCCGCTGTAAGACGATTAGCAGCATGTATCAGAGTACTAACCTCAAGCCCATTTTTCGGCGCAGATCCTGATGGCAGTGGTCTATATGGTGCAAATGAAAGGTTTACTTTAAACGAGAACGGTCGCCGCCAAGTCTTAACCTTTGGCGCATCAACTAATAATAATTTATACGTGATAGAACAGTCAATGGCTTCCCTCCTAGAAGACACTCAGCTTGTAGCACAAATGGAAAAAACAATAGATGATAACGGTGCAGAGGTTAGAGTTGCTAACATGCCTAGGCTTCAATATGTTAGTGTGCCCCTGAACGCAGATCACTTGACAGTCTTGTCATTTGCTTATATAGACACTGAAGCACTCCGCCAAGTTTTTGACGAAGTTGCTCAAGGTGAGAGATTAGATTTTACATTTACTAACGTAACGACAGCAATTGTACAATCCAATGTATTCATTACCCCGCTGTCCGAAACTGCGGAAGATGCTTTATCACCAGATACTACTAACTTATCACCTCAATCTAATATATTTCAAGATCTACGAGGAGTATTTGCACTATCCAACAGGACCCTAGATACCAAATCAGGTTATACCAACGGAGGGACAAGCAATGGTGTAAATCTATCTGATTTTGAAGATGAGATAAGATCGATGACGGTTGATGTTGACGAGGGCGTTCATAAAGCTCTTGCACGCAACTCTACGGTGTTTTCTGAATTGTGGGCTTCTAGGAGACGTGATGATGCGATAGACCTATCATTCGTTTTCAATGAGAGGTTGTTCTTGAAACAATCCAGTACATTCCCTAAATTGTATGAGAACGAAACCTTCTCCTTGTTAGCACTAGGCTTAGGCAGCGGAGTATCAAGGATAAGATTATATAAACAACAAATAAATCCAAACATTCTAGTAAATGACAATTCTTTATCAACAACTAGCAGGATCAGCTTGCTATCAGGTCGTGACCAAGAGAAAGAGTATATCTCTATTGGTTTAGATAATGAAATGCTTATAAATAATTTTTCCGAGGATCTATATTTCGGCTCTACAACACAAGGCAATGGTGCAACTAGAGGACTGATGTTCTTGACATGCACAGATTATAATAACCAAAATGCTAGAAACACCATAGGAAATACCTTCCAATATGGCGTAGAAATAGACTATGTAGACCCAACTGTTGACATGGTTCTGAAAATGACAAACGGTCTATTAGAGCAGGCCCAAAATATCAAAAACATAATTAATGACTTAGTTAACCAACCATCAAGCGACCCAGCCGACCGCCGCACCCTACACTCATCTACCACGGATAGATTGGATACAATCATCGACAGGTGGGTACCTATGATGGACGCATTAGCGAGCGTTGAAATAATAAGTGGGGCAGGATCAATCAGTGATTATATAGATAAAATGGCAGGGACAGCCGATCAGACGGTGTACGAACGAGCAGAGAGCATTGGTCGCATTGTTGATATATTTGAATTCTATGGTTCTGAATTAGAAATTGAACTAAGAAAAACTGTGCCTGGTATCGAAGTTTACCCTGGCGACGATAACCCAGAATCAGCTAGCTACGCCACTTCTGGCGGCGGTGGCGCTGGGAGCACATCTAGATCGATTAGCTCAATAGATTATAAGTTTAATAATACTTTATCTGCGGATCAAGGTTCTGGATATGACTACCTTAGATATGAGCCAGTAGCTACTACTAACCCAGGATTAGAAGTAGTCACTCTTACAGATTATCTTGATCGCTGTGATATAGAAACAGAAAAATACTTCACGAACCCAGAGCGAGTGCAAGGTATAAATGCAGCAAAAATTAAATACTTTACTCCGTCTGTTATCTTAAACCCACTTGGACAATCGATAGTTCAAGTTAAAGATAATGTAGGTGATTATAAGAGTTATGCTGATTTTACTGCTGGTATAATATCGTATAGAAGACAGAAGGATGATCTAGTAGCTGTTAATAAAAACTCGCTGGGTCCTGACATAAGTCTTGACACGGCAGATATTTTTATGCAAGAGTTACAGTCTAGGGGCGTTACAATAGAGTACGATACAGACAGGAACAGAACTAGGGACCAAGTAAATAATAGGTCATCTTTTTCACAGATAGGTTTAGGAAATTCCAATTCAGATGAGGTAGAGAATAACCAACAAGATCTCTTGGACAGAGAAGGAAACCTCAGAGCAAGAAGAGGCGAGCAGCAGGAGACAAGAGAGGTACAAACAAATGATAGGGACGTCGATAAGGCTTTAGTTAACCTCCTAGGACCTATGGCTTTATCTACCAATAACGCTGGCACCCAACAAAACGACAAGGCAAATTCTTTTACTAAGGTTGTACTAAAGGCACCAGATAAGATGCTCGAAGATATAACTAGATTCCCAAATCAACTTAAGGCAATGGTGAATATAGTTCTATCTAAGTACAACAGTGATGAAGATGAATATCCAAATTATAACTATGATTTTGAAGAAATAAGGCAACTTATAGGTACCAACAACCAACAAACAGATCTGACAGATCCGATGCGAGACTATTCTAAGTATGCATCCTATTGGCTCAATTACAAACAACTCATGAGAGTGGAAATATTGAGTGGCTTTGCTCTTACCGCTGGCGAGCAGATAAGTGTTTCATCTGCTGCTTGGCGAGAGATATCAATTCAAGACATTAATAGCCTACCGATTAGGTCTGTCATGCTGTGTAGGTTCACTTCGGCTTTACCTTCGTTAGGGCGCTTAGGCGATATGTTGGGGATTAGTTCTCCAAGCGGTCTTGATCTACCAACATATAACCAGTATTTTATTTTGACCCGTACCGACGCTGAGGCAGATATTGTAGTTACAGAGAATAGCATACAGATAGAAGAAGCACCATCTCAGCAAATTGAACCAATCATAAACCAGCAGCAGCTTGAACGCTTCGACTTATCTCCAGGACTTTCTGATATGGGGTCTGATATAGGGGACAGGGGTCAGATAGCTAGAATGTTAGAGAGATTTGGTAACAACGTAATACCAAAGCTGAATGTGCAGGAAATTATCTCACCACCACCTGTATCTCAAGATCAGGCCCCTAAAGGTTTTATGGATATGCTCACCCCAAAACAAGAGCTACAAGAAGAAATTGTCAGACCACCAGCGCAAAAGCAAGCGGCTCCAAAAACAAGATTTGAAGATTTATTAGACATTGTACAGCAGGCTCCTAAAGGGAAACAGGTACAAGAGACACGACAATTTTCACAACGTGGTCAGTCGCAACAGACTAACAGGAAGACACAACGCAACCAGCAGACACAACGCAACCAGCAGACACAACGCAATATGCAACAGTCTCGAATGGGTCAAACCCAGGCTAGGAATTTCCAGAGAACAAAAGTGCGTGTTAATACACCTATGAGAAACATGGGTCGTCAGCAAGGCGGCAACTTCGGCGGCGGCGGAGGAGGAGGATACTGATGAGTATAAGAAACTTGACATTTTTCGGAACGACACAAGGAATACCTCTTGAATCATTCGATGATTTTGCTCTAACTCGTGGCTTGGATGATTTACGCCGAGTCGGTAGGGGGCAGGTAGTATTTAATAAAAGGCGAATACAAGTCGATCAAAACACTTATGCCACTGAAAATAAAGTAAATATTGATCTAGATGCAATAAGGATTGGTGTTGATGATGACGACTACCGTCGTTTTGGAGATCGGGAACTAAGAAAATTTGAAGAGGCACTTGCTGATTTTTATACTGAAATAACTGAACCAACTGAATATAACACGATAGCTATTGACATAGATCAGTTGCCTTGGGTTCGGGACACTAAAGAAACTAATGATTATCTAAAAACAGTTGATGCTTCAGGTCAAATAGTGGAGATAACGCCAACATATAATTACTATGCTGGGTCATACGAAGAAAACTTGCCTATGCTTGATGAGAGAATCCTTCCTAGCCTATATGAAACTGAAATCTGTAGAATACTAAGCGAACGTGATAATGATTTTTATGTTGGCTCCCCTAGGTCGCTGGCTAGTGCAAGAAGTCGTTGCAATGATTTACTCCCTCAGACTCCTGATGACTGGAATGACTTCGGAACTCTTCTACGTGAAAACCAAGACTTTGATCCCAATTCAACAAATATTACTGTTTTCCCACAAACAGAGATCAAACAAATATTAAACTTACATGATAAGAAGAATCTGTACCCAATGTATGTGGATATAACATTCCCAACAGCCCCAACAGGACCATTCATGAAGGCGGTAGAACAAGCCAAACTAAGTACAACCTTATTCGATACAATAATTGGTATACAAACAGGAGTTGGGCCAGCAACCTATCCTATTAAAGGATCTACTAGTACTATAGTTAGACTTGATGAAGAGACTATTGAGAGCCAGCCAGCATCATTTACTGGACAGGTGGAGGTGCTGAGAATCGGACCTGCAATTGAACAAATGGTCAGCCAGGCAAGAGCAGGTCAAAATGAACAAGCAGGAAATGCAGAGTTCCTAACTCTCAGAGGGAACGAAAGAAACCCAGGTCAGGATACTGGTAGTTGTCTTAGTTTGCTCGATCGAGTATATATGAAAGCTATAACAGATAGGATTGATACTATTATCAATCGAGCAACCGCACCAGGCTTGATCGATAGGTTAAACAATAGGACGTCAATACATCCAGCAAAAATTAGCTTACCCAATAATCTAGCTGAAGACACAGGACAAGAAATTATAGCTTACTCTGTAGAAAAACGCTACGCTAATCGAGCGGCAGTCTTATCTACTCACATATTCCCTAACAGTGATGATTTGGGAGTTCTTAAATATGTTGACACGCAGGTAAAAAATGAAATAAACTACGAATATGATGTGTATGCACACATATTGACAACCTCCGAACAAGGCACCTTAGAATTTGAGTCTAATTTTAATACCTCACAATTTATATTAAAAACTACAACACAAGCTAAAGAGTTAGTTCTGGTCAAGGTCCCAGTCGCTTCTAAGAAAAACTTTGTAGGCGAAGAAATATTAGTAAGGGGGCGTACTGTAATACCAAATGGCATATCTTTTCCAGAGATAAGAATAATTGATAGACCACCTGTCCCACCTAATTTTACCTTTATACCATATAAGGGTGTAAAAAACAAGCTCTTAATTAAACTGGAACGCCAAACAGATGAACTCACAGGACAAAGAACTATTCCATACATTCCTATCTTATCAAATGATGCGGATAGATTTGAAGTCCTTCGTGAACACCAACTAATAGAAAACTTTGACTTACCTGAAGGTCATGTTGAATTTAAATCTGAAGGTGAAGATACAACGGTTGTGCAGGTATTTAGAACGACAGAGGAACCTGGGTATAGCATAGACCCAGAAGAAGGTAGCATAACAAACATAAAGAAATCCGCATATGCAAACTTCTCTGATAACCTGTATAGAAATGTAACTGCCGATGAAGGCTTGGCTTTTACTGACACCCTAACTCCGAACATAAAATATTATTATACGTTTAGATCTGTTGATTTAAGTGGTAATTTTTCCAACCCAACCGCCATTATGCAGGTAGAAATTATAGAAACTGAAGGTATTACATACCCATTGATCAAAGAGTACACACCAAGTCGCATCGAGCCAAATAAGCAAGACTCCAGAACAATGACTAGATTTTTACAAGTTAGACCATCTTATTTGGTGTCCGAGCCCCTGCCAGATGGTCAGGGCAACTTAGCCGTTGGTCAGCAACTTGACGATACAACATTCGGCAAACACTACAAAATCAGAATAACATCACTAGATACAGGTAGGCAGTTTGACCTAAACTGTACCTTTGAGAAGAAAATGCAGGAAGAGTCATGATAAGGGCGATAAATAGATTCGAGCACTACTTATTATTGACGACCTGTCCATAGGAGAGTTATAATGGCATTTCTTGACAATAGCGGCGATATTATATTAGATGCCGTACTTACCGACACTGGTAGAAAAAGATTAGCAAAAGGCGACGGTAGTTTTAGAATTACCAAGTTCGCTTTCGGTGATGATGAAATCAACTACGAACTTTACAATTACAACCATGCAAGTGGTTCAGCATACTATGATTTGAATATTCTTCAATCACCAGTATTTGAAGCTTTCACTAACAACACAAGTGTTATGAAGTCAAAGCTTTTGACCATCGCCCGAACCGATCTTCTGTACCTCCCAGTAGTACAGTTGAACACCTTCGGTGATGTAGGTGCTGGGCCCACTACAGATCCTTCTGAGGCAACCCTTGCGGACAAAACAACGGCTGGATCATATGTCATAACAGTCAATGATGCAACAACAGCAATATTTGCTGGTGACAATACATCCAAAGGGCTTATCAGAGGAGCTAGAGCAGATCTAGCTAATCAGCCTGTAATTACCTTTGACCAAGGTATTGACAACAATGCATTAGGTTTGATCCCGTTGGGTGTTTCCAACACTCTAACAGAGACCGCCTATGTGATAGAAATTGATAACAGGCTTGGAACAATCGTTACGCCCGATACAGATGCTGAAGACGCAAGAGTATCATTTGTAGATGATGATCAAATTGCTAGTTATTATTTCTCCTTACAGGGTAGCCTAAATGATAGTTCTTACTTTGATTCAATTGGGCAAAACAATGCTCAAACCGCTAACCTCAACTCCCCAATCGCTGGACGTGCTGGACTGAGGTTCAACTTCAAGATCCGTGCAACTGACAATCTTGCGTCGAGCGATTATTTGTTCAACACACTAGGTGGTTCTACTATGACTCTTACCACTCCTAGCCAAGCATTCAAATTTATTGATAGTACAATAAGAGTCACAGGGTTTACTACAGGGTATCGTGTGGATATACCTGTTAGATTTATTAAGGTATAATAAGGGATAAGTTATGGCGACTACATTTAAAACACTTCTACCAAGCGACGTTGTAGACACAAGAACTAAGTTACACGAAAATATTCCAATTACAGGAACGATCGTCTCGGGAACATACAATAACGAAAACATACAAACACATACACACGCTATGTTTACCGCAGTATATGATTATCCCTATCTCAGTTCATCAGCAAACCATATCTTTGATGTGACGGCTGGCTATTCATCCAACTCCGCTCTTAGTGGCACACATATAGTTGGCGGAAATCTCAGTACTCAAAAAATAAATCTTTACAACCAGATGGCACAAGTTCTTGTAGGACATGATGCTTCTGGCGCTATTCGTGAATTCGATGAGGATGGAAACTTAACTGGCGGCACCAAGCTTAAAGAAGTTTTCTTTGTCAACTTTTCACGCCTACTCACAAAAGATGAAATCAAAAAAGGCACATTCCAAATGGATATGTTTGTCAGCGGCAACCTACTGGTAGGTTCGCAGCCCGACGGCGGCAATGACGCAGGTACTGGTAAAGCTCGTGCTAAAAAGGTAAACCTTAGAGACCTCAATGCAGGAACTAACTACTTTGTCAATTCGCCCGCAGGCGAATATGGAATTCTATATCAGAACGAAGGTTCGTTTACAGCTACTTCTAACTCAGTTGGTCTAGTATATTATCAGGCTGGCATAGCTGTCCTCACCGCTTCCTTATTCGATTCGGGTAGCACAGGAACAGGTACATCACCTCTCAAACAGAACAGTATTGTACCAACCAATACACATCTGCTCGCTACAGGAGCGATTACAGGGTCAACGGCTCTGCTGGTAACAGCAAGTCTCAATAACATTGCTAAAGTTATCAATCACAGAATAGATAACATCTCCTTCAACAATACGACAGAACTAAACTCCTCAGTCTACTTCTGCCGTGCTAACGCCAATGAGTTTAACTATAGCTCAAATCCAACGTACCTAAGTGCTAGTCAACTACGTGTCAAGAGCACTGCCACAGACACACCAGTTTCGTACATTACAACAGTTGGCATGTATGGTGCTAATAACGAATTGCTGGCGGTAGCAAAGCTCAGTGAACCTATCAAAAAGACACCTGCTAATGAGCTAACGTTGAGGGTCAGGCTAGACTACTAACGGGGGTAAAAATGTCTTATCTCCATCGGTTTAGTCCAGATGATGTATATCATAACCAACTAAAAACACACCCGCAGTTTAAGGTCACGCTGTATAGCGGATCTGCATATATCAATGACCGCAGGAATGAAAATGTCAGCGACGGCGTTGTAGATCTATATGAAACAGTCAACGGTGCATTCCCATTTGCTGTGAAGGATGGTACAACCACTGTCTTGAACAGCACCACACAGAATACTTTCAATACTTCAGATTATGGTGACACCTTTAACGGCACCTACCCATTGTCAGCATCTGTCGATAGAGAGCTAATCCAAAAGCTTGGTGATCGTAAGAGGATGGCAGCCCTCCAAAATACTATAAACTATTATGAGTACCTAAATAAGCACCATAACTTTGCAACATATTTTACGGGCAGTGATGTTAATCTGGTTAGCATACCCAGTATAATGTTTGGGTCATCAATAAAAAAAGGTAGTGTAAAATTAAACTATTTTTTTACTGGCTCATTGATGGCAACAGCAGAGGATTCAAAGCGTAATGGTGAACTAATAGAAACTAAAGGACCTAATATTGGTAGTACTGTTGGGGTCGTATTATATAATGAGGGCTTTATGCTATTGACGGCCAGTTATCACATTTCCAGCGTCAACACAGATTGTTACTCGGGATCAGCAGCAAGTCAGTTTGCACCTAACTGGGTTAACTTTGCCGCCCATAGTACAGGGACATTCCACCCCAGTTCATCCATATCAGAAATTAATTTTGAGGGTACGCATACAATCCCCACAGTAACTATGTTTGCTCATGCTCCTGAAGGTCAACTCAATGCTTCAATGAATCCGACCTTTTATACTGACGGGCAACAGTTCGACGCAATCGACTTGTCTAACACATCGTTTGTAGAGCCAGACAAGGTTAATATAAAGAATACTATGGAGTCAGCCTTTTGCTCATCAAGTGCGCAAATGGAAAAACAAGTATTCATAAGCAAGATCGGTATTTATGATCAAGACAAGAACCTGATAGGAATAGCCAAGTTAGCTAACCCTGTGAGAAAAGAAGAATCTCAGGGATTTACTTTTAAATTAAAGCTTGACGTTTAGATAACAATAGTATATAATAGTCTGTATGATACTAGGATTAGATATTTCATCCACTATGATAGGCGTTGCCGTCATAGATTCGACTACTGGTGACTTAGTGCACTGCAAGGGCTGGGACCTGTCTAAGATAGATAACAGCTACACCAAATATGAGATGGTTGGGTCAGAGCTTTATGCTCTGAGAGGAGAATATAAATTTGAACATGTCTTTATTGAGACAGCACTGAAGAGGTTTGTCCCTGGTAGATCAAGAGCAGATACTATTATTAAACTGGCTAAGTTCAATGGTGTTGTGTCTTGGTTATGCTTTAGTGAATTGGAACTTGAGCCAACATTTATTAATGTCAACACGGCTCGATCTTTATATGGGCTATCTTTCCCTCGTGGCACAAAAGGACCACAAAGAAAGAAGATGGTCATTCAAGCGGTCATAGAAAGAGAAAAGACATCATTTCCTTATGAAATGGCTAGAGGCGGAAAAAACTATAAACGTGGAACAGACGATCGAGCAGACGCAGTTGTAATTGCTAGGGCTGGTGAGTTTTTATTGAAGAACAAGGACAATAAAGGTTTCCTGACAGATAAGATAGTTTTGACAGAGTAGTGACTACTTACTAACAGACGCTTTGCGTCCCGTAAGGAGAAATACTATGAAGCTCACAAAAGACATGATCAGAGATTTGATCAAAGAAGAGATCAACACCACCAACATCCAAGAAGAGCCAGAAGCTGAGGCAGCGCCTGGAGCGGATGCTGATGTACCTAATCAGGTTAAGGTTGCCCTTAAGCAAATAATGGGCGACGGCGGCGATGTGAAAGTTCTAGAGAAGCTTAAAGCATACATGCAAAAACAAAACGTTGCCAGACAAGCAATGGTTGCAGATACTTTGCTGAATATGATCGGGCTAGATCTAGAGCCTACGAAACTTAGAGCGGCTGTTACCACCAATGCATAACGTATTTGCAGTTTGGAAGAATTTTATCAACGAAGAAAAAATGTCTGACCTGGGCAGCGGCGGCGCTTATGTTGCTAAAGTCGGTGGTTTGAAAATTGTTATAGATCTGGATGATCTGGATTTACAGGCTACCAAACATAGCAAGGAAAGACAATTTCGCCATGATAAGAAGATTTCTAATGAGGCGATCGTCGGAACAGTAGAGATGGCATTAGGTAAAATTATAAATGATTACGCAAACGGTGAATTAGCTAACGATGAGGCGTTTCACATAAAAGGGGTCAGCAAAGCCAAATCGGTTCCTGATCTTAATGTGATCGGTGTACTTAACATGCAAAAAGGTCCTGATACACTAAAGGTCATCACAGTGATGAGAAAAGACGACTTCAAAACAGATAGTTTTGGAGGAGGTCAGCAGAGAACCTACGTTGTAAACCCAAGACAATAATGAGGAGTCAGGAATATGAAGTTTACACATGACAGCCTCAGAGAACTTATTCGAGAAGCGATCTTAGACGAAAAGAAAAAGCGTAAAGCTAAGAGAAAAGCTTCTAGCCGCCGCAAAACAAAAAAGAAAAAGAGACGTGTTAAGCGTAAGGCGAAGCGAGATGCTTGTTATCACAAGGTCAAGTCAAGGTATAAAGTTTGGCCATCAGCTTATGCATCAGGTGCACTTGTTAAGTGCCGCAAAGTTGGTGCTAAAAACTGGGGCGAAGGCGGTAAAGATAAATGAAGTTATCTCGTTCTGATTTAAAACAGATGATTCAGGAGCAGTTACAGCAACTGCTAGCGGAACAGTCTGAGAATCTTGACGAGAAAAAAAAGAAGAAACGCAAGAAAAGAAAAGTAAAGCGTAAGAAACGTAAACTCACCAGCAAGCCAGGATCAGAATCGAATCTTGGTGATTGGTTTGGACGCAAGGGCGAAAAAGGAAGTAAGAGCGGCTGGGTAGATTGTAACACCTGCCGTAAAGACAAAAAGACAGGCAGAAAGAAATGTAAAGCTTGCGGTCGTGGCAGCGACGAAAAGCGTTCCAAGTATCCAAAGTGCAGACCCACACCAGGGGCATGTAGCAAACGAGGTAACTACGGTAAAAAATCAAAGGCAGGGAAAAAAGGATGAATTTATCTCAAGACGAAATACGAAATATTATAAAAGAAGAAATCGCCTCAGTGATTGCTGAATTTGATAAAGATAAAATGAAATGCAACAAAAAGCGATATATTAGAAAAGGCGAGACTGGTCACGGCAAGAAACAAAAAGTTGTCAAGGCTTGCGAAGATGGTAAAGAAAGAATAGTTAAATTCGGTGATGCTAAGATGAGAAATAACAAAGACAAGCCAAAAAACAGAAAGAACTTTAGGGTCCGCATGAATTGTAAAAGCCCAGGTTCTAAACTTAAAGCAAGATATTGGGCCTGCAAGGACTGGTAATGAAAAAGATAATCGTAAAATGGAGAAAGTTTGTTGATACTGCCAAGGAGTATATTTGTCCTCCCGCAACGCAAGACTTAGAACTTAATACTAAAAATCGGGATGCTTCCATCAAAGCAGAACACATTCAGTATGGACCGCTCAATGTAGATGAGCCAGGTGATTACTGGAAAGATATTGCCGAGTATTGGAACACAACTGAAGAGGCAGCTAAAAAATCTAACTGCGGCAATTGTGTTGCATTTGACATCTCACCAAGAATGAAAGACTGTATGCCAGGGGAAACATCAGATGATGATGGCGAACTGGGCTACTGCTGGATGCATCATTTTAAGTGTCACTCAGCCCGCTCGTGCCGCACATGGGCTAAGGGCGGTCCAATAGATCAGGATAAGGTGTCCCACGACTGGCAGAACAGAAATAAATTCCCAGAGGAATGATATGTTAGCAAAGCACCTGAAAGAACAAGACATGACATACCTCCAGCACCTACTACATGCTGGCAAGTATTCTGCCAAGCTAATGTTATGTGCGGGTGGCTTACTTATTCATGCAATATTTCCATTTATATTGGTAGATTTTGCATCAAAAAGAGTGGAGCTAAAGTAATATGAAGCTTCTTATGGAACAGTGGCGACAGTTTATAAATGAGGGCTCAAAGTTCAAGCTCAAGGGTGACTCGGAATACTTTCGTATTGACCTTCAAGGTATTGGTTATGCCCAAGGGATGCAACACCTAAGATTTAAAGAATGTCAGTCAGATGTTGACGCTCTTATGGAAACACCAGAATTTATAAAAGCTAAAGAAAAGTTTGAAGCCAACAATACCACCAAAGATATGGCACAGGACGAAGACGGCAATTATATAATGAAAGAAGTGCCAGCTAAGTTCAGACCAAGATTTTACGATATAGAAAATGCCTGGATCACTAACCCAGAACAACGAGGCAAAGGGTACGGCAAAGAAATATACAAAGCATTTATCGCTCAAGCAGCAGAATACGCCAAGTCTTATGGCGGTGTATTTGTAGGGGCACATCACTGCACCATAGGCTCAGGAACTTCGGCTGATGCCAGGAGAGTGTGGAAATCACTTGCAAGGGATTACACATCATCAGGCGATGTGATATTTATAGGACTATGAAAGAAATACTAACAGAGTGGCGAAAGTATTTATTGTCCGAAGGGATGAAGACTATAAAAGATCTCCCTGAAGGATCAAGCATACTTGTTAGCATTGGACAAGATATTCAATTGGCTTATAAGCACGAGGGTCAAACACTCTACCATGCAAACGCTGGTGATCCTCCTCCACCTGACGATGCCCCTTGGGGGTCCATGACTTCAGTAAAACTATCGAAGCCTTGTCTAGACGGCTATCAGGTCGTACAGGCATCTGCCAGAAAAGGCTGGGGTCCACTTTTATATGACATAATGCTAGAACTGACTAGCGAACTTGGCGGCGGGCTTACTGCTGACCGAGGCAGCGTTTCTAGAGATGCCTATCAAGTATGGGATTATTATATGCGGAAACGAAAAGATGTAGAGGCTAAACAACTAGACATTACCAATCGTGATTTTGAGAAGGTTACCCCTGACGATGAATCTGATGACTGCGAGCAATCATCTTCAATTAGGTGGGCAAGAAAGAATAACCTTGATAAGGAGTACGGCTGGTCATCCCAACCCACAGCTTATTTATACAGCAAGGGCTCAACTCCAACATTAGACGCTTTGCGTGCGGCAGGTAAATTAGAAGAATGAAACAACTGCTAACAGAGTGGCGGAAGTATCTGAAGGAATCAAAGTTCCTACCAGATACTTTATATCATGGCACCACTGAGGTGTTTGATAAATTTGATGACAGTAAGGCAGGCAGGAGAGATAGTGGTAACTTAGGTAGGGGTATTTACTTATCGATCGATAGTGACATGGCCATGAGCTATGCAGAAGAAAATGCCAAGAGATTTGGTGGAGACCCAGTTGTCCTAGAAGTAGAACACAGCCTAGAGAACGTAGCCAACTTCAATGATCACATAAGCGACTTGAAACAAGCGGGTGTAAGCTTCCCGCCAAAAGCAAATGACCCTGAAAGATCAGCAGCATTAACAAAATACTTTACAGAGAAAGGCTTTGATGGTGCCCACTCGGGTCACGAAATAGTCGTCTTTGATGTTAGCAAACTAAATATAAAAGGCGTCGGTGATATTCCTTCAACCAAAGAGGCTTGGAAGATCAAGGCAAGAGCTAAAGCTGACGAGCTTGGAATACCATATGAGGATTTAGGATTATGAAAAAACTATTAAACGAATGGCGACAATTTCTAAATGAGTCACAAGAGTTTGACGAAGAAGAAATGGTTAACGCACTAAACAAAAACGGTAGAGATTTTTATGGATTAATGGATGATCTTAATGCTCTAGGATATGAGGCTGAGGGCAGTCCTGCTCTGATACAAAAATATATTATGGACAGAGACAGAAATTATAAAGAACCAAGGGTGGGAGAGTTTATAGCAGACCATCCAGAGGGTGTCTACATAATAGTACACCAACCACTAATGGGTATAAACACCATCAACCTTCTTATAAATGGTGATCAGATATCTGGAGATCAAAAGCTAATAGGACCAAAGGCTAAAGCTGGTCCTCTTGGTGTTGTAAAGGGTAAAGAAGAATAAAATGAAAAAACTACTAACAGAGTGGAGAGAGTTTTTGAAGGAGGGTCTTGATCCTCGCATCCAGAAGCAGTTGAACGCTCTGCTAGCACTTGACGATATTGGTATTGTGCTTGACGTCGAGGGCGGCGGCGATGGTGCCCAGGTAAGATATGTTCGCATTGAGGATTATGAGAATAAGCAGTTTTCAGAGTTAAAACAAAGCAAGACAGGCATACCCTATGGCGGTTTGCAGGTTGACAGGGCGATAGAAGATGAAAATGGACCATGCTTTAATGGACATGTTGTTGTAGGTGCGAGAGCGGAAAGAGGCTGGGGACCATTATTATATGAGGTGATTCTAGAATGGGCTTCACAAAACGGCGGCGGTCTTATGCCAGACAGATTTTCTGTATCTGATTACGCCCTAGCCGTATGGGACAAATATGAGAAACGCTCAGATGTAAAACCAAGCCAAATGGACGTTGCTCATGGTCTAGACTCAATCTCCTCAAAAACACTTGATTATTTCCCACAACTAACTCCAGATAAAAAAGAAGACGATTGCGATCAGACTGTGCCAATTGGCAGGAGAAGTACTGACTGGCCTAAAAGCCCGCTGTCTAAAATTTATTCTAAAGGCTCTACTGAAACTATCGAAGCACTACAAAAAGCCAAAAGGTTATTTGTAATATGAAAAAACTACTAACAGAGTGGCGTAAGTTTATGAAGGAAGAAAACGACTGGGCGGCTGAGTTCGGCGGGTTTTCTGATGATGAGCGAGGACCTGAGATCCAACGCTCACCTCATCTTGATGATCTGGAGGGCTTAGACAGAGGCGATACTTTTACTATCGGCAACCGCAAGCCTGTTTATCGTGTTATCGGAGCACTAACAGACAAAGGGATAGCCAAAGGTCAGCCAACCAAGTTGGTGGTCGTTGACGGCTCTGGCGAGAGAAAGACCTACGAAGTCAGATCCCCACGAACGGGAGAGGAAGGTGAAGTAGGAGCCTTCGGGAAAAATGACAAGAATGAATATGAAAAACTCTTCGGCAAAACAGGATTTGTTATGAACATTACCAAAGCTGCGGAAACAGATAAATAAATGAAAAAACTACTAACAGAGTGGCGGAAGTATTTAAGCGAGATCAAGCTTGACATTAAAGTTGGCGATGTGCTCTTGGGTGGTAAATTCAAAAACAAGCGAGTGATCGTAAAAAGTATTGGAAAAGATGCATTAGGGCAGCCAACAATCAACGGTCAATCTCTGCTCAAATTTAGAATTGAAAAGAGCCTACCAGATAGCAAGAAAAGTAAAAAGACTTTAGAAGCTGGGAACAAAGATGAGTCATAAGCTTATAATGGAGAACTGGAGGGATTTTAGAAAAGTCCACAAAGTAAACGAGAAGATTTATAAGCAGTATGCCTCCCGCCTCAGCGAAGATTCGCAGGAGGTTTTCTGGAATTTGTCGGAAGACCAAAAAATATTTGTTATTGAAGACTGGATAAAGCAAGGACGCCCAGCCCAGCATCTTACCGAAGATAAAAGTCTAGTAGGAAAAATAGTAAAACTTCCTCGTGGATTATTTCCCGCCAACAAAGGCAAAGTCCTATCATTTGATGGTGAGTCTTATAAGGTAGAAGTAACCGACAAGAGAGGTAGAACAAGTGTTGTTACAGTTGGACGAGCAGCCATCAAAGAAGAAAAGATGGCTGACCTCAACGAGGAGCTTCTTGATGAGGGGCTGAGAGATTGGCTGAAAGATAAATCTACATCAGCAATCAAATCTATTAAATCTAGCTTGGCAAAAGTCGGGCAGGAAATAAAAGAATCTGGCGAAGCGGGTAAACTTATATTAAAAGCAGCCAAAGGCACAGCGTTATCCGAGGAAGAAAAGTCATTCCTAAAAAGACAACTACGAGACATTGGAGTGGGCGCAATTTTGTTAGCACTCTTTATACCCCCTGGCGGTGCAATTGCAATTGGCGCTCTTGTAAAATTGGGCAAATATTATAATATTGATATTTTGCCTAGTGCATTTATGTAACATAAAAATTTATAGACTATTTACTGTGAGGTGTTTAACATGAAAAAGTTTAGAGTACGAATAATCAAAGAAGATAAAGAAGCTTATGGTGGAGATCTAGGTCGCCACGGAGGTTCAGGAAATGTCAGGATGGCCCAGTCTCTCAAGAAGGGCGACATTGTACAATTCCAAGTAGCCGATTACAGAACTAACACCCGCAAATACTACAAAGGTATTCTAATGATGCTTAAGGGCGAGAAAGGCTATACTCGGGTCGTTTCCGACCGAGCCCAAGTTAAAGTAACCCATGAAGCAGAGCAGACCTATAAATCTAGTCATGACCAGCAAGGAACTATATCTGATTTTGTCCCAGTTCCAGAGCCATATATCACAGAGATAGTTGCTGATGAGCTTATAGCGGTCAAGGAAGGCATGAATGAAGATAGGTATTCGCAAGATATCGATATAGAGGGTAAGGCTAGAGAACTAGCTGGTCTTCCAGAGGAAGCCATTAATGATATTGCTTCCATGGCTAAGCAAATGAAAGATAAAGATGGCGCTGGCAACCGTCAGGATAATTTAGGAGAAGCAAGATTCTCCGAGTATGGCAAAATCGATGCAGAAATGGGCAACCCCCCATCGAAGATTGGTCGGGGCGACGAAGAATATATGAAAGCGTATAACGCAGTACTTGTTGCGAAAGGTGAAGAACCCCTCTCTGTAGAGAAGCCTGATCAGAAATATCTTGATGCACTTGAGCGTGGTCAATTGTCTAACGACTATACGGCTCGTAACCGTAAAGATGAAGGATACCGAGGCTCAGATGAAGAGAAAAAAGCAATGAGTAAAATGTCCAACAAAGATTTGTACAAATATGTCACTCGTGACAGGCACACTGTACCAAACCTAAAAGGCGACATGGGACCACTCCCAGGACTTGAAGGACCATTCCAGTTTGAAGATGGGCAGGTATTATATTACGATCCAAAGGCTGGTAAATACTACGATCGTGGTAAAGACATGTTTGTCGAGAACCCACCAGGGAACCGTAAAGATGTAGAAGAATCTCATTGTGGTGGTAAGCATTCTGGCAACCGCCGTATTAAGGTTAGAAGAAGAAAATAAATTATAATCTCTTGACAACCCACCAGCATATGCTATTATAGTGTTGGAGGGAGGTGTCCCATGAGATACCAAGTGTTTAGTGATATGGATGGTGTCCTCGTCAACTTCGAGGATGGTGTCCTGAGTTATATGAATAAGCGGTTGCGAGAACTTCGCCACGAGCCTGATCATCCTGATTATAAACTTGCCCGTTCGGCAGCCAAAGAGCTTGGCGGCTGGGACGTCGAGATCAACAAGTGGCACATTGCTCGGTCTGATCAAGAAAGTAGCCTGCCTCGGAACTATCGTGTCCGAGATTTCATGTACCGAATGGTTGAAAACGATGTTGACCTCTGGGCTAACCTCGGCTGGGAGCGTGGCGGCAAAGAACTTTGGGATTATATCAAAGACATCCCAGGGTTGGAGATTTTGTCTGCTCCGATGGCTGAAGGCTCAAAGGTCGGCAAGAGAATTTGGGTCGCTCGTGAGTTAGGGCTTCCAGTTGAAAAAGTCAACTTGTCTGACAGTAAGAAGCCCTACGGAGTTTGGAACGGAAAGCAAGGACTTCTGATTGACGACCGTGATAAATATGTCAACGAGTTTCGTGAGGGCGGCGGCGTCGCTATTAAACATGATCCAGATAATGTGTATAATACGATTCGGCAACTAAAAGAACTTGGACTGTAGTTGAAAGATGTAACAGCAGTAAAGAAAAAGAGAATATTAGATCAGGTCCTTGGAGGTTCAATCCGTCAGGGATCTGAACTTTTATATCCATGTGTTTGTTGTGGTCATCACAAGCCAAAGCTATCCGTAAACATTCTTAAAGAAGCTTTTAAGTGTTGGGTCTGCGACTATAAGGGTAAATCTCTACGCCGACTTGTCCGCCGCTATGGCGACTTTAATCATGTTTATCAATGGCGTGAGTTTGAAGAAGATCCAATAGACTCAGATCTGAAGGATCTATTTGTATCTGTTCAAGAGGTAGAGCAGGTTATCGAACTACCAGAGGAGTTTATACCTTTGGCTCGACCACCAAGACCAACAGATAACAGGGCACGAAAATATCTTAGATCTAGAAACGTGACCAAGCAGGATATGCTCATGTGGCGACTGGGATATTGCCCAACAGGACAATATGCTAACAGGATTATTATACCTAGTTTTTCTGCTAGAGGAGAATGTAATTATTTTGTAGCTAGATCGTGGGATAAGAAGGACTGGCCTCCATATTTAAATGGACCTGGCAACAAGGATATAGTTTTTAATGATCTGCTGGTTGACTGGAACAAAGAAGTAGTACTGGTAGAGGGTGTGTTTGATGCCATCGCTTATGGCGAGAATGCCATTCCTTTATTAGGGTCCACTTTGCGTGACGATAGTAAGTTGTTCCATAAGATTATTTCTAACGACACACCTGTCCTTATGGCACTGGATGACGATGCAAAAGATAAAAGTTTGAAAATAGTTAAGTCTCTCTTAACTTACGACGTCGAGGTACGCTTAATGGATACTTCTGGTTATAAAGATATCGCTGAGATGCCCAAAGCTGTGTTATTGAGCAGAGCAGAGGCAGCACCGTTTATGAATCCAGCAAACTACTTAATGTTGAAGGCTTCTGGTCTATAGGAGGATGAAATGAAATTCACCGAATCTGAACTACGAGAAATTATTAAAGAAGAGCTTATGAGCGAGCGATCTGGCGTCACGGGTGCTGAGATCGCCCAAGCGAGAATAATTATTCAAAACCACCTAAAGCAGATGTTTAACGAATTAGGCAGAGACAAGCTGCCCAAAAAATTCTCAACAGAAATACTTATCCAGCCAATTTTAGACAAGTGGGCCCAAGGTCGCCGTGGTCCTGTGAAAGCCTATAATCCGTTGACACGGAAAATGACCAACTAGTCTATAAAACCCTAAACACCTCTAAAAATACCTGATACAATAAGATACGCTTATAGAAGGAGTGCGCCTATGGTGCGGATAGCACATTTTGGGGATACCCATATCAAAAATCTTAAATATCATCATGAATATCGTCATGCATTTGAGGAAATTTATAAGACCCTGCGAGCAGAAAGCGTAGACTACATCGTCCACACAGGCGACTTGGCTCACACCAAGACCCAACTTTCACCAGAGTATTTTGAACTAGCCACAGAGTTCTTGAAGAACCTGGCTGACATCGCCGAGACGCACATCATCCTCGGGAATCACGACGGTAACCTGCGGAACAGCAGCCGCCAAGATGCCATCACCCCAATTGTGGAAGCACTAGACCACGCAAGCCTTATGCTTCACAAGTATTCGGGTGAGGTTCAGCTAGAGGACGACTTGACTATTAACGTTTTGTCAATCTTTGACGAGACCAACTGGCAAGACCCAACAGATCCAGAGTCTATCAACATCGCTCTTTATCACGGAGCAATTAATAATAGTAAAACCGACATGGGTTGGATCATGGATCATGGCGACCACGACATCAAAGTGTTCGATAAGTTTGATTACGCTATGCTGGGAGATATCCACAAGACTAATCAGGTTCTCAACGAAAGTGGGACGATCCGCTATTGTGGCTCTACTATCCAGCAGAATCACGGCGAGACAAACGACAAGGGCTTTTTGATCTGGGATATCCATAGCAAGACTGACTTCTGCGTGGAACATCATCTTGTAGAAAACGTTAAGCCTTTCATGACAATTGAGATGACAGCCAAGGGGAACATGCCTAGAAACCTAGACATTCCCGAAGGAGCCCGACTTCGTGTGGTGACTCACCACAAAGTCTCTCTAGACAAGATTCGTCGGGTGATGGACATTGCCAAGAGCCGCTTCAAGCCTGAGAGTCTGTCTTTCGTTAACAAGGCTGGACTTAAGCGTTCCAGTGTAGATGTTGATGACTTGGGCAACACAGAGAATTTGCGGGACCAACAAGTCCAAGAGCGACTTATTCGGGAATACTTAAAAGAATATGAACCCGACGCTAAGACCTTAGAGAGAGTTTTCCAATTAAACTCACGCTACGATGCTCGGGTCAACGGCGAAGACGCCTCCTTACGAAACGTGGAGTGGTCCCTCAAAAGTATGCAGTGGGACAATCTCTTCAACTACGGAGAGAACAACACCATTAACTTTGAGAAACTGAACGGCGTTGTCGGTGTCTTCGGTAAGAACTACTCAGGCAAGAGTTCCGTGATTGATAGTGCGTTGTACACGATTTACAACTCTATCAGCAAGAACAACCGCAAGAACCTGAACATCATCAACCAGAACAAGCAAGCTGGCTGCGGTCGTGTTGAAATTGATATTGACGGCAAGGCCTACATCATTGAGAGAAAGTCGGAGAAGTATAAAAAGAAACTTCACGGCGAAGAAACTGACGAAGCCAAGACTGATGTAGAGTTCTCAATGATTGACCCAGCGACTGGGGAAGAGACAAGCCTGAACTCGCTAGACCGCAACGGCACTGACAAAGAAATCCGTAAGATCTTTGGAACCATTGATGACTTCTTGCTTACGAGTATGTCCAGTCAGATGGGTGCGATGACTTTTATTAACGAAGGTTCAACCAAGCGCAAGGAAATCCTAGCCAAGTTCTTGGACCTTGACCAGTTTGAGAAGAAGTTCCGAGCCTCCAAGAATGACAGTATTGAAACCCGTGCTCTTCTCAAAAAGTTGGAAGATAATAACTTTGATGAAGATATTACGCAACTCGTCGGACAATTGACCGATAATGAAAAGGACCGATCTAAACAAGAAAAGAAATGCAAGAAACTAACTACACAGTTAGAAACCATTTCCGA
>UEXM01000042.1_pt1 | contig 147990 bp, 138 predicted proteins | sample 1796661 | NCBI WGS metagenome assembly UEXM01 (sample SAMEA4772469, study PRJEB27181) | metagenome | reverse complement strand
GTTTTTCAACCAAGGTTTTCCAATCATCAAATGTTTTACGGGTCATATGTTGCTCCTATCAATTAACTTGGAGCAACTTTACGATCGAAAATTAGTTAGAAGAATGTGTTTTTGCCCGGACGCTTACTATCAAAATTTACTAAATTACTACTTAACAGACTTAAAGATAAATACAAACTCAATGATATTGGGTATGCATGGTGTAGAGAACAAGAGCGCTCAAAACAGCAACATTACCACATGACAATATTTGTAGAGGGGCGAAAAATTAGAACGCCTGAATGTATATGGGAAATGATTCAAGATACTTGGTGGTTTGTCAGAGGTGGACACATGACAATGATACCCTATCACATGGTTTATCGAGATGATCACCAATCAAGGCAAGATGCTATTTATCATTTATCTTACTTAGCTAAAACGAGAGGTAAAGGTTATCGCCCTATGCAAACAAAAGACTATTCAAATAGTCGGTTGAAATAGTTGTTTTTCATACCAGTGTGCAAAAAAAACACCTCAAAAACTCAAATAAATAGGTGAGGTTTTGGGTAGGTTTTAGTGGTAAAACTATAAATTAAAAACCTAGAGGGCGTTCAAAATTCTGTGTCAGCTTAAATTTTTAAATATCGAGTACGCTGTCTAAGCGCCCATCGAAATAAATCGCTAACTGAGATAAACACAAACTCCAATTGTGAATGGGCATTGTCCATTTCTCAGTGGCATTTAATATGCCAGCATAAAGTAGCTTCAACAAGCTATTTTCATTCGGGAAAGCCCCTTTAGTTTTTGTCAGTTTTCTAAATTGACGATGTACTGCTTCAACCGCATTCGTCGTGTATATAACTTTGCGGATATGCTCTGGATATTTGAAATAAGCCGATAAGTTATGCCACTTATTGCGCCAGGAATTGATGACCAGCGGATAAGAACTGCCCCATTTAGCGTCAAGTTCATCTAACGCTAGCTCTGCTGCTTCCTTTGTTGGCGCTCGATAGACAGGCTTTAAATCAGCCATGAATGCTTTTTGATTTTTAGAGGCAACATACTTCATTGAGTTGCGTATTTGATGAACGATACACAATTGAATTTCAGTTTCTGGAAAAATAGTTTTTATCGCCTCAGGAAACCCAGTTAGGCCGTCAATACAGGCGATTAGGATATCTTTAACACCACGATTATTTAAATCGGTAAGCACCGATAACCAATAATTAGCCCCTTCATTTTCCGAGAGATGCAATCCCAGTATTTCTTTTTTACCGTGAATATCTAAGCCAAGCAAAGTGTAAACTGCTTTGCTGATATATCGTCCATCTTCTTTGACTTTGTAATGAATAGCATCAAGCCAAACAATGGGGTAATGGCTATCTAAGGGACGTTGCTGCCATGCTTTTAACTCGGGAATGAGCTTGTCGGTAACAGCGCTTATCATGCCCGTGGCGACGTTCATGCCGTACATATCTTCGATGTGCTTATTAATATCGCGATAACTCATGCCCATACTGAACATGGAGAGAATTTTTTGGTCTATTTCATCGGTGAGTGCAGTTTGATTTTTCTTAACAAGTTGAGGTTCAAAACTACCACTTCTATCTCTGGGTGTATCGAGTTCAAAACTACCCACAGAGGATTTAACGGTTTTAGTGCTAGAGCCATTTTTACGATTAGGTTGCTGTTCGTTGGCAAGGTGTTGTTCAAGCTCGGCTTGGAGAGCCGCTTCGCTTAATTGTTTGATAAGCCCGGTAAGTACACCGTCTTTACCATTAAGATTTTTACCTGCTTGAAGTGCTTTAACTGCCTCTTGAAAATCGAATTGAGTTGTCATGTGTCATTCCTCTTTTTACTAGTTTACTGAAATGACACAGATTTTTGAACACTACCAAAACCTATCAAAACCTTACATTCAAAAAGCTCTATTAGCGTTAATTGTGGTTCTAGATAATTAACGACTTTCTTTCGAGGTTGCCATACTCGAGACATTTGCTTTTAAAGACACTTAACACTTCGGATTAAGCTTTTTAGTTTGAAATGACTTCAACAGGACATGCATACACAATCCCTCTCATTACATACTCATTGACCCTACAGCCAGGCGAAGAATGAGGTGGTGTTTCACTCTGCAATAGTGCTGCATTACCTTTATTATTAACTACTTCATTTTTAAAGGTCTTATAGACATCATCAAAGTTACCCACAGTACCAAATGCACCACAACCATTACCATGCGACACAACAATTGTAGTTATTTCATTACATGAAATTGGTGGATCAACTTTTCTAAAAATTTTGATATTTTTAGCATCGTCTAACAAAGTGATTTTAGGAGCTGTTGAAGCACAGCTTGCGAGAAGTATAAGTGAAGGTATAAGTATAATTTTATTCATGTTATTCAGACTCCGTTCCATAATGTTTATTTGATTGAAATTAATATCACATAATTTCACAGTTTTAGGAAACATAAATATTAAATCCTGATCATAAATTGGATATTGCTGTGACTTCTCAGTGATATGAGGCGAAAAATTCATTAGAAAATATATGCCTAAACTTCTAACACCAATATATCTAATGCGCACTTTGTTAGCGTTACGCTACCGTCAATAAAAGCACTTAAGAGACGAATGAATAACAATGGGCTAGACTGTAAAGTAAGCCCTCATTTTCATTGAGAGGACTAAAAATCAAGCTATCAACAGTTAACACTAATAGAGTTACTTAAAATTAAACTCCCACTTATAGAATCATAAATATGACTTTTCCTAATCTTATAAAAGGTAGTTTAATAAGGGGGGACTGAGTTTTCAGTGTTAGATATTGTTAAGGTTTTTGGGAGTGTTTTACTTTAAAGAAGTAGCTTCATGATTAACGAGCCTAAGATAGACCTAAGTTAAAAGCTATCCTGTCAAATAAGCATTAAATAATTACTAACTGGACCCACAACTAGACCTTGTTTAACGATTTTACATATTTAGTTGGTGGTTACTTACTAGGATAGTCTTCGTGGAAATGGTGGCCCCTCCCTGACTTGAACAGGGGACCTGCCGATTATGAGTCGGATGCTCTAACCAACTGAGCTAAGGGGCCATCTTTAGTTCGTTTCAATAAACGCGAGCGGTCTATCAAAGCGGCGAGAAGTATAAGCATTTTTTATTTTGTTGTCACCACTATATCGTTAAAAAGTCAGATAAAAGTGTTTGATAGTTCATTAGTTGAGCGATTAAGCTGTGAACTTAGCCGCTCAACTTGAAAAATGCTTTATTTTAAATTCTTTCTAATGAATGCCGCTATTAAGAAAATAACTAAATATCCAAATGAACCGCCTCCTGATGAATTACTTTTTTCAGGTGTAACAGCAGGTGGTGTTGTGGTTTGCGTGGCAATTACTGCCAGTGTGATATTCTCACTTGTTGATAAGCCTTTTGAATCAGTTGCTGTGAAAGATAGTGTGATATTATCAGCACTCGCGGGGGCGACGAAAGTGGTGGTTAAGCTATCGGCGTTGGTTAATGTGATGCTAGTACCAGATGTTTGTTGCCAAACGTAGGTCATAGGATCGTTTTCGTTGTCTGTTACCGTTGCTGTTACGCTCACCGTTGCTCCGCTGTTTACTTCTCTATTCTCAGGTAATGTGATCACTGGTGCAGAGTTGCTGTCGTCATCAGAAATTGTGACGGTATATTGGGTAATAGCACCTAAGTTGCTATCGGCAACGGATGATAAGCTAATAGTAAAACTTTCATTTGTTTCATCTTGAGTATCATCTATGATGTTCACACGAATACTCTTTTCAGCAGAGTCTCCATCAGCCCAATTTACGGTGCCTGAGGCTGATTCAACATCTTCGCCAATCGTTGCAGTGTCTGCGTTTAACAAATATGAAACAGAAACCGCACCATTTGAACTACCTTGTCGTGCAAGTGCTATATCAAGAGTTCCTTGGTTTTCTGCGACGGTTGTTGCTGTTGATGTGAAACCTAATGAGCCGGTATCAGTACGGCCATCAATGTTGATGGTTAAATAATTATTACGGCCTAATGTTGCACTATTATTGGGTTGAATTAAGCGGACAAAAAACTTCTCCTTAAACTCTACACCGCTTGTATCGCTGGCAATATCTATATTAATTGTTTTATCGGCTGTGTCATTTGCTGCCCAGCTTAAGGTACCTGAGGTTGGAGTATAGTCACTATTCTCTTTGGCGCTACCGGGTAACAATTGATAATGAACACTGGTGGCTTGGTTTGGATTACTTGCATTATTACGCTGAACGTTAATGGTGAGGGTTTCACCTTGGTTGGTATTGACGCTGCTATGTTCAAAAGCTATTTCACCTTGGCTAGACTCAAGCGTACGGTCTTTTAATATATACAAGCCACTGCCGATATCACTAACGAGAATATTACCAGATGGTAAGTAAGGATATGCACCCCAAGCGCCATTAAAACCTGCGTTATTTGAAGGTGTATAAGTATCGAAGAACCCAATATCGACAGGGTTGGCAGGGTCGGTAATATCTAATACGGTAAGCCCACGCTCATAGTTTGACATGTAATATCGATTACCACGCACAAAGCCATTATGATCTATAGCGCGTGTTGGGCCTGTCCATTGACCAACTTGTGTTGGATTATTGAGATCCGCAATTGAAAATATACGTACGGTAGAGTTTAAACCGCCGTCTTTTTCATCAAACTCGTCATGCAATAAGATATATTTTTTATCCTCAGTAGCCCAGCCAGAGTGAACGTATTGGTTACTTTTAGCTACGTCATTGTATTCACCTGTGCCTAAAAGCGTTGTTGCTGATGTATCTGTTATGTTCCATAGCTTCATTTCCTTCTCATTAAAATCAATGAAAACGGTACAATTATCGCTTCGGGTATTACATTGGCTGTCTTTTCGGCTATCCGTAATATTCAGTGATGCGCCATCATGAGTGTAGCCCGAGCCAAAATAATCATTGGTTAATGTTGTAAGTGTTGCCGGTGTTTTTAATGAATAACTATGAAATGCGCCACCAAATTTATTGCTACCTATTAACTGTAAACTTGGTGTTAAACCCGGTAAGGCAATGTTAAGTGTATGATCAACATTGGTGATGTAGACGTTATGCGCTTTAGTCACCACGCGGTTTTTCTCAACTAAGCTAACTGAATTAGGTAGTTGGTTTAAATTAATGATGGTTACATAATCATTGGTACCGTCAACTGTGGCATAAGCATAAGCTTGCCAAGCATTGATGCTGCTATCAAAATATTGATACACCTTAATATCGCGCCAGCTAGAGCTAAGGCCAGAAATAGTGCCAACTTCTTTAGGAGCCTCAGGAGTGGTAACATTGACTACGGCGATACCGTTACGCAAACCGATGAGTGCATATTCATCGCCGGTATTTAAGTCTACGTGTCCCCATATATCGTTTGCTGCACTTGGACGACTGGAGAAATCTTTCAATGGCATATGGGCAAGTAAATCTATATTGTTACAAGCAAAGTTACCTGCAGCTCCATCAACACACTCGACACTGTTTTGTGCTTCGCTTAAGGTATAGTAGCTGTCTAACTTGCTCTTTAGTGCTTTACTTTCAAGGCTATTATCTGCAAACAGCGACTTGCCATCGGCCATTATAATAAAGCCTTGTTGACGTAAAGGCTCAGCCATGTCGGCAGGAATATTGTTTAATGTTGTAGGATTGCTATTTGGACTTTGGCTCTGAAAATGGTCAAAGCGGTTATAGCCACCCAAAATAGGCACTAATGCACTTTTTAAGTAAAATAATTCTTCGCTTGAGTTAACGCTATACTCGCCAGCAGATACCAGTATTTTGTCGCCTTTATTTGCTTGTTGAACCGCGTAAGCGATCGTTTGGCAAGGCCTTAGTACTTGATCGCATTTGCCTGTATCTTTACCCGTTTCTGCAACAAAGCGAGCCTTATCGTGCTCAGAGTGGGCAAACAGTGACGAACTGCTTAATATTGTCGATAAAACAAAAATTATCCATGTTAACCGTAACATCAGATAGTCCTTATGTTAATAAAATGTTATACATATCACTTTAGCGCATTTAAATAGCTTTTTATATCTTTGCTTTTTAGTTGTGACTATATCTTTGATAAATTTTTTTTAACTTTTGGCTTAAGAGTAATTAAGCGAGACCTATGTTACGTAACAAGCAGTACTTATATATAGCAATCTTTATCATGTTAGTTAGTGCGTTAAGCTACCTATTTAGTTTAGTGCCAGCGAGCAAGCAGCAGATTAAAATACAATTACTATGGCAAAATGACGTGTTAGATTGCCAAAGTACCTTTATGGCTGGCGAAAACAACAAAACTTGGTTTGTTGAGCAATTACAGTTTTTTATTCATGATATTCAATTTGGTTCAAATGAAACCGGTTGGGAAAAAGTTAATTTAGTTGATAACTTTTATCAAACCGGTGATAGCGTTTTACTCGGTAAGAATTGCCAACAAACTCAGCTAGATGATAGCGTAGATAGTACTGGAAATTGGCAAGTTGAGTTCTATTCTGATGCCAATATAACAGCTAATAGCCGTATGAAATTTACTTTAGGGCTGCCTTTTGAAAGTAATCACTTAAACCCTATTAGCCAAAAAAGCCCACTGAATTTACCTTCAATGTTCTGGGTTTGGCAAACAGGGCACAAGTTTATGCGCCTTGAGCTTGCTAGCAGTAATGAGCAATGGTTGTTTCATTTAGGCTCAACAGGTTGCCAATCAGCGAGTGTTATGCGAGCTCCTAATGAGCGCTGTCGAAACCCAAATCTGTTTCATTTTGAAGTACCTGCGGTTAAAAATAATGGCAAACAATACGCCCTGAACCTGAACTTGGCTGAACTACTTGATAAAGTAACGTTAAACTCGTCATCGAGTTGCCAATCAGCAAGGGATAATGAAAGCTGTCAGCAATTATTTCGCAATTTATCAAAAACTAACAGTGCAACTGAAGCGGTAGGGGTATTTAACGCCGTTAATACTAAGCATTTTGACAGAGGAGTTAATGTTGAATAAATTAGTGCTTATCGCCATATTGGGCGTACTAGGTGCATTGCTGTTAAGTTGTGATACGGCAAATAATTCTCAAACGAGTTATCAGTGGCCTATTATCGAAGGCTTTCCAAAACCTCAAGTACCTAAAGATAACCCTATGAGTGATGCAAAGGTATTACTTGGGAAAAAGCTATTTTTTGACAAAAACTTATCAGCTAATCAGCAGCAGTCATGTGAGTCTTGTCATTTTCAAGCATTTGCATTTGCCGAAAATCGAACTGTTTCACAAGGCTCTACCGGTGAAGCACATAGACGAAATGCACCTGCGCTAGTTAATATCGCTTACAATAAAACCCTGACCTGGGCACATGATGGTATTACTACTCTTGAGCGACAAATATTAATACCTATGTTTAGTGAGTCACCAATTGAACTTGGCATCACGGGCCATGAAGCAAAAGTACTGGCTCGATTTGATACCGAGGCCTACCAAGCATTTTTTACACAGGCATTTGGTGACGAACCACTCAGTTTTGAGCTGATCGTAAAAGCATTGGCTAGTTATGTGCGCAGCCTTATTTCTTTAAATTCACCTTTCGATCGCTATGCTTATTTAGGTGATGATGATGCTATCTCGGCGTCTGCTATTCGTGGTATGGATTTGTTTTTTTCTGAGCGTTTAGAGTGCCATCATTGTCATGGGGGGTTTAACTTTACTCAGTCTACTGGACATGAACAGCAATTACTTGATCGCCGACCGTTTCATAATACCGGTTTGTATAATGTTGCTCAAACGCAGGGTATTTCAGGTTATCCCGCAAATGATATTGGGCTTGGTGAAATATCTACATTAGCGAAAGATAATGGTCGCTTTAGAGCACCAACGCTTCGAAATATAAACCAGTCAGCTCCTTATATGCACGATGGCAGTGTGGCGACTTTATCTGACGTTATTGATATTTATGCGGCTGGCGGACGTAATATTATTGATGGAAAGTATCAAGGAGATGGTCGAGCTAACCAACTTAAAAGCCCATTTATTAAAGGCTTTGAGTTAAGCGTTGAAGAAAAGCAAGACTTACTAGCCTTTTTAGATACCTTAACAGATCAAGCGTTTTTGACCTCATCTGAACACCAATTAGCTGAAAAGTAGCCGGTTAACTGTAACAGGTTCGACTTTGCTTATGACGATAATAAATTTCAGATAAAAAAAGTCCAGCTAGTAGCTGGACTCTTGTAATAACAATATATTGTTATTGATATTTATTCGCCGTCTAAGAAACTCTTAAGTTGCTCAGAGCGTGAAGGGTGACGTAATTTACGTAATGCTTTCGCTTCAATTTGACGAATACGTTCACGTGTAACGTCAAACTGCTTACCAACTTCTTCAAGGGTATGATCGGTGTTCATATCGATACCAAAACGCATTCTTAACACTTTAGCTTCACGAGCGGTTAAACCGGCTAGCACTTCATGTGTTGCGTCTTTTAAGTTTTCAGAAGTCGCTGAGTCAACAGGTAACTCGCCGCTACCATCTTCAATAAAATCACCTAAGTGAGAATCTTCATCATCACCAATTGGCGTTTCCATTGAAATTGGCTCTTTAGCGATTTTCAACACTTTGCGAATTTTATCTTCCGGCATGATCATGCGTTCAGCTAATTCTTCAGGTGTTGGTTCGCGACCCATTTCTTGCAACATTTGACGTGATATACGATTAAGTTTGTTAATCGTTTCAATCATATGCACCGGAATACGGATAGTACGTGCTTGGTCAGCAATTGAACGAGTAATCGCTTGGCGTATCCACCACGTAGCATAAGTTGAGAACTTATAACCACGACGATATTCAAACTTATCAACGGCCTTCATCAAACCAATGTTACCTTCTTGAATTAAATCCAAAAATTGTAAACCACGGTTGGTGTATTTTTTCGCAATTGAAATAACTAGACGTAAGTTAGCTTCGACCATTTCTTTTTTCGCACGACGAGCTTTCGCTTCACCGATTGACATACGACGGTTAATGTCTTTTATGCCATGCACGTTAAGATAAGTTTCTTCTTCTAACATGTTCAATTTGTATATGCAGCGCTCAACATCTAATTCAATGTCAGCCATTCTTTTTGAATGAGGTAAACCTGCAGCTTTTTGCTCTTCAAACCAATCTTTTGAGGTTTCATTACCTGGGAAGATTTTAATGAAGGTAGTTTTTGGCATGCCAGCACCAACTACACAGTGTTTCATGATCAAGCGTTCTTGAACACGTAAACGGTCCATGACACTACGCATGTTTTTCACTAGGCGATCAAATACTTTTGGTACGATTCTGAACTCTTTGAAAACTTCAGCTAAGTCATCGATTGCTGCTTGTGCGCTAGCATGACCGCGGCCTTTCGCTCTAATTACGCTATTGGCGTTTTCGTAGGCTGCGCGTAAAGCATTAAACTTTTCACGTGCTTCTTCAGGACAAGGGCCAGTATCCTCTTCTTCCTCGTCTTCATCATCTTCGTCAGACTTATCTTCATCTTCTAAGTCTTCTTTCGACAATTCAGAGCCGATATGGGTTGCGGCCGCAGGAATTTCTTCATCTTCAGCATCAGGGTCTAAGAAGCCAACGATAATATCGCTAAGGCGTACTTCTTCAGCTTCAAAATTATCCCATTGCTCAAGCAAGTAGTTAATTGCTGGCGGGTATTCAGAAACACTGCGTTGTACTTCTTTGATACCTTCTTCGATGCGCTTGGCGATGACAATTTCGCCTTTACGAGTCAGTAGCTCTACCGTACCCATTTCACGCATATACATACGCACAGGGTCAGTAGTACGACCGATTTCACTTTCAACGGTAGCAAGGGCTTGCGCTGCAGCTTCAGCAGCATCTTCATCAGTATTAGCTTCACTCATCATTAACGTGTCGTTATCCGGTGCGTTTTCAAACACCTGAATACCCATGTCGTTAATCATTCGAATGATGTCTTCAACTTGATCGGAATCGATAATATCCTGAGGGAGATGATCGTTAACTTCTGCAAAAGTTAAATAACCTTGCTCTTTACCTTTGGTTATTAACTCTTTAAGTCTAGATTGTGGGGCTTGATCCATTGACGAGTGTCCACCTATTTATGGCTATCAAAATTACAACAGTAAGCCGGAAATTATAGCGAAATAATTGGCTAATTACCAGACATAAACTGTGCTTCTATTTGTACGTTCTTTTACATTAATTTGCACTAAACTTATAAGCTCAGCAATTCATGCAGCTCGAGCTTTTCATCATCGCTTAATTTGCTACTGCGCGATTGCTCAAGAAGTAGCTCCGTGCGTTGTTCAATAAAAACATTTAAAAACTTTTCAATGGTGTCTAGAAACGTACCTTCAGCATTTTCAGGTTCTACATGGTGTTCCATACACATTAATTTTGTTAATTGTTTCTCTGCTTCCTGCCCTCTAAAGTGCTCAAGTAGTTGTGCGCTATTCACTTTAGGGTTTTGCTTACATAAGGCTAACAGTTGATTTAACAGCGGAATGCCCGGCATATTTAAATCGGCTAAAAGATTAGCATCAGGTAATGTTTCTACTATATGGGGATGCTCAAGTAATAATGCAATAGCGAGTCTAACTGGGGTAATTTTAGGTCGTACTGCTTTTGCTTTATTTTGTTCGGCGTTGGCAAAGTTTTTATGCAATTTTTTCAATTGCATTTCGTTATTAGCACCGAATTGATTGGCAAGTTTAGTTACAATGGCATCTTTAAGATTACTTTCCGGCAGTTTAGCCAAATAAGGTTTGAATGCGCCAATGGCTGCACCTTTACCTTCTGGTGATGTCATATCTATTTGCGCAAGTAAATGTTCAAATAAAAATGTTGAAAGTGGGGTGGCGTTATCTAAGATTTTTTCGAAAGCGGCTTGGCCTTGCTCTCTGATCATCGAGTCAGGGTCTTGGCCATCAGGCAAGAAAACAAACTTAAGGCTGTAACCGTCTTGAATCATTGGTAGCGCATTATCCATTGCACGCCATGCAGCATCTCGACCTGCACGGTCACCGTCATAACAACAAATAACTTCTTTTACTGTTCTGAATAAAGTTTGCAGTTGCTCAGATGTTGTTGCGGTTCCAAGTGACGCAACCGCGTAATCAACACCGTTTTGGGCTAGTGCGACAACATCCATATAACCTTCAACCACCACTAAACGGGTTAATTGTTTATTCGCTTGCTTCGCTTCGAACAGTCCATAAAGCTCTTGGCCTTTATGATAAATACGTGTTTCCGGCGAGTTAAGATATTTTGGTGTGCCATCACCGAGTACGCGACCACCAAAACCTATGACTCGACCACGTTTATCACGAATAGGGAATTGAATCCGACCTCTAAATCTGTCGTAAGGCCTATTCTTATCACTTTGAATAGCCATACCTAGATCAACAAGCTGTTGATTTATTTGATTACTGCGGCCAAACATCTTCATCATGCCATCCCAAGCATCACTGATATAACCTATGCCAAAGCGTTTAACAATTTCACCACTTAAGCCACGACCTTTCAAATAATCAATGGCAATGTCTTTATCTGAAGCAACTTTTAATTGTTGTTGATAAAAACGACTAATTTGTGCCATCAACTCATAGTCGTCTTGCTTTTGAATATAAGCTTTTTGATCTTGCTTTTGTTGGGCTGGTGTTCTATTTATTTGTTCTCGAGGCACGGTCATATTGTAATGAGAGGCCAGTTCTTCTACTGCATCGGGAAACTCTAAACGATCAAACTCCATTAAAAATGAAATAGCATTACCGTGCTCACCACAACCAAAGCAGTGGTAAAATTGTTTGTCTTGGCTAACGCTAAACGAAGGAGATTTTTCAGTATGAAAAGGGCAACAAGCTTGGTAATTTTTACCGGCTTTTTTTAATGGTACGCGAGAATCTATTAATTCAACAATATCGGCTCTAGCCAATAAATCATCAATAAATTGTCGAGGGATCATACCAGCCATAAATGTCATTACATCCAGAGAAAATATTATTCTACACTAATAAAATTAGCGGAATAGAAAGTTATTGCATTCTAATAAAAATAAAACCGCGAGGCCAAGGCTATCGCGGTTTTTATTTTGAGTGAACATTGAAGTTCAAATGGAAGATTAATTAACTGTTTAAAGTAGCTCTAACTTGACCGCTTACAGCGCCCATGTCGGCTTTACCTTGCATTAACGGTTTTAAGACCGCCATTACTTTACCCATATCAGCCATTGAGCTGGCACCGGTGTTAGTAATCGTATCTGCAATCAGTTGATTAATTTCGTCTGCTGATAATGGTTGCGGGAGAAAATCTTCAATAGCGCTGACTTCTGCAGCTTCTTTCGCTGCTAATTCATCGCGACCACCTTCAGTAAACATTTTGATAGATTCTTTACGTTGTTTAACCATTTTGGTTAACAAGGCAATGATATTATCATCGGTTGCTGCTGTATTGTGATCAATTTCTGCCTGCTTTATCGCAGAAAGTGCCATACGAATTACACCAAGACGAAGTTTGTCTTTGGCACGCATGGCATTATTCATTTCATCATTAAGTTGACTAAGTAGACTCATAATTACATTTACTCTTAAGTTAACTCAGTTGACTTAGATCTTACTAAGGTATTCTTAGTACATGCGAACGCGACGAGCGTTCTCACGAGAAACTTTTTTAGCTGCGCGTTTTACTGCTGCTGCTTTTTTACGCTTACGTTCCCAAGTCGGCTTTTCGTAAGATTCGCGACGGCGAACTTCTGAAAGGATACCTGCTTTTTCACATGAACGTTTAAAACGACGTAATGCAACGTCAAATGGTTCGTTTTCTCTTACTTTAATTACTGGCATGTACTGTTTTACCTTAGTTAGAAATCTATATAAATCGGTGTCTGATTTCAGCTAAATAGCCTCATCTTCACCCACTCTATTAAAAATTGGTGCCGTATTCTAAAGCGAACACTATAGTAATGTAAAGGAGTAATCATTATTTCGCTCAGTTTTAGCGTAATTGCGTCTAAATTGGGCTATTTAAATGGCAAAATTAATATTTTAGTTGCCTTTACATGCACTATAAATTGAAAGTTGGGGACTCGATAGGTAAAATCATCGGCCAACGAAAACTGCTAGCTTAGTGCTGCGGTTTTAAACTTCTTTGACAGCGGAACTTTTAGTTCTAGGTAAATAAAACACTATGCGAATTTTAGGTATTGAAACTTCTTGTGATGAAACCGGTATTGCGATCTATGATGATGGCCAAGGGGATCTACCTGAAGGCATAGTTGCACACCGTCTATATAGTCAAATTGCTGTGCATGCAGATTATGGTGGCGTTGTGCCTGAGTTAGCATCACGCGATCATGTGCGTAAAACTATTCCATTAATTAAAGAAGTACTTGCTGAAGCTAACTTGACACCAGCTGATTTAGACGGCGTAGCTTATACTGCCGGGCCTGGTTTAATTGGTGCTTTACTAGTTGGTTGCTCTATTGGTCGTAGTTTAGCTTATGGGTGGAACTTGCCAGCAGTTCCTGTACATCATATGGAAGGGCATTTATTAGCTCCTATGCTAGAAGAAAATGTTCCGGATTTTCCATTTGTCGCTTTATTAGTGTCCGGCGGTCATACCATGTTAGTGCGTGTTGACGGCATTGGTCACTATGAGCTTTTGGGCGAATCAGTTGATGACGCTGCCGGTGAAGCTTTCGATAAAACAGCTAAGTTATTAGGTTTAGATTATCCGGGCGGGCCGGTATTGGCAAAAATGGCAGAAAGTGGTCGTAAAGGACGTTTTAAATTTCCACGACCGATGACAGATAGACCTGGATTAGATTTTAGTTTCAGTGGTTTAAAAACATCAGCTGCCAATACCATTCGTAAAGAAAGCCATGACGAGTTAACGGCTGAACAAAAAGCACAAACTCAAGCAGATATTGCCTATGCCTTTCAAGAAGCTGTAATTGATACCTTAGCAATAAAATGTAAGCGGGCATTGAAGCAATGTGATTTAAACCGTTTAGTGATTGCTGGTGGTGTTAGTGCAAATACGGCATTAAGAGAAAAGTTAGCGCAAATAACCAAAAAGTTAGGTGGTGAAGTTTTCTATCCTAGACCTGAGTTTTGTACCGATAACGGTGCCATGATTGCTTATGCTGGTTTACAGCGGTTAAAAGCCGGTGTTGATACCGATTTAACTTTCAAGGCCACGCCACGTTGGCCATTAGATACTTTAGAAGCAATTTAGCAGCAAGTTTTGATTACTTTTTGCTAAAAGATATCTTAGGTTCTTTGCCTTGAAGCAATCTAATGATGTTTTCTTTGTGTCTAAATATAATCAATCCCGACAACATTAATACCGGATAGACATAAATTGGCTTTAATAGCCAAGTATATAACGGCGCCATCGCTACGGTAGCAATGGCGGCTAGGCTTGAATAGCGAGTGACTTTCGCAACCAATAGCCAAGTTAAGATCAATAATCCGCCTAAATCTAAGCCAATAGGCAACAAAACACCAAATGCTGTAGCAACTGCTTTACCGCCATTAAAGTTAAAAAATATCGGATACATATGCCCTAAACAGGCTGCCACAGCAATAATGCCTAAATATACCGGCTCTAAACCTAAAAAGTAGCCGCCCCACACAGGTAGGGTGCCTTTTAATATGTCAAAGAGAAGCACTGATGCCGCAACAAACTTATTACTGATACGTAACACGTTGGTGGCACCTGGATTTTTTGAACCAGTGGAACGAGGGTCGGGTAAATTCAACAGCTTACAAAGTAATATGGCACTCGAAATTGAACCTACTAAGTAAGCCAATATGACCATTACACCTGTAATAAGTAAACTGCTAATACAAAGTTCCTTTTGAATTTAGTGCCATAAAAAGTATAAAAATGATTTTCTTTAGCGCTTTTTCTCATTGTAGCGCGTTGATTACTAGTTTTTCTAGACCTGCACAGGTAAACTCGCCATTTATTTTCTAAATCAGCTTGTGGCGATTGTTTGTACTATTTTTATTAACGTCATAGCAAACCATATAAAGGGTCTTAATGTGGATAAAGTCTATATTGAAGGATTAACCTTTCAAACAACGATTGGTTTTTATCAGTGGGAAAAAGAAATAAAACAAACACTGGTGATTGATCTTGCGATGGGCTGGAATACAGCGCAAGCAGCAGAAAACGATGAGTTAGCTAAAACCCTCGATTATGCTGCAATATCAGAAGCCGTTGTTGAATTCGCTAATGCTAATCCTGTTGATTTAATTGAAACGCTTGCTGAACGTATTGCGACATTTCTTATGGCTGAATATCATATTCCTTGGTTACGTTTAAAACTGATGAAACCAACGGCAGTGCATAATGCCAGCACAGTTGGTGTAGAAATTGAACGTGGTATAGCGATGTCGGGTCAAGCAAAGTAATGACGGATATTTATATTTCTCTTGGTAGCAATATTAATCGTCAATATCATATTGAACAGGGACTTAATGCGTTAACTGATGCCTTTGGTTTATTGACCTTATCGTCATTATTTGAAAGTGAGGCGGTTGGCTTTGCCGGTAAAGCATTTTACAATATGGTGGTTGCCGTTAAGACTGAGCTGAGTTTAGCTGAAGTGGCTAGTACACTAAGAACAATAGAATTTGCTTATGGCCGTAGCCAAGATGCGAAAAAATTTAGTCCGCGAACATTAGATTTAGACTTATTGCTTTATGGCGATGTTATTGCCGATACTCCCGCACAAATTCCTCGAGATGAAATTACAAAAAACGCTTTCGTATTATGGCCTTTAGCTGAAATTGCAGGGCAATTAATTCACCCAACTATTGCCAAAAGCTATGACGAGTTATGGCAGCAATACGATAAACATCAACAAAAATTAAAAAAAGTGCCCTTATATTGGGCAAAAGAAAATAGGGAAATATAACGAATATGAGCACCATTGACGTATTTATCTTGGCAATAATTCAGGGCTTAACCGAATTCTTACCTATATCAAGTTCAGCACATTTGATTTTGCCATCAGCCGTTTTTGGTTGGCAAGATCAAGGACAAGCTTTAGACGTTGCTCTTCATGTTGGTACCTTGCTTGCTGTCGTACTGTATTTTCGTAAAGAAGTTGGCAGTATGGCCGTAGCATGGTTTGGTACGGTGGGCATAGGCCCTGAAAAAAACAGCAACAGCTTTGACGGTAAACTCGCATGGTGGATTTTACTGGCATCCATTCCATTAGGCATCGTTGGATTATTAGGCAAAGATTTTATTGAAGAAAATCTTCGCTCAGCCGCTGTCATTGCCATTACTACTTTGGTGTTTGGTGTTTTATTGGGTTTTGCGGATATCAAAGCAAAAGAAAATGTCAGTGTTGAGAAACTAGGCTTCAAAGGTGTGATGATTATTGGTTTAGCGCAAGCGCTGGCATTGATACCTGGCACCTCTCGTTCTGGTATCACTATGACTTTAGGCCTTATGTTAGGGTTAAATAAAGAAAATGCCGCACGTTTTTCATTTTTATTGTCAATTCCTGCCATCGTGATGACCGGTGGGTACTTAACTTATAAGTTAATATCGTCGGCAGAGCCCGTTGATTGGAGTACGTTAGGGTTAGGCAGTGTGTTAGCATTTTTCAGTGCTTATGCTTGCATTCACTACTTTTTAATTTTAGTCAGTAAAGTGGGTATGATGCCATTCGTGATTTATCGCTTAATTCTTGGCGCTGGTCTGCTTTGGTTTGTGCTGGGATAATTGTTACACTATAAGCCATTTTAAAACGCGCTTTGGCGCGTTTTTGTTATACATATATTGATGCTAAGCGTGATTCGCAGGCATTACTTTATCTACTCAGACAGTACTAATGGACTATTGGGCTTTTATTAAAGCCTAGGTAAACTTGAGTTCTGAACCTAACATGGTAGATATTCACCTGATTAAAAGTGAGATTTTTGATGGATTTGTCTTTAACTGAAGAACAAATAATGATTCAAGATATGGCGAAAAAGTTTGCAGAAAGTGAGCTTGCGCCGGTAGCTGCACAACTTGATGAAACGATGGATCAAAAGCTATTTTTAGCTAATTTAGCACAACTGACCGAACTAGGCTTTATGGGCTTAAACATTAAAGCTGAATATGGTGGCGTTGAGGCCGGTAGTGTTGCCTTTAGTTTAGCTATTACTGAACTTGCTCGTGCTTGTGCTTCAACTGCGGTAACAACATCTGTTACTAATATGGTCGCTGAGGTGATTCAGGCCGTTGGTAATGAAGAGCAAAAACAAAAGCATTTACCAAAGCTTTGTAGCGGTGAGTATCGTGCTGGTGGCTTTTGTTTAACGGAAGCAACTGCAGGTTCAGATCCCGCGGGTATGAAAACTCAGGCAGTTAAAGATGGTGATGATTATCTTATCAGCGGTAGTAAACTTTATATTACAAGTGCTTCATTTGCTGATGTTTTCGTGGTTTGGGCGGTTACTGACCCAGAAGCAAAGAAAGGTAAAGGTATATCATGTTTTATTGTTGAAGCGGATACGGCTGGCATTACTGTTGGTAAACCTGAAGGTAAAATGGGCCAGAAAGCATCACCAACCAATGAGGTACACTTTGATAATTGCCGTGTACCCGCTTCAGCCATGATGGGAGCTGAGAATAAAGGTTTTGGTGTTGCTGTAGGCGAGCTAGCGGGTGGTCGTATTGGCATTGGTTCACTGGCATTAGGTGTTGGCCTTGCTGCACTTGACTATGCTAAAGCCCACATTGTTGAGCGTAAACAATTTGGTCAGCCATTGGCTAATTTTCAAGGGCTACAGTGGAAGCTGGCTGAACGTTATACAGAAATGGAAGCGGCTCGCTTACTGTTAATGCAAGCGGCATATACCAAAGAACAAGGCCAACCTTTTGGCATGGCGGCGTCAATGGCCAAATTATTTGCTACTGAGAATGCAAATAAAGCCTGTTATGACGCATTACAGTTAATGGGTGGTGCGGGTTATATTAGAGAATATCCGCTTGAACGTATGGCGCGTGATGTGCGTGTAACGTCGATCTACGAAGGCACAAGTGAAATTCAAAAAGTGATTATAGCGCGAGAATTACTACAAAACGTTTAACTAATATTTATTATATTTTGACTGCAATTAAGGCCGCTCATAATCTAGGCTGAGATTTAATATAACTAACCTGCAGCTTAATGCGTAATTAGGCTGCATGGCTCAATCATTTCTCCTTAGCGTTGCTTTTATCCCTTTGGGCTGAGTTAGTGCCGCTTAATGGTTTAACTTAATAAATATTTAGTGTCTTTGCTTGTATCTTCAGGGTTTGACCCAATTAAAAACTATATATATTTATTATTGGAGCAGCATGATGACAAACTCGCTTGCGATCACCTTAGAAAACTTTCAACAAGTTATTATTGAAGAATCGAAAAACCAACTTGTATTGGTCGATTTTTGGGCCCAACAAATTCCTGAAAGTGTCGAACTGCGAGATAAGTTAACAGCAGCATTGGTTAATCATGGCGATACAATACTGTTTGCAACGGTTGATTGTGAGACGCAAGGGCAAATAGCTCAGCAGTTTGGCATTCAAGGTTTGCCTACGGTGGTTTTAGTTAAAGATGGGCAACCACTTGATGGCTTAACTGGTCCACAAACCGATGAAAGCATTAATGAGTTTTTAGCTAAATATTTACCAAAACAGCAAGATTTACTGTTAGTACAAGCTAAAGATTTACTAGCTGAAGGTAACGTTGCTGAAGCTTTTCCTATTATCAGCCAAGCTTATCAACTTGATAATGAGCGGGCTGATATTAAGTTAGTGTTAGCCAATGTTTATATTCAAACGGGTAAAATCACGGAAGCAGAGTCATTATTGAAAAGTATCAAAATGATTGACCAAGACAGTGATTATCAATCTTTGATGGCGAAGCTCGAATTAGCCATGCAAGCTGCAGACTCTCCTGAAATTCAAGCACTTGAACAGCAACTACTTAATGAACCTGATAATGTCGAATTGCAGCAGAAATTAGCTGCACAATATAGTCAAGTTAACCGTAATGAAGATGCGTTGACGATTTTGTTTCGTTTAGTGCAAAAGAATGGTGCTGATATTGCGAGTAAAGATTTATTACTCGATGTCTTGAAGTCTTTACCTGATGGTGATGCGTTAGCCAGTAAATATCGACGTAAACTTTACACGTTAATGTATTAATACTCGCAGGGTTTTAAGTAACTTGAGTCCGAGATAAGTTAAATCTATCAATGCTACGATTACTGCGTGAATTAACCTTGATTGACGTAAAACTAATAGCATTGCTAATAAATTATGCCGCCAATTTTATTATTGATTAAAGTGACTTTACCCATTGCAGTGTATTAATTTCTTCGCGCATACATTATCGCAAACTCAGGTTAATTAGATAAAAAAGCATAACAGGAGATTGTTATGCTTTTTTTATTAGTGCCTGTTGCAAAGTTTTTAAGCTTCACTGAATGAGCAGCATCTTATTCGCATTGCTATTATGCAGCAGTAATAGCTGATTCTTCACTTTTAAGTAAATGTGAAAACTCATTTAAAAACTTTTGTATTTTTCTAGCGACTACTAGCTGACAATACTTATTTTCAGGGTTGTTAGTGACATAATCTTGATGATAACTTTCGGCACTTGAGAAATTATTCACGGCTTTAACCGTGGTGACTATCGCTTGCTCAAATTCTTCCGTGTTATTTAATTGCGCAATTCTCGCTTCGGCAATGACTTGTTGCTCGGGCGTATGAAAAAGGATAGTTGAGCGATATTGACTACCAATATCATCACCTTGACGGTTTAAGCTTGTTGGATCATGAATAGCAAAATATACAGTTAATATCGTTTCTATATCCAGTGATGTCGTATCGAAAGTTATTTGTACTACTTCGGCATGATTGGCAATACCATTACAAACTTGCTCGTAGCTTGGGTTGATAATATCACCATCAGCGTAACCACTAACCACTGAAACGACACCTTTAATTCGGGCAAAAATATTTTCAACGCACCAAAAGCAACCAGCGCCTAATGTTATTTTCTCGATGCTCATCTCTTTTTCCTTTGAAAAATTACTCGTAGTAAATAATGTTTTATTGTTAATTTTTTAAAAACGTATAGACGTCTATATGTTCATGAGCAGAATGTAGCACTCAGACGTTTAGATGTCTATATGTTTTTTGATGATTGATGGTAAATGAGCAGGTGATTAAAATAATTTGCTTGAGAAAGCTAACGTATGCGTCGAAACAGAAGGTGTTTAATTGCTCAGCTTGATATAACGGGTTTTTAAATTTCAGATATTAAGTTGAGTAATATCATGGTTATGCGTTAATTGAAGCTATTAATAAGCAAACCACCTAGTGCTGATTAGGCCATTCTAGGTGGTATGGCGAATTAGTTGAACAGTATATCAATCAAACAATATATCAATCAGCTAATGGCAAGTTATAAGCGACATGCTGATGAAAGCGTAAAGTTAATTCGTCTTTTTCAGTCGGGATCTCAAGTTCAGTGGCAAATAAACGCATCGCTTGCTCTATTTGATTAACAAATTTTGCATAGTTTTGTTCTGCGCCATTATGGCAGTTAGCAACAAAGATTAACTGCACATTATCAACCAGTACGTCAGCCTGCCATTTACTGACAATACCACAGGGACTTTGCTTAGGGTTGTAGCCTAACATTTGTAACTCGCCAACTTTCGACACCAACTCATGCAAACTATGCCTTACAATAGGCACCAAACCATTGGCAATCAGAGCGCCATTATTTAAGTTAAAGCGCTTTGCTACGAGTGAGAAGGTATCAGTTAGATAGGTAAATAAAGGGTTGTAGGGATCTGCTGAAGCAGGGTCAATATCAACTAACTGAGAGATCCTGTGGTTAAGGGGTAAATTAACAATCGCATAAGTGATGGATGACATATTTTCAGGCAAGTCAACATTTTGGCTCGCATATCTTTGGCTGATGGGTCTAAACTTATGTGCTTGGCTAGTACAACAACCTTTATTTTTAGCAAATATGTCGTAGGTTAAATGCTGATGATCACGCATTCGAATGCTCGTCATGGGCAGTTTTATTTGTTGTGATAAACTAGCTAACAGCGCTTTTACTTTTTGATGAAATTTTGCCGCTCCAACTCGGATCTCGCTGCCCGATGCCAAAAATACTAAAGTAATTTTTTTGGCTCTAATGCTGGCATCAAAAAATGAATTTTGTAGCACATGTTGTTGTGGATCATAATAGAAGATGATTTGCTGTTTGGTTTGCCACTGATGCATTTCTTGGCTATAGCGTACCCGTACTAATTTATCGTTAGCAACAAGTAGGCTGTTTGTGATGCCGTTGCTATTACTGAGATTAAATAGCAGTTCAGCTAAGGTTTGATAACAAGCATAATAATTTGCACTGCCATCTTTATTAGAATGACTCGGTAATTGTGAAAGTAGTTGATCTGTTAAGGTAAATTCAGCCAAAATGTATTGATTATCACGAGCATTATCCGGTATGTAGGCTTTTGTTGCTGCGCTACGTTTTCTAACTATTGACATAACAATTCCCTGAAAGAACTTGGTATCATCTTGATCCCAATTTAAGTTTTGGTATATCAGCGATTATAAGCAGTGCTTGTGACATTTTTATGTCGTGTAAAAGCCAATTAAAAATATTTATAAGATGTGCTATTGGTCGTCAAAAAAGTTAACTTTTGACAGCTGAATTATTAAAAATAATATTTTTCTCATGTAAACCGAGGAAACCACGAAGAGATGTATCACAAGTGTCGATAAACAATAATGCAGAGTTAATTGCAGCCATTAATCAGGTTATGCCATTTGGTAAATATAGTGGAAGAAAGCTATTACAGTTGCCTGAGCCTTATTTAGTTTGGTTTCATGCTAAGGGGTTTCCTGAAGGAAAGTTAGGCCAGCAATTAGCGTTAATTTATGAAGTTAAACTTAATGGCTTAGAAGAGATGTTAAGGCCTTTATTAAGAGCTTAACTTTTCAAACTGATTTGTTCTTTCATTGCTCTTTTTAAGTCTGGTTTGCTATATAGTGTTTTGCTAACAAATTGTTTTGTAATACTTAGTTTTAAGCTGTTTTTATCTGTTGTTTATTTTCCCTAAAAAAAATTACAAAGCCCTAGTTTTGTGAGCATAGCAGCTTGCTTTCAGCGTTTGCTTGTTCTTAAATTAATTGGGGTTGAAGTGATACCATATTGCCGTTAACGGTATGCTTCTCTCGTTAATTAAGGTCAATTATTAATAATTATCAAATACTTATAAAATGGTAAAATGTAGAGGTGTTATTCATGAGAAGACAAAAAAGAGACAAGTTAGGCAGAGCACATTCAAATGGTTATCAAGCTGGGCTTTGTGGCAGAACAAAAGAAAAATGTCCATATCAAAATACAGATACTAAATCAGAATGGCTTGGTGGCTGGCGAGAAGCCTTAACTGATAGAAGCATGGGCTTATTTAAATAACTTGAGCTCTTATTGATGAATTAAATTTTCAAAGCAAGCCCTCAATTTTGAGGGCTTTTTTTATGGCAGCTTTATTGGTCAGAAAGTGACTTAGTGTGCTTTTACATTAATTATAAAGCTGAGCAAGCAGGACATTTAGCTTGTTTTTTAAGTGTTAATTGCTGCCACGAGTTATTCAAACCATCAAAAATGTTGAGTTGATTAGTCGCTACTTGATGGCCAGTTAAAAACTTGATTGCTTGTAATGCTTGCATGCCTGCGATAACAGCGAGTACAGGGCCTAAAATACCTAATGTTTGACAATTATTTTCCGCAACCTTCTGACTAGCGGGGAATAAGCATTGATAACATGCACTATCAGATTTATTAGGATCAACAAACATATGCTGACCATCAAAGCCGGTTGCTGCGCCGATCACTAAAGGTTTGCGGTGCTCAAGGCACTTTTGATTAATGAGGTAACGAGTACTGATATTGTCAGTACAGTCAAGTACCAGGTCTACTAAAGGGAAGTAATAATCGGCAAGCTCTGCGTCGAGCATTTCATCAAGTACTTCGATATTAGTACTAGTATTGAGTTGCTGTAGTTTTTCAGCACTGGTATCCGCTTTATTTTTTGCAAGGTCTGACTCATTAAATAGTATTTGTCGATGCAAATTACTGATATCAATATTGTCACCGTCAGCTAGATAAATGTTACCGACACCGGCGGCGTTTAAATAAAGGCTTACTGGGTTACCTAAGCCGCCAACACCAACAATTAATATGCGGGCATTTTTTAGCGCTTGCTGGCCTTGCTCACCAATACCTTTGAGCATGGTTTGACGGCTAAAGCGAAGTTGTTCTTGCTGACTAAGCATTTTTTGGCGACTCCGTGTAATGATAACTGTGGACAGCGTTAGCTTTAAATTGAATATAAACAGTGCTTTGTATTGTTAGTGCTAGACGTTTTTTTGACCATAAACTGATTTGAGCAAAAAATTGCTGCTCGCCAGATTTTAGCGTCACTAGCGCATTGGTTTTCCCGTATTGTATTTCGATGATGGTTGCAGGTAAATGGTTGACGATCGAGCTATGCTCAGGCTTAGTAATACTGATACTAATATCACGTGCATAAATCATACATGGCAGTTTTTGACCAAGTAAGATCGGTGTTATGGTTTGCTCTAGCAAGGGTAAATATATGCTAGCTGTTTTATCTTGTGCTATTGGTAGCGATAACCGCGTTAAACCATAGTCAGGTAAATGCTCGGCAACGGTTAACGACAAACTTGTTTTAGGGCTAGTTTCTTCAGCGTTATTTAATTGATGGATCGCTTGATGAATCGGGTTAGCAGCGCTGATTTTTCCAGCTGAAACCACAATAAGCTGATCGGCGATATATTGTAATTCGCTTAAACTATGGCTGACATAAAGCATGGGTAAATTCAGTTGTTGCTGAATGTTTTTTAAGATAGTGAGCATTTGTGATTTAGTACTTTTATCTAAGGCACTAAAGGGTTCATCTAATAAAAGTAGTTTCGGCTCTGCGAGTAGGGCTCTAGCAATAGATACTCTTTGCTTTTCACCACCAGAAAGTTGTGTGACATTTTGGTGCTGTAAGGATTTTAGCTTTGTTAATGTTAGTACTTTTTCGATGCTAAGTTGGCTGTTTTTTTGTCGCTTAGCACCATAGGCTAAATTTTGATAAACACTGAGATGAGGGAATAAGCGACTATCTTGAAACACTAAGCCTATTTGTCTTTTTTCTGCCTTAATATATTGTTTTTTAGCACTATCTTGTAGTGACTTTCCATTTAAGGATATTTTACCTACTGCTTGTTGCTCGAGACCGGCAATAATGCGCAATAATGTTGACTTACCTGAGCCAGAATCACCATACACACCTGTAACAGCTGAAATATGAATTTCTTGTTCAACAGAAATAACAAAGCTATTAAAGGTTAGCTTAAAAGCGAGCGCTAAAGATGTTGCATGCGGGTTATCACTAATAGCAAGTTGCCCAAAGTGTGATGGGGAATCTGAGCTGGTATTAGTCGAGTTAGATAATGTACTCATGACTTAGCTAAATTCTGTTGAGTTTTATTGACGTTATTACCTAATAAATAAACCATAGATAACAGCAGTAATGAAGCAATTAATAGCCCAGCGGAGAGTATGTGCGCATTAGCGTAGTTAAAAGCTTCCACATGATCAAACAAAGCAATCGATAAGACCCGTGTTTCACCGGGGATATTGCCGCCAATCATTAACACAACACCAAATTCACCAACGGTATGGGCAAAGCCTAATGCGGTGGCAGTAATAAAACTGGCTTTTGTTAAGGGTAAAACAATACTAAAAAAGCGATCTATAGGCCCAGCACCTAGCATCGCTGCAGCTTCTAGGTGATGATCGCCTAATTGCTCAAAAGCTTTTTGTAATGGTTGTACAACAAAAGGCAAAGAATAAAGCACTGAGCCGATGACAATCGCGCTAAAACTAAAGGCTAATTGGCTGCCAGTGGCACTTTGCCATAATTGCCCAGGTAATGAACCGGGCGAAAAAGCCAGTAATAAATAAAAGCCTAATACGGTTGGTGGTAACACTAAGGGCAGGGCAACGACCGCTTCAAAAATAACTTTCCATTTACTTTGCCATTTTGCAAGGTACCAAGCTAGAGGGGTACCGAGTAATAGCAAAATTATGGTCGTTAGCGCTGCCATTTTTAAGGTCGTGGTGAGTGCCAGGATATCAGCTGAAATATCAGTCATTTTCTGTTTTTACCGGTAGATAACCTAATTGTTGCAAGGTGGCTTGGCTATTAGTTTGTAAAATGAAGTCACTGAGCTTTTGTGCGATAGCGACTTGTTTACTGGTTTTGACAATGACCAATTGTTGCTCAATTGGTTGATAAAATTGTTCAGGAATAAGCAGGCCTTGATATTGATTCATTTTTAATTGGCTGTACGCAACAAACCCTAACGGCACTGCTTGGCTGCGTACTTGTTGAAAGGTTTGGCTGATATTTATCCCCGTAACTAATTTAGTTTTCTGTTCTGACCAAAGTGATAAATAGGTTAATGCCTGCTTAGCGGCTTTGCCATAAGGTGCAGTATCAGGGTTAGCAATGGCTAAGTTACCGGAATAGTTATTCAGTATTGATAGGCTGGTTAATGGTTGTGTTGCAGACCATAACGCAATTTGACCATAGGCATAGCTTTTTCGGCTATTTTCAATAATCAATCCTGCTTGCTCTAGCAATGCCGGTCGTGTTGAGTCAGCCGATAAAAATAAATCAAACGGCGCACCATGTTTAATTTGCTGATATAGCGTGCCGGTTGCAGCACTAATGATTTGATAATCGATGTTTGTGTTATTGGGTAAATCAGCGAGTAAAACTTTTAAAGCGGGAGCAAAGTTTGCCGCAACAGCAATACGTAATGGACGTTCTTGCAATAATATTGGCTCATTAGCATAAACATGGCTGGCTTGAAGTGCCAGCCAAATAATCGCTAGAGTGAGTGTGTTTTGCAGTGTTTTTTGCAATGTGTTTTTCAACAATCTAGGCATTTTTATTATCGAAAAAACTCGGTTATTTAAAGTTTAAATGTGGCACAAAGTTACATGGACGATGGCTAGCATCAAGCTGTTCAACAATTAATTTATCCCATGCCGTTTTGCAGGCATTAGTTGAGCCCGGTACTGATAAAATAACGGTACTATTTGCCATGCCACCAAAGGCACGAGATTGAATGGTTGAAGTGCCAATTTCTGCTAATGAGATTGTTCTAAACACTTCGCCAAAGCCCTCAATATCTTTATCAAATAAAGGTAATAGTGCTTCAGGGGTATTGTCTCTTGCGGTGAAACCCGTGCCGCCAGTGGTTAAGATTACATGGATACTATCATCAGCAATCCATTTAGATACGACAGCGCGCAATTGATAAACATCGTCTTTTGATATTTCTTTCGCGGCTAAATTATGCCCCGCAGCTTGTAGTCGTTCAGCAAGAGCCTGACCCGAGGTATCGTTATGTTCTTCGCGAGTATCTGAAACAGTTAACACCGCGATATTTAAGGCAACGAAGTCATCGCCACAATGAACAGAAGAAGTACTAGACATGAGATTTCCTTGGTAAAGATAATAAATGTTGCGCCTGTTGCCATTGCTCAGGCGTATTGGTGTTAAATAAGCAGTCGCTATTTTTTGGGGTGATGACGTTATGCGGAACTTGATTCAATAAACTGCGTACAGAAGGTCCTGATAAATTTCGCTTATTGATGGTTTTTTCTTTGCCACTAAGTTGATCAGGCATACTTTTTTTCGCGCTCATTTGCTGTAAAGGTTGTTGAAAAAACTGTTCAACATAGGCGTTAATAGGTAAATATAACGGCAGATAATTATCAGTAAAATAACATGCTCGCTGGCTTAATTCGCCTGCGCGTTTTAATGATGAAAGTTCAGCTGAGGTCATTAAGGGTAAATCAATCGGCAATATTAACAATGCTTGTGGTTTAAATTGACTGATAATACTTTGAATACCGCCTAGTGGTCCCATATCGGCAATGAGATCGTCAACGCCATGTTTACCACCACTGACAATTACCTGTGAACTGCCAGCAGCTTTCAGTAGGTTTTTGCTATAACTGAGCATATCTTGTTGATTGCGTTGCAAGCTGGCTTTATCTTGCCCCATACGAGACGATTTTCCGCCAGCTAACACCACACCTAAACAAGGTTGAAAAACATTACTTACCGCACTCATTAGCCACCCAACATTGCCAAGTTTTTTGTCGCGCCGGTGAGCTTTTCATGTAAAAAATGCGTTTGTTTTTTATCGGTCATCATGTGGCTAATTGCGGCTTTAAGTGGCTCTACATCATCAGTTTGTAAATAATCTTTTAATGATAAACCTTGCTCGGTAAATAAGCATAAGTGTAACTTACCCAGTGAACTCACACGTAAGCGATTACAACTATTACAAAAATCTTTTGAATAAGGCATGATCAAACCAATTTTACCCGCATAATCAGGATGATAAAACTCTTGTGCCGGTCCCGCAGCTTTGTCATTAATAACCGGTAACCAGCCATCTAAAATAAGGTTTTGCTTAATGCGCGAGCCTTGTACGTGTTGTGCATCAAAGAATGCTTGGTTGTCACCAGTTTGCATTAATTCAATAAAACGTAAGGTGACTGGCGTGTCTTTTAGCCAAGCTAAATAACTGGCAATATCGTAACCATTGTACTCACGCATTAATACCGTATTAATTTTAATGTCGGTATTACCTGCAGCGAGTGCCATATCGACACCTTTGAGAATATGATTAAGTTTGTCATGGCCCGTAATAGCATGAAACTGTCGAGGATCTAAACTGTCAATACTAATGTTGATTGCGTCAATACCAGCATCTAACCAAGCAGGTAGATGTTCAGGCAGCTTGAAACCATTACTGGTGATTGCAACTTTTTTAATCCCGGGTGTTTGCTTACAGGTGGCAATAATTTCAGGTAAGTCTTTACGCAAAGAAGGCTCGCCCCCCGTAATACGAATTTTTTCTGTGCCCATTTGCGAAAATGCTGAGGCTAAACGAGTTATTTCAGGCAGAGTGAGGAATTTTCTATCGTGATCACACTGATAACCGTCAGGTAAACAATAGTTACAACGAAAATTACATACGTCTGTGATCGATAGCCGCAAGTAATAAAACTTGCGTCCGAAGTTGTCTGTTAACATGTCACCTTTCCAATGTCGGGAGGCAAACAAGTTTCCTTGTTAACCCTGGTAAACACAAAATATTATTTTGGTTTACGGCTACAACAGCATGTCAGTTGCATCGCAACTCATTTAGCTAAAATAGCTCGGCGAAAAATAGCGTTGTTGAAGTTTTAATTTAAGATAAATAGAAAAATGAAAATTCAACAGGCATTATGATTTATTGTTTTATATCATATAATCACAAGCATAGTATGATTATGATCAATATAACAGATCCTAGTTACGTTATTTAAGTTTCAAAAATAGTGTGATTAATGTTTTTTAATATTGAACAGCCAAATTAAGTTGAAAAAAGCCACTAAGAAGCAAGTCTTAATGTGTTTGGCTACAGAGATAAAATACAATATAAATTGGAAGAGTCTATTATGGTCGATTATTGTTCTGCTCCCGGATTAATGCCTTTTGCTCAAGCGTTAGAAACAATGCTTGCTGCTATTTCTCCTATCACCGAAATTGAAAATATTACCTTATCTGAAGGGTTAGGAAGAGTTTTATCCAGTGATATTACTAGCCCAATTAATGTGCCGCCCCATAATAACTCTGCAATGGATGGCTACGCTTTTGCACAAGATAGTTTAGTTGCCCAAAGACATTTACGTTTAGTGGGTCGCTCAATGGCGGGTCTACCTTACCAAGGTAAGTGTGGTCAAGGTGAATGTATACGTATTATGACAGGCGCTAAGATGCCAGAAGGCTGTGATACCGTAGAAATGCAAGAAAACTGTCAGGTAGAGGGAGAAAATGTTGAATTTTTAGCCCCGAGAAAGAAGGGTGATCATGTTCGTTACGCCGGTGAAGATATTAATCAAGGCCATGTGGTTTTTGCAAAAGGCCGACGTTTATCAGCTATCGATATTGGAGTGTTGGCTTCATTAGGTATTAATGATTTTGAGGTGTTTCGTAAACTTAATGTCGCACTTATTGCCACCGGCGATGAATTAAAAAGTTTAGGTGAGCCGTTAGGTGAAGGCGATATTTATGAAAGTAATAGTTATGCGCTTGCAGGCATGTTGAAAAATCTTAATGTCAATGTGATTGATTTTGGGGTTATTGCTGATGATGAAAATGCTATTAAAACTGCGTTTATACAAGCTGATGAGCAAGCTGATGCCGTTATTTCTTCTGGTGGTGTTTCGGTAGGTGATGCCGATTATACCAAGCTTGTACTTGAGCAAATTGGTGAAATTGCGTTTTGGAAAATTGCCATGAAACCAGGTAAGCCATTTGCTTTTGGTAAACTACCTAATAGCTTGTTTTTTGGTTTGCCGGGCAATCCGGTTTCAGCCATGGTTACGGCCGACTTACTTGCTTTACCAGCCCTTATGAAGCTACAAAATTATCAGCCTACACCGACGATAACACTGAAAGCAAAAACAGTAACAGCGTTAAGAAAATCACCTGGTCGTATGGACTTTCAACGAGGTGTTTTATCTTATGATAATGACGGCGTATTACTGGTTAATAGTACAGGCAGCCAAGGTTCGGGTATTTTAACCAGTATCGCTTCAGCAAATTGCTATATTGTGCTACCAGCAGAGCAAGGCCGAGTATCAGCCGGAGAAACGGTTGATGTGCGTTTATTTGAGCGTTTTTTCTCTTAGCGGTTGAAGAACTAACTTACAGATATATACCCAAGCCACTTGAAAATGCAGTTTCAGCGTTAAGCTAGGAAATCAGCACAAGGCGATAAAGGGTCATCTCCGGCGTTATTGATTTCGACAATGGAACAACCATTCCTTTCAATCAATGCCTTGGTGCTAACCCTTTTTCGACTTGCACAATCCTGCATTTTCAAGTGGTTTGGGTATAATAAAGAGCTAACGTGTTAACAACAGTATATTTTTTACCTGGTACTATGTGCAATGAGCGTTTGTGGCTGCCTACTTGGCAGTTACTGCGTCAACAATGCCCTGCAGACTCTCAGTTAATCGCTTTAGAGATCCCGAAAACGGGCAGTATGGATGATGTTGTCAATGTTTTGTCTGAGCAAATTGTTGCCGATAACGCCATTTTAGTTGGCTTTTCTTTAGGTGGTTATATTGCTAGTGCAATAGCGTTAAAGCTTGGTTCAAAGTTACAGCAACTGTTAATTGTATCTAACTTTCCAAAAGATTTACCGGCAGCTGAAATTAAGCAACGAAAACGTACGATAGATTGGATAAATCAACGAGGTTATTCGGGGTTGCCAAATAAACGTATTAATGACTTGCTACACCCTCAAATTGAACAGTTTAATTTCGCTGGCTATCAAAATATTAAAAACACCATGATCACTATGGATAGGGTGCTTGGTGTTGAAGTCTTATTACATCAATTACGTGTTTCAATGGATCGACCTAATTTATTGCCGTTATTAGGCCAGTTGGCACTTCCCGTTACTTTTCTTGTTGGCGATCATGACGGTTTAGTCGATCTTAGTGTGTTGCGAGCTGAACTTCAGGGCAAAGGTAATATCGTTTTGAAGGAAATTGCGAATACGGGCCATATGTTGCCGCTAGAATCACCGCAGGCGTTAGCATCGACACTAGCTTGCTTTTTAAATAACTAACGCTATTAGCGCTTAATTTATTGCCGTTAATAATAAAGTTGCTTAAAGCTGTGCTTGCTTGCGTGAAAGCGTGTAAAATAGCGACAATTATATTTTACCTTAGGACTTAAACGTTGAGCGACAGCAAATTTTCATCACTTAGCTTACAACCGGCAATTTTAGACAACCTGTCATCACTGGGTTACCACGATATGACAGAAATACAAGCTAAAAGCCTTCCGGCTATTTTAGCGGGGCAAGATGTGATTGCTCAGGGTAAAACGGGCTCAGGTAAAACCGCCGCCTTTGGTCTTGGACTGTTGAATAAGCTGCAAGTTAAAAAGTTTAGAATTCAAACTTTAGTGCTGTGCCCAACACGTGAATTAGCTGATCAAGTAGCGAAAGAAATCAGAAAGCTTGCCAGAGCGGTTCACAACATTAAAGTACTAACCTTATGTGGGGGCACGCCTTTTGGCCCTCAAGTGGGGTCTTTAGAGCATGGAGCTCATATTATTGTTGGTACACCTGGTCGCATTGAAGATCACCTCGGTCGTGGCACATTATCATTAGACCATGTTGATACCTTAGTGCTAGATGAAGCCGATCGTATGCTTGATATGGGCTTTCAAGCCGCCCTTGATAACATTATTGATAAAATACCGCAACAAAGACAAACCTTATTGTTTAGCGCTACCTTTGCGCAGCAGATTCAAAAAATTGCCAATCGTTATTTAAAAACACCTGCGGTGATCAAAGTTGAATCTAATCACGAAAGTAGCACGATAGCTCAGCACTTTTATCGTGTGGAAAGTGATGAAGAACGCTTAACGGCAATTCGATTATTACTATTAACTCATCAACCTGAATCAAGCGTCATATTTTGTAATACTAAAATCGCTACGCAGAATGTTGCCAATAAATTGGCTGCTTATGGTTTTGGTGTTGTGGCATTACATGGTGATTTAGAGCAAAGAGATAGAGACCAAACTTTAGTACGTTTTGCTAATAAAAGTGCCTCGGTACTGGTTGCTACTGATGTTGCTGCTCGTGGCCTAGACATTGAAGCACTTGATGCGGTGTTCAACTATGATATTGCCCATGATAGTGAAGTGCATATTCACCGTATTGGTCGCACAGGACGTGCTGGCAGCACTGGTTTTGCTTTTTCTTTATTTAGTGACAAAGATCGCTACAAAGTCGGTTTATTAGAAGATTATCTAGAACGCACAATTGAAGGTGAAGAGTTACCCGGTCGTGAAGTATTAGAACGCAATGTTTATCTACCTAAAATGACCACCATTCAAATTGATGGCGGTAAAAAGCAAAAAGTGAGACCTGGTGATATTGTTGGTGCATTGACCAGCGAAAATGGTATTACTTTTGAGCAAGTAGGTAAAATTCAACTTGGGGCTAATTGGGCTTATGTTGCGGTAGAGAAAATGGTGGCCAGAAAAGCACTAAATAAGCTCACTCACGGTAAACTCAAAGGGCGCACTTTTAGAGTAAGAGAATTAAAATAAGCTGTAAATACAATAGCGTTAGATGATCAACGAGGTACCCTATTGCTGAGTACCTCTTTGTTGATTGTTCATTACCACTTAAAATTCCACCATATCCGTTAAAACCAACACCCACTCAACTAAAAGTTAAGCTTTATTTTTTCAACGGCTGCAACATCAATAATATTAACACGGCTATTAATACTGTGTTCTAAGCGAGCGGCGGTTTTATTGGCACCATGCTTTTGTGCAAAAGCGATAATATCGTCGCCATTGCACATGACTTTCATGGCGATAGTTTTATCACGTAGGTTATAAGACTTAACCGTTTTTTTAAATCTAGAGACATTATCGGTTAACGTAGACTTACAAACATCAATAAGAGCATTTTCTATATATTTATCCATGGCATGACTACTAAAACTTAAAGCAGATAACATTACACCAGTGAAAGCTGCGGCTGCTAACAATTTTGAACTTTTCATTTTATTCTCCAATTAAACGTTAATGGCTATTTGAAAAAAATAGCGAGTTGTTACCTCTTAATAGTGAGCTAAATATGATAAAAAGTTGTAAGCAAGCGCTGACTGAATGTAAGTATTAAACAGAAGTGGAAATAGCAAATTTCGAGGGTAATTTATTGTTTATATTTAATAAAGCTAACTTGATAACATAGCTTTTCGACATTAATTTTTACATCTATTCATCCTTCTAGACATCTTAGAGCACACTAAGGGGATATATCGTGCGACGAACTGCCATTAAACCGAGCTATGAGCTAACAATTTCTGGTAATTTATAATAATCAGGGTATGATACTGGGATTATGTACAGTCACTACTTATGTGGTTTTAAGACATAATGACTATGATTCGAATTTGGTAAACAGTGATATAAGGGATAACAATGGCAGTTGAAAGTCGATTTGTCGTGATAAGACAAGGTGTGGAGGTAGAAACATTCATGGATAAAAAAGCCGCAGATGAATACGATAAAATGCTCGATATGGCAGATAGTTTATCTGAAATGTTTGAACAAGCACCTGTCGAACTTTCTGAAAGTGTCCGTGAAGAATTAAGTGTATATTTAGCGCAGAACCGCGAAGATGTCTTGATTGCTTTACAAGCGAAAAAAGCTAAAGCCGTTGTCAATAAAGCAGCTAAAAATATCGATACGACCAAAGTAAGCGAGCCACCAGCAATAGAAAAGGTAAAAAAAGCGAAAGTAGCCAATGCAAAAGCTAGCGGTAAAGCTAAAGTTGAAAAGTCTTAAATCTGGCTTGTTCGTTATTAGCCTGTTTAGCTAAGGCCTAATTTTTTAGCTAAGGCTAGCTATAAAAATGTCATGATCGAGAAACTAGCTTATTGTGGGGCGTTTTGGAATATCAATTGATCCGTAGCTCACGAAGAAAAACTATTGCTTTGCAGGTAAGCAACGCACAAGTTATTGTTAGGGCACCAACGTTTGTTAAAACCGCTTATATTGAAAGGTTAATTCAAGCTAAATTACAGTGGTTAGAGCAAAAGGTAGCAGAGCAAAAGCAAAAATCACGATCAACTCCTCATTTTACTTTACAGTTTGTTGATGAAAAACTAACTAATAATCCAACCGTGTATATTGATGGCTTACCACATAGTATCAATATTGAGTTTGGGCGTAAGCATGTGCTGCATAATGCCAGTAGGCAAAGCCTGACTGTTGTGCTGACTGAAAGCTATCGTCAGGGTGATCTAAATTCAGCTGCGACTCTAGCGAAAGTAAAGTCGCAAATAGACTGTTGGTTTAAAGCGCACATCGAAAATTATATCGCACAAAATCTAGTGATATTTTCTAAGCAATTAGCACTTAAACCTACGGCTTTTAAAGTCAGAAAGTATAAGGCGCGTTGGGGAAGCTGCAACAATCGTGGTGAGCTCAGTTTTAATTACTTACTGAAAATGTTGCCTAGCTGGGTGATTGACTACGTGATAATTCATGAACTATGTCACCTTAAGCATATGAATCATTCGACAAAATTTTGGCAATTAGTTGCCACCCACTGTCCTGAATATCAATTAGCTAAAAACTGGCTGTCAGAACATCAACCTTACTTACGATGGTAAATGTTGCCCGCTAGTCCTTATCTTGCAATGAATTCTTGTCATATTCCCCGATAAAATCCATATAGTTTTTAACGAGTTGGCATGAGAAATGCTAATTGTTTCCTGCTTTTTATCTACGCTAAAAAGCCTTATTAATTATTATATTTGAGCGCAAATTCAGTTATTAGTTTTGCGCAATCAATCGGTTTAATTGGTATATAAAGGAGATACATATGAAACTCACTCGTTATAGTTGGAAAGCTAGCATTATTTATTTTTTATCTGCGGCAATGTCATTAGGCATTATCGATTTACTGTTAAGTTTATAGTTTTAGCCTAAAACCTGAATTAAACGCCAATGCTATTTATCTTTTCAAATTGCATTTTCGTACTAAATAGGTCGCAGGATAATGCCATTTATCTGCACTTTTATCTCATTAAGTTGAAAAAAACGTCACTTTCTTGATATTAGTAATTAACAGCAGCACAAAATTAGGGTAAATTAACTGCTAATAAAAAAAATAATAAAGGATTAGTGTCAAATGAGTACAAATGTTCTTATTTGTGATGACTCTAACTTAGCTAGAAAGCAAGTATTTAGAAGCCTTCCCGAAAGTTTATCTACCGATGTGCAATTAGCCAAAAATGGTCAAGAAGCACTGGATATTCTACGCGATAAAAAAATTGATATTTTATTTCTCGATCTAACTATGCCTGTTATTGATGGTTTAGGGGTTTTACAAGCATTAAAAGATGACAATATTGAATTAGCGGTATTTGTTATTTCTGCCGATGTTCAGCCTGAAATGCAAAGCCGAGTCATGGATTTAGGCGCAAAAGCATTTCTACGTAAACCTGTACAATTAGATATCTTAAATGAAAATTTGAAAACTCATGGTTTTTTATGAACGCATTTGATTTAACTGAAGATCAGCAAGATTGTTTACAAGAGTTGATTAATGTTGCAATGGGGCAAGCAAGTGATCAGCTTGCGCGCTATTTAGATACTTTTGTCTATTTAAAAGTGCCTAAAATTGAACAAGTCAAGTCTGAACAATTGCTTGTTACGCTTAATCAAGACTTAAAAGCAACGGCGGTAGTTAGCCAGGGTTTTTTTGGTTATGAAGGCATACGTGGTGAAGCACTTTTGATGTACCAACCACAGGACTCAAATCGTTTAGCAGATTTGCTAGGTTATGAAGCCGATGAGTTGACTTTTGATGAGCAAATTATCGATCTAAGTTCTATTTTAACGACAACATTTTTGAATGTTTTTGCAAGCCAAATAGATAATCAGATGTCATATAGTGCGCCTAGGTTACTTTCGCCTAACCTTGGTGCTGTCACGCAACACCTTCAGCAGCAAGCATTTAATTGGGATTTAGCGTTAAAAGTACGTATCAGTTATCAAGTAACTGATTACTCTTTTAATTGTGATATGGTTTTATTAATCCCAGAGCAAGCCATTATTAATATTAAAACCGTTATTGACCGTATATTGGAAGAGTTTTAATTATGTTAGATGCGCTTTATCATAATATTACCAACCGGCTAAATACTGGAGTTTTGATTCTCGATAGTAATTTTAATATTGTTATGTGGAATCGATTTTTAGAAGTGCATGCCAATAAAAAAGACAACAATGTTATTGGTAAAAGTATTTTTACTGTTTTTCCTGAATTACCTAAAAAGTGGTTTGAACGAAAGCTCTCTAGCGTTATTCAGTTAAAAAACCAATCTTTTTGTGGTTGGGAACAGCGCCATCATTTGTTTGAACTTTCTCATTCCCGTCCGATAACCACAGATAGTCATTTTATGGCGCAAAACTGCACATTTTTACCTGTTGAGGTTGAAGGTGAAGTTGAGCACGTTTGTCTCTTAATCGAAGATGTTACTGATGTTTGTCATTATCAAACGCAACTTAATAAAGCCCTAGAAGATTTAGCGTTATCCAATCGTATTGATGGCTTAACACAAGCGTTTAATCGTAAACATTGGGAAGAATGTTTAGCCAGTGAATTTTCACGCGCACGTCGTTACAGTTATGACCTTGCGTTAGTGATGCTAGATTTAGATCAATTTAAGTTATTGAATGACACTTTTGGTCATCAAGGTGGCGATAAAGTGCTTATTGACACCGCAAAATCTGTCAATGACTTACTGCGTATGGGCGATATGTTTGGTCGTTATGGCGGCGAAGAGTTTGCCGTAATATTACCCAATACTGATTTAATTGGTGCAGAAGAAGTCGCTGAGCGTATTCGCCAAACAATTGCTAGCAATACTGTTGATTACCAAGGGCGCAGCATTAATGTCACCGTCAGTATTGGCGTTGCAGTGATTGAGGCAGAAGATACTCGCTATGAAGATCTCATTAGCAATGCTGATATTGCCTTGTATGAAGCTAAGTCAAAGGGACGTAACCGCGTTTGTCTAGCCAAACAATGCCCAACTAAAGAAACCATCGTTGCCTGAATACTTTTATCAAATATTCAATCTTCTGAAATTTTATACATAAATTAGTTTGTTTTATTCATAAAAAGCAGTTGACAGAAAAAAACATATCAGGCACTTTATATCCTATGAATATTTTATCTAGCCGAATTATTATTATTACCACTACCACCCTCACCGGGATGGTGGTCATTGGCTGACGTGTAAAATTTATCTATTTTATCAAGCCCGTGACCTTTAGGTTACGGGCTTTTTTTGTTTCTAGGGAGTAAAAATGCGTGTATTAAAATTTGGTGGTTCTTCTTTGGCTACAGGCCAGCGTTTTATTGAAGTAGCTAATATCATCAAAAATAAAAGCCAGTCGTCTCGCCTTGCTGTTGTGGTTTCTGCGCCTCAAGGTGTTACTAACCACCTTGTTGCTATGGCAGAAAATATTTCTGATGAAGATAAACTAAAAAGCGATCTACTGCATTTTAAACACGCGATTGAGAATATTATTGAAGACTTATCGGCAAGACTCCCTAAATTTTGCTCGCAACATAGTGAACAAATTTTAGCTCATTGGGAGCAGCAATTAAGTCGATATTTACACGGCGCCACTTTATTGTCATTTTGTCCAGAGCATGTGCGTGCGCGTATCATCAGTATTGGTGAGCGCTTAAGCGTAGCATTGCTGCAGTCGGTATTAGCTGCTGACGAATACCAGGTAAGCGTGATTGAACCGGAGCGTTTTTTACGTACTAATGATGTTGCTATGAATGCAGTGGCAGACTTAGTGTTATGTAAAGACACTTTTCAGGATGTTTATAGTGAGCTGAATGCAATTGCACTTATGCCTGGTTTTATTGGCGTTGATAGCTTGGGTAATATTACTACGTTAGGACGTAATGGCTCAGATTATTCCGCTGCGGTATTAGCGGTATGTAGTGAAGCCGAATATTGTGAAATTTGGACGGATGTTGATGGGGTTTATAACGCGGATCCTCGTTTGATCAAAGAAGCTAAGTTATTAGATTACTTGTCTTATCAGGAGGCTATGGAGCTTTCTTATTTTGGAGCAAGTGTTTTACATCCTAAAACCATTGGGCCGATTGCTCAACATCATATCCCTTGCTTAATCAAAAATACTGGCAATCCTGATGCGCCGGGCACTTTAATTGCTAATGAAAATGATCAAAGTAAACGTGTGAAAGCAATTTCAAACCTTGATGATCTGACTATGGTCAATGTTTCAGGCCCAGGTATGAAAGGTATGGTGGGTATGGCGAGTCGTGTTTTCGCTACTATGAGTCGTGAAAAAATCTCTTTAATACTTATTAGTCAGTCTTCAAGTGAATACTGTATCAGTTTTTGTATTTACTCATCTGATGCCGATAAAGCTGAGCAGAGTTTACAAGAAGAATTCGAATTAGAATTACTAAATGGTTTATTAGAGCCGTTAACACTAACGCATCAATTATCTATTGTGTCGTTAGTTGGCGATGGTATGCATCATCAACAAGGAGTGGCAGCGAAGTTTTTTGGCTCGCTAGCACAAGCGCGAGTTAATGTGGTTGCCATTGCGCAAGACTCTTCAGAACGCAGTATTTCAGTGGTTATTGAAAGTAGAAAATGCACTGATGCCATGAAAGTAAGTCATCAAAACTTTTTTTCTCACAAGCAAACTATTGATGTGTTTTTGGTTGGTTGTGGTGTGGTTGGTAGTGAATTGCTGACACAAGTTGCCCGTCAACAAGCCAAGCTTAAAGCCGATAATATTTCATTAAAAGTTTATGGCTTAGCTAATAGCAAAGGCATGGTATTCAATTGTGAAGGAATTGATGTTGCTCATTGGCAAGATAATTTAACTCAGCAAGCTGTGCCAGTTACGGTTGAAAATATTAAGCAATTTGTTCGAGAAAACCATTTAATTAACCCCGTTTTGGTTGATTGTACATCTAATGAAGCACTGGCTTTGCAATATGTTGATTATTTAGAAGCTGGCTTTAATGTGGTAACGCCAAATAAGAAAGCGAATACCGATTCATGGCAGTACTACCAAGCTTTGAGAGCTGCGGCACAAAAAACTAACCGCCGATTTTTATATGAAACTACTGTTGGTGCGGGTTTACCGGTTATTGATACTTTACAGAATTTGTTAAAAGCTGGTGACGAATTACAACGGTTTGAAGGGGTATTGTCGGGCTCATTATCTTATATTTTTGGTAAGCTTGATGAAGGTATGAGCTTATCTCAAGCAACAGCCTTAGCCAAAGAACAAGGTTTTACTGAGCCTGATCCTCGTGATGATCTTAGTGGTATGGACGTCGCACGTAAATTGTTAATCATGGCCCGAGAAGCCGGTTTACCACTTGAATTAAATGATATTGAAATTGAACCAGTATTAGCCGATACATTTGATGCCAGTGGTGATGTTGCAACCTTTATGGCTAATTTGCCATCACTAGATCAGGCCTTTTCTCAACGAATTAATGCCGCTAAAGCTGAAGGCAAAGTATTAAGGTATATTGGTAACATTGTTGACGGAAAGTGTCAGGTTGCTATCGAAGCGGTCGGAAAAGATCACCCACTATATAGTATTAAAGATGGTGAAAATGCGTTAGCCGTTCATAGTCGATATTACCAACCATTACCTTTCGTTTTACGCGGTTATGGTGCCGGTGCCGCGGTTACTGCTGCCGGTGTTTTCGGTGACTTATTAAGAACTTTAGCATGGGAGCAACAACACTAATGAGTGTTTCTGTATTTGCGCCAGCATCAATAGGCAATGTGAATGTTGGTTTTGATGTGTTAGGCCTAGCTGTTAAGCCAATTGATGGCACATTATTAGGTGATGTTGTTACCGTAAAGCAAAGCCATGATGGCGACCAATTAGTGGTAACCGGCAACTTTGCCAAAAAATTACCCGGTGATGTTAAAGACAATATTGTGTGGCACTGTTTGCTGTTATTTAATCAACAATTAGTGGCACATAAGCAAGCTGTTGTTGCGGTTGAGTTAACTTTAGATAAACGTATGCCGGTTGGAAGTGGCCTAGGCTCTAGTGCTTGCTCAGTTGTTGCGGCAATTGCGGGTTTAAATGCTTTTTATCAAAAGTACCATGAATTTAGCTTTTCTGAGCTGGCATTATTAAAAATGATGGGGCAAATGGAAGCAAAAATTAGTGGCAGCTTACACTATGATAATGTTGCGCCATGCTTTTTGGGAGGTATGCAATTAATGGTACCTGATCATGAAATTATTACTCGTGATTTACCGCAGTTTGATGATTGTTATTACGTTATGGCCTATCCCGGTATTGAAGTATCGACTAAAGCTGCTAGAGATATTCTGCCAAGTGACTACTCACGAGCAGACTTAATTAGCTTTGGACAGAACCTAGCGACATTCGTTGATGCTTGTCATCGCAGTGATAAAGCACAAGCTTTTGCTGTAATGCAGGATATAGTGGCTGAACCATATCGTCAGTCAATTTTACCGGGTTATAGTGCAGCTGCCAGCCACTTAAGAGCACAAGGGTGTTTAGCTGTTGGTATTTCTGGCTCAGGACCAACACTTTTTTGTGTTACTGATGATGCAGTAAAAGCTGAAAATTTTGCCAACTGGTTAACAGAAAATTATTTGCAAACATCAGCTGACGGGGCGACTGAAGGTTTCGTGCATGTTTGCCAAGTTGATAGTCAAGGTGCGATGAGCTTACCTTAGAGAATTATTCGAACGTTTGGTCTGTTGGCTACAAGTCACAAGATAAACCAATATAGGAATTGAGTGTGAAATTTTATAATTTAAAAGAAAATGATCAACAAGTTAGTTTTGCTGGTGCAGTGAAGCAAGGCCTAGGACGTAATCAAGGCTTGTTTTTTCCAGAAACCTTGCCCCGTTTTGATAACATTGAAGCTTTACTTGCGCTGCCATTAGTTGAACGTAGTGTTAAGGTGCTTTATCCATTTGTCAGTGATGATCTGACTGAAGCACAACTGACTGATATTGTTACCGAGGCTTTTAATTTTCCGGCTCAAATACAGCCGATCAGTGAAAATAGGGCGATTCTAGAGTTATTTCATGGTCCAACCTTAGCCTTTAAGGATTTTGGCGCACGCTTTATGGCTAAGTGTTTACAAGCTTTTAGTGAAGGCAAAAAAATTACGATATTAACGGCTACTTCAGGCGATACCGGGGCTGCTGTTGCTCATGCTTTTCATGGTATTGATAATATTGATGTTGTTATTTTATATCCTAAAGGCAAAATTAGTTTGCTACAGGAGAAAATGTTCACGACCTTAGGTGGTAATATACGCACTATTGCAGTTGAAGGTACTTTTGATGACTGTCAGGCGCTTGTTAAGCAGTCTTTTGATGATCAAGAGCTTAAAGAAACTATTGGCTTAAACTCAGCAAATTCAATTAACATCAGTCGATTGTTAGCACAAATTTGCTATTACTTTGAAGCAGTTGCCCAGCTTTATCGTCAAAAAGGTGCCGACGCTCTTAATGAAGTGGTATTCTCTATTCCTAGCGGCAATTTTGGTAATTTAACCGCAGGCTTATTTGCCAAGGCATTAGGTTTACCGATCAAGCGTTTTATTGCCGCAACGAATGCTAATGACACTGTACCGCGGTATTTGCAAACAGGTGAATGGTCACCACACGACACTGTAGCAACGATTTCTAATGCTATGGATGTAAGTAACCCAAATAACTGGCCACGTGTCGAACATATGCTAAAAGCGGGTTTAGTTGACAAGGATTGTGTGAGTTCAGTCTCCATTGATGAAGAGCAAACTCAAATGACCATGATCCAACTAGCAAAGCTTGGCTACATTAGTGAACCTCATGCTGCTGTTGCTTATCGAGCATTACAATATAATGCCCTTGATAGCGAGTTTGGTGTGTTTTTAGGTACCGCACACCCGGCTAAATTTAAAGACGTTGTTGAAAGCACACTAGGACAACCGATCGGCTTGCCAAAAGAGCTAGCAGACTGTGCCAGCGAAACCATTTTATCGACGACAAGCTCGACTGACTTTGCAGAACTTAGAGCCTACCTACTTGCTTAGTATCAACGTTGAACTTAGCACTATCGCACTAATTTCAAGTGCGATGAGTGCTTGATGCGGTACTAACATCACAATAAAAAAAAGGTAGTTTTTACTGCCTTTTTTTGTATCCGAAATAGTGATGATAAACCGAGCTTGCCTGAAATGGTGCAGAGAAATAGCGATGAATGAACGCTAAAATATTCAACTTAGCTTGTTATGCTATTACGATGATGACATGCACATAGGCAATGCCGCATAATATAGAAAACTATACCCTATATATACCGCAGATATGCCGAAATTATTGAATAAGAGCCGTGTTATGAATAAGTTAAAACCCCAGTGGCAAAAAATTATTGCCACTGAGCAACAGCAAAGCTACTACCAAAAACTCTCTGAAGAACTTGCTCAGCAACGCAGCAATGGCGAGGTTATATTCCCCAACGAAGCTGATGTTTTTAGCGCATTTTCAACCGTAGACCTACCTGATGTAAAAGTGGTTATTTTAGGGCAAGACCCTTATCACGGCTTAGGTGCTAATGGGCAATCACAAGCACATGGTTTAGCGTTTTCTGTACGAAAAGGCATTAAAATTCCTCCCTCATTGGTCAATATATACAAAGAATTAACGCAAGATATTGCCGATTTTAAAACCCCATCGCATGGCCACTTAATGGCATGGGCAGAGCAAGGGGTGTTGTTGCTCAATACCGTACTCACGGTAAAGCAAGCACAGGCACATTCGCATGCAAAATTAGGTTGGGAAACCTTTACTGATAAAATTATTGCTGAAATAAATCAACATAATGAAGGTTGTGTGTTTTTACTCTGGGGCAGTCATGCGCAAAAGAAAGGTAAGAACATCAATCAGCAAAAGCATTTAGTGTTAAATGGTCCGCATCCATCGCCATTATCTGCATACCGAGGCTTTTTTGGTTGCCAGCACTTTTCAAAAACTAATGAATGGTTAATAGCACAAAACAAAAGCGCTATTAATTGGCAGATTGGTGAGTAACTAAACTTTGTTATGAGCTGAGCTATTGAGGCCATAAATTACGATTCACTATCTTCGTATGACAACCCATAATGATTGATAGTAGTCTCATTTATGGGCAAAGGCATATAGTCTAGTACGCTTTTCTGAAAAAACGAATTTTCAGTGATAATGCTTGAGATTTAATCAGTAAAATTTAGCATCACTTTGTGCGCATTGCGGAAGTTACGAGTGACTCAATCAATACTTCAGCTTTTAGCCAATTGCTGACATTAGCTTTTGAGTTAATAATGGAAGCTAAGAGCGAAAATGAGACGGTCGGTAAACTCGGAATGGGGTATAGACGAGCCATCCCCAAACGTTCACTCTTGTAGTCGAAGATACTCTCTGATTAGACTTGGTAATTACACTAATTCCGTTTTTATGTTAGAAATCGCTTGTGGTTTTTCAATGTAACTACGTATCGAAAACTAATTGATTGAGGGGAGCATTAATTCTCGTCTGTCCAATATACTGTTCTCGCCCTCCCATTGGCTTTAGCTGAGTACAATGCTTCATCTGCTTGCCTCCCAACGTCCTCAAATACCTCTACTACAAATTGATTTCCCTCCGGTAGTTTTGATACACCAATACTTACACTAAGGTAGTGACCCGGAGCTATTTCTATTTCGGAAACTGATTTATGTAATTTTCGAAAAATATCTTTTGACCCTTGTAAATCACAATTATAGAGTACAACAAGAAACTCTTCCCCACCCCATCGAGAAATAATATCAGTTTCACGAAATGTATTTTTTAGAACAAGAGATAAACGTGAAATAATTTCATCACCATGATGATGGCCATAACTATCATTAATTTTCTTAAAGTAATCGATATCAATTATTGCAACAACTACCGGAACTGGCACTCTTCTTAATTGCTTACTTAATTTATCAAAATCATTCCTAATAGCTCGTCGATTTAACAGCCCTGTTAGAGGGTCTAATCTAGCCAACTGAATCAACTCTTCACTTTGTTTTTCTAACGTTTGTTTCGTTGCTAGTATTTGCTGATAAAGTTTATCTCTTTCAAGAGCGGTAAAAACAGACCAGTAAACTAGGGTGCCATTGAATCCGACATTAGCAACTACTGGCATTTTTATAATTTCTTCTTCTGTCTTTTGCAAAAGTGATAGCTGAACTTCAGTGCACTCACCTGATTCGAGCAATATTGGTTTGACATAACTTTCATAAAAAACCAAGGAAGCTCGAGAAAACATATCTGTTAGTGAGTAATTTGAGTTTGCTGAATATTGAAAGTATTCGGTTGCTTTTTCATTAGCAAAAACAAGCTTACCATCTTTAAAATTTGTGGCGAATAGCAGACAATTAAAACGATGCATAGTTAAGCATGCTAATTTAAAAATTTATTTATGATATCTGCAATTTGCTTTGGGTTTGTCATGTGGAGACAGTGACCATGTGCGTCGATGATTTCCAAAGTTGATGTTTGTATATGTTCGTGTATGTACTTACCAACTTCTACCGAAGCAAGGTTATCATCAAGGCTTTGCAAGATTAATGTTGGAATATTAATTTTAGGAAGAATACATCTATCATCAGCAAAAAATGTGGCGTTCGCAAAAGGTTTTGCAAATGTTGGGTCTGTTGAGCAGAAACTGTCTTCAAGTTCTTTAATTAAGCTAGACGAGTTATCTTGCCCCATAACAAGCGGCGCTAAATAATTTGCCCAACCTATATAATTTTTGTCCATTAAATTGAGCAGCTCTTCCAAATCTTCTCTTTCAAATCCCCCAACGTAATCTGGAGGGATATTTAAGAAGCAAGGTGAAGGACATACCATAACTAAATCAGAAAAATACTGTGGAGCTTTAATAGATGCGTAGGTTCCTATTATTGAACTTACAGAGTGACCAACTAAAGTAACGTTTGATAGTTCTAGTTCCTGACAGATGTCAATGACATCTTCAGCATAACCCTCTAAATTCGAATAAAGAGTTTTATCATAACAACTATAGTCTGACTTTCCGCAACCAATATAATCAAATAAAACCAATTTATAGTCTTCTGAAATTAGAGGAGTTAAGAAACGCCACATGTTCTGGTCACAACCAAAACCATGAGCCAACATTAAAGTCTTTTGCCCATTACCAATTACGTTTACATTATTGCGTTTAATTACATCCATCACTTTCTCTCTATATGCCTGAAATGGTTGTTATTTAATACTTATAGCATTAAACGGTATAAAGTTCTAGCGGGGAAGAATGCAACAAATGTTACTGTATTCTAAATAAAAGGAAGTGAACAACTATATTGTAATCAAGTTGAACCCAATAGAGTATTTACGTTAAATGGTTATGGGGCAGAAACGAGCTAAGATTGAATGTCCCTTCTTGGCACAGAGAAGTCATAAAAACGAATTAGTGAAATGTCCGGTTTCGTATCAAAGTGAACACAAAACAGGGGGGTACTCGTAAATTTAGATCGCTTTATGACAAAAGTGTTTATTAGCAAGCAATCTTATTTAGTGATTGCTCGTCTCAGCCATTAATGAAGCTCCACTCGTTGCTCTGAAATTCAGTATTATTTCCATCGAAAAAATAGCGTATTTGAGAAAAATATTTCATTTGATGTGTATTGTTAAAATTTATTTTCATTTCTGATTTTAAAACAACTAGTGATTAAATTTAAATTTCATTAAATGATGTTATTTTGAATTTTATTTGCTATTAAATGGCTTTTGTTGGTTTTATATTTTAAAAATAATCAATAATGCTAATATACTTTTATTCTAAAACGTTAAGGGGATACGGTATGTCATTGGAAAATTATTTTTTACCTTTTCGGCAGCACATTATTGGGCAAAACCTACAACATAAAATCAATGGTAAAACGCTTGATATTATTTATGCCGATTGGACTGCGAGTGGCCGACTTTATCAACCGATTGAAGATTATTTAACCAATGAACTTGGGCCCTATGTTGCTAACACGCATACCGAGACGAATTTAACGGGTAGTGCCATGACCCATGCTTATCATGATGCTCAGCATATAATAAAGCGCCATGTAAATGCTTGTGATAATGATATTTTGATCACCGCTGGCGCAGGTATGACGGCTGTGGTGAATAAATTTCAACGTATTTTAGGTTTACGTATTCCAGAGCGTATGCAGTCACAAGTGGCATTTTCTGAAAATGAAAGGCCGGTGGTTTTTATTACCCATATGGAACATCACTCTAATCAAACATCTTGGTATGAGTGTGATGTAACGTTGGAAATTGTCGAGCCAGATAGCCATGGTTTACCCTCGTTAGAGCACTTAGCTATTTTGTTAGAAAAATATCAAGACAGAGAGCTGAAAATTGGCTCATTCTCGGCTTGTTCAAATGTTACAGGTATAAAAACACCGTATTATCAGTTAGCTGAAATTATGCATCAGCATGGTGGTTTGTGTTTTATAGATTTTGCCGCATCTGCTCCTTACGTTGATATCAATATGCACCCAAGTAACCCGAAGCAAGCATTAGACGCTATTTACTTTTCGCCGCATAAGTTTTTAGGTGGCCCAGGTAGTTCGGGAGTTTTAGTGTTTAATAAGGCGTTGTACAAAAATAAAGTGCCAGATCATCCGGGAGGTGGTACGGTTACCTGGACTAACCCTTGGGGAAAACACAGTTTTTTTAACAATATTGAGATGCGTGAAGATGGTGGCACGCCAGGTTTTTTGCAGTGTATTAAAGCCGCTTTAGCGATTAAATTAAAAGACGCTATGGGGGTAGATAAAATTCAACAACGTGAGGCTGAAATAACAAACTATGTGATGGAGGCATTAGCGAAAAATGAGCAGGTTGTTATGCTTGAGCCTACACTGCGAGATCGATTAGCGATTGTTTCGTTTTACATACCGGGAGCGCATTATAACTTAGTGGTGCGGTTGCTTAATGATAAATTTGGTGTGCAAACTCGCGGAGGTTGTTCATGTGCGGGTACTTACGGGCATATTTTATTAAATGTTGATCAAGATACTTCTTCGAAAATAACTCAGCAAATTGATTTAGGTGATTTTGCCGAAAAGCCCGGTTGGATACGAGCTTCATTTCACCCAACCAGCTCTGATGAAGAAGTTGCTTATGTCGTGGAAGCAATTAATAAAGTAACCGAGAACTTGGCGCTTTGGAGTAAAGATTATCGTTTTAACCCTGCTTCTGGCGATTATGAACATTATAATCTTGATGTTGAATTTCCAAGTTTGGCGTGTTTTCATGCTCTACCAATCATTTCGTCGGAAACGAATGACAATGAAACGAGTGTCAATAAGGTCAATCCTGCTTCGATGTTACGAAAACTGTTTGGTTAATTGCTCTATTAAGCTGGCTGCAAAGCTTATGTTGCAGTCAGCTATCATCTTTGAGGTTTTGGCTAATCAAATAGCACCATCATTTCTGCAGCTTCGCAGTGACAATCATTATGGCATATTGGGCACTCATAACCTGCTAAGCTAAGTTCACGCCAGCGATCAGGGTGATTTTTTATTAAAATGCCACCACATTTAGTAAAATACTTTACCGCACTATTGCCTGGGCTTTGTTTCCATAAATGGCTGACGCCAGCGCTTGCCCCTTGTAATTTTGCAGCGGCAATTGAGCGTTTTAAAAGTTCACCACCAATACCATGACCACGATAATTTTCATCAACCGTGTTGCATTTAAAATAGCAAACCTGATCAGCCGCTACTGGCCATAAGTCTGGTGAGCACCATTGGTCAATTTGCCATTGCTGAACAGCATAAGTAATACGAAACCCAACTAAATGTTGTTCATGATAAACCACGAAGCCGGCGTTGATTGCATTTTTAAGCCCTTTATCATACCAGGCTTGCATACTGGCTTGATCAAGATAACCTTCGCCGTGAACTTCAGTGGCTAAACGAATAATATTGTCGAAATCTGAAGGGGTTAATTGTTGATAGTTAAGAGTTATGCTCATGAGGTTATTTTGATTGTGTTTGATATTGCAGTATTGTACTGTTTTTTTTGCGATACTTTAAGCGCCTACGTTCTTAATATAACATCAGATTTTGGAAGTGAAAATGTACGATCCCCTGCACGATTTATCACCTGGTTGTAATGAGGTCTACCCTAATAGTTATTGGGCAGACGTATCCGGAATCGCACCTGAACACGATGGCGCTGTGCTTGCTGATATTGACGTTGATGTTGCCATTATTGGTGCCGGATATACCGGTTTATCTTGTGCTTTACATTTAGCGCGTGAACATGGCATCAAAGCACATGTTTTAGAAGCGAATCAAACTGCTTGGGGGTGTAGTGGTCGAAATGCCGGTTTTATTTTGAAGTCTTCAGGTCGAAAGTCTTATAGCCAAATGGCTAAGCAATGGGGCGAAGAGGTCATGCGGGGAATTTATCAAGAAATGGCCGCCGGTGTCGATACGGTCAACGGCCTAATTGATGAAGGGATAGATTGCGATAAGCAGAGTGCTGGGTATATAAAAGTTGCCCATAAAGCTAATAAACTTAAAGAGTTAATTGAATTAGCTAAATTACAGCAAAAAATGTTTGGTTATGATGTTGAAATACTGTCGCAAGCTGAAGTTCGTCAACACTATATGGATGATCGCAATGCGTATGGTGCAATTCGTTATCAAGACGGTTTTGGTTTAAATCCTTTAAAACTGGCTTGGGGTTATCAGAAATTAGCTCGTCAAGCTGGCGTGAAAGTACATTGTGCTACGCCTGTTAGTCATTGGAAAACTTCAGGCAATAAACAAGTGCTACAAACACCAAATGGCACGGTAAGCGCACAGAAAGTGGTTATTGCGACTAACGGTTATACACCAAAAGGCTTTCATGAATTAACCACTAACAGAACTTTACCCGTGCTTTCACAAATTATCGTCACAGAGCCATTAAGTAATGAGCAAATAGCCGCTTGTAATTTCTTAACCTCAAATGTGGTTATGGATACCCGAGCGTTAAAGTACTATTACCGTAAGTTACCCGATAATAGAATACTATTTGGTGGTAGAGGTGCAATCACAGGTAAAAGTGCCGATGATCCTTATTACGCGCAACGTTTACTTTCCGTGCTTAAAACCAGCTTTCCAGCTTTAGCAAATATTAAATATAGCTACGCTTGGTCTGGTTGGATTTGTATGGCGTTAGATGATTTACCGCATATTTATCAAAATGATGAAAAATCGGTATTCTACAGTATGGGCTACTGCGGTAGTGGCGTGTCGTTTTCGGTACAAGCGGGCAAACGTTTAGCTGAAAAAGTGGCTGAAAAGCCAGTGCCTAATCTACCTTTATACAATAGTGCCTTGCCTAAATTTCCCTTTGCCCCGTTAAGAAGAGTAGGGCAATGGGGTTATTTTCATTATGGAAAAATTAAAGATCAATGGTTTTAGCATATCGGCTTTGAGTTTTATCAATCAACACGGTTAGTGCGCAACCCTTGTTTAAATGCTGATATATTTTCGGCGACTAAATTAAGTAAGGTTTGCTGTGCTTGTTGGCTTGCCCAAGCGATATGAGCGGTAATTTTTAACTTAGGCGATTGCGCAGCTAAAAGTATATGATCTTTTGGTGGTGGCTCTTGCTCTAATACATCTAAAATCGCACAGGCAATTTGCTCGTTATTTAAGGCGTTGAGTAAATCTTCGTTATTAATTAGCGCACCGCGCGCAGTATTAATCAGAATCGCGCTTGGTTTCATGCGCGTAAACAACTTCGCATTAAACATGCTTTGTGTTTCTAGCGTTTGTGGGCAATGTAAACTAATAATATCTGCTTGCTCGATAGCCGCTAAAAACGCCATTCGCTCAGGTCGTATCGTTGCAGCATCAGGTCTTTCTGCAATGAGCACTTTCATATCAAATGCTCTGGCAATTTTGGCGACTTTTTGCCCTAAAGCTCCGTAACCAATAATGGCGATAGACTTGCCTGCAAGCTCGATACTGCCATTGCCGTGTAAGCAAAAGGTGTCACTTTGCTGCCATAACCCCTTTTGACAATTATCATTATGATGAGCAATTTGGCTGTAATAAGCTAAAATTTGGGCGAAAACATATTGTGCAACTGAGTTTTTGGCATACCCACCGACATTAGTGACGGCAATATTAAGTGCACGTGCAGCTTTAATATCAATATTATTAATGCCTGTAGCCGTAATACAAACCAGCTTTAACTTAGGAAGTTGACTGAGTATTTCACGATTTAGTAGCACTTTATTACTTAAGACAACCTCAGCATTTTGACAACGGGCAATGACCTGTTCTGGTGAGGTGGTAGCGTACACGGTTAAATCATCAACAACTTGTTGCAACGATGTGAGATCACTATCTTTGCTGAATGTTTGGTAGTCTAAAAATACAGTTTTCACGGCAATAACTCAGATAATATTATCTGCGGAGCTTATCGTAAATTCATGAAATGATCGATGCTATCAGCGACTGTTTTTAGCAATCAACGCCCTAAATTTCTTTATTAAGGCGTTTTGCTTTCAATAACTATTTGTTATTTTTGCCGCTGAATGCAGCAATGAAGTACTTAACCCGGTCGGCCATCAGCGCGAGGCTTTAACAGCATTGGCGCATAGAAAATTACAAATAGTGTGAAGCTGATCAGCCAAAGCAAGCCACTAATATCGATAAACATCATGGTTTTTTCTGGCAAGCCCCAAGGGCCAAAGCTTCTGATTAAGCTGGCGAGTACCATAGCGGCAAATGCTAATGACATCAGCATAGGCGGCTGTAACGTTCTACCAGTATGGCCTAATGATACACGCGAAATCATCGCGAGAATAACACCACCAATACCACCAATAGTAATTAAATGCCAAATATGGTTGCTCGGTATTTCAGGTATTAAATAACTGACACCCAGTAACGCTAAACCAAATGCCATTGCTTTTATTGAAAAGTGCAGTGACCATAGTAGCGGCACACCTAGCGTTATCCATGGACGCCATCGCAACCAACGAATAGCTTGAAAGATGCCGGCGAAGATTAAAATAATACCAATATAAAAGTTATTTACGCCAATAATAGGGTGTAATAACAATAGTATAGTCAGCAAAGCCAACGACCCATTGGTTAACTTATCTAGCCAAGCTAATGGTGTAGCTTTTGTGGTTTTGGTCCCATTGGCGGTAAACATGGGCACTACGCGACCAGCCATAACTGAAATAAGTAAGGTAACCAACATAACACCAGCATAGCCGGCATACTGGGTAGAAATTGATGCCGGATAATATATGCTAGCGTGCATTTCTGCATTAGCAAGAGTGAAAATAGTTAATAAAGGCACGAAAAATAAATTACGATATTGTTTAATTGCTAATATTGGTTTTGCTAGAATAAAAGCCACACAAGGTAAAAAGGCTAGATCGATAATCGTGCTTAGCGTAGCACCAAAAATATCAGGTAATAATAAACTTACTCGACCTAATAACCAGAGAAAAAATAAAGCCGCTAATAACTTACCTTTAACACCCGCAAGCCCAGTCCAGTTTTGTACGGCTGTTAAGAGAAAGCCAGCAATGATCGCACAGCCGAAACCAAATATCATTTCGTGAATATGCCACCAGTAGCCGCCACCCAAAGGTTGAATGTCTATAGCTCCTCTATACAGCATAATCCATAATAAAATAGCGATAACACTAAACAGTGCGCCAGCCAAAAAGAAAGGTCGAAAACCTAATCTAAATAACGGTGTTATTTGTTGTTCTTTGTTTAAATCGGTAATTTGCATCATAGCTGCAACCTTAGGTGTTTATATTGTGGCGATCATAAAGCAATCAAGAATAATTACTTTGCCATACATCAAATAATTTAACGTTCAGTTAGCTTTCGCTATTTACGTGATGTTAAGTAACCGGTAGCTCTAACTCAACAATTTGTTCAGAAATTAACTCAAGTTTTTCTGCCATTAAGGCTTGGGCGTCATATAGGCCTCGGTTGTAATATACCGCACCTAATTCCTTGGTAAAAAAATCAAGTAAAAAGTCAGCATCAAATTGCGCTAACTCTTGGTCTAGTTCTTTCAAAAAGTAGCGTTGTAATTTGTCAATTAGCAATGATTTTTCGCTGGTAGTAAATTTTATCGTTGACATTGATTGGTTTCCGGTGGTGGTAAGTTTAGAATGCTTTATAGTCATGATACATCAAGCTAAGATGCAGTACATTGAAGTGTCATGACGATACTATACTTATTTTAGCGGTATTACTTTTTTAGCGAAATTACTTTCGCTTAGTAAATAATCCAATGATAATAAACTGTGCCATATTAATGTTAAGTTAAGTAACTGCTGATGAATAAATTGTCGTTTAAACAATGGTGGCATACTGATTGCCAGTTTTGCCGGAAAGCTAGAATGATCATTTTATGGTTAATTTTGATGTTAATCGCTGATGCACTTTGGTTTGGCTTGATCATTCACTAACGAATTACTAAAAAGGGGTAGACCATGAGTTATCGCTGGACCGACTCACTTGAAATTGCACTCGACTTACTTGAAGAACATCCGGATGTCGATCCGATGAAACTACATTTTCCAGAATTAATGCAATGGGTTTTGGCATTAGAAAACTTTGATGATGATCCAAAACATTGTGGTGAGCGTGTACTTGAAGCAATACAGTTGGCTTGGATTTCAGAAGCGGATTAACTTAACTGCTATTTGCTCAATAGCAGATTAAAGCAGAATCATTAATCTATATCACTTTTCAAAAGTCGATATTTGGCTATAATGTGCCCTCGATTATTATTGTGGTGAATTTTCACCATTCACTCAAAATATAAGAATATACTTCAACTATGACATCTGAAAAAAATCAACGTCCATTATATATCCCTTATGCGGGCCCTAGCTTATTAGAAACGCCTTTACTAAATAAAGGCAGTGCATTTAGTGAAGAAGAGCGTTCGCACTTTAATTTAACCGGTTTATTACCGCCACGCTTTGAAAGTATAGATGAGCAAGTTGAACGTGCTTATATGCAGTACCGTACTTTTGATACTAACCTAAATAAGCATATATATTTACGTGCGATTCATGATAACAATGAAACCTTATTTTTTAAGTTAGTGCAGGCGCATTTGGCTGAAATGATGCCAATTATTTATACCCCAACCGTTGGCGATGCATGTGAACAATTTTCTGATATTTACCGCAGTTCACGCGGCCTGTTTGTTTCTTATGATCAACGTCATCAACTTGATGATATTTTACGTAACGCGACTAAAAATAAAGTTAAAGTTATCGTCGTTACCGACGGTGAGCGTATTCTTGGTTTAGGTGACCAAGGTATTGGTGGTATGGGTATCCCAATTGGTAAGCTCTCGCTTTACACAGCATGTGGTGGTATTAGCCCAGCATATACCTTACCGGTAATGCTTGATGTTGGTACCAATAATGAAAAACTGTTAAACGATCCTATGTATATGGGCTGGCGTCACCCTCGTATTGAACAAGAAAAATACGATGAATTTTTAGCAATGTTTATCAGCGCCGTTAAACGTCGTTGGCCACATGTATTACTGCAATTTGAAGATTTTGCGCAACCCAATGCCACACCATTATTAAACCGTTATCGTGATGAAATTTGCTGTTTTAATGATGATATTCAAGGAACCGCATCAGTAACTGTTGGTACATTATTAGCGGCTTGTCGCACTAAAAATGCACCCTTATCAGCACAGCGAGTTGCCTTTGTTGGTGCAGGCTCTGCCGGTTGTGGTATTGCTGAGCAAATTATTGCTCAAATGGTCAGCGAAGGCATTTCTGAGCAACAAGCGCGTAGCCAAATATTTATGATCGACCGCTTCGGTTTATTAACTGAAGGTATGTCAGGGTTACGTGACTTTCAAGCGAAGCTTACCCAACAGTCGGCCGCTACCGAAAAATGGCAAGTAGCAGGTGAATATGCCTCGTTATTAGAAGTTATGCACGGTGCGCAACCAACGATCTTAATTGGTGTTTCTGGTGTACCGGGTTTATTTACTGAAGAAATTATTAAAGCAATGAAATCGCATTGTGCTAGACCAATAATATTTCCGCTGAGTAATCCAAGTCGCCAAGTCGAAGCCACACCTGAGCAGGTGATTAACTGGACCGAAGGTGAAGTTATTATTGCAACCGGCAGCCCATTTGAGCCCGTAGAATATAAAGGCGAACTTTTCCCCATCGCGCAATGTAATAATAGTTATGTTTTCCCTGGTATTGGCTTAGGCGTAGTGTCTGCCAATATTGATCGTATCACTGATGAAATGTTAATGGCTGCAAGTGAAATGCTAGCTCAAGCTTCACCTTTGGCTAATACCGGTATGGGAGAGCTATTACCGCCGTTAGTTGAAATTGCTGATCTCAGTAAAAAAATTGCTTTTGCTGTGGCCAAAGTTGCCTATGAACAAGGGCTAGCATTGCCTCTGTCTGACGAACAATTAGCAGAGAAAATTGAAGCTAACTTCTGGACACCACAATATCGTCAATACCGCCGCATCAGTATTTAACGCCTAAGCTAATGAATTACTGGCAATAGTGTAAAGATAAAACGCCCATCAAGATGGGCGCTTTATCTTTAGTTCAGCTTTTTCTAGTTTACTTATATCCAACACTGTGATGATGAAAAGTGATAAGCCTAGGCATTTGCTTTTAATTCGTCTATAATCGCGCCAAAATTTATACCGTATTTAATTCTAATTTTATTGAGAGGGCTATCATGGCTATCGAACGTACTTTTTCTATCGTAAAACCAGACGCAGTTGCTAAAAACTTAATTGGTCAAATCTACAACCGTTTTGAAACTGCTGGTTTAAAAATCGTTGCTTCTAAAATGGTACATTTATCAAAAGAAAAAGCAGAAGGTTTTTACGCTGAGCACAGCGAACGTCCTTTCTTTGGCGCTTTAGTTGAATTCATGACTTCTGGTCCAGTAATGGTACAAGTTTTAGAAGGCGAAAACGCTGTTCTTAAAAACCGTGAAATCATGGGTGCTACTAACCCTGCTGAAGCACTTGCTGGTACTATCCGTGCTGATCTTGCTGACTCAATTGACGAAAACGCTGCTCACGGCTCTGATGCTTTAGAATCAGCAGCACGTGAAATTGCTTACTTCTTCTCTGACGAAGAAATCTGTCCACGTACTCGTTAATTTTAAACTTTATATGATAAGCGAGCTGCTTAGCTGGTCGCTTAGTATGGTTTGAAAATTAATTTGAAGGATTTTACCGTTAATCGGTAAAGTCCTTTTGTCTATTTTAAGGCTACATAAAATTGAATGTTTTTGCCAGAATACAGGCTACTGAGAACATTGACTTTTATTTAGTTTAAACTTTTTTAAGGTTTAGAATAGATCCACTAAATTGTTTATTTTGTTTGAAAAATGTACAATTTATTCTGTAATTTTGTAGTGTTGAGAAACTTTTAATCATGAGTGATGTAACCGAAGTAGTAACCCCTGTGAAGCATAAAATTAATTTACTGAACCTTGATCATCAAGGGATGAGAGAATATTTTGCTTCTATTGGCGAAAAGCCATTTCGTGCCGATCAAATTATGAAGTGGATATATCACTTTGGTTACGATGATTTTGAGTTAATGACCAACTTGAATAAAAAATTACGTGAGAAGTTACAACGTGATACCGAAATTAAAGCGCCTGAAATTTCTGAAAAACAAGTTTCCAACGATGGCACGATTAAATACGCTTTACGTTTAGAAGGTGGTCAGGAAGTTGAAACGGTTTGGATCCCTGAAAATGGTCGCGCAACACTTTGTGTTTCATCGCAAGTTGGTTGTGCTTTAGAGTGTACTTTCTGTTCAACTGCGCAACAAGGTTTCAACCGTAACCTCTCAATGGCTGAAATTATTGGCCAAGTATGGCGAGTTGCTAATGATATTGGTGCGACCCGCATTGCCGGTACTCGTCCAATTACCAACATTGTTATGATGGGGATGGGTGAGCCGTTATTGAACATGAAAAACCTTATTCCTGCATTAGACACTATGTTAAATGATTTAGGTTATGGCCTGTCAAAGCGTCGTGTTACGGTGAGTACTTCTGGCGTAGTACCTGCGCTTGATATGCTAAAAGAAAAAATAGATTGTGCGTTGGCAATATCAATTCATGCGCCTAATAATCTTTTACGTGACGAGTTAGTGCCAATAAACAAAAAATACCCATTAGAAGAATTTCTTGCTGCTGCGGGACGTTATATTGATGGTTCAAAAGCGAATAAGCAGGCAACGATTGAGTATGTCATGCTTGATCATGTTAATGATAGTACGGAACAAGCACATGAATTAGCACGTGCTTTAAAAGATTTACCGAGCAAAGTTAATTTAATTCCATTTAATCCTTATCCTGGTTCGCCTTATAAACGTTCGAGTAATTCTCGTATTGATCGTTTTGATAAAGTACTGCAAAGCTATGGTCTAACGGTGATCACTCGTCGTACTCGTGGTGATGATATTGACGCAGCATGTGGGCAATTAGCCGGTGATGTTTTAGATAGAACCAAGCGAACAGGAAAAAAAGAGGTGAAAGCTGAATCAATTTCAGTAAAAATGGTTTAATACTAACGTTAAATCATGCCTGACTAAGTGACGATACTTTTATGATAACTAAATTATCAACGGTTTTTCTCGTATTGCTAAGTGCAATGAGCTTAACTGCTTGTGTAACGCAAAACTATGGCAATGATAAAAGTACACCGCTAATTGAAAATGAAACCAGTAATAATGAAATAGCCATGACCCGAATATCTCTCGGGTTAGGTTATTTAAAAATGGGCAATACCCAGCAAGCAAAGCTTAATTTAGAGAAAGCAAAGGGCTTTGCGCCTAATTTAGTGCAAGTATACACCGCATTCGCACACTATTATGAAACGGTTGGTGAGGCAGAACTCGCGATTAATGCTTATGAACAGGCCTTAAATATTAATAGTAAAGATGCAGATACCTTGAATAATTACGGCGTGTTTTTGTGCCGACAAGAAAAATATGCAGCAGCAGAACAACAAATTTTAAAAGCTATCGCTGTTCCTAGCTATATCTTAGTTGCACAAAGTTATGAAAATCTAGCTTTATGCCAACTCAAAGCAAAACAGTTCAATAAAGCACAAACATACTTTGAAAAAGCTATTGCGCATAGTCCTAATAGCGCTAGTTCGTTATACCAAATGATGCGCCTACAATACGCGAAAAGTGACTATAAGTTGGCCCAACGTTATTTATATCGCTATGAAAAGTCAACACGGCGCTTCAGTGCAGAAGCATTGGCACTTGCCTTTAAGATATTTAAAAAACAAGGTGAAAATGCTATTGCCAAAAATTATGGCAATATGCTGGTTAAAATGTTTCCGTACTCATTTGAGGCTAAACAATACATTTTAAATGAACTATATCGACTGGATGCTGACAAATTAGCTGAGGAATTCCAAGACTCACTGGTTAGTGATAAAAATACAACAAACAAAAAGCGTGTTGTGGTATTGTCACCCAAAGTTGTATCGATTTCAGAAAAATCAGATTTAAGTAACCGTGGTCTTAAGCCTATAATGGCAAATTCAGTGATGCCGACAGCGAAGCAAGGTGCTGAAGCAAAAGAAAAAAACAAAGCAGCCATGGTGTCATTACCTATTCACACTGTAGCGCAAGGCGATAACTTGTCGAGTGTTGCTTTGCAGCACAATGTTGCGATGAATAGTTTAAAGCGTTGGAATAAACTGCGTAGTCCTTATATTTTAAAAATTGGTGATGTACTTTATCTCGCAGACCCTAAATTAGCTGCGAAACACTAAGAGTAACGCTTGATGAAGCAAGAGCATATAATATTGAAAAATGAAGAAGAACAATTATCAGGGATCTCTGATGATATTGAAGTTGTCGGTCCGGGGCGAATGCTTAAAGAGGCACGACAAGACAAAGGGTTGAGCCAACAGCAAGTGGCAGATAAGCTAAATTTTAGACTTTCATTAGTACAAAATATTGAAGTCGAACAATTTGATCTTAGTTTACCTTCGGCTTTTAACCGTGGCTATTTAAAGAGTTACGCCAAACTGGTTAATATTTCTCAAGAAGATATCTTAAATAGTTATGACCAGTTAGGTGTTGCACAACGTCAATGTGCTGAAATGCAAAGCTTCTCTAAAGGCACTGAAAAACAAGCCGAACACAATATGCTGATGTGGATTTCTTATCTAATATTGGCCATTTTAGTTACTGCAACGGTAGTGTGGTGGCTGCAATCACCTTCAGAACAGCCAGAGCCGGTAGTAGCTGAACCCACTGAATTGACAGCGCCAGTTAACGTTTCGCCAGCTAACACATCTCAGAGTGCTAGTGAGTTAAATGATGAGCTTAGTACCGAGCCGCAAGCAGCGCTAGCCAATACCCTTAACAACACGATAGATACCATAGCCGCGCCAACAAGCACTCAGCCAACGACGGCAGATGAAAGCCGGACAACAAGTGAAATTAAGCCAAATGAACTGACTTCGCTTAATGTTGAAAATGCATCTAATAATGATGAAGCGACAATCCCGTCAGAACTAGCACCTGATAACGAAATGACTGTTGATGATGAGTTAACGGTGCCTTTAGCCAATGTGGTATTCACTTTTTCAGGTGACTGTTGGGTTAATATTTATGATGCCACGGGTGAAAGAATTGCTTGGGGAGTGAAAAAGTCAGGTTATGTCATGCGAATTTCTGGCCAGGCACCTTTTTCAGTCACCTTAGGCAAGCCTGAATTGGTGCAAATAGATTACAATGATATTTCGGTTGATATGACGACTTTCAATGCTGGAAATATTGCCAAGTTTTCATTACCACTCGAGCCTTAGTACGGTAACATTCCATTTAATTAACGTAACAATATTGAATTCATCTTATGTTTAAAGAATCTCCTATTATTCGTCGTAAATCCCGCCAAATTATGGTCGGTAATGTACCTGTTGGTGGCGATGCACCTATTACTGTTCAGTCAATGACTAATACCTTGACTACTGATGTTGCAGCGACCGTGGCACAAATTAAAAGCCTTGAAGCTGTTGGTGCTGATATCGTTAGGGTGAGCGTGCCAACAATGGATGCAGCAGAGGCTTTTCGTGAAATTAAACGACAAACTAAAATACCGCTAGTGGCTGATATTCATTTTGATTATCGAATTGCACTAAAGGTAGCTGAGTATGGTGTCGATTGTTTGCGAATCAACCCAGGAAATATTGGTCGTGAAGACCGAGTTCGCGCAGTAGTTGAGTGCGCGCGTGATAATAATATCCCGATTAGAATCGGCGTTAATGGTGGCTCTTTAGAAAAAGATATTCAAGAACGCTACAGTGAGCCAACACCTGAAGCCTTGCTAGAGTCGGCGATGCGCCATGTTGATATTCTTGATCGTTTAAATTTTCATGAATTTAAAGTTAGCGTTAAAGCCTCGGATGTTTTTCTAGCGGTTGGTGCATACCGTTTACTTGCTAAGCAAATAGATAACCCACTGCACTTAGGTATTACTGAAGCGGGTGGTTTACGCTCGGGTTCAGTTAAGTCATCGGTAGGGCTAGGATTATTGCTAGCAGAAGGGATTGGTGATACCTTGCGTGTTTCATTAGCTGCTGATCCTATTGAAGAAATTAAAGTCGGTTTTGATATTTTAAAATCATTAAAGCTGCGCAGTCGTGGCATTAACTTGATTGCTTGTCCAAGTTGTTCTCGTCAAGAATTCGATGTTATCTCTACCGTAAATGCACTTGAACAGCGCATTGAAGACATTATGACCCCAATGGATGTCTCTATCATTGGCTGTATCGTTAATGGACCAGGGGAAGCAATTGTTTCAGATCTTGGCTTAACGGGGAGCAGTAAAAAAAGTGGTTATTACCTTGATGGTATCCGTCAAAAAGAGCGTTTTGATAACAATGACCTCGTTGACCAACTTGAACAGCGTATTCGTGCTAAAGCTAAACTACTAGATGCGAGTAACAAAATTGAGATAAAAGAAGTTGAGTAATCATTAACTCTGTCGTGAACTTTGCTGTTATTTACGTTTGTTAGCAAACTGCCTATAATGCACGCGATAAAAAATATGAACAATAAAAGTTATTCTTTGCTGAGCAATTGAATAAATTACTGAATAGATAAACATGCGGGAAAAAATACGTGAGTAAAGCAATTCAAGCAATTAGAGGTATGAACGACTGTTTGCCTTCTGAAACAGGTATTTGGCAAATGGTAGAAGCTGTATTGCGCCGAGTAGCTAGTAATTATGGTTTTGCTGAAATACGTATGCCGATTGTTGAGTCTACCGCCTTATTTAAACGCTCTATTGGTGAAGTAACTGATATAGTTGAAAAAGAAATGTACACCTTCGAAGACCGTAATGGCGACAGTTTAACACTTCGTCCTGAAGGAACAGCGAGCTGTGTACGTGCAGGTAATCAACATGGCTTACTTTATAACCAAGAGCAGCGCTTGTGGTACATGGGGCCTATGTTTCGTCATGAGCGTCCACAAAAAGGGCGCTATCGCCAATTTCATCAATTTGGTTTAGAAGCCTTTGGTATCGCCACTCCGGATATTGACGCAGAAATCATTTTGTTAACTTCTCGACTTTGGCGGGAACTTGGTATCAATGAGTTTGTCACACTAGAGCTGAATTCTTTAGGTTCAAACGAAGAACGTGCAAAATATCGTGATGCGCTAGTGGCATTCTTAACTGAAAAAGAACAGCTGTTAGATGAAGACAGCAAGCGTCGAATGCATACTAACCCATTAAGGGTTTTAGATAGTAAGAACCCTGATGTACAAGCAGCATTAGTTGGCGCACCTAAATTAGCCGATTACTTTGGTGAAGAGTCGAGCGCTCATTTCGCGTCAGTGTGCCAGCGTTTAGATGCTGCTGGTGTTAAGTATGTGATTAATGACCGCTTAGTACGTGGTTTAGATTATTATAACCGCACTGTTTTTGAATGGGTTACTTCTAGCTTAGGAGCACAAGGTACTATATGTGCTGGTGGTCGTTATGACGGTTTAGTTGAGCAACTTGGTGGTAAATCAACACCAGGCTTTGGCTTTGCGTTAGGTATTGAACGCTTGGTGCTGATGCTAACCAGTTTAGAAAAAGCAAATAATATTAGAGCACAAGTTGATGCTTACGTTATTATGCTTGGCAGTGACGTTGAAATTACCGCTAACGGCTTAGCAGAACAATGGCGAGATCAAGTACCAGACATTCGCTTACAATGCCACTGTGGTGGTGGCAATATGAAAAAACAAATGAAGCGTGCAGATAAATCGGGTGCCCAAATTGCTTTGATTCTTGGTGAAGATGAAGTAGCACAAAAAATGGTCACGGTAAAATACCTGCGCGGACAACAAGAACAACAAAGTTTGCCACTAGAGCAAGTGGCCGATCTTTTAACAAATTTACTTTAAGGGTTAGTTTTGGATATACATCAAACAGAAGAACAACAAGTCGAAGCAATCAAAACGTTTTGGAGTAATAATGGCAATGCGATTATCGCAGGTTTAGCCATTGGTTTTGCCGGTTTTATTGGTCTTAATTATTATAATGAGCACAAACTACAACAAGAAGTGAATGCTTCAGAAGCTTACCAAACAATGCTTGAAGAAGCATCGATAGATGGTGCTGCCTTTACTGCTGCAGGTGAAGCTTTTATGGCAGAGAATGAAAACTCAACTTATAGCATGCTAACGGCTATTGCTTTAGCAAAAGAAGCTGCTGAAAAACAAGATTGGGCACAAGCTGAAACTTATTTAAACACAGCAATTGCCAAATCTGTTGATGATGGCATTAAAGCTATTGCAACAGTGCGTTTGGCGCGAGTGCAGTTGCAATTAGAGAAATATGAACAAGCCTTAGCGACTTTATCCGCAAAATTACCTGCTTCATTTACCGCTGACGTTGAAGAAGTTAAAGGTGATATTTATTTTAAACAAGGTAAATCAGCCTTAGCTCGTACTGCTTATCAAGCCGCAATTGATGAAGCAAGCGAAGGTAGCAATCCGGCATTACAAATGAAACTAGACGACTTAGCGCAAGTAATTGACTTAAGCAAATAGAGAGTGGTGTAAGCATGTTTATGAGTAAACGCTTTAACAAAAAACTCCTTGCTATCTGCGTTTTGGCGGTAGGGATTTCTGCGTGTTCATCAACGGATGACGAAAACGAAGAATTAAAGGTTGCGGAATTAACCGAAATTACAGCCTTATTTAATCCTACGGTTAAATGGGATGCCAGTATTGGTAGTGGAGTGGGAGATTACTTCTCACGTATAAAACCGGCTGTGGCATATGGAAAAGTTTTTAGTGTCAGTCGTGCCGGTGAAGCTTATGCATTTGATGAAAATAGTGGTCAACAAATTTGGCAAACTGATTTAAGCGATGTTGATAGCAAGCGCGGTTTTTTCGATGATAAAGAGCCTGCCTTGATCAGTGGCGGTGTAGTTGCTGGTATCAATAAAGTTTTTTATGGCAGTGAGAATGGCGTTGTAACTGCGCTTGAAGCTGAAAATGGCGAGCTATCATGGCAGAGTAAAGTTAAAGGCGAAGTTATTGCAGCCCCAGCACTTGATTCTGGTAAGTTAGTGGTTAATACCGCCTCGGGTGTTATGAAAGCGTTTAATGCTTCAAATGGTCAAGATGATTGGCAGATCGAGCAAGATGTGCCGCCATTATCATTACGAGGCATTAGTGCCCCGGTGATTTCTGGCGGTGGTGTAATTGTTGGCTCTGCTGATGGTTCGCTTGCTGTTTATTTGCTTGAACAAGGGCGTCAAGGTTGGACTGCTGATATTGGCGAAGCAACAGGTTCAACAGAATTAGAGCGCGTGGTTGATGTTGATTCAACACCATTAGTTTACGGTGAAAATATTTACACTGTCTCTTCGCGTGGTAACTTAAGTGCGGTTGAATTACGTTCAGGTCGCGTGTTATGGCAACGTCAATACTCGTCGTATCGTGAAATTTCGATTAGCGGTAATAGCTTATTTTTAACGGATGTTAAAGGCCATGTTTATGCTATCGATCGTAATAATGGTTTAGAGCTATGGAGCCAATTATCATTTATGAATCGTGGTGTTACTGGACCGGTGCCGATCGGAAATTATGTTGTAGTTGGCGATTTTGAAGGTTATCTACATTGGTTAGATCAATCAACAGGTGAAGTGGTAGCACGTCATCAAGTCGATAGTAGTGGTATTTATACGACACCAACCGTTGCTAATGGTGTTTTATACGCTCAATCGCGCGATGGTGACTTAGAAGCGATTACTATCCCAGAATAAATTATTTAATTAGCGGTTGATAATTTATTAGCTGGTTGAATATTTAGACTAAAATTATAAACGGCTCCAGTGTAAAGTGCACTGGAGCCGTTGTTTATTAATAAAACGGATATAATTTTTTAGATTATATTGAGTTGAATGAAAAAATTGAGGTGAACATGCTTCCTGTAGTAGCACTTGTTGGGCGACCTAATGTCGGTAAGTCAACATTATTTAATAGATTAACGCGCAGTCGAGATGCGCTAGTTGCAGACTATCCTGGCTTAACTCGTGATCGCCAATACGGCAAAGCGGAAGTTGAAGAGCACCCTTTTATCGTTATTGATACCGGTGGTATTGAGGGCGATGAAAAAGGCATTGATGCGTTAATGGCTGAACAGTCACTGATCGCTATTGATGAAGCCGATGCAGTTTTATTTATGGTTGATGCCAGAGCCGGTTTAACTTCTGCCGATCAGGGTATTGCTAGCCATTTACGTAAGCAAGACAAGAAAGTATTTTTGGTTGCTAACAAGGTAGATGGCATTGATGCTGACTCTGCAGTAGCTGATTTTTACTCTTTAGGTTTGGGTGATGCAGTACATCAAATTGCGGCTGCGCATGGTCGCGGCGTTACGCAATTATTAACTTTGGCATTAACGCCTCATATTGAAGAACTAGGCAGACCACAAGCACTAGAAAATGATGAATTTGACGGTGAGTATGACGAAAATATAGATAATGAAGCCTTAGATCAGAAAAATATTGATGAAGCGCCAGAAGAAACAGACACGATTAAATTAGCTATTATTGGTAAACCTAATGTGGGTAAGTCAACATTGACTAATCGTATTTTGGGTGAAGACCGAGTGGTCGTGTATGACATGCCAGGTACGACTCGAGATAGTGTTTATATTCCAATGGAGCACAATGGTCGCCCTTACACCTTGATTGATACCGCAGGTATTCGTCGCCGTAAAAATGTTACTGATATTGTTGAGAAGTTCTCAGTGATCAAAACGTTACGAGCAATAGAAGATGCCAATGTTTGTTTACTGATTATTGATGCCCAAGAAGGTATTAGCGATCAAGACTTAAGCTTGCTTGGCTTTATTTTAGAAGCAGGGCGCTCTTTAGTGTTGGCGGTAAATAAATGGGATGGCTTAGATGATCATGTTAAAGATCGTATTAAGTCTGAGTTAGATCGCCGATTAGGCTTTATTGATTTCGCCCGTATTCATTTTATTTCCGCACTCCACGGCACAGGTGTTGGACACTTATATGAGTCAGTTGAAGAAGCATTTGTTTCTGCGACTAAGCGTATTTCAACGTCAATGGTAACTAAAATTCTTGATATGGCGGTGTTTGACCATCAACCACCAATGCATCAAGGACGTCGTATCAAGCTAAAATATGCCCATGCCGGTGGTTATAATCCACCGATTATTGTTATTCATGGCAACTTAGCGAAAAACTTACCGATTTCTTACAAACGCTATTTAATGAACTATTATCGTAAGTCATTAAAAATTATGGGTACTCCAATAAGAATAGAGTTCAGAGAAACCTCAAACCCATTCGCCGGTAAGAAAAAATTAACTTATACTGAGCAAAAGAAAATGGCACGAGCAACACAAGGTTATAAGAAAGATTAACTAAGTGCTCTGCGATGTTATTGATGAAAAAGCTGATTGAGATAATCAGCTTTTTTTTATGGCGAATGATCATGATATAGCCAATAAAGCATATTGCTTTAAGGCTAGTATTCCGCTAATGTAAAATGGCTAATAAATTTGTATGTTCTTGATTGTTTTAGGCTAAATATTTTGGAAAATCATGTCTGATAACTCAGTAAAAATGGAAATAATGGGGCGACTAAATCGCAACTTAGCTTTATTACAACCTGGAGCTACAGTAACACTGGATATGTCTACCCCTGCGGGACAACGCGGCAAGTTTCGTTCTTCTTTTATTGGTTATATGCCTAAAAATTACGTTTTAGTACAATATCCTGATAGTTCAAAATTAGGTAACTTTTCACAATATATTACTCAAGGCATGGGCGTTACTGTTCGTGGACTTATTGAAGGCCATGAAGGTGCTGTAGTCGCTTTTGTGTCTAATATTAAGCAGACTATACAAATACCTTCTCGCATTATTGTACTTGAATTTCCACGTGAAGTTAGCTTACAAAATTTACGTTCTTCCGTAAGAATTGAAACTTATATTAAAGCAAAAGTGAAAGTTAAAGAAGAATACTGGGACTCAGTTATATCTGATATATCGGTCTCAGGTTGTCAACTCATGATAAATAATGGCGAAAAACTGACGTTAAGTGATGATAAGCCGGTAGAAATTACCATTGAAGATTTTCAAGAGTTAAAAAACCTCAAGCTAGAAGCTGAAATTTGTAACAGTAAAGTGCAAAGTGATGGCATTCTGTTGGGCGTTAAATTTGATGATTCAAGTAAACTGCAAGTGGTTAAATTATTGCAGCAAGCGGTTATTTCTCCGAATTAATTTCCTGTAGAGCGATAACACGAGCTGTCATTACGCCGTCTGTAACTTCTACTTTAATATTATCGTCAACACTAATATTCTTAATACTTTTTATAACTTTGTGCTGTTCATCACGTGCAATGCTGTAGCCTCGGGCTATAGTGGCTAATGGGCTGACGATATGCAGTTGTTCACATTGATGGGAAAAGCTTGCTTGCTTAGCGGTTAGTAATCTTTGTTGGGCACTGATCAACTGACTTTTTAGTTGCATCATCTGCTGTTGTTGATACTTTATGTGTTGTGTTGGGCTTGCATTGAGAAGTCGTTGCTCTAGATACTTAGGCTTTTGTTTAAGTTGTATAAACTCACGAGAAATTAGACTTTGTAAACGCATGGTTAGTTGATCAGACTTTTGCTGTTTATTCTGCAACTGTTGTTCTGGGTGTACTTGGCGTAATCGATGAACCAAGCTTACTGATAAGTGATTTGAACGTTTTATTTGCTGCTGTAAAGCGAGCTGTCCGCGCTTAAGTAATTCAGTGACTTTATTAATACGTTCATCGATATCTGCAGAAACAACTTCTGCCGCCGCTGAAGGAGTTGGCGCTCTTAAGTCAGCAACATAATCAGATAATGCTGTGTCTACCTCATGGCCTACAGCACTTATAGTGGGTATTGTTGACTGAAAAATAGCACGTGCGACTATTTCTTCATTAAACGCCCATAAATCTTCTAGCGAACCACCACCACGACCAATTAATAACACGTCAACTTCATTACGTTGGTTAGCAATTGCAATGGCTTGGGCTATATCAAATTTAGCTTGTTCACCTTGAACTAGCGCAGGATAAATAATAATTTTTAATAATGGGTTTCTTCTTTTTAATACTGTGATGATATCTTTTACTGCAGCACCGGTAGGTGAGGTAACAATACCTACCGTTTGAATTAATTTAGGAATTGCCTGTTTATGCTGCAATTCAAATAAACCTTCGCGGTGCAACTTATCTTTTAATAGCTGATATTGTTGACGTAGAAGTCCTTCGCCTGCTGGTTCCATTTGTTCAATAATCAACTGGAAGTCACCACGGGGTTCATAAAGTGACACTTTCGCTCTAACTAGCACTTGTTGACCGTTTTGTGGCTTGATACGGACTCGACGATTACTACCTTTAAACATGGCACAGCGAACTTGTGACTTTTGATCTTTTAGTGATAAATACCAATGTCCGGAGCTAGCGGCAATGAAATTCGATATTTCTCCACATAACCAGACAGTATTTAACTCACTTTCTAAGATAAAACGTACTTTTTTTGTTAGTTCACTTACTTGTAAAATATGCTGTTGAGCCATAAATGCGTTACTTTTTTTATTGTTAAGGCTAATAATCGGGGAGTTAGACACTATTATATATTTGTTTCGCTAATCATCGACAGTTTATTTTCGTTTATTTGCAATTTTAAGTTTACCTTAGTAGTGAAAACGGTTAAAATTCTGCCGCAATATTTCCTCCCTAACCACTCATTTTAGAGAGATGTTGCGATGCTAAGAATTGCTCAAGAAGCGTTAACCTTTGACGATGTTTTACTGGTACCTGCTCATTCTACGGTACTGCCCCATACTGCCGATTTAAAAACGAAATTAACTCGAAAGATCAATTTAAATGTACCTATGGTATCTGCGTCGATGGACACAGTAACAGAAGCACGTTTAGCCATTACTTTAGCGCAAGAGGGCGGTTTAGGCTTTATTCATAAAAATATGACTATTGCTGAACAAGCCAAAAATGTTTCTAAAGTTAAGAAATTTGAAAGTGGTATTGTTTCAGATCCCGTAACGGTAAACCCGAGTGCAAGTATCTTAGATACTATGCGCTTAGCTGATGAGCTTGGCTTTTCTGGCTTTCCTGTTGTTGATGAAGGAAATAAGCTTGTCGGTATTATTACCGGCCGTGATTTACGCTTTGAAACTGATTTAACTAAACCTGTTTCAGCCTTAATGACCAAAAAAGATAAGCTAGTTACGGTTAAAGAAGGTGCATCACGCGCTGAAATTTTAGGTTTAATGCATGAACACCGTATTGAAAAAATCTTGATGGTTGATAACGCCTTTACCCTTAAAGGTTTGATCACAGTAAAAGATTATCAAAAGGCCGAAAGTAAGCCCAATGCTTGTAAAGATGAGCTAGGTCGCTTACGTGTTGGTGCTGCTGTTGGTGTTGGTGCGGGTACAGACGAACGCATTGATGCATTAGTTGCTGCGGGTGTTGACGTACTGTTAATCGACACTTCTCATGGTCATTCTCAAGGTGTTATTGATCGTGTTGCTGAAACGCGAGCTAAGTATCCTGATTTACAAATTATTGCTGGTAATGTTGCTACAGGTGCTGGTGCGAAAGCATTAGCTGATGTTGGTGTAGACGCAGTGAAAGTAGGTATTGGTCCAGGTTCAATTTGTACCACACGTATCGTAACTGGCGTTGGTGTACCACAATTAACCGCGATATCTAATGCGGTTGAAGCTTTAAAAGGTACAGGGATTCCGGTCATTGCTGATGGTGGTATTCGCTTCTCTGGCGATATTGCTAAGGCATTAGTAGCCGGCGCTCACTGCGTAATGGTTGGTAGTATGTTTGCTGGTACGGAAGAAGCTCCTGGTGAAGTTGAGCTTTACCAAGGCCGTTACTACAAGTCATATCGTGGTATGGGCTCGCTTGGTGCGATGAGCCAAAAAGAAGGCTCAAGCGATCGTTACTTCCAAAAATCGGATGGTGAAGCTGACAAGCTAGTTCCTGAAGGCATTGAAGGCCGTGTTGCTTACAAAGGCCCCGTTGCCGCTATTATCCATCAACAGATGGGAGGTTTGCGTTCATCGATGGGCTTAACCGGTTCTTCGACGATTGAAATTATGCGCACTAAGCCTGAGTTTATGAAGATCACTTCGGCGGGCATGGGCGAGTCACATGTTCACGATGTTACCATCACCAAAGAAGCGCCTAATTACCGTATGGGTTAATCTCGCTGTGTTATTTTAGCGTAATTTCGGCGTTACAAGCGCTCATTGACTAGCGTCAACTCCGCGCTATCGCCTTGAGCTAAAATATGCACAACGTAGTATCGCTAGAAACATTATTAATCTTTAACAAAACTTCATGTTGTTAAAGATGAAAAATTCAAACGCCCTGTACTGGTATTAAGTTCAGGGTGTTGTTATTTATAAACAATACCTTTGTTGGTAAAAAGTAGGAAAACAACCATGAGTAAAGACATTCATGATCACCGAATACTGATATTAGATTTTGGTTCTCAATACACCCAGCTTATTGCACGTCGTGTGCGTGAAATTGGCGTTTACTGTGAACTTTGGGCTTGGGATGTAACACAAGAGCAAATTGAAGGTTTTAACCCTACAGGTATTATTTTAGCGGGTGGTCCAGAATCTGTTACTGAACATGATTCACCTCGTGCCCCTGAATTTGTTTTTAATGCGGGTGTGCCAGTATTAGGTATATGCTACGGCATGCAAACTATGGCAGAGCAGCTTGGTGGTGGTGTCGAAAGTTCTGAACATAAAGAATTTGGTTATGCCTCTGTTGAAGTTATTGCCAAATCTGCACTCTTTAATGCGATTGAAGATAGTGTGAATGACCATGGCAATGCCTTATTAGATGTTTGGATGAGCCATGGCGACAAAGTTTCGGCAATCCCTGAAGGTTTTGTAACAATTGCACAAACACCTAGCTGTAAATATGCAGCAATGGCTAATGAAGAGAAAAACTTTTACGGTGTGCAATTCCACCCAGAAGTTACCCACACTAAACAAGGTTTACGTATTCTTGAACACTTTGTGGTTGATATTTGTCAATGTGAAAAACTGTGGACCTCAGCATCAATTATTGAAGATGCTATAGCCAAGATGAAAGCACAAGTGGGTGATGATGAAGTAGTTCTTGGCTTATCAGGTGGTGTTGATTCGTCTGTTGTTGCTATGCTTTTACATCGCGCCATTGGTGATAAGTTAACTTGTGTTTTTGTTGATAATGGTTTACTTCGTTTAAATGAAGGTAAGCAAGTGATGGATATGTTCGGTGACCACTTTGGTTTGAACATCATTCATGTTAATGCAGAAAATCGTTTCTTAGATCGTTTAGCTAACGAAAATGATCCAGAGAAAAAGCGTAAAATTATTGGCAATGTTTTTGTTGAAATATTTGACGAAGAAGCAAGCAAGCTAAAAAATGCTAAATGGTTAGCGCAAGGGACTATTTACCCTGACGTTATAGAGTCTGCGGCATCAGCTACAGGTAAAGCTCATGTGATTAAATCTCACCACAATGTGGGCGGGTTACCTGAAGACATGGAGTTAGGTTTAGTAGAGCCATTACGCGAATTGTTTAAAGATGAAGTGCGTAAAATTGGTTTAGAGCTTGGTTTGCCTTATGACATGCTTTATCGTCATCCGTTCCCAGGACCTGGTTTAGGTGTTCGTATTTTAGGTGAAGTGAAAAAAGAATACGCTGACTTATTGCGCCGTGCTGATCATATCTTCATTGAAGAGCTACACAAGCATGACTTGTATAAAAAAGTAAGCCAAGCGTTTACTGTGTTTTTACCTGTGCGCTCTGTGGGTGTTATGGGTGATGCAAGAAAGTATGACTGGGTTGTATCATTACGCTGTGTAGAAACTATCGATTTTATGACCGCCCGTTGGTCACATTTACCTTACGACTTCTTAGGACTGGTTTCTAACCGTATTATTAATGAAATTGATGGTATTTCTCGTGTAGTTTACGACATTTCAGGTAAGCCACCTGCGACTATCGAGTGGGAATAAGGTTGTTGTTATAACTTATTATGAAGCTACTGTTGTTGTGAAAACACATTGTGGCTTAATTTAACACGGTCTTTAGATAAAGCCTCAAAACTGTAAAGTTTTGGGGTTTTGTTTTTTTCATTGGCCGGTATAAACTCATCCTAATTGATAACGGCCTTCACTTTATGGGCTTTAAAGCTAAGAGAATAAGTATGACGATTGAAAGATTAGAAACTAAACAAAGAATGAGCAGAGTTGTTAAACATAATGGTACCATTTATTTATGTGGCCAAGTGGCGGCTGATGCGACTAAAGATATTACCGAGCAAACGCAAACCATGCTTGCTAAAGTTGATGAATTATTACTGCAAGCGGGCAGTGATAGAAAGCATATTTTATCGGCAACTATTTATGTTAAAGACATGAGTTACTTTGCCCAAATGAATGCAGTGTGGGATGCTTGGATACCCGAAGGTTTTGCGCCTGCGCGTGCTTGTGTAGCCGCTAAAATGGCCAGAGAAGCCTTATTAGTTGAAATTTCAGTGGTTGCGGCTGAAATATAAATAGCAGTAGATATTGCTGTTGGCAATTATAGCTAACTACTTTATAGCAAGAATTTTATTAACGGAGTGAGTTTTGAACCTTTCTAATCAATATTATGCACTAGGGAAAAGCTTCTACCAAGAAACGCTACCTACTGCCGTTGTAGATCCTGTGTTGTTGCTTTGGAATGATCCGCTAGCAGATTCTCTAGGTATTAGCCTATCGGCAGAAGCAGATAACGAATTGCTGGCACAGTATTTCTCTGGAAACCAATTGATTGAGGGCAGTAAACCGATAGCTCAAGCGTACTCTGGACATCAATTTGGTCACTTTAACCCACAACTGGGTGATGGCCGCGCGCATTTATTGGGTGATGTAACTGATGAGTATGGCAGTACTTGGGATATACAACTGAAAGGCTCTGGCACAAGTTTTTTCTCACGTAGTGGTGATGGTCGTTGTGCGCTAGGCCCTGCATTACGTGAGTTTATTATGAGTGAGGCGATGCATGCTTTAGGTGTACCTACTACGCGATGCTTAGCGGTAGTTGCTACTGGTCAGGCGGTATATCGAGAGCGGGCTTTACCCGGTGCGATAGTCACACGCATTGCCTCAAGTCATATACGAGTTGGTACCTTTCAGTTTTTTGCTGCACGGCAAGATTTTCAGTCGTTGAAAAAGCTCACTCGCTTTGCTATTGAACGTCACTTTCCTGAGATAAAACTAGTAAAAGTAGAAAATTCAAAGCTAGATGAACCTTTACTCAGTAGCGAAAACATTCTTGATTTTTTTACTGCGGTGCTCAACAAACAAGTGACCTTAGTGGTTTCATGGTTACGTATTGGTTTTATTCATGGTGTGATGAATACTGATAACACCGCTATTTCCGGTGAAACCATTGATTACGGACCATGCGCTATGATGAATAATTATCATAGTGATACCGTTTTTAGCTCAATCGATAGAAATGGACGTTATGCTTTTGGTAATCAAAGTAAAATAATACAGTGGAATATGGCGCGTCTCGCCGATTGCTTATTGCCACTTGTTAACGAAGATGAAGACATAGCATTAGCTAAAATCACGCCTTTGTTACAGCAATTTGCTAATGACCTACAGTACCGTTATTTTGAAATGATGGTGAATAAATTAGGTATTGCTGAGTTAGCTGAAGGTGATATAGAGCTGGTTAATGATCTACTAAGGTTAATGCAAGATGAGCAATTAGATTACACCTTGCATTTTAATCACTTAGCTGAAAACTTAACGCAAACCGCGGTTGATGATTTTCTTAATGATATCGAAAAAATGGAGACTCAAGCGCAAGATCAATGGCAGCTTTGGTTAGCACGTTGGTATCGCCGAATTTCTGATGATGTGGCGGCAACAAAGCGCTTGATGGAAAGAAATAACCCGCTCGTTATCCCGAGAAACCATCATGTTGAAGCCGTTTTAGAATCAGCTCAAGAAAGTGGAGATTTGTCAGCTTTGCATGAGTTTTTAACGGTATTACAGCAACCTTATAGTCATATAGCCAGCACTGAAAAATACCAAGACGTGCCTTGCGGTGGTGATGAAAATTATCATACCTTCTGTGGTACTTAAGCTCGAGGTGTTTATTAATCTTCCGTCAGGCTTGAATAAACCTCAAAAATCGGTCGAGTAATCTTGAACCAAGCCCAGTATTAATGCTAGCCTTACTAACTAAAGCTAAACTGCAATTAAGTTTAGCTTTAGGGTGGTTATCGGTTTCATTGCCGTTTTCATCTTAAAATTCATCCATGCTTTCAGGCCACCATCATTTGCAGTACCCCCAAAACATCAACATCAACACCAACATTAAATCATTAATTGTATAGCTTTGTTATTTAAGTGTTTAGCGCACTAAAGCTAGATCTGAAGAGTTATTGACCCTAACGACAACCATTAGCAATACGTTTAACGCATTAACTTAGTTTTTTGAGGGAAATAGAAAGTTATGTCATTAACTGTAAGTTGTGTAAATGAGGTAACTGTCTGTTTTCTTTACATTTAGCTTATTCATTATACTGGTTTGTTTTTATCTTATTGTTTTGTAATGATATTTTTTTTGGGAATGATTTTTGCTTTCGAGAGATTTGAAATATTTTTACTTTAATTATCAATGTAATACTAGAAGGATTTTCTTTTGAATTTAAAAAAATTATTACTTACCACTGTGTTGGCTTTAGGCTCAGCGTCAGCGTCAGCTTCACTCATTACTAATGGTTTGGGCGGAACTGCCGGCTTTGGTGAAGGTACGCTGTCAGCAAACGATGATGATTCAACTGCATTTTTGGATCTGTCGAGTGTTTTTTCTGGCGGCTTAAATTTTTTTGGTACCAGTTATACCGGCTTATATTTAAATAATAACGGTAATGTTACTTTTGACGATGTGCTGTCTACCTTTACGCCACCGGCTTTAAACGGGAATACCTCTAACCCTATTATTGCACCATTTTTTGCTGATGTTGATACCAGAGGAGGTGGTGTAGCAGCAATACCAGGCGGTAATTCAACAGGCTCTAACCTAGTTTATTGGGATTTAGATACTGTTAACAATACTTTTACCGCCACTTGGGATGATGTTGGCTATTTTAACAGCCAAACAGGTCTTTTAAATAGCTTTCAATTAGCTTTGATTGACCAAGGTAGCGGTGATTTTGATATTGAATTTCGCTATGAAGACTTGAACTGGACAACGGGTAACGCAAGTGATGGTGTCAATGGTTTAGGTGGTACGGTTGCTCGTTCGGGTTATAGCTCTGGTAATGGCACTGACTTTAATGAATTAAGCGCTTCGGGCAATCAAGATCAAATGCTAGCTTTGACCGACACTTCGAATGTCGGCATTGCCGGTTTATATCGTTTTGAGGTGAGAAACGGTCAAGTTGCACCTCCAACATCGGTTCCTGAGCCTTCTACATTAGCCGTTTTCGCGTTAGGTTTAATGGGGCTTATTAGTCGACGTTTTGCTAAAAAATAACGATTTGATATATATAAGTAAGTGTAAGTAAATTTACATATTTGTTATCAGCCTCACTTTAAAGTGGGGCTTTTTATGTTCTGAAATAGTATATTAGAGGCCTGAAATATCTTACTTAGATGACCAATATGCCAAACAGTAGACTACAGCAATCATTAAAAAACACCTTTGGTTTTGACGAGTTTAGAAGTGGGCAAGAGCAAACAATATCGCAATTACTTGAGGGAAACTCTTCCTTAGCTATTTTCCCTACTGGTGCAGGCAAGTCGCTGTGTTATCAATTGGCAGCTGTTAATTTGCCTCACCTAACCTTAGTGGTATCGCCATTATTAGCTTTGATGAAAGATCAGTTGGCATTTTTACATGCAAAGGGAGTTCCTGCCGCTAGCATTGACTCAACATTATCATTTGAACAAAGCCAGAAAATTACCCAAGATGTTCGTTCGGGACACATTAAGATTTTAATGGTGTCAGTTGAACGCTTTAAAAATGAACGTTTTCGTCAGTTTATTGAGTCGGTTGCCATTTCTATGCTGGTGGTAGATGAAGCGCATTGTATTTCTGAATGGGGCCATAACTTTAGGCCTGACTACCTCAAGTTGCCGCGTTACCGCCAAGCGCTAAATATTCCTTTAGTACTGTTATTAACGGCAACGGCGACGAAAGAAGTTAAGCAAGATATGGCAAATAAATTTGCCATATTACCTTCGCATATTGTTCAAACAGGCTTCTATCGAAGTAATTTAGACTTATCGGTTTTACCTGTTAATGAAAAACAAAAAAATCAGCGCTTGCTTGATGTGATAGCACAGCACGATGGTAGTGGCATTGTTTATGTTACTTTACAACATACTGCGGAGCAGGTGGCTGACTTTTTACAACGACAAGGATTGCAAGCACAAGCATATCATGCGGGCTTTAAAGATGATGTTAGGCAAAAAGTCCAACAAGACTTTATGCAAGGTAACGTTCGTATTGTTGTTGCCACAATTGCTTTTGGTATGGGGATCGATAAAGCAGATATTCGTTTTGTTATTCATTACGACTTACCGAAATCAATTGAAAACTATAGTCAAGAAATTGGACGAGCTGGAAGAGATAAGCGCAACTCAGCTTGTTACACACTGGCAAATCTTGATGGTTTACACACAGTAGAAAATTTTGTTTATGCCGACACACCAGAGCGCTCGAGTATTGATTATGTTTTAAAAAACATTCGTAGTGAAGTGCAATATGGGCAATGGGAATTACAAATACTTACCTTATCGAATGCTAGTAATATTAAGCAGTTACCACTTAAAACTTTATTGGTTCAATTAGAGCTACTCGGTGTTCTTGATGCTAAGTTTAGTTATTTTGCTGACTTTAAATTCAAGTTTGTTACCCCAAAAGAACAAATTATAAATAGCTTTAATCCTGAAAGAGCTGAGTTTTTAAGGCAAGTGTTCAGCTGTGCAAAAATGAAAAAAATCTGGGGTGAACCTGACTTTGCATTAATGCACAGTCGTTATAATGCGCCGAGAAAGAGAATTGTTTCCGCACTGGAGTATTTAGCAGAACAACAGCATATTATTTTGGAAACTAAAAAAGCCACTGAAGTTTTTGCTGTTAATAGTACAGCGCTAGATAGTCATGACTTAGCGGTAAGGCTTTATGATTACTTTTTAGCGAAAGAACAGTCAGAAATTAAACGTATTAGCCGCTTAGTGGCGTTTTTTCAAAGTAATCTTTGTTTAACTAAGCAATTGTCAGATTACTTTGATGATTTATTAGCGCCCGAAAATTGCGGTCATTGTTCCGTGTGTCGTGGTCAGGTTGCTATATTGCCATATTCGAATAGTCAGCCAAATGTCAGCACTGACATGATTGCATTAGCAATTAGCCAATTACAAGAGCATTTTGAGGCACTAAAAAATACTAGTCTAGCAGTACCGCAACAGCTGTCTAGCGAAACCATTTGCCGATTTTTATCTGGTATGAGTGTGCCACTGTTTACTCGTGCTAAAGTGCGAAAGTTGAGTTACTTTGGGGTTTGCCAGCATATGCGTTATGCCGAAATTAAACAGCATGTAGTGGATTACTTAGCGTAAGCTATTACAATAAAAAAAGGCACTTCTGAGTGCCTTTATATTCAAGATTTACGGTTAAGTTAATTTGCTTTTATCGTTAATCTAATGCTTACAGCAATAGCCATGCAGGCTATTTAGTGCAGACGGGTGTGTTCAATTAGCAGAGCTTAACGTTAACCTTTTAAGCTTAGTGGCTATGACCACAACCGCCTTCGGCATGCACATGACCATGCGCTAACTCTTCTTCCGTCGCATCACGCACTGCTAGTATTTCGACATCAAATTTTAAATCAATGCCAGCTAAAGGGTGATTGCCATCAACAGTAATTTCATCTTCAGTTACGTCGATAACAATAACGGTTTGCTCACCTTCATCAGTTGTCGCGCGAAGCTGACTTCCGACCTCTAAATCTTCAATACCGGCAAACATTTCTTTAGGAACGGTTTGCACAAAGCCATCTTCTCGTTGTCCGTAGGCGTTTTCAGCACTGACTTCAACCTCGAATTTATCTCCTGCTTGATGTTCAACTAAAGCTTCTTCTAAGCCAGGAATAAGGTAATGAGAGCCTTGGATTACGGATAATGGCTCATGATCGTATGAACTATCAATTAATGTGTCTTCGCTATCAGATACTGCGTAATGCAGTACAACAACTTTGTTGTCGGTAATTTTCATATTATGTCCTAGTCAAGGTCTGTGTTTAATTTATAAGGTAAGGCGAGTATGGTTAAAGTTGCATCTTGAGATTTAATGCGCAGCTCAGTGCTTTCATCTATATCGTTGGCTAACACACCTTGAATATAGCTATGTTTATTATCTGCTTGGTACACGGCTAAAACATCACCGGCTTTACGCCAATTATCACCAAGCTTTTTCTCTATAATATCGCCGACTTTGGCAACGACATCTATGCCTTCAAGGGCAAACAGCGCACGTTTGTTTTTACCTAAATACTGCATACGAGCAACGGTTTCTTGTCCTAAGTAACAACCTTTAGTAAAGCTAATGCCGTTAATCGCCTGAAGGTTTAGCATTTGTGGTACATATTCGCCGACATATTGTGTCGAAAGCAGTGGAAACCCTGCAGTGATTTCGAGTAAATCCCACAACATAGAGCTATATACCGGTAACTTAAGTGCTGAAGAAATTGTTGAGATAGCCTCAATATTATCAATAATAAGATAGCGACTGATATTGCCAGCAAGATAAACTAAGGTCGTGTCATTAACTTGAATAACCGGCGTTAATGCATCAGGTATTTGCTGAAAAAGCTCAGTTAATTTCACTGAAGCTTGCTCACCGACAATCGCCAAATAAGCATGTTCACGATCCTGAGTTATCTCAACTTTAGCGAAAACACCAAATTTTTTAAGTTCAGCTAATGATTGTTCAATAGAGTCCTTTTTTTGTAAGAGCAAAAGCTTGTCTTGACGCGCGAGCAACCGGAATGCAGAAAACACTTTTCCTTTGGCATTACAATGTGCACCGTTAAGCAGTTTTTCATCGGTTAGCTTATCAACGTCACAGGTTACTTGGCCCTGTAAATATTTGACTTGCTCTTCACCTGACAGGGTAATTGCACTGATATTATCAAGCGTAATTGCAAATGCTGATGGCAATTCAGTATAACTAGGTAAACTATTATTTATCATATGGGTTATCCGGCAATGATGCAGAAAAAGGTTATTAACATCATAAGTGAGGACATTTATTCAAATTACAAGCAATTATCTGGTTTTTTCTGCTACTTTACTTAGTGAGTGTTTATTAATTTTATGATCAATTCATGGCTATTTTTACTGCTGATTTGTTAGAATATAACGAAATTTAACTAAATTAGGGTGATGTATGACATTAATGGATAATAAACCTCGACTTCGTTGGGCTTGTCGACGTGGAATGCTAGAGTTAGATGTGCTTTTTATGCCATTTGTTGAAGAGGCATATGATGATTTATCTCTTGAAAATAAAGCTATTTTCGAACGTTTATTAGAGTGTCAAGACCCTGAATTATTCGCTTGGTTTATGGGGCATGAAGTTTGTGAAGATAAAGACCTCAACGCCATGGTGCAATTTATATTACAGCGCGTCAAAGTATAGTATTAAGGTATCGCCTTCTTTGCACCGGGCGATATTTAATTTACTATTTTATTTAGTATTTGCTTACCTTTTTTTAGCGATATTCATCGGTTTTACTTTTTGGCTTTTCGCCGTTATTGGGTTTTCCTTCTGCCTCGCTATTTTTTTATATCGACAATTGCCAAGCTCACTAGCAAAAAAATACTTACTATTAATAACCTCAAGTAAACATAAAGTCATAGCAAACTTCTTGCTTTTTAAAACGGGCGAGTGTCAATTTTTTGCAGGAAAAACTGTAAAGTTATCAGCGAGTTCACAGCTTAATTTATGGGGATACTGGCTAGTTTTTACCGCTAACGATAGTCAGTGGTCTCAACTGTTTATTTTTAAAGATAGCTTGTCGAAGCAAGATCAGGCGCGCTTAGCGCGCACAATCATGCGTGTGAAGTATCTTAAGGAGTAAGAATTGTTATTTTAGCCTCACTAAGTAGCTCGGGGTAATCAAGTGTGTAATGCAAACCACGGCTTTCTTTGCGATCCAAGGCTGAGCGAATGATTAACTCAGCTACTTGTACTAAGTTTCTTAATTCTAATAGGTTATTGCTGACTCTGAAGTTACAGTAATATTCGTCAATTTCACTCTGCAGCAACTCAACGCGATGCAAAGCTCTTTCTAGGCGTTTTGTTGTTCTGACAATGCCAACAAAATCCCACATAAATAATCGGAGTTCGTGCCAATTATGTTGAATAACCACTTCCTCGTCTGAGTCAGTAACTCTACTTTCATCCCAAAGTGGCAACTTAATGCAAGTTTTTTCTGTTACTAAGCTGTTTTCGATATCAATGGCTGCTGCTCTTGCGTAAACCAAACACTCAAGTAATGAGTTACTTGCCATGCGATTCGCACCGTGCAGGCCGGTATAAGCCACTTCACCAATGGCGTATAAGTTATCAACGTCAGTTTTACCTTGTTGGTTAATCATTACACCACCACAGGTATAGTGAGCGGCAGGTACTACCGGCATAGGCTGTTTTGTGATATCGATACCAAGGGCTAGTGTTCTTTCATAAATAGTCGGGAAGTGCTGCTTAATAAAGTCACTTGATTTATGGCTGATATCTAAATACATGCAATCAGCGCCTAAACGTTTCATTTCGAAGTCGATTGCTCGGGCAACAATATCGCGTGGAGCTAACTCAGCACGTTCATCAAAGCTTGGCATGAAACGGCTACCGTCAGGACGCAGTAAAACAGCACCTTCGCCTCTTAAGGCTTCAGTTAATAAAAAAGTACCAGCATCAGGGTGAAATAGGCAGGTAGGGTGGAACTGATTAAATTCCATATTGGCAACCCGACAACCCGCACGCCATGCCATGGCAATACCATCACCACTGGCAACATCAGGGTTTGAAGTGTATTGGTAAACTTTACTTGCGCCTCCCGTTGCTAAAATTGTTTTTTGTGCGAAAACACTTTCAACATGCTCGTCATTTCGGTTCCAAACATAAGCTCCAATACAAGCACGCTCAGTACTGTTTTCGTTTTGCTGGTAAACGAGATCAATAGCGTTATAACGTTCAAAAATTCGAATACGGCGGTGATTTTTTACTTGCGATACTAGGGTAGTCTGAATTGCTGCGCCGGTTGCATCTGCGGAGTGCAGAATTCTGCGGTGACTGTGGCCACCTTCTCGAGTTAAATGATAACGAATATCGCCGTTTTCTGTTGGCACATCCTGATCAAAACTAACGCCTTTATCAATCAACCACTCTAAGCAGCTTTTAGCATTTTCAGCTGTGTATTGCACTGCAGCCTCATCACAGAGCCCCGCACCTGCAACTAAGGTGTCGGCTACATGTGATGCAACGCTATCATTTTCATCGAACACAGCTGCAACGCCGCCTTGCGCATAAAATGTAGAGCCATCGTTAACTTGACCTTTGCTGATGATAATAACATCGGCATTTTTTGCTAAATGCAGTGCAAGTGATAATCCTGCGGCGCCACTGCCAATAATTAAAACGTCACAATTGTGTTGTTGATTCATATATTCTTGGAATTGAGGTACAATAATTGATAACTCAATACTAACTTTTATTGTAGTTACAGAACAGCATAAAACTATTTTTATAAATAAAATTTAATTTTTTTCAATATTTATCGAACTTTTTAACACAAGGCTAGTCCTACTTGTTGCGTTTGCCATGAGCCAGATGTAAACCAGATGTAGATAAGTTAAATAATGGTGAGTAGGAGATACGGCTCAAATGAGCGAACAAAACGTTGACCAAAAGTTGGTTGAGCGGGTACAACGTGGTGATAAAAACGCATTTAACCTGCTGGTAATTAAATACCAACATAAAGTAGCAAATTTGGTTTCTCGCTATGTTAAAAACCATAGTGATGTACCTGACATAGTACAAGAAGCATTTATTAAAGCTTATCGAGCTTTACCTAATTTTCGAGGTGATAGTGCTTTTTATACTTGGTTATATCGCATTGCAGTTAATTGTGCGAAAAACCATTTAGTTGCTGGAGGGCGCAAGCCTCCTGGTTCAGATATTGAAGTTGAAGATGCAGAAATGTATGACTCTGGTGATGCGTTGCGAGAAAATGCCTCACCAGAAAAGTTATTGCTGACTAATGAAATTAAAGAAGTCGTTTTTAAGACCATAGAACAATTGCCGGAAGATTTGCGTACAGCAATCAACTTGCGAGAGTTAGAAGGCTTAAGTTACGAAGAAATTGCAACGGTTATGGACTGTCCTGTTGGGACCGTACGTTCGAGAATATTTAGAGCACGTGATGCTGTAGATAAAAAAATTAAGCCATTGTTGCAGCAATAATATGAGTAGGACTGTTTAATCTATTTTTTATTAGGCAGTCGTAATTAATGAATGTGAGTTTTAAGGTGTCATTATGAGTGAAAATAAGTCTGAGACAGTGTCGTCGGTTGTTGATAATTATCAAGCCAATGATGAATTATTTGAGGAATTGCTCAATGACTCTGAACTGTCAGCGACGTGGGGACGTTATCATTTAATGGGTGATGTGATGCGCGGTGAAAATTCTGATGTGATTAATCTCGAGTTATCATCACAAATTGCTGCCGCTATTGCAGACGAACCGACTATTTTAGCCCCTCGTACTGCTAATAATTTCACGAGTAAGGTTAAAGCTAAGGTTGTTCAGTTTGCTAAACCTTTTGGCCAGATGGCGATAGCTGCATCTGCTGCGGGCTTGATGGTAATGGGTGTCCAACAGAATGCTGTTGATAGCAATGATGCATTACCGATTACTCAAGTTGTAAAACCTATACCACTGGGTGGTATTGCCGAGCCAGTTAGCTTAAACTTTCAACCGAATAGTCGCACCAGTGAAAAGCAAGCTTTTGTTGAGCAACAACGACGCTTTCAAGCACTATTATCGGATCATCAACAACAAATAAAATTGAGTTCAGTTGATGTAAATAACACACTTCAACAAGAAAAGGCTGAAGAACCAGCTAAATGAAATTAATATCTAGTCTGTTGCTAATGGTTGCCATTAGCACATCAGTAGCAGCTGCTGAAAATGAACCTGCTGAACCTTGGCTTGAACGTCTAGCCAATTCTTTACAAACGCTTAACTTTAGCACGTCTTTTGTGGTCGTTAAAAATAATCAAGCCGAGCCTTATCATTGGTTTCATGGTGTTGATGAAAGTGGCGATGAGTTAGAAATATTATCTTTACTCAATGGGCCTCGCCGAGATGTGTTACGCAAGAAAAATACCGTTAGTTATATCGAACCAGAGCTGCCTCCCTACTCAGTTACCTCACAGCAAATAAGCGGTCCTATTCCGGCTATTTTACGTGGCGACGTTGGTAAGCTTGCGCAAACATATGATTTTATTTCTGTTGGTCGTAGTCGTGTATTAGGTCGTCCAGCACAGCTCATCCGTATTGTTTCTAAAGACCCGTACCGCTATGGACATTGGTTGTGGTTAGATCAAAAGACTGGCATGTTATTAAAGCTTGCCTTAGTGAATCGAACTGGACAATTACTTGAGCAAATACAATTTACCCATCTGGATATCACGGCAGAGTTAGGGGAAAGCTTAGTACAATTACAGCAAACAACATTACCAAAAACCATCGAAATACCAGAAGGTTATCAAGAGCAAAAATTACAATGGCAAGTAAACTGGTTACCAGAAGGGTTCGCTCGTATTAATGCTAACCGTCATCGTATTTCAGCAACTAAGAAACCGGTTGAATTTATGCTTTTTACTGACGGATTGATAGATGTTTCAGTATACGTTAACCCAAGTGATGGCAACCAACGTGCTACTGATTACGTAATGGATGGCGCAACAGTTGTTTTGAACCAAGTTATTAATGGTTTTGAAGTCAGTGTTGTAGGTAAAATACCGGCTAAAACGGCCAAAGCTATTGCCGACTCAGTTGTGCTTACACCACAGGTTTCACCATGATAGAAGAACAAGCTACTGTTGTGGCGATTAATGATAATAACGTAACGGTTACTAGCGATATTAAATCTGCTTGTAGTGGTTGTCAGCAAGTTGATAATTGTGGCAGTGGCCAAGTAGCAAAAGCATTTCCACAAAAAAAACTCTCGATGAACTTAATTTCAACACTGCCGTTGCAATTGGGTGACAAAGTTATTATTGGCTTAAATGAGTCAGCTTTATTATCATCAGCACTGCAAGTATATTTATGGCCTTTATTTGGGCTAATTATCGCTGCATGGTGCGGTCAGTATTTGATAAATGCCAATTATTTAGCGCATGAAGCTTTTGCTATTTTATTCGCCATAGTGGGCGGTGTTGTTGGTTTTCTGTTGGCTAAAAAACAACAAAGTAAATCAGAAAACTGTACCAAGTTAGCACCTAAAATTCTGCGCGTTGATAAACAGAAAATCCCCGTCGTTCATATTAACTAATGTTGGCAAGCTTGATTTCGACTCTTAGCTTGCTCTTCTCGTTTATACCTTTCTTAAAAAAAGTCACAATTAGCATATATTACTATTATTTAAACTAAGGCTAATAACTACTTTCAATAACAATGCTGCTAGTCTTAAGTCTAAGCAGACTTGCCCGGATGACTTTTAGCATTGATTTTATTTTTACTGGTTTTTATAAAAAATGAAATTTACTTCACTGTCACTTGGTCTTAACTATCATCATATTTTTAACGGCAAAAGTAACAGTTCTTTTATGGATAGATTGAAAATTAATTCTCTTTTTCGTGGCAAATACCATTCAATCACTATTGGCATGTATCTTCTTTTTTACGGGCAGGTTGTCAGTGCAGAAGATAAGGCTATTGAGGTGATCGAGGTTTCAGGTCAAGCTATCATTAATCATGGTTTCTCTCCTAAAAACACTGCGATAAATGGACCATTTGGCGATGATTTAGCTTTAGCCGATATCGCACGATCAATGACGCCTATCACCAACGAAATGATGGAGCAGTTGAACATAACTGACTTACAAGACATTTTAGCCGTTACACCAAGTAGTTATGCTGCAAGCGGCTTTGGCGCACCAAGCTTACCTACCTTGCGTGGTCAATTAGGCGAACTTTTTCAAGACGGTATGCGCCGTCAAGCCGGTAATAATGGTTTTGGTGTACCGCTATCATTTAACTCAGTAGATCAACTTGACGTAATTAAAGGTGCACCACCGGTATTGTTTGGTAGTAGCCAACGCAATGGTGGCTTTGTAAATTTACAATCTAAACGCGCATCAACTGACAAAAGCTTAGCGAAAGTAAAACTTACTGCTGGTCGTTGGGATCAATACAGTGCACAACTTGATATTGCTGCTCCGATTGTTGAAGGTGAAAGTGGCTTTAGAATTAGCGCTGAACATGTTGATAATGGCAGCTTTTATGACTATTCAAGTTTTAAAAGTGATAGCTTTTATGCGGCCTTTCATTTATTACCTGACAGCCAAAGCACATGGGATATCAACTTTGAATTATACCAAGTTGAATTTACCGACAATGCCGGTATTAATAGACCAACACAAGCATTAATTGATAGCGGCTTATATATAACCGGCCAAGGTGTGCAGCCTAACGGTAGCACCGTACCCGGTGCTGGTGCAGTAGTATCACCAACAGGACAAGTAAAAATTGCTCGCAGTACGGTACTAACCGATCCTGATAATGAAAACGAAGCGAAGACCTTCTTACTACACAGTATATATACCCGTGAAATAACTGACCAAATACGTTTAAAAAACACCACCTATTATCAACATTTAACCCGTGATGAAATTGCGCAAAATAGTTTTGTGGAAATTATAGACGGCGCTGATACCGCGCAAAACCGCCTTGAACTAAGTTACGATTGGAATAGCCAACAACAAACTATTTTCGCCTTTGACGTGCGCTACAATAAAGTACGCGGTTATAGCCAATTCACCACTGAAGCTGATGATCCTATCGATTTAACTGGTTCACTTGAAAACCGTCGTATTCCACTGACTGCTGAACAGCAATCTAGATTAGTAGAACTTCGTCCTGGTTTATTTGTATCACCGGGTGGTCAGTATGATATTAATAATGATAACGCTGGCGATTATTCGTTATCAGATACCACTGACTCAACCAGCTGGCAAACCGGTTTTGCCATTCAGCAAGACAGCCAGTGGAGCGAACGCTTACGAACAAACTTTGGTTATCGTATTGATTTTTATGATGTTGAAGCGCGCGACCCTATTGCTCCTACCGGACAAATAGCGGCACGAGATAGTATCAATGAAATCTTACATTCTGGCCAAGCTAGCATTAATTATAAGCTAAATGCTGACTTAACCGTTTATGCTGCAACAAGTTACAACGAAGCAACCTCAAATAGTATGGCCGGTGGTACTTCACTTGGCGCTGATAACTTAATTAGTGAGCAAAACTTTGCCACTGAAAATACATTAAATGAAGTGGGTATTAAGTATATCCCTGATAACAGCGCTTGGTATGTTGATGGCTCAGTGTTTAATCAACGCCGTAGTTTACGTAATCGCGATGGCAGCAACACAGGTATAAAAACCAAAGGTGTTGAACTGCAAGTGTTTTATGACGCTGCACCTTATTGGTTTAACATAGGGTATAGCTACCTTGATGCTCGTTACGATAACTCTTCGAGTAGCCAAAACTCTGGCCAAATTGCTGATGCGTTTGATAACTCTCGCCCTGACATTATTCAAGGTACTAGCTTAGGCGCACCAAACTTCACGGCTTTTGCCCCTTCTGAACGACGAGTACAAGGCATTCCGGAGCAAACATTAAGTGTTAATGGTGGAATTTACCTTTCTGAGTCATGGCAAGCAGGGTTTGCCGCATTATATACTTCAAGTTATCCACTGGATTTTTTAGCCACGGTCAATATACGTGACCAATACACGCTAGGCATTAATACGAGTTACCGTATTAATGAACAAACTAAACTACGTTTTGATATTAATAATGTCACCAACCAAAAGAATTGGCGCCCAGTGTTTGAAGGCGGATATTTTGGCTCTACCTTAGCTTTTCCTGAACTACCTGTTCATGCCAAACTCACTTTAACGCACAGTTTCTAAGGACGCTTTTCATGTTTAAGAAAATACTATTATTAGTTATTGCTATCACGCTTGTGGCTTTGTTTTTTCACTATGATCTTAATCAACTACTGACATTAGAGGGACTAAAAGGCTCGATGGATCAGTTCGGCCAGTGGCGTGAACAATCACCATTATTAGTTGTTGGTGGTTTCTTTACTCTTTACGTTTTAGTGGCTGCTCTGTCATTACCAGGCGCCGCTATTTTAACTTTAGCAGCAGGGGCTTTATTTGGCTTAATAGAAGGTTTTGTCGTGGTATCTTTCGCGTCAAGCCTTGGCGCATTATTAGCCTTTTTGGTATCTCGTTACTTATTACGCGATAGCATTAAAAGCAAGTTTCCCGAGCGCTTAAAAGCCATTGATCAAGGCGTACAAAAAGAAGGTGCTTTTTATCTATTTACTCTACGTTTAGTGCCTGTTTTTCCGTTCTTTTTAGTTAACTTACTGATGGGCGTTACCGGCATAAAAGCTTGGACGTTTTACTGGGTTAGTCAAATAGGTATGCTTGCTGGTACGGTGGTATATGTTAACGCGGGTACACAGTTGGCTGAGATAAACAGCTTATCGGGCATATTGTCATCTAAACTTATTTTCTCTTTTGTGTTACTTGGGCTATTACCGCTTATTGGTAAAGCGATTGTGAACAAAATTAAACAACGTAAAGTTTATAAAAAATGGCAAAAACCCAAAAGCTTTGACCGTAACTTATTGGTGATTGGTGCTGGTGCGGGTGGTTTGGTAACAAGCTATATCGCAGCCGCTGTAAAAGCAAAAGTCACACTAATTGAAGCCGGCGAAATGGGCGGAGACTGTTTAAATTATGGTTGTGTACCGAGTAAGGCAATCATTAAAAGTGCCAAAATAGTCGACCAAATTACCCATGGCGAACACTATGGTTTAGAGAACACTACGCCACAGTTTTCCTTTAAGAAAGTGATGGCACGTGTACATCAAGTGATTGCCGATATTGCGCCACACGACAGTGTTGAACGTTACACAGACTTAGGTGTAGAAGTGATCAAAGGCTACGGAAAATTAATTAATCCGTGGACTGTAGAAATTAAGCTTAACGATGGCACCATGCAAACATTAACCGCTCGTAGTATTGTTATTGCCACCGGTGCTCGTCCATTTGTGCCACCATTACCAGGTATTGAAACTAGCGGTTATGTGACTAGTGATACTTTATGGACAGAATTTGCCAAACTTGATACTGCACCGAAAAAACTAGTGGTATTAGGCGGTGGTCCTATTGGTAGTGAACTTGCGCAAAGTTTCGCTCGTTTAGGTTCACAAGTAATACAAATTGAAATGGCTGAGCGCATTATGATCAGAGAAGACCTTGAAGTCTCTGAATTTGCTAGCCAATCATTACAAAAAAGTGGCGTGAATATTTTAACTTCGCACCAAGCTTTACGTTGTGAACAACGTGACGGTAAAAAATTCATCATTGTGAAAAACCTTAAGCACGAACAAGGTTCAGAGCAAGAAGAAGAAATTGCCATTGAATACGACCAGTTACTATGTGCTGTTGGCCGCTCTGCTCGCTTGAAAGGCTACGGTCTTGAAGAGCTTGGAATAGAAACTAACCGTACTATTCAAACTAATGAATATTTAGAAACCTTATACCCGAACATCTTTGCCGCAGGTGACATTGTTGGTCCTTACCAATTTACCCATGTTGCTGCTCATCAAGGTTGGTACGCTGCAGTTAATGCTTTATTTGGCACCTTTAAGAAGTTTAAGGTCGATTACCGTGTTATTCCATGGGCAACTTTTATTGACCCAGAAGTTGCACGTGTAGGCATTAACGAGCAAGAAGCCATTGAACAAGGTATCGATTATGAAATTACCCGTTTTGACTTTGAAGAGTTGGACCGAGCAATTACCGATAGTGCTGCCAATGGTTTTATTAAAGTGATCACACCTAAAGGTAAAGATAAAATACTTGGCGTTACTATTGTCTCTGAACATGCGGGCGACTTAATTGCTGAGTTTGTATTAGCCATGAAGCATGGCTTAAGCTTAAACAAGATTTTAGGCACGATTCACAGCTACCCAACGTGGGCTGAAGGCAATAAATACGCCGCAGGTGAATGGAAGCGTAATCATGCACCAGAAACCGTTTTAAACTGGTTAGAGAAGTTCCACACGTGGAGAAGAGGTTAATAGCCATGCTAAACCTTAACAACCAAAGGGCGACAGTAATGCTAGCAATTACACGGGCTAAAGTTTTGCCGTTAGTTGTGTTGTTGATGCTGAGCGCCGTTTTTAGCGCCGTTACTACGGCGCAAGAAGCCTTGCATCAACCATGGCAGGCATTATTAACTCAACATGTTTCGCCAATTAATGAGGGTCATTCAAGCCAGGTGAATTATGCTGGCATGAAAACAGATCATGCAAAGCTAACGGCTTATTTAACAGCGCTTGGTAAGATTGATAAGCAAACATTTGAGCAATGGCCTGCACTTCAGCAATTGTCGTTTTTGATCAATGCTTACAATGCATGGACAGTTGAGCTTATTTTATCGGCTTACCCTGATATTAAATCGATAAAAGATCTGGGTAGTTTTTTTAGTTCGCCATGGAGTAAGAAGTTTATTCCACTACTTGGTGAAACTCGCAGTTTAGATAATATTGAGCATGAGTTAATTCGTGGTGATAATAAATATGGCGACCCACGTATTCATTTTGCCGTTAATTGTGCCAGCATTGGCTGCCCAGCATTACGTGAAGAAGCCTATACAGCTGAGAAGTTAGAGCAGCAACTGGAGCAGCAAACTGTGCGCTTTTTAAGTGATAAAACCCGTAACCGTTTCAACAAAGCTGAGATGGAACTTTCTAGCATTTTTAAATGGTATCAAGAAGATTTTTCGCTGGGGTTTCGCGCTAGCGACTCCTTGTCGGCTTTTATACTCTTATACGCAGAGTCATTAGGTTTAATGCCAGAGCAACAAGCTTTACTTAAAGCAAAAAAAATGGACGTGGATTACTTACCTTATGACTGGCAACTGAATGTGGCTAGATAAAGCAGGTATGTTGTTTGCTAATTTTAGATTAATAACAAAAGCGAGATTACTTCGACAAGTTGGTGTTGCAGTGCTTTTGCTTTTTGTTAATGTCAGTAGTGCGTTAAGCTATACCCAAGGGGGCGATGAGGCAAAAGTTGGGCAAGAAAAACAAGTGCCTCTAGCGCTGATAAACCAAGATAGGTTATGGCAAGCGCATATAGAACAAGGTAAAAATCGTACGGTATATTTTCATGCTTGGGGCGGTGATGCACAAATTAATCGTTATATTCAATGGCTCTCAAGCAAGGTGAAAGCACAATATAATATCGATTTACAACATGTGAAGTTAATTGATACCAGTGAAGCTGTTAGCAGGGTGTTAGCTGAAAAGTCAGCAGGTAATAATGATCGCGGACGCATTGATATTGTTTGGATCAATGGTGAAAATTTTGCTTCAATGCAGCAATACGGACTTTTAAGCCGAGATTGGGTCGGTGAGTTACCTAACTTTTCTTTGACTAATCCAAGTAAAAACCCTGCCATGACGCGTGATTTTGGTATACCAACCCAAGGTATGGAAGCACCTTGGGGACAAGCATCGTTAACCTTTTATTATGCTCCACCAGATCATGACTTTGCGCAAAGTACGCCAAAGGTGAATAGGGCACAGCATTCATTATCTGCCACACAAGCCCCTAAAACGATTAAGCAGATACTGGCTTGGGCAAAGCAAAACCCTGGGCACTTTACTTATCCTAAACCACCTGACTTTTTATCTTTGAGTTTTTTAAAGTATGCTTTAATTACGCTGAATGAGCATCAACCAGCCTCAATCAAAAATCGTTTATACCAAGCACAAACGAAAGAAAGCCAAGCACAGTTGCTACCGCCATTATGGCAATTTTTGGATGAAATACATCCATATCTGTGGCGGCAAGGACGCTATTTTGTGACTAGTGGTACCGCTTTACAACGATTAGTCGGTGATGGCGAATTGAGTTTAGGCTTTACGTTTGCCGCCGCGCAAGTTCCTGCAGCGGTTATGCGCTATGATCTGCCCGAGCACACTCGTAGTTATGTTATGCAAGATGGCAGCTTAAGCAATATTCATTTCTTGGCTATACCTTACAACACAAGCCAAATTCATGCGGCAAAACTTGTGGTTAACTTTATGCTAAGTGTTGAAGCGCAAGCCAAAAAACAACAAGCTGAGGTGTGGGGCGATAGTACGGTTATTGATATGAGCCAGCTAACTCAACAGCAACAATCATTGTTTGACACCTTGAACCAGCACCCGAGCGCATTGCCGATTAACAGTAATATAACCGCATTAAGCGAGCCCCATCCAAGTTGGACGAAGTTACTGACTCGTGAGTGGTTACAGCGTTATGGCGTACAGTAATCATATGTTGAATTCTCTATTCAATACTGTGGTGAGGTTGAGTCCTAAAGTTCTCATCACCATTTTGATCTTACCAGTATTTGCTGGATTATTAGGGGTGCTTTTGCCAGCATTCGGTTGGTTACCGGCATTAGGGAAAACACAATTAGGCTTGCAAGGTTTTAGCCAACTACTGCAAACACCTGGCTTAAAGCAGATGGTGGCGTTGAGCTTTTCCACCAGTTTATTAAGTGGCTTGCTAGCGTTTATTTTTACATTATTATTGTTGGCTACTTTTTTTGATAGTCCTTGGTTAATAAGAATTAGACGAATATTAAGCCCTATTTTAGTGATCCCGCACGCCGCTGCCGCTATTGCCATTGCATTTTTAATCACGCCTTCAGGTATGATTTCTCGGTTATTTTCTCCGTGGTTAACACAGTGGCATATTGCACCTGATTGGTTGTTACCACATGATCCTTATGGCATAAGCATTATCATAGGGTTAACACTAAAGGAGTTGCCATTTTTAATGTTAATGACATTAAATGCGATGGCTCAACCGGCATTAAATAACAAAATACAAGCACAGTATCGCGTTGCATTGAGTTTGGGGTATTACCCGATAACCGCTTTTTTTAAAGTGGTACTGCCGACAATTTACCCATTAATGCGTTTGCCACTTTTAGCCATACTTGCGTATGCCAGTGCGAGTGTTGAAATGCCACTTATTCTCGGCCCTAATACGCCACCAACACTTGCTGTAGCTATTATGAACTGGTTTCATGATGTTGATTTGTCTATGCGCATTCAAGCTTCTGCTGGCGCTTTATTACAATTGTTGGTCACGGTTTTAGTGCTAACAACTTGGTGGTTGCTCGAACGAGCTATGAAAAAAGTAAGCTATGTGAGTTTATCTAATGGCAAGCGAAATTATGGCGATATTATCTTAGCTAAAGCGGTAGCGTTATTGACTGTGTTGCTGATTCTTGTCATTGCCTTATCATTGGCTGGACTTGTGATTTGGTCATTTGCGGGATACTGGCATTTTCCAGCCTTATTACCTGAGCAATGGTTGTTAATACATTGGCAATCGGCACTTTTACAATTACAAATACCTTTAATGAACACTGTATTGGTGGGATTACTCTCTACCTTCATTGCGGTGGTGCTAACATTACTTACCTTAGAGTTTGAGCAACAAAACCGAGTTAAGCTAACTAAGTTTCATAGCTTGTTGATATACTTGCCTTTATTAATTCCCAGTATTGCTTTTTTGTTTGGCTTGGTCTGGTTACAAGAGGCATTACATAGTGATTCAACCTTTGTAAATGTTGTATTTGCCCATTTACTATTTGTTTTGCCCTATGTTTTTTTATCATTAGCGAATAGTTATCGCCGTTTAGACCCTCGTTACGCACAACTGGCTGCTAGTTTAGGTGCGACGCCGGTTAAAGTATTTTTTAAAGTAACGCTACCGCAATTATTTGCTGCTATTTTGGTAGCAAGTGCCTTAGGGGTAGCTATTAGTTTTAGTCAGTACTTACCAACCCAATTGGCAAGCGGTGGTCGTATGTTGACATTGACAACAGAGACCGTCACTTTAGCCAACGGTGCTAGTCGCCGTGTTAGCTCAGTGTATGCATTAATGCAAATGATATTACCGGCTATGGCATTTTTAATGGTCTGGTTAATTCTTAAATTTAAACGAAAATGGTAGCTGTAGGCGACCTTTCTGCTTCGATTTCTATAAATGTTATAACAGTTCATAAAGTATTGGTTAAAAGATGACATCATCATTACAGATAGATAAATTAAAAATAATGCGTGATCAAGTACCATTGTTAGCGCTCAATGAAACCATAGCCGGTGGCGATGTCTTATCGATTATGGGGCCGTCAGGAAGTGGTAAATCCACTATGCTTAACTGGTTAGCAGGTATGCTCCCGCATGGATTCTGTGCTGATGGCGAGTTATATTTAAATGGTAAAAATATTACCCATTTGCCGAGTTACCAACGTCGTTTAGGTCTGTTATATCAAGATGCGCTATTATTTCCGCATTTGTCAGTGGCTGATAACATTGCTTTTGCAATGCCCAAAGAAGATAAAGCTGTCCGCCGAGAAAAAATCGCTAATGGCTTGAAAGATTTAGGCTTGGTAAACCTCGAAAATAGAGGGCCTGAGAGTTTGTCAGGTGGCCAGCAGGCGAGAGTTGCGCTATTAAGAGTGTTATTGAGTCAGCCTAAAGCAATATTACTTGATGAGCCCTTTAGTAAATTAGACAGTCAACTAAGGCAAGAAACACGTCAGTTGGTTTTTCAGCAAATTAGTCAGCATCAATTACCTGCAATTATTGTTACGCATGATGAGTCAGATGCACTCGCCGCTAACGGTAAAGTTATTGTTTTAGATGCAACCCCTAAACATTCATAGGTTCGCGTATGTTAGATAAATATATTACTCCAGTGATTAAACCACTGATAAGCCCTATTGTATGTTTATTAGATAAGCGTCAGATCAGTGCCGATCAGTTAACGGTTACTGGGTTTATTATTGGCATGTTGGCATTACCACTGTTAGCTTTTCAACTTTGGCATCTGGCGTTGATTGCTATTATTTTAAATCGTTTATTTGACGGTTTAGATGGAGCATTGGCTCGTCGACAAAATAACAGCAGCAGTGCTGGTGGCTTTTTAGACATTTGTCTCGATTTTTTATTTTATGCTGCTATTCCTTTAGGTTTTGCTATTGCTAATCCTGAGCAAAATGCATTGGCTGCTGCGGTGTTGCTGTCTGTTTTTATTGGTACCGGTTCTAGTTTTTTAGCCTTTGCTATTCCTGCGGAAAAACTCGACATTGATAGGCCTCAATTTTCATACAAAAGTTTTTATTATCTAAATGGCTTAACTGAAGGAACAGAAACCATCGCAATATTTATCGCTTTTTGTCTTTGGCCACATTATTTTAGCGAGCTTGCATACGGTTTTGCTTTGCTAGCCGCTATTACTGTATTTACTCGTATTTATGGCGGTTATAAAACTTTGAAGGCGCAAGAGTTGCCTTTAACTAAACATTGCGGTGATCCAAGCAAGGTTAGCTCGGCTGATATTGATAATGATGAGAGGTAAGTCATGACAGAAACAAGCTTAAGGTTAGGTTTTTTTCTGGGTATTTTGCTTATTATGCTACTGCTCGAAAACTATTTACCTGCACGTCAAAGCAAAATAAACAAACGTTATCGTTGGACAGGTAATTTTACTTTATTAATTGTATCTTCAATAACTGCAAAATTAGTTTTACCGCTTGGTGTCGTGGGTGTCGCAATTTATTGCACTGAGTATCAACTTGGTTTATTTAATGTTGTGAATTTACCTTACTGGCTTAGTGTTGTGATCGGCGTAGTATTATTAGATCTACTCATTTATTGGCAACATCGACTTTTTCATGTGGTACCTTGGTTATGGCGTTTGCATAAAGTTCACCATGCCGATAGTCATGTCGACGCTAGCACAGGACTGCGTTTTCATCCGATTGAAATCGTGTTGAGTATTTTACTAAAAGCGCTATGGGTTTTTATATTGGGTATACCCGCAGTGGCTGTGATTATTTTTGAAATCGCATTAAATGGTTTTGCGCTATTTAATCATGCCAATATCCGCTTGCCTAAGCCTTTGGAAGTATTGTTTAGGAAAATTATTATTACTCAAGAGTTACATCGTATTCATCATAGCCAAGTCGTGTCTGAAACCAACAGTAACTACGGCTTTAGTGTTGTTTTTTGGGACCGCATATTTGGTAGTTATCGTGCGCGAGCTAAAAAGCATGATTGTGATATAGACATAGGTCTTAAAGAGTGGCCAGCAACAAACTCGAACGCCTCATTGCTAAGGTTATTAACCATGCCATTTAAAAACAAGTCCAAGTAATCAAGTTAGCGCAGTCAGTTAGGCCTTTTTATCAGGTAAAATTATACATTTTAAGGCTTATCTGGAGACATAAAACAAAGGCGAGCAATCGCCATTCATTTCGATTATAATGCTAAGAATTTTATTAAACCATTCAAAAGCCATCAAATGCTAATCAAAGTATAGAAGCTGCTTTGTGGTACTCTAGCAGGCTCCTCAGAGAATAAACCTGCTACAATGACGGAAGAAACCTTTAAAAATGAAGCACATACGTAACTTTTCAATCATTGCCCATATTGACCATGGTAAATCAACGTTGTCTGATCGCCTTATTCAACATTGTGGTGGCCTACAAGAACGTGAAATGGAAGCCCAAGTACTTGATTCAATGGATATTGAACGTGAACGCGGTATTACTATCAAAGCGCAAAGTGTCACGCTAGATTACAAAGCAAAAGATGGTGAAGTTTATCAATTAAACTTTATCGACACGCCAGGTCATGTTGACTTTTCTTATGAAGTCTCTCGCTCTTTAGCCTCATGTGAAGGTGCCTTACTCGTTGTCGACGCGGGACAAGGTGTTGAAGCACAAACTGTAGCAAACTGTTACACCGCGATTGAAATGGAATTGGAAGTCATTCCTATCCTAAACAAAATCGATTTGCCACAAGCGGATCCTGAGCGTGTCAGTGAAGAAATTGAAAACATTATCGGTATTGACGCTACTGGCGCTGTGCAGTGTTCTGCCAAAACCGGTATTGGTATCGAAGATGTTTTAGAAACTATTGTTGAAAATGTGCCAGCACCTGTCGGTGATCCCGATGCGCCATTACAAGCGCTTATTATCGATTCATGGTTTGATAACTACCAAGGGGTAGTGTCATTAGTCAGAATCATGAATGGTGAGGTGAAAAAAGGCGATAAAATGGTAGTTATGTCAACTGGACAGAGCCATATTATTGATAAAGTTGGTATTTTTACACCTAAACAGACAGATACAGGTATTTTACGTACTGGTGAAGTTGGCTTTATTATTGCCGGTATTAAAGAAATTCATGGTGCACCCGTTGGTGATACTATTACTATTCTTAAAAAAGAAGCCGCTAGTGCTTTACCTGGCTTTAAAAAAGTACAGCCACAAGTTTATGCCGGTATTTTCCCGATCAGCTCTGATGATTATGAGAATTTCCGTGATGCATTAAACAAATTAAGTTTGAATGATGCGTCGCTATTTTTTGAACCAGAAAACTCTTCAGCACTAGGTTTTGGTTTTCGAATTGGCTTCTTAGGTATGTTGCATATGGAGATTGTTCAAGAGCGTCTTGCTCGTGAATACGATCTCGATTTGATCACCACAGCACCAACGGTAAATTATGAAATAGCTTGTACCAATGGTGATGTGTTATCGATTGATAACCCAAGTGATTTACCTGCAATTAACAACATTGAAGAAATTCGTGAACCGATTGTTCAAGCTAATATTTTAGTACCGCAAGAGCATTTAGGTAATGTTATTACCTTATGTATAGAAAAACGTGGTGTGCAAAAAGATATTATTTATCATGGTAATCAAGTTGCGGTAACTTATGAGTTACCTATGGCTGAAGTTGTAATGGACTTCTTTGATAAATTAAAGTCAACAAGTCGTGGATATGCGTCGCTTGATTATCACTTTGTGCGCTTTGAAGCGGCAGATATGGTCCGTGTTGATGTTATGATCAATGGTGATCGCGTTGATGCTTTAGCTATGATCACACATAGATCTAATTCTGTGCCTCGTGGCCGAATGTTAGTAGAAAAACTAAGAGAACTGATCCATCGCCAAATGTTTGATATTGCTATTCAAGCAGCCATTGGTAACAACGTTATTGCCCGTACTACGGTGAAACAATTACGTAAAAACGTAACGGCAAAATGTTACGGCGGTGATATATCTCGTAAGAAAAAATTATTACAGAAACAAAAAGACGGTAAAAAACGTATGAAGCAAGTGGGTAATGTTGAAGTACCACAAGAAGCGTTTTTAGCTGTGCTTAAATTGGATAATTAATTTCGTTAATCTAGAGGTTGTTGATCTTTCATTTTTAGATAGCCATCATCATTTGGCTATCTTGAAAAAGCGCTTATCTTTGTTGCTTAACGTGTATTTGGAATCACCAAACATTATATTAAGCCCTCATGATAACTTGCTTTTTCAAGTGTAACCGCGCTATCAATTGAAAGAGCAACAATGCCTAAACATTAACTAAATGTAAAATAGGAATAATATGGCAGTTTACTTTTCGTTATTTTTAGTCATAGTTACCGTAATCAGCGGTATTATTTGGCTAGCCGATAAATTTTATTTAGCACCACAACGACAGCTTAAGCTTGTTGCCGCACAAGCGCAATGTGAAGGTGATTTAAGTGAGGGAGTGGTTGAAAAAATTATCGAAGCTCCATTTTATATTGATACTCCGGTACAAATTTTTCCCGTTATAGCCTTTGTTTTGATCTTACGCTCATTTATCTATGAGCCTTTTCAAATACCGTCTGGCTCTATGATGCCAACATTGCTTGATGGTGATTTTATTTTAGTGAATAAATTCAATTATGGTTTACGAGATCCGGTTGCTCGACATAAGTTTGTTGAAGTAGGTTTACCAGAACGTGGTGATGTCATTGTTTTTAAATATCCGGTTCAACCAGAAATTGACTTCATCAAGCGTGTAGTTGGTTTGCCTGGTGATAAGATTGTTTATCGTAATAAAAAGCTATACATTCAGGCTGCTTGTCAGGAAAGTGATAAAGAATGCCCGAAATTTGAACAAGTGATTCAAGAACTAAATAGTGAAGATGAAGCATACGGATTAACACGTTATACCGCTAAAATGCCAAATAAAAGCCATGATATTTTGATTGATCATACTGTATCTGCGCAACAGCAAGCCGCATATTTTTGTAGTGTAGCTGAAGGGAATATATGTTTTCAATCAGGTACAAAACAAGATGAGTTTTTGGTACCGAAAGGGCATTATTTAGCATTTGGTGATAACCGTGATAATAGTTCAGATGGACGTTTCTGGGGCTTTGTACCAGAAGAAAATTTAGTAGGTGAAGCTGTTGCGATTTGGATGAGTTTTGATTTTGAACGTACCAAAGCTGACTTCTTACCTACTTGGATCCCAACCGGCGTACGCCTTTCTAGAATTGGTGGAATTGAATAACCGTGTTACACAATCCAGCAGCCATCGCGCGATTAACTAAAAAAATAGGCTATAGCTTTAAAGAGCCTAAGCTATTATTACAAGCGTTGACACATCGAAGCGCTAAAGGGTCTCATAACGAGCGTCTAGAATTCTTAGGGGATTCAATTTTAGGCTTTGTTATCGCTGATTCTTTGTATAAGAAATTTCCAAAGCATGCCGAAGGTGATTTAACTCGTATGCGTTCAAGCTTAGTTAAAGGAGTTACTTTAGCTGAGGTTGGACGTGGGTTTGAGTTAGGTCAATACTTAATTCTCGGACCAGGGGAGTTAAAAAGTGGAGGTCATCGTAGAGACTCTATTCTTGAAGATGCTATCGAAGCTATTATTGGTGCAGTCTATTTAGACTCTGACTTACCAACATGTCAGGCGCTTATACTCAGTTGGTTCGAACAGCGTTTAGCTGATATTAAGCCAGGTAATGAACAAAAAGACCCAAAAACACGTTTACAAGAATATTTGCAGGGGCGAAAAATACCTTTGCCGCAATATGACGTGATTAACACAACGGGGCAATCACATAACCAACAGTTCACTGTTCGCTGTACAACTAGTGTACTTGAGAAGGAAGTGATTACTAAAGGCAGTAGCCGACGCAAAGCTGAGCAATCAGCTGCTTTGCAAGTTTTAGCATTAATCGAAAAAGCTAAATAGCTTGTTCGACATTTAAGTTGATAATTAAATCATGACAACAGAACAAAATTATTGCGGTCTTATCGCTATTGTTGGCCGACCAAATGTTGGCAAGTCTACACTGTTAAATAGTTTGCTTGGGCAGAAAGTAAGTATTACTTCTCGCAAGCCACAAACAACACGTCATCGTATTTTAGGGATTTTAACAGAAGCTAATCACCAAGCGGTTTTAGTGGATACTCCCGGCTTACACTCGGAAGAAAAACGCGCGATTAATCGCTTAATGAACCGCGCAGCAAGTAGTACTCTGGCAGAAGTAGAGACTATTGTATTTCTTGTAGAAGGTACGCACTGGACTAGTGATGATGAAATGGTGCTGACTAAAATTAAAAGTAGCGGAGCGCCTTGTGTACTAGTGGTCAATAAAATTGACAACATACAAGATAGAGATAGTTTGCTGCCACACTTACAAAAACTTGGTGCTATGCATAACTTTGCTGACATTGTGCCAATTTCAGCTAGTAAAGGTGAAAACGTAGAAACGATTAAAAAAATATGTTTTAACGCGCTACCTGAAGGTGACTTTTGGTTTCCTGAAGATTACATTACCGATCGCTCTAGCCGTTTTATGGCTTCCGAAATTGTTCGTGAGAAACTTATCCGTTTTACGGGTGATGAATTACCTTACTCAACTACCGTTGAAATTGAACAATTTAAAATTGATGAAAAAGGCATTTTACATATTAACGCCTTAGTGCTCGTTGAAAGAAGTAGCCAAAAACGTATGGTTATTGGCAATAAAGGCGAAAAACTAAAAGTCATTGGCCAAGAAGCAAGACGTGATATGGAAAGCCTATTTGATCGTAAAGTTTTTTTAGAAACTTGGGTGAAAGTTAAATCAGGTTGGGCAGACGACGAAAGAGCACTACGAAGCCTAGGCTATGGCGATGACTACTCTGGTTAGTTGCGATAAAAAGTTGGAGCTTTCTCTAGATGTTAGCTCTTGCTTTTGCCCTTAACGCTTTAACTTCCAGGTTAAAATGTAACTTACATGCAAGAAAATACGCAATCAGCCTTTGTTCTTCATACTCGACCTTATCGAGAAAATCAGTTGCTTATTGATTTATTAACAGAGCATGACGGCAAACTCGCGGCGTTAAGTTATATTGGTCATTCAACTAAGTCGAGTCGAAAAGCACTATTACAACCCTTCTTACCAATTAAAGTGACGCTGAAAGGCAATTACAGTTTAAAAAATTTAACCCGAGTAGAGCCAATAGGGAAATCCTTTCTATTAAAACAGAATGCGCTTTTTAGTGGTTTTTATATTAATGAACTCTTAGTGAAATTACTTGGCGAAAATATTGCTTGCGGCGAGCTTTTCCAACAATATCAAAGCAGTTTAGAATTGTTAGCGCAAGCGAGTAATATTGAAGTATGCTTGCGAGAGTTTGAGCTGATGTTAATGGAAGAACTGGGTGTTTCTTTTGATTTTACATTAGTTTTTGAGCATAGTGCAGATAGCTTTTATTATTTACCCGATGAAGGCTTTATTCCTGCTTACACTAAGTTAAAACAACCTTGTTATAGTCGTTGGCATTTACAAGCTATTGCAGAACGAGATTTATCTCAGGCTGCGGTTTTAATGACTTTTAAGAGCTTAATGAGACAAGTTATCAATCACTTACTTGGTGGGGTACCGTTAAATAGTCGCAAACTATTTAGTAAGAAAGTGTAGTTTTGTTAAAGCCGATGTTTTAGGAAATTATGATAACCTGAACTCGTTTTAGCATTGTTTTATAAAATAAATCACTATTTAAAATAGTGAATCTACTGTCAGTGCGTTCCGCATAAACATCAGGAAAGTCGCTGAAAAAAGAGTATTGACTACCTTAAGCCTAGATTATTATCGTCAGCATGGTAGTTAACAAGATGAGAGATTGAGAGTATGAAAGATATTTTATTAGGCGTAAATGTAGACCATATTGCCACATTGCGACAAGCACGCGGCACAAACTATCCTGACCCTGTTTATGCCGCTTCTGTAGCAGAGCATGCCGGTGCAGACGGTATTACTGTTCATTTACGTGAAGACCGTCGTCATATTCAAGATAGAGATATTTATGTACTAAAGCAGACTTTGCATACTCGGATGAATTTTGAAATGGCTGTGACTGAGGAAATGTTAGCTATAGCCTGCGAAGTAAAGCCAGTCTTTTGTTGTTTAGTGCCTGAAAAGCGAGAAGAATTAACTACTGAAGGCGGATTAGATGTTGCGGGGCAGCAGGATAAGATTAATGTTGCTGTAGCTCGTCTTGCTGAGGCGGGTATACAAACTAGCTTATTTATTGATGCAGATAAAAAGCAAATTGATGCTGCAGTGCTTAGTAAAGCTACCTACATCGAAATTCATACTGGCCAGTATGCAGAAGCAAAAAATGAGATAGAGCAACAGGAAGAACTTGCACGCTTAATTGAAGGTATTGAATATGCTCACTCTCTTGGCTTGAAGGTTAATGCAGGGCACGGGCTAAACTACTTTAATGTCAAGCCTATTGCAGCGATACCTGAAATTATCGAGCTTAATATTGGTCATGCAATTATTGCTCGAGCGGTGATTGATGGTTTAGATAAAGCCATTCGTGATATGAAACGTTTAATGCTTGAAGCGCGTGGTTTAGCGTAAATTAATTATATTAAGGATTTACGTTTGTCTGTTGTAGGTATAGGAAACGATATTGTTGATATTAGACGCATTGCAAAAATGTCTGATAATGCTCAGCAGCGCTTAGCAAAGCGCATCTTAACCGCGCGCGAGTACCAACATTATATTACTTTAAAGCAGCCCGAGCGTTTCCTCGCGAAACGATGGGCTGGTAAAGAGGCAGCAGCTAAGGCACTTGGTACAGGTATTGCTGCAGGCGTATCATTTCAACATTTTGATATTGTTTCTTTAGCTAGCGGCCAACCTACACTTGAGCTAAGTGCACAAGCGTTAACTTTAGCTAAAAACTTAGGTGCTACCACTTGGCATATTTCACTTTCTGATGAAGTTAAATATGCCACTGCTTTTGTGGTTTTATCGCAATAGTTAGGCGAAAATTAGCGGTTAAAGTGCAGGGTCTAAAACAGACTTAATAATAAATTAAACGCTAGAAATAATATCTGTTCTATACTCAAGTGAAGCTTAGTGAAATTGTTAGTGAGCAAATTTGAATTTAGGAGTAGATATGCAATCGCAAAAGCAACCTATTGTCGACAGACGCCAAGAGCCACCCGAGCAATCTTTATGGTGGTCTAAGCTATCATTAGCACAAAAATTTTCTGCAAGCAGTTTAGGTAAGTTCGGCTATGAGCTTTGCTTTGTTCGTAATGAGCATGGACACAGTTTAGCGGTATTAACTTGTAATTCAGGTGTTGCCGTGATCACCGAAGATGGTGATATTAATACCTCACCAAATATTAAGATTCGTTAGCATCTAGAAGATTTTCTTGCGTTAAATCTACCTAAATATCGGCTATTGCGCCTCAAGCTTTTTAATGAAAGCACTCGCATCTTCAAGCACTAAATCTATTTGTTCAAAAAACTCAAAAAACTCTGGTTCTAAATCATCTAAGGCAATACCACGCTTTAGCTCTGTTTCAAGCTCGTGGGTTACTTTTCCTAAATTTGGTACACCAGAGTAGCAACAAGCGCCATTAAGTTTGTGAATTAATACTTTTAGTTGCTCGATGTCTTGAGAAATAAGCGCTTCTGAAATATTTGCCTTACTTTCAGGTAAGCTGTTCACTAGGCCAACAAACATATCTTTAGCCAAGGTCGCTTTTTGTCCGGCCCTTTGTAGTGCTAATGTCCAGTCAATAATCTTCACTCTTGAACTAGTAATAGGCTCTGCAGACGGTGAGATGATCGCAGGACGATTGGCGAGCAAGGCTGAATCACAGTATTCATAAATACTGTGATGTAGCATCGCCTCATCAATGGGCTTAGTAACAAATGAGTCGAAGCCATTCTCGAGTAGTTTATCTTTTTCTTCCCCGAAAACATGTGCAGTAACCGCTATTATTGGACTGTGTTCATTAAGTGTTTGTTGGCGAATAATAGCCAAGGCTGAAATGCCATCAAGTACCGGCATTTGTATATCCATAAATATTAGGGCAAATTTTTCATGCCGACATAACTCTACTGCCTGAGCACCATTGGTAGCAGTGACAACTTCACTGACTTGTTCAAGTAATAACTCACTGATCAGCTTTAAATTTGCTTCATTATCATCGACTGCCAGTACCTTAATCGGGACTTTTTGTTCTGATAATTGAATTAAGCTGCTTGGCTCTGGTGTAGCTTTCGGTACTAATGTCTTACTTAGGCGTTGCACGGTGATCGGTTTACTGATGCAAGTTTTTGCACCACTTGAAATCAACGCTTCGTGTAAGCTAGGCGAATTACTATTAATCGCGAGATGTATTGAAGGGATAATATCTTTAATAGTAAAGATTAACTTTTTCACCTCATTAAGAGCTGATGGCGTCACGTCATGACCAATGAGGGCAAAATCAAAGGACGATAACCTTTCTTTATTAGCCAGTAACTCATCTATCTCATCTGCATGTGTAATACAGACCGTTTTCATTTTCCAACTTGCTAAAATTTCAGCCGTGGCTAGTCGACTTGCTGCATGAGGTTCATAGTATAAAATGGTTTTATCTTTTAGGCATTCAGGCGTTGGCATCTGTAAAGTGGGGATAGGGTTAACTTCACATTGGAAGGTAAACCAAAAAGTAGAGCCTTTATTTTCAATACTTTCAAAACCAATATTACCACGTAGCTCTAACACTAAGCGTTGTGATATCACTAAGCCTAAACCTGTACCACCATAGATACGGGTAACACTTTTATCCCCTTGACCAAAAGCTTCAAAGATAGAGTGCTGTTGCTGGTTTGGAATACCTATACCTGTGTCTTGTACGGTGACTTTAATTTTATAAAGATTTTGGGCAATAACATTACCTTCAATATTAATATCTACCGAGCCCTTATCGGTAAACTTAATGGCATTACTCGCTAAGTTGACCATAACCTGCTTAACACGCATAGCGTCACCAATAAGTGAGTCTGGCAACTGAGGGCTAACCCGTAATGATAATTCGATATTTTTTTTATGTGCGCTGGGGGCAAGTAAGGTTAAGGTTTCTTCTACCGACTCGCGAATGGAGAATGGGATGTTTTCAATGACCATTTTACCGGCATCAAGTTTAGAAAAGTCTAAAATATCATTAATAATTGATAGTAAGTTACCTGCTGAGCGTTCTATCGTTTGTAAGTGATCGCGTTGGGTATCGCTTAAAGGCGTTTTTAGTACTTGCCGTGTAAAGCCAATAACACCGTTGAGCGGTGTTCGTAGCTCATGACTCATATTGGCTAAAAACTCTGACTTGACCTTATTGGCGTCTTGAGCCTTACGTTTTGCTATGTCGAGCTCAACGTTTTGAATTTCAAATTGCTCTAAACTTTCGCGTAGATCTATAGTGGCTTGATCAATACTGCGCTGCATTTCATCTTGGTAATCCCCTAAAGATTGTGCCATAGCATTGACACCATTTTTTAGAAAATTTAGCTCACCAAATAACTGGCCGCTGATGCGACTTTCTATCTTGCCTTCTCTAATGCGATCTATCGCCAATACCATCGATGAGATAGGCCGAGTTACGCTTTTAATTAGTTTATAGGCAAATAGAGCACTGATGATGATACCAGCTAAGACAATAAAAAAAGCACTAACTAATAGTTTTTGTTGCGCAAACTTAATGCTGCTTTTGTCAACTTGTATGGCAATGTAACCAATAATATCGCTGTTAAGGTCAGTATTAAGTATCGACTCATTGGTTTGTGCGGTAAATTCATCAATAATTGGTGCACGATAAATAAGGTAATCATCATAGTCATCATAAACGATTCGATTAGGTAAACTTTGCCCAGCTTTGACGCGCATAATATGGGTATCGCCGTGATAAGCACTAGTGACAAAAACTTGGTTATCTTTGGTGAAAATCGCAATACTTTTGATAATATCAGACTGGCTACGATGACTAAAACCAATTAAGGTTCTTAAGTTGTCGCGCTTTTTCTCTAATAATGGTGCAGCACTGCTGATAGCAAGCGGCGCTATGATGCTTGTGGCTCGTTGATAAATGAACTGATCGAGCTCGCTATAGCGACTATAAGATAAGTAACCTGCAACAATTAAACTGATTATGGTCGTTGGTACGATCGTAAGTAAAATTACCCAATCTTTCAGGCTTATTTTATGCATTTTTTGTTGAGCTTTAGTGTAAAATCATTGGGTTAATAACTCTATAATGGCACATATTAGACTAATACCAAATAGATAATCATTCACTACGGCGGCAAATGCATAAATTATGTCGCATCTTTGATGGCAAACTAAGATAGCTATGGCAAATTTTTTCAAAGCAAGCGCTAAAAAAACAACAATACAACAAAACTTAACTGTGAACGTTGCTCGTCTTGATCAGCAAGGCTGTGGTGTTGCATTTCATAATAAAAAGCCGGTTTTTATTGAAGGCGCGTTACCAAATGAAACGGTAGAGGTGAAGGTTTATCAGCAAAAAAGTAAATTTTCCAAAGCCAAACTCATTAACATAGTTAGCCGTAGTGACGCGCGTGCTGAAGTGAAATGTCGCCATTATTTTCAATGTGGTGGTTGTAACCTACAACATATGGACTACCCGCATCAACTGACATATAAACAAGATAAAATTAAACAATTATTTGCACGCGAAGCTTTAAACCAAGATTTGCCTTGGCAAAGTCATATTGTCAGCCAACCATGGCAGTATCGGCGTAAAGCAAGAATAGGGGTGCAGTATGATAAACGCGGTATGCCGATTATTGGTTTTCGTCAGCGTGAGAGCAGCCATCTAGTCGACATTAAATCTTGCTCGGTACTTGCGGTTGCTTTCGATGATATTTTTCTTGAATTAAAAGCACTTTTACCAAGCTTATCAGGAAAGAATGCTGTTGGTCATATCGAGGTTATTGCCGCTAATGAAAATATTGTTGTGGTACGTCAATTAGTTAAATTGACAGCCCAAGATAAACAGCATTGGCAACGTTTTGCTAATAAAAATAATTATCTAATATATTTTGACGACGGTAAAAACATTACACCGTTAGGGGCTGAGCAGGTATTATTTTATCCGATAAGCGATACTATCAACATTGAATTTGACGTTAATAACTTTATTCAGGTTAATCATCAGGTCAATAAGCTGATGGTTGAACAAGCGCAGGCATGGCTAACGTTAAATGCTCAAGATATTGTTTTGGATTTATTTTGTGGTTTAGGTAATTTTAGTTTACCTATCGCACAGCAAGTTAGTCAGTTAGTTGGCATTGAAGGTGTTCAATCTATGGTTGATAAAGCCCAAGCTAATGCCGAAAAGAATGGCATGACTAATTGTCAATTTCATCAAGCTGATTTGAACAGCGATTGGCAAGCGCATCAATGGGCTAAGCAAAAATATACTAAAGTGTTGCTTGACCCTGCTAGGGCGGGAGCATACCAAGCCTTATTGCAACTACTGAACTTTAATATTGAAAAAGTGCTTTATGTTAGCTGTGATCCAGCTTCACTGGCGCGAGATGCTAAGTTACTTATTGACCATGGTTATAAAATTGAAAAAATTGCCTTAATGGACATGTTTTCGCAAACAAAGCATGTTGAAACTATGGTAATGTTTAGCTTATATACCCAAGCCACTTGAAAATGCAGTTTCAGCGTTAAGCTAGAAAATCAGCGCAAGGCACAGCACGCAGATAATGGTTATTCCCTTATCAAGTGCTGCACAGCTTTTTTGCTCCAGACAAAAGCTAAGTACATACATCCATGTATGCAACGCTGCACTGATTTTCTAGCTTATCTCCCGCAGGCAAGGCGATAAAGGGACATCTCCGGCGTTATTGATTTCGAGAATGGAGCAACCATTCCTTTCAATCAATGCCTTGGTGCTAACCCTTTTTCGTCTTGCACAATCCTGCATTTGCAAGTGGTTTGGGTATAAGTCGGTTGCTGTTTTATCAAAATAAACGGTTAAAATTGAATCGGAGGTAGTGAATTTCATGGTTTCTGTGCGTAAGTCACATCAAATGTCGGAAGCAAGTTTTGAGCAATGGTTAGGTCGGCTCGAATTAGAACACGATAAAAAAATTGCATTAGAAAAGCTATATCATCAAGTGAATGATTTATTTGATGATGCGACGCCTTGCCAGACTAAATCTTTAGAGATGGTAGAAATTCTCTCGGCTTTGAATCTCGATACTGACTCATTATGTGCAGCATTCATTTGTCCATTATATGAATATGGCTGCATTAGCTTAGAATATATTGAAGAAAACTTTTCACAACAAATCTATTTATTGTGCAAAGGCGTAGGGCAAATGGAAGCGATTAAAGCTTTGCAGCAATCACAGTCCAGTAAAGTTAGCGCTAACCAAATTGATAATATCCGCCGCATGCTGTTGGCAATGGTCGAAGATGTGCGCGCAGTCGTAATCAAATTAGCTGAACGCTTATGTCATCTACGTCTAGTTAAAAATAGTGATGAAGAAACTCGTGTTTTAGCCGCTAAAGAAACCAGTAATATCTACGCGCCACTTGCTAACCGTTTAGGGATAGGGCAATTAAAGTGGGAGTTAGAAGACCTGTCATTTCGCTATCTTCACCCTGATGTTTATAAAAAAATAGCTAAACAGCTTGATGAAACCCGCCTCGAAAGAGAACGTTATATGGCTGATTTTGTTGGTAATATATCTCAACAATTACAGTCTTCGGGTATTAAAGGTGTGGTGTATGGGCGTCCAAAGCATATTTATAGTATCTGGAAGAAAATGCAGCAAAAGTCGCTGGATTTTGAACAGTTATTCGATGTGCGTGCCGTACGTATTATTGTTGATGAACTTCAAGGTTGCTATGGCGCATTAGGCCTAGTACATACCAGTTGGAAGCATTTATCGAAAGAATTTGATGATTATGTTGCTACACCGAAAAGCAATGGTTATCAGTCAATTCATACCGTTGTTCTAGGCCCCGAAGATAAAGCAATTGAGGTGCAAATTAGAACTCAACAAATGCATGATGATGCCGAGTTAGGGGTTGCAGCGCACTGGCGATACAAAGAAGGTAATGCCAGCGGTAAAACTTCCGGCTTTGATGAAAAAGTGAGTTGGTTAAGAAAAATATTACAATGGCAAGAAGATGTTTCAGAAAGTGGCGAGCTACTTGATGAACTACGCAGCCAAGTATTTGAAGACCGTATTTATGTTTTTACCCCCAGTGGTGATGTGGTCGATTTACCCAGTGGCTCAACACCGTTAGATTTTGCCTACTATATTCACTCTAATGTCGGCCATAGTTGTATTGGTGCCAAAGTATTTGGTCGTATTGTACCTTTTACTCACACCTTACAAACTGGCGATAAAGTTGAAATTTTGCGCAGTAAAACGCTTAATCCGAGCCGAGATTGGTTAAACCCAAGCCTAAATTACCTTCATACCTCACGCGCACGGGCTAAGGTTCAGCATTTCTTTCGTTTACTCGATCGAGATAAAAACCTTGCAGCCGGTAAAGAGATGCTAGAAACGGCTTTAGCCAAGTTACAGTTATCTTTAGCTAAGGTTGACTTGTCTGCGGCAACAGAGCGTTTTAATTTAACCACTAATGATGATTTGTTTGCCGCTATTGGCTCAGGTAACGCACGCTTAGTGCAAGTAGTTAACTTTTTACAGCAGCAAAATGAGAAGTTAAAGCCAAAAGAAGAAATAGATCCTCAGAGTTTAATTAAACAGCCTCAACAAACAGATGAACAAACGGGTGACAATAATGGCATTACGGTCTCTGGTGTGGGCAACTTGCTAACCCATATGGCGAAATGTTGTCATCCGGTACCCGGCGATGAAATCTCAGGTTTTATTACCCAAGGTCGTGGTATTTCAGTGCATCGACTGGACTGCGAACAACTGGCTAATGCGCTAGAACAACAGCCCGAGCGTGAAGTGGAGGTGCAGTGGGGCTCTGATAACAATAAAAGTTACCAAGTTAGCATTAATATTATTGGTGGCGATCGACAAGGTTTGCTTAGAGATATCTCTACTATTATTTCTAATGAACGGGTCAGTATTATTGGTATTGAAAGTCACACAGATCACGCTAAGCAAAGCATGAGCATGACTATCAAAGTTGAAGTTGCTAATCATGAAGTGTTAAGTCGATTATTGGCAAAATTAAAACAACTAGATGATGTTGTTGAAGTAAAAAGATTATAGGTAAAAGTAACTTATGTTAACGGCTGAACCCTCAATTGAAAAGCTGCGCTGGATAATGGCGCAATTACGTGATCCTGAAACGGGATGTCCGTGGGATTTAAAGCAAACTTTTGCCTCAATTATTCCTCATACTATTGAAGAAGCATATGAAGTAGCTGATGCAATTGAGCAAGAAGATTTTGCAGAGTTAGAGAAAGAGCTTGGCGATTTACTGTTTCAAGTGGTGTTTTATAGCCAATTAGGCGCGGAAGAAAAACGTTTTGACTTTGACAGTGTGCTAAGTGCAATTTGTGAAAAGCTCATTCGTCGTCATCCACATGTTTTTGCTAGTAGTGATTTTTCTTCAGACGCAGAAATTAAAGCTAATTGGGAAAATGAAAAGTCTAAAGAACGGCAACAAAAAAATAATGATCAAAGTCTGAGTATGTTAGCTGATATTCCTCGCAATCTGCCGGCGTTATCACAAGCAGCAAAAATTCAAAAACGCTGTGCTCATGTCGGTTTTGACTGGGATAATATTGATGATGTATTTGCCAAAGTCGAAGAAGAAGTTTTGGAAGTTAAAGCTGAGTTACATCATGATGACAACGCTTTAGCTCAAGAGTTAGGTGACTTAATGTTTGCGGTAGTGAACCTTTGTCGACATGCTAAGCAAGACCCGGAAGCTCTGCTTCGACAAGCAAATCAGAAGTTTACTAGACGATTCCAAGGTGTTGAAGCACAGGTCAATGATAGTGATAAAAGCTTTCAGCAACACTCACTCGACGAGCTTGAAGCATTTTGGCAACAAGTAAAAATTGCTGAAAAATCTTAATCTCAGTTAACAAAAGCACAATAATTAAGGCAACCTTAGAGGTAAATATGAGTTCACTCCCGGTATTAGTCGACAGTAAAATAGCGCTTAATAATAATATTGTGACCCTGACCTTTAATCGACATGATGTTCGCAATGCCTTGACGGGTACTGCGATTGCCGATGACATTGTTACTATTGTTGAGTGGATCAATACCACACCCGAAATTGCTGTATTGATTATTACAGGCGAAGGCTCGGCGTTTTCTTCTGGTGGTAATATTAAAGATATGGCAGAGCGAGCAGGGGATTTCGCTGGCGATGTGCAAACCTTGGAAAGACGTTATCGAGAGGGGATTCAGCGCATTCCCTTAGCTTTGCATAAATTAGAGGTGCCGGTTATCGCCGCAGTTAATGGTCCGGCAATAGGTGCTGGTTTTGATATTGCTAACATGTGCGATATGCGTATTGCTTCAACAAAAGCTAAGTTTGGTGAAACTTTTGTGAACTTAGGTATTATTCCTGGTGATGGTGGTGCATGGTTTATGCAGCGCTTAATTGGTTACCAAAAAGCAGCAGAGTTAACTTTTAGTGGCCGTGTTATCGATGCTATTGAAGCAAAAGAAATAGGTATTGTGCTTGATGTTGTTGAACCTGAGCATTTACTCGAGCGAGTAAATCAACTTGCTAGTGATATAGCCGCTAAGCCTGTTGCTTCGCTGCGTTTAACTAAGCGTTTAATGAAATTAGCGCAGCGCACTGAACTGCCCGATTTTCTTGATATATGTGCCGTTTTTCAGGGCATGTGTCATAACAACCCTGAGCATTTAAATGCCGTGAACACGATGATCGAGAAACTTGCAAAATAAGCTGTTTTAAAAATAGCTTAAACAACTAAGCTATTTTTATAGTTGTTATTTTATGCCTTAGCGTTCAAGACATTGGTTAGTTGCTGTATAAAGCAGTCAATATCTGTTTGACTGATATCTAAGTGGGTAACTAAACGCATTGGATTAGCCGTGCTAACTAATATGTTTTTATTCTTCAGTTTTGTCACTAAATTCGTTATATCTATGGTTTCAGCAAATGTTGCAAAAACCATATTTGTTTCAACATGGCTGAGGTTAACGCTAACTTCAGGTAATCGATTTAATGCTGCTGCTAAGTATTTCGCGTTATCATGATCTTGCTGTAATTTAGCTGGGTTTTCTTCAAGTGCTATTTTTGCTGCCGCTGCAATAATACCGGCTTGGCGCATGCCGCCGCCAACGACTTTACGCCAACGTTTGGCACTTTTTATCAGCGCTTCTGAGCCAAGTAGTAATGAGCCTATTGGTGCACCTAGTCCTTTCGATAAACAAATAGACATTGAATCTACATACTGACAAATCTCGGTAATATCAACATTTAAGGCACTAGCCGCATTGTAAACTCTAGCTCCATCTAGGTGTAAGGCTAGGTTATTACGGGTAGTAAAATCGCGTGCCTCGGCCATATAGCTTAGTGGTAGCACTTTACCGTTAATGGTGTTTTCGATACTCAATAAGGTGGTACGTGCAAAATGCGCATCATCAGGCTTTATAGCGGCAGTGAGCTTTTTAAAGCATAATGTTCCATCATTCTCGTTATCGATTGGCTGCGGTTGAATTGAAGCCAAAATAGCGGCTCCACCGCCTTCGAACTTATAATTGTGTGCTTGTTGGCCACAAAGGTATTCGTCGCCGCGTTGACAATGTGCCATCAGTGCTAATAAGTTGGCTTGAGTACCTGAGCTGCAGAACATAGCGCTGGCAAAGCCATGTCGTTTTGCAGCCCAAAACTCTAGTTCATTCACTGTTGGGTCATCACCATAAACGTCATCGCCGACTTCCGCGTTTGCCATCGCTGTTCGCATTGCTTTACTTGGTCTTGTTACAGTATCTGAGCGAAAATCAATCATGGTGTGCCTTTTATGGTTTAGGGAAATTAAAAAAGGCATCTGATTCGATGCCTTTAATTATTATTGCTTGTTGTTACTCTGCGATATCAGCATTGTGATAAACATTTTGTACGTCGTCACAATCTTCTAGCATATTGATGAATTTCTCAAAGTTGGCTAAATCATCTTCACCTGAAATTTCGGTATAGGTTTGTGGTACCCAAGTAATTTCTTCCACTTCTAATTCGTACTCAGGCATGCTTTCAGCAAATTCAGTTTTTATTTTGAAGAATTCAGTGTGCGGTGCATAAACAGTAATAATGCCATCTTCAAGTTCAACATCTGTAACATCAATGTCAGCCATCATTAAGTTTTCTAATACACTCTCATCATCTTCGCCTTTAAAAGCGAATACAGCTTGGTGATCAAACATATGTGAAACTGTGCCTGATGAGCCAATTTTTGAATGCGTTTTAGTAAAACACTGGCGAACATCTTTAATTGTTCTGTTGCCGTTATCGGTTAAGCAATCAATAATGACCATGCAGTTGCCAGGGCCAAAGCCTTCGTAACGTGATTCTACATAATCTTCGCCACCCGTACCCTTAGCTTTTTCTATTGCTTTTTCAATGACATGTGATGGTACTTGGTCTTTTTTTGCTTTTTCAATTGTACGACGTAAAGCAAGGTTACCATCGGGGTCTACACCACCATTTTTCGCTAGTACGTAAATCTCTTTTCCGTACTTTGAATAGACTTTAGTTTTTTGGCCAGCAGTTTTGGCCATAGATAATTTGCGGTTTTGATATGCTCTGCCCATCTGAATACGTCTCGTTGCTGATGAATAAAATTTCTATGCGCTAGATTCTAACGGGTAGCGCCGGCTATTTCTAGTGTTGGGGCCATTTGAGCTTTTATATTTTAATAAAGCATGTAAAAATTTGCATAAATCAAGGTAAGGTTGTTATTGAATTAATAGCGTAAACCTCACGAATTAATGCGATTAATGAGTTATTAGGAAAGAAGGTGTTTTTATGAGTGATAAATTACATATCATTTTCGTGGCCGATATTTTTGGTATGACTCATGAGTTTAAAAACTTATGTAAAAAAATCACGTTAAGCCTTGAGAAAACACTTAATGTTGAATGCCATATACTTGGTCCGTACCAACAGCAGCAAATGTCATTCGAATCAGAACAAGCGGCCTATCAACATTTTACCCAACATGTTGGCTTAAGCAATTATCTTGAAGCTATTGAGCAGCAATTATCGCTAATATCAGGTCATAAGCTACTGATCGGTTTTAGTGTTGGCGGTAGCGCTATCTGGCAGTTGTGTGCGAACAATACTGTTGAGCAATGCCTAGGGGCTATTTGTTTCTATAGTAGCCAAATTCGTCATATGACGCAGTTAACACCCAAGGTAGCGACCCGACTCATCTTACCGAGCTCAGAATCACACTTCTGTATCACTGAGTTTCAAAGTGCAGTGCAAGATAAGTCAGCCGTTACTATCGAGAAAAGTCAATTTTTACACGGTTTTATGAACTCGTTGTCAACGAATTACGATGATAATGGCTATCAGTATTATATTAAACGACTAGCCCAACTCATTTCTCAACTAAAGCCATAATATACGCTCGGGTTATGCGCTAAAGCTTTATTTTCTTTAATGAGCGTGTATATTATTTGCCTTGTCGCTTTAACTAACAGATTAAACTCATGAAAATAAAAATAATATTGCCCTGCGCGTTGTTAGCATTACTTGGTTTTACTGCTTGTTCGCAAAAGACAGATAAAACAGTTGAACAAGCAGAAAGTCACATTAACGTTGATCTAAATAAACTACATCAAGATATTAAAGTGCTTGCTTCTGATGAGTTTGAAGGCCGAGGTCCGCTAACCGCTGGAGAAAAGCTAACCATTGAGTATTTAGCCAAGCAATATCAAACGATAGGGCTTGTGCCAGGTAATAAAAACAGCTTTTACCAAGCGGTGCCTATGGCGAAAGTAACTCCCGATCAAAATATGCAATTAGTGATTGGCGAGCATAAGTTTAAAGCGGGTCAAGACTTTACCGCTCGCACACAGCAAGTTGGTGGCTCGGTGATATTAGATAATGCTGAGTTAGTATTTGTTGGTTATGGTATTAATGCCCCTGAATATCAGTGGAATGATTACGCTAATGTTGATGTAAAAGGCAAAGCTGTCGTGGTGCTAGTTAACGATCCTGGGTTTGCAACGCAAAACGATGCGTTATTTACTGGCAATGCCATGACTTACTACGGACGCTGGACTTACAAGTATGAAGAAGCCGCCCGACAGGGTGCTAAAGCGGTGTTTATTGTACATCAAACTGCACCAGCTGCTTATCCCTGGAGCGTGGTTGAAAGTTCAAATACGGGTAGTAAATATACTTTAGTAGACAGTGAAAACAATATCAGTAAGTTGCCTATTATGGGCTGGATTCAACATACGGTTGCCGAAACAATTTTTACTGATGCTGGGTTGTCATTTGATGAAATGCAACACTATGCGCTTAGTCCTGATTTTAAAGCCGTCAGTTTACCGCAAAGCGCTAATTTGACACTAAACAGTGCGATTAAAAATGCAGAATCGAATAATGTTGTGGCGATGATTGAAGGCGAAAGTCGTGCGGATGAATATATAGTGATTAGTGCGCATTGGGATCATTTTGGTACTAAGCAAACGGCTAATGGTCCGAAAATATACAATGGTGCCATTGATAACGCCACGGGCAGTGCAGCAACCGTTGAACTGGCGCGTATTCTTATGCAGCAACATAAGATTAAGCCATTTCAACGTTCTATCCTATTTGTTAATTTTACTGCTGAAGAAACCGGTATGATTGGCTCTGAGCTATTTGCTTTAGGGGCAGTTGTGCCGACTAAAAATATGGTGGCAATGCTAAATATTGATGGCATGAACGCCTTAGATGCGGTTGATTATATTTTGCAGTACGGCAAAGGCTTGTCTGAAATGGAAGATTACTTGGCAGATGCGAGTAAAAAACAACAACGAAAAGTTAAAATGGATCCTCGACCGCAAAATGGCTTGTTCTTTCGCTCAGACCATTTCTCATTGGCAAAACAAGGGGTGCCTAGCTTATTATTTATGAGTTTAGGTGATACCGACCCTGATTATATTGCGCACCGCTATCATAAAGAAGAAGATGATTACTCGCCACTGTGGTCGCTAGGTGGGATGGAGCAAGACATAAAACTTATTGCTGATATTGCTAGCACATTAGCTAATAGCGAGCACTGGCCACAATGGAAAGCCGAATCAGATTTTAAAAACCGTCGTTTGCAAGATAAACAATAAGGCGCGTATGCACGATAAATACGACATCAGTGCAAGCGCTGGTGTCGTTTTTTTGCCTTAAGCTATAGTAAATTTGAGAGCCCAAGCTAAGTGCAGCTGATATATTTTTGATTGATTAATTAATGATAAATTGACAAGCCAAGCTCTTGGGCTAAATTAGCCAATAAATTGGTTCCGATCACAGAGTTGCCAAAAGTGTTTAACGGTGGGCTCCAAGTGCAAATTACCCCGTAGTTAGGCACTATAGCGACAACCCCTCCGCCAACCCCACTTTTAGCCGGCAAGCCAATTGAGAAGGCAAACTCGCCAGATTGATCATACATACCACTGGTTGATAATATTGCATTGACTCGATGAGCATCTCGTGGCGTACAGATAACTTTTTTCGTTATTGGGTCTACACCTTTGTTAGTCAGAAACAGCAAGCTAGTAGCTAATTGCTCACAAGTCATAGCAATTGAGCATTGCGTGAAGTAATGGCTGAGCACATCAGGAATTTCAGACTCAATATTGCCAAAACTTTTCATCAGATAAGCTAGTGCAGCATTGCGGTTGCCATGAGATAGCTCTGACTGATAAACATGGTTGTCGATAAAAATACTGTCATCATGGGCTAAAGTGCGCATAAAGCTTAAAAAAGCTAACTTACTGGCAGAGAAATGACTGGCGAGCACATCTGCGACTAATAATGCTCCAGCATTGATCACCGGATTTCGCGGAATGCCTTTTTCCCATTCAAGCTGGATAATCGAATTAAATGGTTGCCCTGATGGCTCCATATTAACCCGTTGCCATAAGTCATCACCAATTCGGTTCATGGCCATCACTAAGCCGAATACTTTCGAAATACTTTGAATTGAAAAAGCTTCTTGATAATCGCCAGCACCAACACTCTTACCGTCAATTGTTGCGACACAAACGGCCATTTTTTTAGGGCAAACTTCTGCAAGTGCTGGTATGTAGTCAGCGACACGCCCTTGATTATATAAATCTTTTTGTCCGGCGAGTAAGGTTTGCAATGTGGCTTGTAAGTTGGCGATGTCTTTAATCATATAACGAACTTTTATGGCTTTTTTTATGGCTTTATTGACTAGCAATAAAATATAAATGGTCGCCCATTATGCACAAAAAGTGATACTTGCCTAGTGCTTTGTCAATGTAGGTAAATATTTGAGGAGGTTGTTTATCATGTGGCGGTATGTTGAGTGATGTGGCAGCGACAGTGGCTAGTATGTAACGCATCAGCTAAATAATATTTATTATTAAATTTTTTATTATTACTTAGCTGTATGGATGCTTATTTAAATGCATGTGTCGCTTACCTATTCTGTTGCTGTAAGTGCTCGCAATGCATTATCTGATCTTTATGCTCAACATCCCATTGACTGACAGAAATATGCTTAATTTCAATGAAAAATTTTACTGTTGAGTTAATTGACTTAATAATACTGTTTAGCATGCGCTTATTCCTTTTCTTGTTGTTAACTATAAAATATATATTAATCAGCCAATTCAGTGACCGTTTCAACTTTCGCTGTTGGTAGCAGTTTTCTCATGCTAGCTAAGTTATCGTTGGTAATTGGGTTTTGATCAATAGCGACAGCTGTTTGAAAGTCTTCTAATGCTGCAGTTAATTGGTTTTTTCTATAGCGAGCAACACCACGATTACTGTAATTCAACGCCGTTAGATAACGCACTTTACTGTTTGCATGCGGCAAAGACTCTAAACTGTTGATTGCTGCAGTACAGGTTGATTCAGATTTATCGTTATAGCGCGCTTGTAAATAGGCCACACATAAACTCATTTTACTGGCGTAAAAATCTTGATCGCTTGTATTGGTTGTTAGTTTTTCAATACCTGAAGCTAGTTCGCCTTTGGTAATATCTACGCTACCAACGGCACCTTTTACTACGGCAACTTTAAACTTAGCATCAGCGGCAGAGACTGGATTAGTCGTAGTTAGCAATAATGTTGCTAATATTGAGCTAATAAATATCGTTTTTTTCATGTTTTTTCTCCATTAATTAAGTACCACCTCGGTACATAGCCACTATAGAAATAAGCGCTATTACTGACAAACGATTAAAATAAATTCGTTAGGTGAATTATATTCACCTATACAGAAAGGAGGTGATAAGTCATCAAGCGACAAAAGCATCTTTTACCCACTCAGCAAATAAGCCTAGCTCTGGACGGCTATCCATATTTTCATGCTGAATAAGGTAATACTTATCGTTGGTATTTAATTCTTCATCAAATAGTTTTACTAACAGTTGTTCACTAAACCAGGTTTTACTCATCGGTAGGGGGACTAAGGCTATGCCCATACCTTGTTGTGCTGCGCGTGCCACACCAAACATACTGTCAAACTGGATGATCTGTTTAGGGTCAAAGTCATCAACACCGACCTTATCAGCCCATTGGTGCCAAGACCATGGACGTGAACTGTGCAGAATTAGCGGTGTTGATTTTAAAGCCGCAAATCCTGTGCTTTTTAATTTTTTGTATAATTTTTTATTACAGGCAGGTGCATAGCGAATAGGAAATAGTTCGTGAACTATATTGGCATTAGGTTTGCCGTTAGCAAGCACAATGGATAAATCGGCAGACTGTGACTGTTCACTACTGGACTTTACTGTTTCTAGTTGAAGGTTAATGGTTGGGTTATTCTCAGACCACAACGACAGACTAGGAACAAATAGTTCACTAGCAAAAAACTCTGGCAGGCTTATGACAATAGTTTGATTTTGTTGCTTTTGGGTAAACTCCGTTATGGTCGATTCTAATTGGTGAATTATAGGCTGAATTGACTGGTAAAATTGTTTACCAGCACTGGTAAGTTCGATAGTTCGGGTGCCGCGTTTAAAAAGACTGGTGTCTAATTGTGCTTCCAGTTGTTTTATTTGATGGCTAACGGCTGATGGAGTTAAGAATAATTGTGATGCTGCATGTTTGAAGCTCAAACATTTCGACGCTACGCAAAAAGAGCGTAGGCCACGTATAGGTGTTTGTATTGACATAGATAATATTTTTTAAGGATGACAAATAGCAATAGCAAAACTTAAGCCTAAATTTAACACATTGATTTTTAAAGGTTTGCTGTTTTAATTGAGTGTGAGGACGAGCTGTAGTGCACCATAATGGGGGTTTTGCACCAAAATAATGTTGTTGATAAAATTTAAAGAAAAAAAAGGACATCAATTGATGTCCTTGAAATGAAACAAATTAACTATGTAAAAACGTTTGTAGAATCGGGGGAGACTCAAAAACAAGGTCATCTTATGGTGATTCTTTATTGCGAGCAAACGAGAAAAATTCATTTAATAGGTGAATTATTTTCATGTGTCGGCAAGGTCAATAATATTGCGCTAAACACCGGTTTTTATGAGGAATTTTTTAACTTATTTTATAATTAATGCTGGATTATTTGTAACAAATATTGATGTAAATGCAATCGCTAAAATAGCGGTTACTTTACTAGCAACGTGTGATAAAAATATGCTTAATTGCCTTAAATTCATCACACGCTATAGTTTGTTCAAAATATTTTATCACACCGGCTTTTTTTATTTGTTGGACTTTAACGGCCGACTTTATTTTAATGCGCGTCAATTACAGACTGATTCAGTTTTATAGATATTTATTTATCCAATTAAAGGAAAAAAAATGAAGGAAAACTCGCCACTTGATGACGTGAGAGCATGCTACAACGTACGCCACTGGAGCCAAGGTTACTATGGTATTAATGATGGCGGCGATGTATACGTAGCACCTGTCCATGATAATAAAGCTCTGTCGGTTAACTTGAGTACTATTGTCGAAAAAATTCAAGATCAAGGCTTAACATTACCTGTGTTGGTGCGTTTTCCGCAAATTCTTCATCACCGGGTTAACAGCCTGTGTGAAGCATTTAATCATGCTATTGAGCAATATGGTTACCAAGAAAAATACCTTTTGGTTTATCCGATCAAAGTCAATCAGCAACGTGAAGTTGTTAATGAAATATTGGCTAGTCAATATGATAAAGAGGTAAAACAACTGGGTTTAGAAGCCGGTAGTAAGGCCGAGTTGCTGGCGGTTTTAGCCTTAGCTGATAAAGTCTCTTCTGTTATTGTCTGTAATGGTTATAAAGATAGAGAGTATGTACGTCTTGCATTAATTGGCGAAAAACTAGGGCACAAAGTTCATATTGTTTTAGAAAAAATGTCTGAACTTGAAATGGTCTTAACAGAAGCTGAAAAGCTCAATGTAAAACCTAGGCTGGGTATTCGTGTACGTCTGGCTTCACAAGGCAAAGGTAAATGGCAGGCAAGTGGCGGTGAAAAGTCTAAATTTGGTTTATCGGCTTCACAAATTATTAAAGTGATTGATGTCTTAAAGCAAGAAGATAAGTTAGATACCTTGACCTTGGTACATTTTCACTTAGGTTCGCAAATTGCAAATATTAGAGATGTCAGGCTTGGTGTTAGCGAAGCGGCTAGATTTTATTGTGAATTGCGTCAACTTGGCGCACATATTACGTGTATGGATGTTGGTGGCGGCTTAGCTGTTGATTATGACGGCACTCGCAGCCAATCGCATAACTCGATGAACTATAGCTTAGCTGAATATGCCAATAATATCGTCTATACCATTGGTGATATTTGTAAGGCGTATGAACAGCCAATGCCGATGATTATTTCAGAATCTGGCCGTTCATTAACTGCGCATCATGCGGTGCTGATCTCTAATGTTATTGGCGCAGAAAGTTATGAGCCTGAAAGCCTAGTTAAACCAGAAAGCACTGATAATACCTTGTTAAATAACATGTGGAAGTCATGGCAGCAGTTACATGAAGGCATTGATGATCGAGCCTTAATTGAAATTTATCATGATACTCAAAATGATGTTAGTGAGGTTCATCATCAATTTGCGTTAGGGCTGATTAATTTGTCTCAACGCGCATGGGCTGAGCAAATTAACTTACGTATTTGTTATGAATTAAATCAATTAATGGATGTTAAAAACCGTTTTCATCGTCCGATAGTGGACGATTTAATGGAAAAACTAGCCGCGAAGTACTTTGTTAACTTCTCTTTGTTTCAGTCGTTACCTGATGCTTGGGGTATCGACCAAGTATTTCCAGTGTTGCCGTTAAACCGTTTAGATAGCCAAGATAAAAAGCGTGCTATTTTACTCGATATTACCTGTGATTCTGACGGTACTATTGATCACTATGTCGATGGTCAGGGGATAGAGAGTACTTTATTGGTGCCTGAGTGGCAGCAAGACGAGCCATATTATATGGGATTTTTCTTAGTTGGCGCTTATCAAGAAATTCTAGGCGATATGCATAACCTTTTTGGTGATACGCACAGCGCTGTAGTATTTTTAGAAGCAGACGGTGAAATCAACATTGCGGAAATTAATGAAGGCGATATGGTTGAAGATATGCTCAATTATGTGCATTTAGATGCTGAAGACTTCAAGAAAACTTACGAAACGTTAGTGAATGCTAAGTTGCCAGAAAGTGAACGAGAAGAGGTGTATGGTGAGTTAGTTGCTGGTTTAAATGGTTATACTTATCTGGAAGACTTGTAGCAGGAAAGCAGATGAAAAATATTTTTCAGCAGGTAGATAATTCAATATATTCTAATGCGATGACATTTTTGCGGCAACCACTGACAACTGATCCGGTAAATAGTGATGCTGACATTGTGGTATTAGGGCTGCCATTTGATATGGCAACAACAGGGCGCTCAGGTGCCCGAATGGGCCCTACAGCGATCAGGCAGGCCTCAGTAAACTTAGCATGGGAAGGAAAACGTTTTCCTTGGCCGTTTAGTTTAACGCGTCATAGCAAGATTGTTGATGCGGGTGATTTAGTTTATAGCTGTGGAGATGCTGTGCAATTTTGTCAGCGGGTTGAAACGGCAGCTTCACAACTATTGGCGGCGAATAAAACCATTTTAGCGTTAGGTGGCGATCACTTTGTCACCTTGCCATTATTGCGAGCTTACGCGAAAAAATTTGGCAAAATGGCATTAATTCATTTTGATGCACATACCGACACTTATAGTAATGGTAGCCAATATGATCACGGTACCATGTTCTTTCATGCTCCTAATGAAGGAATTATTGATAAAGAGGCTTCAATTCAAATAGGTATTCGTACTAACTACAAAAAGAAAGATCATGGTTTTGAAGTAATAGATGCACCGCAGGCTAATGATCTTGCTGTAGAGGAAATAACGCAGCGGATACGCGAGCGAGTTCAAGGTTTACCTGTGTATTTAACCTTTGACATTGACTGTTTAGATCCGGCATTTGCACCCGGTACAGGAACGCCAGTATGTGGTGGTTTAACAACCGATAAAGTACTAAAAATATTAAGAGGGCTATCAGGACTAAATGTTATTGGTATGGATGTTGTTGAAGTGGCGCCAAGCTATGATAATAGCGAAGTAACAGCATTGGCTGCTGCAACTATAGGGCTTGAGCTGATGCACCTTTGGACGGCTAAGCATAAATTAGCGAGTAAATAGTTAATAGAGCTTAAGTCCTAAGTAACAGTATATTAAGTACCGATACCTCAAGTACCAATACCTCAAGTACCGATACCTCATGTAATAGTCGCCAAGTAAACAAGTATATCAGTTCAATAATTAGCGCATGACATGTGAGTGCGCTAATTATTATTAACCCGCCAGCCTAATAGCAAACTAATATTAAACTAATGCTAAACATTTAATTTAATAGCAGATAATTTCAGTCAACTTCAGTCAACTTAAGTATGTTACTTGATGCAGCATATTGCTAGATACACTTTAGCTTATAGCCATTTATCTAAACAAGTCGCCATTTAGCTTTAACTGACGACTTCTTTAGGCGTTAGGGTATTAGACTATTTTTCTTATCTCTTCAGCAAAATAAATGACGATCTCAATGGCGATCAAGACAATAATAATCCATTCCAAAAATGACGAGTGTTGGTGCTTTTGTTCATCGGCCAGCATTTCGAATAATTCATGGATTGTTGCTAATTTTTTTGATAATAAATCAACACGTTGATGAATCTCTAAATAACGAACAACAGCATTATAAATTGGCTCAAATTCCGGGTATTCCCAGAAAAAATCAGGAGTATCTAATAAACCATAATGTAAAATAATATCGCTTTTAGTACTAAACAGCGTGCCTCTTATTTTTGCAATATCTTTACGGTTTAAGGCTATTTTCCCTGTTTTTGCCAGTGCCTCAGGTAAGTGTGAATAATCAGCAATGGTATTTTGTGCTTTTAGTTCATATTCCATCAGCTTTATTGATTGCGCCAACGCATGACTGATAGCTAATCGAGTCAGTGGATTTTTATCAGGCACATTAATGGTGTCTTTACTGATTTTAATATCATCGCTAAAGGTAAAGCGAAAATGCTCTTCTATATTTTTTAGTTGGCTGTTTTCATGGCGTAACAAACGATTGATCAACGCTTGTCGCTCGTCTTCATCAACAGCCCAAAAAACAATGACGCCATAATCAAATAACCAGTACTCACCTGTTGGTAAAGCAACTTGAATTGCATCCCTGTATCTTACAGCGCGCTCAGTTATCGATTTATCCGCTGAAATTAATTCAGCGGATGCATCGTCATTAAGGTTATAAACGGATAATCTATCGTGACTGAAAGAAGCCGTTTCTTCAGATGTCAGGGTTAAGCTATTGGTACTCATGTTTATACTCATTTTACAGTTTATTTATTGGTTAATTGACGGTATTTCTGCGACGTTCCATTTTGCGCAGAAATTCATGCATAATTATTCGGTATAATTCATCGCCGGAATAACGATCCTCAACTCCGCTATCAATGCTTGGGTTGTCGTTAATTTCGATGACATAACCTTGATTATTTATTTCTTTTATATCGACACCATAAAAACCATCGCCAATTAACTTGGTTGACTTTATTGCTCCCTCAATAACAACTTTAGGCACTTCAAATGTCGGCAAGGTTGTAAAGCTGCCAGAAGCAACTCGAGAGTTACCGTGTTGATATATTTGCCAATGATTGCGCACCATAAAATATTTACAGGCATAAATTGGCTTGTGGTTTAAAATGCCAATTCTCCAGTCAAACTCGGTATACAAATACTCTTGCGCCAGTAATAACGATGAGCGCTGAAATAACCGCTGCAGGGCGTTATCAAGCTCGGCTTTATTTTTGACTTTTTCTACCCCGACAGAAAATGCACCATCAGGTATTTTTAGCACTAGTGGATAGCCTAAAGCGGCAACTTTACTGCCAATTTGATCTTGTTCTGCAATACTGAGTATAAAAGTTTTAGGTGCATTGACTTTATTTACCGCAAATAAATCAGCAAGATATACTTTGTTTGTACAATGTAAAATTGATGTTGGATCATCAATCACTACCAAGCCTTCTAACTCGGCTTTTTTGGCAAACCGATAGCTAAAGTTATCAATGGATGTTGTTGTACGAATAAATAGCCCGTCAAATTCAGGTAAGCGCTGATAGTCTTGCTGCGTTATCAACTCACAATCAATGCCTAATGATTTGCCAGCAGTAATAAATTTTTTTAATGCTACGTTATCAGAAGGAGGTAACTTTTCTTGCGGATCGACTAAAATAGCTAAATCAAAACGATAGTTCTTACTCGTACGCTTTTTACGCCATATTTTTCCACTAAAGTTATCTAGCGCATTAGCAAATTCATCAGCTTCCTGTTCGTTTAATGAATCAGGGCTTACCGCATCTATTGCTTGTATTTGCCAAGCACCATTAAAGTTCAGCGTAATACGCAAAATAGGATACGGAAAATGTTCGAACACCTTACGCGCCAATTCCTCATACTCAGGCTGAGCAGTTTTGCCAAAATAACTAACAACACGAATTGGCATTAACGGCATAACACCAGGCACTTGCCAATTAGAAGCTGCTTTAGATAGCAACTTTGGCATAAAGCTTAATGTTAGATGGGTCAATTCCTGCTGGCTGAGATCATTTAGCGTACTAATTGACGGAATAACATTATGGCCTCGGGCTTCAGCTATTAGCGAGCAATAGTAACCTAGCGATAAATATGCGTGGCTTTTGCATAAATTTATCACTCTTAAAGATGATTTTTTACCTGATTTTGCAACAAGAGCTATAGGGTACTGATGAGCAAGGAATTGCTCAAAAGTTATAACCTGCTTAGGATTTAAATGACACTCCCAATCTGCTTGACTATCAATAACTATAACGGTGTTTGGCATAATAATGACTAATAAAAATTTTCTGCAGTATGAGCGTCAGCAAAAAAATATCAAACGTATTATTTTGTTGTTATTGATAAAAAAAATTACGTATAACTTCAGAGAATGAACAGTATATTATTCGCGTTTATAGCCCTTAATATAGTGATGTTGGTAAATAGTGAGTGTTAGCCATAAGCTGGCAATTGCTAACCAGATTGCTTGAAAGTTAATGTCACATTTGTGAGTTTAAAAGTAATGAACCTCAATCCTCATTCATCTGTTGAAACAATGAATATTGTGCCTGCATCGTTAACGCATGTAGACGCCTTGATAAGCTTAGAAAATACCTGCTTCAGCTCAGATAAATTAAGTCGTCGCAGTTTTAAGCGCTTTATTACTAATGCTCAAAGTGTTTTTCTCGTGGCGCTGATGGATGATGTAGTTGTTGGCTATTTGCTCACGATATTTCATCGTGGTACACGTTTAGCTAGATTATACTCTATGGCGGTATCACCTCAGTATCAAGGGCGAGGTATTGCGCGTTTATTGATGATAAAAGGTGAATTGGCGGCAGAAGAAAAAGGCGCGCACTATTATCGTTTAGAAGTAAATACTGAAAATACCTTAGCAATTCATCTTTATCATTCTTTGGGCTTCAAAGAATTTAAACTGATCAAGCAATACTATCAAGACCATAGCGATGCACTGCGAATGCAAAAACGTATTCGATATTATCAACGTTCGAGTGTGCACACCGCTATACCTTGGTTTGCTCAGAGCACACCATTTACTTGCGGTCCTGCGTCGCTGATGATGGCGATTGCGGGATTAAAAAAAGCTTATACATTCTCACTTGAAGAAGAGTTAGCAATATGGCGTGAAGCAACCACCATTTATATGACCTCAGGGCATGGCGGTTGCCACCCATTAGGTTTAGCGTTAGCGGCTAAAGCACGCGGTGTCGATGCGCAGGTATGGATAAACAGTACTGAACCTTTGTTTGTTGATGGTGTTCGTAATGAAGATAAAAAAGACATTATAGCAAAGGTGCATCACCATTTTGTTCGTCAGTCTACTAATGCCAAGCTCCCCATACACTATGAAAACATTACTACAGATATCATTAAAAAAGCCTGTAATGACGGTGCCTTTACCATGATATTAATTAGTACTTACCGTATGGATCGAAAAAAAGCACCTCACTGGGTTGTGGTGAGTGGTTATGATGAAAAGTGTTTTTACCTTCATGATCCTGATCCTAATGAACATGATCAAGATCAGGTTGATTGCCAATATCTTCCTATTGCACATCAAGACTTTGAGCGAATGTCGGTATTTGGTTCAAATAGAATGCGCACAGCGATTATTCTCAAATAGTTACTCAATTGATCGTAACCTAAAGTTAATGAAAAATATTGATTGAATACCTGAATTTTTTTCATTTTGACTCTTTGATATTTAGTGACATCATCTCGCTAACTTCATTGAATTTACGGCCTTTGTGAGCATTAAACTGTTGAAGTTATTAACACTCTCATTTTTTATTAGGAAAAAGTATGAAAGATTTAGCATTGGTGATAATCATTTTAACTATGTTAACTTGCTTGAGTTTGAATGTGGAAATTAGATCATCGATGGATGCAAAACCAGAGGTACGAGATAAAACAAAGCTAGTGACGTTAGATGGCGTAAGTCCTGCGGCATTTGATAATACAACACTGAGTACAAGCACTGAATGTACGAAAGAAAAAGATACTGAAAGTGTTAATTGTTTGAATACGGCTGCAAATCCATAATGCATATACTAGCGTCAGTTCAGGAGCAGGAGTATGAGTAGGGCCGTTGAACTAAAATAGTTTCTGATTTTAATCTGTGCCTGTTTTTCAATTGTAATTTAAAAAAACAATAACTAAGCCTCACCGTCATGTGAGGCTTTTTTGTTTTATAGCGATGACCTGTTCTAAAGATGACTGACTGGGCAGTTGAGCTGGCGAAGTATTTGTTATAAGTCAGTTGTTATTTGTTCGCTATTTGTTCACTACAGGAGTGATATAGCGATAGTTTTGCAACTTTAATCAAATAATGTATTGAAAGTGCTATTTTAGTGAGTTTTATGTGATCTTACGGGGGAGTTATTAATAGTTATGAGTCAATTACTACTGTTTCATTATGCTTTGATGCTGAAACTTAATTAAATGAGTGCTTTCAATATACTGCAATAGATTCAAGTGGTTGATGAGTTTTTTTTGTCAGAATTATTTGCACTATGTTTTATGGGAGCTAGTTGGTGTTTTTAATCTATTGAAATTAATTACTTATTTTATCTCGGTATGATTTTTGCTTATCTGTAGTGTGTCGCTATTTGTATTGCTATACATTAAAATTAATGAAAAGGTTTAAGGAAAATCAATGTTGTATTCCAAAAAAATTATTGCCGCTTTAAAAGCTAGCCTATTAGTGCTTTCGATCTCAATTGTTCCAAACACTTATGCAGGTTTAATTAATATTTCTTCTGACTATATAGTTAATGTGTCACTTGACGGTGATCAGAATTCAGTAGGTACAGTGAATGGCTTAGCTAATAATGAAGTTATTGCTCGAGAGCGTCGAGATAAATCCCAAGAAGATAAGCGTATTGCTTCTTTTATCCAGTTTGATGTGAGTTTATTGACTTTAGACTTAGTTAACGCTTCAGATTTTTCAGCTTTATTTTCAGCCGACTTTACTGAGCATTTAAATATAATCAATGACATGAGTGTTATGTTAGGGCAAGTTAGCAGTGCTTGGGATAATGTTGCAGGAACTTTACCTGTATTTGAAATGGCGGGATTGTCAACCAATTCAGCGGTATTGGTAAATAATATCAAAACTGATGATTTTGATACTTACTCTCTTGATGTAACTGAAATTGTGCGTAGTTGGGTAAGTGGAACGTCAGTAAATAATGGCTTTGTTGTATATGGTGCAGAGTCGGTTTATCAAGGTGCAGGTTTTAACAACATAGCGTTGAAGGTTACCGCTCCAGTGTCATCAGCAGTGACAGTATCAGAGCCAACTACACTTGTTATTTTTGGCTTAGCAATGATTGCGTTAGCATCACGTCGCTTTAAAAAACAATTTTAATCATTGTAGGTCATCCAAGGTGCATAGTTGCAGCTTGAGTGAGGATATTAAATAAACAAAAAAAACATCAATGTTAACCCTTGATGTTTTTTTTGTTTATTTTGCCTAATTCAGGCTGCTTTATTTATTAATCATACTATTTGACGCTAGATTAGTAACTGCATTTAGCGCATAGGGTGTTCATGCTGTTCGGTATCTAATAGAATCAATTCAGCTTTATTAATCGGCTTATGGCTCATTGGTTTATCTATTTGCTGAGCGAGCAAGTTTTGTGGAATATGAGGCTGTAGCAAAGATGCAAACCGCTCTACATCACTAAATGTGCTATCAAGCCAATGATCAATGATAGTCTCGTCTTGTGGCAGTATTAGCGGCATGGCTTTACTGTGAATATGTGTAAGTTTCTTATGCGCTGGTAAGGTGATCACTGAACACGAAGTTTTTACTTCACCTGTTCGGCTATTAACCCAATCTCGAGATAAACCACCCAGTAATAGCCCTCCATGTTCGGCTTGCATATCAAAATAATGTACTGGCTTTTTATTGATAAATTCAGTTTCGCCGAAACCTTTTACCGCAATAACACAGCGAGAGTGTCTGTAAGCTTGATAACCAGCACTGTTAGGTGTGCTTAATTTATCATAGCGGGTATTAAAGGAGGTGTATTTTGAGGGTTTAAAGGTATTTTCAGTGCTATCTAGCAATAGCCACCAAATAGCATTTTCAACAACACGGCTATTAGCTTTTTCTCTAACAATAGAAACCGTATCAGCCGCTTTGACAAAATGCTTGTCGATCGGTCGATCAACCACTTTATTGATTTGTAAACTGGTATAGAGCTTTCTCACTCCACCATCAAAAGTCGCGTTAAGCCTGCCGCACATAATTCTGCCTCTGCTGATGTTAATCATTTATTTTAGCAGCTTATTTTAGGGATATGCTGCCAATTGGTGGTGAATTGTGGGCTAAGAAAGTGCCGCTTCATATTCCACTTTTGAGTTTGTCCTGCACTCGCAATATTAATACTACCAGCTCCATAACGTTTGTTAATGTTATCAAAGCATTCCATCAGTGCAGGATTGTTATTATCAATATCAAATAAATCACCTTGCTGAAATGTATTACTGGTTAACTCAATAGCGCCCACGCCACAACGATAAAAATTGACCCCCGATTGATATATTTGCGGTAAAACTAGCGAAACTGCTTGTGCGAGTTGACTGGTGTTATCGGTAGGAATAGCAAAAGGATAAACGACGGCTTGTTTATAGTAATCATTATCGTGTGGTGAACTTGCTGCAAACACCATTAATTTTTTTACTTGTGATGACTGCTGACGCAGTTTTTTAGCAACAATACCAGCATGGCTTGCTAATGCGGCATTAAGCACGCTGTAAGTACAGATCCGTTGGCCAAAACTACGGGTTGAGAATATTTCTTTTTTAGGCTCCTTAACATCACTCCAAGATAAACAGCTAATACCATTTAACTCATTTACGGTGCGTTCGGTTACCACACTAAATTGCTGACAAATATCTTTAGGGTTTTGTTTCGCTAAATCTAATGCGGTATGAATATTTTGTAGGGCGAGCCTTTTCGTTATTCGGTTACCTATACCCCATACGTCAGCTGTATTCATGCGTTGTAATACTGCTGATGCACTGCTTTTTGTGTCAATTACTGCCACGCCATCGAAGCCTGACAATTTTTTAGCAGCATGGTTTGCTGCTTTGGCCAATGTTGCGGTTGTGCCAAAGCCAACGCCAACAGGCAAGCGAGTTTCTTTCCATATCGCTTTTCTTATTTGGTGACCATAGTCATACCAATGAGTAATGGTTTTATGGAAGTTATTAAAATATAAAAAAGATTCATCAATGCTATAAATATGTTGGTTATCACAAAATCGACTTATCACTGTCATCATGCGCTCTGACAAGTCGGCATATAGTTCGTAATTTGAGGAACGAATAACAACGCCATGTTTGTGTAATAAGTCTTTAATTTGGAAATAAGGTGTAAATTTAGGAATACCAAGGCGTTTGGCAATAGGACAAGCAGCGCAAATACAGCCGTCATTATTGGTTAAAACTACAACGGGTTTATTGCGAATGCTAGGGTCGAATACCTTTTCAGCCGAAGCATAAAACGAGGTGGCATCAACTAAGCCATACATGCTTTTAATTCTGGTGCTTGGTGATGTAGTCGAATTGAACGGGTAACAACCCCCTCTAATTGAAAATCATCACCGGGTAAAATTACTACGGGTTGATGGTGTTTAGATGCTGACAGTAAACGGGCTTGCTGCTTATCAATTATTTTGCAAACAAAGCAGCCGTTATAATTAGCAACAATAACATCACCATTTCGTGCAGTAAGCGCTCTATCAACAATTAATAAATCACCATCAAATATCCCCACACCCTGCATTGAAATACCTGAAGCTTGACCAATAAAAGTAGCATTAGGATGGCGGATCAGCAGTTTATCTAGTGATAAACCTAGTTCTTTGTATTCAGCTGCGGGTGACTCAAAACCAGAAACACCTGCTTCTATATAGATTGGAATAACTTTCATAATACTCAAATGATACTGTATTTTTGTACAGTATCGTTGCAACTTTAATAAATAACAAGAAAATTTTTAGCTAATATTGCTGCTTTTTATTTTATAAAAGGACGGTACGATAGTAATCAATGAATTATCAGCAGGTAAGAGCTATTCAGTCAGTAGTCGTTTCTTTCTTTTTGAATGAATAATGTCGACTGCCGGCGTTGAACTGCTAGTCTAATATGAGTACTGATTTGAATCAGTGTCAGTTTCTTGAGGAATGAATTTGGTTTGGGCAAATAAAAAAGCCTCAACATAAATGCTGAGGCTTCGTTATGAATGGTGCCGACTGCCGGCGTTGAACTGCTAGTCTAATATGAGTTACTGATTTCAATCAGTGCCAATTTCTTGAGGAATGAATTTGGTTTGGGCAAATAAAAAAGCCTCAACATAAATGCTGAGGCTTTGTTATGAATGGTGCCGACTGCCGGAGTCGAACTGGCGACCTACTGATTACAAGTCAGTTGCTCTACCAACTGAGCTAAGTCGGCACACGAAAACGTGTGCGATAATTATATTCTATGAACTAACTATCTTGGCACCGAATCAACATCGGAATTTGTTGATTCTACATTTAACTTATTTAAAAGCTAAAAGTGTAAATGGTGCCTCGACCCGGAATCGAACCAGGGACACGAGGATTTTCAATCCTCTGCTCTACCGACTGAGCTATCGAGGCACATTAACAATCATAATAATTGTCTTGTACATTGTCTTCTTGGCTGTGCCTTGAAGACGGGGCGTATTAAACTGTTTTTCCTTTAGCCCGTCAACTCTTTTTTTTAAATAAATGTTTGTTTGCCGCTTTTTTCAGCTGATTGTGCTTTTATAAAACGATTTACCTTAAGTTTTTCTACTTTTATGATTATTTATTATTTATTATTTTTATGGCTTATAAAAAATGCCAACGTTAATGATGATAAGTTTACAATTGGCAGTGTAAAAAATATTTTTATCGATATAGAGCGGCAAAAAAAGACGATTAATCATACCAACAGCCGTTGTAATAATGAAAACGGCTGAGGCTGTTGTAAAAAACTTAGTTATTGACGTTGTTATTTCTGGTGCAAAGGAAGCTGAGTTGTGTTGATTAACTCGGTACTAAGCTCAGTACCAAGTTCAGTACTAAGCTCAGTCATGGTCTTCGCAGTAAATTCAGCAATAGGCTTAGCCATAAGTATTGAAACAAAAATACTGTCGAGTGCTGTTATTTTTTTTCTGGGGTGTAGCCTTCAATTTCAGGCTCTTTACCGTCAAATAAATAATCGATCATAGCGGCTTCTAAAAATGCACGATCATCAGGATTCATCATGTTCATTTTTTTTTCGTTAATTAGCATAGTTTGTTTTTTCTGCCAATGGCCCCAAGCTTCTTTAGAAATGTTATCAAAAATACGTTTACCTACTTCGCCGGGGTAAAGTTGAAAGCCTAGACCTTCGGCTTCTTTTTGTAAGTTTTGACAAAAAACGATACGGCTCATAATAAATTCTCTTTTGTATAAAGGTTTGTATAGATGATGAAATTAAACAGGTAATTGCTCTAGCTGTTTAATTAATTTCTGCGTTGATGCGGCTAGCCCCACCGACGCTGTTGTGGCTAAATTATACCACTGCAATGTGCTATTTTCGCTAATTTCTTTTGCCGGTAATACCTCACAGTCAATCACTATGGCTTCTATATCAAGATGAAAGTGGCTAAAGGTATGGCGAAACTTATCTAAAGCAAAGGTAGCTGTTTGTTTAAGATTTAATTGGCTTAATAGGCCTGCTAGCTCGTTGGTGTCTGATATCTCTAAAAAGCACCATAAGCCCCCCCAAATACCCGCAGGAGGGCGTTTTTCCATTAGCACTTGCTGGTTAACACGGGGTATTACCATAATGGTGCTTTTTTCTGGAATAGTTTTTTTGGGCTTCTTTTGTGGATAGCTTGCTTGTTCGTCGCTAGCAAAGGCTAAACAGCTTGTCTTGAGAGGACAAACTTCACATTTAGGTTTAGAGCGGGTGCAAACCATAGCGCCTAAGTCCATCATCGCTTGGTTAAACTGAGCTACACCAACTTTAGGTGTTAAGGTGTCAGTAATTGGCCATAAAGTTTTTTCGTAAATGGCTTGGCCTGTATGGCCCTGTACTTTATAGCAACGCGCTAAAACTCTCTTAACATTGCCGTCTAGAATGGCGTGGTGCTTATTTAGTGCCAAACTTAATATGGCACCTGCGGTTGAGCGGCCTATACCCGGAAGTGCGATAACTTCATCAATATCTTCAGGAAACTTGCCTTGGTAGTTATCTCTAATTATTTTTGCAGTTTTATGTAAGTTTCGTGCCCGAGCGTAATAGCCCAAGCCAGTCCAGTGATGAAGTACTGTATCTTCATCAGCATCGGCTAAAGCGGTAATGTTGGGAAAACTGGTCATAAACCGTAAATAATAGGGGATCACCGTTGCTACCTGTGTTTGTTGTAGCATAATTTCTGAAATCCAGACACGGTAAGGTGTTTTATCTTGCTGCCATGGCAAGTGTTTTCTGCCTTGCAACTGAAACCATGATAAGACTTGGTCGCTGAATGCTTGGGCAGATTTGGCTGATATAGTAGTTTTATTTGTCATAACGGCGACAGTGTAGCGAATAAAGCTTAGATTTTCATTGCAAAAATTTCTATTGCCACTATGCTCTCGCACAGAGTAATCAGTCAGTGTTTGGTTTAAACCAAGCCGCAAGGAATTAAATATGAAAGTAGATGCAAAAAATCGTAGTAACCGTTTACGTAAAAAATTACGTGTTGATGAATATCAAGAATTAGGTTTCGATATTGCTTGGAAGCTTGAAGATGGCGCTGATAATGAAACGGTTGATGCCTTTTTATCAAAATTTTTTGATGAAGCGATTGATCCAAACGGTTTAGGCTTCGGTGGCGAAGGTGATACGTTATGGCACGGTTTAGTGTGTACACAAAAACTGGGTAAGTGTACAGAAGAGCATCGTCAATTAGTTGAGAAGTGGTTAACTGATAATGGCGCAAGTTCAGTTACTGTCAGCCCGTTGTATGATGTTTGGTGGGCAGAATAGTTATTTAGCCGCGGTTAAATAGGACTCAAGCTAGTGGCTTACTAGCTTGAATTTTTAACCTACGCTGCATTTAGCACTTATTATTTAGCGCTGAATTATCTACACTTTAATTCTCTACAACCTAATTCCCGATATCTCAACTGCGCTTTATTTATTCTGTTTTGAATTGCGATACTAAACTTTGCAGCTGATGTTTTTGTATGTCTAGCTCATTCATCACCAATGCGGTGCTTTCAGATAGCGCTGATATTTCTGTCGCCATATCAGCAATTTTAGTGACATTTTGATTAAGTTCATTGATCACACTCGATTGCTCTTGAGTTGCGCCTGCAACTTGTACATTCATCGACGTGATTTCTTTTATTTCCGATACAACCTCACTTAACACCAGTTTTGCATCATTGGTTTTACTTAAGCCCTCGGTTGCCAGTTTGGTGTTTTCTTTCATGGCGGTAACCGTTTCATTTGCTTGTGCTTGTAAGCGTTGAATAACTTCATTAATTTCTTGAGTCGAGTTCTGTGTTCGGCCTGCCAATGTACGTACTTCGTCAGCCACAACAGCGAAGCCTCGGCCTTGTTCGCCAGCTCGCGCAGCTTCAATAGCAGCGTTGAGTGCAAGTAAGTTAGTTTGCTCTGAAATACTGCTGATGGTTTCTATTACTGAGCTTATGGTTTGTGTTTGTTGCGCTAATTCTGTAATTTTATCTTGGGTAGTTCGGTTACTTTCTTGTAATTTCAGCATCACCTCGCTAGATTCATCAACTCTTTGATTAGAAACGCTAATTTGTTGCTCAGATGTTTCTGTTTTACTCGCAGTATTACCGGCAAGTTCGCTAACCTCTTGAATACTATGGCTCATTTCGTTAGTTGCAGTTGCCACAGAGTCTGACTCAATTTGTTGGCTTGCCACTAAACTATTAACGGTTAACGCCATTGTTCTTAATTGTTCGAAAGATGTGGTCATTACTTCTTCTGCTTGCTTAATTTCTATCATGATATCTTGCACTTTACTAAGAATAGCATTGAAGCCTTTAGCCAGTAGCCCAAGCTCATTGGATTTACAATCATCTAATCGTTGGGTTAAATCCCCCCCTTTTCCAGCCATATCAAGTAACCTATCGCCAATTTGCACTATCGGCTTAGTGATACGGTTTGCCATGAGTACCATAAGAAAAATAAAGCCGATCACAATGACTAAATTCAGCAGAGCTGTTTTGCTTAGTGCGGCATAAATTTTTGATAATGGCTCCGCTTTTGGCAGCATGGCGATCACTTTCCAATTGAGTTCAGGCATACCGACACTGGCAACATAGTAGTCGTCATTGTTATAACGTACGGTATCAAACACATAGTTAGCGTCATCAGTAAGTAATTTGCTCGCGGCGCTATCAAAGCCATCGAATTGCTGTAGTTTGGTACTTGGTAAGTTGTTTAATTCTGGATGTATAATGACGTTACCTTGATAGTCGCTGACAAATACATAACCGTTTTTTCCGACTTTATTAGCTAAAATATTTGCACTCACTTCATCAACTTCATAGCCGATGCCCGCAATGGCTAGATCTTTGCTTTGGTGTTGTACTTTGTAGTTAATAAAGGTAGTTAATTTTCCAGTATTTTCTTCAAAATCAAAAACAATTTGGAATGGCTTTTCTTGCTGTAGAAACTGATAAAACCATGGATCATTTTGTCGGGTGATTTTTTTTAAAATACCGCTCTGATTAAAATAATTGTTTGAGATATTTGAGACCCAAAAAACCGTTACCGCATCATTTTGCTGTTGCATGTGTTGTAAAAAATTGACCACTTGCTGCTGTTCGCTTGCTGGTTCGCCAGCCATTGCCCAGTCAATTAAATATTTATTTTGTGTCATTGACCGAGCTAACTCTAGTGGCGTACCGAGTTGTGCTCTGATACGTGCTTCAACTTTGGCTAACTGGTTAGGTAATATGTCCTGTTCTATGTTCGTTTCAAAAACGGTGGCAAAAATACTATTGTTAAGCGCTATGCTGACAACAGATAGTGTTATAAGGGAAGCGGAAATTACCGCTATAAGTGCTTTTCTTATTGAAATGCTATTTAGCCAATTGATCACAAGTGCCTCATTTTAAACTGATATATCTTTTATAGTTGTAGACTAAAAAGTCAGAATAGACAATCTTCAAGCTACAACTTCTTTGTGTTTGAATTTATTTGTTTAAACGTGGATAATATGTGCCCTGATTTTTCTTTAAGAACGACTATGACTGAAAGAACCCATAAAACTATTGAGCAAGCAGAACAAGAAGGTAAGTACATTAGAAAAGTACGCAGCTTTGTTAAGCGAGAAGGTCGTCTGACTAATGGCCAAGCAAAAGCTTTAGAGCAGTTTTGGGATACTATGGGACTGAACCATGAAGATGGTTTGCTTGATCTTAGTACTTTGTTTGGCAACGACAACCCAGTGGTATTAGAAATTGGTTTTGGCATGGGTAAGTCATTAGTTGAAATGGCTAAAAATGCGCCTGAATTGAATTTTATTGGTGTTGAAGTTCATCGTCCAGGCGTAGGCGCTTGTATCGGTTTAGCGCAGGAAGAAGGCGTTAACAATCTTAAAGTATATGAACATGATGCTATTGAGGTTTTAGCTGATTGTATTCCCGCTGAGTCACTAACAACTGTGCAATTGTTTTTTCCTGATCCATGGCATAAAAAGAAGCACCACAAACGCCGCATTGTACAAGCAAGCTTTGTTGAAGCTATACGCCAAAAACTTAAAATTGGTGGCGTTTTTCATATGGCGACTGACTGGGAAAACTATGCTGAATGCATGCTAGAAGATATGAAATCTTCACCGGGCTATAAAAACTTATCATCAAATGATGATTATGTGCCGCGCCCTGATTCTCGCCCGTTAACTAAATTTGAAAACCGTGGTCAGAACTTAGGTCATGGTGTTTGGGATTTACAATTTAGTCGTATTAGCTAATGCAAACTGAAATTTATTCAGGTGGTATAACTTACCACCTTGATTAATTTATATTTTTATTCTGATAACTTTGTGGCAGGTTATCGGTGTAACTTGTCTCGTTCAATATGAAACAAGTGCTGCGTATTGCGCAAATTACCTGTCTCTTTTAGCCACTGTTCATCAATAATCTCTCGCTTTAATGCCGCTTGTAGAATTCGACCTGCAGATGCGCTCCAATAATGTATTGTCGCTTCTTGGTGTGCTGGGCTATTCGGTAATTGTTCGTCGCGAGTTTCAGCCATTTCTACCACGATACTTTCGATAACTTTAGGTTTCAGCTCTCGAAAAATTTGCCGCTTAAATTGGGTGAAACGTTTGGCGCGTATAAACTGCCATATTAACCAAATTAAGAATAAAACTGCGATTACAACGATGATTTCCAAAACAATAATACCCAAGTAGAGTCAAAAAATACCGCGCCATGATAACAGTATTTTTTGCACACAGTTAAGGTTTTTAGTGGCCATTAATTCACGTTAGATATTTAAAAATAAAACTGCAAACTATGGCCAACTCAGTGCTTGATGTGGGTTACATGACTTTTCGTTTATACAAGTGTTGAATGAGCGAACATCAACCTTGTGCTGCTAACTTGTTGTAAATTATGAGTGACTATGGTTTAAACTGCGCTCCTTCGTGCATTAATAATTTTGCTTTTAAAGCTAGGCCCCCAGCATAACCTGTTAATTTGCCATTACTACCAATAACACGGTGACAGGGGACGATAAGCGCAATTGGATTAGCACCGTTTGCTGTACCAACTGCGCGCACCGCTTTTTCATTATTAATACTTTTAGCAATCCAGCCGTAGCTTTTGGTTTCACCGCAGGGAATTTCGGTTAATGCTTGCCAAACTTTTTTTTGAAAAGCAGTTCCTGTTGGTGCTAAAGGGATATCGAAGTGCTTGCGAGTGCCGCTAAAGTATTCGGATAACTGTTCGATGACCTCAGTGAATTTACTGTCATTTGGGCTCAATCCAGCAAAGGAAATAGGAGACTTGCCGGTTTGAAATGCTAAGGCGCTTAAACCATGGTCATTGGCTGTTAAAGCTATTTCACCTAATGGTGACTGGTACGTAGAATAATACATTTAAAGTTTCCTGATCATTAGCCTAAACAGGCGTTGAATAGTTTAGGTTTTAGCTGCTAGAGATTGCCATAAATATATAGCTGCGTATGCACGCCAAGGCCGCCAGCTTTCCGCTAAAGTTAATATGTCTTTGTTTTTAGGTTTAATTTCATCGTATGTTAAGGCTTTAATGATGCCTAAATCGGCACTTGGAAAAGCGTCAGGATCACTTAAGCCACGCATGCCAATATAATTGACTGTCCAAGGGCCAATACCTTTAAGTTTTGTTAATGCTATTTCAAGCTCTTCAATAGTTAAACCCTTCGTGAATATGCTTTGCTGAGCCTGAAAATAGCTAACCCAAGTTTGTAAAGTGGCGATGCGAGAGCGAGTTAATCCAATATCTTGGTAATCAACATCGAGTAATGCATTAATACTTGGGAAATACTTGCGCGGCTTGCCTTTACCCGCAGACTCACTATCAGCAACATTACTTCCATATTTTTCCGCAATGCGTTGGGCCAGAGTTGTTGCACCTTTTACTGATATTTGTTGGCCTAAGATAGCTCGAATAGAAAATTCAAAAATATCCCAACAGCCAGGTAGGCGTAACCCCGGAACTTGTTCAATAACCGCCGCTAGTTTAGGGTGCTTTGCTAAATGTTGATGAATAATTTGCATGTCAGCATCTAAATCGAACATACGGCGAACACGCACAATAACTTGGTGTAAATAGCTGTAGTCGGTTAGCTTAACGGTTAAGTTTAAGGCATTTTTACTTTCGTGTTGACTAACCTTTAACCAACCGCGACAGTCGTCAAGCTCTATGGTGCGAAAGTAATACTCAGCACTAATTTCTTCAATATTACTCATTTTTCTTGACTGAAAAAAGCTCAGCATAAGTGGCCAATCAAAAGGTGCTTTATAGGGTAATAATATTATGACTTGGTTATCAGTGTTTGTGATGTTTTTACCTCTGATTTCGCTAGGTGTTACCTTGTAAGTTTGCAGAATAACTTCATTAAAACGTCGTATGCTATTAAAACCAGAAGCAAAAGCAATATTTGTCATGCTTAATGATGTTGTTATAAGTAGTTTGTGGGCAAGTAATAAACGTTGTTGATGAAAAAACTCACTTGGTGACAGGCCATAATACTGGGTGAAAATACGATGAATTTGTCTTTCGCTAATATCAAGTTGTTGAGCGCATTTTTGTAAACTGTAATTGTTTTCATAATAAGCTTGGCTGATTTGTTTGATTTTTCTTGGTAGCGGTAAGCTTGGCGCAAGTTGTGGAAAACAACGTTTACAGGGACGAAAACCAGATTGCTGTGCTAATTCGGCACTTTCATAATAAGTAACATTTTCAGGCTTTGGCGCTCTAGCCGGGCAAATAGGGCGGCAAAAAATACCTGTGGTTAAAACCGCAGTAAAAAACTTACCGTCAAAACGAGCATCGCGGCTTAAGCGTGCTTTTTCACAAACTTTACTAGTTAACATGTTTTATTTTTAGCCATGGTGATATTTTTACTCGCCTGATTCGTTTTTTTGATGATACGCTAGGCAATGTAAATGGCTAGCGATAATCGGACAAGACCTAAAATATAATAATGATGAAAGCAGCTGCTTTGGGAGAGTTCCTGCTTCGATAACCGACCATTTATTTAAAAATAGGTTGGTTTAATTTTAAGGGAACTCAATTGTAATAAGTTCACTTACTCTGCAAAATAGCTTGGCTGCTCTCTTTCGTTTATACATTACCCTATAGAAAGCCTTTAAGTTCAGTATGTTATTTCTGGTTAATAAAATAATTTTGTTACTCAGATAGGATTACAGGTAACATTAGTCGATTAATCGTTTTGTAATTTGACTTTATTACCCACTATTATTTAAATAGTGTTACGATTTAAGGATATAGCCATGCTGGGGTTAAGTTTCTGGTAGTATTGTTTTTTTTGAGGTGCTAAATACATTGTACTTAGATAATTTTTATAGGTTTTATCAGTGATAAAAAATATTGCGTGGATGAAGTAATGGATAACAAGGGTGCTTTTAATAGTAAATTAAGTCGACGAGTCTTTATTTATATTCTGCTTTGCAGTACTTTGTTATCTGTGTGCTCAACGATGATTCAACTATATGCAGATTTTCAAAGTGGTGTGTCCGAACTTGATGAGCGATTTAACGATATTGAACTGAGCTTTAATCAATCAATATCGACCAGTTTATGGGATTTTAATGAACCTTTAGTTCGACAACAAATTGAAGGGATTTTACGTTTAGCCGATATTCGTCATGTCAAAATAACCACAAGTTTTGGTAAAATTTATCAAGTGGGTGATATTACTGCAGAGGTGAAAAAAACAGAAAATTATCCGATTATTTTCGAAGGTAATAGCATTGGCAACATGGTGATATCCGCCGATTATCGAGATATCTATCAAGAGCTATGGCAAAGAGCCGGCTTTATTGTTATTTCAGAATTTATTAAGATTTTTATCGTCGCTTTTTGTACTTTCTTTATTGTTCATTGGCTTATCACTCGCCACCTATATCGCATCACTTTGTATTCGAAAGCGATGACAGGGCAAAACATAGATACCCCCTTAATACTCGAAAACCGTGGTGAAAGAACCGATGAACTTGATGAGCTCGTATCCGCGATTAATGATATGCGCTTGACACTCAAGGACGATATTATTCAGTTGGAAGACGCCGAAAATGCCTTAATTAATCTCAATGGCGATTTAGAGATAAAAGTGTATGAGCGTACTGCTAAATTAGCGGAAATCAACCAACACTTACAACAATCACTAAATGAACTAACCTTAGCAAAAGATCGGCTCGTACAGTCAGAAAAAATGGCTTCTCTTGGACAGCTGGTTGCCGGCGTTGCCCATGAAGTAAATACACCTTTAGGTATTTGCGTTACTTCAGTAAGTGCACTAAAAGAAAAAATTTCAGAATTAAATCAATCGCTTATTGATGAAACATTGACCCGAAAACAATTGAGCTCAATTTTAAAACTGTTTGTTGAATATGAGCAAATTATTGAACGCAGTTTAAATAAAGCTGTTGATTTAATTCGAGGCTTTAAATCTGTTGCTGTCGAGCATCACACCGATCCTAAGATAAATATCAATTTAGCCCAGCATGTGAATGATGTGGTAAATACGGTAAAAACCTTATTTAAACAAAAAAACTATACGATTAAGATCGAAATTGATAAAGCATTAAATGTGTTTACCTTTCCAAGTGCATGGAATCAAATATTGACTAACTTTCTGACTAATTCACATATTCATGGTTTTGAAAATCGCATGGAAGGTGAAATATCTATTGAATTTCAAGCGAGTGAAGATAGCCTAGTGCTGATATACCAAGATAATGGCAAGGGTTTAGATGAAAAAATAAAAGATAAAATATTTGATCCATTTGTTACGACTAAACGCGGTTTTGGTGGCTCAGGTTTAGGCATGAATATTGTTTATAACTTAGTGAACACTAAACTTGGCGGTAGCATTAAAATAGCTGACAGTGAGCACGGTTGCTGTTTTGTTGTTAAAGTGCCTTTACAAACCGAGCAAGGAAGTCATACAGAACCGCTTGATCCAGATTTACATTTAATTGATTAACAGTGGCTTTTTTTGTGTTTAACCTGTAGTTATTTATAATAGCTGCAATATTTTAAGGAAGCCCAGTATGAGCATTATATATAAAACTAGAACACAATTAGTTGTGGAAACACTAAGAGAAAAAATCTTAAGTGGTGAAATTCAAGCGGGGCAACCTTTAAGACAAGCGGCGCTAGCGACTGAGCTAAATGTTAGTCGAATTCCTGTTCGAGAAGCGTTACTACAGCTTGAAGGGGAAGGTTTAGTGGTTTTTGAACCACATAAAGGCGCAACGGCAACTGAGCTCAATGCAGACCAAGTTGATGAGCTGTTTGAGCTGCGTGCAATGTTAGAAGCAGATTTATTAGCAAACTCATTGCCGAACCTTAGTGATGAAACCTTGGAAGAAGCAACGCAATTATTGAAAAGGCTTGATAAAGCGCTTGGTAAAGAAAATGCAGCTAACACCTGGAGCGAACTTAATTCAAATTATCACAATTGTTTATATTCGGGAGCTGATCGTCCGCAAACTCAGCTTTTAGTTGATACACTCAATAAGAATGCAGATCGTTATATTCGGATGCATTTATTGTGGGCTGGGGGGATATCTAAAGCAGAGTCAGAACACAATGAAATTTTAGCCTTATGTAAAGCACGCAATGTTGAAAAAGCCGTGGCTTTATTAAAGCAGCATATTTTGGGTTCTCGTGATGAAATCAAAGCATTTTTGAATGAGCGTGAATCGATTATTAGTGGGTGATTGTCAGTAGGTAAGTTTTATTAGATCACCTAGCTAGATGTAGCAAATATTATGCTCTGTAAGTAAATTTTTGATTTAATTAGTGACTTGTTATTAGCTTGAAAATCTTGTTGTAATTTTGAGCATATATTGACTTTTTAGTAACATATCTATAGTATTCCCGCGCCTTCAAGTCCCGAAAGATAACGATTTCTGTTTAGATTACCTGTCATTAGGTAATTTCGGGTCTATACCTAAAGTATTTAAGTACAAGCCAAGTTAATAAAATTTGTGCTTGTATTTTTGATGTTCTAATCAAAGTTGAGAAAATAATGTTTGAATTACACGCCAGTAAAGTGGCAAATTTAAAAAATGATGTCTTATCGGGCTTGACGGTTGCCTTAGCATTAGTACCAGAAGCTGTTGCTTTTGCTTTTGTTGCCGGCGTTGAACCGCTTGTTGGTTTATATGCTGCTTTTATGGTGGGGCTAATTACCTCTATTTTTGGCGGTCGTCCAGGTATGATTTCTGGCGCTACGGGGGCTATGGCGGTTGTTATGGTGAGCTTGGTAGCAATTCACGGTGTTGAGTACCTATTTGCCACTGTAGTGCTAACCGGTTTACTGCAAATACTCGCTGGTATATTTAAGCTAGGCAAGTTTATTCGCTTAGTGCCTCATCCGGTTATGCTTGGTTTTGTTAATGGTTTAGCGATTGTTATTTTTCTTGCTCAATTAGGGCAGTTTAAAGTCACCGATGAAAATGGTGTTTTAGCTTGGATGCAGGGCAGTCAAATGCTAACTATGGTTGGACTTATCGTGTTGACCATGGCAATTATCCATTTCTTACCAAAATTAACTAAAGCTGTGCCGTCATCACTTGTGGCGATAGTTGTAGTAACTCTTTTAGTGCAGAGCCTTGATTTGGATGCACGTACTGTAGTCGATTTTGTACGTGATATGACGAATGACCCTATGGCTTCTATAGCGGGTGGCTTGCCACAATTTAATATTCCTAATGTGCCATTTAATTTAGAAACACTACAGGTGATCTTACCCTTCGCACTCATTTTAGCTGCTATTGGTCTAATTGAGTCGCTATTAACATTGACACTAATTGATGAGCTTACCGGTACTCGTGGACAGGGCAATAAAGAATGTGTTGCTCAAGGTGCTGCGAATACAGTGACTGGCTTTTTTGGTGGTATGGGGGGGTGTGCGATGATCGGTCAATCAATGATCAATGTTAACTCTGGCGGTCGCGGTCGTATGTCAGGTGTTACAGCAGCACTTGCCCTACTAGGCTTCATTTTATTTGCTTCAAGTTTAATTGAGCAAATTCCTTTAGCAGCGCTGGTTGGGGTGATGTTTATTGTAGTTATTGGCACCTTCGAGTGGTCGAGCATTCGTATTTTAGGTAAAGTGCCTAAGGCTGATGCCTTTGTTATTATCTTAGTTTCAGCGGTTACTGTGGCCACTGATTTAGCTATCGCCGTTGTGGTTGGTGTTATTGTTTCGGCTCTTGTTTTTGCATGGGAGCATGCTAAACACGTTATTGTTCATCGCTCAATTGATGGAAAAGGCTCAACGGTTTATGACGTGAGTGGACCATTGTTTTTTGGTTCGGTATCGAGCTTTTTAGAGCAATTTGATATGGAAAATGATAGCGATGATGTGATTGTAGAGTTTAAAAACTCTCGCGTAGCTGACCATTCAGCTATTGAGGCTATTGATACGTTAGCCGAGCGTTATATTAGTCGTGGAAAAAAAATGCACTTAAGACATTTAAGTAAAGAGTGTACACAGCTGTTAACTAAAGCAGGTAGCTTAGTGGAAATCAATGTGATTGAAGATCCTGAGTACCATATTGCGACAGACAAACTCGGTTAACTAGGCGACAAGATACGATAAGCTATACTTATCGTATCTGCCTAATAACGTAATTGAATTTAAGTACAAATAGATGCAATTAGAATTTTTTGATGTTCCAAGCCCTTGTATTGGTATTTGTCAGTCTGATGACAAAGGCCAGTGCTTAGGTTGTTTTCGTACCCGAGAGGAGCGCTTAAACTGGACATCATCAGATTCTGATCAGCGTCAGAAAGTTATTAAGCGTTGTCAGCAACGTAAAAAACGTAAAAATCAACCTGTAAAAGTTAAACTAGCTGAAGTGGTTGTTGAAAATAAACAAGTTTCTTTACTTGATACACCGAGTAAGCCACGAATTGATAACAGCAACGATTTTGACTTTAACGATTTTGAATTATAGCTAACGATTTAGCCCATTTATCGCAGATAGTTGACAGTTCAACGCAATTGCATTACTCGCCTTTATCTCCGGCTTGTTGTCAGAGACATTTCATAATATTGTTGTATTAATAATTATAAATTACGTCAGTAGTTCACGTTAATAATAAACTCATACAAGCAATTGCCAAATAACATAATGTTTTTTGCAAAGTATGCAGTAATACAGGAAAAATCTTATGCAAAAATTTCTCCCATCGCTAGTGATGGCAGCGCTTTCTGTTGCCTTGACCGGTTGTTTGCAAAGCGAACAGCAAGATGAAAAAGTGGTGATAAATAAAAACCCATACCCAAGCACTTATCAAGTACTACCCCAACAAACAACACTAATTAAAAATGCTACCGTACTGACAGGTACGGGAACACGCATGGATAATGCTGATGTTTTGATGGTAGACGGCAAAATCAGTAAAATTGGTGAAAACTTAAGTGCAGATGGGGCGGCTGAAATTGATGCAAATGGTAAATGGATAACACCGGGTATTATTGATGTTCATTCACATTTAGGGGTTTATCCAAGCCCGTCTGTTGAATCACATTCTGATGGCAATGAAATGACTTCGCCTAACACTTCTGAAGTGTGGGCTGAGCATAGTGTTTGGCCACAAGATCCTGGTTTTGAAGCGGCACGTGCTGGTGGTATCACGACTTTACAAATTCTTCCTGGTTCAGCCAATTTATTCGGTGGTCGTGGTGTTACATTACGCAATGTACCTAGTCCTACCATGCAAGGTATGAAGTTCCCAGATGCACCTTACGGCTTAAAAATGGCTTGTGGTGAAAACCCTAAACGTGTCTACGGTAGTCGAAAGGTATTACCATCAACACGTATGGGAAACATGGCCGGTTATAGAATGGCGTGGGCAGAAGCCACTGAATATAAACGTGCTTGGGAAAAATATGATAGTGATTATGCTGCTGGGAAAAATCCAACAGCACCTGTGCGTGATATAGAGCTAGATACCTTAAAAGGTGTGTTAGATGGTGATATTTTAATTCATAACCATTGTTATAAAGCTGAAGAAATGGCGATGATGATCGATTTGGGGAAAGAGTTTAATTATAACTCAGGTACTTTTCATCATGCGATAGAAGCATACAAAATTGCTGACAGTTTAGCTGAAAACGGTAATTGTGCTGCCATGTGGCCAGATTGGTGGGGCTTTAAAATGGAGGCTTATGATATGGTGCATGAAAATGTAGCGATTGTCGATGCAGTAAAGAACTCATGTGCAATAGTACATTCAGATTCAGCTAATACTATTCAACGCTTGAATCAAGAGGCTGGTAAGGTTATGTACCGTGCTAATGAAAATGGTTTTGATATAGCCCCTGAATTAGCGATTACATGGATCACCGCTAATGCTGCTAAGTCACTCGGTTTAGCGGATAAAACGGGTAGCCTAGAATCTGGCAAAAATGCTGATGTGGTGATTTGGAACCAAAACCCGTTTAGTGTTTATGCACAAGCTGAGCAAGTATTTGTTGATGGTGCGAAAGTTTTTGACCGTTTTGACGAAAAATACCAAGCAAAAAGTGATTTCCTGTTAGGTCAGAAATAAGGTGAAAAAAATGACGAATTTTAAACTATTTAAAGCCTCGCTGATCGCGTTAGCGTTAGCGAGTTCAACAGCAAGTTTCGCCGAAAGTTTTGCTATTACTAATGCAACAGTACATACCGTAACTGACCAAGGTGTACTCGAAAATGCTACCGTGGTTATTGAAAATGGCAAAGTGATTGCTATTAATCCTGAAAAAATCACTGCTGATACCACAATTGACGCCCAAGGACGAATTTTAACGCCTGGGTTTATTGGTTCTATGAACCAACTGGGTTTAATTGAAGTTGGTGCGGTTTCTCGTAGTCGTGACGCTGCGGATAAAAAAGCTGATATTACCTTTGATGCAAGTTTAGCGTTTAATCCACGCTCGACCGTTATTCCTTATAGTCGTAAGGGCGGCATTACCAGTAATGTTGTTGCACCTCGTGGCGGCGATGATATGTTTAAAGGCCAGACATTTGTGGCTGACCTCTCTGGAGAATTTAACAGTGTTCGTGTCAGTAACAATAATGTGGTGATTGACTTAGGTGCAAAAAGTAAAGGCTCTCGAGCGTTATCACTGCAAAACTTGCATGAGCAACTTGAAGATGCAACAAAAGCGCTAGCTAAAGCTAAAAAGAAAAACACCAAGGATAAAAAAGAAGCGAAAGAGCCGAGCCGAAAAGCGCAAGTGATTAACGCTTTACTTAATGGTGACAAAGCGTTGGTGGCCTATGCTGACCGTGCAACAGATTTGTTAGCATTACTTAAACTTAAAGAAACCTTTTCATTGGATCTTGTCTTAGTAGGTGCTACGGATGCGGTTTTAGTTGCAGATAAAATAGCTGCAGCAAAAGTGCCGGTTGTGATGGCGGCATTAGATAACTTACCGGGCAGTTTCGACTCGTTACATGCATCATTGGAGAATGCTGGCAAATTAACTCAGGCGGGTGTTAAGGTTGCTTTAACCGTTGATGGTGATACCCACAATCTTTATCAATTGCGCTTTCATGCTGGTAATGCCATAGCGAATGGTTTAACACGTAGCGCAGCCTTAGCATCGGTAACTGCTAATGTTGCTGACGCATTTAATCTTGATAGTGGAAAAATAGCGATTGGAAAGACAGCCGATTTGGTGTTGTGGAGTGCGGATCCTTTTGAACTTAGCTCTAAGGTTAGTAAAATTTGGATTTCGGGTAAAGAGTACTCAACCGAAAGTCGCCAAGATGCTTTACGTGATCGCTATACATCAAAAAGTGATATGCCGAAAGCTTACGTTAAATAACCTAAGTCGCATGGGCGAATAACACTTTGAAGCCACGTACTAACGTGGCTTTTTTTTACGTATTTAGCGCATTGTTTTATCCTAATACTATGCCTTAACTCGGTTATGTCCGTATTAGATTTTGTCTTTATTCGATTATTCCTTCACTGAGCCTGGTATGTATAGTACTGAATTTTCACCGCAGTTATATTCAGCTCAAACGCTCTAGTTTAGCGTTATCTGTAAGTTATGATGAATACTTTAGTGCTATCATCCAGCACGTTAATTACCTAAAATAACTCATATTGTTTACTTGGAACTCAAGCCATAGCAACAAGGTTAACTGCGAGAAAGAATGATATGACAGAAAAGCTTCCATTAGGCGTAATATTAGAGAACGAGTTTGGTCGAATTGAATGCTTTGAACTTAGTGATGACTTGCAAGGTTTACGCTTTTTTCATCAACAAGGTCAAGGTTCGCTTAGTCTGTATGGTGGGCAAGTACTTACTTGGCAACCAAAGCATGAGCTACCAGTGTTTTGGCTGAGTGATGATAGTCAATACAGTGAAGGTAAAGCTATTCGTGGTGGCATACCGCTTTGTTGGCCATGGTTTGGCGGTGAAGTAAAGTTAGTCAATGGCGAGATCAGCAAAGTGGCTAATCATGGCTTCGCTCGACAAAGTCAATGGCAGCTGAGCGATGTTAAGTTAACACCAGCAAGTGTTGAAATTGTTTTATCTTTGTCGGGTGATAACCATTCACCTTATTGGCCGGCAGCATTTGAACTAAATCAATCATTGGTGTTTGGACAATCATTTCATCAACATTTAACAATGAAAAACCTATCAGCTCAAGCGGTGAATTATACTGGAGCTCTGCACAGTTACCTTTGTGTCAGCAACCCCAAATATGTTGAAATCCCAGCGTTAAATGATACTAGTTTTGATGATAAATTGAGTGGTGCTAATGAACAGCAATCGTTATTAAGCCATTGCACAGGACCGATTGACCGGATATATCACAGTAGCGATCGTATGATGGTTGTTGACCATAACTGGCAGCGAGAAATTGAAATAACAAGCCAAGGTTGTCAGCAATGGGTACTATGGAATCCGGGAAAAGAAGCACAAAAAATGCATGATGTACACGGCGAAGGTGAAAATGAATTTGTTTGTTTAGAAGCAGCGAATACAGATTGGCAAACTATTGCAAGTCATGGCAGTGTTAGTATGAGTCAAACCATTAAACTTTATACTAAACAATAATGGGTACTTAATGACATTACCGTTAAAGTTAACTTTAACGGTAATGTCGGTTTATGGCAGCTTAGTTAAAAATTACACTTTGATTTCTACCATTATTTTTAGCTTCGTATAAAGCTTTGTCAGCACCCTTTATATAATCTTCAATGGTTTTATTGTGCAGCGGCAATTGGCAAATACCAAAACTGATAGTTGTGCTGAATGAACCACTGGTAGTTGAAATAGGGAAAGAAATACGCGCAATGTTTTCTCGTATGCGCTCAACAATGGTGTGTGCTTGTTCTGCTGTTGTCTCTGGTAATAGCATAACAAATTCTTCGCCGCCCCAGCGCCCAACAACATCTATTTTACGTAAAGCTTGCGACAGTTGCTGAGAAATAATACGTAAAACGTCATCGCCAACTAAATGGCCGTAAGTATCATTTATATGTTTAAAGTTATCAATATCAGCTAAAACGACACAGAGGTTTGTATTGGTTTCGGCTAAATCATCAAAACGCCAGTGAACATGACTTCGGTTAGGTAGTTGGGTCAGGAAATCTGTTTCTGAGTGCTTAATTAAACGTGATTTAAAATACTTAATACTGTTTAAAAGTATTAAGTAAAAAATAATAGCGATAAAGAAAAATAGTAAAAAACGACCAATAAATATTTTACAATATTCATTTTGATCTGCTACAGATGGCGAAACAATAAACATAAGCCAATTAAGCTCTTGAATTGGCAATTGAGATAAAAGAAAAAAAGCATAGGTGGTATA